>Ga0334898_1000009_pt1 | contig 458496 bp, 378 predicted proteins | sample GraSluR3_MG_10_FD_207228 | JGI IMG/M metagenome (GOLD analysis project Ga0334898, IMG submission 207228) | Sludge microbial communities from methane-producing bioreactor in Wageningen University, Netherlands - Granular Sludge_3_08-R3 | ecosystem: Engineered > Bioreactor > Anaerobic >...
CGATAGGCCTGTATCGGTGCAAAGCCGCTGAAATAGATAGAGCAAGGGCACTTGGAAGTGCCCTTGAGGCCAGCCGGCGGCCGATTCTGCACCGATCGCGCCGCGAAAGGCCTGTATCGGTGCAACGCCGCTGAAATAGATAGAGCAAGGGCACTGAAAAGTGCCCTTGAGGCCGGCCGGCGGCCGATTCTGCACCGATCGCGCCGCGAAAGGTCTGTACCGGTGCAAAGCCGCTGAAATAGATAGAGCAAGGGCACTGAAAAGTGCCCTTGAGGCCGGCCGGCGGCCGATTCTGCACCGATCGCGCTGCGAAAGGCCTGTACCGGTGCAACGCCGCTGCAATAGATAGAGCAAGGGCACTGAAAAGTGCCCTTGAGTCCGGCCGGCGGCCGATTCTGCACCGATCGCGCCGCGAAAGGCCTGTATCGGTGCAACGCCGCTGAAATAGATAGAGCAAGGGCACTGAAAAGTGCCCTTGAGGCCAGCCGGCGGCCGATTCTGCACCGATCGCGCCGCGAAAGGCCTGTACCGGTGTAAAACTGCTCCGCGGAGTCCATCGCAGCACCTCACCGTCCAGCGGGCCGTCACAGGAAGTTCGCCTTGATCACTCGCTCGATCTGCAGCGCCGACAGCGGCGCGCTCTCGCTGTCACACGAAAGGATCAGATTGTCACCCGGCCGGATCCCATTTGCGTAGTAGACCGCCAGCTTCCGCTCCGTCGCACTCCGGTATTCCTCCTTGTCCAGTAGGCCCAGATGCTCCCAGTACACGATCCCGCCGTCCAGCGGATTCATGATGACAAAGTCCGGGGCGTAATGCATGGAGCCCAGGTTGATCACCGGCTCATATTTGAAGTTGATCTCAAAGCGGGCGAGCTGCATGGCGATGACCATCTCCGATTTTGACCGGTATCGTCCATCGGCGGTCTCGTAGCGGAGCTTCTCCGGGAACCGCGGATTCTTGTTTTCGCGGACCGCCTGCCAGGCTTCGCTCTCCGGCGCTTTGGCCAGCATCTGCAACTCCAGGAAGACGCCCTGATAGCCTTCCCCCATCTGCTGTTCGATCTTTTTCGGATCGAACACTGCTTGCGCCGCCAGACAGTTTTCCGTCATCTTGATGCTCTTCTTCAGCACCGGGATGCAGGCCGTCGCGAAGGCCTTCAGTTTCAGCTCTGCGATCAGCTCCTGATCGGAGTCGTCAAGCATTCTTCGTTTGACCTTGCCTGTATGGGCATCCTTTTTACAATGGAATCGTCCTTGCTTTCCCGATGAATACTTCCGAACCCTAAGATATCCTTCGGGCGCGCTCCGAACCAGCTTTTCATATTGACTGAGCAGATCTTTGCGGTACTGCAGCTCTCGCTGGATCAGTTTGACATTTTCGGGCATGTCTCTCCTTTTAGTTTGCGGCATTATTGTACTGAACTCTCATAGATTGCCATATATTGTCAATATTATATATGGCTTGACTTCGTTTGTCACGAAGTAAATGTAAATATATGTAATATTACATTTTGGGCCGAACCGCTTGGCTCCTGCTGCCTGCTGCGATGACCCGCCGGAAGTGCTATGATCCCGGCCGGATGCCCTCCGGGCATTGAGATCCGGCCGCACCGCGACCCGCCGGAAGTGCTATGATCCCGGCCGGATGCCCTCCGGGCATTGAGATCCGGCCGCACCGCCCCATTCCAAGGTCGCCGGGGGCGTTATGATCCCCCGGGGCGACCCAAGTTCAGCACGCGCCCGGCTCCGCTCAGTAAACAACCTCAAGGGCACTTGGAAGTGCCCTTGAGGCCATCCGACGGCCGATTCTGCACCGATCGCGCCGCGAAAGACCTGCATCAGTGCAAAACTGGCAATAAAGAAGGAGCAAGGGCACTTGGAAGTGCCCTTGAGGCGCCCGGCAGCCGATTCTGCACCGATCGCGCCGCGAAAGACCTGCATCAGTGCAAAACTGGTAAGAAAGAAGTAGCAAGGGCACTTGGAAGTGCCCTTGAGGCCGGCCGGCAGCCGATTCTGCACCGATCGCGCCGCGAAAGACCTGCATCAGTGCAAAACTGGTAAGAAAGAAGTAGCAAGGGCACTTAAAAGTGCCCTTGAGGCCATCCGGCAGCCGATTCTGCACCGATCGCACTGCGAAAGATCTGCATCAGTGCAAAACTGGTAAGAAAGAAGTAGCAAGGGCACTTGGAAGTGCCCTTGAGGCCGGCCGGCAGCACGACCGGGCGGAGTTCTTTATGATCGCAACGCCCTTATTCCGCCTCGCAACACGACCGAGCAGAGCTCTGAATGATCGCGGCGGCTTTATACCGACTGAGGCGCCCGGCAGCACGAACGGGCGGAGCTCTGTATGATCGTGACGGCTGTGGAGGGCGCCGGTGCGACGGCTGTGGAGGCCGCCGGCGAGGACAGGCGCGTCAGTCGGCCTTCTTGAAATAGTCGGCGACGAAGTCGGTGAAGCGTTTCACCGCCGGCGAAACGTACCGGTTGCTGTTGGTGATCATTACCACGTTCCAGGCGGCGGATCGGTGATTGATGTCCACCATGGCAACCTCGGGCTCCGGGTAGTATTCCAGGATCCGCCGGGGCAGGATGGAGATGCCCATATTCTCCTTGACCAGCTTCACCACCAGGTCCCACTGGGACAGCTTCAGCAGGATCCGAGGCTCGAAGTGCGCATCGAAGCAGCCGGTCATGATGTTCCGGTACAAGGTGTATTCGTCGTTCAGGGTGATAAAGTTCTCGTTCTTGAGCGCAGTGTAACTGATGGATTTGCGCTTGGCGTACCGATGGCTTCGATGCAGGATCAGCACGTTTTTGTCCTCCACGATGGGGGTCACCCGAAAGGCGTCGGAAATGACCGGTGTTATGGTAAATCCTACATCCAGCTTATTATCGTACACGTTGTTCTGAACGCTGTTGGCGCCCCGCTGGTCCACCCGGAGTCGGATGCCCGGATACTTTTTATAGAAAGCCGACAGCATGCCCGGCAGCACGCAAGTGCCGATGATGGGCGGGATCCCCAGGTTGACGGTGCCCCGGGCGTTCTGTTTTAGGTGCAGCATCTCGTCGAATACGTTGTCGTATTGTTCGATGGCCTCCCGGGCCAGCCGGTACAGGTTCTTGCCGTCCTCCGTGAGCTTCGCTCGGTTTCCGTCCATGTAAAAGAGCTTCGTTTCCAGGTGCTCTTCCAGGTTTTTGACCGTCTTGCTCAGGTTCGGCTGGGAAACATAGAGCTTTCGGGCGGCTTCCGAGAAGCCGCCGGCTTCCACGATTTTGGTGAAATATCTCAACTTTTTGATGTCTAACATTTTACACCTTCCCCTTGATACGCCCGGCGCGACGACCCCTTTGATACGCTAACAGATTAGAGAAAAAAGCCCCCGCTGTCAAGCGGAGGCCTTTCACAGCGCAGTCCATCGGAAAAGAGCGGCCCCGAGGCCGCTCTTCCGCTATTCTTCCGATATTATTGGCCGGAGGTGATCCTGTCACTCTCGGCAACGATGGCGTCAAAGATCTCTTTGCCCAGATCGTCCTGAGTCTCTCTGGCGAAGTCTTTCACAGGCGCAAGCGCATCTTTCCATGCCTGCAGCTGCTCCTCGTTCAAGTAGTGGATCTTGGGGCTTCCGTCTGCCAGAATGATTTCCGTGTACTCGTCGATCTTGTCCAAGGTGGCTTGTTTGCAAACTTTGCCGCCTTCTTCGACAGCTTCTGCGATGATGGCCTGGAGGTCTTCATCCAATCCTTCGAACCATTTTGTGCTGACGATAACCAGCTGGTCTAATCCGGCGTGGTTTGTGATCGTCATGTCGGACTGTACTTCCGTAAACTTCATGTCATAGTTGAGCGGAATGGGGTTTTCCTGGGCATCGATCGCTTTGTTCTGCAGCGCTGCATAGGTCTCGCCAAAGTCCATGGTAATGGCCGACATGCCCAGCACTTCGTCCTGCTTGAACATGATGGGAGAGTTCATGACTCTGGCCTTTAAGCCGGCGGCATCTTCAGGATAGAGCAACGGTTTGTTTGCTGTCCAGACTTTGTAGCCGGTCTGCCAGATGCCCAACACGCGCATGTCTTTTTCCAGTGTCTGGTCCATCAGTTTCTTGATCGCGTCGGATTCGTAGAGCTCCGTCAGCTGATCCGGATCCGTCGGCAGCAGGTAGGGGGTATCGAGCAAGGTGATCATGGGGACGGAACTTCCCAGATAGGAAGTCGGCACGATGGACATTTCGATGTTGCCGAATTGAACGCCTTCCACCTGGTCTCTTTGTCCGCCCAGCTGGCTGGAAGGATAGATCTGTGCTTCGATTCTTCCGCCCGATTTTTCTTCTACGATTTCTTTGATTTTCTGAGCTCCCCGGTCTCTTTCTGTATCCGGCGCGCCGACATGGCTGATTTTCATGATGATAGGTTCTGTGGCTTCTCCTTCTCCTTCACCCTCTGCAGCGCCACCGCCGCAACCGGGTAACAGCATGGCAAAGACCAATACCAATGCCAATAGTATGAGATACTTCTTTTTCATAACTTTCCTCCTGTCACTTTTCGTAACGATTGAATCATAAACTTCAGTGAAACCTTTTTTATATGCTTATACAATAGCATCAAATATATTCAGCGTACCTCTTGTGGAAATCATATCGTCATTCTGTTGGGGATCAACAGTGACAATTCCGGTACGAAGATCACAAACAACAACAGCACCACCATCAACAGGATGTAGGGATACAGGGATTGTACTATTTTCGTGTAGGGCTGACGGAAGGTGCCCTGGGCCACAAAGATGTTCAACCCGAAGGGTGGGGTGATCATGCCGATGGCACAGCTGAAAACGATCATCATCCCCAAATGGATGGGGTGAACGCCGATGCTCATGGCCAACGGATAGATCAGCGGTGTAAAAACGATGATGATGGAGTTGGGATCGATGATCATTCCGGCCAGGAACAGCAGCAGGTTGATCATGAGCAGAACCAATATCTCGGATCGCCCCGTTGCCAGTTGCACCAATGCCTGAGGGATCTGCGCCGCATTGAAAAGATAGGCCAGTAAAGAACCTGATGCGATCAGGATAAAGATCATCGCGACCATTTTGCCCGATTGCCGCGCCGTTGCCGCGAATTCTTTTAATGTCATCGACTTATAGATGAAGAATTCCACCAGGAATACATACCCTACAGCGATGGCCGCCGCTTCTGTGGGCGTCATGATCCCGGCGTAGATGCCCACCAGAATAATGACAGGCAGCCCCAAGGCCCAAAATGCATTTTTCGTTGCCACAAGTTTCTCTTTGACGGTTGCCCGTTTGTCTCTCGGGATATTTTTCCGTATTGCGTCTACAAAGGCGTAGGCACTGAATAAAATCGCGCAGAGTATCCCGATAAAGAGGCCTGACATAAAGAGCTTGCCGATGGAAACGTTCGCGCTGACGCCATACAAGATCATGGCGATGCCCGGAGGCACGAGCATGGCCAGGGTGCTGCTGGACGTAATACAGCCCATGGATTCCTTGTTTCCGTATCCTGCTTTGAGCAAGGCAGGATAGAGGAGCGGTCCCAACGCAACCACCGCGGCCGGGCCTGCGCCGGATATGGCGCCGAAGATCGTGCAGGTAAGGATCGTCGTAATGGCCAAGCCGCCATGGAAGTGGCCCACCAGCACTTTGGCAAAGTTGATCAGCTTGCTGCCGATATTGCCCCTTGACATGATGTCAGCCGCAAACATAAAGAAGGGTATCGCCAACAGGGAAAACACATCTACGCCATTGACCATCTTCTGGATGATCAGCACCATATCCATATGGGGGAAGCTGATCAGCAAGCCCACAATGCTGGGAATCACGATCGCTGCGTAGATCGGAACACCCAGAAGGATCAAAAATAGAAACAGCAGTCCGACGATTTCTATCATTTCGCCACCTCTTTCGTTTCCCAATCCTTTTTATTTTTGATCAATTGAACTGTTTTTACGGTGTAGGTATAAGTGGCCAAAACAAACCCGATGCTGACAGACAAATACAGCACCCAGGTCGGGATCGGCAAAGCGACGCTCATATTACCGCCGCGATACTGCAATCCGGTAAATCGTATGCTGATGTAAGACAGGTACACGGCAAGGGTTGTACAAATCAAATTGATAACGACTTGCTGAGCCCAGGCTGCCCGTCCCTTTAGCTTGTTGGACAGAATATCCACACTGACATGAATATTATCTCTGGCACAGGCACTGAGGCCGATAAACGTAACCGCAACGATGATGTATCTTGAAAGCTCTTCCGGCCATGTGAACGAAGTGTCGAAAAAATATCTGCCAATGACATTGATGAAGATAATGACGGAGATCAAAATCATTCCGGATGCTATGGCATAGTGCTCAAAGGTTATGATGGCACTGTTCAGCTTTTCGAATACGGATTTTTTATTTTTCGTTTTCTTTTGAGTATCCATGAAGCGCCTCCTTGGATGGCTATTTCAGACAGGACTCTTCCCTGCCTGTAAACTTTCCGTAACCGACTTCGCCTTTGAACGCGCCGCCTTCTGCGATCACGCGGCCCCGCAGGAGAACCGTGTCCGCCGCGCCTTTGAACGTTTTTCCTTCAAAGGCGGACCAGCCGCACTTGGAGACGATGTTCTCATTTCTGATGGTCTCGACTTTTTCCATGTCCAGGATCACCAGGTCCGCGTCGGCGCCGACTTCGATATGGCCCTTCCGGGGGAACAGGCCGTACACCTTAGCGGGATTTTCGCACATGCATTCCACGATCCGGTTCAGGGTCGTCCGGCCTTCGTTGACGCCATTGAGCATGGCTTTCAAAGACGTTTCCACACCGGGGATCCCATTGGGCGCATCCCAGATATTCTTTTCACCGGGGATCTTGTCGGATTTGGGGTACGGACAGTGATCCGAACCCATAGTCGTCACGTAGCCCCGATCGAACAGCTTCCAAAGCTCTTCTTTCTTCTCTGCGGTATTCATGGGCGGGGTGAATTTGACCCAGGGACCTTTCTTTGCCAGATCGTCCACGGTCAGGTTGAAATAGTGGGCGCAGCTTTCGGCGTAGATCTCGTAGCCTTCCTCTTGAGCTTCGTGGATCACCTGCAGGATCTCGGGCTGGGATACGTGGGCGATGATCACCCGGCATCCGGTTTCTTTGGCCACTTCCACCACGGTCTTGGCGGCGATCCGCTCGGCCAGCTTGGACCGCCATTCCCACTGGGACAGGTAGTCCGTTCTGCCTTCGGCTTTCAGCTTTTCTTCGTTGTATTGGCAGATCCCGTCATCCTCGCAGTGGATCAGAACGGTGCCGTTGAAGCGGGCTACTTCGGTAAAGGCCTCCACCAGATAACTTGTATGCATGGCTTTGACTCCGTGGAGGTTGCAGGTAAAGGTTTTAAAGGAAACGACACCGGCGTCCCACATGGCTTTGAGTTCTTTGGTGTTCGTGGGGGAAATGCCGCCCATAAAGCCGTAGTCCACACAGGATTTGCCTTCCAGGAATTGAATCTTTTCCAGATGGGCCTGAACATCGTAAACAGCAGGCACGTTTCTGTGATGATCCACGATGGTGGTGGTGCCGCCCACGGCAGCGGCCATGGTCCCGGTGGAGAATTCTTCCCGGTCGGTGTTGCCCGGATCCATCATGTGGGTGTGACCGTCCACACAGCCGGGCATCACATAGCGCCCTTTGGCGTCGATGGTCTCGTCGGCATCACAGAGGGTGCCGGGGGTGAGCAGGGCGTCGATCTTTCCTTCTTTGATCAGAATGTCTGCAGGGATGCAGTTCTTGGAAGTGACGACGACGGCGTCTTTGATGAGTGTCGTTTTTTTATTCATGGTTTCGCTCCTTTTTATAAAAGCTCGGGATACGCCCGTGGACGATGTGCGTACCCGGCACGATGCTCTTGGATTTGCTCAGGGCGGTGTTGATGTAGCCTGCGGCGGCGTGTTCCTCGGAGGTAAGAGTGGTGAGGATTTGGCCGCCGGCAGGATTGTAGATGGCGCCGGTGTCGATTCCTTGGACGGCAGCGCTGCGGATCAAAAAGACTGAATTTTCTGCTGCCCTGGTCTTGAGGGTCTTGATCCGCATAGGGTTGCTGCTTCCGTCGTAGCAGAGGAGAATATCTGCGCCTTTGAGCATTGCGGTTCTGGTTATTTCGGGGATCTCCGCCTCTTCGTCGAACAGGACGGCGATCTTGATGGATGGGGTCAGAGAGAGTACTTCAATGCTGTCTGCGTTCTGCACGCCCGCGCAGTGGGTGGACTGCAGGGCGCCGAGGAGGCCTTTCGAGGTGAGGAAGCGGACGACGCGGGCCGGCCCTTTGCCGGTGTCGATGCGGCCGGCCAAAGCCGCCACGGCGTCCCCTTCCAGGGCTTTGCTGACGGTCTCCGTCAGCGCGTCGTCCAGCCGGAATTCTTCCTCCAGCTCGGGCAGCACGATCAGGTCCGCCGAAGCGATCTGACCGTTGCGAAGATATCTCATTGCTTTCTCGATGTACTCTTCCTTGGACGCGTAAGAGTAGCGAACGAGCAGCGTATACAGATTCAGTTCATCCATGGTATAGGCTGCCTGAATGTCTCGGGTAACGGGTAGTTCTTCCGTGGGCGTCACCACGGCCTCGTAAAGCGCCGGGCGCTTTTCCGGGATTTCCTTACATTCGGAGAGATCGATATCGACAAAAAGGATCTCCTCCTTGTCCGGAGAACACTCCGCAAGGATCTTTCCCTCCGGATCCGTCACAAAGCTCCGCCCCAAACAGGTGACCATATCCTCTTCCACGCCGCACTTGTCGGCCACGGCGATGAACACGCCGTTCTCTTTGGCCCGGGCAGGCAGGATAAATTCGTATTGCTGGTTCGACAGCTGCTCCGGGGTCGCAGCGGCGGCCACCAGGTTTACCGGATCGACGATCAGCTTCGCGCCCTTGGCGCGGAGCATTCCCGCGATCTCCGGTATGCGTCCGTCGGCACAGACCATCACGCCCATGGGACCGAATTCCGTGTCGTACACCTCTGAGGTCTGCCCCGCGTCGAACCACTTGCCGTCAAAATGCCATAGATTGGACTTGCGGGCCCGACCGATCTCCCGGCCTTCCCGATCCCAAACCACGGCGGCATTGTACAATGCATCGCCTTCCGTCAACGCGATGCCCATCACAATGTACATGCTATACTCTGCTGCAAGTCGTCCCACCCGGACAAGTAGGTCTTCGGTGTTTGCCTGAGCCGATTTCCAGGCTTCCGGATCGGAATAAAGCATGTAGGACGGATAGGCGCACTCGGGCAGCACGACCAGATCCGGACGACCTTCGCCGGCCTTACGGATCAATTCTACGATTCGCACCGCCGTGGTCCGGTGCTGCGAAACGGGTTCTGTGCGCATCTGTATGAGTGCGAGTTTCATGTCTTTCTCCATTTATAGCTATGGCGAGCAATTCTATATCAATTTAAGTATATGCATTCATAAAATCACCGTCAATATAAATAGGAGATATCTCCTATATATAATATAAATGCCCCCATAACCTAAAGTTATGGATGTTTCGTATCTGCCGCCGCTTATCGGCGCTTTTCTCCGATCACCGCCGCTACATTTATTTCTTCCTCAAGGCAACTTTACCTTATTTTTTCATCCGAAGCGCACTCTTTTCATTTGCAGCCGGCAAACATTCCGCCGCCCGCCCGGCGCGACCCAAATCGCCCATTCGCCCCGGCTCCGCCTAATATCCGCCCCGCCGGGGGCGCTAGAATCCTGCTCCGCTCAGTAAACAACCTCAAGGGCACTGAAAAGTGCCCTTGAGGCCGGCCGGCAGTCGATTCTGCACCGATCGCGCTGCGAAAGAGCTGCATCCGTGCAAAACTGGCAATAAAGAAGGAGCAAGGGCACTTGGAAGTGCCCTTGAGGCCGGTCGGCGGTCGATTCTGCACCGATCGCGCTGCGAAAGGCCTGTATCGGCGCAAAGCCGCTTAAATAGAAGGAGCAAGGGCACTGAAAAGTGCCCTTGAGGCCGGTCGGCGGCCGATTCTGCACCGATCGCGCTGCGAAAGAGCTGCATCCGTGCAAAACTGGCAATAAAGAAGGAGCAAGGGCACTTGGAAGTGCCCTTGAGGCCGGCCGGCGGCCGATTCTGCACCGATCGCGCTGCGAAAGAGCTGCATCCGTGCAAAACTGGCAATAAAGAAGGAGCAAAGGCACTTGGAAGTGCCCTTGAGGCCGGCCGGCAGTCGATTCTGCACCGATCGTGCTACGAAAGGCCTGTATCAGTGCAAAGCAGCTGCAATAGAAGGAGCAAGGGCACTTGGAAGTGCCCTTGAGGCCGGCCGGCAGTCGATTCTGCACCGATCGCGCTGCGAAAGGCCTGTATCAGTGCAAAGCCGCTGCAATAGAAGGAGCAAGGGCACTGAAAAGTGCCCTTGAGGCCAGCCGGCAGCCGCGGGGGTTGCGCCTACTGAAATAGCCGGTATTCGGCAGAAAGTTATACAAGAAGGGACCGAAATCAAGATTTCCTGTATAAATAGTCCTAATAGAAAGCCGCCGCGGCGATGAATGTGGCCTGCGGCGGCTAAAAGGGACGATATTTGTGTTGGCCGGCGGCAGGGGCGCCCGAAAGCCTTACAGGCTGATCCGGTAGGTGCCCACGCCGGTGGCATACTCAAAATCGTAAAGGGCCAGGGTCATGTCCGTGACGGCGCCGATGGCCAGGATCTTCGCCTGGTTGGCGGCGACTTCCGCATCCTGAAGCTCGGCCAGGGTTTTCATGCCTGCGTTGTAGCTGATCTGGGCGATGCGGTAGCCTTCTGCTGCCAGCGCCGCCGTGCTTTGGGCGGATAACGCTGCCAGATGTTTCTGGGCCAGACCCATATACTTGAGCATCACGTCCACACGAATTTGATCGTGGATCGTATCGGCTGCGCGCTTGGCCGTCAGATAAACCACTTCCTGCTTTTTATAACCGGAAGACAGCCGATTCATGGTGAGCTTGGCATTGGCAAAGGTGACGTCCTGGATCTCGTAGGCGAACAGCGCGCCTTTGATCTCGTTGCGTTGCTCCAGGGCCGAAGCGATGGCTGCATCCAGATCCACGGGTGACAGCGACGGAATCGTCAGATCGCCTTTCAAAACCACTTCCTGCATCAGCGGGTAGCCCATTTCCAGATTGAAGTTCATGATCGTCGCATTGTAACCCATATGTGCCTCTGCAAGGGCGTTTTTCGCTCCTGTCAGCGCATTTTGAGCCGTCATCAAGTCCAACTTCGATGCGGCGCCCAAATCGAATCTGCGCTGCACATTCTTCAGCATCAATTCGTTCACGGCCAAATCCTCTTTAGCCACTTTGTAGTATTCCTGAGCAGAAAAGGCGCCATAGAACAGATCCACCGCCTCTTTGCGGATGGCGTTCAGTTCCGCTTCGTGGTTCGTGGCCAGATTGTCCCGCGCGAAATTCCGCGTCAGCTCCGTAATTTTTGCCGTGAGCGAAGCGGGAGCCGCCAGCTGCAGGTTGCTGAGGGCTTCCTTGTAGCCCCGAGCAATGGCTTCGTCGGATCGTTGGTTGATCAAAGCCACCTCGATAGCTGCGCCCGTGGCGAGCCGATGTTCGATGACGGTCTCCAGATCCACTGTGATCGCCGGTCCGGTAAACTGGATAGCGTCTATGTTCGGCACCGGGACCGGCGCCGAGATGAGAACAGCCTCTTGAGCGAAGGCCGGCATCGCCGCCCCGACCACCAAGACCAGACTAAGTATAAAGCTTGCAAATTTTTTCATTTGATTTCCCTCGATCGCCGGGTTCCCGGCGAATGCCTGCCAATGGCAGGTTTCTACTTAAATGATGCCGTAAGCAGTGGCGGCCGCCACATCGGCTTTGTCGATCAGCACCATCACAACGGCCACGCCGGCGTAATCGTCGGACAGATCCCAGGCCCGCACATAGTCTCCGTTGTCGACAGCAGAAGTCGATACGCTGCGGAAGGTATCCAGTACATTACCCTCGAAAACGGCCTCATAGCATTTCACAGCATCTGCCGCATAGGCAAAGTCCGCCAAAGCCGCGCCGGTGACGGCAAGTCTTTCATTTCTGTTATTGGTGATCACCCGGAAAGCGCCTGCGCCCAGTCCGTCGGCCGTGAGTTCCGCATAGCGGTTCAAATTGGCCGCCGAGGCCACCTGCACGTCCCGAACGATGCCGTTGTTCATGCGAACCGCATACAGGGAGCCGTCATACTTGCCCGCAGGCATAAAGTCCGCAGTGGTCACGTCGCCCAGATCGTCGCTTTGCAGATAGTAGAACTGGTCTCCCATCAGGAATTCCACTTCGTCCACCGCATCTCCCGCAGCATTCAACACAGAAGCCACGTCCAACGGAAGACCGATAGCCCTGCCGCTGAAATCGGCCAGTTTGCCTGCGCCGGTCTCGGCGCCCGATTCTTCTGTTTCTTCCTCTTCCGCCCAGTGATCACGAATGGCTTGCGCTTTGACCGCTGTGATCAGCGCTACATCGCCTCTTGTGGCCGGAGCGTCGGCGGACCACTCGCCCAGAGGCTCCGTGAGGCCCAGCTCTTCGGCTTTGGCTAAATAGTTGGCCGGCCAGGTGCCGCCGAGGCCTGCATCCGTGTAACCCAAAGCCCGCACCAGCATGGTGACGGCCTGAGCATAGGTGACGGGCAGGGCAGGTCCGAAGCGCTCCGCTGTGATGCCCTTGATGATCTCGGCGTTAAAAGCCATGACGATCACGTTCTCAGCCCAGTGGCTCTCCGTGTCCGCAAATGCCGGATCCCGGAGCTCGTCGAACTTGGCCCGGTTGATGGTCCGGACTGCGATCGCAGCCATTTCGGCCCTGCTGATCTGCTGTTCGGGTTTAAAGGTATTGTCTGTGTAGCCGGAGATCACATCCATTTGGATGAGTTCCGCTACCGCTGTTTCGTACTTGGTCCCCTGAATGTCCGTGAGCACTGTGGTCTGTCCGGCGGCCTCCGCCGCTCCGACCGTCGGCACCCCCGCGCCGAGGCCCGAAAAAACCATCGCCAGGACCAATAACAATGTAGTGAGCTTTTTCATCTTTCCCAATCCTTTCTGTTTCGTGACAGAAGCCGGCAGACCACCACAAAGCAGCCGCCGGAATCATCATGCTACTGATTATACCTTTTTGCGGCTGGTCATGCAAGAATGCAACTATTACAGATGTTTTACGATTGCGTTGCAGAGTGCACACGGGGACGGTTCTTCAAACACAAAAGAACCGTCCCCGTGTGAATTTTAAGGCAGGGGTATTTCTAGGGAAAGACCCAGCGGATCGATCCCTTCCGCCACGAAGAAAGCCTTTGCCTTTGCGGCTGTATTGACTGTGGAATAGGTCGTCGATACAGAAAGTGCCTGGGCGTATTCTTCTGTCACCACCGGAGTTGCCGTGCAGGCCAGGAATCGTCCTGCAGCATCGTAGAGGGCGAAGAATACTTGGCCCTGTGTCCCGGGCAGCACTCTGAGCTCAAGGTCAGCTTGTGCCACACCCGCTGACGCATCGTGCTGCAAGGAAGAAAGGGCCAGGACCTGGTCGCTTGCCCTGTCTTCGGCCAGATCCAGAGCAGCGTTCAATTGGATCAGGCCGCTTCCCTGCTCGGTATCCGGAAGTCCCAAATCCAGCGCAGTCCCGCTCAGGATCTCTCGAATCTCGGCATTGGCAAGTTCGGGAGCCAAAGACCAAATCACTGCCGCGGCGCCGGCCGCATAGGGCGTGGACATGGAGGTGCCGCTTATCGTTTTGTACGGATCGTATCCTACCTTCACGGTACCGTTCAAATGCACGGCGTCCCGGATCATTTCCCCGGAATTATAGGAAACAGAAACCGTCGGAACCCATGCGCCTCCAGGTGGCACGGTTGCGCCGTCGTCCAAAGTAAAAGCACCGGGGGCGTCAGGACTTGCAGTGTCATTGTTGATGATGATCACGGCGTCCGCGCCCAGATTCATCACGGTTGCTGTCTTTTCGGCAAAGGTACTGTCTCCACGGTCGATCAGAGCGATCCAGTCTTCGCCGGGCGCGATTCCGCCGGCAGTGAGCGCTGCGGAAATCACAGATGTATCGGTTGCCTCTCCGCAGAAGATCACATCTGCAGTCACCGTTCCCAAGCCGGAATCGATCAGGTCGCCGGAATACAGATCGTACTCGTACAGACCATCCGGCTGTTCTCCTACCAGATGTACCTGACTGCCCAGGCTGGTGTTCGGATAGGTACTCAGGATGGAATCTCCCGGCGCCATCAGTTCCAATTCGGGACCAATGGCGGAAAAGGAGGCCCGCTGATCTGAATCGTCTGTAGCACCCACAGCGATCACGGAGGAGAACGCTGCCGGATAATTGATGCTTTTATCCACCTGGTCGCCATTGTTTCCCGCTGCGGCGAACAGAAGAAGACCTGTCGCATAGGCTGCATCGCAGGCATCTTTCAGCGCTTGGCTGTATTCCATGGTGCCCAGGCTCATGGAAATAATATCGATATCGTTTTCCTCGCCGGAGGCCCACTGTATGCCGGCCAGGATGCTGGAAATCGTGCCGTGCCCGCCGCTGTCCAGTACCTTCACCGAATACAGATCGACCCCCGGCGCCGTGCCGACCACACCCACGGCGTTGATCTGGGCGGCCACGATTCCGGCCACGTGGGTGCCGTGGCCGTTTCCGTCCTCATAATAATTGGAGCTGTCCACCGTGGACGTCCCTCCGACCAGCGCCGGCAGATCTTCGTGATTCCCCTGGATCCCGGTATCCAGGATCGCTACGCCGATCCCGGCGCCCGAGGTGGTCTGCCAGGCTTCGAAAGGATAGGTCTCCTCTTCGTAGATCCGCTCCACGCCCCAAGGTACGGTCTGGCTCAAGGCATAGACCGGATAGTCCGGCTCGATGAAAGCCACACCCGGCTCCGCAGCCAGGCTTTCCGCTTCTGCCGGCGTCATATCCACCAGCGCGCCATCGATCAGGTTGAAGGTGGTCCGCGTTTGTTCTTGCAGCCGATCTTTGATCTGCGCCGCAGGATCGGCAGCCAGAGACCGCAGCCCCCGGACCGGGCGCTGCTCAAAAACAACGATATACGGACGCGGGTCATCGGCCCCGGTCTCTGTAAGACCGGCGCCTCGGGCAGGTGCCCAAAGCCCTGCTGCAAAGAGCAGCAGGGCCGTTAAAAATATAGTTATGCTGTGCGGAAATTTTTTCATTTGGGCTTACATGCTTTCCGGCTCTTCCTCATCTTCCACGGATTGGGGACCCGGATCCGCGATCACCTCCACCTCCACTTCGGCGGAAACGGTATCGTAGACCCAGTCATTTGGCTGGAATGTAACCGCTGCCGTATAGGTCCCCAAACTTTGGGGAACAAATCCGCTGTTATCGAAATAGAACGTGCCCGGCACAGGCGTGCCTTCGTACGTAACGACACCTCCGGAAAGCGTCGAATTGCTCAAAGGGCTGCCGATCGTGATCGCGCCGGCCGTGGGCGGCGTTACCAATACCGTTGCCAACCTGTTGACCGGCACCTCCACTTTGCCGACAAACAGCAAATAGGAAAGGTCCGTAGGATTGAATATTACCAAAGCCGTTTCGCTGTCGGGCCAGGGTTCGTAGGTAACAGGATCAAAATAGATGTTCCAATAAGAAAACGTACCCGCTATCTCCTCATCGTCGATCGTTACGGTTCCACCTGTGAGCGTTGCTTCCGCAAGCGTCTGTCCGTAAGTGATCGCAGCCGGCGTCGGCATCGTCACTTCCAACGTGACCGGTCGATTGAAATTAGAATCTTCGATCTGCCAGCGCAGGAATGGCAAGCCATTGTTGTCCTGCAGGTTCATCGCCCAGATCGTCTCAAAATCCCACTCCGTCTGAGCGATGGATTTGAGGTCTATTAGTTGATCTTTGTAGGTAAGGGGATTGCGCATTTCTTCCTGTCTTGCGCCATAAATCCCCATGGGCCTAATTGCTTTTGCATCCGCAAGAGCCGCAAGATCCATACTCATCAGATAGATGTTCGCCGAGAACGAAGACGGCTCGTAGAATTCAGACCATTCGCCTTCGTCATACCCGCAAATTTCGTAGGGGGTCCTCCTCAGCAACGCATCGTAGGGAACGATGGGCCCCACTTCGCCAATGTTGTAATTAAATCGGATCGTTGCCTCCCGGGCAAAGCCCGCAATTCCGCCGAAGGCTTCCCCGCCTTGAACGGTTCCTTCGTTATAGCAGTTTTCGACGATCCCGTTGGTAAAACCGGCAATTCCGCCGACCTCATCTCCATAGACAGACACCGATCCGGTGTTGACACATTCCGACACAGTTCCCGTACTGACGCCGACAATGCCGCCGATTTTTTCGGAGGATATGTATGCCAACGGCATTGCGCCTTCGGCTTCGACAATCCCTTCGTTGATGCATTGACTGATATATGCCGGTGTATCCGTAGCGTGTATATACTCGCTTTCCGCGCTTGGGTAGGAATACCCGTTTCCACCTACGATGCCGCCGATGCAATTGATACCGTAGACAGTGCCATCATTGACACAACGGGAAACGGTAGACGTATATTCGGGCTCGGGACTCAACTTTCTGACGGCAACCCCGCTTTCCACGTAATTGGTTCCTGTGATCCCGCCGACATAATCCCTTCCATTGACATAAGTGCTGTTCTTGCAATCTTCTATAATGCTCAGATCATTTCTGCCCACAATGCCGCCCACACTGTCTTGTCCGTAAACACCGAGCATCCGACCGGAGGCTTCGACCGATCTATAGCTCGGCGAATTCTCGCACGTGATGCCGCTGATCGTACTTTCCCGGCTGTAGCCTGCCAGAGCTCCCACATAATCCGTACCTGACACATACGCATCAAGCAATGTCAGATCTCGGATCTCGGCCCTATAAACAGTACCGAATAGCCCTGTGGAATACGGAGAAGGATCATCGTATCCGGAAGCCATCAGGAAATTATTATTCACAAGAAGCGATTGGATCGTTTTGCCGTTTCCGTCGAACGTACCCATAAACAACACGTCGGAAGGATCGGATCCGCTTGCGTGGACCCCTTCGTTCGAAGCGGAATGAATCATATTCGGATATTGGCCTACCGGCTCCCAGCCTTCCGGCCGACTTTCTATCACATCGTCGTACCCGACGCCGATACCATCGAGATCCTCCGTCAAAATAAAGCTTTTATCCAGCTGATACCGCATATTGTCCAAGTGGTACCAGTTGGCGATTTCGAAGGGGCTGGCTTCCGTCCCGGCGCCGCCGTCAAAGCCCACGGGTCCGATCACCCGGCTGACAACGGTCCCCGAATAGACTTCCGTTCCGGTGGCAGTAACTTTCAAAAAGCATCCGATGTCCTCTTCGGCGATAGTGAACGCAGCACCCGTAGCGGTTTCGATGTCCGTATAAACACCGTTTTGCGCATCGCTGCGAGACCACTGATACGTGTACACCGCATCTGCCGGCGCTGTGACGGCCGCAACGGTAGCCGTAATATAATCCGCTTCGCCGGTGACCGTTACCGAGGTTGAAGGCCTCCTGTTGCCTCCGCCGCCCGAGTTTTCGGGAGGCGTTGCCGGTACTTCCACGACGATGGTGCCTGCTTGGTTGGTATTGGCATTGCCGTTGGGAAGGATCGAAAGTACAGCCTGGGCCACCTGCTGCTGGGTGATCTGCCCGCCGCTTTGGATCTGGCCGGAGATCGCAGCCGCAATATTCTGTGCCTGTTCCTGGGTGACCGTGCCTTGTACAACAACGATGTCTTCGAAAGTCTCGCCGTCGGGCTCGGCATCTTCACCGTTTTCGTCCACAAGAAGATTGTTGTTGAACATGATCGAAGTATAGATGCTGGTGCCGTCACCGGCCAGAACCCGGACCTGGGTCCCTTCTTTCGTAACCACCAGCCGGATGATCAGAGAGTTTTCCATGGTGACGGTATGGGAGCCGCCGCCCTTGACATAGACCACAGAGAGCGCCGACAGGTTCTGCAGCGTCGCATCCCCTTCGCCCACCTCCTCGGCGATTGTAATGTCGCCCACATAGATCTTGTCACTCAGGATGTCGCCGGATTCCTTGACGAATACATCCTCCCGGACGATGGTCTCGCCGGCCAGGATCTGGCCGATCAGCGACACGGCCTCAGCTCTTGTGAGGGTTTCCAGCGGCGCAAGCTGCCCGTTGGCATGACCTTTCATGTATCCCTTGTTGATGGTGATCGCCATGCCTTCTTCCGCCCAGGCTTCGATCCCGGCTCGATCCGGATAATTATCCAAAACCTCCGTCCCTGTCATGCCCAATTTCGGCAGAAACCGGGACAGCATTACAGCGGCCTCCTGGCGGGTGATCACATCCTCCGGGGAAAACTCGGTCTCGCTGGTTCCCTTTGCATAGCGAACGTAGCCGGCCTTGGCTACTTCCTCATAATACCAGTCCGACTCTTTAACGTCGGAAAAGCTGATCGCCACCTTGTTTTGAGCCCTGAGCTGCAGCGCATTGTTCACCATGCTCACGAATTCCGCCCGGCTCACAGCTTTTTCCGGGGCGAAAGTTCCACCCGGATATCCTTTGACATAGCCGTCGTTAACGGCTTTCTGAATGGCTTCCCGCGCCCAATGTCCCTGCACGTCAGAAAAACTCACCTCCGATGTGACAGATCCGGTCTCCGTCTCGGCAAAGCTGACTGCCGGAAACAGAGACAACACTAGACAGAGGGACAGAACCAGTGATAACGCTTTGCTTTTCATGCTGTCTTCCTCCGTAATCGTTTCTCGCTAGTTTTATCGTATTACATCCATTTTCTATGAAAAAAAGCAAAAATACAAGGCGTATTTTTGCTTTTTATCAGAATACTTATGGGCACATGGGGACGGTTCTTTTGTGTTTGAACACAAGAGAACCGTCCCCATGTGCACTACTCGTCAAATTCGAGGGTCCGCATGAGCGCTTCGGTCTCCGGACCGCAGCCTTCGTTCAAGACAAAAACCTTGCACCGGGCCGGACGGTTGGCGGGATCGAAGGATATCGACACACTGTCACTGAGTCCGCCGGCCGTAAGGTCTTTAGGTCGCAGAACCAGGTCGATCAGGCGGCCGTCGCTGTCGTAAAGGGCATACATCAGGCGAGCCGCGCGAGCCGTTTCGGGTTTTTGGCTTCGGACCTCCACGGACAGATCAACTCTGTTGTTCTCCGTATCCGGCATTGCGTTGAAGAGATCGAAATCACGCCACAAAAGGCTTCCGAAATCGATCCCTGTATCGATGAGCGTCTCCCACCCCTCCTTGTAGCCGGGACCGTCATCCACAGAGCGGTATTTTGCAAGGATCCAAGGGCCGGTATCAAAATCGCCTTCCGGATCTATGTATCCGCCGCCCTGGGCGATGTTTGTCCCGTCGCCGAAGTAACTGGCGTTGTAGTCCCACTCACCCAGTTCGTTTTCGTGATGGAGCCGATAATACGTTTCTTCGTCAAAAACGCCGCCAAGCAGCCGTATAGCGCTTGTGCCGCTCCCCGGTGACAGTTCTTCCATCAGCTCAATGGCCGCAGGCGTTGCAGCTTGCACATCCTCTCGGATCAAGATCCCTTCCCGCTCGGTAATGGGGCCTTCGACGCCGTCGCTGCCGATGGCCACGCCGATGGACTGGGCGGTTTCTCCGGGCTGCAGGAAATCGAAAAGATGGATAAAGCGGGGGTCGTTTTCGGCATCGTAGGATTCGTCACCTTTCCACTGCCACTGGCCGTCGATCTTGGCATACAGGATATAATGCTGTCCTTCGGTCGCGCCGGAGGCGTTGACACCCATGGTAAACATGGAACTGTAGAACGGGTCTGTGACCGTGGGCGCGGGGGGTATGGACCGCAGGCCGGCGGAAAGCTCATAATCGCTGATGGCGACCGATTCATTGGATACAGCCAGGTAATAATCATCGCGGTTGGTAAGGCCGGTGGCCCAGATCGAAGCCGTTCTGCCGGCTTGGGAAAGATCCTCGGAGGCACTTTGTTCCAACAACATCCAATTCATGTCGAAAAGGTAAAGGCGTGTGCCGGTGGAATCCCCGTTCAAGCTGAATCGATAACCGTTGCCGCCAAGATTGCCCGATACGAACCTAGCGTAGCACATGCTTTGGGCCGGGACATCCGACAAGGACGTGAAGGTATCGTAAGCGACCCCCGCGGTCGTGGGCGTAGTCAAAGTGATGCCGCTGAATGTCGAGGGCATATCGGGCAGATCGCTCACAAAGCGGATCGTAGTTCCAACGATTTCCTGGCCAGCTCCGTCACGGAGCCGAAGCCCCAGGTCGAAGTCCGGATCAAAAGGCAAAGCTGAAATATCCATCGTAAAGTAATCCACAACGCCTTCGGTTTCATGGGCCGCGACCGAACCATACTCCGCTTTGGAGAAGGTCTTTGTTCCCTCGTCATAAGCATAAGGAATTTCCCCCGCACCATCGGGTAAATAGAAGGTAGACTGAGTCAGGTCCATGGCCGACAGATCCACTGTGGGGACAAGGTATACGGCGCGGTACTGATCGAAGGGCACCTCCGGCAGCCAGTTTCCCTCGCCGCCGCCGGGAACGGTATAGGCGGCTAGATTCGGCAACGCAACACGGACAGGCATTTCATAGAGCGTCTCCCCGTCCAAATATCCGATAGTAAAGTCGCCGAACTGAGAAAAATGAAAATCAGTAAACGAATAGCCATGATACTCCGCATCGTCGGCCGGGATCGAGGCCATATTCTCGTGAGCCCAGGTCGCGGCAGTGATCCCGGAAGTCGAAGTGATGATCAGCTGATCGGTATCCACAGGTGTGTATTCCCATTCGCCAGTGGAATCGTCGCCCACCCAATGCTTGTAGAAAACCGCATAGGTGCTGTCTCCTGTAGCGGTTTCGATCCGCCGTCCGTAGGAAGAAGGATCGCCGGTCAGGATCGGATAATGGAATCCGTCTCCGGCTCTCCAATCCGTTCCGCTGCAGAAAAGTCCGGGCACTTCGGTTTCGTGCATCGTGATATCCCGATCCGCCTGCCAGCGTACGTCATGCGTCTCGTCGAAATAACGGATATTCCCGTGGAAACGGAAGTCGCCTTCCGTGTCTTCGTTCACCGTCGCCAAGAACACGCCCAAAGAACCGGTCGTTGTGATCTCCATCCAGTCTGCTCCGTCCCAGACCTCGACTTCGCAGGTCCACCCGCTCTCGATTTCGATATCGGGATCCGCAATGAAGTAAAAATTCCTGCCGTCGGGGCCGTAATGGAATTCGTTGATGTAATTCCCCTCCGAAGCCGGTGGCGCGCTGTAGAAGCCCGCATCGGGAAGTCCCACGGTCACGGGAAGGGTCATCGGCCCCTCGCCGGCATCGTAGCCCAGCTCAAAGCTGCCGAAATCGTTCAGGAACATCTCGGTAAATATCCAATTTGTATAATCTTCGTCCGTTACGGAATCCGCCCCTTCGGCCGTCCACTCCTGCACCGTGATGCCGCTGCCGGACGGCACAATGATCTCGGCCGGATCCACCGGCGTCAGGATCCATTCTTCGCCGGAGAGATGCCGATAGAACAACGGAACCGTCACGCCACCCACGGCGACATTCATCAAGGTGTTCACGATAATGGCTCCGCCCTCGTCCATGGCGGGAATGGGATAGTTGCCGCCACCCTCGATGTCTCTCCAGTCCGCCCAGCTGAACACCAGTCCTTCGGCCGGCGCTTCCGACACAAGCATGTCGCGGTCGGACTGCCACACCTGATTTTCGCCGTCAAAATAGCGGATCTCCGCACGGAGACGGAAATTGCCGGTCACGCCGGGGTTGACCGTCACCAGGAACACTTCCTTTTCGGCTGTGCCCGAAACAGTTACATTGGCGCCGCCATCGAACACAAACACATCGGTCGTCCACTCCGGATCGATGGGGGCATTGGGCGAGGCGATCAGATAGAACCGCCGGGCCAATTCTCCCGAGCCGTAGGAAAAATCTCCGATAAAATTCTCCTGAGTGGCCTCGGGGGCCGAATAGAAAGCGACCTCGGGCAACGTGACGGACACCGGCAGCGTAAACACTGTGGCGCCGTTATCGTAGCCGATGGCGTAACTCCCGAAGTAGGGGATCTCAAATTCAGTAAATTCAAATTGGGTGTAGTCTTCGTCCGTGATGGATCCGGCCTGGTCGTTCTGCCAGGTCGAAAACACGATGCCGCTGCCGGAGGTGGCCGTGAGTTGATCGAAGGGAACAGATGTATAGACCCAGCTGCCTGTGCTCTCGTCACCGACCCAATGCCTGTAGAAAAACGCCAGCATCTGCCCGCCCGGCCCTGTCTCCAGGGACGTGTTATAGCTGATATCCCCTCCGTTTCTGTGGATGGCAGGGTACTGGATCCTGAGACTGTCTTCGTCGCGCCACTCTGTCCAGCTGAACACCAGTCCTTCGGTCTCTGCTTCGTACAAGTCGATCCACCAGGCGGGATCCAAATGCGCTCCGATAGCCGCATTGTCCAAAAGTATCCTTAAATTAAAACCGAAATTTCCTGTGGTCTCGGGGTTGACAGTCACCTCGTAGACATTTACCGCCGCTGTCGTGGTCACCGTTACCTTATCAGCGCCTCTCAGGATCTCAAAATTGCTTGTCCAGCCTTCCGAAAAGTCGCCGTTAACGATGGCATAGAAGACCTCGCCGGCGCCCGGCGTATAGGTCGCACTGCTCAGATAGGCCTCCCGGGAAGCCGTGGTTGCGCTGTAGTAGCCCATGGGAGGCAGATCCACCGTGACCGCCATGCGGTACACCGTGGAATCCACCGCCGCATAGCTGATCTCGTGATCGCCCCATTCAGATATGTCCATCCGCAGGAATGCAGCGCTGCTGCCCACATCCTGGGCCGGATCTGTGCTGACTTCCGAAGGATCCAGTACATTCAGAGAAATGCCGCTGCCGGAGCTGAGGGCCAGAGCACCGGGCGTCACGGCGGTAAAACCCCAGGCTTCAGACACGCCGTCGTAGTCCCAAAGGCCGAAAAGCCCGTAGTATTGATTCCCCGGCTGGCAGGACAGCTCATAGCCGTAGCCGTATTCCGGGTTTTCATACCAGCCGCTTCCGGTGTTGTCCAAGTCGCGGTAGGCCAGATGGGTGTAATTGATTTTCTGATCGATATCCGCAAAGCGGATGATGCCCTCGTTGATCAGCGGGAATGTGTTCTCCGGCGCAAAATCCCACCAGTTGCTGATCGCGCCGCCTTCGATCAGCCCTGCAGGGCTGTTGAGCGCTGTGGCGCCGTCATTGATGGCGATCGTGCTGTCGTTCAGGATCAGACCGTTGTTTTCCAGATGGCCGCTTCGGGCCGGAAGGACCTCTGCCTCGTCGCGCCAGGTGTACAGGAGGATGCTTCCGTCTTCGGTCCAATTTTGGCCGTATTCATCCCCGTTGTAAGCCGCCGTCCACACCGTGCCGTTGTTCACCAGGGTGCCGCTGACGGCAAGGGGCACGATCAGTTCCAGTGTGCCGTTGTTGATCAGGGCGCCCATCACATCGTTGGAGACCCCGTTGGTGTCGCCGTCGTAGCGCATCCCCACGGTAAAAGTGACGCCTTCGTTGATGATGAGATCTCCTTCCACGAACAGATTGCTGTTGATGGCCGTGTCCGTGGTGACGACGATCGCTGAACCTGATACAGCCTCCGCTCCGATCACGATGGGGTTGCAGTGGGCGCTGTCGGCCAGGGCCGTTTCCCACTCTGCCTGATTTGTGACGTAGTAACCTCGCATGTGATCGCCGTCGCCGACATCCGTAATGATCCCGTTGACCACTGCTTCCGCCGACTGGGTATAATAAGCGCTGTTGGAGGCTGTTCCGCGCAGGGTCAGGGAACCGTCGATAAACATGTCGCCGCTGTTGGCGAAATTTCCGGCAACCGTCAGATCTCCACCGATATATAAACTCCCTTCCGGCCCCTGGACCGTCAGGTTGCCTGTCACCAACATCTCGTCGTTATCAAAAATGTCCAGCGGTTTGGTGATCGTCAGATCACGGGGATAGATCATGGCCGCCCCGGTCGTTTGGCCCGTGGCGTCGTCCCGTTCGTCGTGGAACTCCGTGAACCAGATGCCGTTGTATTGCGGGTCGGCCAAAGCGTAATCCAAAGATGCCGGGCCGTTGACGTCGGCGGTCCGCTTGATGGCGCCGCCGGTGACCTCGGGCACCGAACCGGCCAGCGTCACGACCAGAGACTCTGACTCTGTGTCGCTGAGGATGTCGATGAATGAGATCAGGCCTTCTCCGATGGCAGGATCGTCGGAGATCGCCAACGACCCGTTGTTTTGGATCACCGCCGGGGCTGCGGCGGAAAGCACGCCGCCCACATTGACCATCCCATTGTTGACCAGCATGCCGCCGACCCGAAGCTCGCCGTTCTGCCGCACGACGATGTAGCCATCCACAGTCAGTGTGACCCCGGAATAGACAATGAACAGGCCATTGTCGCTGATGCGCAAGCCTGCCGTGGAAGTGATCGTCAGATCCTTGGTCAGCTCGGTGCCCTGCTGAATATCCAGCTCTACCGATTCCGCAATGATATGATCCACGCTTCCGTCGGTCAAAGCCAGATTGAATTCGCCCTGACTGCTGACCCGGACGGTCCCCGGCGGATCCTCGGCATACACGCCCACCGGCAGCATGGTCAACAATAAAACCAGCACCAGTATAAAGGAACAAAATCGCTTTCTCTCCATTCCAACTACCTCCGGACGACTATGGAAAAAGCCCGGGGTCGATCGCTCGGCCCCGGGGAAATACCAATTCTCTTTGGTCGAATCAGTTGTTGCGCTATTGGTTTTTCAGCTGTTTTTACTCTGCCTCGTTTTGGATGAACCGCTGCAGGATGGCTGCCACCTGGGCACGGGTCGCCTGACCCATGGGTTCCAGCGTGTTGTGGTTGGTGCCGCCGATGATGCCGCTTCCCACTGCCCACTTCAGGGATTCCACCGCCCAGCCCGATACTCTGGCTGCATCGCCGAAGCCCTGGATCTCCGCGCTCTGATCCACCGTACGCCCCGCATAGATCGCGTAGTTGCGGAGGATCTTGGCCATTTCTTCCCGGGTGATCAGGTTTTCGGGGCCGAAGCGGTCCGGACCGTAGCCCGACACGATGTTGTTGGCAAAGGCCCAGCTGATGGCCTGGTCATACCAGCTGAACTGAACATCCTTAAAGCTGTGCTTCGCTGCCGCAGGCTGTCCGGCCATCCGCCACAGGATCGTCACCACCATGCCTCTGGTGATGTCGCTTTCGGGACTGAAGGTCGTCGGCTGAGTGCCGTTCATCAGGCCGTTGGTGTAGGCGTAGACCACGTTCTCGTAGTACCACTCGCTGTCCTTCATATCCGTGAACGGGAAGTGGGCCAGCACGTACTGGGAGAAGTGTCCCGTGGTGAACCGGACAGTCCCGGTGGCTGCGTCGTAGTCGCAGGACACCTCAGTCAGGTTACCGTCGTCGGTCATGAACCAGATGGTGATGCCTTCGCCGGTCTCCCCTTCGCGCAATGTGTACGGCACGGTGACGGTGGCATTGCCGCCTTTAAAGTCGGAGATGATCTGACTGCCGGACATTACGGCCAGATCCAGCACCGGGCGGTCTCCCACCAGATCCTGTTGGGCTGCCGTCAGGGTTTCCTTCTCCACACTTACGGTAACGATGGTGAGGGAAGCGCCCTGGGCCTCTTCGGTGATGGTCTGGAGCGCCGCGCCGTCGAAAGCGACGCTGGCAACGCCGGTCTGCACCGTCAGGGAGGCGGCCGGATCACTGTTGGCCAGGGTGTTCACCGGGGCCTTGGGAATGGTCACTTCCACCTTTTTGGTTTCCGGCGGCGTGGGAACGCTCACCACGACGCTGGCAGCCGTCTGGGTATCTTTTGCCGCATTGACCGTGTCGGTGACGGCGGTGCTCAAGGTAGCATTGTTCACGATGACCGTAGACGTTGTGCCCGTCGTGGTCGGCGTGACTGTAGTTGTTCCTGTGGTCGTGGTCCCCGAAGTGACCGGGGGCTCCGTTGCCGGGGGCGGTGTAAGGCCACCGCCGCCTCCGCCCGAGGGCACATAGGCTGCAAAGGTGACAGTGATCTTCGTTTCGTTGGCGCCTGCGGCGTCGGTGGCAATGTAGCGATCCACACCGGCGCCCACAGCTTCGGACTTGAGCCAGAGGATAAACTCTCCGTCGGCTCCGCCCACGCTCTGAACTTCAGTAAGGTCCGCTGCCCCAAGCTGGGTATACGTGACGCCGTCAGCGGAGTAGAACAGGTCCGTCGTGCCGGCGGCTGCGCCGCCGTTCACCTTGAACCCGCCCAGGATCACGCCGATCCAGTTGCCGCTGCCCTGGGCCGGATCGGAGCTGTCATACGCCGTCAGCGGCGCGGTTCCGCGAACAGCAACAGTAAATTCGTTCACATTGACCGACTTCCGTGTGGCCTCGCCAACAGTGTATTTTCCTTCGTTGACCAAATGATCTTTGATCGCCTGATCTGCGATATCGTCTTTTACGATGGCCCGGGAGGCAACTTCGGTCTTGTTGTTGATGTTGAAATTAACGACTTTAGTACCGGTGTAATTGCCTTTGAATGTAATGGTTATTACTGCAATTCCTGAGTCAGTGTTGCTACTGTATGCTGCATCATATCCCGATCCCGCCGTTAATGTTGTGGCTCCATCAGCCACAGTCACAGCCGGTTCAAGGGCGCTTCCTGTCCAAAGTTTATCAGGAATTGCAGCGACTGTTGCTGTTGCTGACAGGTTTTTGGGGGTGATACTCCATGCAAGACTTAAATCATCGTTCCCTCCGCCGACCCATTCGTAGTTGTCCGTATCCTTCAATGCCACGGTAGCTGTATAGTTTCCTGCAGTCGTCTGGCTGTTTCCAGTAATGGTGTACGCATCATTTGCTGCAATCGTAGGTGACTGGGCGTTGCCATTGTAAATCAAAGCACCGCTGACTACCGGCTTGGCGATCTGCAGTTTATTTACCGTCACCGGCACTGATGTTGTTTTGATCACAGCGTCTTGTGTAAAGGAAACCGTTACACTGGTTTCACCTGCTCTGAAGCTGTTGGAGTCATTCAGATAGTCAAATATGACTTGTAAAGTGACATCATTTGTGGCGGCGTTGTTGTATGTGGCTGTGACCACCATGCCCGTCGGGTCAAAGGCTTCAAAAGCATCGTATATCGTCTTGGTCGGCTGTGTGGTGATTGCAATGCTCTCAAGCGCAACAGCTATGACATTCAATGAAATCGTTCCTGTTTCGCCGTTGTAATTCGTTGTATCTGTCGGGGCAAAGCTCCAATTGTAACTGTTCGTTCCAGACAAAAGTGTCTGTCCGGCATCCAAAGTGGCTGTACCCGCAGTGCTCCCTGCTCCCAATGTCAAGGCAGGCAGTGGGCTGGAAGAGTAGAGGGTTCCGCCGGTATATTCCACGGTCACAATCGGATCAGCCTTCATGATGGACCAGGCCAGAGAAAGGTCATCGTCTCCGCCACCTACCCAGTCATAGTTGGCCTTGTCTTTCAACGCTACTGTTGCTGTATAGCTCGCCGCGTTGGTCTGACTGTTTCCCGTAATCGTGTATGCCGCATTTTCTGCAATCGTCGGCTGCTGCGCCGATCCAGTATAGGTAAGTGGCGCATTTGTAACTGTAGGCTTATCGATCAATGCCTGCAAAATTGTCGCAGAGGTGAAAGCGTATGAAGAATCGCCACCTAGCGTATAATTGCTCTTATCATCACCATCAAGGCCCACTGTCAGGGTTATGGTGTGTGTTCCTGCATTGGCAGCCGGATAGGCCGGTACCGATGAAACAGTGGCAGAAACATCATCGCTAGGAACGATGCCGTCAAGCGCGAGTTCGCCTGTGGCGATACCCGCTCCTGTCGTTCCGTCGTAGCTCTTGGACACCGCATAAGTCCCGTCCCTTACTGTCAGAGTTTTCTGGCCGATGCTCCAAGCTAAGTCTAAATTCGTTGTAGTGCTATCTGTCCACTCATAATTGATTTTATCGTCCAACGCCACAGTTGCCGTATAGTTCCCTGCAGCCGTCTGGCTGTTTCCGGTAATGATGTAAGCTTCGTCCTCAGCAATCGTAGGCGACTGGGCGTTGCCATTGTAAATCAAAGCACCGCTGACTACCGGCTTGGCGATCTGCAGTTTATTTACCGTCACCGGCACTGATGTTGTCTTCGTCACGGAATCCTGGGTATACGAGACCGTAATACTCGTTTCACCTGCTCTGAAGCTGTTGGAGTCATTCAGATAGTCAAATATGACTTGTAAAGTGACATCATTTGTGGCGGCGTTGTTGTATGTGGCTGTGACCACCATGCCCGTCGGGTCAAAGGCTTCAAAAGCATCGTATATCGTCTTGGTCGGCTGTGTGGTGATTGCAATGCTCTCAAGCGCAACAGCTATGACATTCAATGAAATCGTTCCTGTTTCGCCGTTGTAATTCGTTGTATCTGTCGGGGCAAAGCTCCAATTGTAACTGTTCGTTCCAGACAAAAGTGTCTGCCCGGCATCCAAAGTGGCTGTACCCGCAGTGCTCCCTGCTCCCAATGTCAAGGCAGGCAGTGGGCTGGAAGAGTAGAGGGTTCCGCCGGTGTATTCTACCGTCACAGTCGGATTCGCTTTTATAATGGACCAGGGCAGAGAAAGGTCATCATCTCCGCCGCCTACCCAGTCGTAGTTGGCCGTATCGTTCAGCGCCACGGTCGCTGTGTAGCTGCCTGCGTCAGTCTGACTGTTTCCCGTGATCGTGTATGCCGCATTGGCCGCGATCGTCGGTTCTTGCGCCGATCCAGTATAGGTAAGTGACGCATTGGTAACTGTAGGCTTATCGATCAATGCCTGCAAAATTGTCGCGGAGGTGAAAGCGTACGAATAGCTGTCCAGCTTGTAGTTGCTTGCCTCATCGCCATCAAGGCCCACCGTCAGGGTTATCATGTGCGTTCCTGCATTGGCAGCCGGATAGGCCGGCACCGATGCAACGGTAGCAGAAACATCATCGCTAGGAACGATGCCGTCAAGCGCGAGTTCGCCTGTGGCGATACCGGCTCCTGTCGTTCCGTCGTAGCTCTTGGACACCGCATAAGTCCCATCCCTTACAGTCAGAGTTTTCTGGCCGATGCTCCAAGCTAAGTCTAAATTCGTTGTAGTGCTATCTGTCCACTCATAATTGATTTTATCGTCCAACGCCACAGTTGCCATATAGTTCCCTGCAGCTGTCTGGCTGTTTCCGGTAATGATGTAAGCTTCGTCCTCAGCAATCGTAGGCGACTGCGGGCTGCCCTTATAGGTAAGAGGATCGTTGGTTACGGCAGGCTTTGGAATCTGCAATTTCGCCACACTCAAACCGCCTTGCCTGACAGTTTTTCCTCCATAGTTGATATCGATGTAGGTTTCCCCAGCGTAGAAACTACTGTTTTCGTTCGCATATGTAAATGTCACATCATCCGTAACGACCGCGCTGCTTCCGTCGTTATAATTTGCAGTGACCACAAGTCCTGTCGGGACAAATGATTCGAAAGCATTGTAATATATTTTTCCCAGCACGCCGGACAATGAAAGACTATCTACAGCCTTCGCCGTTACATTGACCGTAAATGTATCCGTCTTTCCGCTAGCCGTATGCGTAACGATGATCGTGCTTACGCCGGCAGTCATAGTTCCAGTCAATGTGTAATCATCGGCGCCGATGCCAAAGGTACTTGCATCATTATTGATGCCTGTTACAACAAGATTGCTCTTAAGACTGACCAAAGGACTGCTCGTGTAATACGTTATCCCTCCTTGCGTAAACGTGGCATCGATCGAACTCAATGCCACCGCGGTAACATCGACATCAAAAGTATCGGTTTTGCTGTCTCCGGCAGTGACGGTTATCGTGCGGGTACCTGTCGTGCCGTCTCCTGCAAGACTTCCGGAAAGCGCATAGCGTGTTGGATCAAGTTCTCCTGTTGTGCTGTCATTGAAAGTTGCCGTGACTGTTAAATATTGCTCTAAACTATCAAGAGAATTGCTTGTAAATATCGTTGAGCCGGCCTGATTGAAAACAGCGTCAATTGAACTGATCTCTTTTGCAGCAACAGTTATAGCCTGGGTGTCAGTGTATTCATATCCGTCAAAGGGATCCGTATAAGTCACAGTGATCGCCGTATCTGATGTCGCCAGTTGTCCGCTGGGTTCATATGCATATTGTCCGGACGCTATCACACCGGTTGTATCGTCTGCATAGGTTGCGGTCACCACCATGCCAGTAGGATCAAAAACCTGGCCTTCGATATATGATGTTGTAGTAGGAGGAGTTGTGATGTCGATAGTAGTGACTTTATCGAGCAAGTCTGCCGGATATGCAATGTCATAATCAATTTCTGCAGTTTCTGTTGATGAATATACATAATCCACCCCCCCTGAACGGAGCAAAATACCATTTTGCTCCGCAGGGTCGGAATAAAACCTATTAATATACGTACCTGCACCAATCTGTGATTCAAGCTTGATACAGCCCTGATATGGGATTCCAGTAAATACAAAATAAAACTCAAACATCGAACGCGTGTCATAATAACTGGAATTGATTGCTGCACCATTGGTTGTTACGCCATAAACGAACGCCATTGATCCGTCAGAGACGTTATTGAGCCAAAGATCCGGAAGCGCTGCGTATGGTTTATTATATGCGTATGATCCGGTAGGTATTAAGCATCCAGAATTAAGCGGTTCTGTTGCACTAAAAGTAATCGTAGAAGGTGAATAATCCGTCGCAGATATAGGTTCGACAGGCTTGATTACAGAAGCATCCATCGAAAACACTGTGCTCAAGACTTCGACACCTACTGGCGCTCCGGCTTGCACTACCATTTTCCATACAGGTAAATCGTTCTCTTCATAAGAAATAGTACTGCCTGTATCAACAAAGTCTACCACTACCGTAGGCTTGCCCACGGCAAATGCCGATGTTGGAACTAGCATCATTACTATCATGCAGACAGTAAGTAGCAAAGATACCTGTTTTTTCATTTTGTTCATTACAAATTCCTCCTAATCCCTCAGTTGCTTTTCCCAAAACCATCCAAGAGCGCTGATATGTCATAAACATTCACAGCTCCATTGCGGTTCACGTCGGAGCCGCCATACACAAACCCTTCTGTTTTTCCGAAATCATTCAAAAGGGCTGTGATGTCGTAAACATTTATTGCACTATTATTGTTAACATCACCTGCATACACTTTATATAAAATGCTCGGAATTACTAAATCTGTGGGTCGCAAGGTAATTTCCTTAAATTCTGAAACACAGTAATCCCTTTGAGCCGTTTTTAAGTAATATGTCCCAGCTGTCACGTTGGGAAATGCAAAGAGCGCAGTTCGGTCTGTTGCTGGAATCGATTTAGAAACACTTATCGCCTTTTCAATGGTGGTTTTAGTGCTGTCGTATAAATTTAGTGCCAAATTGTCTGCCCCAAAGTATTCGACTTCTCCCGATACTAGGATCCCGGAAACACTGATCGTTGCAACCCAAACAGGCCCGTCGGACAAGCCTCCAAGATAAAGAGAATGGTACTCTTCTTCGGTATCCATAGGAATAAATCCTGAAAAAGTGACCGTATTGGTTTCAGCCCCGGCCGCCACTGCAGTCTGATCGATGTAAGTGATGCCTGACTCCAGATTGATCGGTATTTTTCCATCCGTCAGCGAACTGCCGGACATCATGAGCAATACCACTTGAGTGCCTGCCGGCGCTGTTGTCTCATATGCCAGTGTATACGCTTCTCCCTCTTTTGACAGATCATAATCCCCATTTGCTGCCAATACAGGCATACATTGCAAAGAAATGATCATCAGGACCAGAACCAGCTTTCTGAAAGCCATCATTGCACTACCTCCCTAAACGAATTTTTGCATGAGCGGGGAAAGAAGCAGCATCACATTTGTCATTACTTCTTTTTCGATCGCTCCATCCGGATCCCATGGATCAGCAAGCGGTGAAATGATCACAAGATTTCTATCCGGATCCCACTTCACATCCCGGTCAAATGTTTCGGCAATAAACCGTACCGGTACCATTGTCCTGTCCCACCCTTTATTGATAACTGGTGTCGTATCCATATTCTTGACGACACCATTTATTTTAAACTCTTTTGAGCCGACTGTCATCAGAATGACCTTATCCTGATATGTGATCGTGATCTGCTCGGTCAAACCGTTCCAAGCCACGGTTGCACCCATAGCCTCTGCAATGAATCTGACCGGCACCATTGTGCGGTCATTTTCGTCGATATATGGCTTTACTAAAATATTGCTTCCGTCAATCCGGACCAGCTCGCCGTCTTTTGTCGCAGTCCCGTTGGCAATTTGAAGAATGATTGTATCGCGCAAACGAAGGGCCTTGGGGGATAAAGCATCAACCACATCAGCCTGCACTCCGGATACAGGAGAAACGATCTTGTCGACAACACTTTCTCCTAACTCGGTAGGCAATTGGATCTCTACTGTCGTATCAACATTGTACCCTCCTTCCGCAAGACCCCCACCTTCCGGGATCGAAGGATTGAACGGTGCTCCTGAAGCTTCGGTAGCAAGCCTGATCGTTACAGGCGCAGTACCGGTCTTACGAAATGTGAATGTATACAGCAACATTCCGGAAGCATCTGCTGTGACGCTGCCGCTACCCGGGTTGGCGTACCCACCGCATTCAAACAGGCCTAGCTGCGAATCAAACTTATTGCCAACTGGATTCATCCAGGAAGAAGTTGATTCCGCGGCTGTCCCAAAACCCGTAAAAGCGGAAGCAACTACGCCGGTACTATCGACCGGAGAAATCGCTTCCGCATTATAACTAAATGCAAATTGAAATGCATTGAAGGTCGCATTATAAACTGTAAGCGTCGCTGTAAAAACCCCATTTGCGTCAGGAATTGAAGCTTTGAACACAACTTTTGCCGTAGGGATATTATCTGCAGCAAACACAAAACTGAACCCCGAAAGAACAAGTACGATAACGAGTAGCCATGATACTAACTTGTTAGACTTCAAGCAATTACACGCTCCTTTCTTTTTGACAGGTTATATTGTGTACGGCACACTTGCCCACACATTAATCTATTGATAATTGAATCTGCTGCCAGTATTTTTGAAAGGAAAATAAAAATTATTCACCTTTCAATTTTATCACAAAACCTTAATTTTACAATAGATGTATCAGAATTTAGCTCTAGTTATCCATTCCTAAACATCATAACTTGCAGCATCCTTTTATCACATGGTTTCATGCCATTCAACCCTATAAATATCACTGTAAATTCCTCATCGGATTGGTGACAATGGGCTTCATATTGTTCTTACGAAGAATGAACGCCTTGCAGGTGTCGGGCCTTTCCTCGAAAGGATACTCTATTGTTTCAGAGCCATCGAATCTATTCCCGCTTAATGCGGCTTCACGGGTTGTAATCCTAACTATCTGTCCGTCTTTATAGAGAGTATAGAGAACCAATAATTCCGAATTATCATTACCTAAAACAATATCGTAGACACTAACCGATATATTCACCTCCCATCCCGATGCCGTGCTATCAAGGCTTGCCACCAAGCTTGATTTGGGAGATAGCACAGTAACAGTGCAGGTAGCGGTGATCCCGTTACGTGTTTCGGCCGTTATAGTAGTTACTCCTTCTCCTGCTCCTTCCACTATACCCTCGGCAGACACGGTGGCAACTGAAGTATTATTGCTGCTCCAGGTAACAGTATCATTATTGTTTGGCGGAGATAGTGTCGCAATTAAAGGCAGAGATTGACCAGCACCTATAGTGCCTGTAGATCTGTTGAGGGAAATACTTGTCGCATCGATACGGCTGCCATTTCGCACATTGGCATTAAAAGTCGATATAGCGTTGTTCAAAGCATTCTTTGCAGCATTGGCTTGTAATTCTGTTGTTGATGGATTATTCATAACAATCTCGGCACTGGAGATGGCATCTTCCAATGCAGTGACATTGCTTTGGGTCGTCCATTCTATGGTGTAGAGCACATCGCGACCATCCTGACTGATGATAATTTCACTGCCTACTTTGTCTTCCGTAATCTCTCTTGCAGTAATGATTGCTGCGTGAAGAGGCGTCGGCCCCCATTGAGCAAATATGTCACGTGTGACTCTTTCGGAAATCACATAACCAGCGGGATAATTCGTACCTTCCCCTAATGGGCTGGAATTCCATCCTACTTGATCATAACCCGTATATTTGAACATACCACTGTCATAATCATAGATTTGCAGGTCGCTATTTGATGTTAAAGTGTGCACAACAACATCACTCCCGCTTTGTGTGACTCCTCCATTGCCATGGTAATTAACTTGTGTACGGTTTGAAGAATCCACCTGGGAATATAAGATGTTCCTGTCCAGTTGAATATTCTCCGTACCCGGAAGATAGAACAATTCGTTTATTCCCATGGTTCGTTCTATCTCGAAGACGGAATTCTCCATCAGGTCATCTGTCCAACCAACCAAACTTAAAGATTGATCTGCGGGAATCATATCTGGCAATCTATCACCTCTGTTGATATATGTGAAATTGTTCCCGTTGATCAACCCCCGGTTGGAAATCAGTAAGACCTTACTCCCCTCCACAGGGGCATACTGTGCGTAAAATGTCTTGTTGGCATTAAAAGTTATATGTACGTCAATAGGAATAAGCTGATTTGGAAATAGCTCTGATGTCCAGCCGATATAATGATATCCATTCTTTTGAAACTGGTAATCGAACACCTCGAACCAATCCGGGTATTGTCCCGTTAGCACAATTGTGCTTTTGCTATTATACATTCCTCCATTGCCATCCAGTGTAATAGTATACACTTTTGGAGAAAAGACGACACTGGTAGCTGTGTAAACATCATTAAGATGCTCGCTATAATACCACTCGCCATCGTACTCGTCGTCAGTGAACGTTGCTATGCCGTAGCCTCCTGGTGTTCCTCCGTTTACAGAAAGTTTTTGACCGTAGTCAAAGTATAACTCCTGAGTGTAAAGTATTCCATTCCCACCATTTAAAACTCCTGAACCCCCGGTTATTGAGTTTCCTTGATTGGCTGATGTCCTAATATATGCCGTATTGCAGTAAAGGCCATCTCCTCCATAATTCCCCCTTCCACCGGTTACCTGTAAAACACCGTTACCGCTGTAATCATAAGTGTAGATATAGGTAGCAAGTCCATATATCCCATCCCCGCCCCAAGTGCCATTGGTTGTATTCCCGCCTTTGATCTTAATATTGCCCCCGCTAAACATATACAAATCCAAAATATCCGCATATATGCCGCGGCCTCCATCATCATTTACGCTACTGCCTCCATTGATATTGACTGAAGCTCCGGAACCAACATCCATTTCTAAGCTATTTGCGTCAATGCCGTAGCCACCCCAATAATCTGCACCGCTGCCTCCATTGATATTGACCGAAGCTCCGGAACCAACATTAAATTCTAAGCTGTCTGCGTAAATGCCGTCGCCGCCGGCATAGGAAGTGGCATTCCCGCCATAGATGTTGAGCAATTTCCCTGCTTCTATATTCAATTCCAGATTGTTAGCAACAATCCCGCTACTGCCCCAGGTGCCATTGCTCCCTCTGATGGTTGAATTGCTCTTCACATACACTACGAGATCCCCCGATGTAGTTATAGCTGAACCATTATATCCATCAAGGGTAAGGGTTTCAGTAGACGCATCATAACTCCAGCCGGTATAGCTGGCATTAAGGTTTCGAAAAATCGACATGCCGTTCACTATGATATCATCAGCTGCAAGTGTGCCTACGGACATAGCCGACAAGTCAGTTCCACTATTCATATCTTCGAAGTGGTCTGATGATGGTCTTTCCCGCCCTTCTTTCTTATCGTATCCAACATCCCTTTCTACGATATTTGCAGGATAAGAAAAGGTCGTTTCTCTTTCTGAAAGGACTGCTTCTTTAAGCTGTCCTTGTTCGATGTACCCTTCATACAGCGGCTTTTCATAGCCGTATGCATTGGATGGCAACAACATAATAATTGCCAGAACATACGCTATCCAACCGGAAAACCTCTTCAAAACTAATCACATCCTCTCTTTAACGGAATGGTGCACTTCAGATTCCATCAGGCCGAATAGAATCCAAAACAAGGGGGAAACGATACATATACTGAAACTGAAAAAAATCTGCGACAGATACCCGGTAGCGGAAGCGCCGCAAGCAGCCACAGCTTTATTCGAAGGCGCAACCTTTAACCAGCCTACTAGTGCGGCAAACAACGCTGATAGATATGCAATGAGAGACAACAGTCCTGTATTCACAAGTTTGTTTAGGTAGTCGTTATGGGCGACATCTATCGCCGACTCGATCAATTCCCCATTTAATTCAGAAGTCCTGGTAAAGGCAAAATCAATACGCCCTGCTAATGTATCCGGTCCTCCACCCAGCCACAAATGCTCTGGAACCAACTTTAAAACTTCCTTCCATATTCTTATCCTGCTTGTCCCGAAACTATCCGAAGTCATACCATGCATAATCTGATTCAATTCATACAGGAACCCCGATTTCAACGGGAGGAAATATATAAATACTACAAAAGATGATACTAAGGCCAGTTCGAGATATATAATCACCTTCCTTAATAACATTGGATGCATTTTTGACTCCTGGATTCCTCCTAACAGCCACTTACTGCATATGAGAATAATACCTCCAATTATCATGACAAAAGAGATCTCATTCATATTCATTGATAATCTGGTCGTTCCCAAATAATATGTTGCCTTTATAGAATATACTATTCCAAAAGAAATGCCACCGACTCCGAACGAAATCAAGCCTCGAATCAATCTTGACCTTTTGTTCAAAAAAAATGGTGATGTGATTAGAATCATGAAAACGAGGCCTACTATTCCGGCAAGAACCATAGAGACTCCTAATATGATAATTGAACACGACCATGGAATCAAAAGAAGAGCGGAGTTCTTCCCTATGTCCAGCACATACCCTGCAAGAAAAAGCGGTGCAGCGATGCTAATGAAAGCTGCAATAATGTTAGTATTGCCCAGCGTTCCAAGAAATTGGTTGGCATACAAAATAAAAGCATCGTGATAAGTGTAACCTTCGGGAAATAAATAAAATGGATTGTAGCCGGCAAATTGAAGCACAGATATCACTGCATTGACTATGACAACTATGCCTATCAAGTAAATATACACAGGACTGAATCTGCCAAAGAATGAGACGGCAAAAAATATCCCTCCGTACAAAAGTATGGTGCTAAGCCCCTCAAACCGTCCAAGGCCCTGCCAAACCGCAATGCCAAACTTTGAAAAGAGAGCGGACAATACACACAAAGCAACATAAGCTAAAATACCCCAACGTATCGGAGTCATTACTATATAATCATTAAACCCTCCTAACTTAATTTTGCCCATGGCAAAAAGTCCTATTCCGGCCAAAAGCAATAATGAAAAGTACAGCACCGTTGCTATGACAAAGAAAAAATACTTATTCGCTGTTATGTTCATGTATCCTCCCTTCCCAACATAAAGGGGAAATAGGATGAACATAATAATTATGTATACGTGTGAGACTACTCCGAAGGCATTGCTTTGTTTTCTCAGTCGATCTGTGTTTTTCATGTTGCGTTTATTCATTTACATACCCTAATGTTTCATAATTCACGCGAAAGGTATATTTGTTTGCAGTTATTTTCAGGATATAGAGCCGTAACAAGCCTATCGTTTCTAACAGTTGCAATCGACGTGTCACTGCTATGCTAAGAAATATCCCGGATATTTGCAGTATCCGGTTCTATTTCAGAAACCAAATTTGCGAAACTTTCTGCCTCAATAGCAATGCTCGCTTTATCCAAGTAAACGCTACCAACCGGTAGATATTTTATAAACATAAAGTCTATAAAGTGATTATGGTTCACTGAATACTTCACATCTATTAATTCGGAATCACAAAGCTCATCTATGGCTGCGATCCTGTAATCATCACCGTCTGTGCTGGTTTCATCTGTGTAATACACGGAAAATGCATCATTGTTGACTGCGTACCCGTCAAAATATCCCCCAACTTTAAATTTCGCTGTATTTGCTTCGTACAAGTTCTTTACTTCGATTTCCGTTAAATATCCTTCTTCGTCTGCCCCATATATAATCACATCTCCGGTCTGGATGAGCCATATCCCGTCCGATGTGATCGCATTGCTTCCAGAATTCAAATAGCAATCCCGGTCTGCCTCAAAAACTTTAGTGGTTCCATCCTCTAAAAAGAGTTTGATCAACGCCTCACTTCCGGAAAGACCCAAACTGCATCCTGCACATCAAGAACATATGCCAGTCCATCTACAACCTAGAGGTTACATATAGCAGTTTTATTACCGTCCTCTGTCGTCGCAGTTATCATAGCATGCCCGCTCTTTTCCCCTGTTACGACACCTTCACTGCTCACACTGGCTATCGTTTCATCGCTGCTGTTCCAGACAACATTTTGGTTCGTCGCATCTGCCGGTATGATTGTAGCTGTTAGTGTACGTGTTTTGCCTTTTTTAATTTCAACATTGTTCTGGTCCATGATAACGTTTGTAACAGGTGTTTCATACGATTCTGTAAAGCTTTTATCATCTGATGAAACTGTTATTCCCGAATGTACTGGAGCACAAGTTGATAAATCGAGAATGAATGCTTTACATATATTAGGTTTATTTTTATTCTCAAAGATGATTGATACATTGTCGATGATATCCGATTCCGGCACAGCAATATTTATCGCCTTGAGCTCTACCATGTAGTTTTCTTGATAGAAAGCATAAAGGAATCGCACTGTCTGCCCTTGTAAATGCTGACAACTACTTGTATTTAGTGTGATGTTTAATTCACTCTCATCTCTGCTATTTATGATATCTACAGACATCATTGTTTCTTCAGACAAAGAACGAACTTAGATGCTATCTTCTGCTTCGAGCCCGTTATTTGCAAAATATTCGTTTGTAAGAGAAACACCATAATCAGCATCATTAATAAGAAAATTACTATTAAAGGCCGAAGTTTCATGTTCTATTTCCTCATCATTTCCGCAAAAGATTAGGCTTTTCTTAAATAGTACCTCATTTCTTCTAATTATGCAAATTCTAAAATATTTTACATTTTTTGTGTATGAAGCAATTGTGCAACAAGGATGCTGCCCTGTACGGGGCAGCATCCTTGTTTATTGCGTTAATATTTCTGTTAAATGTGGAATCATTGGCTTTCGTGAATCATCCAAAATAAATATTTTACAGATATCCGGTTGGTAATTCGCATTGAAGTTGACTATAGCACTGTCATTGATACCAGTAGAAGTCAACAGCACACTCCTAGTCGTAATGCCGACCATACGATCGCCGTCGTACAGTGTATACATGACGTTGACAAGTTTGCTCTCCGTTGAATAGACGATTTCCGCCGATGCATTGAAAACGATGGCCGCTTGACTTGTAGCGACCGTAACGGCTACGACTCTGTTCAATTGCATTATCAGGCCGGGCATCGCTGCTCCGTTGACCGTAAAGGCAGCAGGCGTTGATGTCACATAACCTTCCTTTTCTGCAGTCCAAGAATAGTCTCCGTCAACCAAAGTCGTACTTGCTTTGCCCTGGCTGTCTGTCGTAAAGGTACCGATGAAATCCATACCGGAACTCAGCGTGATCGTTGCGCCATTGATTGGCGTCGTGCCATCGTTTGCCGTCACCGTAAATCCAACGGTGAAAATTTCCGTCAGCGTGATCGTAGGCACCGTGGTGTCGCCCAGAACCTCCACTTCGCCGCTGACAACTTTGTAGCCTTCTTTGGCGATCGTATAGGGATAGGTGCCGTCGGCCAGGCCGATGGTGGCGAACCCGCTGCTGTTTGCCGTGGCGCTCTTTGTGGTACCGCCGATGGTGACGGTGGCGCCTTCGGCAGGATCTCCGCCGACTCCGAGGGTGACCGTAAAGGTGACCACGGGCTGGCCGGTAGTGGTAAAGTTGACGGTTTCGGTGGCTGTATTTTCGCTGTTGTCCGTAGCCGTGATCACCACCGCATGGGCGCCGTCGTCCAGGCCGCCGGTCAGATCCACGGCGTACCTGCCGTTATTGTCGAGGTACAAGCCCGCGCTCAGATCCACGGCATCCAGGCTCACCGTCACGTCGCTTAACGCAACAGTGCCCAGAGCATCGGTCACCGAGAAGAGGATCTGGCCCAGATCGTTGTCCATGACGGCATCTTCCGCCGGGGTATGCACCGTAATGACCGGCGCATCCGAGTCGGACAGCGGCGCAACCGTAATGTCCAGAGCGCCCACGGACGTCGTGCTGTAGTTGGCGCTGTAGTCCGCGCCCATCAGATAAATATCGTATTCTTCGACTCTCGGCTGCAGCGTGTAGTTGCCGCTGAAGGCGCCGAAGCTGTCGGGGATCATAATGGAGGTGGCCACGTCGTCCACAAACAGCACGGACAAATAGCCCGGCTCCATGGTGCCTGTCACCTGAAGCAGCCCGTCGTCTTCGTCGTAAGCGATGTTCTCGGGCACCGGTACGTTCACCGGCACCTCCACGTAGACCGGGATCTCCACTGTTCGGGTGCGATCGCCGTTCATCTGGACCGTCCAGGGATCGATGGCGTTCAAAGCCGAAGGCGTAGTAGAACTGTAAACCGTTACGTTCAGGCCCAGGGTATAGATCCCCTGAACCAGATCGTTGGGCAGGGTGAATTCTGCCACGTAGGTCTTGCCGTCGCCGGCTTCCACACGGGATGTGGCTTCCGGATCGCCGAACACAGAAACGGCGAGCTCCGGAGCTGTCAAATAGGTGCCGGCGGCGTCTTTCAGGTATGCCGTTCCGAAGGATACGTGATCCAGGTCGGCCAAACCGGAGCTTTCGTATACGATGACTTCCGTATCCAGGAGCTGTGTTCCGGATGCGCTTTCCTCCGCTGTGGCGACGCCCGTCGCTGCCAGCCCGTCGGGCTGGGCAACTTCAAAGACCGGCCCGTCGGTAGGCAGCTGCACCACCTGCAGTGTGTAGTATTCTTCCTCTGCGCCGCCGTTTACGGTGACGGTGTAGGTGCCGTCGGGATCGTCGATCACCACCAGGTCGCCCTCGTTCACGAGATTCCGGGTGCTGACATTGGCGGTGTATGCATCTCCGAAGCCTTTTCCGGTGATCGTCGTGGTGATCTGACTGCCTTCCAGGGCGGCCAGGAAGATCCTCATCTGACCGGCGCCGGGGACCGTCTCCACGTTGACGGTGGTGGAGGACGGATTGCCTTCGCCTCCCAGGAAGCCGCTGCGGGGCAGCGTGTAGTCGTTGCGCTGGCGCAGGGCCGCGTTCAGGGCCGCATTGCCGGCCATAAAGTGTTTGATGTACGGTCCGTGGACGCCGGCAATGGACATGCTGTCGGGTTCCGACAGATCGAAGGTGACATACATGTTGAAGCCTGCCGGATCCCGAAGGGTCGCCTTCGGCGCGGCCAGCTGAACCGTAAAGCTGTGGATCTCGCCCGGTTGGATCAGTTCCCTGGAAGCGGAGACCATATCGATGATCCCGTTTCCGTCCATGATCTGCGCCGTGGGCGCAGCATAGATCGTACCGGTGTGATCGTTTCGGATGGTGATCACCGCCGTGCCCGTGCCGAAGTCCTCGTTGTCACCCACGACGATGTCCATCATGTCAATGCCCAGGACACTTACAGGAATGGGCGGGTCGATCTTCCGCCACTCGTCCACAGCCTGGAATACAGACAGGACAGAAGTGGCGACCTCGTACTGCTTAGCGGCGGCGAAACCGGTGTTCACGTACATATTCGCCGTATTGTTGGCCACGGCTTTGGCCGTGGAGCTGTCGGCGGTGTTCAGGGCTTTCTCCCAGGGCGCCACGACCCCGTCGGCCAAGGCGCCTGCCATGGAGCTGATCAGGCCGGCGCCGGCAGCGGCAGCTCCGGACCCGAAGGACAGGGCTACACCGAAGACCGCATTGGCGGCCATGATCGTCTTGGTAGTGTTCAAATTCCACCGGTCCGCCACGTTGGTGAACCCAGTGGCCAGAGCGGAATTCAGTCCGATGACCGCTTTATAGAGGCCGCCGAACTCCAGAACACCGGGCACCAGGTTGCCGTCTTCGCCCCGGTAGATCCACATGTCTCTGTAGCGTCCGACCCGGCTTTCGGGCAGGAGGACCTTCTGGCCGTTGCTCTCTCTGTTGGCGTAGGTGTATTCCAGCTGACGGTTCAGTCCGCTCACGTAGTCCAGCAGCACCTGGGCCGGATAGTAGGCCGTCTGGGCGCTGTCATCATTGTTGTAGCTGTCCTGTTTGTAGCCTTCCAGCAACTCGATGGTCTGGGCCAGAACGGCTTCCGCCTGGGTGGAGATCGTGTTCAATTCCATGTAGCGCACAGATTGGATGTCGGCCGTCTGGTACGCCTTCAACGCGTTGGCGTTTTCGTCCTTCTGGATCATTTCTTTGTAGGTCTCGTAGAAGCGTGCGCTGTCGGCCACCGGCACGTTCATGGCGAACACGGCGTATTCCACCAGCAGCTGGACCCGATCGGCGGGATCGGAGAGCTTTCCTGCTTCCGTGACAAACTCATTCAGATAATTCTGGGTGTTGCCGTCCACGTCCGTACGTCCGTGGAAGGTATCTTCCAATAACTCTGCCAAAGCGGTCGGCGTCTTATCCGTTTTGTCGGCCAGTCTTGGCAGGCTTCCGATTGCCCGTACCCAGGCCGGCGCCGTGGCGCCGATCTCGAGCATCTGGGATCCGTCAGCGATGGAAGCCAGGGTGTTCACCGTGTCGCCCAGCTTAAAGGTCGCTTTGTCAAAGGCGCTCAACAGAGCGGTTCCGGTCTTGACGCTGAACACGCCATCCTGATCCATGGCGTCAAAGATCCCCAGGACGGTGGAAGTATCGATACCCAGCAGATACTGGAACGTGACGTCGGCGCCTAGTTTTTTGAGGATATCGTCGGTCTGATTGCTGTTCAGGATATACTTCGCGTGCATCACGGCTTTGCCCAGGCTGTCGATTTTCCGGGCCTTGACCTCTGCCGCAGCCGCCAGGGTGTTGTTGCGACCGGCGATGTTCTGTCCGGTGGCTCGCATCTGATCCAGGGCCTTCTTGCTCTCGGCCGTGGCGCTCTTGTAGATCTCGGCGTAGGTTTTTTCCGCCGCCGCCATGTCTTCGGCTGCTTTCAACCGATAGGCGCTTGCCAGGCTCAGATGTTTGTCACGCTCGCTCTGTGCGTCCGCCTTGGAAGCTTTATCCGCCTCTTCCACCGCTTTGCGGGCGTTGGCATAGGAGGATTCGATCAGCTTTTGATAGGCGTCCAGATCGTTCTTGCTGCCGCTCAGCCCCAGCAGGGTCTTGGCGGCGTAATCCTTATAGTTTGCCAGTTCGGAGAAGTGATCCTCCCACTTGATGGTCTGCATGTAATTGTAGAGTTTGTCGAAGTTGGTCTGGACCGCCTGGGTGTCGGCCATCAGGTCTTTCACGTCGTCCAGGGAATCCTTGGCCAGCTTGGCTTCGGTGCCCAGGATTTTCTGTTCCTGAGGTGTCAGATTTGCCAGCTTTTCGGCATCCTTCTTGAACATCGAACCGGCTTTCTCCAGTCCTTTTTCGACTTTTTCGTAGGCTTGTTTCCAGCCCAGGACATTGCCCACCACGTTGGCCATGCCGGCCAGGGCGTTGATCCCGTAGGTGATCCCTTCGGCCACCTGGACGTGGGTAAAGTACTGGTCGCTGTCCATGATGGCAGTCACCAGCCCCTCGCCGATCTTGTTCACGGAGCCGCCGATGTTTTCACTCATCAGCTCCAGCTCTTCGATGAGCTTGTCCAGGATCTGAACATAGGCCGTAGCGTCGTAGCGCTGCAGGGACAGGGGCGCCACCACGATGTTGCCGCTCTCCACGGTGCGGAGCGCCAGTCCCGGCAGATTGGTCCAGTCCTGGATCCCCGGCGCGTAGATGGTGAATTCACCGTAGGTGGTCTCTCCGGGCTTCAGGTCGCCCAGAAGCATATCCGGTCCGTCTCCAAAACCGTGCTTGGCCGAGTAGACCTTCCAGATCTCCGTTACATTCCCCGGAGAGGGGATGCTGGGCGCAGCCACGGTTAGACCGAAGGCAGGCCCTTCGCCGATGTTGGTGGCGTTCACCCGCAGCTTGTAGCTGTCATCCAGGTAGTCCGGGATCAGCTCGTAGCTCAGGTAGACCTTGGGCGGAGCCGTTACCTCCTGGCTGCGCACCGAGGTGACGCCGCTGAAGGAATCCGCAACGATGCCGCCCAATCCGCCGAACAGGGAGGTGGGCGAAATATCGAAGTTGTACTCCAGCCAGGAATAGATGTTGGCGATCCCCAGATCCGCGCCTTCGAACAGATTGTCGTACTCGCTGAAGTAGTCCATCATATCCAGATAGTAGGAATTGAGTCCTTCCGGCGGCAGGATCAGGAAGTCTACGGCGATCTCTTCGCCGGGGGCGATCTCCTGGATCGTCAGGATGCCAGTAGTCTCGTCAAATTCCATGAGCCCGGCAGCCACGTTCTTGATGATGTTGACCTTGGGCTCCGCCAGGGCCGTGATCAGGCGCACGTTGTCGCCCAGCGATCCGTCGGCATGAGGCATGCCGTCGGCTACGCGAAGGGTTACGGTCACGTTCTGCATGTAGGTATCCGGCGATGGATTTTTGAGGCTGAAGTTCAGCCGTGTGCTCTGCTTCTCCACAGACACGTCCTGGGCGAAGCCGAAGTCGGACAGGGCATCGCCCAGCCGCTCGGGCTGCGCCGCGCCCTGATTGATCTTGGACAGGAAGCTCTTGCTGAAGCTTCTGAGCGCTGTGGTCCGCTTCCCTTCGAACAACCCGTTGTAGCTGGTGGTCATCCGGGAAATGTCCCCGCTGTCGTCGCCCAGGTAGGCGGAATTGGGCAGGTAGCGGACCAGCACCGGGATGTCGCAGGTGAGGGTCTTGGTCTCCTCCCCGATCCGGGCGCTTCCGCTGATCTTGATCGTAAAGTTGAATTCGGTTTCCTTCGTATATTTCGGGACTTCGGTTTGAGGCATGATGAACGCCCCTTCGCTGTCCAACCGGCCGGTCTTGAACACGCCGGTGTTGGTAGCCGGGCTGTAAGAAACCATGGAAAGGCCGCCGTCGCCGAAGTAGTCCACTTCGCTGATCCACGCCAGGACATGGCTCAGATCCACGTCTTCGGGGAAAGTGACGTTGAACTGTCCGGTCTCATCGGGCTCGCCCAGGACCGCCTGATAGTAGAAGTTGTCGGTAGAGGCGATCCAGTTCACATCCTGCACGTCGCCGGGATACATCGTTCCCAATTCTCTGCGGGAAGTCCGGGCGCCGCTGCTGTGAAGCAGGAAGGTGCCCTCCGGCAGGCCGGTGCCGCTTTCATCCACTTCCATAGTGATGCCCCGGATCGGATTTTCCTCCGACGGATTGGAGATGGACACGCCGCCCCGGACCATGCCTGCGATGTAGTAGAATTCCACTTCGTCGCCGGGGAAGTTGGGCACGATGGCCGTCTCCTTGGCCGCATATTTGTTATTTTCCATCTGATACAATGCGCCGGCGTAGTTGCCTGCCGAAACGGCGGACCGTTCGGCGCTCATCACGGCTGATGCATCGTAGCTGAAAGTAAAGGGCATTTCCTTGAGCGTCAGGACCTGTTCGGACAGATCCACGGCTGCCGCCACTTCGATGGTGGCCGTGTAGGGTTCCAGCCCTTCTCCGCTTGCTTTCAGGGTGTAGATCCCTGCGGGGATGTTGTCGAACCGGACCTGGCCGAGGAGCTTGCCCTGTTTGTCGGTCTCACTCATGTCGCCGATGATTTTGCTTCCGTCCTCGGTGATCGCCTTGCGCACCGCACTTGCGGCCTGCTGGCCTTCTGCGGCTTCGGGACCGAACAGCTCCACGGTGGCGCCTGCCACAGCGGTCTGCTTGCTATTGCGCACCTCGAAGACCACCGTTCCCTGATCTCTTGCGCCTACGTAGACGGAGATCGGGATCCTGACGGTCTCAATGCCGTCGGCGGTCAGGATCAGCTCGTCTTCGTAGAGTCCTTCCTGGACGTGGGTCGTGGGCGCCACATAGATCTGGACTACGGCTTTCGCCCCTTCGTCCCGAATAGATAATCCGTCGGACAAGGGCAGCACGTTCTTGACCCCGTTGGTGGTGAGGGTCATCCAGGGGAGCTTCTCCCGCAGGGAAACACTCAGGTTGGACAGGGCCTTCGTTCCATCGTTGGTGATGCGAACCACCTGGCTGACGCCGTCTCCGGGACGGACGGCCGTGGTGATCCGGCTCCGGGCAGGACCTTCCTGCCCTTCTCTTGCGGTCAGTATTTCGAAATTCAAGCCTGCCACGGCTTCGATCACCGTCACGGAAAGATCCACCGTACGGGATTTCGCGCCGTTGGCGTTGTAGTTCATGGTCAGTCGATACGTATAGGTCCCGGGCGCGGTATCGGGGTCAACGGCGATGGTCATTTCCGCTTCGGCCACCTGGCCGATGTCCAGCACGCCGCTCACGGGCAGGGTGTATACAACGTTGCCCAGGGTGATCCCCGCGCCGCCGCTGACAGCCTGGAAGCTGCCCACCACGAGACCGCTCACGGCCATGGTTCCCACGTTGCCCACAGACCCGGTGAAGGTCTTCGTCTTGCCCTGGATGATCCGGAGCTCCGAAGGAATGCCAAGATACACGCCCTCCACGGAGAACACCTTCGACGGGCTGCTCTTGCTGATGCTGCCCACGTTGGCCGCGGCCCGCACGCTGTAGCTGCCGCCGAAGTCCGCGGGCAGTTCAAAGGTATGGGCAAAGTTGCCGGAGGCGTCGCAGTCCACGGGGATCTTCCAGTCTTCTTCCCCGATCACGTGGATCAACGCCCGGGTCCCCGTGACGGAGACGCCGGCCACCTGTCCGGTGATCACGATGGCTTCGCCGGCATTGTACTGCGCTTTGTCCGTAGCGATGGTCACTTCGAAGTCATCGGCACAGCGCAGACCGGTGGCAGCGGTGGCATAGGGTGTCGCTCCGTCGCCCGAAGTGGCTGTCAGGAATACGGTATAGTCGCCGACAGGCAGCGCGCCGAAGGCCTGCATCCCCCCATAGCGGGCCGTTGCGGTCCGATAAGTCAGCTCCCCTTCGTACAGCGCAGCCGTGCCCGGCTTGGAGGCCAGGTCTTTGCCGGTGTAGATCTCGTAGGTGAGCTTCGCCTCTTCTTCCGGCAGCCAGTTCGTGTCGGTATGCCGCAGATCGGCCTCGATCACGGCGGTCCCGTCGGGGGCAATGGCTGCGATGGCGATGGGCGTCAGCCGGTATCCGCCTGCCAGGACCAGCAGCGCAGTGGCTGTTGCCTTGCTCCGGTCGGAAAGCCTCATGGCCATTTCGCTGTCGGCATAGGCTGTAAGCGTATAGGTGCCTGTGGGCAGCAGGTCGGCGGTCCACAGGGGCAGTACTGCGGCCAGGGTCTGGCCCGGGCCCATCGTGGTTTCGATGGTCTTTCTGGCTTTTTCCACGCCGTTCACATACAGCGTCACGTCGAAGGGCGCTGCGGTGGAGGCGCTGCCGGCGTTCTTGAGCGTCACAGTGGTCTCGATGTTCTCGCCGTAAGCCGCATCGCCGCCGCTTTCGTCAGTGGAAACGATACTCTCCACGCTCAGGTTCGGCAGGACGGTGGTGATCGTGCCGGTAAAGTCTTTGGCGATCCGGTTGTTGGACAGATCGCTCTCCACGATGTTGCTCCGGTCGTTCACCGTCACGGCGATGGTCTTGCCGCCGGCCACGGGTTTGTTCCAGATGAAGGAGATGGGCAGCCGGTCTTCCGCGCCGATGGCGTCTTTGCGGACGGTTCCCATATATAGATTGTCGGAGTAGAAGTTCAACTCGATCTCGTTGTCCTCGATGGCCGACCCGGCGTTGTTCAGGTACAGCGTCACAGTCACCGGCTCGCTGCCCACGATGGCGCCGCTGGCCGGCGTGATGGACAGATCGCTCAGATGCAGGTCCGGATAGACCATGGCGATCTCCCGGGTGAGCGTCTGACGGTTATTGGTCTCGTCGGATTCGATCACGTAGTTTCCGGGACCGTCCACCACGGCTTCGAAGGTATAGGTGCCGCCTTCGGAAGGCCGGAAGCTGCTGGTGACCGTGGTGCTTGCGCCGATGGCAAGGCCACCGTCCACGGTTTCCCGAGCCACGAGTTTGCCGTTGGCAAAGAATGTAACCACAAAGGCGCCTGCGGCCGCCGTGCCGATGTTCTCCACCTGCACGGACAGCGGAACGCTGCTCTTATATCCCACAGGGCCGTCGATGCCCACGGTAAAGGTGTTCAACGTGTCATCGCCCGACTGGGTCGTCATGGCTTTCAGGTCCGGGAAGTAGATCTGCCCGGCCCCCACCTGGACGTCCAGACGGTTGTTGTCGTGGTTCCGCTCGTCGATCATCTTGCCGATGTCATTGGCGATAATGGTCACGATGTGATTGCCTGCGGGCACCGTCCAGGTAAATTCCACGACCTTGGTCCCGCCCATGGCGATGGCCGAGGTACTGGTCACTTCGATGGTCTTGTATCCTTTGTATTGGTAGTCCACGTAGAAGCCCACGTAGAAATTGCTCTCTACGGCTTTGCTGGCCATGGGATCGTCGGGATCCGCCGCACCGGCGCTGTTGGGCTCGTTGTACATCGTTGCCCGGACCATCACCACATCGCCCTCGGACAGGGCATTCCGGGCCACTTCGGCACCGTCCTTGAAGAACTTCACCGCAGCCATGGGGTCACCGGAAATCGCGGGGTTCGCGATCTTCAGGTCGGGACGATCATCCTCCACGGTCACCATCAATTCCAGAGAATCCTCCGTCATGTTGTTGTCCGTGACCGTTAAGGTTACCTTCCGGGATCCGCCCGAGAGGAAGGTGTGGCTGGCCGTAAGTCCGTTGGCCGAGCTTCCGTCTCCGAAATCCCAGAGGTAGGTGACCAGATAGCCGTCCGGGTCGTAGGACCGGGAGGCGTCGAAATAGGTGGGCTCACCAGCCATGGCGTCGGCGATGTCGGCGGCCATGGCGATGGGATCGCTGTTGATGATCAGGGTCGTTTCCTTGCAGATCCGGTCGTTTCGGGTCTCGCCTTCCACCAGATAAGCCCGGAGGGTCCAGGTCCCGCCCAGGACCTCGATGGCCGCGCCGCTGGTATCCACGACGTCGCCCTGAGTGATGAACTCTTCATAGGCATATCGAACTTCGCCGGGCAGCAGACTGGCGATGGGATCGCTGGTACCGATGGCGACGATCTGCCCGGCCTTTTCAGCCTCGAAGTAGACGGATGCATTCTCCAATGCATATTTCCCCTTGTTTTCCAGTTCCGCCCGCACCGAGATGGTCTGGCCCGGGTTCGGGTTCAGGCCGATGTCGTAGTAGGCCGTCTGGATATCTACCTCGCCCTCGATCCGGTACTGACGTCCGTATTCCACCACGTTGATCACAGTACCGGCGCCGTATTCCACGGTGTACCAGGCCTGATCCGCAAAGGCGGTGGCGTCTTCGGTCTTGGGGATCTCGTCGATGATATAAATGTAGCCGTAGTCCCGCCAGTAGTTGTTTACCGACAGGGTGACGGCGCCAGCCGTCGTGGTATCCGACAGAGACCGTTTTACGGAAGCCAGGCTGCTTCCGGGCCGTTCGTCGGGCAGCATGATCACCTGGTACCGTACGCTGCTCTCTCCGAAGGTGAAGGCAGGCTTGGGCACCTGAAGTTTGATAAGGCTGGTCTCGTCGGTGAGCGGTGTGGTCACCGTCGTATTATCCGGCACGTGGATCGCCGTCTTCTGACCGCTCTTGAGATTGATCAGGTAATTCGGGAAGCCCGTGTATCCTTCGTTGATCAGGGACAGGGTCTCGCCGGTGGCCGGGTCGGGCAGCAGGTCGTCCTTGCCGATGATGTTGGTATTGACGCCCACGATCAGGGAATCCAGTTCCACGCCCTCGTAGGTCTTGTGGGTCAGGGTGGCGGTGAACTTGCGGAACTCTCCCTCGTAAGGCTTGTCTCCCTCACCGCTCTCGTACATCTTCCAGCGCACCAGCCAGTAGCCGCTCACGGCATTGGCCAGGGTGATGGCCCCTTCCGAGGTTTCCATCGTGGTGCCTTCGGGGGGAATGTCGCCCAGGGACAGCTTAAAGCCGTCGCCCGAAGCGGAGCCCCAGGAGCCGCCGATGATCTCGAACTCGGTGAGCAGGCCCGCCTGATTCGTGGTGATCTCCAGCTTGCCCGAATCGATGGACAGGTTTCGGGCCCAGCCGCTGCCGTTGTTGGTGGCGGTGACGCCCAGTTTAAAGGGGATGCCCGAGAGGATCTTGTGGGGCACATAGTAATCCAGGGTCACCTGAGGCTGGGGATAAATGGTGATGGCAACGCCCTCCGTGGAGGTCTCCACGAAGGTGCCGTTCACATAATAGCTGACCACGGCGCTGGCATAATAGGTGTTGCCGACTTCCGGATCATCTCCGCCCAGGCCGACCAGAGGAATGATCTGCCACTGGCCCACCAGGGATTTGCCTGCGCCCAGGAAGGAAGCGCCGTCCAGGCTGTCGATGCCTGTAATGGCGGTATTCCGAAGCACGTATTTCGAGGCCGGTACTTCCAGCCCGTCTTCGTCGGCCAGCTTTACCCGGACGTTCACGTTCTGCAGGGAATAGCTGGGATACCCGTTGGAGATCCGCAGGGTGGCATCGAAGGCCTGGCGTTCGATGGTGGCGGTCTGATCCACGGAGAGTTTAATGATCTCGTACACGCTGTTGCCGCCGGTCGTGTCATCGGTGGCCGGAGGCGCAGGCGGCGGAAGCAGGTAGTCGATCTCTGTCAGCTGCCCTTCGGGCATCTTAAACTCTTCCACCTTCGTCGCCGAGCCGTCCACCGGTTTGATGGTGACGCTCACGGGCGTATCGCTGGGATTGTACAGCGGCAGCTTGGATTCGATGGACTTCGCCGGATTTTCGGGCAGGCCCGTATCCGGATCAAAGCTCACGTAGGTTCCTTTCAGCAGGATGAAGTTGGGCATCTTGGCATAGGGCAGCAGATACTGGCCTTTCTGCACTTCCAGCTGCAGCCGCACGCTGCCGTGGGCCGGGATCTCCCCGATGTAGCCGCCGCCCACGATGCTGATACCCGTATCGGCGACGTTCTGCCGGATCACCTGGGCCGTCACGTCGGTCAGAGCGATCAGACCGGTGTTGATCACCTGGGCTTCCACGATCATGGTGGACTGCACGTCCTTGGGAATGTTGATCCAGGGCGGCACGTAGCCGAACTGGGGCTTGGGTATGTTGACGCCGAACTCCAGGTTCAGCTTGATCTCGTATTCATCCTGAATGGTGGTGGGCACCACGGTCCACTCGATCTGGACCGGCAGGCTCTCCATCTCCACCTCTACCGGAGCCAGAGCTGCGCCGGGCATGATGCTGCCGGTACCGGTCAGGTTCTTGCGTCCGCTGGCGGTGATGGTGTAGTCGTAATCCCCCAGAGGCTTCTGACTGAAGGTGACGGTGCCGTCGGCGCCGGTGCGGCCGGAGAAGGTCTGGTAATACGTACGCTCCACGCCGTTTTCGGAGAAGGTATATTCATCCTGGCTCACCAGGGTGATCGTGGCATTGGGCACACGGCTTCCCGTGTCGTCGGCCACCACGAAGGACAAGTCGCCCAGGCGGTTGCTGGAGACTTCGGCCGCTACGGTCACCAGGGCCATATAGCTGCCGTTGGTCACTTTGATCCGGTCCTGATACTGTCCCAGACCGGTGGTCTCGCCGGGAGCGAAGATCACGTCGAAGTAGGCGCTCTCCGCCGGCAGCAGATTCAGCTTCGTCAGGTTGGCTGCGGTGATCCAGGGCACGTTGGCCGGCTGTTCGAAATACAGACCGTTGAGAGCGCCCATGCCCTTGTTGGTGATCTTGACGGTTTTAACGATCTCCGACCCGGGATTGAGTCCGACCTGAACGCCTTTGGGATCTGTGACAGGGATCGGTGTGGCCGGTCTCAGGATCAACCGGATATTGCTCACCGTCTTCGTGCCGTCGGCGGCTGTCACTTCCAGACGGTAGGCAGCCGTGTCGGACGCATCCAGCCCGGCGGAGAAGTTGACGATCACCGTGGTGGATGCGGCAGGCGGCAGCGTGCGCAGCATGCCGGAAGTGTCCAGAGTAGCCACCACGTTGCTGCCCTCCACTTTCGTCAGGACCGCCGTGAGGCCGCTCAGGGTATTGTCTCCGGCCATGGCCGCGTTCTTGATGGTAATGGCCTTGGAGAACGTGGAGTTCTTTACTGCGGCCAGCTGCAGGCTGGCGGGATCCGCCGTCATGCCCCGGACCTCGAAGGATGTGGTGGCCGCATTGCCCAGCAGCCGCTGGAATGCGAAGACGCTCACATCCCAGTGTCCGGCTTCGCCGTATCTGGGATAGAAAATGTAGGAGAAGTCGCCGTTTTCGTCGGTCTCCAGGAAGCGGATGTGCTCGCCCTGGTATTGCAGCAGGATCTCGTTGCCCCGCTCGTCCCGGCCCAGTCTGGGCTCGGGCAGTCTGGGCAGAAGCATCAGATCCAGAACCACGGTCTCGTTGGCCATGGGTTCTCCGTTGGAGAAGGTGAAGTTGCCGGAGATCCGTACTTCTTCGCCCAGCTGATACTGTGCCGCATTGGCGGACACTGTGGCGATGGTGTTTTCGATCACTTTGATATTGACGGTGTCGCTCACGGCGGCGCCGCCGGTCTGACCGCCTTCGATGGTCAGGGTGTAGGTGCCGCTGGTGAGGACCGCCAGAGGGATGCTGGCGGTAAACACATCGTTCACCTGGCACTCCATGTCGCCCTCGCGCTTCACTTCGCTGCCCAGCTTCAGGACGTAGCGGGCGGTGATGCCGTCATCGCTGTCCAGCAGGGTCCCCGGCGTGGCGGAGTTGAAGAACTTGGCCTCGATGGGGATGTAGTCGTCGGTGGAGGAGTACAGGACCGCCAGGAAATCTTCGTCGGCCATCGCACTGTTGGGACTCGTCTCCATCAGGATCTGATTGTCCACGGTAATGGGATCCGTGAGCCAGGTCCGATTTCTGGGCCGTTCTTCCACTACCGGCTCCTGCCGGATGGCGTTGTAGTTGTCGGCCACGACTTTGTACTCGAATGCGCCGGCCGTTCGAGGCGTATAGGTAAGAGGCACAAAGGAAGTACTGTATCCTTTCAGCCCCTGCAGGTAATACCCTGCCACCTGCGTCCAGTCTTTGTCCGCATCTGCAGCCGGCCGGTCTTCCACATAGGGTCTGGCGTACAGACCCACCGTGAACGGTGTGAACACCGTGGCCAGGCTTTCGTTGCCCACGGACGCAATAAACGTGGCAGGGGTGCCGAATTTCATCGTAGTGGGGACCTGCACCGATGTGATGTTCAGATCCGGATAAATGATATCGAAGGAGGGCAGCGTACGGCTGTCTTCCACGACGGCGGAAAGAACGCTGAGCGCTTCGTCCACCTTAACGTTGAATACGAAGGGCCGCTGGGTGCCGTCAGGTTCCTGGACGGGTTCCACCACGGTCCAGCGCCCGGTGACGGTCTTGGACTCGCCGGCGGCAAGCCCAGCCAGCTCCACCTTGCGGAAGGAGTTCTGGCCGATGCGCAGATCCACCTTAAAGGCATCTGCGATGGCAAAGGCGGAAGCATTGGTCAGCTTGACGCTGAACATCAGGGAAGTTCCTTGGGCAAACCGGGTCTCTTGGGGTTCCCAAGTGATGCTGTCCACGGAAATGCTGGGGAATTCCACCGTAAAGGCCGGTGTTTCCGTTTCATAGATATTGTTGCTCTTATCCAGCTCCAGATGGACCGAATCGGTGACATCTGCCCGGACTTCCACAGTATGGACGCCCTCGGAGGGCTTTACCGGGAAGCTGACGGTGGTCTGGGCGCCGATGGCAAGGGTCGAAACCTGTTTCGTCGAAACCAATGCATCATCGATGTACAAAGACGCATAGAAAGGCTCGTCCGCAGCCCGGTCGGCGCTTTCGTTCTTGACTGTCGCGGTATATTGGAACACTTCTTCCGTATTGAAATGGGTCGTGCCTTCGTCTTTGCCGGTCCAGCTGATGTCCGTGACCCGGAGATCCACAAAGTTCACCTGCTGGGAGGAGATACTGTCGGTAAAGGCGTTGTTGTTCTTGTCGGTCTCCTTCAGGTTGTCCAGGATGTCGTTGGCCTTGGCTGTGACGATATAGTCGCCGGCAGAGGCCACCCAGGTGTAGATCACTTCCGTGGTGCCGCCTACGGGGATCACGGTGCCGTCGGCCACTTTCGTGTAGCCCATGTACTTGTTATTCAGATAGAAGCCCACCAGGAACCCCAGATTGCTGGGGCCCTTGCCCTTGTTGCCGATCACGGCCCGGAGGGTGACCACGTCGTTCTCTTCGGGATCTTCCGGCGACCAGGTGAGGGACTCCACGAAGAGGTCCGGCCGGTTGTCGGTGATCACAAGGCTCTGGGTGACCGTGGTCCGGGCGCCCTGATTATCGGTGACCCGGAGCTGTACGGTGTAGGTGCCCGGCTGGACATAGCCGTAGGTGACGTTCTTGCCCGTGAGGGTCTTTCCGTCGCCGAAGGTCCAGCGGTATTCGTTGATGTAGTTGCCTGCGCCGGCGTCCGCCGACCCGTCGGCGGAGAAGGCCAGGATCGTGCCCGTGGGAACGGTCCCGCCTTCCGCCACCACGCTCTCGCCGTTCTTCACGGAAAGAAGGGCCGTGGGGGCGGCGTTGGCGCTGAACAGCTGGATTTGCTCCTTGGCCCTGGCGCCTGCCGCTTCCGTGGTGCTGCCTGTGGTCGCCACAGCCGCCTTCAGCTGCAGGCGCGCGCCGGCAGCGATGGTTCCCGGCGGCGTCCAAGTAGTCGTTACGTTGGTGGTCGTGTTGCCCACCAGTCCGGAAAAGTCTTTTTGTCCGATCGGCGTCCAGGAGGCGCCTTCGTCCACGGAATAGGAATACGTCACAGTGCCTTGGGCTGTCGCATAGCCCTGGTTGGTCACGCGCGCAGTGATCGCATTCTCCCGATCCACCAACGGCGCATCGGGATCCGCCGTCACATCGGCGGGACTCAGAATGGCAAGACCGCTCTCGGCCGTAGGCACGCCGGAGACCTGCAGTGTTTTCTGGGTCCCGATGTTGCCGGCCTTGTCGGTCATGGTGGCGATATAGTAATAGGTCGTCCCGTTCGCCAGTCCGTCGGTGTCGATGTAATTACCGCGAACTTCTTCGGCCAGCAGCGTGGCCGGCCCCGGTTCAAATCCGCTCTCGGTGCTTCGGTACAGCGTAAAGTAGTCCATGGGGGCCGTGTTGTCTCCGGTCACCACAGGAAGTTCCAGCAGGAGGATCAGTTTGCCGCCGGTCATGGGATTGTCCACAGTTACCACAGGTGCGGCGGCCGTGTTGCTCTTGACCAGGTTGAAGGTCCGGGTCTGAACGCTCACGGATTCCGATCCGCCCATGTTCTGAACGGTGATGCGAACGGTATAGGCACCCGGAGCCAGGGCGCTTGCGTTCCAATCGGCTGCGCCGCTCCAGAGGGTCTCCTCAAAACCGTCATAGTCTGTCAGATTCAGCGTCTTTTGCGTGATCGCCGCGCCGCTCACCACGGTGATGGTCTCCCACACCGCGCTTGCGGGATCGCTGTAGGGCTGATATTCATAGGTGACGCTGGACACGCCGATGTCGTCTTCCACCAGGGTCTCCAGGGGCAGCGTGCCGTTAAAATAGTAATTGATCGGCGAGATCTGCCGGATGATGGGCTTGCTGGTCTGGTGCCTGGAATTGTGGGCCATGCTGTCGCTAATGATGCCGGTGCTCTCCACGCCGTTGCTCTCCCGGCCCAGATCGTTCACCACAGTCACCTTGTAATCGTAGCTATCCACCGGGTTCAGGCCTTTATCCACGTACACGTTGGAAGTGGTCTGCGCCAGGAAAGCAAATTCGTTCTCCGAAGAAAGCTTGCGATAGATTTTGTAGTGGGAGAAGTCCGCACCGCCTACCGCATTGAAGCTGATGATCAGGGACCACTGGCCGGAGTAGACCTCCAGTGCCGACGGCGGCGCCGGAGGATCGTTGGCAATGGTGTAGTCGTCGGCCAGAACGCCTTCGTTCTCCGCCGCGTCATAGGCCACGGCCCGGATCTGACAGGTGCCGTCGACGGATCCCGCCACGGTGTTCCAGTCATAAGAAGCCGTGCCGGCGCTCAGAGACGTGATCTCTTCGATCAGCGTCCAGGTGTTTTCGCCCTCCGCTTTGTATTCGAACCGGATGCCGGTGACGCCTACGTTGTCCGTGGCGGTGGCAGACAGCCGGACCGTACCCCGGAGCGGCGTTTCGCCGTCGGGGGTAAAGGCAGTGATCACAGGGGCCGTAGCGTCGCCGCCGGGAGTGGCAAAGGCTTTTGCCGTAAAGGCGCTTTCGTTCCCCGCCGCATCCACGGCAGAGACTTGATACCACAGACCGCTCAAGGGCGCCGCCGTATGGGCGTACACGCCGGTGGCCGAGGAGAGCAGCAGCGTATAAGTGCCGTTCTCTGTGGTCGAAGTGTAGATATTATAGTGGGAGAAGTCCGCGGCAGCGCCTCCGCTGTTCACTTTGACGGAAACAGCCAGCTCCGCCGAAGCGACGGTGAGCGTCGGCAGGGGCGGCGGCGTGTTGTCGATGGTGTAATTGGCGGTCTTGGTGGTGGCGTTGCCGGAATCATCGGTGGCCCGCGCCAGCAGACGGATCGACCCGTCAACAAGCCCAAGAGCTCCGTCCAGTGTATTGAACGCTATCGTCCCGAATCCGGAAGCGCCATAGACGCTTTCGCCGATCAGGTGATACTTCGTTCCGGCGATGTCGACGGCGCCGGCAGCGCTCTGCACGAACAGTTCGATTTTCGCTACCCGCACGTTGTCCGAAGCCAGAATGCTCACATTTTTCGTCTTGTTCAGCACGCTGTCCGCCGCCGGCGAAAAGCTGCCGATCACCGGCGCTGCCGTATCGGACAGAGGCTGTACATAGCCCGCGGCAGGCACTGTCATCAGCACCGCTTCGCTTTCGTTGCCAAAGCGGTCTAAGGTAGCGATGCTGTATTGGTAGAGCTTCGTGGCAAGCAGTTCCCGATCCGTAAAGGTCAGCAAACTGGTGGAAGCAGCCAACGTCCAGGCGCTCCAAGTGGTGCCGTCTTCGCTGTCTCTTCTGTAGATCTTATAGGAGCTGATCTCCGGGTCCTCGGAAGCCGTCCAGCTGAGGATCACCCGGAGGGCGTCGGCCGTAGCCGAAAGTCCGCCGCCGTAGGGAACGGCTGCGCTGCGGACCGAGATCTCCATGGTCTTTTCTGCGGTATTGCCCGCCCGGTCGGTGACCAGCACCTTGACCGTGTAGGAGCCATTGGCCAGCGCCGATGTGTCCCAGGCATACTGGGCTGTAGCGCTCTTTCCCCGCTGGGTCGCCAGGCTGATCTGAGTGATCGGCGTGTATACGCCTTCGGAAGCTTCCCGATACGAGAAGGCTGCGGAAACCACTTCCACGTTGTCGGAGACCAGGGCATAGAGGCTCAGCACATCACCGCTGCGGTCGTCCGCCAGTGTGACGGTGGGGGCCGTCGCATCCTGGGTCGGCACGATGCCGGCGGATTCCGTCTGGGGCCCTGCGTTGCCGAAGCCATCCAGGGCTTCCGCATAGTAAACGTATTCCCGTCCGTTGGTGACGGTCAGGTCGATATAGGTCGCGGTACGAACATTTTGGGCCAGAAGCGCTTTGGCCTCGACTTCCTCTGAATCCAGCGTTCTTGTGGCTTTTCTGTAAATGTTATAACTGGAGGCTCCGGTCACGGCGTAGCCGGACAGGGTCACGGAAAGCACGCCGCTGTCGGCAGGGATCAACGCGGCCGGCGCTGCCGGCAGGACCGCCGGCGCCAAGGTGGTGAAATTCTTCGTTGCAAAGGCATTGCTCGTATAACCCTTCAGGGTCAGGCTGTGGGCTCCTGCGGCGGTCTGGACCACATAGCGCCAGGTAAAGCTCACAGCGCCGTTGGCATCGGCCCAGCGAGTCAGGACCGGCGTGGCCGTCCCGTCGGGACTGTCCATATACACGTAAATGGTTTCGTAAGGCTTAAAGCCCGAGGCGGCCACGGTCAGGGTGTCGCCGGCATAAATGGCGCCGGTGGTGGTCCCGTTGTGGAACGTATCGATGACAGGTTCATAGGAAGGTGCGGAAATGACGGCACTTTCCCCTTTTGCGCTTTCGTTGCCCAGATCGTCTCTGGCGATGACGGAATATTTATAATTCGCATCGGCCTGGATGTTGTAATCCGTAAACTTCCGCTCGGAAGCCTTGTTGACGCTGCCGAGATACACATAAGCCGGAAGCGGGTCCGCCTGGACCTGGCGATAGACATAGTATCCCCACAGGTCGCCGGAAGGATCCTCCACCGCGTTCCAGGTGATCACCAGGCCGCCGGAGATGGCCGAACCGCTCACGCCGGCAGGAACAGCCGGCGGCGTCTTGTCCAACCGGTAGGAAGCGGTCATGGAATTGGAAACATTGCCGCTGTAGTCTTCTGCGGATATCCGGATATCGTACAGGCCGGACAGATTCTGCGTATCCCAGGTGTAGTAGGCTCTCTGGACCGCGCCCATGCCGCTGCTGTAAAAGTCCGTGTTCTCTTCCAGGGTTTTGAGCAGACTCCAGGAGACGGCATCCCGAAGCTTGTATTCGATGTCGAAACTGCGGATGCGGAAGTTGTCCTGTGCCGTCAGTGTAAAGTACACGTTCTGATATCGGCTGGCATAGCCGTCATCCGGGTAAATGTCCGAGAGGACCGGCGCCGTGGTGTCGGCTTCGGCCAGGGCGGTGCGCACCGGAGTAAACGTACTCAGGTTTCCGGCGTTGTCTTGTGCCTGCAGGCGGAAATAGCGGGTCTGGCCTGCCTGGGTCTCGAACACGGCCGAGGAAACGGCGCCTACCGTGCGGGTCGGTTCTTCCAAAAGCAGCAGCGCCTCTTCGGTATCTGCCATAAAGATCCGGTACCCGACCACATCCGGGCTCGCGCTGGGCGTCCAGGCAAGGGTAATGCTGCCCGCAGCGCCGACAGCGCCGGGAGCCGTGGGAGCAAGGGGCACCGTGGTGTCCACATGATAGGTATAAGACACGGTGTGGATATTGTCGGAGAGATCTTCCGTAGTCAGCGTAAACAGGTACTCGCCGTCCCGGGTGATCTTCTCCCCTGAAACGGTCAGCGTGAACTCTTCGGTATAGTTCGGATTTGCCTTGCTCCAGAGTTCAACAGGCGCATCGTATTCCTTGTTTCCGGAGCTGTCCAGAGTCCCTTTATAGCGGGCTGCCTGCACCGTGGCCAGGGCCACGCTCTGATTGTCAGAGGTGCGGGCGGTAAAGCTGTAGGTCCCCGCCTTCATCCGGGTCGCCTGGCCCGAAAGCCAGCCGGAGGGCGCCTGCGTATCGACTTCCAATGCGGCGCTGATCTGGGCGATGGTACTGGCATTGCCCAACCGGTCGTAGGAACTCAATCCAAAGATGTAAGTGGTATCCCGTTGTACTTCTTCGGGGAAATACTGGATTTCCGAAGTGGCGCTCTTCGAGAGCGTCATCAACGGCTCCGTCCAGAGGGCGCCGCCGGAGGTCATGCGATACAGTCGATAGCCGTTCAGGTCCGTGTCGGATACCGGAGCCCAGCTCAGGGTGATCCGGCTGACGGTGGACACAGCGGAAAGCACCGGCATCGCCGGCGGCGTGGTATCCACTCGATAAGAAGCCGTGGCTTCTTCCTGCTGGGTCGTTAAGGCTTTGACGGTATAGTATCCGTCGGCAGTCGCCTGGGGTACTGTGTAGGTATGCTGGAAACTGCCGTCGCTGAGAGGCAGCGCCTGAGCGGCGGCAATGGGTGTGGCGCCGAAGGAAAGGGCTACTGTGTCGCTTCCGGAATCCACGTAATTATCGCCGCTGATCCCCAGGGCATCTCCCGGGCGACCTTCTGTGGCAGACAACCGCAGGACGGCGGTTTGTGCCTCGGCCTCGAAGGTCGCCGTCCGGCTGTAGCCGCCCACGGAAACCATCAGGGCATGGGTGCCCGCTGCCAGCCAGGCAGGCAGGGTATAGTTGACCGTCAATGCGCCGGCGGTGGACGTCTGGGTGCTTCCGTCGATGGCAATGCTCGTCGCATCCAGATAGAAGGCTGCGGCAACCTCCGCCGGAAAGCCCGACAGTGTGATCGAAACGGGCAAACCGGCCCGGATGGGATCCGTACCGATGGCCGCCACCGTCACCTGAGGCGCTAAAGCATTTACCTGGATCGTATCCTCTGCGCTCTTGCCCGAGGTGAGACCCGTGGCCCGAAGGACATAGGCGCCTTGCGCCAATTTCCCCGGAACGGACAGCGTGTCGGAAAGAGCGCCGGTGCCGTCTGTCTTGGCGGCGGTATCTTTAACGAAGTCATCGCCCAAATAGATGCGCAGCGTCTCGACAACGCCGAAGTTGCTCATGGACAGAGAAACCGTGGCGCCGGGCAGCACACTCTCTGGCGTAGCCGTGAGCGAAGCCGCCACAGCCTGCACGGTAAACGTGGTCTGCGCAAAGAAGCTGCTCGCAGAGCCAAGGGCTGTTACTTGATAGAATCCGGGACCGTAAAGGCTTTCCGGTGTGTATACGAAAGCGCCCGTTCCGTCGGCTGTGATGCCGGCCAGGGCGGTTCCGCCGTTGATTTTCAGCTGGATCGCTTCACTCGGAGCGAAGCCGGCAAGAGAAATGGCGTGCGTGGCCGGATCCACCTGAACCGAGGTTTCGGGATCTGCCACGGTCAGGGACACGGAAGCCCGCGCGCCGTCGCTGGTCAGGAACAGCAGCTCGTGGCTACCCACCGACACGGTGTAGGGAAGCGTATAGGTGAATTGAGTGGGAGCTTCACCACTGAAGGCGCCGCTTCCGCCGATCTCCCGCCCGTCCAGATAAACCTTGCACGTGTCAGCCATATAGGTGCCCGTGATCTCGGCGGACAACGCTGTGCCGGGTTTGGGAGAACCGCTCAGCGCCACGCCCAGGGCGTGGGCGGCGCCCGCCGGCCCATAGGAAGTCAAGAGCTGAGAAGTAAGACCGTAGGCGCTGAATACGTAACCGGTTTCCGGAGCCGTTTCAGCCGGGATGGTATATTGCGCGGAAGCCGTTCCGTCCACAGAAGCACCGATCTGCGCGATCTGTGCATTGTTCCAGTAAAAACGAATCGTTTCGTAAGCGTTGAAGCCGGAAGCGTTCAGGGTAACGACGCTGCCGGCGGCATAACTGTCCGCCAGGGTCACAAGAGAAGGATCCAGATCCTGGGGTTCCACAACCACACAGACCATGGATGCGGATCGTCCGGTGGTTTCGCCCACCGCCGTGATCTGCATGCTGCCCGTATTGTTCAGCGTGATCGTGCGCTCCGCCGAGCCTCCGGCTGAACCGTAGGCATAGGCGTAATACACGCCATTTACATAAAAGTCCACATATTCGCCCTGCTCCAAACCGGAAAGGATGAATTTGGGCGATGTGCCCTTGTAGACCGATGTGGGGCCGGTCAGTTCCCACAGGGAAGCAGAAGATTCATAAACAACGGCTCTGGACAGCCCGCTGGCGGCACCTTTGGTCTCGAAGAGCACGGAGCCCTTGTCGGAGGCCCCGAGGCTGATCTCCATCTGCGCCGCGCCGCTCTGATCCGCCGTCCGGTAGGACACATACACGCCGTTCTTGTAGAAGCGGACCTGCTCCGCAGGCGCGAATCCGCCGGCAGCCGCAGTGACCTTTTCGCCGGCGCTCTGCCCGGCCGGCGTCACCGCCAGTGTCGCAACGCGGGGCGCCACTGCCACGAGACCAAAACCTGTATAGTCGCTCCGCACAGCGCGCACTTCCAGCTCGCCCGAAATCGTGTAGGGGATCTGGTACGTTTCGCTGCCGCTGAATTCCACCTTGTTTTCGGTGGCATTGCTCATGTCGATATCCGGATACACACGGGTTCCGTTCAGATAGATCTGCACATAGCCTGTGCTGCCGGGATCCACGGCACCAAAGCCTTCCGCCCGGACCGTGATCGAATCCCCGGCGTTCGCCTCGGAAGGAACCGTCACTACCGGCACATATTGGCCGATCACATAGGTCTTGATCACCCGGGCGTCGGAGTCGCTTCCTTCGGCCTTGAACCGATGAGCGCCCACCATGCCGGAGGGGATCGTGTAAGTAAAGACCGCGGTACCTTCTTCGTCAGCCTCTTCCCAATCCCATACCGAACCGCTATCGTCGATATACAATGCCACCCATTCGCCGGGCATCATTCCGGAAACGGTGAGCTCCAGCACCTGGCCCGGCTTGGATTCGTCGGGCAGAATGGTCATCGTCGGACGGAAATCCAAAGCTGCGCCGGTAACTACGGCAGATTCGGAAGAACTGCTGCCGGCAAAATCCCAGGCAGTCACTTTATAATCATAAGGAACGCCGATTTCGCTGCCCAGCTGAAAAACATAACTCTTCGCCGGATTCGTGCTGATGTATTGCCCCGGAAGCGCGGTATAAGTATCCTGGCTCTGCAGTTTATAGGAGATCTCAAAATATTCCACATCGGAAGAAGTCGAATCGTAGGAGACCCGGACCGCACCCGGCAGGCTCACTGCCGCAATGGTGGGCTGCGCGGGCGGCGTATTGTCCAGTGTAAACGTTCCTGTCTGTTCGGCCGAATTCCCGTACTGGTCGGTGGCTGTTACTTTTAAATCGTAGAGTCCGTCCTCCAACTGGGACAGGCCTGTCAAATCAAAATACACCGTAGTAAGACCCACGCCGGTCTCGTCGGCCGCAGTCTGCCAATCCGCCTGATCTTTGACCGATACGAGGGCAGTGATCCGGGCAACGGCCCCATTGTCGGACACCGTGACCGCAAAATTATTCTGCGAATTCGTGACGCCGTCGTTGGGGATATACAGAGACTGGATCACCGGTGATATATCGTCTGCAATGGCCTGCCCCGAGAGGGTCGGCGTAAACGCGCTGCTCCGCCCGGTCCCTTCGTAATTGGTATCTGCTTTGATTTTATAATAGTAAACTGTAGCCGGATCGCTCAGGGGATCCGCATAGGTGAGGGGATCGCCGGGCGAAACGTACCCGAGATAGGACAGACTGTCAGATGCGGTACCTCTGTACACTATATAATATACGCTGTCCGGGATCGAGTACTCCGATGCGGTCCAGGCGAGCCGGATGCCGCCCTGAGTCGGCGTCAGCGCAAAGTTCTCGGGCGCGGTGGGCGCGGACATGTTGATCACGATGGGGACCGAATACACGAAGGTATTTCCGGCCACATCCGAAGTGGTCGCCTTGAGTGTGGCATTGCCCGAATAGGGCGTTGCGCTGCGGTCCCAGGTCAACGCCTGATAGACCGGCGCATTGCTCGTAAGGGCACTGCCGGTGACCGTGCCCAGCTCGATCCATTCCTCCGCGCTGTCCATCTTCAGCTCATACTTGATGGATGTGATGACATACGCTTTATTATAATAATCGCTGAGTTGAGAAACTTTTACATTATATTCATCCGCATTGTACGCAGCCCCGTTTTCGAATATTGACCAATAACCGTAAGCATTATGCATGATCGCATTGATATCCAGTCCGTCGGGCACAACGGTATAGCTGTAGGTCATGACCGTGCTCGCACCCGCACCCGAAACAGTGATCGCCTTGACGGTGAAGGTCTGGTATTGGCTTTCCGTCGTTAAAGCGATCGGCGTGCCTGTAAATTCAAAGGTGCTGCCTCCGGCTACGGTGTTGGGGGTCGTGCCGTCCAGGGTGTAGAAGATCTGCCCGCCCGGCTCCGCCGTAGTGAGCGTCAATTCTCCGCTTTTGATATACGCACTCGAGTAATATGAATCCACCGGAATGCTGGGGATCGGAGCTTTGATCCCTTCGACGACCCTGATAGCAAAGCGGTCATCATCGTAGTCTTCCGTGTTGACTTTGAGAAGATAGGTCCCGGATTGGGAAAACACATGTTTCATACTGTCCGGATCGTCGATCGGATAGAAATTTGCGATCCAATCTCCCTGATCATCGTACAGCGAAACCGGATATACGGAAACTATGTTCCAAGCGTCATAATAATAATAAAAACCATGCTCGGCGCGTTCCGGCGTGACTTCGAAAAAGTAGGTGCCCGGAGAAGCAACATCAAAGGAAAACCACTCCGGATAGTCTCGATAGGCCATCCCTTGATGCGTGTCATTCAGTGTAATTTGCCGGGGCTCCGTAACAGACAAAAATCTATTTAATTCGGTCGAAGTGATCCCGTCGGACACGGCGATGGCCCGAAGTCTGGTATTTCGATCGATGGGGATGGGCGCTGTATACAGCGTAGACGAAACGGTGGCCTGAGTCCCGTCCAGCGTGTAATAGATAGAGGCGCCGGGAGCAGAAGCCAAAACAGCATCAAAGGCGTCTCCTGCGCTGCCCGGATTGCTGCCGACGCCGGGGATGTTGGTCACGCTCGGTTCCGGTGTGCCCCGGGTGATATCGGTATAATTGGAGTATCCGTACACACCGTTGCTGTTTTGGATGATGGCGCGCAGATACAGCCCCTCCGCACCAACCGTAATGGAAGAAGATTCTGTGTAAATTTGCCGTGTAGGACTGTTGTAGGGATTGGATCGGTCCGTCGTGTAATAGACAGCGTCACCTTCAATAGCCCCCGTAATGCTTATAACAGTTCCTTCCGGTTGAAGGCTTCCATCCGGAGAAAAGCCGGGATCTTTCGTCCCTGCATAAACATAGTATCCCGACGAGAGTCCACTATATACCCCATCTTTAATCGCATACGCAAACACCTCACCGATTATGTCCATGAGAAATGGCTCATCATATGTGCTGAATTGCGCTTCATCATAATAGAGTTCTTGCGGGACAATACTGTAGTAAATGCTCGTAGCATTATTTGCCGTTAATGTGATTGCCTGTGGGGTTGTAGTGTTTTCAGAAATGAAATTAGGTGATAAGCCCGGCGCAGCCGGTGTATTGCTAAAAATTTTTATTATGTATGATCCTGCATAATTAGTCCAATTTTTCACATTGAGATAATGAACACCATCAGAAGTGGCTTCATAAATGTCTAATGGAAGGCCGTCCATATTGAAAGAGAATGCTTGTCCAGAAGGTCCATGCCATCTTTCACCGGCAGAATATGCATCCGTAAATCGACAATCCAATGGGGCCTGGTTTTCTCCTAAAATTTGATATATTGCTGCACTATACGTTTTCCCTGCAATAGCATCAAAAGAAAATACCCATACATCGTACTCATCCTCAGATACCGTAAATTCGAGCCCTCCGGTTGTACCAGGCATCTCGGAAGGTGTAATGGTGCCGTCAACTGACACCGGAGGCGGCGTGGTCATTTCTTTGATTGCAAAGGTGATCGTTCCCAGCGTCCCAGTATTGCTGATCGTAAGCGCAAAGGTCGTATAGCCCATGAGATCATCCGAAACAAAGGAGTGATATAGGAATCCATCCGTATCACTCTTAATGTAGCTATAGCTATATCCGCCGCCGGTATCCGTGTACGCAATGAAAGCCAGGGCAGGATCCATGCCCCCTGTTGTCGTATATTCCACATAATAGGGGCCGTATTCGGGAAGTGTAAAAGTGAAACCCTGTTCTTCGTTTCCGGAAAAATCATTTACAACATAGGGCTGGTTTATTTGGATCGCGACCGGATCATACATATCCCCGGAAATAGCGATCGGTTCCGCGGGAGGATCTTCCGGAGGCGTCCCTCCGGGGCTGTTCACTTGAAAAATCACAAGGTCTGAGGTACCACTGTTGACCACTTCCAGGAAAAACGTTCCGGCGGTTTCAAAATCATAGCCGATGACACCATCGACATCCGAAGCAAGCTCCTGGAAGATTTCCGCGCCGGGATCTCCGGATACCGTGCCCAATTTCATGGTCAAAACCGCTCCGGAGGAAACCGCATCACAAATGATCGTGTAGGCACCGGGGGTGGTGATCGAAAATGTGAAATACTGCGTCGAATCCGCGGGGAAATCGGGTATTCCTGTGGGTGCGTCGACAGGAATGATTCCCGGCGAAGATATCGTGTACAGGGGTGGAGCGGTCCCTCCGTCACTATTCACAAACACACTGACTACACCGATGTCACCGCTGTTAACGATCTCTAAAGTGTAAGTCCCGACTGTATCGATATCATAGGTAATCAGACCATCGCTATCCGTTGTAATTGTGTTGAACGCTTCAGAGCCGGAAGTACCCGTTACGGTACCCAGTTCCATCGTCAGCGCAGGCTCGGTGGTGAAGGCCGTTGCGATGATCGTAAAGGAACCGGGGGTGGCAACGTCAAATGAGAAATACTGCGTCGTGCCTCCGGGGAACGTTACTGTCAATGGCTCCAAGGCGTCGATGGCGAGGACTGCCGGAGAGGAGATCGGGAAATTCGCCACAGGAGGAGGCGGCAATTCTTCACTGGCCATAACGATGGGATCTTCCAGAGAAAGCGTCTGAATGAGCGGTTCCTCAATGGCAGGCTCCGTCGTCGCCGGCACCGGCTCTTCCAAAAGCACCGGTTCGAACACTTCGATGCCCGGTTCCTCAATGGCAGATTCAGTTGTCGCTTCCTCCTCCGGTTCCGGGGGAACCTCCAGAGAAAGCAATTCGCTGCCCTCTTCTTCCAGGGGCATTTCCAGGGTCGCGGGGTCCGTGGATCCCTCCGCATAGATCGGCGACCAGGCAGCCTGGGCTGCGGTATTGAACACCATGATCAATGCGAGCAGATATGCCAAGAAGCTGTGTCGATTTCTGTACATGGTCGGGTCCTCTCTGTGGCGATACTATAAAACCCGGTGGCAAAACGCCTCCGCTTGATCGCATTATAATATAGTTGTTCCATAAAAAAATCACCCGAAACGGGTGATTTGTCGAAAATTTTGCAGGGGGACGGTTCTTTTGTGTTGGTTATCATACAAATGAATTGGCATATGATACCTTTATAAAATTTACTGAATGAAATTGACGAAATTCACTGAATGAAATTGACGAAATTCACTGAATGGTTTACACTTCCCTTATAGGAGGATATTTGAGATGGCTCTTACAAAAGCTTTTTATAAACCAAGAATCATTGATCAACTGATCCATGAAAAATTGAAAACCTTTGGCGCAGTCTGTATTGAGGGCCCAAAGTGGTGCGGGAAAACCTGGACCGCCCTGAATCATGCGGAAAGTGTCATATTTATCGGTGATCCGCAAGGTAATTTTCAAAATCGATCTATGGCACAGTTGGATCCGAGTTTGGTTTTAAATGGCAAAACGCCCAGGTTAATTGACGAATGGCAGGAAGTTCCGGCCATTTGGGATGCCGTAAGATACCAGGCGGACCAAAGCATTCATAAAGGCCAATTTATTTTAACAGGGTCTGCAACGCCCCAAACGAAAGGAATTCTTCATAGCGGAACCGGACGAATCGATCGAATTGCGATGCGTCCAATGTCACTGTTTGAATCTGGCGATTCCAATGGCACCGTTTCCCTGCAAGGCTTATTTGGCGGAAATCTCACACCTCAAGAAACAGTCTCTATCTCTCTTGATAAACTCATCTATTTGACGGTACGAGGTGGATGGCCGGGAAGCTTGGGCGCTGAGCTGAAAGGCGCAATCGATATTCCCAAGTCATACCTGCATTCGGTCATAGAAGATGATCTTACAAGACTTGATGGTATAAAGCGAGATACTAAAAAGATCCGAGCGTTGCTAAAATCTTTGGCGCGCAACACCAGCACCCTGGCAAACAACCAAACGTTAATCAATGACATCCTGGAATTCAAAGGCGAAGCAATTGACCCAAATACAATTTCCGGCTATTTGGATGCATTAGGTCGTCTGTTTCTCATCGAAAACCAACTGGCATTTGATCCAAACTATCGCTCCAGCACACGCGTAGCCAAAATGCCAAAAAGGCATTTTGTTGACCCCTCTTTAGCTGTTGCAGCACTGGAGATCAGTCCTGAAATGCTCATCAACGATTTAAATCTGTTTGGTTTCCTTTTTGAGTCGCTTGTAATCAGAGATCTGAGGATTTATGCCGGAGCGAATCAAGGCCGAGTTTTTCATTACAGACACCATAGCACCGGAAAAGAAATAGATGCGGTCGTTGAATTGGCAGATGGAAGATGGGGAGCCTTCGAAATCAAGTTAGGCGCGAATCAAATCGATCGCGCAGCAGAGAACTTGATCTCCATTCAATCAACTATGCTCAAATCAAACGAATCGCGCAGTCCGCAGGTATTATGCGTTATCTGCGGATTGACGAATTATGCGTACCGGCGAGATGACGGCGTTTTTGTGGTCCCCATCACTGCGCTTGGTGTCTAAGGGGAGGGTAAGGGGAGGGGACGGTTCTTTTGTGCAGATCATATTGTTCTAATGACTCCTATGCTAATTCCGGTCAGCCGCTCGATCTGCCTTAAGGATAACCCTTTCGCTCTGCATGCCTTCAAACTTGATTGCTTCTGTCCGATCCGTGGAAAACATGCCCAGAGCGAAATCTATGTCACAAATCCCAGCCTCGCCTACATATTGCTCATAACTGCTCCACCGATAGCCGGAAAGGTCGTTGGCCATACCCGCCTGTAGCGGGTTGTTATGTATATAGCGAATCACCGACAGAAAGCAATGCCCAAGTCTTCTGTTCCTTCTTTAATCAACAAGTGAATATGGTTGCTCATCAAGCAGTAGGACCTGCCGGTTTATCCCCCTTTGCATGACGTGGTATATCCCGGTGCTGCTTTTTTCTCTGGCTGTTCTTGGCATCTTTTCACCTCTGACATTATTTTACATTTATTTGGTGAAAAAAGCAATAACACAAAAGAACCGTCCCCACTCACTCCAAGATATCTCGCATTTGCCGAATAAATTCGCTTTTATTGCTCACACGAAGCTTTGCATACAGGCTTTTGATATGACTCTTGACCGTATTCTCACTGATCCCCAGCTCCTGGCCGATCGACTGATACGTAAGTCCCTTTTGCAGCAATCCGGCGATCTGCCGTTCCCGGAGTGTTAACCCGCAACTTTCGAAGCGCTCACGCAGCACATCCGCACCGGCATCCGCCGAAGTCGGATTCGCTTGTTGCTTTGCACGGATATCGTCAGCATCCGCCGCCGCTTTGCGGGCCAGATCCCGATTGAGACCCACTACAAAGTCGTTGTCACCCACCACCGAAGCCAGCCGCCCGTAGAGCAGGGGCAGGACCATCAGCGTCACCATCACCACCGCCAGAGCGATGATCAGCGGATATTGCGCTCCGGCCTCTCCCTCCGGCAGAAATTGCCCGATCACCACACCGATACCAATACCCAAAACATTGGCAGACAGGCCGATACCGAAGATCTGCACAGGCTTGTCCGTAAAGGTCAACATTTCGCCAAGGATCGTCCACCAGAAAAGGTCGCAGACGCCGAAGGCGCCCAGCATCAGCGTGTTGATCACCAAAAAGCTGGCTAGGGAGCGATTCAGGGAAAAGAACAGGACGAAGGACAAGCCTACGGCAACGATGGCCAGATACAGGATATAGGACTTGTTGATCCGCGCCGGAAGCCGGAAAAGCACATAGACCACTGCGATATAAGGCAGCGCCCAGTAGAGCTCCCGGAAAAAGGTAGCCGGTGCGTAGGCGGGAAGAACGATCCGATACATCAGTCCGGAGTTGACGGACAAGATCACCACAAAGAGATATAGCGCCAGAAGCGATTTTTTCAGTTGGCGTGACGGAATTCCGGGCCGCTCGGCCACGATAGCTTCGACAGCCTGCCCGCTGTGCCGGGGATCTGCAACCAATAGCAAAGCGCCAGCCAAGGCCACTGCCGCAAAGACAAAGCCTGCAACCGGTGAAATCTGACTGGTGATCCCGTTGATGGCGATCATCAGCAGATTGCCCAGCATGATCGCCTGGGCGGCGGTGGAGAGCCTGCGGCCCGGCGGCGTAAACTGTCTAAAGTCGGACGCCCATGCGGCGATCACCACGCCGCCGAAAAACGCTGCGATGACCATGGCCGCTATCCATATCGACGGAACCGGAAGAAGCAATGATAAAGCCGCCCCAAGGCAAATGGACATCGAAGCGATCATCACCTGCCGGGAACGGGCCGGCGATGTGCACAGCAAGCCGGCCAGCACCAGCCCAGCCACGTGGGCCAGGATGGACCAGTCCTCGAAGGCATCGCCGGGTAACACGCCCTTCTGCGCCCAAAAGGCGTGGAGCGTGCTTCCCCGAAACGCTACAGCTAAATACCAGGCAGCGAACAGGGCGAAGTATGCGATGGAACGATTTCTCCGATCGGCCTGCTGATCGTGTTCGGTTGTCGATTTATAGTTTTGGCGCATGATACTCTCTGGCTGTAGGCAGCCGCCTGAGGGCGAAAGGGTATTAAAGTATTATATCATATATGGAAAATTCGGAGAATAGAAAAACGCAGGGCGGATGGATCCGCCCTGCGTTTAGTTGAAACTTTGCTCTTGATTTAAAGGATTACAGCTTTGTGATCAGCACGACATCAACGACACCGTCTCTGTCCGCTACTGCTCCTGTATCAAAGAACTTAGCAGAAGTCAGGTTAGACTTGAGGTCAGACAAGGTCGCAAGCTCATACTTAGAGCCAGTCCACTTGTACACCTTAACATCTGCCGCCAGCGTGAATGGTGCAGCAGCAACATCAAATGTGCCTGCGCCAGTAATTGTGGCGTCAACAGCAACAACATTGCTGCTGTTAATCGAGAGTTTAAAGAAGGTCGCAGGAACAGTCGGTAAAGCAGTACCGGCTGTTGCCAACGCAGCGGTTTCAGCATTCTGCACCGTTGCTACGCCATTGGTATCATAGGATACTTCGGTGAGAACATCAACAGCCTTTAGTGCCGCATAACTAGCCGCAGCATCTTTTTCTACTTCTGCGCCATCAATGAGCATCACTGCATAGAATCCGGCATCAGAGTTATTTGCTCCAACTTCGGTAACCACACCGTAAATTTCATCACTTACAACAGCACCGGAGTCGATGACCATGAAGTCGATCTGACCGGCAGTGTTCAATGTGTAATATGCGCGAAGCGTAGAAGTATCAAGGATCTTGCTTACTGTTGTGGTGCTGAAATCATCCGCATCCAGAACAGCAAGGCCCGGCAGGAAAGCAGCATTTGTGAAAGCAACCGCACCGTCATAGACGAGAACTATTGCATCATCTTTAACCTTAGCGCCATTATAGTATCCTGCAGCACTCAGCTTGCTTCCCGCATTCATCTGAGTAACAATCTCAGTCTTTGCAGACATGCTAGTGATGACACCATCAGCATCAACGCCATATTTTACAATGGATCCGGGCTGTACAGCCTGGCCTGCAGCATCCAACCAGTTGTAGGGAGATGCAGTCGGAATAATAGTAGCGTCATTAATTTTGCTGGGCTTCACTTCGAAAGTTTTCGCTGTTCCATCAGCAAGCAGTAACTGAATCTCGGGAGTCGTGCCGAATGTTCCGGCTGTGCCATCCTTTGTTTCGATAACGACTGCATAGGTATTGGAGGATGTGATTGAATCTACATCATAAACGTTTCCAGCATAGTCAAGGATGAGTTTAACTTCATCGCCTGCTGCGGGATCGGTACCAACATACATGGTGCCTTCTTCATATGCTTTTCCGCCAATGGTGAACGTGTCGCCAGCGTTATTGACCTTGGTCACTTCGCCTTCGACAGTTTCTGTGCCGACTTCGATCCTGGTAATCTTTCCACCAGCAGTATAGACGTAAATAACATCATCTTCCTTCATGTCTTCGAGGCTGTCAGCTCCGAAAAGCGCGAAAGACTTGAGGTTAATTTCGTCATTATCGTTCAGCGTAAAGTCATATCCATTCAAATTGTCGTCTTCCAGCATATCTTCTTCGAAATAGAATGCAGCATTGGGAGTCCATGCAGAAATCGAATAGATATCCTTAATTTTTACTCCGGATACATCCGCAGCAATCTTATATTCCGTGGCTGCAGCAGCACCAAGACCTGCGAAAACAGCATCTACTTTGCCGTTTGTGTAATACTTATTGGCAGCAGGTGTAAGGCCAGCTATATCTTGAACATCGTAATCCTTTTCAGCTTCGAATACATCTCCAATTGCGAGTGCAGCCCCAGCTAAGTCAAATTCACCGGTAAGGAATGTGGATTCTACAGATTTGATCGCAATGATTTCGCCATCGTCGTTGACATATGCTTTAACATAAGCGCCAACAAGCTCTCTGACGTTAGCAACTGCATCATCTGCCATGGTGTCGGTCAGAACAAATGCCGCACCGGCAGCTGCCAGTGTTGCGCCAAGTCTTTCGAGCATTACGTCAGCAACAGGAACTGCGATGGTGCCCAGATTGGTGGCAACAAAGTCGCCATCCTTGTTGGTTTTACCAATGGCCTGATCAAGTGTCTGATAGGTCATGATAGCAATGTCGCCTCTGTTGGCTCCGGCAGAACCGGCTTTGATTCCGTCAAGGATTCCCAGGACTTTCGCCTTGGTGACCCAGTTTACGGGCCATGCGCCTACGAGGCTGTCTTCGGTATATCCGAGCGCAGCAACCAACATTTTGGCAGCTTCGTCGTAGGATACAGTGTTATCAGCCTTGAATGTTCCATCGGGATAACCATTGATGATTCCGAGGCTGACGGCATAGGCGACGTACTTGTCTGCCCAGTGGCCTGCCATGTCAGAGAAGCTGGAGGTTCCGGCAGCATAGTCATCGAGTCCGAGTGCGCAGATAACGATCTTCGCCATCTCGCCTCTGGTTACGATGCCTGCAGGTTTAAAGCTGCCATCGGGATAGCCGTTGATGACGCCCAGTTCCATGAGAACGTTGACTGCATCTTCGCTGTCTTCGCCGACGACGTCGGACGGAGTAGCTGCGAAGGTGAAGGCAAAGCTGCCCAGAACCAGAGCGAGTACCAACACTAATGAAAGTATTTTCCTCATTCTTAATTCCTCCTTAAGAATTCTTCGAAGGGGAGTAACGTTTTGTTGCTTTGATCAAACTATCCTCCCCCTCCGAAGATAATTTGACAACTATACGTAGGAATGCTTACAGCATAACACTATAAACATAACCTATCACAGTGAATTATACCATAACCCGAAGGCCTTTCAATCAATCTACAGAAATGTAACATTACTGTAATATCAGGCGCCGACAGAGTTTTCTTATGGTATGGAGTGATTATGTGCCTGTTTTGGGGGATTGTCCATTACAGTGGTGTTACGTGTTGGTTACGGTTTAAGTACTATTGTCCTGCCGGATTCGATGTGCTTTTGATTCCGGATGCAGCGAACAGATATCTCAAAATAAAATGCATACCTTATTGACACATGCAAAGATGCAATGGCATTTTGATTTTTTTTATAATATAATATGAAAATTTTACTGATATACAGAATTTTTAAAGTGTAATGTAAAAATTCTTGCTCATTGAGCCCCATTATGCTATTTTGAACACAAGGGAGGATATGATCATGATTCAGCGCAAGCAATACATGGCAAAGCTCAAAAAGCTCAAGGATACAAAGATCATCAAGATTGTGACCGGAGTTCGCCGCTGCGGAAAATCTACACTGCTGTTGATGTTTCGTGAATACCTTCGAGATCGCGGCGTAGAAGATGTACAGATCGTTTTCGTTAATTTTGAGGATGTGGCAAACGAGCCGCTGCTCGACTATAAAAAGCTGCATCAATACATCGAAGATCGGCTTGTTCCGGGAAAAATGACCTATGTGTTTCTGGACGAAGTTCAGAACGTTCCACAGTATCAGAAGGCGGTCGACAGCCTTTTTATTAAAGACTATGTGGATCTTTATATCACGGGATCCAACGCGGCAATGCTGTCCGGAGAACTTGCCACCCTGCTCTCAGGGCGATATATAGAGATCAAAATGCTGCCGCTGTCCTTTGCCGAATACTTTGAATTGACCGGCGGAGACAGACGCGATGCCTGGCGCTCTTACTTTCAGGACGGCGGCTTCCCGTACGCAGCTACTCTGGAAGACAATGAAATACGAAAGGATTATCTCACAGGCATATACAATACCGTTCTGTTAAAGGATATCGTCACCCGCGGGAGAATCAATGATGTGCCGCTTCTGGAGAGCGTCATCAAATTTTTGTTCGACAACATAGGAAACATCGTTTCTCCTAATAAGATCGCCAACAGCCTTACCTCCTACGGTCGAAAAACGACTTCCATAACGGTAGAAAGCTACATAGGAGCGTTGACGGAGGCATTTATACTCTACAAGGCAAGCCGCTACGATATCAAAGGTAAGCAGCATTTAAAATCGCTGGAGAAATACTATTTAGTAGATATGGGGCTGCGTCGTTTGCTTCTGGGCGATGCTGCCGCAGATATAGGTCATATTCTCGAAAACATCGTTTATCTGGAGCTGATCCGCCGCGGCTATACGGTCAGCATCGGAAAGGTCGACGATCAAGAGATCGATTTCATCGCTGAGCGCAGCGGAAGCCGGATCTATTACCAGGTCTCGGCAAGCATCCTGGATCCGGCCACCTTTGCAAGAGAAATAGCCCCACTGAAAAAAGTAAATGACCACTACCCCAAGTTCATTCTTTCGATGGATGAAATCGCCGTTAGCGAAAATGGCATCAGGCAGATGAACGTTGTAGATTTTCTGATGCAGGAATAACTCCTGCCTAGTAAAGCCGATGCAGCATCCAGTACCCGATATCCCCGTCCACGATGATCGGCACGTCGCAGGTCCGCTGGACGCCGCCGGCATAGATGGCGGTGAAGCGGACGATTTGCAGGGTGGGGGTGGCGGTGTTCGCGTCGGTCCACAGGTCCGGCGACCAGAGGACGCCGGTGTAGGGGGTCTCGCCGGCCGGGTCGGCGGGTCCGGCGGGTAAAAGGCTGCAGGTTGGGGCAGGGTGGTCTGCCAGGGTCGCGGTCACGGACAGGGGTGTGCCGCCGACCTGTGCCGCAAGGCACAGGCGCTCGCCGGGCCAGAATACATTGGTGCCCCGGGCCCGGGGCGAGGGCAGCGCGCTGTACAGCGCGAAGTCGGCGGCTGTATCTACATCCTCTCCGAACCACTTCTGATTGAACCGGACCCGATTGGCTTCCCAGTCCGGCGTATGGTCCACCTGTCCGCGAATACCCATGGTGGACGCGCAGCTGAAGCGATAGTGCTTCAGCCCGGCGCCGGTCTGATCCCGGACCACGGCCACCACATCGTAACGGCCGGCCCGGGCCGCCTCGGGCACCGGGATCTGCAGTAAAGGATATCGCCCGGTTCCGTCCGCCGTGATCCCCTCCCGGAAGTCCGTGTAAAACGGAAGACCCATCACCTCTCCGCAGTAGACCTCGGTCGTCAGTTCCAGCACATCCTTTTCCACGTCATCCACACCCACGCAGATCTCATAGGCATCGCCCGGCACCACCTCGGCAGGATCGGTCCCCATGTGGGTGATCCAGGGCGCTCCGGCAGCTGTCCCTCCTATATAGAAAGTAAAGATGCAGACGTTGCTGTTCTTGTCCCAGGGCGAATTTCCCGACCGGGAAGCGTCATCCTCCTGCCAGTGTTCCACCACGTATTTGCCGTCCACATAGAATCGGTCGATGGGCGCATCCAGGATCGTTCCATGCAGAGGATGAAGCCCGTCGTTCATGGGTGTATGGGTATAGCGCCAGTAGGACACTTTGGACGGGTCCGCCTCGTAGTCGCTGTAATCCATGGAAAAAGAGACCCGTTCTCCCTTTGCGTACACCGGCAAGTTTTCGGGATCTTCCGCCTCTTCTTCCGGCGCAACTCCAACTTCCGCCTCCTTCGCCGTCCATTCCTGCAGCATGGATTCCGCTGTAAAGGCGTTTTGCTCCAGATAGACCCTTACCCCGTCCTCGATGGTATAGATCCGAAAATCGCCGACACGCACCGCGCCTTCTTCTCCGGGGCAGAAGGCGATCTCCGCCGCGCCGCCGAACCGGCCGTTCTCACCGCAGGCCTTTTCTCCTTGGATCAGCAGTCGTCCGCTCTCCACGCCCGCAGGCGCCGGCGCCCCGGGCAGCGTGATCACTGCCTCCAGGTCTCTGAACTCTCCCAAGGCTCCTCGATAAGTCGACGAGTACTGGCGAATCGTCTGCGCGCCGGTCAGATTCTCCATGGCGATGCGATACTCTCTGGGGATATTGGAAAGCGCGCTTTGAGGGTAGCGGTCGTTGTACATGCAGATCCATTGGTATGTCTGCCAGTCGTAGCTGACATTATAGTAATTCTTTCCGTTGCTGAGCACAGGCCGGGACCGGATGTCCGATCCCAGATAAAGGGCCTCCTGCCCGGGAGGAAGTGTGACGGTCAGGATGTACCTGCCCGGGTCGCCGCTCAGGACAGCATAGTCGTTCCCGTCCACGCCCCGGACAACGTCAGCCCGAAACGGGGAGTAGTAGGCCGCGGTGACAGGGGCCGTAAACCGGCCTTCCACCCGGACAAGACCTCCGGTCTGCCGCAAGGCGGACCGGCAGGGCACCGGGGTCTCCGGCGCAGGGCTTTCCGGGCCGGGGACAGGATCCACCAAAACCAGTCGCAAGTTGTCCAGCCGGGTATAATAGTCCATCAGCCGCCCGCCGTAGCCCCGGGCATAGGCCCGAAGCACGTATTCCCCGGGTTCCAGGAAGTGGCGGAACTGATAAAACCCCTTGCAGGAGCCGGCCACGAATTTGTCCCAGAGCATTTCAGGACCGCCGTCCTTGCACAGAGCGAAGTAGTTGGCCATAAAGCCGGTGTCCCGCCGGATGTCGTAGTCGAAGGACAGGACGCCCAGGGTTTCTTCCGGCACGGTAAAGGAAATGTCCGAATCGGCGGAAAGATAACGGTTTTTCCAGTTGCTCCCCTGATACAGATAGGCGTGGGCGGCATTGTACCAACCGTTCAGAAAGCGGCTTTCCTCCAGCCCGAAGGGACTTCCGGGACGGAAGCCGGAAAAGTCTTCCACATATTCCGCCAGTACCCGGTAATGGCCGCCTTCCGCCGCGGAAGCGGGCTGAAAGACCGAAGTTTCGACAGTGACGGAAAAAATGTCTTCGGCGGCTGTCGTCGTATATTCGTAATAATATTCCGTTCCGGGGCGAAGTTGCAGAGGCTTGGAGACGGAGCCTTCGGGGGTTTGAGTGGTCAGGATCATTGTTTTCGCTTCGTCCCCGGGCCGATCCAGGATCTCCCGGGCCAGCGCGACGGGGTCGAAAGGACCTGCCAACTTCTTCGAAAAGCCTTTGGCGGGGTCCTCGGGCAGGTGACGGATCTTCAGCCGGTCCATGCGGCTCTCCCGGGTTTCCCGCACGGAGACCACGTGGGTGGTGTGGGCGGCCGCCGGCTGGTATTGGTGATTGGCTCCGGTGGACAAAAGGAGCAGACCGGGACTGCGAACGCCGTATTCCAGGATGCGGTTCAGACCGCTGCAGAGGTCTGCATGGGCGCCCGGGGCGGCGGTCCCCGCCGCCGGGGCATACCCCAGCACTTCTGTCCGTTCGGGCATGCCGTGGACCGGTCCGCTGTTGAATCCGCTGTCGGCAATGTAGGTCCACTGGGCGCCCAGCCCCACCAACACTTCTCCGTCTTCCTTCTCTACGCCGAACAACAACCGGGAAGCCTCCGTCGGATAGCCCTGGGTGTTCCGTACCGACGTCATTCCGTTGTAATCATCATACAGCCCGTACACCGTAGCCGCCACGGTTCGCGAAGACGACGAGCGGTATTTGTTCCGGATCCCAACATAGCGGATCCGGCTGCTGCTGTCATACACAGGAAAAGCACAATCTACAAAAGTATCACTGACCGGAACATTCTGAGACCACAACAAGCTGCCCCCGACATCGAAGGCCCTCAATCTTGCCGTATTTCCTTCCACTGTATTCGTCACAAGGAGCCCTTCCGCACCCTGTCCCACCGCAAAGACCCGGCCCACCGGACTGTCGCCGGATGTGCCCTGCAGGCGCACCATCTCCAACGCCTGACTTTTGGAATCAAAAAAAGCTCGGAGCAGTTCGCCGCCTCGGCGGACTAAAAACGAATCCCGCCCGGCAATCGTCTGCACGGTCCCCGGTGTCGCATACAGTTCTTCCGAGGCGATTTTTGTCACAGCCCCGTCTCCCATGGAAATACGATAGATGCCATCCTCTTTATAACAAAAGATGAATTCCCCCGCTGCGCTGTTGCATTGGCCCGCGAGGAAAGGAAGGATCACCAGCTCCGCGCCGGTCTTCTTGTCCAGCACAATGGTGCGCCCGTCGATCATCCAGTAGAGAAATCGGTCTTGGCTGTCGTGGCCGAAATACGCATCTCGAGCCCGATAGATGTCCACGGGGAAGTGACCGGCAGACAAAGTATAGTTCCATAACGGTTCCATTGTGCGGGCACTGTACGCCCGCAACACGTAGGGCTGTTCCGGGTAACAGTCATAGTCCGTGGTTCCCGGCGTCCAAGTCGCTTCGGCCTTGTAGATCCGCTCTTCGTCACAGGTGACAGATCGATCCTCCCAAAACCCGGACCAGGTGCCCTGAAACCCATAAGACACTTCCAATATCCCCAGCTTTTCGATTTCCGCCTGCTCCGGATCATCGGACAGCACCTGCTCCACTATGATATTCGGCTCCACGCCTTCTGCCAGAAGCAGAGACCGAAGCTCTGTGCTGCCCGCCCGGGCCTCCTGCAGACTTTCCGAATCTTCGGCAAAGAGAAGCACGTCCAGCTCCCGGCTCCGGACCGGCTCCATGTGTACCACCGGAGCCACATTGTCCACCAGCGCAGAAGCTGTTCCCACATCAGCCAGATGATCCTCCGGCAGAATGTATTCCGGCAAGGTCTCCTCGGTCCAGACATCTCGCACCTGCAACTCCAATTCGAAAGGGCCTACGCCTTCCCGGTCGAAGGCCACCCGGCTCCCGCCGCCGAAGCTGAGGTCCTGATACCCTTCCACTTCCGCCAACGGCGTATCGTCTATCGCCGTTGCCCGATAGATCCATTGACGGCTCAGCTGATCGCCATCAGTGACGCTGACATCCGCCGCTTCGATCCTGGCAATGTTGCTGCCCTTTTCCCGGAGCCAGGTTTCCGGAAGGTCGATGGCCGCCCGGGGCGCTTCGTCTCGAGCCACGGGAAATACGACCTCCACGCTATCGGTATGACCTCGCACATCTTCTGCAAAGACCCGATATACGAAGTCGCAAGCTGTGGCATTCTTCGTCAGAAAGGGCAGTTCCACGCAGACCGTTTCCTCTGTGCTGCCGACATCGGCCAGAGGTCGGGTCTTGATCCGCGCTCCGTTCTGCAAGGTGTTCGCCGAGCTTCCGAAGTGATGCTCCAGACGCAGAGTCTCCCCGGTGTCCGGATCCGTCAGCTCGACCCACAAGTCGCTCAACGGATAAGCCGGATTCTGCGCCACCGCCAAAGAAAGCACCTGCTTGCGGTTCTGCTTCTGCACACCGGTCAGCGTGTGACGGATAGCTGGCGTGGCCAGAACCCGGATCGGCTGCACATCCCGGCCGCTGTGGCCGCTGCGGGTATCTACGTCCAGCTGCACGTGAAAATGGCCGGCCTGCGAAAAGACGGCTTCTGCTTGTATGGAACTCTTCCTGTGGATGGAACCGATGCCGTTTTCCACCAGAGAAAAACGATTGTCAGCCAGATCCTCTCCGTAGGCCCGAAGGGCCGACAGGGTCTCGCCCTCGATCTCGAACAGAGAAGAATCCACAGCGTAGACCCGATGCCCTTCGTAGGTTTGGGGCGGCAAGTCCAAATGGGCGGAAACCGTAACGTCTTCCTCCGGTTCGGGCGGTTCTTCCGGCGGATCCTCAGGTGGTTCCTCCGCCTCCACCACTTCGTAGAAGCGAAACAGCACAGGATAAGAAAAAGAGAGCCCTACGGCTCCCCCGGCGGCAAAGGTTCCGTCTCCCACCCGGTAGCCCGCGGAGCCCACGGCGCTGCCCCGGATATAAATGGTGTGTCCCCCTTCCAGCGCGCCGTTCAAGCCGGTGATCATGGAAGGATGCACATAACCAGCCTCCACCGCATCCGGATCCCACCGGCTCAGCCGCCCTGCGGCCTGGGCTCCGCTCTCACCGTTCCCGAACAGCGAATAAATATTGTATCCGTATTCCCTGTCGATGAGGGGAACCTCGTTGGAAAGATTGAGGTTGTAGTTTAAAAACGAAAGCTCTCTTTGAGGTACTAAATTAAATTTCGGTTTAACTTTAAAAAAAAGACTTCCATCTTCCAGCAACATCTCTGCACTTTCCATATCAAATAAGGTTTCCAGTGCTGCAGAATATGTAAAAGCTTTGGGTACGACTTGGCCTCCTTCATTTATTATAGCTTGAGCACTTGCTGGAATATTAATATCAAATTCTGCATACTCATCAGCCATAACGCCATCAATCCCTCGATTGAGCATTTCAGTATCACTAACTACTATTTTGTCCGACCCTGCATTGCCGACTTTCCAGTATCCGCCGCTGTAGTGCCAAAGATCGAGTGATTCTCTTACCATCACATCAGATCCTTCTATGTATTTTTCCGTTGTTTCCAAATCCTGGCCATGAGCACTATTTGCGGTGATGACCGAGACGCAGAGAAGAAAAATCAGGACGAACAGAGTAGCTACATTGCGATTCATGATCGTCCTCCTTCTATTTCCACACAAATACTTCGGCAAACGAACGATTGACGTATTCAGTCAATGCCTGTTTATTTATAATATCCTCGTACTGGACCCTCAACTGGATATCATCGTTACCTTTCCACATCAATGAATAATCCACCCAACGTGGATTCTGAATAGGTGTTATTGAAAAATTTACAGACAGTGAGCCAATCTCTGATAAGGATCGGACACATCCAAGAGAGTTGTTAATGGTATGTGCCGTAGTGTTAAGACTCTTATAATCATAGTCGGTTAATATTTGTTTACCCGAAGGCGAGAAAAACATAATGCTAATAAAATTCTTATACCCTTCCGCCACGGCGGGCGCAGAAAAGCTGTACCTGTAGTTTCCGGGGGAGCCTTCGAACCGGACGGAGGCCAGGAGTTCGTCTAGGTAGGCCAGGCATACCGGGTCGGCCAGGTCGGCGATGGCAGGGTCGGGTTCGTCGGGGGTGGCGGGTGGGGCGCCGCCGGGCGCCGCGTCGTCCGGACAGGCCAGCAGGCGGACGAAAGCGGTGGCGGCTTCCGCCCGGGTCAGGTACCCTTCGGGGCGGAAGGTGCCGTCGGGATAGCCTTCCAGCAGGCCGGCGGCGGCGGCGATCGCAATGGGATATTCATAGGCAGATTCCGCAGGCACATCAGGGAACGGTGCCGAAGGCACCGTTCCTTCCTCTGTTCGGGCAATTTGCACACCGGTCAGACCGGGATCGGTTTCTTCCAGAAGCCTGGAATACACCAGCGCCATATGCTGCCGGGCGATGGGGCGGTCCAAAGAAGTCTCGCCGATATCCCGTCCGGTGAACAGCTCTCGGCGGAGTCCTTCTCTGTAATACCTTTCGGCCCAGTGCGCCGCGGAGGTTTTCGGCGCTTCCGGGATTGCCATGCGCAGAAATTCTCCGCAGGTTACAATCCGGTCCGGGCGGAAGGTTCCATCCGGATATCCTTCCAGGATCCCTTCGGTTCGGGCCTGTTCCACGGCCCCCGCATGCCACTGCCAAGCGTGTACGTCACTGAAGGCGGCGCCTGTCCCGAAGCTGACCGTCGTCAGCCCGGCCGCAGCCATCAGAAGGATTGCCGAAAATACACAAAAGCAAAGCCTTGCGCACATTACAGGGCTTTGCCTTCCGATCCTGTCAAACTTCATCTTTCTTCCTTCCTGCGCTCTTCCTCAGGAATTCTCCAAGCGCCACTATTATACAGGAATATTTTTCCAATTACAAGCCTACCCGTCAAAATTCTCTCTTGCATTCACCGAAACCGGCCATTCCGCCGTTGCGGGCGACGACCTCTTTTGATATACTGAGCTGTACGATAGTTCTCACAGTTTTAACCCATAGAAAGAAGGTAGTCCATGCAACCGGGCTTCGACGCAGAGAAGTATTTAGAAGAGCAATCCAAGTATATCCTGGAAAGGATCAACAAGAAGAAGGTAGAACGGCTCTACCTGGAATTCGGCGGAAAGCTGGTTCACGACAAGCACGCCATGAGAGTCCTTCCGGGATTCGACGAAAATGCCAAAGTAAAGCTACTGGCGAAAATGAAGGAACATGCAGAGATCATCATCTGTATCTATGCCGGAGATATCCTCACCAACAAGACCCGTCAGGATTTCGGCATCACTTACGACCTGGAAGTCATGCGACTGATCGACACGTTCCGAAGCTACGAGCTGACCATCAACAGCGTTGTGATCACCCGCTACGAAGATCAACCTGCGGTGAACACCTTCATCAACAAACTGGAACGGCGCGGCATTAGAACTTATAAACACCACTTTACAAAGGGGTATCCCACCGATGTGGAAACCATCGTAAGCGCCGAAGGATACGGAAGCAATCCCTTTATTGAAGTGACCAAGCCCCTGGTAGTGGTAAACGGGCCGGGTCCGGGTTCCGGCAAGCTGGCCACCTGTCTTTCCCAGCTCTACCACGAAAATCTCCGGAACGTCAAAGCCCGTTATGCCAAATTCGAAACCTTTCCCATCTGGAACCTTCCGCTGAAGCATCCGGTGAACATCGCCTACGAAGCGGCCACGGTGGACCTGAAAGACGTCAATATGATCGACTCCTTCCATTTGGACCACTACGGAGAGACTGCGGTAAACTACAACCGGGATCTGGAAATCTTTCCGGTGCTGAAACGGATCATCGAAAAGATCACCGGGGAAGAATCGGAATACAACTCTCCCACAGATATGGGCGTTAACCGTGCGGGTTTTTGCATCACCGATGACGAGATCTGCCGGGATGCGGCTAAGCAAGAGATCATCCGACGCTATCTTCTGGCTTGTGTGGATTACAAAAGAGGCCTTATTCCCACCGACGCGCTGAATCGATCCAAGCTGCTCATGGATGAAATGGGGCTGTTCCCCGAGGATCGCCGTGTCGTGATACCGGCCCTCGAATATGCGGAAAAGAAACGGAAATCCGACCCTCGTTACGAAAACATCATCGCCATGGCTTTGGAACTGCCCGACGGTCGCATCGTGACGGGCCGCAGCTCCCGGCGAATGGTAGCCGGAGCCGCCTTGCTTCTGAATGCCATCAAGATGTTGTGCTGTATTCCCGACGATGTACTGCTCGTCTCGCCGGACGTGCTGGCGACGCTGCAGCACTTAAAAACAGATATTTTAAACAAGGAGAAATCTTCGCTGACGGTGGAGGAAGTACTGTCGGCTTTGACCATATCGGCCGCAGTCAACCCGATCGCGGCCATGGCCGTGGACAAACTGAGAGATCTGGCGGGATGCCGGGCCCACTGTACCGCCATCCTGAGCGATGCGGACGATCAGATCTTCCACGACCTGTCCATTGACACGACCTGCGAAGCAGAGTTTTCCACGAACAACCTTTATCTGGGGTAGGGTAAGAGTGGAAAGGGAGCGGGCCGGAGGCCCGAATGGGAGGAAGAGAGATGATGAAGAAAACAATGTTGATCTTGCTGGTGCTGACGCTGGTTTTGGGGAGCCAGATGCCGGTATCGGCGGAATCCGAAGGGATTGTCCGCTACGAAACGGAGACGCTGAAGATCGCCGATTCGACCAATCAGGTAAGCGCGCTGAACGCAACACTCACGCTGCCCAACTATCTGGGCAGTGTGGAAGCTGTGCTGGAAACCGTTCAGGGAACAGCGAATGCCACGGTGCAGGTCGTCTATCTGCCCAACGACAAGTGGGATGATCAGTGCTATTATTCGGCTATGAGCGCCAGGATCCGCCGCTACGGCGCCTGGCTCTTTACCGGTTCCACGCAGATCGTGGGCTGGAAGGACTTATATTCTTACGGTTTTTTACCGGTGGACGGCGGGACGGCCGTTTTTACACCCGACAGTGCCGAGCTCCACTTTTTAGAAGGTCCGGGCCTCTACACCGCGTTGGTGTCTCTGCCTTATTCCATGGAGAATACCGGCTATACCTATTATTCCGAAGCCCAGACGCAAGCGCCCGGATCCCTGCAATACACCGGCATCGGCTTTCCCTTCGTACTGGTCCTGAACGACGATTCCATTGCGCATTTCCTGGAGCACGGAACCTTGGACACGGCGGCGGCCTACACATGGCCCGGACTCCGGGAACTGATTCTGGAGGCCCAATACGAAGAACTTCCGGAAGTGGAAGTGGAAGGACTGCACAATTTTCAGCAGAAGGTTCCCTTTACCAAAGGAATGTTCCTGGATATGCCATACAACGAAACCGCCTGGTATGATTCCTATGTGGAAAAAGTCGTACGCATCGGTCTCATGAAAGGCAGTTCCGGCGGACAATTTCTTCCCAACGGCGATGTCAAGCTGTCGGAAGTGATCGCCATGGCCGCCAGACTTCACAACATCTATATGGGCGGGACCGGTGATTTTTATCAGGGGCCGGTGTGGTACAACGTGTACGTGAGCTACGCTCTCGCCAACGGGATCATACGTGACGGCGACTTTGCCGACTATGACCGTACCGCCACCCGGGGCGAAATGGCTTATATCCTGAGTTCGGCGGTTCCCGCAAAAGCTCTGGAACAGATCAACACCGTAGGCGAACTGCCCGACGTAAACGCCGCCACGCCTTACAGTTATAAGATCTTTGCCTTATACCAGGCCGGCGTGCTCACGGGTTACAGCGACCATTCCTATCATCCGGATGCAACCATCACCCGCTGCGAGACTGCCGCCATCATCGCCCGGATCGCCGACGCAAGCCTGCGGCAGACCCTCTAGCCCAGCTCTTTGTCGTAGAGGGCGCGCTCGCCACCGATGAACTTGGGGCGGACGCGGCAGGCGACCAGATTGGCTTCGCCCAGCTTGCGCATGGAGAGGCGCACGGGCACGCAGACTTTGTCCATGTGCATACCGATCAAAGTGTCGCCGATATCCAGACCGGCTTTGGCACAGTGCATTTCCTCCACAGCCACAGGGCGGTCGAAGGACGCGTAGGCGGCCGTCGCAAAAGAACCGCCGGCTTTCTTTTGCGGCACCACGTTTACGGGGGGCAGGGCGTACGCCCCGGCGGCCGCCTCTTCCAGGATCAAAGCCCGGTTCAAATGTTCGCAGCACTGGGCGGCAAGGTAGACCTGCGCTTTTTTTGCCTCTTCCCAAATGCCGGTAAACAACGCCCGTCCGATATCCTCGTTGGAGTCCGAACCGATTTTCCTGCCGCCCGCTTCGCTGGAAGAGCAGCCTACCACCAGGATATCTCCCGGACGAAGCTTTGCGGTTTGAATGATTTCTTTTGCAGCAGCTGCTGCTTGCTCTTTAAGTTCTTCGTACATTCGTTTGCCTTCTTTCTAACGGCTCAGCCATTGAATCGCCGCTTCCAGCTGTAAATCTTGCCCGCCCCCGAAAAGGTAGGCTTCAAACGCAGTCGCAAGCGCATTCATCGTTGTAAAATCCAGTCCGCCGTAGGGATAGAGCCCTTCATCGGCCTGGAATTCTTTAATAATTTCTACCGTCTGTCCATCCATGACCCCGCTGGGAGACACCTCGTATCCAAGATGACCGAGACGCTGCTGGGCACCGTACACATTCAGTCCGATATCGCCGGCATAGTATTTGACGGCTTCGCCCATGGGGGCCAGAACGCCGGTGATCTGCTTGATTTCTTCTTCGGATAATCCGGCGCTTGCGTGAACGATCTGATCGGGAACGATTCCGACGCCGTCGATGCGATGCTGATCCGGTGTCAGAAAATAGAAGACCGAGAGCTTATAAGCGCCTCCATCGGCTGTGGACGAAATCGTCTGGGCCACGCCCTTTCCGTAGGTGGTACGCCCGATGATCCGCGCCACGTTGTTGTCTTGCAGCGCGCCGACAAAGCATTCCGCTGCGGAAGCCGTGTTTTCGTTGATCAGAACGACTGTAGGAACTGCTTTAGTCTGATTCACCGTGGACGGAACCGTTTCCAGAATCCGCCCCTGTCTTTCGTAATGGGCCAGCGTTCCTCTGAAGGGAATCATCTGATTGGCGATCGTCAACGCCGGAGACATCAAGCCGCCGCCGTTGTTGCGCACATCGATGATCAGTGCCCGGATTCCCTTGTTCAGCAAAGTCAGACGGGCTGAGGCGAATTCATCGTCCGTATTGCTGTCAAAGGAGGAAATTCGAATATAGCCGATACCCTCTTCCGGTTCTTCATAGTAAACCGATGCCGTCTGGATCATCGCACGGGTCATCGTATAGATTATAAATGCTCCGGCCCGCTCCAAAGTAAGCGTCACGCTGGTTCCTTCTTCTCCCCGGACACGCAAAGACACCTCATCCAACGCCATGCCCGCCGTGTCGATGCCGTCCACCTTCAGAATATAATCTCCGCTTTTGACTCCGGCCCGATCTGCCGGTCCGCCGGGCACCACCGTGGTGATCAGGATCTTACCGGCGGATTCTGTCATGGTGATGCCCACGCCGCTGTAGTCGCCAAGAATACTGTCAATCAGCCGGTCCGCGGTTTCCTGAGAGGAATAGTAGACGCTCCAGGGATCCTCCAGGGCTTCAAAAATTCCGTGATAAATACCGTCAAACAGCATGTCCGTCGAAATCTCGTCCTTATAATTGCTCTGAATTTCACGAATGAAAGCCTCCAACTCCTCCAGTCTTTCCTGTTCGGTCAGATCTTTCGAGGCCCCGCGCACCACATACCCGCTGTTTTCCAAACTGGCGGAAAACCAGCCGGTCATGGCAAAGATATAGAATCCGGTCATGAGCAACATGGCTAAAGCTACCAGAAAAGCCACGATCCGGACCATCTTTTGATTTTTTCTTCTGTACATTTCTCCCGCTCCTACATGATTTCGATATCGAGTTTGTTTCTGGATTCGGACAAACCCCGCAGACTGACATCGTAATCGATGGACAGCCTTCCTTTTCCGTTTGCATCCGGGAGATAATCCGTGATGCTGTTGGTGAGCACTTCCATGCCCACGGCGCCAAAGGGAGTATCGTAATACCCTTCGAATCGTTTTCCCTTTTCAAACTCGATCATGGTGGAAGTGCCCAGCGGTTTTCCGCTTCGCTTCATCTTGACCTTGTTTTCGCAGATGGCCAGGGACGTGCGGCAGCCTTCCAATCCGGAGAGCTCGCTTTCCAGATAGGTAACATACGTGGTCTTCCCGCGCTTGTAGAGCTTGCCTTCCGTGATGAATTCCACCACGTCTTCGTGCTGGTCCTGCTCATCGCGATGGGTAACGGTCATTCCCTTTATTTTTAGCATAATATCTCTCATATCCCAATTCCACGATCCTTTCAATGATCTCTGGGTACGTCATTCCAATGTCCATGCACAGCAGCGGAAACATGCTGGCGTGGGTAAATCCCGGTATCGCATTGATCTCGTTGAGGTACAGCTCCATCGTGTTGCGATCCATCAGGAAGTCGATGCGGGCATATCCCTGACAACCCAGCGCCAGGTAAGCCCGGGCAGCCATGTCCTGCAGTTCCTCTTTCTTTTCGGGCGGGATATCCGCCGGGATGCAGATCTTGCTGGCTGCGTCGAAGTACTTGGACTTGTAATCGTAATATTCGGCGGCAGGCAGGATCTCGCCTACGGCGCCCAGCGTCAGCTCGTAGTTCCCCAGCACCGATGTCTCCAGTTCTCTGCAGAAGATCCCCTTTTCGATCAGAAGACGGTCATCGTATTGCGCGGCGGTCTGCAGCGCCTCGGGAAGCTTATCGGGGCCGGTCACCTTCGAAATTCCCACAGAGGAACCCATATTGGAAGGCTTTACGAATACCGGATAGCCCAGTTCCTTCTCTGTCTGATCCAGGATCTGTTCGTATCCCTGATTCAGATCTTTCGCGTTGAGGGCGATATAGGGTGCCTGACGGATTTTTTCGTGGGCGAAGACCTTTTTCGCCGTCACCTTGTCCATGGAAGTGGCGGCGCCCAGGACGCCGCAGCCGCCATAGGGGATGTTCAACAGCTCCAGCAGGCCTTGCACCGTGCCGTCTTCACCGTTGGGCCCGTGAAGGATGGGCAACGCGAAGTCGATGCGGTCCGACAGGGTATTGGGCCCTTGTCCTAATATGCAGAGGCTGAAGTGAGCCGGATCGCTGCGCAGATCCTCTTCGGCTTTGGCCTGCCACGTTCCGGGGATCAGCGCCTCCAATGGGCCTTCGTAGAGCAGCCACTGCCCCTGCTTCGTGATGCCCAGCATCACGACCTGAAATTTCTCCGGATCGATGGCCCGGATCACCGATGTGGCCGACATCAGCGAGACTTCGTGCTCTCCGGATTTTCCTCCGAAAATGACTCCGATCCTGGTTTTACTCATTGCGCGCCTCCCGGAGCAGTGCTTCCAACTTCTCTCGTCCAAATTTGTATTTCTTAAGGCAGAAATGACAGATAATCTCTGCGCCGCCGTCCTCCTCGATCAAATGCACCAAGTCCTTTTCTCCTATGGAAATCAATGCCTTTTCCATACGCTTGGTATTGCAGCCGCAATGCCAGCGAAGGCTGCGCTCTTCCAATACCTGCGGCCTGTAGGCCGGCGGCATGTCTCCCAGGAGGCGATCCATGAGTTCTGCGGGACTGTTGACCTGGGGAATGTACTCTGTAAGAGATCCTAGGGCGGCGATGCGCTCTTCCAGAGCATCCAGACACTCTTCTTCGGCGCCGGGCAGAACTTGCAGAATCATGCCGCCGGCGGCTTGTACGTTCAGATCCGGTCCGATACGGACGCCCAAGGCCACCGAGGAAGGTTGCTGCTCCGACAAAAGGAAGTAGTGGGCCAGATCTTCGGCGATCTCCCCGGACACCAGGTTGATGCGCCCCAGATAAGGCTCCTTGAGCTTTAAGTCTTTGATGACCGTCAGCGTTCCTTTTCCCACGGCCCCGCCCACGTCGAGTTTCCCGTCGGCTTTAAGCGGAAGCTCCACGTCCGGGTCGGCGATGTAGCCCTTCACCCGACCCCGGCCGTCCGCCGAAGCTAAAATCTCGGCCGCGGGGCCGTCTCCCTTCACCTGCAGGGTGAGCGTGCAATCCTCGTCCTTGAGCATCAATCCCATGAGCCCCGCCGCAGTGAGCACACGGCCCAGCGCAGCTGTCGCCAGATTGGTGGCATTGTGTATGATTTTAGCCTCTTGTACCATTTCCGTGGTGATGGCCAGGTAAAGCCGATAAGATCCGCTGGAATCCACGGCGATGATCGTATTGTTCATAAACGGTTCTTTCCGATATACTCCGATATCTCTTCTTTCATCTTTTGTGTCAACGCCAACGAAGCGTCTCTGCTGCTTTCCTTCGCCGACAGATAAACCTTCAGTTTCGGCTCGGTGCCCGAAGGCCTTGCGATCAGCCCGGCGCCATTTGACATGGTGTAGCGGAGCACTTCCGACCGGGGCAGTCCGGTATCGTGATGCTTGTAATCCACAAAGCTTTGGACAGGGCTGCCCGCAAAGGTCTTTGGCGGATCTTTGCGAAGAGCTTCCAGTACGTCGTTCATGGCGGCCATGCCCGCGGAGCCCTCGAAGGCAAATTCTGCGATGTCATCCACATAATACCCGTACCGGTCATACAGTTCCGTAAGCCGGTCACCCAGGGTCATGCCTTGTGATTTATAATGCGCGGCCATCTGGCAAACAAGCATGGCGCCGTTCACGGCGTCCTTGTCTCGCACGTAGGATCCGGACAGATAACCGTAGCTCTCCTCAAAGCCGAAGAAGTACCGATCTTCCTGTCCGTCACGTTCCAGTTGGCCGATGATCTCTCCGATATATTTGAATCCGGTGAGTACTTCCCGCATTTCCAGACCGTAGTGATCACAGATCTCCCGTACCATGTTGCTGGTGACGATAGTCTTGATCACAATGGGATCTTTGGGTCGGGCCTTCCTTGCGCACAGAAAATCCAGAAGCAGCAGACCCGTTTCGTTTCCTGTGAGCAGATCCGGTTCCCACCACTGGGTTCCCGGTTCACATATGGCAACTCCGATCCGGTCCCCGTCGGGATCCGTGGCCAGGAGCAGATCCGGCGTTTCCAACCGGCGACACAGGGCAAGGCCTTCGGCCAAAGCCTCTTTTTTCTCCGGATTGGGATAGGGGCAGGTCGGGAAATTCCCATCAGGCTCCCGCTGGCTCTCCACCACATGCACGGTTCCGACGCCGATCTCCTTCAGGATCCGCAGCACCGGTTTGAGCCCGCTGCCGTTCAACGGCGAAAACACTACCTCCAGATCCTTGCAATCCGTAGGAACACCAGCCCCCAACACCGCCTCGATATATCGCTCGACCACGGCCTGCTCGATCAGGGTGATCGGCGCATGCGCGCCGGTTTTTCGGACATCCCGAAAGGGGTCCAGGCGATGAATGTATTCCAGTACTTCGTCGGCGGCTTCCAGTGTCAGCTGGCAGCCTTCCTCGTTGTAAACTTTATATCCGTTATAGATCGCCGGATTGTGGCTGGCCGTGACCATGATCCCGGCAGAAGCTTTATAATAGCGAACCGCAAAGGACAGCATGGGCGTAGGGGATGTCTCCGGATACAAATAGACCCGAATGCCGTTGGCCGCCATGATCCGTGCCGCTGTGTCTGCGAATTCCCCGGACATGTTGCGTGTATCATAGGAAATAGCGATGGAGGGCGCTTCCGGGAAATGCTTCAGCACATAGTTCGCCAGACCCTGCGTAGCCTTTCCCACAGTATAAATGTTCATCCGGTTGGTGCCGGCACCCAAAATGCCCCGCAATCCTCCGGTCCCGAATTCCAATTCTTTATAAAAAGCTTCGTGGATCTGTGACAGCGCTTCGTCCCTGCGGTCGGTGCTTTGCATTTCGTTCAGAGCCGCAAGCTCTTCGTAAACGCCATCTCCCGGAACGGTATTACCCAGCCAGTGGTTGAATCGTTCTGATACGTTATAGTCCTGATCGCTCATCACATTCCCTCCCATGTGCGGTTATTATATTATTTTACCACAAATACCCACTGATGATAAAGACGTTTCCGGCAATGAAAAAGAGGCGCTGCCCTGTCTTTCACAGGATCCGCCGCCTCTTCGTGTCTCGGAAGTTATTGAAGCGTCGACACAAATTGATTGCTTGGATTAAGCCCGTGACAAACACAGGTGCTTTCCATAGGCGACCCGTTGGGATAAACGCCCACAACGCTGGGTCCGCTTCCACTCACGAATACGGTCAGCGGGTCGTACAAACTCCGGACCCAGTCGATCGATTTTTGGATCTCCGGAAACAGTCTCAATGCCGGGGCCTGCAGGTGGTTGCCCATACACGCCGCAGCTTTTGCCACATCCTTGGGCGCGGCTTTCAGCAGCGCTTTCAGATCAAAGGGCTGCGCCCGATCCTCGGGCTTCAGCGCCTGATACACGTCCCCGGTGGATACGGAAATATCCGGAGTGGTAATGAGAACCTTGCAGTCCAGCGGCTCCACTGGCTGAAGCTCCGTACCCCGTCCGGTGGCAAGGCAAGCGGTGATCCCCTTGTGAACCATAAGACAAAAGGGTACATCCGACCCCAGTTGCGCGGCCAGCTCCAGCAGCGAATCGAAGGCCTGCGCCGGAAGAGCCCAAAGACCCGCCAACGCCCAAAGCACGGCGGCACCGTCGGCGCTGCCGCCGGCCAGACCTGCGGCCACAGGGATCTTTTTTTCGATGTCTACTGTGATGCGTTCACACAGACCCCGATGGAATCGCTCGTGCATGAGCAATGCCGCTTGGTAAGCCAGGTTCTCAGGTCCGGTGGGCAAAAGCGGCGCGCTGGTGCGCACGTCCACAGCCAACTCGCCGGGAAACGCTTCACAGGGCGAAGCATAAGGGGGGAGCCCTGCCGGGCAGGGCTCCCATCCTGTTTGTATCCTGTCGCAAAGGTCCACGGCTTGCATCACGGTTTCCACTTCGTGGTACCCGTCGGGCCGTTTTCCCAGCACATTCAGTATTAAATTGATTTTGGCATAGGCCTTCAGCTCTTGATATTCCATTACATTTCTCGAGGAAAATGCTCCGCCGCAGCCTACATCTCCACGATCATGGCTGTGCCCTGACCGCCGCCGATGCACAGCGTTGCCAATCCGTACTTGCTGCCCCGTTTTTTCATCTCGTAGAGCAACGTGATCAGGATTCTTGCGCCGGATGCCCCGATGGGGTGTCCCAATGCGATGGCGCCACCGTTGACGTTCAGCTTTTCGGGATCAAACTCCAGATCCTTGCCCACGGCCAGAGATTGCGCCGCAAAGGCTTCGTTGGCCTCGATCAGATCCATATCACTCATCTTCAGCCCTGCTTTTTCCAAAGCTTTTCTGGAGGAAGGGATCGGGCCGGTGCCCATGATCTTGGGATCCACGCCGGCGGATGCATAGGCTTTGATGGTGCAGAGCGGGGTAATGCCCAATTCTTCAGCCTTTTCCTTGCTCATGACCACCAGGGCAGCTGCGCTGTCGTTGATGCCCGAAGCATTGGCGGCTGTGACCGAACCGCCGTCACGCTTGAATGCGGGTCTCAGTTTAGCCATTTTTTCCATACTGGCTCCGAACTTGGGGTATTCGTCGGTATCGAAAACGATGGGATCTCCCTTTCTCTGGGGAATTTCCACAGGAACGATCTCGTCCTTAAACTTGCCGGCCTTGATGGCGGCCTCTGCCTTGAGCTGAGAATTCATGGCGAATTCGTCCTGCTCCTCTCGGGTCAGGCCCCACTGTTCCACGATGTTTTCGGCGGTGACGCCCATGTGATAGTTGTTGAAAACGTCCCACAGACCATCGTTCACCATTAAATCCACCATTTTCTGGTCGTTCATCCGGGCGCCCCAGCGGGCAGACGGAATCGCGTAGGGTGTATTGCTCATGCTCTCGGTACCGCCGCATACAACGATATCCGCATCTCCGGCCTTGATCATTTGCGCCGCAAGTCCGACAGTCCGAAGTCCGGAACCGCAGACCTTGTTGATAGTCATGGACGGAACCTCCTGAGGTATGCCCGCAGCCATGGAAACCTGTCTGGCCACATTCTGGCCTTGTCCGGCCTGGAGCACACAGCCCAATACGACCTCGTCCACCATCTCAGGAGCGATCCCGGCCCTCTTTATAGCTTCTTTGACTGCAACTGCGCCTAAGGCTACAGCAGTGCTGTCCTTTAAGGTTCCCCCGTAACTGCCGATGGGTGTTCTTGCTGCACTGGCAATGACAACTTCTCTCATGTACATGTCCTCCTGTTTCTTCATCTGCAATGATATATAACGAACTTGGTTTAACGAGTGTAAGACGCGATGCGCTGCGTTCCGATTATTATACTATCCCGGCTTTATTTTTTCAAGCCCGCAGGAATTCATAACCATACAATTCCAACATGCAGCAGGGATGGTATGATTTTTTTGCCTGACGCAAACCCGGAATGCCCATATCCTCTTCCCGGTTGATATAAAGGATCTCCGGCGGAAGAGATGCAGCGAACTCTCGGTTGATGGCCTGATACAGTCCCCGGATGGTGGGATCCGCCTTTTCCACGGCTACCTCCACCATGTTCGCCGTATGCAGGGACGCCAGGGTAAAGGCGCGAACAACGCCGTCGATACGGATCAATCCGCCGAACAGTCCGATTTTTTCATAACCGGACAGGATCTTCTTGATGGTTTGGATCTCCTCCTGAACCAATACATCGGATTCGTCCTTTTGCGCTTTTCTGGCACTGAACCGGTCCAATCCCTCGATCAGCTCGGGAACGTGAGCCGGCGTGATGGTTTCGTACTGATAGTTTTGCGTAGCATAGAAATGATTCAGGTGATTTCTCTTGCTGGTATACTTTCGCCCGCTCAGTGTTTCCAAATCGCTGCGTCGGTAGATATAATCCCAGCTGCCACGGTTTTCGGATGCAACGGCATATCCGCGAAGGACCTCATCGTACAGCGGCACCTGCTCCTTGGGAACCCCGAAGATGCGAAAACCTTCCGACGGATCCCACAGTTCCTCCTTGACCTGCAAGATCACCTTTCTGAGATGGTCCGGATCATGCTTTCCCTCCAGGGACAGCGGCGGATAAATGAAAGGACCGTTGTAATCCTGTCCAAACCAGCCACGCCCCGCCAGGCAGAGAAGTCCGTCGATGATGTCGTATCGCTGCTCGCTCCATATGTACAGGGAGGCAAAGCCCTGACCGGAGCTTCTCAATGGATTGGCGTCAAAATATGGGCGGAAAACTTCCTTCGAATCCAAATCGATGGGCTTTCCGAATGTCTTCACTTTATCTATTTCCATGTAATCCCCCAGGATCTGATCTCTTCCATGACATGCGTTTGCGTTCGATTCAGGGATAAGGCGACGATGGTGATGTAGCCCTGCTGATACGCGCCGATGTCGGTGTCGAGTCCCGCATCCGCATAATACATTTCTGTGCTCAGATATTCGTAATATTCTCCTTTGTCGATCTGCTGAACAAGGCGATATTCATCGTCGTACCGGCGAATCCCCATATCGGTGACTAAAATGCCTTTCAATTCCTCTTCGGGCAGATCGGGCACGTTGACGTTTAGGATCGCATCTGCCGGGATCTTGCCCAGAGACTTGGTGACGATCTTGGGAATCAGCTCTGCGAAGGCCTCAAAATGGGTGCAATCGTGGGAGCACAGGGAAAATGCGATGGCCGGAACGCCCATCAGACGCCCTTCCATAGCAGCGGCCACTGTGCCGGAATAGTACACATCCGTGCCCAGATTGGAGCCGTGGTTGATTCCGCTGCAGACCAAATCGATCTCAATGCCCTGTTGGCGAAGAAGGGAAATGCCGATCTTGACACAGTCCGCAGGAGTCCCGGAACAGGAAAACGCCTGCACGGCGCCGGGATAATCTTCTTTGGTCCATTCCTGCAAATACAGGGAATCCCGCATGGTGATGCCGTGGCCTGCAGCCGTTCGCTCCCGGTCGGGGGCAAATACGTATATTTTCGCTCCTTCGATCCGGCTCAGCGCGGCGGCCAGCTCCCGGATCCCGCGGCGATGGACGCCGTCGTCGTTTGATACCAGTATGTTCAATTTCTACCTCCGTTGTATGAAATCATTGTATCATATCGGAGCGCGTTTTTCTTCCGGATTTTCCACAAGATGCTGCCAATATCTTCGGGGCATAAAATTTTTCTGACAGCGGGGATTGATCCGTTCCTGAATGGCGGCATTGGTAAAATACCTGCGCCACAAGGCTCGGCAGGCTTCTTCGTCTGGAGTATACTCGGGGGAAAAATCTCTGGAAAGCGTTTGCATCACCCATCGCCCATCGGTAGAAAAAGCGGCTTTTTCCCGTTTGATGTCGTGGATCACAAAGGGTTCCCGCCGGTAGCGATTCAAAAAATGGGGCATGACCAACTGGAGCAGGTCGCAGTCCGGGGCGATGTGGGCATAGAGGATGGGCTGACCCTCCGGATCGCGGATCAGACCGAAGCGAATCATGCCCAGCATGCGCTCCGTTTCCCGGCCGACTTTGTGATTCAAAACGTCGATTCTTCGCACGATGGGATCTCCGTGGAGGAGATCCACATCTTTTCCTTTGGAGAATCCGTAAAAGACATAGGCCAAAATGTCTGTTTCTACGCCGGGCTCTCCGCTTAAAAAAGCCCGGTAGCAGCGGCGCAGGCAGTTCCGGGAGATCTTTTTTTCGATAGCGTCGGCCACACGGTCGGCCTCCCGGCTCCGGGTGGTCACTTTTCTCCGCGGAGCAAGGCCAAGCTGCCCGGCATCCGCTTCGGGCAGTATGGCTTGCGCTGCCTCTTCGTAGACGTGGGCGTAGAGGCAGCACAGGAGGCCGTCGAACGTTCCGTCGTACACATATTCCATAACTATTCTCCCAATAATTTCGTCTTCGGATCCAGAAAGCTCAGTTGGAGTCCGCCGGACTGCATCAGCAGGTGTTCCCGCAGCATCGTGTCTTTTACGGCAGTGCCGTAGTGCTTTCCGCCGATGGTAATAAAATATTTGGCCCTCTTTAGGACCACACCGATGTTTTTCAGATCGTCGTAGCGCAGCGGCGCCAGCTTGCGCTGACGCAGGATCCGAACCACAGAGGTATTGCCGATCCCCGGGATGCGCAGCAGTTCTTCGGCGCCGGCCTTGTTGATCTCCACGGGAAAGCACTCCGGGTGCCGCAAGGCCCAGGATACCTTGGGGTCCAGTTCCAGGTCCAGATTGGGATGGCCGTTATCTACGATCTCGTCGGCCGTAAATCCGTAAAAGCGCATGAGCCAGTCGGCCTGGTACAGCCGATGCTCCCGAAGAAGCGGCACGTTGCTACCCCGGGCGGGAAGCAGCGGGGAGTCGTTCAAAGGGATGTATGCGCTGAAATAGACCCGCCGCATATAGAACTTTCGATACAGGCTGTGGGAAAGCGCCAGGATTTTAAGGTCGCTGTCCTCTGTCGCTCCGATGATCAACTGGGTCGTCTGCCCCGCCGGAGCGAATCGGTCCTTTTTCTGATGAGCCAGGGCATCCTGCTGCCGATCCGTCAGATATTTCCCTGCCGAAGCCACGTAGGTGCTTCCTCCCTCCTCTTCCAAAAGAGGCACCCGGTAGCGATAGTGAGAATACCGGTTGCCGGCCCCCACCAAAGCCCGCTGCTCGGCCATGGATCGGGTGATCTGATCCATAGGACCCAGAATCCCTTCCGGCTTCTTTTGGGGCGCCAACTTTTCCAAACCCTCCGAAGAAGGCAGCTCGATATTGACGCTCACCCGATCGGCCAATCGGCCGATCCGGTCCACCAGCTCGGGAGACGTGCCCGGAATGATCTTCGCATGGATATAACCCAGAAACCCCTGTTCTTCCCGAAGAATTTGAAACGCGCGGCACATCTCCTCCCCTGTCCGGTCCGGCGTGCCGTCCACGGCGGAGCTCAGGAACAAGCCCTCTATATAGTTGCGACGATAGAACTCCATGGTGAGGTCCGCCAGTTCTTGCGGCGTAAAGGACGTCCGTTCCACCTGAGCCGAGCGTCGATTGACGCAGTATTCGCAGTCGTAAACGCATCGGTTGCTGTACAGGACCTTGAGCAGGGAAATACAACGGCCGTCCGCCGTCCAGGAATGGCAGATGCCGGCTTTCGAGGCGCTGCCGAGCTGCCCCTTCTTTCCTCTCCTTTCATGGCCGGAGCTGGAACAGGAGACATCGTACTTCGCCGCATCGGTGAGGATCTTCAGTTTTTCCATGACCGCTTCCGCATTTTTCATAAGTTCATTATATGCCGAAAAGAACATACGTTCAACCTGTTTGCGCTTTCTCTTTCAAAAAAATCTTCTCTGGTGTATCATGAGATTGAATAGAAGGAGCGCTATGTACGAAGAATTAAAACGAATCCTCCGAAGCGGGCAACGCATGGTATTTTTCGGCGGCGCCGGCGTTTCAACGGAGAGCGGTATTCCGGATTTTCGATCGGAATCCGGCTTGTATCATGCGCGCAATCGCTATGGTGTCGCGCCGGAATACCTGCTGTCCGAAGAATGCTTTCTCCGGGAACCGAAAATCTTCTTTTCCTATTACATGGAAAACCTGATCCCCAAAAACGCAAAGCCCAACAGAGCCCATCAAGCTTTAGCCATGCTGGAGGACCAGGGGAAGCTGGCAGCTGTCATAACCCAGAACGTAGACGGACTCCACCAGATGGCAGGCAGCAAGAATGTATTGGAACTTCACGGCACCATTCACGACAACCGTTGCCTTGCCTGCGGGGCCCGATATGAACTGAGCCATTTGCTGGACGAAACAAACCGGAAGGACGGCATTCCCCGCTGCAGCTCCTGCGGTGGAACGGTAAAACCCCGAGTCGTCCTATACGGAGAAGCTTTGGACGAGGATTGCATCCGCCGATCAGTGGAAGCCATCGAGGCGGCGGATGTGCTGATCATCGGCGGCACGTCTCTGGCTGTCTGGCCGGCCGCCGGATTCATCGACTATTTCAACGGAGAAAAACTGGTCCTGATCAACCGATCTGCCACCGATGTCGATCGCAAGGCAGATCTGGTGATCCGCGAACCCATCGGGGAGGTGTTGGGAACATGTCTGAACCTAAACTGAAAGTGAAACCGGGGAACCGAAAGATCCGGCCCCCCAAGAATCCGAACAAGATGACGGAACCGATTCCCGGATACACTGCTCTGGTGTTGTCCGGCGGCGGATCCCGGGGAGCCTATCAGGTCGGTGTCTGGCGCGCGCTCAGAGAGCTGGACATTCCCATCCATATTGCCGTCGGCACTTCCATCGGCGCCATCAACGCCGCCGCCGTTTCCCAGGATGCCTACGCGGATGCAGAAGCCCTGTGGAACCAGTTGGAGACCGATATGGTCTTCGATTACGCTCATGTATTGGAAAACAAAGGCGTCAAGTTTACGACCATCAAGGATATCCTCGGTCAAAACCTGGACGAAAAGAAAATCCGCAGCTCTGATGTGGCCTTCGGGATCGTCACGGTGAAATTCCCGTCCATGGATCCTCTGTATCTTTGGAAAGAAGACATCCCGGAGGGAGAAATGCTGGATTACATCCTTGCCAGCAGCGCCTGCTTCCCTGCCGTAACGCCCTATGAGATCCACGATGAAAAATTCCTGGACGGCGCTTTCTATGACTATATGCCCATTTCCATGGCATTGGAAAAAGGGGCTGACCGCATCATTGCCGTAAATCTGCAGGCGGCCGGCAAAGTCCGGGAAGAGGATCTGGCAGAGGCCAAAGACCGGACGACCCTGATCCAGTGCCATTGGGATCTGGGCTCCTTTCTCATCTTCGACACCGATAATGCCAGGCACATCATGCGGCTGGGCTACTTGGATACATTGAAAGCCTTCGGCATCCTGGAGGGTTATCGCTACACCTTCGGCAAGGATCAGATGGATCTGCGCACGCTCCGAACCGGTGAATATGCTGCCTTCGCCTTCGGACTGGATCCGGAGATCATCTACACCAGAGAGATTTTCCTCGACCGGCTCAGCGCGGCAGTGGAACAGTATGTGAGCTCCGAGGATTCGGATTTAGAGGAACTGCGGAAGGGCTTTAAGAAACTTTCCTTTCTGCAGATCGAAAAGAGCATGGAACGCCTCCGGCGCATGAGTCGCCGAGCTGTTGTTGTATACATCGCAGACCTCCTGAAGCAACAAGCGGATCCGCCGCCTCAAGACGGCAAAAAAATGAAAGAGCCTCCGGCGCCGATCCGGAAGGCTCTGGAAAAAATATTCGAACGGGATGTTTCAGCCGCCGAGTGGCTGATCAAAAACGACCTGATCTGACGACAGAATGTACGAAGCGTGGGCCGCCCTCGCAAGGGCGGCCCACGCTTTATTTTTCCGCAGGGATTTCCTGCAGTTTTTCTGCTTCCTGTTTCAGCAGTTTCTTTACTTTCTTTTCAAACTCCCGGCGCGGCATCCGGATTTGGGCGCCGCAGGTGTCGCAGGAGATCCGTACATCCGCCCCTACGCGCTCCAACGTAAACACGTCGCCCCCGCAGGGATGCTTTTTCTTCATCTGCGCTTTCTCACCGACGGTCAAGGGTAAAGGCATGGCTTTCTCCTATAACAAATTTCTCTTATACTCGGCATACATCGCTTCCAGCTGGGAAATCTTTTTCTGCGCCAGGATCTGCAACTCCGACGCGGTGTCGTAATCCTGATCGTCCAAAGCATTGGTAAGCCGCGTAAGCAGACTGATGCGTTCCGTAGTGTCCTGGCCCATATCCTTGCGCATATATCTTATCTTTTTCCACCGCACTTCGTCAATATCTGCGCAATCCAAAGAATCATGCGCTTTTTCGCAGGACCGAATGATCTTGCGCATACCCGGGACGATGCGGTTTCTCAGTTCCATCGTCCACTGATCCAGCGCTGCTGTTCTGTAAGATTCCAGATCTATGGGATCCATAACGCCGTCCGTATAGAGCAGTTTCACCTTATCCGGACAGAGATCCAGCCGTTTCAGGACCTCCCATACCGTTTCCGGCGCCCGGCCGAACAGCATGTCCCGCTCTTCTTGCGTAAAATCATCGAATGTGTTTTTTTCGGTCCGGTAAAGCCGGTCTTTTTCCAGATAGAAATCTTCCTGTCCGTAGTCTTTTGATAGGGAAGCCAGGAGTTCAGAGGGCATTTTCTCGTTTTCCAGGGCCGCCCGAGCGCCGTCCAGCATGGCCATAAAGGCGGCGGCCAACACCAAATACGTGTTGGCTTTGGGGTTGGGCGAGCGAAGCTCGAACCGGGTGGCCATAGGATTGCGAAGGTCCCGGATCAACCCGGCCAAAATCGTCCGATTCCGGGAGGGCGCATCCACACTGTGTCCCAGACTGGTCACCACGCTTACCGGCGCTTCAAATCCGGGTTTCAGCCGACTGTAAGCATCATTGGTGCAGTTTGCCATAGGACCGACGATATCGTAGTTTTTCAGCAGACCCATCAGACAGGAATAACCGATTGGGCTCAAATAATCCTTCGACACATCCTCTGCGGTGAACAGGTTCACGAGACGTCCGTCTTTGAGCCGGGCCGTCACTCCCATGTGCGTATGCTTGCCGCTTCCGGCCACCCCTTCAATGGGCTTGGCCATGTACGTCACATCCAGTCCGTGGTTTCGGAATATATCCTTAACGATATAGCGAATCTGCTTGTCGTTGTCCGCGGCCTGCATGGGATTGGAGTACTTCCAGTCGATTTCCAATTGTTCCATGATGTGGTCGAAATCGCCGTCGTGCGTAAGCTTCGGCTTAACGCCGCCCACCTCTTTATGCGCCATTTCCACACAGAATCCGTAGCGGTTCAGAATGTCCAACGTATGTTCCAGGGCGGTGCGTACGGGACCCAGCGTCCTTTTCCAATATTGCTCTTTAAGCTCCTGAGACGTATGGAGCCGGTCTTTGTCGGCCAGGTCGTCAGGCGTTTTGACGTAAAACTCCATTTCGGTTCCGGCCGTGAGCTCGATCTCCGCAATGTCCTCGATATTGTCGATGGGCAGATGATCAAAGATATAGGGATGATCCTTCATCAGTTGCAGCAAATTTTTCTTAAATACCGCGATGGCATCCCGCAGAATGATCCGGGAGCCCACCTCCGCCTTGTCGTTGTGCACCAGATACGAGGGGATCCGAAGACTTCCCACCGGCAATCCCGTCTCCTCGTGAATGTTGTTATAGTTATAGTCTACGTACCAGTTGACGGACAGATCGGGCAGAATATCCACCCGAGCGTTGTTGATCTCGGCGATCTTGGGCAAAAACACCGAAGAACCGTCGGTCTGAACCCCAAAAGTCAGGAAGCGATCGATGTCTTCCAGCATGTTCTCGACCGGAATTTTCTCGTCGGTGTCGTCACCGTTGATATCCAGACCGCTCAAGGATACGAAACGAATCTCGGGGTGTGCCAGAAGCTGCTGTCGGATCTGAGCCTCCTTATGTTCTTTTGCCGGTAAACAGAATATCATGTTCTCTAACATCAATCCTTCCTCCTTTCATGAATTTTGATTGACTCTTCCGATCCAATTAACAAAGCCGCGCCGCGGAAGGGACGACGTGTACGCCTTCCACGGTACGGCTTGCTATTGAATACGTTTTAAAAAATATAGTCTTTATTTTACACGATGATAACGAATTGTCAAGAGCCCCTATTATTCAGTTGTCGGTTCATTGCGCCAGCTGCTGCAGGTATTGCTGCAGCTGCTCCATGAATTGACCGTATCCGGCCCAGTCTCCGGCTCTCTGGGATTGCTGGGCATTTTCGTAGGCCTCGTTGGCCAGCTGGATCAACTCGGCCACGTCGGTGGTGACGACAGTGCCGGGATCGGGGGTCTCCCCATCGGGAATCTCGGGTTCGAGAGTCCCGCCGGCTTCCAGAATGGCAGCCGCTTCCGTTCCGGCCAAAACCGGATTGTCCGCGTTCAACGGATCGCCGGCGCCGGTTCCGAACAGAGCGTCCAGAGCCTCGCCCAGCGTGGCTTTATAGGCGATCCGATCCCCGTAGTAAACGATGACCCGCTTCACTTCGGGCAGGCTGCCCTGGGCCGCCTCCAAATAAACCGGCTCGACATACAGCAGAGATCCCTCCACAGGGAAGACAAACATGTTGCCTCTGGAATAAGTGGAGCCGGAGTTGTTCCAAAGGGAGAATTCCTTTGAAATTTCCGTATCCTGGTTGATCTGCGCCTCGATCTGGGCCGGGCCGTAAATGATCCGATCCTTGGGCAGTCTGTACAGGACCAGCTCTCCGTAATACGGCACATCGTTTCTGGCCACCAAAAGACCTGTCATATTGGCCTTCCCGCTTGGGGTGTACGGAATAGAGTTGATGAATTCCGCCTTTTCTTCGCCGGGCAGCCGCATGATGAAGTAATTCGGAGAGATGACCTGCTCCGTCTGTCCGTAGGTTTCCCGGGCAATGGCCCACAGATCCTCATTCTGGTAGAAGACTTCCACATTGGTCATATGATACTTTTTGTACACGTTGGCCTGGATGTTGAGCAATGCGTTGGGATAGTGGATATGGGCGCGCATATAATCCGGCATTTCATCGAAGTCTTTAAATAGTACCGGGTAAATTTTCTGCAAGGTCAGGACCATGGGATCGTTCGCGTCTGAAACGTAGAAATCCGCATTTCCGTTATAAGCGTCCACGACGATTTTAACCGAGTTTCTAATGTAGTTCATATGGCTGGTTTCTGCCCAGGGCTCCGAGTACGGATAATAGGAGCTCATGGTATAGGCATCTATAATCCAAAAGATGCGACCGTCGGCCACCACCACATAGGGATCGTCATCGTAGGCAAGGAAGGGGGCGATCTTTTGTACCTTTTCTTCGATATTCCGATAGATCAGCATCCTGGAGTCGCTGTTGATGTTGGTGGATGCCAATATTTTAAGACTTCTTTCCCGGATGGCAAACAGAAGCCGATTGAAAAAGTTCAGCTCGATGCCCGCATCTCCTTCGTAGAAGTTGTACATATTGGTTTCTCCGCTGGGATAATCGAATTCCGCCTCGTCGGTGCCCACGATAATGTAATCATCGGTGGACTCACCGAAGTAGATCTCCGGTCGCTGGATCTGGATTTCCTCCACTTCGGAGACCGGCGGAATGCTGTCGATCATCATGTCGGGCTGGCCGCTGGCGGTCACCTTGTCGACTCTGGACAGCGTAATACCGTAGCCATGGGTATATTTCAAGTGACGGATGAGCCACTGGTCTTCGATCCGGGCCTGGTCGATTTCTCTGGCCGACAAAAAGACCTGAGTGTACTCTCCGTTCACCATATACCGGTCCACATCCACGTCGTTGAACGTATAATAGGTCCGGATGGATTGGGTTTGGTTGTAGAACTGCTCCGCCGGCTCGAAGTCGTTGATCCGGATGTTGGAGAAGGTGTCCATGTTTTTAAGCACATCGATCTTGCTCAACTGATTGTCGGCGGCAAAATCTTTGACCGTGATGTTTTCCAGCCCGTAGGCAGAACGTGTATAGGTGATGTTGTTCTGGAGATATTCCCGCTCTTTGTTGATCTCATCGGGAGACACCACCAGATTCTGGACCAGCATGGCCGCCCCGGAGCCGCCCACGGAAATAATGACCATGAGAGCGGGGATCGCCAGAGCTATTTTAATATTGCGTTTTTTCAAGCCAATGGCAAAGAGAACAGCGCCGACTACGGCAAGTCCGATCAGGATACGATAGATCAACAATGTCACATTGATGTCTGTATATCCGGCGCCGTAAGCAACGCCCGTGCCGCTGTAGAGCAGGTCATACTGCCGCAGGAATGTATTGATGCCCACAGTAGTAAAAAGCAGGATGCCCAGGATGGTCAGCTGGGTGCTGGCCACCGTCACGAGGATCTTGCCCACATAACTGCCTTTGGGTGTCTTTTTTTGTGTTTTGTTTTTTTGTTTGCGGAACAAGCTTTCGAAATATTCGCCCACGCTGGCAGGGCGGTTCCCGCCGGAGAATTCATCCTCCGTCGTATCGTAAGCATAAGGCTCTTCCTGGGGCTCCGGCTCCGGCGTTCCGGCCGTGGGGCGGGTAAAACTTACCAATAATATGTAGAACAGGAAGGTAAGCCCCAGCAGCGTGACGATCATGTTGGTGCCCGCGCTGTTCAGGCCGTCCAGAAATTCAAGCTTAAACATATAAAAGCTCAAATCCTGACCGAACAACGGATCTGCCAGATCGAAGCTCGTGGCATTCATAAACTGCAGGATCTGGAACCACAGGCCCGAGATCGTGGTTATGGACAGCACTGCGCCGAACACACAAGAAAGAATGATGATGATGGTCCGTATGTGTTTTTGCGATTCCTGATCCGAAATCTCCATATCCGCTTTTTTCAGGAAGTTCTTTTTAAGAATCGACAGATACAAAAATCCGATGCCGGTGAGAATGACAAACAGCGGAACCCCCAGCTGAAGCTTCGTTCCGATCTCCTTGAAAAATACAGATGTATAGCCCATTTCCCGGAACCACAGATAATCCGTGATAAAGTCCGTGAGCTTGTAGAGCGCCGCAATCAAAACCACCAGCACCAGCAATATGATCTTTAATTTGCCGCCCTTCTTTTCATTATTCATACAATAAATCCCCTTTCCTTATTCAAATGACGTATAATCCACGATCTTGAGGTCCCCTGCCACATCCTCCAATCGGTAGATCCAGGAATAAGAACGTTTTGTGGACGTTTCGTCTTCCACTATTGTGATCTGTTCGCGGACAAACGTGAAATACTGCTCTTCGTTGTAACGGATTTCGCCCAGGACCAACGAGTCGAAAGTCTCGTTGATCTGGCCGACCTTGGGGAAGTTGACAGTGCTGCGATAGGCTGCGCCGTCGGCTTTCAGCAGCTCCAGACAGCTCTTGTCCTCGCCGTCGTTCACGTAATCGATCCATTTGGAATTGAAAGAGATCAAACAGCTGTAGACTGCTTCCTTCGTTTCGATATCCGAGATCGTTTCCATATCGCCCAAGCCCTCGATTTCGTAAACCTTTGTGCTGTCAAATCCAAGCTTGGGGCTCTCGGTGACTGATTTAATATTTTTATTGAACACCGTAACCAGCGCGCCCAGATTAAAGACCGGCTCTTCTTCCGGAAGAGGATCCTCCGGCGCCTCGGACGTGCCCAATTCAATGCCGAAGCCCTTCAGAACGCTTTTCACATAATCCCGGAACTGAAGACTGCGAGTCGTAACTTCGGTAATAACGGTCTGCTCGATCTGTGTCGTCGTCTTCGTGATCTCATGATCCGGCAGAAATTGACGCAACCCGATCACTGAGACTTCGGCCAATCCTGCCAGCAAGAGCAAGACGGCCAAAAATTTCAGGAAACCGTGCTTCTTTTTCTTCGCTTTCTTCTCTTGGTTCAACACTTCGTCAAGAGGAGCGAACAGCTCTTCCAGAGGCTTTTCCGCATCGTCAGATTGAACTTCTTGCTCGGCTTGCTCAGTTTCCGGAGGCTCCGCCATGCTTTCTGTCTTCTCAGTGACATCCGCAGCGATCTCTTCGGATTTCACTTCGGCCGATTCCGCGGCTTCCGGCTCGATCCCGATGGACCGGAAATAATCCTCCCGGGCTTTGGCCATGGCTTCGAGTCGTTCCCTATTCGCCGATTTATGTATCTGTTCTGTCTCCGCAGCCTTCATTTCCACAGCCGCAGCCGCCTGTTTCTCCATCTGTGCACGCAGGACCGCTTCGCGCTCCAGCTGATCCTGTCTGTTCGAGGCTTCCTGTTGTGCGCGGATGGCTTCCTGATTCTGATTCTGACGAAGACGCGCCTCTTCCTGCGCACGTACTTCTGCCTGGATCTTCTCCAGATTGATCGGGAGCGTGTCTCCCGTCACGAAATCGGCATCCTTGGTATTCTCTATGAGCATCTGCTCAAAATCGTTCAGATCCTCTGCGCGGAATGCGGGTCCCGGGGGCGCCTGATATCCCACCGGCGACACAGGCGTCGGCTGCCGATACATAGGAGAGGGCACAAAGCCCTGCATGTTCCTGGCCTGCTGGGCCTGCATCGTCGCCTGTCTTTGGGCGTTGCGCTGGGCCAGCATGTCTTCCTGGGGCATACGAAACTGTTCTTCTCTGTAATCTTCGCCCCTTTTGCGACTTTTCAGCTTTTCGTATTCCTGATCCAGCAGACGCTGGAACTCTTCGTTTTTCTTTTGGAAGGTAAAAAACCGCTCAGCCTGCTTCGTGCTCTCGGCCATGGGCTCCTTCCAGGCAGCATCCGTTCCGTCCGGAAGAGCGATAAAGCCTTCCGAAACATCGTTGCTCACCATCACCACAGGCTGTTTTTTCTCCATCGCTTCGCGAATTCGACCTTCGGATGGTTCGTTGATTTCGGCTTTGGCTTCCGCGGCATCGTATTCCGGCCATTGGATGGAAATATCTTCAGGTTGCTTGGGTTGGGGGAAATCGTATATATTCCAGGAAAACTCGCTGCTTTTTGCGGCTGGTCTTGATGGCTGCGCAGCAGGCTGTACAACAGGCTGGGCCGGAGGTGGCGGCGCAACGGGTTGGACCGGAGGTTGCGGCGCAACGGGTTGGACCGGAGGTTGCGGCGCAACAACTGGTGTCGGAGTTTCCGGCATCGGAGGCTCCACATACATAGGCTCATTGTAGAATTCAAGCTCGGGCTCCCGATAAGCGGCCGTCTGTACAGGCTCCATGCGGGGTGCATCGGGCTGTGCGGCAGGCGCCGGAGCAGCTTCGGAAGTCCACCAGCTGGGAGGCTCGTAGGGCATTGCAGGTGTGGGCTCCGGGACAGGCGCCGATATCGGCTCCCGGGAATTCGGCAGACTCGGCGCGCTCGGAGTTGCCACCATCGGCGCAGAGTGCGAAGCTGTATTCCACAAATTCGAAACAGGAGGCGCCGCCGGGCCCCATGGGTTCGGCTCTTCGGGGATGTGCGCATAAGATTCCGTCTGGATCGGCTCCATGGGGACGGAAGGTTCTTCCTGTACGAACTGTTCTTTCTCAACCGTTGAAGGAATTTCCGCCGGCCGATCGTCCGGTACAGAGACTTCTTCCGGGTCGATTACTTTCGTCCCGCACATGTCACAATATGCTCTGTTTGGATCCAGGTCGTATCCGCAGACTCTGCACTTCATTCCATTTCCTCCAATAAGTGAACTTTCCTTTATAATATTATAAAAGTGGTAAGTAAGCAAGAATGCTTATTGGGACATCACTTTCCGGCAACTTAGTCTAAAACATCTGAAACACTATAGCTGTCAGACTTTGAGCCATCTTCGAGAATATAGTATACGACTGCCTGCTCATTTGCCACATCCCCAGTCTTACTCTTATAAATGACCATCGTACCTTTCAAATACTCCGCATTGTCAGAAAGCATGGAACTCGTACTGTCAGGTGCAAAGTCATCTTCGTTCGTAATCAATATCGCAGGAGGGATATACGCTTCATATCTATTTTGAAACCAAGTCCAGTCATTGTAGTTCACAACTGTCTCTTTCTCGCTGTATGGGTTTTGATAATCGATTGTATTGTGTCCGGAATCTTCGTCACGCCTGACATTGCTTTCCACATCGCCTCGTTCCAATAGTTTTTCCAAATAACCATTCCACGTATTGGGCTTATACAAATTACTCAGGGACCCCCAAGTGGTACTTGTGGCTAGAAAGGTATCATATTGAATAGAACTCTCTGCAATATGGGCTGTGAAGTTTTCAATGATCGCGTCGCCTGTCGCTTCTCCGTCAACATAATACGACCAGGCAGCGGTATCAAAATCCCATTCGAAGGTTGCATTCGCTGCTAACGGTGTAATCACCTCAGACAAGTACCCTTCGCTCACCAGCTCTCCCATTAAGAACTCATTTGTGTTTGTCGTTATCTCAAAAGGATCTGCTGTTTCAATATCCATACGATAGTATACTGTGCTTCGGTTTAAGATCGCTAAGTTTGACAGGTCCGACTTTGATTCGGATTCTCTTAAAATTTTCGAATAGGATGGGACTACGATTACTGCCAATATTGTAATGATTGCAAGCACGATCAACATTTCAAGAAGCGTAAATCCTTTGGTGTTTCGGCGTTTTTTGTTCTCTGACTTAACGTCAAGCATAACAAGCATCCTACGTGCGAAGCAATATAAAATACGGTAGCAGGGAATAGGGTCGTTCCCGCATCTAAAATAATTAACCTGTATCGTGTAATTATACTTGATTTTCGCTGCAATGAACAGTTTGAATTGTAAAAAGCTTGCTTTGTCCATGCATCGAAACACCTTTCACACAAAGCGTAAACAGCATCGGCAGCACCCGTCTGCGCTGTTTTTTTTCTTGACATCACAAACGTTGAATGCTATCATAAATTTTGCGTTAATCTCATAATTGTGCATCCATAGCTCAGTTGGTAGAGCACCTGACTCTTAATCAGGGTGTCCAGGGTTCGAGCCCCTGTGGGTGTACCAAATTCAAAAAGCCACTAACCATCCGGTTTAGTGGCTTTTTTATTTCATCGCATCCAGTCACGTTTTGGCGGTAGTCAGGGTGTCTACAATAACACCTTGTCCAAGTGCGAAATGCTTGATTTAGCTGCGATGACCTGTTGCGCCATATGTAGGTATCGTCGAGTAGTCAGGATGTCTTCGTGTCCAAGCAGCACCATGAGCTTATAGATATCGACTTGGCCGTAGCGGTCATATTGATCCAAGAGGTAATTCGTCGCAAAGTTATGGCGCAGCTTATGGCACGAAAAATCGAATGGGAGATTCCTGGATAACTTATTGATGAACAGTTTAATCGCATTGCAGGTGATCGGATCTCCAGTGCGATCGACGAGTAGCATTTTAGATGTATGCGGGGACTTTTTCAGGTACTTGGCAAGATAACTCATTGTCAGGTTTCCAAGCGGTACGGTGCGTTCTTTATTGCCCTTGCCATGTACTCGCAATAACTTTTCTTTGAATGATATATCAGCTATTTCGATCAAGCTGACTTCCTTTTGCCTTAGTCCTGAATCGAGCATCAATGCCACTATCAAGCAGTTTCGATACCGCAGCCATTCCGGCATGATCTGTATTGCTGAAAAGATCTCCTTGATCTCATCGTCTTCATAGATATGCACGTTCTTTCTTGGTGTCTTGGGTACTTTGATCTTCTTTGCGAAACGAATATCAATATAGTCCATTTCTTCAAGCCAATGGACAAAGGCTTTCACGTGCCTTATATATGTTGCGTGAGTTGCCTTGGAAATACTTCGTTTATACAGCATAACCGAATATTCCAATACTACTTCATAAGTCAATTCCGGTAAATCCAAATTGCCCACGCTACGAACAAACCGCGAAAGGAAACTTTCATAGTTTTGGATCGTCTTCTCTGTGTAGTTTTGAGCCTTGCATGATGCTATGAACAAGTCACAGGCTACATTCAGCTTCATTCTAATAACTCCAAATAATCTGACGGGTTTTGATATCTTAAATCAATAGTTTTTATTTTGCAGAAGCCGTCTTCACTCTCATAATCCCATGCGCATAACAGCCTTAAATTAAAACCTTTATATTTAATATCTGCTCTAGCTAATCCTTTTGAACTATAGTAAAGATGACTACCAAGAGATTGAACATCCACACCAAACCCTTTTCCTATATATTTCAAAATGTAATTACTGCAAGACGATATGTCGTTGATCGGGCTAAAGCTTATGTAACCAAATTTCTTTTGATACTGAATCCATGTTTGATAGCCATTTGAGTTAGTAATCATATCTTGCTTTTGTATTCCTTTAAGTAGTCCATGCATATGCCACGCTCCGTCTTTATGCATTTCAGGAATCAGTAAATATTTAACCTTTTCATCATCTGGAAGAGAACGATTATAATTATTGATAAATTTCGATAAATCTTTATGGTAATTCTTTAAGTCATAGCGGTCGTATTTTTCTTTGTTTAATGTTAATGTGGCAAACGAATGCCATTCATTCTGCAATGCATATTCTTTAATACGTGAACGCGCACGTGATATATTATTTTCAAGCTTGATACTATTCATGGAGTTTTTAGCAGAATATTCACATATATCTTCTAGCCCAGCACGTCTGCAAGATTTCAAGTAAATAACTTTTAATTCATGCCCTTGTTTTTTAACTATATAAATGTCTTTATCGTAAAGACCTCTTGCCCCCATGATTTGCTGTGCTGATTTCACTATTATTCATACCTTTCTTATAGTGAATGAGTAATTTATGATACTAAGTCAAGTAGTATCTCTCGACCACCTGCACCCTTTAGCGCGCAGGTGGCTCGGCGATAGTTGTTATATATAATAGTTCTTTGGGCTCTGTTCGCTCGCCCTCACGTACTCGCAAGCGGATTTTATCCGCTTGCTTGTCGCTCGCTCACCCCGCCACGAAGACATTTCGTAGTAGAAAGCAATTAGTTGGGATTACCACTAAACAAAAACCTTATTGGTAGGCATAACTCTCAACCTTAAATGTTGGCAATTCTTGTGCGCATGCTAAATATAATTTAGCGTTTGTTAGTTTTATATTAGTGTATGCTTATATAAAAGTCAATATAAATATTCGCGTTCGCTAAATAAAATAAGTTGACGCGAATAAAATATAAACTATACTGGATATATAGGAGGAATTGCGATGTTACGATATTACAAATTATTTGATTTACTAAATAGAAGACATATGAAAAAAACAGACTTATTGGAAATCATTTCTGCTCCAACACTTGCAAAAATAAGCAAAGGAAAGAATATTCAAACTGATGCAATAGACAAGATTTGCTTATTCTTAGAATGTCAACCAGGGGATATTATGGAATGCTTCTACCATGAATCAGAAGCAGACGAATTTGGGGTTAAGGTTGTTGCATACAACAAAATAACCTCAGTGGGTGATGATAATGAATTTGAAGAAACTGAGTACAAAGTAGATACAAGGGCATTACCTGAAGACTTCGAAAAAAGTGAGAAGATAAAAGCTGAACTTTTAAAGAAAAATGGTTTAAAATAACAAAGTAAAGGAAGCATTATGGATAATCTGTTGTATAAATACATTGAAGAATTTTTTTCTGAAATGGCTATTATTAACGGTCATTTTGTCGAATTTAATAGTCGGATTATGAAGCACACACAAAACCTTCAAAAGATTTATACTGATAATAGCATTGATATTAATACTTTGTTTTCAGGAAGTATGATTCCATTTTGCGATTTAACTGAACCTAATGATGATGGTTGGCTAAAATATTATCCATCTGACTTATTTTCAATTAAAGGTGCTACATATATTGCTTTTGCTGATAAACTCATACAACGCAACGCCGCATTATCAGCAGCTTTGAGTTATGAAGCGTTTGAGAGATTTCTTATAAGTATAACCGCTAACTTTCTTATGGAATATACATCAATAGAAATAAAAGAAAAAGTAGAAGCATTTGCACAAAAAAAGAACATGAATTTAAATGTTGATTTATGTCGTAAATATATTGAGAAGCAATACAAAGTAGGAGAAAGTAAATGCAACAATCGCTACCTATTCGACTTCATTAGAGAACAATCATGTGATTATGCTCAATTTGAGCATAAAAATAGCCGAAGTATTGTTCTATCTGACTGGTATGAAGCGCTCTCTGAAGCAAGACACGCTATTATACACAGTAATTTTATTGTTAAACGGATTAATAAAATTACTGATCCTCAAAAGGCGCTTTTATTTGAAACAATGCATGGAGAAACAGTTCAATCTGGATATAAAATTCAGATGAATGCTGATGATATAGATAAAATATTTCGGTTAACTATAGAAATGGGGTTCCTTGTTTACAAGTGTTTATCTATAAAAGCGAATTGTGAATGGAATATTGGGTTGTTTAAAATGCAATAGTGCGTTGTCTGCCTCTTTATCAGGGCATAGATAAAAGACCTCTATTTTTAGAGGTCTTTTATATTTGTTGGACAAATTATTATTCTGTAAATGAACAAATTTAGGAATAGTAAACATAAAGGAATAGTCAAGGAAGGATGCCCTAAGTGCTTGATAAGATATAGCTGATTTCTTGGCTGCCTAGATTAGTGCATCACTATTATTGGCGGTATCACTTTGGCATAAAACGTGCTGAAATGACCTGAAACGTCTTGAAACGGGCTGAAATGACCTGAAACGTCTTGAAACGTGCTGAAATGTGTTGACATCTAAAATAATTGCTGCTACAATTGGCCTAGAAAAGCGGTTTGCTCGTCCTGCCAAAACGAGAACTTTAAAAGCGGTTTGCTCGTCCTATCAAAGCGAGAGCTTTAAAAGCGGTTTGCTCGTCCAACCAAAACGAGAACCTTAAAAGTTTGCTAAGAGCGAGTTTCACTTGCTCTTAGCTTTTTTGCATGGGAGGTTATTATGCATTGGTATATTGCAGATAAAAGCTATATGTCTTATTTGCACAGTATAGATCCTTCTGTGCAGTACATAAATTATGGGGATTTAGTTAAGCCATATCTGGGAATTCTTTTACAGATAAATGCCTTTAAATACTATGTCCCAATTTCATCCGCAAAACAAAAACATTCGACGATGAAGAATGCTTTAGACTTAATTAAGCTGATTGACCCCAAAAATAATAAATTACTTTCCGTTATCAACCTAAATAATATGGTGCCCATTCCCGACTGTTATATCGAAATGTTGGATTATAACAAAATAGACTTGTACAGAAAATTTAATTGCCCGACGGAAAGACAATCATATATTGACTTACTTCGAAAGGAATTAGATATAATAAAAAGTCTATCTAGCAAGATTGAAAAGAATGCACTTAAATTATATTACACTAAAAATAATTTTCCTGAATACAGTGTTTCGAGAAGATGTTGCAACTTTACACTTCTTGAAAAGAAGAGTGGCGAATATTCTACTAAATGATTCGTTTATCTTATGCTACCTCTTAATCAGGGTGTCCAGGGTTCGAGCCCCTGTGGGTGTACCAGGAAAAAACACTGCAACAAAATTGCAGTGTTTTTTATTGCCAGGGCCCACGGGGGCTCGAAACACCGAGTAGAGCGAACGGGGAGACGACGGACGGCAAATGTCCGGCCTTTCGGTCGGACATTTGTGTAAGTTCCTGTGGGCGTACCAAATTCAAAAAGACTTCTTTATTTCAAATAACGTTTTAATTCTTGATAAAAATTTTCCCGTGTTCCCGCCATAATAACTATTACCACAATATCGTCTTCTCGTATTACGCGATAGGCAATTTCATAATTTGTTTTGTTATAAAAAATGTCGTAACCGCAAATTCCAGCTAAATCCCCTGACTTCGGCTCACCTATCGTATAATCTTCACGAATTTTCTCTAATGCGTCTTGGAATTCATCCTTCAGTTTCTTGTCCTTAATCTTCTTTATATAATTGCGGGCGGACGGTAACAACCTCAGCTCTGCCGCCATTAACTATCCCTCCCGTCCGAAGACATCTTCAAGGGTATAATATTCTCCCTTTCCCGCCGCTGCTTCATCAGCTTTTTCAATCATTCTTTCCACTGCAGGGCGAATCTTCTTCTGCATGCTTATAAATTCATTTAAAAGTTCTGATCCTTTATATCCTTGTTCAATCAAATCAGCAAGAATCTCTGCCGCAAAATCTGCCGTGTTCTCTCTATGTGGACGTATAACTAACTCATTTCCACGCAAAACACATTCTGCTTCTGCTTCGAATCCAAGTGAATCAAAAAACTTCTGGGGTATAGTAAGTTGCCTTTTGGCGGAGATGCTAATGATTTTTTTAATTGGTTCCATATTAACACTCCTCTCTCTACATACTGGCGCTCCGCTATTCATTTTTATCCTCCTATATTTTATCCAACAAGTATTTGGATTATATCCTGAGTTTGTTTCCTTGTTTCTTTGTTTCTTTGTTTCTTTGTTTCTTTGTTATATTGTATTGTGCGACCTCGCGAATGTCAATGACTAAATTAAGATAAAGATATGTACTTTTACTTTATTTGTTATAACCCTTAATCAAGGTGTTCGGGCACAGCCTGCGGGATGTACTATGAGTTGGCGAAAATCCGAATGCGGCTAGTCTGCGGTATAGGAGCTGTCCGTGTCGATTACTATGGTCTGCAAAGCGTTGTTCCAGCTAACATCAAAATCATCTGTTACTACATAAAAACCCTTTGGTCCTACCACTTCTCCTACGTCAATAGGCCCTCTCGTATAGTCCGGATGATCTACGCGGGTTTCGTTAAAAAAGTCCGTTGCTTGTTTTTTATACCGATCGTGGCGTTCTTCCTGTTTGACAAGCCTCATGATTTGGGGCTTCTGCCTGATAATAAAAAACTTCCGTACTGGAAGATTCAATCGTGACCGATATAAGAACCGAACCGCTCTCGTGGTCCCTCAAGGGTGCGATGGGGCTACAATCTGTATGCGGCAGGGTTGTGTGGCCGGACTACTATGGCATGAAACACCTTGGCAGCATTCGAGGGGTATCAATGACAGCAGGGGTCCTGGCTTCCGCTCTATGATGGGTTTTGCGACGCAGCGATTACATGATTGGCCGTTAAGGCATAATATCTGTTATCATCTTTCGCGCCGTCATATCCACCAGGGCCAGGACCATGGCTGCGGCTTGGGCTCTGGTGCCCGTCAGGTCTCCGGCAAACGTGCCCGATTCGTCCATGCCCGACACCAGGCCTTTTCCATAGGCCTGTTCAACAAAATAGACATAAGCCTCGTTTTGCGCCACCCGGTCATAGTCGGCCACTTTTTCCTCGATACCTTCTGTTTGGACCTTGGGCTCGCCCAGGGTTTTTTCCGAGAGTCTGGTTAGAATTCGAATCATCTCGTATCGCGTGATCGGCTCGTTCCAGGTTTCCGCCAAAACCTCCTCCGGTTTCAGGATCTCTTGCTCCACAGCAACTCCGAAGATCCCTGCCGCCCAATGTTCCTGCGCAGAATCTGCAGCTGCCGCAGGCGCGGCGCCGGTCCCTTTGGCAGCGCTCGTAAAGGCCAGCTTCAGAAATTCCGCTCGGGTGATCCTGTTGTCGGGCTTGAATGTTGCGTCTCCGTATCCCGTGACAGCCCCCAGGAGCATCAAACGTTCGATCGTCGCCTTGGCCCAATGACTTTGGATATCCGCAAGCTCTTTGACGTACTGCGTCAGGACGGCGCCTTTGGCAATGGCCTGCTCCAAGGTTTTTTCCGGAACACCGGCAGCTTCGGCGAGGACAGCGCCCGTCAGCCGGTCCGCATGAGCCTTCGCATACACATAGTCGCTAAAGTCGCGGACATAAATGCCGTCGACATACACCCTATATTTGAAATAACCGGCTTCACGCCCTTGCCGGACAGCATACAGAGGCAATAAATAGTTTTCGTTGTAAGTCTCCCGATACAGCGATTGATCCGTAGGCAGCGGCGCCAGAGTGGTCTCGATGGTCACCACGGGCTTGAGCGTTTGAGCGGCGGCGTAATCGGAGAAAAACCCGCTCTCGACCCCGGAAGAATAGGATTCCACGCGATAGCCGTTGACCGCTTGAAGGACCGTAGCCAGGTCCAGGGAACGCTTATTGTAATCCACACCGAACCAGTATTTTCCGCAGTCAATGAACTCGCCCTTCGAATGGAAGCTGAGAAAATTTCTAAAATCATACCTTTGCACATAGTTCATGATGGCTCTGGTTTCCGGCTCACTCCCGCCGTAAGGCCCGGCATAATAGACATTTGCCGTATCGTTTCGGAAAATCTCCCCGGGATACCGCTGAAATTTATCGATCCATTTCCTCGTGATCGGATCATAGTATTCGTCGGGATAGTTCCGGTTCAAATCCACCCCTGCGACATTGGCTTTCAGGCTGGTATAGTCCGTGGCGGCCATGCCGGCCAGGAGTTTTCGCCCCTCGGCGGTCTTGACGGAACTGGCGCCGAACTTCACCAGATCAAACCCGTCCGGATTGACGAGCGGAATAAAATGGATCACAGCCTGGCTTAGCTCCGCGCTCAAATTGAATTCGGAAATATAGCCGTCATCATAATAGTCTTTCGCATAATCTTCGATGGCTTTCAGGAGAAGCGGCGGGTTGACCGTCTCTCGGCCATGGGTACCGGCTTCGACATAGTAATGCTGCCGATACAAGTTAAAATCATTTCGCGCCATGGCTTCTTCGACATTGGCCGTCATGACCAGGGCGAAGATCGGCTTGTTGTCATGGGAATAACCGATCACCTCCAGATGCAGAAGCTCCGGGTAAGTGGACGCCAGCGTCTGGGCGATGCTGTAATAGTCCGACGAAGAATACATGGCCCCTTTGTCGTAATCAAAAACATCCGCAGCCTGGGCCGAAACCGTCATTGCGCCTGACATTATAAGAAATGTCAGTATCATCCTTAAAAAAAATTTACGTTTGTATGCCATGAGTATGTTCTCCCTAAGCAGATATTATACCTTATTTGGCCTATTAAAAAACACTGCAAAAACATAGCAGTGCTTTTTAATGAAAATTCCTTCCAGACAGCTCTAAAACAGTTCTTTCGCCTTCGCCGCCATACGTTGTCCATAGGTTTCAAACAGCGGCGCAAAGGAATCGATATCGCCGTCGATGGCAACGGGGCCCAGATGGATGGGCGGTTCGCCGACGGCGCCGCCGCCGGAATAGATCAGCATGCCGAAAAACTGCAAGTGCGAAAGGATGTTCTGAACGGCGATCTCTCCGCCGCCGTGGATATAGGCGCTGGTGGCAAAAGCGCCGCCCAGTTTGCCCGCCAGGGCATATTTGCCGCAATCCGCGTCAAGCCAGCTCTTCAGTTCTGCTGCGAAGGTATTGTAGTAGGTGGGCGTGCCCACGACTACGCAGGCGCTTTCCTTGACAAACGCTGCGTCAAGCGCGTCCACCGACATGACTTTGGCCTGAACGTCACCGACGCTCTCCATACCCTTAGCGATCGCTTCGGCCATTTTCTTCGTATTTCCGGTTTTACTGAAATAGAGAACACTCATTTTCATCATATATATCTCCTTTAGCTTTACTTTTTGTACAATTCAAATCATACTAGGTATGCAAATGAAATCAAGTACGCAATAAATACTTACTTGGTATGGAGAAACATACTATGTTTAAAACACCAGCCGAAAACTACGAAGAGATCTGCCCCTGCATGGAAAAATGTCCCCTGACCAATGTCCTGGAAAACATCGGCGGGAAATGGAAGGTCGCCATTATCTGCGCTTTAAGTTTGCATGAGCAAGTGCGATACAATGAACTGAAACGCATGGTCAAGGGCATCACGAACACGATGCTGGCCAACTCGCTGAAGGATCTGGAATCCATCGGCATGATTATCCGCAAGCAGTACCCGGAAATGCCTGTGCGCGTGGAATACAGTCTAACGGAGAAGGGCAGGAGCATCCTGCCGATCCTGGAAGAGCTTAGGGCTTGGAGTGTGGAAAACTTGTAAGACACGTGATGCTCTTCTGCTTTCGGCGTTTTGGCGTATTTTTTTTTCGGTGCTTTGGCCAACTTTCAGCGGGTGCTTTGGCGGGTTTTCAACGGGTGTTTTGGCGCACCCTTGTTCGGCTGTTGTTCAGGCTTCAATGCTCTGGCCAACAGTATCGTTGTTCCCTGAGGTCTGGGCAAACGCCGTCAAGCGCTCTTCCGAAAGCCGGTACACGCGAATATTGTCGATAGGCTGTGCGCCCCAGCTGACATACCGTTTCGCCGCATCCTGATTCCAATCGTGGACCCACCACTCCAGCCGTTCGCAGCCTTCGTCCGCTGCAATTTTCGCCAGCCTGGACAACACCGCTTTTCCATAGCCTCGATTCCGGTATTCCGGCTCGATGAACAGATCCACCAGTGCGATGCCCGGTTTGCCGAGAAACGTGGAAAACGAATGATGGTACAGCGCAAACCCCACCGGCTTGCTGTCAACCTCGGCGATAAGCGCCTTCGCCCCGCCTTTGTCAAACATGTGCTCTTCCAGGCGCTCCGGCGTTACGTGGACATACTGAAGCTCATTTTCGTATGCCGCAAGATCCCTGATGTACTTGCAGATCACCGCTGCATCGCTTTTGATCGCGTGACGGATGATCAGTTCTTTCTTCTTTTCCATATCATCTCGCCTCCTTTTCCTGCGCTATATCCAGGGCATTGATCTGTGGATGAGCGTATCTGCCGTTCTTTCCTGAATATCTGTTCTTGATCAGGATGGCTTGCTGCGGACAGAAATTGAAGCAAGCATAGCAGAAATAGCATTGCTTCTCTTTGTCCCATTCCGGCTTGCCCTCCGTCATTGTGATCTTATTCGATAAACACACCTTTTCACAGAGCCCGCAGCCGTTGCAGTCCGAATCCGCGTAAAAGGGGATCTCTGTTTTGTTGTTTCCCGCAATGGAGGACATCATTACTTCCAGGCCTCTGTTTAGAATATTGTTGCTCTCGGCCCTGCACTTTCGCTGATTCAACAGACTATCCACAACGCCCTCGATCTTTCTCTGAACGTCCGGCTCCAGTTTATCGACGGCTTCCCGATTCACCTTTCGGGCCCAGTTTTTATCCCCGACGGGCATCACTCCGGCTGGAGAATTATTGGCCATATTGATGATAAAGGTGGCGTTCAGCGTCTTGCCTTTTTTCTTTAACATGCGTTGGACATGCAGGTTTGACAGGCATTTCGTGCCCAATCGAGTCGTTATCGAAAAAACATATTTGCTTGAACTCAAGTCGAGCTTTTTCAAAAACCGCGAAACCGGCGCCGGGACCGTTGTGCAATAGGTGGGAAAAACAAACCCCACCATGTCCGAATTCGTTTTGATGATCGGATCCTCCAATATACTTACGATGGGGATGATCGCAACCTCCGGAAGCCGCTTCTGAATTTCCTTTGCAATGTGAAGCGAGTTCCCGGTTCCCGAAAAGTAATAGATTTCTGCTTTGCTCACAGTTTCTCTCCTCCGCTATCGTTACAATAAATTATATATACCGCCTGACCTTGCGCATATATCTTACGTACTCTTCCCCGAATTCCCGGATGCACCATCGCTCCTCCGACAGGATGATCCAATGGGATGCGATTTGAAAGAGCGCAAGCGGCGCAAACAGGATCCAGGAGCCTGACAACAACGCGCACCCGAGCAAGCAAATGAAATAGGCCACGTACATCGGATTGCGGGAGATCCGATACAGGCCGCTTACGTTGATGCCGTTTGTTTTCGGCTGCGCAAAATCCGCCGTCGCTTTCCCGTAAAGAACAAGTCCCAAACCATATACTGCAGCGCCGATGAGGAACCCATCTGAATCCGTTCTGATCTTTAAGAATACCAACGCCACGACAATAAGAAGGGTTGTGATCTGATAGATCCAATAGGCTATTTTTTCCTTGCCTTCCAGCGGCGCAAAGAGCGCAGCCCGTGGCAGCGCCGCTTTGTTGACGACGCCTAATAAAACAAACCTTATGAGCAGGATCGGTATAAACGCTATGAATGCACTCATTTCCATTCAAGCTTCCGCACCATCACCTTATGAAGGTCTTGGATGGCCTGGGCATCTCTTATCTCAAAAATACAGGGCAGGGATTTGCCCACGCGCTTCGCTTCGGCGATTCGCGCCTTGGCTCTTGCCGAAAGGTCCAGCGTATCGATCTCCGGGATCCGGGCCTCGGGAGCATAGATGGTCGCCTGCATGTATCCCGGCCAGGCGGACATCCAGATGATCGTTTTTTTCTTTTTCTGGACCTTGCACAGCCAGGCCTTGCCGTCATTATAATATCGCCACTCGTGGGTCATATCGTTTTCGCTGAACAGTTCCAGCAGTTCCAGATAATATGAATACGCACCTCCGAGCACCGATTCGAGGACCTTGGCATCGGGGAAAATGTCCTTGTCTTTTAATAGCTTGTTGTTGATCGTTTCCATGTTACGCACCGCTCCCTTTTATTACTTTTCCAGGGCCAGCTTCCCTGCGAAGCCTATCAGGATCAGGCCGAAGCCCTGCTGGATTCTTTGGAGCAGGACCGGCGACTTGACGATGGCAGAACGGAAGGCATTGGCGACCAGTCCGTACAGGCAAAAGACGATGAAAGTGATCCCCATAAAAACAAGACCCAGCGAAACCATCTGCCATCTCGTGTCCAGGCTGCCCGGCGCTATGAATTGGGGCAGGAAGGAGAAGAAGAACAACGTCAGCTTCGGGTTGAGCAGATTGAGCAGAATGGCCTTTCCGATCACGGCAAAAGGTTTTTCCTTGTTTTGGACCGTAACGTCGATTTTATTCTTCGACCGCAGCAGTCCCACGCCCAGATACAGAAGGTACAGGATCCCGACGATCCGAATGATGCGGTAAACCTGGGCGCCGGTATTGAGGACTGCCGAAATGCCCAGGATTGCCGCCAGGATATGGGGCACGATCCCCAATGTGCACCCCAGGGCCGCCAGGATCGCCTGGCACCGGCTGCCCGACAGGCTTGTGGTAATGGTGTAGATGACCCCCGTGCCCGGCACCAGGGCCAGGATCAGCGATGTGACGATAAAGCTTGTGCTCATGGTTTGACTCCTTTATTACATTTGCAGACATGCGTAAACATCTGCTGTGATGGAATAATACTGTCCCGTATCAAACGCCGATCCGGCAAATGCTTGATTTTTAAATAAAGAATGACGCTTGTTGGTCAACAAAACGATAGAAAGATCTTTTTCGTAATCGATAAGTGAAAAGGTACCTGTCCATCCGTTGTGGCAAAGTGCCTGTTTTGAGACAACCGGAGCCAACGTTTTGTATGTCGCAGCATTGGCAAATCCCAGCTGATGCCGCAGCTTTGTGTTGATTGCAGTAAAGGTGTGGATCGTATCCTCGGAAAACAGCGCTATGCCTTGCGCCGTAACACCATGCAGCAATACTTGATTCAAAGTATTGATCGCTTGTGCATTTGCAAATAGCCCTGCATGGCCGGACACGCCGCCCATGCTGTAATATGCTTTTTCATCGTGCACTTCACCCTGCAATGTATAAGCCCGAATCCCCGAAAAATCAACGGTTCCGCCGCGTGTATTCCCTCTGCATTCCGTGCAGGCGATCGTATTTTGTGCAATTCCATGCTCAAGAGGCTTATAGGTTATCATAGAATCAATCCCAAGCGGTTTATATATTTTGTTGCTGACAAACGAATCCAACATTTCGTTGGCAGCCACTTCCACTACAGTTCCAAGAATCATAAACCCAATGTCACTGTACACCTGTTTTGTCCCAACGGAATTGATTAATGATACATCATCGAGAAGTGTGATCGTTTTTTCTCGATCTTTAGAGAAATAATCTCCTGTTTCCCTGAAAAACTGAAAATCAGCTGGCAGACCGGATGTATGTGTCAGCAAATGGCGGATCGTTATTTGGTCGTAAGGGGATTTGTCAAACGCGGGAAGATATTTGCATACACGATCATCAAGCGCGATTTTCCCTTCGTCATAAAGCTTCATAAGAGCCAAAGTCGTACTGTAGATCTTCGTAAGTGAAGCAATATCAAACATCGTATCGATCTGCAATGGGACGGGTTGGTCAAGCAATGTATTTTCGTCGTACTTCTTTAAATAGCCAAATGACTTAAAATAGACTATTTCGCCACCCTGCTCCACAAGCAACACGGCGCCGGGAAACCCGTTTTCCACATCTGTTTGGATTCGTTCTTCGACCTTTAAAAACTGAGGATTCGCGAAAGATGTCCACGGTGCAATTTTGCCGACCTCTTTTTTAAAAGACATTGCGTCCAAATCCAAATAGCCTATTTCAGCTTTTTCTTTCTTTATTGTATCGCTGTATCCCAAATAACCCATAAAGCACAGGCACAATAAGCAAAGTAGCACTCGCTTCATCGAAATACCTTTTTCTTCGTCATTTTCATAAGTATGATCGCAGCCCATGGCCAAGGATATGCTCAGGCTTGCCGCTATTTGTTATAGATCTTATACAGGAATACCGCGGCTTCCGCTCTTGTTGCATTTTCCAGAGGATTGATCCGATTGTCGCTCCCAACGATGAACCCTTCTTGTACAAGAGCGGTCACACTGTCTGTGGCATATTCCGCTATCAAGGGCTTGTCATAAAACTTGTCCAGGTCGGAAGCCGAGCCCTGTCCATCCATTTTCTGCAGCACCCGTAAAGCTCTTTCCGCAAGCACCATCATATCCTGCCTGCTGATTTGAGCCTCCGGATCGAATTCATTGTTTCCCATGCCGGTGGTTATGCCCAGCTTTTTGGCAATAGCGATCTCGTTGTAATAATATACGTCACTCTCGATATCAACAAAGTTTTCCTCAGTCCTTGCCGTTGCACCCAGTGCTTTTACCAGTAGATAGAGAAAATCGGCTCTGGTAATTTTGCCCTGTGGATCATACATGCTTTCGGATTTCCCTCGTATGATCCCCTTGGAGGCTAAAACCTCTATAGGCTTCTTTGCCCAAGTCGCAATATCCAGATCGGCATAAGTTTTTTGCACATAAGAAACCGCGAAGACACTGAAATGGGTCGTTGTAAAACTGACAGCACCGATGCTCGGATCGTATCTTCCGGCCATTTCAACAATATTGTTCTGACCGTCTATGTACCATATAGCCAAATGCTCCGGATTAGCCAGCTCCGCTTCTGTCGGCTCGTAGGGAATGGACACCGTTATCGGTGCAGCGGGATTGCTCCACGCCACGACTCTGTTTTCTACCATGAAACGCAGTTCAAGGAGCGGTTTGTTCCCGATTTTGTCCTGCAAGCTTTCGGGAAGTCCAGATTTATCAGCTTCTCCCATTTGTATGCTTACATGATCAACACCTTCCCAATCTGTGCCATTCAGCATGTTGCGGGGCAGACGAACAAAAGCATATTCATTTTCAATTTCTATATGCTGATCCGTTTTCTCCGGTGAAAGCGCTTCGGGAGCATCGTTAAATGCCTGATTCAGGAGATCTGCATCCAGGCTGACAGAAATAAACCCTTTGGTTTCGTCAATACTGCTTCGTCTTGATGGTCTGGATGTCGAAGGATCGATCTGTTGAGTAACCTCAAAGCTTACGTCTGCCATACTATCGGCTTGCACCGTCACGGTCGCAGTATATGATCCGGCTGCCAGGTTTTCTTTAGCCTGTATGCTAAAGCTTGTAGAAGAACCCGCTTGATCCAAAGTTGAGGATACCGGTTGTGTGAGAATAAAGTCGCTGGCATTAACGCCGCTTAAGCCAACGGACAGGCCGGTCAAATCACCACTTCCAGTGCGCTCGATCATGATTTCTTTTACTTCGCGAGCCCCCGATCGATACCCCACAGTCAACGCGGCCATGCTTTGGTCGCTGATAGGGGCAATGGTATAAGTCGGCAGCCATTTGGCATAAAGCACTTTGCTTCCGCTCTCTGCTGCAGTGATCTCAGTTACCGCGACTCCTGAGAAATCCGGATTGTCATACCATCCGTCAAAAACATAATGATCTCTATCCGGGGGTTGAAGCGTCAAGCCTGTGCCATACGCGTACGTTGGCACATTGGCGGGATGGTTCGTTCCGCTGTTGAGATGGTAAGTAATATCAAATACGGCGTCCATTACATCGTTAAATGAGATCAGCCCTGCTGATGCCACGTTAAAATCCAGGCTCACAGCCGGTCCGGTACTATGCGTTTGATATATTCCATTTGTTTTCAGATGGTAAGTATTATCCGGTACAGTGAACGCTATGGATCGATACCCCGCAGCAGGGGCAAAATCTATTCCCATCGAAGAGCCGGCCGTGCTGTAGATGCCGGTCGTTGCATTTGCATTTCGCAAAACGGAAAAATTGGACACCAGGACACGCGCTGTACTGCCTGCTTCAAGAGCGCCACTAGCAGTATAAACGGCAGGCCGTTGCACTGAATAGGATGCAGCTTTTACTGTCGCAGTAGCATCGATCGTGATCGTACCGCCTGCTCCGCCCTCTCCACCACCGATGCCTGCGCCTCCATCTTTACCGGTTGCAACGATATTTCCTCCAGTGATCGTAATTGTTCCGCCGGCACCACCAAGTGCGCCGTAGGGCGCGCCGCCGCCACCGATACCTGCTCCGCAACTTCCTCCGGTTGCGTTGACCATGCCTCCGGTAATGCTAATGGTACCGCCTGCACATTGCTTGCCACCGCCAATCCCTGCTGATCCTGAACCGCCGTTTGCCGTAATCTCGCCGTTCTGAATCACGGTTGTGCCGCCCGGCGCATCACGCCCTCCTCCGATCCCTGCACTATAACTGCCGCCATTTGCCGTAACCTCGCCCCCAGTAATCATGGTTACGCCCGTTGATCTGTAAGAGCCACCGCCAATTCCTGCGCCGCTGTTTCCGCCGGTTGCATTGACAGTGCCCCCGGTGATCGTAACAGTCCCTCCTGTTCCTCTCCAGCCGCCGCCGATGCCTGCTCCTCCGCCATCTCCCCCGATTGCGGTCACTTCGCCCTGTTGGATCGTAACCGTTCCGCAAGGCGCATCATGAGCGCCACCGATCCCTGCAGCTTCCGAACCGCCGGTGGCAGTGAGAGAGCCCTCGCCCTGGATTACTACAGCAGCTCCATCCGGCACCTGCAGACCGGCCTTCCATCCTCCGCTTTGCAAGACATTCGTTCCAACCAGCGTAAGGCTGACATTTGCATTGCCGGCCAATTCAAAGGCACACAAGCCTGCAGTAGCATTCCGAATACTTGCTCCATCCAGAGTTATATGAGCGGAGTCTGCGCTTACAAAAATTTTCTTCTCCGTATCTGTGCCTGTTATGGTGATGTTCTCGGTCTTTGGAATATTATCCTTAAGCAGCGCACCGCCATACGAAACCTTTACAGTGTCCGCTCCCGTGCCTGTCGATACCGTAATGTCTCCCTCGGATAGGTCGAACTTATTGAGTGCAGGTTCGCTTGCGGCCATTGCCGGCAACGTAAAGCACAGCAACACAGCAATGAACAACAGAGTTATGAAACAAAATGAAACCAGTCTTCTTTTCATCCTTTTCCTCCTTTATTTTTTAATACTCCTTACGGCATTGACGAATCGGCAGTGAGCGTCGAATGGGTGTGGATAAAGAATTCTTCCTGATGCGGCTTGCTTTCCTTTTCTTTGGCCGGAAAGCGCTGATCATATTCCTCGACATTGCTTTGATCGAAATGATACACAGGGCTTTCCCTGTAGACCCATCGCCTCCCGTCAAAGACGCCGGACTTAAGTTCTTTGACCATCATCGCGGAAGGAAACACCCCGCCCTCCACGCAAACATTAAACCTGATGCAACTTTTGAATCCCCGAGCAACGTAATTGGCAGGATTCCCGAAAATGACAACAGTATCGTAGCCCTTGTCCAGCGCTTTCACGAAGGAGATCCGGAGTAACTCCTTTCCGATGCCCTTTCGCTGATAGCCGGGGCGAACGCAAAGGGGGCCAAAGGTGAGGATCGGCTTTTCGTTTCCCGCTTCGTCGATCAGTCCGGCTTTCGTGTACATGATGTTGCCGACGATCTTGCCATCGATTTCCGCCACAAGATCCAGCTCCGAAATAAAATCCTCATGGCCTCGCATCGTGTGTACCAGATAGTGCTCGTCGCAACCCGGAACATACAAATTCCAGAAAGCTTCTCGGGTCATTTCTTCGACGATGGGGTAGTCCTTTTCTGTTTCGTTTCTGATGGTGAGGTTTTGCATTACAGTCTCCGTTCCAAGCAGGATTTTATAAAATCGACCGGCACGTCCATTCTGACATTGGATAAAGGCCGGTAGCGTACTTCTATTCTAGCTCTTGAGCAAATCTTAGTAAATAACCATCCGGGTCCATTATTAAAAACTCTTTTTGCCCGACCAGCTGATCATCGGCTCTGTACCAGTTCTCTTTCATTTCTATTTTAATCGGGTAGTCATTTGCTTTTATATTCCGGTATAAGTCATCAATGCAATCTACCGCTATTTGAAAGTTCATGCCTCGGCCAAAAGGGTAGGACAAAGTTCCGGTTTCCCAATGTCCGTTGATCTCCTCGATCATTATTTGAGAGTCTCCGAGTGACAGAAACGCAAACTTATCCTCTTTTCGCTCATATTCTATCTTGAAGGAAAGAATGTTTAAGTAGAAATGAAGACTTTTATTTATATCTGAAACAGATAATTCGGGTATGAGTTCATTGAATTTAAACATCGTTGTTTCCTTTAGTTCGCTGTGCTGCCTAATTGTTTGGTGAGCTTGTGTGCTCTTACATACAGCTCTTTGCAATTGTAACCACATTAGTTAAATATTTACCAATGAACTGTTAAACATGCCTGGTTGCTTGAAATATCCTAATGGAAATGGTTCATTTCCTTTGCTCGCTCTCTTGTCCCATTTAATTGCAAGTTGCTTTAAATTATCTGCTGTTAATAAACAAATCACTGTATCGTTCTCTAGCATGTACTGCATTGCAACAGATGTTGAATTGTCGGTAAAACCGGGTCCTATCACTAAAAATATGGGTACAGCTTTTTCTTCAGTGTTAATATATCTATCAAATTGCTTGATATGGTCTGAAAGATTCACTGCACTTTCTTTAGATTTATTATCCCATAACACAATCTTGTCCTGGTATGACAACATTCCATCTGCATGTTCAGTCCCTTTAAGTACTAACGGTTTATGCATAAGAAGTTCCTCAAAAATATAATCCGTAGCTTTTTCAAAACACTTCTCACATTCTAAATCCTTAACAATTATATTTTGTGAACGCAAAGCATCTAAATTTCTTGATGCCAAATCTTCATAGAATTCGAACCATATTTTTCTTTCGTCATCAAGCGAACTAATTTCTTTGCGAACATTGTCGTAAAATGCAATTATTCTATCTATCAATTCAACTTTTTGTCCTGATATATTTAAATGTAGTTCCCCACACCAAGTAGAAAGAGTACTACCATCTAATCCGTCCCGAGGACTATATCCACCTAAAAGAATACTTGGCTTTAAATAGGAAATGCAAAGTTCCTGCAGCGATGCTAAATTAGTATTTGAGTTTACTTCCATTCCTGCTTTGCTTAACATGTTTCTTAAGTAGGTTTTACTCTTTAGATGCTTGCTGTTCATTAATTCAATAAATCCATGATGCTTGATCTCTATGCCTAGTATTTCCCTCAAAGTACGTACTACTTCATCCGGTATAATGTCGTAATCCTCTTTATCGTTATCTCTGATACAAAACAGTAATCCCGCTGATTGCAGTTTTCTACGAACTGCTTCAATCTGATCTCTTGAATGCAGCTTATTCTCATTAAGTGGAAATCTTCCTATTGAGGCTTCAATAATATTTTTCTCATCATCGGTAATCCCTACTTTCAACCGAATTTTATTCAACAAATTTTGTTCGTCTGCCGACACACTGTCATTTCTTTCCCATGCTACTTCAAGAATAAATTTAAAAAACTCATAACTTTTATTTTTCTTAGCTTTGTCATCGTTCAAGAAATCATTTGATCGATTGATAATATCTTGTTCATAGTTAATCACAGCATCCGTCAAATCCTTTTGTATAATTTTAAAATCATCCGTATGTAATAATATATGATTTATTAGTATTGGAGAGATTATTCTTTCATCTCTATCTTCAGACAATAATAGTTTACCTAATGCATCCTCCACATTATCCCTGAAATAATATTGCGGTCCTGTTTTTATCAAAGCTTCCACAACCTCATCGTTAGAAAGGTTTCTGTAGTCAATTACATAGGCACTTGCAACACGTTTTAAATCTGTAATTGTTGCTAATGATTGTACAACTGATTTGAAATTCATATCTTCCTCCTTCTTTATTTGTCAATATTAAATACTTAATGATTACTCAAACGAACATTCCGTCGTTCATAGTCTGAGAATATCGGCAAACATGAAAAAAAATAATTCCAGTTGATCTGATTTTACTTCCAGCTTCTCGGCCAAATCATACATCTTATCTAGATAGTCAACATACAACCTTGCCTTTTCTGTAACCCTTGATGCATAATATCCTTTCATCTTTGCAAATGTTACCTCAGAGAATGCCTTTCCGCTCAAAGCTTTGCTGATCCGATCATCAAGAATGAGCAATCGACTATCGCGATATTTTATGTTGCAAAAATATAATAACTTTGACCATGTTGATCTGCCAAGGTGTTCAATAGGATCTAATGCCATAACCAATTTTTGCAATGCCGACGAATCAACATTATATCCCTCATATTTTTGGAGTATTCCGTTTACTTCTTCCAGTTTCGGAATCAATTGCTTTATGTGCTTGCCTCGGCCACCTGTCGGATATCCCCACATAAGAATTTTTATAAGTTTGTCGATATCCAAAGAAGAATCAAATAATTCTTTTCTTGAATATCCATGTTCCCAGTTAAAATACTCACTAGGATAGTGATTATAGTTCAGTATTTCTGTCCATGCAGAACTGCTGGGTATAAATGCTTGCTCTTCATAAGGAAGGTTCTCAATTAATAATTTGTATTTTTCCATTGCCTATACTCCAATCAATATATGTCATTAAACAAAAACACCCCCCCCCAGGGGGATGGGTGCACCATTTACTCTCTCATCTTCTCTTCAGCCGCCTGGGCGCAGTTCACCCGCTGGTTCTTCGGTCGCGCGCTAGGCGCCACGTCAAACGGCGATGGAAATTGCTTCTTCATCAATGGAAGACCTGAACTTTCTTTCGGATCGTCACCTACGGATTTTTGCTTAATTTTACCTGTAATAATTACTATATATTAGAATTTTCTTCAATGCAACATTTTCGGACAAAACACACTCCGGTGCGATCGCTTCCTTATGGGTCACTGATATTTCCCATAAGCATTCTCCCACGCATCTGCCAACTTGAAGAACTCTTCATAGCCGTTGATCCTGATATATTCTATGGCTTGCTTATACTTTCCATACTTATATCCTTTGTGATTGTGGAATGCCTGTATAATGGAACAATCGTCGTACGCCGCGCAATCCGCACAGGAGCACAACTGTTTATCCATGCAGCATCTCTTGATTCTGCATTTTGCTTTTGAGAGTTCTCGTTCTCCGTTTTCGTAGCCGATCTTACAACCCTTGCATGCTTCGGTTTTATATACCTTGCAGGTTCTGCAATAGGCTCCGCAACAGCCAAGCTCAATCGTGGACATTTGCCTAGTATCCTCGCTTCAACTTAAACAAAAACACCCTTCCCGCAGGAAAGGGTGCGCCGATTTCTTCTTTTTCTTCTCCATTACGGTTGCCAGGGCGCAGTTCACCCGTTCGATCAGCGGTCGCGCGCTTGGCACGACCAAATACGACGATGTACGCTGCTTTGCCTTCAATGGGTCGCCTGAACTTTCTTTCGACTATACTCCAATAAAATGCATGTTATATTTTAACTAAGCCTTAAATATATTCAAAGCTGTCTCCAACCCCGAGATCTTCCACGGCCACGACCCGCGCAAGGCTGATTTTAGCTTTTACGTCGGTGCAGTGGCAGGGATGCATGGCGGAAATTTTCTGCAGGGACAAATAATTCAGTATTTGTTCCATGACCGCCGGATCCACGTTCAGCAGATGGAAACCCCCGATCACATCCACGATCCGGTCGTCGTCGCAAACTTCTTTCGCATACTCGATGGTGTTGCAGATCCCGGCGTGGCAGCAGCCCGTGACGATCACGAGGCCCGCTTCGGTTTTGTAGACCAGGGACGTATCATCGATGATATAGTCCGGTTCGAGCTCCCCGTTGGCACCCTTGGTGACACCGAAGGTGATCTTGTTTTCAAAGTCGTTGCGTCTTGGGATCTCGCCCAGGTAGACCAGGTTTTCCGTCAGTTGGAAGGGTTCGTTGATTTTTCTGACGCGGAAGTAGCCTTCCAGAGCGCTTTCCCTTAAATTGAGGCCGATTTCTCTCCCTTGACTGATCTTTGGTTCAAAGGCTTTTTCGTGGGCGATCAGGTCGACCTTTTTCTTCATTTGGGTAGCTTCGTAGTATTTCAGCAATCCGTCCATACCGCCGGTATGATCGTCGTGCCCGTGGGAGAAGATGAGACTGTCGATCTCCTTGATCTCCAAGCCCAGCAGTTGGGCATTGTGAATAAAGATATCCGAATACCCGGTATCCAGCAGGATCTTTTGGCCGTCCTCTTCGATGAGGGCGGAAAATGCCGGCTCCCCGAGAAAATACTGGTCGATCGTGGTGTTGTTGTCGCACAAAATGGTTACTTTCATTTTCTTCCTCCGCTTATATTTCCAGTGTGTTTCCTTCTGCGATCATCCGGGTTTTACCGGACAAGTACAGCCACTTTACTTCTTTGCTTTCAGGATCCCATTCGACCTCGATCCGATATTCTCCCATGGGAACACGGACGTTCAGCGGATTGGCGTATGTCTCGCGCTTCCGCATCATTACAATGGCAGACGCGCAGGCGCCGATGCCGCAGGAAGGCGTAAAGGTCTCCGCGCCTCGCTCGTAGGTGATCACTGTCGCTTCGCCTTCTTTTGCGCTGTCATAAAAGCTGACATTGACGCCCTTGGGATATCGCTCGCTGTATCGCAGGCCTTGTGCGATCGCCAGCAATCGTTGGTTCTGAACGTTCAGGACCGTCAACCCCGGGTGCCTGATCACAGCATGGGGCATGCCGCCGAATTCAAGATACGCATAGGTCACGGTATCATTCTCTGCCTCCCATGTGTGCTCCGGCTCCTCCAGGTCGGGTGGGTCCAGCTGCAATTTCCAGGATCCCGGATCCGTTGTCGATACCTGCACACGCCTTCCGCAGGATTCAATCCGCATGACAGCGCCGGCCAAATGATGTTCGAAGGCATATCTTGCGGCACAGCGGATCCCGTTGGAACACATTTCAAGGCTGCTGCCGTCGGCGTTGTACATTTTTATCCTGAGATCTGTGTCTGTCTCCGGATTCTCGATGACGATCAGAGCGTCCGCGCCCAGAGCGGTCCTTCTTTGGCACAGTGTTGATGCAATTTGAGAAAGCTGTTCCGCCGACAGCCGTGGCGTTCTGTTGTCTATGATAATAAAGTCGTTGCCGGCGCTTTCCATTTTGGCGAAATTCATAGCGCTACAGCTCCTTGGCCATCTCTTTGAGCTCGTCGGAAATATTTTTCAATTCCGCGATCTGAGCCTTGGTTTTTCCGGTTTCGGAAACCTGCTCCCGGGTTGCCGAGTATGCCTGGTCGGAGCTTTTAAGGGTCTCCGCATTGACCTGTTGGATCTGCACCAGCAGAGAATCGATGTTCTGGGCGATTTCCATGGATTCCATGGCGAGATTGCGGATCTCGTCGGCGACCACACCGAAGCCGGCTCCGTAAACCCCGGCTCTGGAGGCTTCGATGGCTGCGTTCATGCTCAGCAGGTTGGTCTGCCTGGAGATCAATTTTGTCTGCGCCAGCACTTTGCCGATCTTTGTTGTTACTTCGTTGATCTCGTCGATATTGTCCCGTAATTTTTCCTCATCGTTTCGAATTTGCTCCGCGGAATCCGTCAGGCCATCAATGGAGGTGCCAATGTTTTCTACGGTGGCGTTGATGGTTTCGGCCACACCGCCGAGGCGGTTCTCAAGATCAAGGCTGGTGCCCACGGCAACACAGCCGACCACGTTTCTGTTGTTGTCAAACACCGGATTATTGACTTCCTTGACTACGATGCCCAGGCTTCCGACCATTTCGTTACAGCAGAAGGCTTCTCGTTTTTGCATGGAAATATGCATCGGATCATCTTCGGCCAACACGCCGTCTGACACGATATCCAGCTTGTGTCCGGGGTAGTATCCGAGCAAATCTTTCTTGTCTGAAATCCATACCACCAGATCTTTTCCGCAAATATCCTTCAGATGAGGCGCAACCGCCATTAAGTGTTCGAGCATTTCGTTTCCGATAATCATCCTTTTCCTGCTTTCTACAGCTCCTTGGCCATCTCTTTAAGCTCGTCGGATATTTTTTTCAGTTCCGCGATCTGAGCCTTGGTTTTTCCGGTTTCGGAAACCTGCGCCTGGGTTGCCGAATATGCCTGGTCGGAGCTTTTGAGGGTCTCCACGTTGACCTGTTGGATCTGCACCAGCAGGGAGTCGATGTTCTGGGCGATCTCCATGGATTCCATGGCGAGATTGCGGATCTCATCGGCGACCACACCGAAGCCGGCCCCGTAAACCCCGGCTCTGGAGGCTTCGATGGCTGCGTTCATGCTCAGCAGGTTCGTCTGCTTGGCGATTAATTTCGTTTGCGCCAACACTTTGCCGATCTTTGTTGTTACTTCGTTGATCTCATTGATATTTCCTCTTAATTTCTCTTCGTCGCTTCGAATTTGCTCCGCGGAATCCGTCAGCCCATCAATGGAAGTGCCAATGTTTTCCACGGTGGTATTGATGGTTTCGGCCACACTGCCGAGACGGTTCTCAAGATCAAGACTGGTTCCCACGGCAACACAGCCGATCACATTTCTTTTGCTGTCAAACACAGGATTGTTGACGATCTTAACCACAAGACCCAGCGTGCCGACCATTTCTTCGCATCGGTAGGTTTCCCGCTTTCTCATGCAAATCTTCATGGGAGAATCTTCGGCGATCTTGCCGTCCGATACGATGTCCAGCTTGTGCCCGGCATAATAGGCCAACAGGTTCTCCGTGTCCGAGACCCACGCCACCATATCCTTCCCGCAAATATCTTTCAGATGAGGTGCAACTGCCATTAAGTGTTCGAGCATTTCGTTTCCGATAATCATGTCATCCCTGCTTTCTGCTGCCTGATAGTCATCAATAGGCTTTTTCCGTCTTATTTAATATGCATTGCGCATACGGCTTTAGTTTACTTCCAAAAAGCATGGTTATCAATGACTTTTTTTGCAAAATCCCCCAAAATGCCCGAACACCTTTTGCGGCGCTATAGGTATTGATTCGCCTGGCGAAGTTCACTATACTCAAAACAAGCAGAGCAATCCGATCACATCAGAAAAGGAGAAGCCATGAAACTTACACTGATACGAAGCGCCACGCTTAAACTCGAATACGGCAGCCGGTGCATCCTGATCGATCCCGCTTTTTCCGACAAGCTCACCGGCCCTTCTTTCGCCGGCAAGTCGAAAAATCCCCTGATCGACCTGCCTCTGAGCAAGGAGGCGATCCTGAAAGATGTGGATGCGATCATCGTTTCTCACATCCATTCCGACCACTTCGACAAGGCGGCTCAGGAATACCTCGACAAGTCTCTTCCGATCCTCTGTCAGCCAAACGAAGAGGAGAGCATTCGCGCCATGGGTTTTGCTGACGTTCGACCTGTAGCCAAGCGTTACCGGTTGGGCGAGGTAGAAATCACCAGGACTTATGCCAAGCACGGCTCGGGCAGCGTGCAGGAGGAAATGGGCGAAGCTTCGGGCTTTTTGTTCAAGGCCCCCGGAGAGCCGGTGGTTTACTGGCCTGGCGACACCGTCTTGTGCGACCAAGTCCGCAGCGTGCTTGCAAGTGAAAAGCCCGCCGTGGTCATTACCCATTCGGCGGGCGCGGTCTGGGGTGACGGAGTTAAGATCCTGTTTGACGAAGTCGAAACGGCAGAGATCTGCCAGGCGCTCCCGTCTTCTACGGTGGTAGCGGTGCATCTGGATTCCTACGACCACGGCACCGTTTCCAGAGAGTCGTTGCGCGCCTACGCCTCGAGCCGCGGGCTCGACGAAGCACAGCTTCGGATCCCCGCCGACGGCGAGACGCTGATCCTGGAATAGCTCCGTCAGTTTTATTCTTTGATGACAATCACTTCCCACCGGCCGATCGGTTCGGCCGATGGATCTTCTTTGTATAGAAACGCCTCCACCCCAATGGTTCCCACATCGGAAATCTCGGGGCCGCCGGTGAGCTTGATCGTGGTTGCGACAGTCTGCTCTGTCATGTCGGAAGGGAGCAGATGGCTGTACCAGCCATCCTGGTGAACATCATCGTAAATATAGGTTTCCACCCAGGCCCGGTTTTCTTCGGTGTCTTCGGGTCCTAGGATCGTCTGGCTGACCGTTTCGCCGGAAACGATCGCATACGTCAGGCGGTAACCTATTTTACAGCCAGCGGCTTCCGGGATCGCTTCCCATAAATCGCTCCATACAGAGGCGAAGGTTCCGCCGGAAATCTCCGGTTCAGCGGAAAGAAAAGCCGAAAGGACGACGATATCTTTTCCGCTGGTGAATGCTGCATCCACGGTTGTCGTGAGCGCCCGGTTCCCGCTTCCATTCTTGATGTAGAGCCCTAGGGGCACTTGCTGTTTTTCTTCTTCCGGTTCCGGCGGAATCGTCTCTCCGGCACCCTGCGGCGCCGGCTTTCCCTCCGTACCTTCCTCCGGCGCGTTGCCTTGCCCCGCCGGCCCGCCGCATCCGCCAAGGACTGTTGCTGCGATCAACACAGTCAGAAGAACCCAAAGCAGCCATCTTTTATTGACTTTCCTCATGGAAGACTTCCTTTCCTTTGAATCAATCAACTTACGTACAAGCGCGTTTTGCATCGATACTGTTTCAATCTAAAGCCGTTTACACTATAATAACCGTGAAAGGAGAAACACTGCAATGAAAGGTATCAAATTTTTGATCATCCTGCTTATTATTCTTGCCGTTGCCGCCGGAGGCATCGCCTATTACGCCGGCGGGCAAGTATTCGAAGGCTCCGTGCAAATGGTCACAAACGAGACGACAGCACTGCAAACCGGATATGACTATCTCGAGGCGATCCGGTTTGATTTTTCGGCCTTCCGACAGGACTACCAAATTGAAAGAATCGAAATCGATTCGACGTTTGACGAGCATATCATTCCCGCGGATTACATCACTTCCGGAAATCCGAACTCCGACACGGTGATCCTGGTTCACGGCATGGGCGGCAACCGCGTCACCGTGTATCCCCAGGCGGAAATGTTTTTGCGCAACGGGTACAACGTACTGACCTATGATCAACGAAGCTCCGGCGAAAACACCGCGCCGTACACAACCTTCGGCTATTGGGAAAGCAACGACCTGATCGACTGCATCCGTTATATTGACGCGCAAATCGACGAAAACAAGGAAATCGTCACCTGGGGTGTTTCCTTCGGCGGCGCAACCGTGGGCATCGCCCTTGGAGATATGTACTTCAACGAAAAGGTCGATTACGCGATCCTTGACTGTCCGATCAGCAACATGCGCGACATGCTGGAAATGCGCATGGAAGAAATGGACACCGGCATACCTTTGGATCTGCTGCTTGCCGGCGGGAATTTCGTAACGAATTCGAAACTTAAATTTTCTTACAAGGATACGGAAGTGGTTCGGTATGCTGCGCAAACCACTGTGCCGACCCTGGTGATCAACAGCAGGATCGACACCGTGACGCCATTTTACATGGGCGAAGACATCTATAATGCGCTTGCGGCAGAAAAGAAGATCTATACGGCGGAAGATATTTCCCACGGAAACATCCATCTGATGGCCCCTGCGGACTATGAACAGGTCGTGATGGAGTTTATCCGGTAATCGACGACCTCTCTTTCAATGCAGCGTCGAATCCCGATACTCGTGTTCCAGCACTTTTTCCACAAACAGTTTGGCCAGTTCGGGGTCAAACTGGGTGCCGGCGTTCCTGCAGATTTCTTCGCAGGCTTCCGCTTGGGTCTTAACAATGCTGTAGGGACGTTCCTCGGTCATGGCGTCGTAGGCATCCACAAGAGATACGATCCTGGCAATCAAAGGAATCTGCTCTTCCGAAAGACCCTGCGGATATCCTTTGCCATCCCAGCGTTCGTGGTGGCACAGGATGTATTCGGCGATGGACATGAGCTCGTTGGTGGCCTGCGCGATCCGGTAGCCTGCTTCGGGGTGCTTGCGCATCTCCGCCCATTCTTCCTCCGTAAGCTTTCCCGGTTTGGCCAGGATATGGTGATCCACACTCATTTTTCCGATGTCGTGAAGATCTGCGGCCAGTTCCAATTCGTATAGCATGTGATCCGAAAAATTCAGCTCTTTGCCGATTTTCTTAGCCAGATCGGTCATTCGTTCGGTGTGCTCAGCCGTTTCGTGGCTCTTTTCTGCCAGCGTAGCCCGAATGGAGGCCATCAGGTCGCTTCGGGTGCTGTTGCGGTTGAATAGTTTGCTTCTCCGCATGGAATCCTCGGCCAGATTGATGATGGTGCCTAAATCTTCTCCTGCGGTTTTTTTCGTGCCGTGCCCCAGGGAAATACTCAGCTTGAGGGAAGTACCGTTCATATCAACGGATATTTGTTCACAGTCTTCGGTCATTTTTTTAACGATCTTGCCGACGGCTTTCGCATCGGTGTCCGGCAGCAGCATGCAGAACTCATCTCCGCCGATCCGGGCGACGATACCGGTGTCTTTGCTGTATTTTTTTAAAAGCTTCCCCGTCTCGACCAGCATGGCGTCGCCCTTGGAATGGCCGAAGCTGTCGTTGATCAGCTTTAGCCCGTTCAGATCAGCCATGATGATGGAATAAGGAAGGGGACAATATCGATCCAACTGCTTTTTTTCTTTTTCGAAATAACGCCGGTTGTACAGCCCCGTCAGTACATCGGTGTTATTCAGATAAAGGATCTCCAGCTCTTTGTTTTTTCGCTCGCTGATATCCCTGCTGACGCCGATAAGCCCCAGCACGTTTCCTTCCTTATCGTAGTAAGGCGTTTTAAGCGTCTCCAGGTAGACCTTGTGACCGTCGGGATAAGTGACCTGCTCTTCGTTTTTTCTTTCCTGTTTCTGACGGAGCATCGCTTCGTCCATTTCCCGAAAGCTGTCGGAGACTTCTTTGGAAAACAGATACTTGTCCGTGCTGCCGATAATCTGAGAACAAGGCTTTCCCACAAATCGCTCGAAAGCGGTGTTGCAACCCATATATACCCCATCTGTATCCTTGTAAAAAATAAGATCGGGAATGGAATCCAACAGCGACAGGAGCAGCATTTCCTTTTGCTGGAGAAGATCCATCGTTTGCGAGATCTTCTGGAGGTATCTGCTGATCAGATAGTAGACGAGGCCTGCCGTGACAAAAACGTACGTCCACCCTTTGACGATGTTGATTTTATACAACGTATCCTCGTCCACGGGAAAAAGGTGAACGAAACCATCGGAAAAGAGGATCCAGGCCAGGCCGAAGAGAAGATACACCACCGTGATCCGAGTCGCTTCTTTTCGAAAAGAAAATCTTCCTTTCATTGTGCTCTCCTCTCCGTGCCGAAGCCGTGAATATTAGATCATTTCGGCTTTTTCTTTGAAGTTTTTGATAAAGCGTGCCCGGTAGATATCGGGGGCATTGTGCTCCAGATCTTTTTCGATGCGTTCGGTGAGCGCCTGAACGGTCCGGTCCACTTTGGCATAGCAATCGTCGGTGAGGCTGCGGAGCAAGGCCGTCGCTTCGTCGGCCTTGCCGGCGGAAAACAGGTTTTCCGCCTCTGCCAGGGCAGAATCCGCAGCGGCTTTAAACGCCGGCTCCAGCTCTGCCTGCGCCTCCCGCACCAACGGGATATATTTATTGTAATCGCATTCCACGTCCATCTGCATGCGTTTCATCCGCCACCAGAAGGAATCCGGGCTGTACTTGTTGGTCCCGTTGCCCAACCCTTCGGGCACATAGCCGATATTGAAGATCGGGATCGGGAAGCCCGAGCAAGGCGGACACATGGAAGCCCAATAGGTAAATAAGAGCTCCCGGCGCGCGGAATCGTGATATTCCGCCACCATGGTGGCGGCGGTGTGTCCAGGTCCGGGTTCCGAGCCGTGCATACAAATCGATGCGCAGCAGGCCGAAGCCGGGCTCCAGCGGGAATAGATAGTATCGCCTTCGTAGTGGTCGCGAAGAATTGCCCACAGATGTTCCGGCTTATAGGCTTCTTGCATTTCTCCCTTTAGACGGGCCAGACGGCTTCCCCGCAGGTGCCCTGTCATAAAACGGCTGTGAATCAGCATAAAGCTCTTGGCAAAATTGAAGGGGCGTTTTGGATCGTGGAGTCCTTTTTCGACTGCAAAGTCGATCAGCCCTTCGGAAGCTTCGTCATACTCTTCCTCGATGGAATAAACATTAGAAATAAAGTGGGCGCCGGTGATCTTTTTCGCGGCCCAATGCTGTCCCACAGTCTCCAAAAGCCAAATTTCGTCTGGATCCGCCATCATGAATGTATTGTGATAGGAGTCATCCACCGGTCCGCCGTAGGAACAGCTTCCGCCTTGGCCGTGCTTTTCCAGCAGCTCGATGATCACGCGCATCGCCTGATAAGCAGTCTTTCCCCGCTCCAAGCCTAACCGCAGAAGGTCCATGCCCAAAAGCGCTTCTGCTCCGGCGGGCGGGATCTCGGACCAGTCGGCTTCGTTGCCGATAGCTACCCCGTATTCGTTGATGCCGTGTTCAAAACCCCAGATCCACCAGGGTTTGGAGCCGATCACGCCATAGGTCTCTTCGGCCTGGTCGATTTCGATGTACGTACATCGCAGCTTTGCGCCTGCCGGATATTTCTTTGGGGGGAACCAGATCAAGGGCTGAGACTCGTCGATATCTCTGTCACTGTTTTTCGCAAAAAGATTACAGCCCGAGGCTGTCAGTGAATGATGAACTGCAAGGGTGTCGCAGGAAGGAATTTCTCTCATGGGAACCTCTCTTTCATAAGCACATTCTATGGTACAATCATACTACAGTACTTGTGATACAGGCAACCGCTTCGAAAAGAAAACAACAGAAAGGATATGACCTATGACGGAAAAAACCTACACCATGAAATCCCGGCCTCAAACACTGCACGGCCATTGGGCCGATCCGATCCTCTACCGGGACGATGCCGCGATCCTTCATGAATTTTTACCCAAAGGCGGCCAGGTGCCGCCCCACTCAGTGCCTTATACCGTATTCATCCTCATTCTGGAAGGAGCTGTGGAAATCGCTTCCGGATCTCTGGAATACACGCGCTATGAACAGGGCACCGTAGTGGAAATCCCCGCCGGAGACTTGGCAGGGGTTCGCAATGACGACGAAGCGACGGCGGAATTCTTTGTGTTCAAGGCCGGGGCGTAACGACTACCGATCCTCTTTTTCTTTCTTGTATATCGGCATGCTGGGCGGACACAATTCCTCCAGCGTCCGCCGGTGGGCGTCATATTTTCCGTAGAACGTCAGGAAACGGTCAAAGACCCGCTGGGCATCCCGTTTCAATGTTTCCTCGTCCACGCCCGGGAGTTTTCGATCCTTCATGCGCACCACGCCGTTGATGATGGTGTGTTTTACATTATTGCCGACACAGCTGACGATCAGGGTCCGAATGGGATCTTCCACCGGTCCCACGGCCAGATCGTCCAGATCGATCACGATGATATCGGCTTTGGCGCCGGCGCGCAGAACACCGATGTCATCGCGCCCCAAGGCTTTGGCGGCATTGACAGTGGCTGCGTTGAAATAGTCTGTCGCCGTAGTCATGGGATAATGACTTTCGTGAGCGAAGGTATCGGCCATAGAACCGTCCTCGCCGTACCTTGTGAATAGCACGCGCCACGCGCAGAGCCGGTCCAAATGCCAGGCCAGCCGCATATTCTGGATCATATCCACCGGTTGAGCGTCGGTACCGATGGTCAGATTGATCCCATAGTCCAAATATTTTGCATAGGAAAACAATCCTGCTCCGTAGTTGGCTTCGGCAATGGGGGTATGAACCACCGTCACGCCGTGCTCGGCCAGCTTTTTGAGTTCACTGTTTTTCACCGTGAGAGCATGGGGCAGGAGCAGCTTGGGGGTAAGCAGCCCCAGATCATCGAAGAGATCTACCGTTGTTTTTCCGAAACGGGGGATCACGTACTTCCATTCCACATCTTCCTCGCAGGCGTGGAGGCGCATGGGAATGTCAAGGGTTTGGGCGACCGTCATGGCCTCCTGCAGCACGGCCGGCTCCGTCAGTGAGATCTGGCAGGGATTCATAAAAGACCGGATCAGACTATCCTGATTTCCGCGGTATTTTTCGCAGTACGCCACGGCCTCCCGAAAGCTTTTTGCCTCCTGCTTCGTATCGTTTTGCCCTTGGCGGCTGAGTCTGGATTTGAAGCTGGGTCCCAGGTAAGAACGGATGCCCATCTCTTCCGCCGTTCCGGCCATGATCTCAAATTCTCCGGCAGTCTGGCTCCAGGCGTGGAAGCGTTCGCCGGCGATGGGCATCATGGTAGTGATGCCGTTTAGAATCAACTGGGCCATGGAGTATTTCTGACGGATATAAAAATCCTCGTCGGTGTAAGGATCTTTTTCCCGAGGCTCGGTGCCCGGTTCCCAGTTGGGGCCGTCGGAAGGATCTTTTTTGAAAAGGACCACATCGAAATTGGCATGATCCGTATCCACGTCGGCCTCCAGGTCGATAAAACCGGGACTGATCACCGACAGCCCTGTGTCCCACAGCGTATCGTATTCTCCGGGATAGTCATGTCCGACGAACAGGATCGTATTTCCCCGCCAAGCGACTTCGCCGTCCTCGTAGATCACGTGCCGGGTTCCGTCGTAGGCGATCACGTATTTTCCTCTTAAAAGAGTCGTCTGGTTTTTCATCGGTCTTCTCCTTATCGTTTTTCTGTACCCGAAGGGAAAAATGCGATATACTTTCAGACGGTCCTCGGCGGACCGGAAAGGGTCGAAAGTTCATGACAGATCTGATGAAACAAATCCTTCTTTACTATCTGCTGGGTGTAAATCTGCTGGCCTTTGCGTTGTCGGGCCTGGATAAACGGGCCGCAGTGAAAGGCCGCCGCAGAGTGCCCGAAGCGCGCCTGCTTTTCCTTGCTGCCGCAGGCGGCGGCATCGGGTTGTTCCTATCGATGGAATTCTTTCGTCACAAGACGCAAAAATCCTTATTTCGGATCGGCGTGCCCCTGATCCTCCTGGTTCAGATTCTCTTGTTTGCGACATTTCTTTATTTGCGCTATTACGCTTAAAATACCCTCGAATTTCCCATTCGTCAATGCTATCTGGTATAATGAATCGAGATGAGCCAACTTCTTCGCATTGTCAACAACATCAGAGATCACAAGCTTTTTCGTCTGACGCCGGCCAGAATGATCCTGCTCGGGTTTTCCGGCCTGATCCTGTTGGGTGCCGTTGTGTTGAGCCTGCCTTTCAGTTCATCCTCCGGACAATCCATCGGCTGGACCGATGCGCTGTTCACCTCGGCTTCTGCGGTATGTGTTACCGGACTGGTGGTGGCGGATACGAATCTGCAATGGTCGGTGCTGGGCAAGGCGGTCATCCTGCTGCTGATCCAGATCGGTGCCTTGGGCATCATGTCCGTAGTGACGGTTTTTTCCGTGTTTACCGGAAAGCGTCTGGGGCTAATGGATCGACTGACGATTCAGGAATCCCTCAACCACTTTACCGTTGACGGGATCGTGAAAACGTTTTACGGGATCCTGGGCGTTACACTGCTCGCGGAGCTGACGGGTGCCGTGATCTTCTTTACGGAGCTTCTACCGGTCTACGGGGCTTCGGAAGCGGCAGGAAAGAGCATTTTCCATTCCGTTTCCGCCTTCTGCAACGCAGGGTTCGACCTCTTTGGCGCGCCGGAGGCTCCCTTTTCCAGCATCCTGGCCTTTCAGGAACGGCCGCTTTTTCTGCTCACCACAAGCCTGCTGATCATTCTGGGCGGCTTGGGCTTTATCGTGTGGAATGACATCGCAGTCCACCGGCGCTTTTCAAAGCTGACACTCCACTCCAAGGTCGTCCTTGCAACCACCGGGATCCTGCTGGTGCTGGGAACGTTGCTCTTCTGGATGACAGAAGCCCACAATCCCCAAACGCTGGGCGCTCTGTCAGGACCGGGGAAGCCGATCAACGCGTTTTTCCTGTCCGTCACCGCCAGGACCGCCGGCTTCAGCGCTGTGGCTCCGGCGGAAATGAACGACGCTTCGAACTTTCTGACCATGCTGCTCATGTTTATCGGCGGCGCCCCCGGCTCTGCCGCGGGCGGCATCAAAGTGACCACCTTCAGCATTTTGATGCTCACGGCGATCACCATCGCCCGAGGCAAAAGCGATGTGCAGATTTTCGAACGCAGGCTGCCCGCCGGAATCATCACAAAAGCGATCGCCGTGGCCGCCCTGGCGATGTTCACGGTCATCACCGTCACGCTGCTCCTGCTGATCGATAATCAGGTGACATTTTTGGATGCGCTGTACGAAGCCATTTCAGCCTTCGCCAACGTGGGCCTGTCCACCGGTATCACACCGGAGCTGTCCGCGCTGAGCAAGTATGTTTTGATCCTGACCATGCTCGTGGGGCGCATCGGCCCCTTTACCGCAATGGTCGCATTTACAGCCAAAAGAAAAAACCAAACGCAGCCTTACCGGTATCCGGAAGGGAAAATCACCACAGGGTAGGAGGTCTGTTATGAAATCATTTGTTATTTTAGGTCTGGGGCGTTTCGGCATCAGCCTGGCTCGGACCATCATTGAACTGGGCCATGAGGTTTTTGGCGCCGACAACGACGAGGCTGTCGTCAAGCGGCATGCCGGGGAATTGACCCACATTGTCCAGGCCGACATCACCAGCGAAGATTTTCTTCGTTCCATCGACGTCACCAAGTTCGATGCGGTGATTATCGCAGTATCCTCCAATCTGCAGGTCAGCATCATGACGACACTTATCGCCAAGGAAATAGGCGCCAAGTATTTGATCGCCAAATCCCAGAGCGACTTTCACTCCAGACTGCTCTATAAGATCGGCGCAGACGTAGTCATTCTGCCGGAAAAAGACATGGGTATAAAAGTGGCCCACAATTTGGTGACAGATAAATTCTTAAATATGATTGAGCTTTCCGAAGAATACAGTATTATGAGTATATACCCGCCGGAATCCTGGCTCGGAAAGACGCTAAAGGAACTGACGCCGGGTCTTCGGGACAGAGCAAGCGTTCTTGCTCTGCGGAAATCTGATGAATCGACGGTCCTGATGCCCGATCCGGAACAGATCGTGGAAGAAGGGGACAGCATCACCCTGATGGGTGAAAACGGCACACTGAGAAAACTGGAAGAAAAGAGGTAACACCCTATGAAAGTATTGCTGATCAACGGAAGCCCGAGAAAAGACGGCTGCACTTATACGGCTCTTCGGGAAGTGGCCGATGCTCTGGAAGCCAACGGCATCGACACCGAATTTTTTCACATCGGAACAGACCCGGTACGGGGCTGCACGGAATGTTGGAAATGTTCCAAGCTGGGTCGGTGTGTCTTTGAAGACGATGTGTGCAATGCCATGGCAGAGCGTATGATCGCCGCCGACGGTATCGTGATCGGATCTCCCGTATTTTACGCCGCTCCGGCGGGTCAGCTCTGCGCCCTGCTGGACCGGGTATTCTACGCCCAGGCTTCTTCGCTGGCCTATAAACCCGCCGCTGCAGTTCTCAACTGCAGGAGAGGCGGCGCCAGCGCCGCCTTCGACCGGCTCAACAAATATTTCACCATCAACCATATGCCCGTCGTCACGTCCCAATACTGGAATTCCACTCACGGACGGAAGCCGGAAGAAGTCCTCCAGGATCGGGAAGGCATGCAAACCATGCGGCTTCTGGGCAAGAACATGGCCTGGCTCCTGAAAAATATGGAAGCAGGCGGGATTGCGCCACCGGAAGGCGAACCCTGGCAAATGACTGACTTTTGCCGTAAAAAATAAGCAATGGATGACTTCAATTCAAAAAAAATAAGGGCGGTGGCTCTTTATACTTTCCTAACGGCCGGCGCGGTTCTGCTGGTCTATTTCGGGTTGCTCCATCTGTCCGTGGTGCTGCATTACGCCGGCAATTTTGTGGATATTGTCATGAAGGTGCTGTCGCCGCTGATCCTGGCCTTTGTGATTGCCTATCTCCTGAATCCCGCGATCCTCTTTTACGAAAAACTGATGCATAAAGCATTCCCCCGGCTCAAATATAAAAGACTTCGCGCCCTCTCTGTGATCGAAGCTGTCTTATCGTTTCTGATCCTGCTGACACTGGTCATTTCACTGCTGGTTTTCAGCGTCACCCGGGAACTGCAGGTGGGAGATCTGAGCGGATTGCTTCTGATCGCCACGAATTTTCTGGACGGCCTGAACAAATTCTACGAAGCGTCCATGCAATGGCTGGCGGATATGCACCTGGAGTCGCCCGACCTTCAGTCGCTGTTCCGGGATATCAGCGATACGATTTACGGGACCCTGAACAAGCTGATTTCAGATCTTACCGGTTCCCTCGGCAATATCTCCGGAAATTTCGCCGCCTTTTTATTCGGCGTGGTCATGTCGATTTATATGATGCTGGACGGTCGGCGGATCACCGACTATCTCAAAAGGGTGGCTGATGTGATTTTCAAAGAACGAACCAACGAAAGCATTCGGGAACTGCTGAGCGATTTGCACCACGCGTTTTTCGGTTATCTGCGCGGGCAACTGCTGGATGTGCTTTTCATGATCATCACCGTGAGCATCGCGCTGCAGGTCACCGGTTGCAGGTTTGCCATCGGCATCGGCCTGCTGGCAGGCCTGGGCAATCTGATTCCCTATCTGGGGCCGTTCATCGGCTATGGCCTGACCGCGCTGGTCTGTCTGATCTACGGAGACTATTCGGTCCTGGCCGTTTCCCTGCCGGTCCTCCTTGTGATCCAGTTGATCGACGGCAACATCGTAGGGCCACGGCTTTTGGGTAAAAGCATCTCCGTCCATCCGCTGCTGATCCTCCTGTTTCTGATCGCCGGCGGCGCTGTGGGCGGCATTGCGGGCATGCTCCTTGCGGTCCCTGTGGGCGGCTTTATCACCATCCGCTTCCGAAAATGGCTTGACCGGAACGAAAGCAATGAGGAATAGGAGCGCATTACTGCTTTATTCTTCGTGCAGGATGAAAGTTATACAGGAAACTCGGTTGTTCGGCTGTTCCTGTATAAAAATCGGGGCTTTTTAGCGGAGCTCAGATCCATTTAGGAGCGGAAACACCTTTTCCGCTCCTAAATTTTACGTGCAAGAGGATTCAAACAGATGGAGTTATACAGGAGACTTAGTTTTGTGATCCTTCCTGTATAAGAATTGGGCTGCGCTACTGAAACTGCTGCTCTCTTTGGGGAAAAAGAGCTCTTTTCGTTGCCAGTCTCGGTTTAAATGAAAAAAGTTATACAGGAAGTTAATTCTTTTCGTCCTTCCTGTACAACTTTTCGTTCTTTTTCGCTAGCTTTCAGACACGACGACCGACCGAGCAGGAATAATTATACAGGAAACCCGGTTGTTCATCCGTTCCTGTATAACAACCGACCGTTTTGCCGGATTCCAGGTCCGCCTGACCGAAAAAGCCTGTTTCTGTATTAAAATTGGCTTGGCACATCGGAAGCGTGATCCTTGAAAAGAAAAACCCACTCCTGGCCCGGACACCGCCGTATCACGTGGTGGCCGTCACTCCTTACAATCCCATGGCCGGGTTCAGGCTTTTCATGGCGTCCAGCGTACGCTGGAGCAGCTCGTCCACTTCCCAGCCCAGCATTTCCGCGCCCTGGATGATCACATCTCTGGAGCAGCCGGCGGCAAAACCTTTGTCCTTGAATTTCTTTTTCAGGGATTTCAATTCCATGTCGTCGATGCTTTTAGATGGACGCATCAACGCGCAGGCGCCGATCAAGCCCGTCAGCTCGTCGGTGGCGAACAAGATTTTCTCCATGGTGCTTTCCGGCTGATGCGTGGTCTTTGTACAGCCCCAGCCATGGGCGCAGATGGCGTGGATCATTTCCGGATGCAGCTCCATTTCCCTGAACCAATCCTCTTCTTTGACGCAGTGCTCTTCGGGACATTCTTCGAAATCCAGGTCGTGAAGCAGTCCCACCACTTCCCAGAACTCCACCCGCTGCGGATCGTATTCTTTTGCAAAATAACCCATCACGCCGGAAACGACCTGGCCGTGACGAATGTGAAACGCTTCTTTGTTGTGCTCTGCCAGAAGCTTTTCCGCTTCTGCCTTGGTTGGAATATAACTCATCTCTGCCTCCTGTGTCACTTTGATTTTCTTTCATACTATTATCGCACAGTACCGGAGAATTGCAAGCCGGCGGATTTTTCTTGCAAAGGTCGGAGCCTTTGTATATACTGTATCCATTCCAAGAGAATAACGAAACAACAGCGAGGATGAAAACTGCGGCAATGCAATCTCTTCAGAGAACCGGTGGTCGGTGCGAACCGGTGAGAACGTGTGCCTTTCCATTTTCGGAGCTGCCTGCGAACAGCGGGGGGGAGCGCCCTGTACAGCGCGCATGAGAGGTCGCTTGCACAAGCGGCAAGTTGGGTGGCAACGCGGAGTTTTCCGTCCCATATGAGAGACATATGGTTCGGGAACTTTTTTTATTCCCCGGACCGCCGTTCGGACAGACAGAAAGCAAGGAGGAAAAGACATGCTGGATATCAAATTTGTACGGGCAAATCCGGAGATCGTCAAAGAGAACATCCGGAAAAAATTCCAAGAGGAAAAGTTGGTCCTGGTGGACGAGGTCCTGGCCATGGACGAGGAACTTCGCGCCGCCAAGACCAGGGGTGACGAGCTTCGGGCAAACCGGAACACGTTGAGTCGGGAGATCGGCGGACTTATGAAGGAAGGCCGCAAGGACGAAGCCGAGGAAATCAAGAAAAAAGTAGGAGAAATGGCCGATGAGCTGGCAGCTTTAGAAGAAAAGGAAGCGAAGCTGGAGCAAGAGGTGACCGACCGCATGATGGTAATTCCCCAGATCATCGACGATTCGGTTCCCATCGGAAAGGATGACAGCGAAAACGTGGAAGTGGAACGCTACGGTTTGCCGGCAACGCCTGCATGGGATGTCCCTTACCACATCGAAATCATGGAAGCCCTGGACGGCGTGGATCTGGAGAGCGCCCGGAAAACCAGCGGCAACGGATTCTATTATCTGAAAGGGGATATCGCCCGTCTCCACTCCTCGATCCTGAGCTACGCCAGGGATTTTATGATCAATCGGGGATTCACCTATTACATTCCGCCCTTTATGATCCACGGCGATGTGGTACGAGGTGTCATGAGCTTTAAAGAGATGGAAAACATGATGTATAAGATCGAAAACGAAGATCTGTACCTGATCGGGACCAGCGAACACTCCATGATCGGAAAGTTCATCGACTCCATCCTGACGAAGGAAGAGCTGCCCCAGGCGCTCACCAGTTATTCCCCCTGTTTCCGCAAGGAGGTAGGCGCTCACGGCATCGAAGAGCGGGGCGTTTACAGGATCCATCAGTTCGAAAAGCAGGAGATGGTCGTGGTCTGCGAGCCCGAAGAAAGCCCCAAGTGGTTTGACGTTCTGTGGCAGAACACCGTGGATTTCTTCCGCTCTTTGGATATTCCGGTCCGCACGCTGGAGTGCTGCTCCGGCGACCTGGCAGACTTAAAAGTGAAGAGTCTGGACGTGGAAGCCTGGTCGCCCCGTCAACAGAAATATTTCGAAGTAGGCAGCTGCTCCAACCTGGGCGATGCCCAAGCCCGGAGACTGGGCATTCGGGTACGGAACCCGGAAGGCAGCAACTACTTTGCCCACACCCTGAACAATACGGTGGTGGCCCCGCCCAGAATGCTCATCGCGTTCCTGGAGAACCACCTGCAGGCCGACGGATCGATCCGTATTCCCGAAGCGTTGCAGCCCTATATGGGCGGACAGAAAGCGCTGGTCCGCAAATAGCCGGTCCCCAATGCAAAGAGCCTCCCGCGATGCGGGAGGCTCTTTTTTCAGGTTTGATTACAGTTCGGCGATGGCTTCGATTTCCACCAGACCGGCTTTGGGCAGCGCCGCGACTTCCACGCAGCTTCTCGCGGGGAAAGCGCCTTCTTTAAAGAATGTGCCGTAAATTTCGTTGACGGCGCCGAAATTGGCCATGTCGGACAGGAAAACCGTGGTCTTGCAGACCTTGTCCATACCGGTTCCGGCTGCCTCCAAGATCGCCTTGAGGTTTTCCAGAGCTTTCTTGGCCTGTGCCTGCACATCGGCGCCGACGAAATCGCCGGTGGCCGGATCCAGACCCAACTGGCCCGAAGTAAATACCATGTTTCCGACGATCTGCGCCTGGGAATAAGGGCCGATGGCGCCGGGTGCGTTTTTGGTTGCTACTGTTTTCATACTGTGTTCCTCCTTTAAAATTATCGTATATGCAAGCCCAGCTGTGCCAGGCGGTTTGCCAATGCTGCAAATTCTTCCAGGGATAGGGTCTCGGCCCGGCGGATCGGATCGATGCCGCAGACCTCCAGAAGCTTTCCGGTCGCTTCCTTGTCCAGGTCGCAGATGCCTGTGAGCGCGTTGTGCAAGGTTTTTCGCCGCTGCCCGAAGCCCTTCTTGACACATTCAAAAAAGAGTTTTTCGGACAGCAGTTCCACCGGCGGTTTTGTGCGAAGGCGCAGATGGATCACGGCAGAGTCCACCTTGGGTGCCGGGAAAAAAGCTTCCTTCGGCACCGTGACCACGTAGTCGATTTCACAGAAATACTGCACGGCCACAGAAAGGGCGCCGTAGGTCCGGCTGCCCGGCGGCGCTGCGATCCGCAGGGCCACTTCCTTTTGCACCATGATGGTGATGGACTGTACGCCGACACGATCCTCCAACAGCTTCATCAGGATGGGCGTCGTGATATAGTAAGGCAAATTGCCCAGGATGCGAACCTGCTCTGCAGATGTCCCATCGGGCAAAATGCGCTCTCGTTCGATGAGGGCGGGCAGATCGGTCTTGAGTACATCTTCGTGAATTACCGTCACATTGGCGTAAGGCGCCAATGTTTCCCTCAGAATGGGAATGAGCTTGGCATCCACTTCGATAGCCGCCACCTTCCCCGCCGCACGGGCGGCCTGAACCGTGAGCACACCCATACCGGGCCCGATCTCGATCACCAGATCCCGGGGTCCGGCTTCGGAGCTTTCCACGATCTGATCGACCACCGACAGGTCGGTCAAAAAATTCTGTCCCAACCGCTTGGCGGTACGAAAATCATATTTTTTCCCTATTGCCCGGATCCCTCCGGCGGTATGAAGTCTTTCCATGCCTGCTGCAATGCCTCCCTCGTAATGCCGAATCCGTTCAGCTTTTTTAAAAACGCCGCAGCGTTTCCCTCGCCGATGCCCAATGCTTTTCCCAGGGCGGTCCGGCGCGCCTTTGCCTGAGAGCCCCCTGTAAGGCCAAGCTGCCAGAGGTCGTCGGGCGTATACTGTGTAAAGGCTGCTTTTCTGCCGGCGCCGGCGGCATCCAAAGCTCTTCGGATCGATGCCGCATCGGCATTTTCAATGCCGATATCCCCGTTTTTTTCCGCTTCCTCCGCCGTCAGATAGGCTTGCCCCGCACCGGGAAAAAGACGGGTGAGGCGCCGGCGGATCGCCCGCCCTGCGTGGTCGGGGTCCGTAAACAGGATGATCCCCTGCTCCCGGTACGCCTTTTCGATCAGCGCCAATGTCTGGGAACGGATGCCGTAGCCGTGGGTGGCGATGGTCATGGCCTCCACCGCCCGCAGGACTGCGGCTTCGTCATCCCGGCCCTCCACGACGATCACTTCTTTGATTTCCGGTCTTTCCTGCTCGTTCATTCCGGTTTGGCGTCGCTTTCTTCGGGCAGGGCCTCTTCGATTTCCGCGAAGGATTCCATAGGGATCACATACATGATCTCTCCGGGAAAGATCATGTGGAGCTCGGACCGAGCTTCCTGCTCGATATATTCTTCGTTGTCCAGCTGGGACAACTCGTTTTTCAATTCAGCCTGCTTTTGCGTCAGCGCATCCAGCTCGGCCTGGGTTTCCTGCTTTTCCTTCTGAAGGTTCCAGACTTTGACGCCCGCGGAAACCACCAATGCGGCAACAAACAGAATGCCTGCGGTGCACAGGATCATAAACCGTCGCCGCTTCGCTGCTTTTCTGCGGGAAAGAGCATCCTTCTCCACAGGCTTTTTCTTTTCCAGCTTTTCTTTTCTTTTTTCCCGGCGCTCTTTTCGGATCTGATCGAAGTCGATGACTTCGTCGTATTGCACAGCGCCGCTTCTGCTGTTATTTTTCATGGCCTCTGCCGCCCGACGGCTCATTCGATGTCGCGCTTTCCCCTGCGTGTGGCCAAAGGAAGCTTGATGGTGATCTGCGTGCCTTCCCCTTCCCGACTCTCAGCTTCGATGGTCCCGTGATGTTCTTCCACGATTTGCTTTGTAATGGCCAGGCCAAGTCCGGTACCGCCCATGGCGCGGGAACGGGCTTTGTCCACCCGGTAAAAGCGTTCAAAAATTCTGGAAAGCTCCCCTTCGGCGATCCCGATTCCGTTATCCCGGACTACGATGTGCGCCAGAGAGTTTTTTACGAAGGCGTCTATCTCGATGCGGCCTCCCCGGTCCGTGTATTTGATGGCGTTGGACAACACATTCATGAGCACCTGCTCGAACCGGTCTCGGTCGATCAAGACTCGAATCTCCTTCGCATTGTCGTAGGCCAGCTTCAGCTCCTGCTGCTTCTGCCGGACCGTCATTTCCACTTTGGTCGCCACGGTATTGAGCAGCGCCAGAAGATTGCTCTCCTTGATATTCCATTTTTCCTGACGGTGATCCAGCCTGGAAAGCTGAAGCAGATCCTTGACCAACCGGTTCATCCGGTCCGCTTCCGTATCCACGATGTTCAGAAATTTGACTGCGGTGGGGCGATCGTCCAATGCGCCGTCCAGCAGTGTCTCCGTATAACTTTTAATAGTAGTCAGAGGCGTCTTGAGCTCGTGGGAAACGTTGGCCACGAAGTCCGTCTGCATATCTTCCAGCTTTTGACGTTCCGTGATGTCCTGCATGATGATGATAATGCCAACATCTTTTCCGTCGTCGTCCTTGAAGCGATCATACCGCACAGCCAGCGTGGTGGCGCCGTAGTCGAAGGTATCTTCTCCGCCTTCATTTTTGCAATTTTCTTTGATGTACGCCAGTGTCATTCTCGGGGAAATATGCCCCAGAAAGCTGTCGTAAGAAACCTCCGAAAGATCTTCCTCGTCGCCGATGCGCAGGATGCTGCGCGCCGCCGGGTTGGCGTGGAGCATGCGCCCCTCCAGATCGATGGCGATCAGTCCGTCGGCCATATAGGTGAGGATCGTCTCCAGCTTGTTTTTTTCGTTGGAGATTTCAGAAAGCGTAAAATCCAACTTCTCCCTGAGCAAGTTGAACATCTGGGCCAGCTGGCCGATCTCATCGTCGGATTTTACCTGGACCCTCTGGCTGAAATCCCCCTGGGACATGCGCTGCACCGTGCGTGTGACGTCGTTGATAGGCACGGTGATGCTCCGTGCGATCACAAAGCCAAGAAGAACCGTCACGATCAGAGCCAGGAGCATGGCCTGTACGAAGATCAGCTTGGATTGAGAAAGAAAGCTGCTGATGCTGGACAAGTCCGCCCGGACGTATACGACGCCCAGCACACCGCTGTTCTGCGCGGAAACGATGGGATAACTCAGGTTTTTCACCGGGATATTTCCGGAGATCACGGAGTCGGACTCGCTGTTCTCTCCCGTCACAAACGTATTGAGAAGGATCCCCGGATCGAAAACATCCCGGGCGTCCCGTCCCACGATATTAGGATTTGTGGAGGCGCAGACCAGAAAGTCCCGGCAGATCACCGAAAGCTCCTCGGCGAAGCTGCGGCTCCAGTTTTCATCTAAATTGGCCTGGATTTCGACCGTATTGTCGGCCAGGTTTTCGTAGCGCCCAAGCGAGGTCAGAAGATTGCTCTCGTGGATCGTTTTGGTGAGATTCTCACGCACCGCATTGATCTGGTACGTTTTCATCTGATCCAGCAAAAACACTGAAACAATGGTCATGGCAATAAAGACCAGCAAAAAATAGATCAGTACGATTCGCCATCTTACGCTGCTGTGCTGCCGGACCTTATTCATCCTTTACGGTCTCCTGAAATGATAGCCGATTCCTCTTTTTGTCATTATATACCGGGGCTCGCCGGGATCGTCTTCCAGCTTTTCCCGAAGCCTTCGGACCGTCACATCCACCGTCCGGATATCTCCGTAATACTCGTATCCCCAGACCTCTTCGAGAAGCTGTTCTCTGGAAAAGACCTTGTCTTCGTGCTCGGCCAGGTACTTGAGCAGCTCAAACTCCCGAAGTGTCAGATCCAGCGCTGTGCCGTTCTTGCGCACTTCGTATCGATTCATGTCGATCTCCAGATTGCCGAAGGTCTGGACGTCGGCCGGCGCGTTCAGTTTGTCTTCCATAAAATCGCTTCGGCGGATATTGGCTTTGATCCGGGCAATCAGCTCCCGCATGCCGAAGGGTTTGGTGATATAGTCGTCGGCGCCAAGCTCCAGGCCCAACACTTTATCTACCTCTTCTTCTTTGGCGGTGAGCATCAAGATCGGAGTATTGCTGGTCTCCCGCACCTTTTTGCAAACCTGAAATCCATCCATGAGCGGAAGCATCACATCCAGCAGGATCAGATCAGGATTGCTTTCCAGAGCTTTGCGGAGCCCCTCCTGTCCGTCATAAGCGGTATCCACCTGATAGCCTTCCTTGATGAGGTTGAATTTGATGATATCGGAGATCGATGTTTCGTCCTCGATGATCAAAACTCTTTTCGCGATAATATCCGTGTCCATACGCTCCTCCTTAACGATTAAGTATAGCATAAAAAAACACTCCGGAAAAGTGCTCTTCCGGAGTGGCTGCAGGATGTGTTTTCAGTTGTTTTTGAGAAGCGCGTCAGCCAGTCCGCTGTCGATGACCAGCGAGTTGATGTAGCCCGCTCGGACGGCGGCCTTGACCGCCAAGGCTTTTCGCGCCGAAACGGCAATACCGATGGTCCACCGGATCTTCTTGAGTGTGTCCAGCGGCGGCGATACCGCATTTTTGCCGGGGATCGGGATTTCCTTGCCGTCTGCGTCGAACATCCTGGCCAGCAAGTGACCCTGGGCCCCTTTTTCTTTCAACACTTTCCATTCGTGAGGCAGTACGCTTTCCGTGGTGGACAGGATGGAGTTCCGATCTCCGACAGAACCGATGCCCATGACTGCGATGTCGGCAATGTTGATCTTCTCCATGGTGGAGACAATCCTGGGTTCCTCCAGAAAATGAGCGGCCATGAGCTCGCTGTTTACAAATACCGGCGCGAAGATATTGGAATATCCTGCGCCCAGCTTCTGAGCGATTTTCATGGAGATCTCGATGCCGTCCTGCTGGGGATTCCCCGCAGCCAGACATCCGACCATCTGCACCACATGGACGTTATTGTAGACCCTGGGCTCCAGCACTTGGGCCAAATAGGTGATCGCGCTACCCCAGGATACGGCCAGCACCAGGTTGCTCTCCAGCACGCTGTGCAGGAAATTCGCCGCAGCGGTAGAACAGCACTTCAGGGTTTCCTGGTATCCTGCGCGGCTGTCGATCACAATGCAGTTCTTGAGCCCGTAGGCTTCCCGGACCGCTTCGGACAGCTCGTAATTCTTTGCGATAGGACTGTGGATGATGATTTCCACGATCTTGCGCTTCCGAGCCTCCTCCAGCAATCTGGATACTGTGGGCCGGGATATATTGAATATCTTGGCGATCTCCTGCTGATTCAGATCCTGCTGATAATAAAGCTCGGCGACCTGGACCAGGAATTCCTCTTTCTGGCTCATACGCGCTCCTATTTTCTCTTGACGAGATCCTTGGGTATGGTGGGTGTTCCCTGTCCGTAATATTTAAACACTTCGATGGATTGCTCGATCTGCTCCGGCGTCATTTTTTTCGTTTCGCCGCAAGCCCGGGCTGCCAGGTAGCATTTCGCGGCTTCTTCCAAGTAGACGGCGGCGTACAGTGCCTGTTTCAGGTTCTTGCCGATGGTCATGACACCGTGATGGGCCAGGATCACAGCCAGGCCGTCGCCGATATACTTAACAGTGTCGATGCCCATATCGATGCTGCCTGCAGAGCTGTAGGGTGTCACGGGGACCGGGCCGGCCGTGGCGTTGGCCAGAGTAGTCAGGTTCACTTCGAATTCATCCTGAATCAGGCCCACGGCCGTGGCATAGGGTTGATGGGTGTGGATGACAGAAGTCACATCGGGACGCTTTTGGAAAATATACAGGATGGCTTCTGTATCCGAGGAAGGTTTGCGAGTGCCTTCGATGATCTTCCCTTCCAGATCCATTACTAAAATATCATCCTCGGTCAGGTCTTCGTAGATCATCCCCGAAGGGGTCACAAGGATCTCGCCGCTTTCCATGCGGACGGACACATTGCCGCCGGACAAGGCGATCAGTCCGTAACGATCCAGATTCATGCCGGCTTTGATGATCTCTCTTTTTGTTGCTTCAAACATAGCGGATTTCCTTTCTATACAAATCTATACAAATGTGTAGTCTTCGAAACGGACTTCTTCCAGCTCGCCCTCTTCGATACCCAAGTCTTTGCCAATCAGTTTTTCCACGGCGCCGACCAGGGAGTAAGCGTCCATCTTATACTGCTTGATCAGGTACATTTTAGAGGCGCCCTGGGCATACTGATCCTGCAGACCCAGTTTCAGGAGTTTGGTGCCCAGTCCGTGTTCGGCGATCACTTCGGCCACGTTGGTTCCAAGGCCGCCCATGACGGTATGGTTTTCGTAGGAAATAGCGCCATAGCGAACTTTTTTGAGCGCTTCCACGACCTGAGGATCCGTAAAAGGTTTCAATGTCGATACGTGGAGATGCTGAACGGAAACGCCCTTCTTTTCCAAAACCTTGATTGCTTTAAGGGCCTCTTCGGTGCAGATGCTTTCCGAGAAGATGGCCACATCGGTGCCTTCGGAACAGACTCTTGCGTGATTGAAGCGAATGATCTCATCGGCGGGGAAAAGCCGTGGAACTTCTTTGCGAAGCATACGAATAAATGTGGGGCCGCCGGCTTCGTGAGCCATTTTCAGAATGCCCTCGATATCGGTAGCGTCCCCCATGGAGTAGATGCGCATATTGGGTACGGCCCGTAGCACGCCTACGTCGTTGATCATTTGGTGGGACACGCCGCCGGGGGTCATGATGCCGGGAAGAAAGCCCACAAAGGTGACGGGCAGATTGCTGTAAGCCACGGACATTTCCAACTGGTCCAGCACCCGGCGATACAGAAATACGCCAAAGGAGTGCAAATACGGCAGGAAGCCTTCTCTGGCCAGGCCTGCGGCCCAACCCACCATGTTTTGTTCCGTGAGACCCATGGAGAAATATTGATCTGGCAGTACGCTTCTGAATTCCTTGACTTCGCAAGAGCTCCCCAGGTCGGCGGAAAGCACCACCGCTTCGGGGTGTTCCTTTGCCCAGCGTATCATACTGCCGGAGTGTACGTTTAATTCCATTTTCATGATAGATTCCTCTCTTTCCTCTGACCCTACATCGATTCCATGAATGCTTCGGCTTCCCGGATCTCTTCGGGTGTCTTGAATCCGATAAAGTGCAGGTTAGGTTCTCTCTTTTCCAAGAACGGCATTCCGCAGGAAGGAGAGGTTCTGCAGACGATCACCAGGGGCTTGTCAGGATGCGCGGTCTTTGCAGCGTCCCGAATCGCCTGGATGTCGTGGCCGTCTACTTCCACCGCCACGGCCCCGAAAGACTCGAAGCGGGTTTTGAGGGGTTCAATGCCCATAATGTCCTGGGTAAATCCTTCGATCTGGTGTCCGTTGGCGTCGCAAACCAGAACGAAATTGCCCAGCTTGTACTGCGCGGCGACCTGGATCGCTTCCCAGGTCTGGCCTTCCTGAAGTTCTCCGTCAGACATGTAGCAATAAACGATACCGTCTTCGCCCTTGAGCTTCCGGGCATGGGCTGTTCCGCAAGCCACGCTGATGGTCTGGGCCAGGGAACCGGCGTTGGTTTCAAATCCGGGAGAATGTTCCGCCCCGATCATTTCGAAGACCCAGCCGTCCTCATTAAAATGCTCCACAGCTTCCCAGTTCATTCTGCCGCAGGCTGCCAGTGTGCAATAGAGAACACCGGCATAATGGGCGGGGGAGAGGAAAAACCGGTCGTAGCCCGCTGTGGTCGGACCGTTGTAGAGCGCCCCTCTGGGATAGGTCATATTCTCTGCGCTGGGTACTCCGGGGAAGCGGATCCCGTCGGGATTGCCCTCGCTTTCACCCAGATTCATGACCGCAAGATAAAGCGTGGCCAGCGTGTCCGCAGAAGAACAGGCCTGTCCCAGATAACATCCGCCGCGTTCGATGGCGAATTTCAGGACTTGCTTTCTCACCTTGTCGGCGACTTGCTTGATTTCTTCGTTCGTGTAGGTTTTCTTAACCATGGATAAGCCCCCCTTAGGTTCTATGTGTGGATGAACAGATGTTCATCATAAGAACGTATGTTACAATTGGATTATGGCATATCTCTTCTCTTTTGTCAAAAGCTTTTGCGAAAAAGTTTGACAAAATGAAGGGTTTCTTTTAGAATTGGGTTGAACATTTAGCAAATATTGTGAAATTTTGTTCATCAAAGGAGAACAACCATATGAAAGCACTGAAACTGACTGCGCCGGGCTGCATGGAAATCCGGGACGTTCCGGTCCCTGCGCCGGGACCGGGAGATGTAACGATCAAGGTGGCTTACGCAGGACTCTGCGGAACAGACCTCCACGCATACAAGGGCGAGTACTCCAAGACTCGCTTTCCGGTAGTGCTGGGGCACGAGCTGTCCGGCGTCGTCACAGAAGTGGGCGAAGACGTAACGAAACTCAAGGCAGGCGACCGGGTCACCTGCGAATCCACATATAAAGCCTGCGAGGAATGCCGCTATTGCAAGAGCAAGGACTACAATCTCTGTGGCACCCGCATCGGCATCGGGACCAACAAGGACGGCGCTTTCGAAGAATATATGACCATGGCCGAGGATCGTGTCTGGAAACTACCCGACAACGTAAGCCTCAAGGCGGGCGCCATTTCCGAACCCCTGGCCTGCGGCACTCATGCCGTAATGGAAGTCGCCCAAGTGCAGCCCGGAGATACGGTCTGCGTCTTCGGCGCCGGCGCCATCGGTCTGATGGTCGCCTTGGTCGCTGTGTCTGCCGGCGCCACGGTGATCCTGGCCGGACTGACCATCGACGAGGAGCGCTTTGCCGTGGCAAAGGACATGGGTGTCCAGTATACCGTGGATCAGCAAAAAGAGGATTTGGCGGCGCTGGTCCTTTCCATCACCGACGGCGGCGTGGACCACGCCTTTGAATGCTCCGGCGCGATCCCGGCTCTCCACAAAGCCTTCGAGATCGTCCACAAAAAAGGCCAGGTGATTCAGATGGGCATGTACCGCGAAGACATGAATCCCATTTCCATGGAATACCTGCTCCACAAGGAGATCCGCTACATGGGCTCCAGGAGTCAGAAGCCCAGCTCCTGGGCGCTGGCCATGGACCTGTTCGAAAAGGCAGGCATCCACCCGGAAAAAGCCGTCAGCATGATCGTTCCCGTGGAACGCTGGCAGGAAGCCTTCGACAGCGCGCCCGGCGGCAAAAAATTGATCGTCTTTGACGACTTCGGCGAAGCCTAGCACCGGATCCGTCTTTCCGAAATCACAAACGGCCGCCCCTTCAAGGCGCGGCCGTTTCTCTTGTTTTTGCGGACTCTATTTTGCTTCGTAGTACTTTCTCACTTCTCCGATCAGCTCCTCTTTCGATGGAATGATCGAAACCCATTTCTGCTCGCCGTTGATGCACATCGTCGGCAGGTTTTCCAAACCCATCTTGCGGGTTCTGGCGATGTCTTCCCGAATAAAATACTTATACACTTTATAATCTGCGATATCTTTGATTTCGTCATAGATATCCACCACACTGTTCACCATATAGGTGCAGGCTGCGCACTGTTCGGGATCCAGCGTAAAGAGTTCGATCAGCACTTTATCCAGGTTTTTATAGTCGGGGAGTTCCACTTCGATATCGTCCACGACCGCCGTATAGTTTTCGATCATCTTTCTGGCGTCGTCGGGATTTTTGACCGCCTGAGCTACGGCCACGGTGTTTTCCAGCGGTGTGCTGTAGGGCATGTCGCAGCCGGGGCTGATGATCAGGTTGTGGTGATCCAGGGAATCCATAATGTCGATCACCGCTTTCATGTTGTCCTGCTGGGTCCCCCACAGCATGGTCGTCGTGAGGGGAATGTTTCCGCCGATGGTGATATTGTATTGATCGGTGATCTCTTTGGCGGCTTTCAGATCCACATTTTCATCCACTGAGATTCCGTCCGGATTCATCTTGCACATCACGTCGATTTGCTTGGAAGCGTTCCCGCAGACAAAGAAGCAGGAAAGGGCTCCTCTGCTTCGGATAAAATCAAAAGCAGCGGTAAAGCCTTCCGACAGCATTGCTTCGATGTGCTTGGGCGAAATCTGACTGACCAAAGGATCCACCACTGCAATCACGTCCATGCCCGCCTCGATATAAAAGTCGGACATCTGGATGCATATTTCCGCGCAATAATCGACCAGTTCCTTGACATAGGCAGGATCCTTGATCATATCCATGAAAATGTTGGTTCCCCTCAAGTGAGACGCCAGGGTAAAGGGTCCGCAAACCAGTCCGTACAGTGCCGTCTTTTCGCCGATTTCACCTTTGAGCCGCCGCATCACATCCAGGATCATGGGGATCCGTCCCGATTCTTTTGTTGGGATCTTGCATCTGCAGGGAATCGTTTTCTCGGCCGCCAGAGGATGGGATTTTACGGAAGGCGGGTTGTCTTTCGACCACAGCAGGTCGCAGCCCAGGATCTCTGCCTCGATCTGCAGATCAAACATCACCGGCATGCCGTCGGGCATATACAACTTGTTTACTTCCAACAGCGATTCCAAAAATTTGTCCGGATCCTTAAGGATCTCTTCTCCCGTATATCCTTTCAGCTTTCCGGCATGAACGCCTGCAAAAGGGACCCAGGGCACTCGGTCTGTCTGTTCGTGACGCAGTGCCTGCAATACCAAATCTCTTCCCATAAATACCTCCGTTATAATGTGATACGATGCCCTGTCACAGGCTTACCTTGACTTTTTCTTTCAGTTCGCCGCTGAGCCCTTTTGCGATGCGGCTGACCATTTGAATGCCCACAGCGGAAATGATGACGATTTTCGTGCCCGGAAACGCGCCGTCCCAGGGCAGGATCTCCAAATGATTTTTCAGTCCGCTGATATAGACAATGCCTTTGTTTGTCTCCGCAAAGCCTTTGACGCGGTATGTATCTGCCTTTATTTGATCAAGAAAGCGCCTCAGGGGTTCCAGTGGCAGTACATCTTCCGAGGAAAGGACGACGGTTTTTGGGCGGCTTTCCGGTGTATTGGAGCTCTCTGCGTCCTGCAGCTCGGGCGCGTTCAGCGCGTCGATCAGCTTGCGGATGTCCGTACGGCAATACGTCGTCACCTCGATGGCTGCCGAAGGATTGATGGCACGCAGCGACGCAATCACATCCGCCAGCGCCCCAGCCCCCACAAGGTCGGCTTTGTTTACCAGAATCGCTCCGCTGCAGGCCACCTGCTGATGAAGCGCCGGGAGCAGGCTGTAATAATCCGAAAAGGTCTCTGCGTCCACAATGCAGATCGATCCCTTGTAATCGTATGGGACCTCTGTTTTGGCATGAACGGTCCGGAGAATCTGCGCCATGTTCGCAGGATCTGCCAGACCGGAGGCCTCAATAAAAAGAAGCCGGATGTCCCTGGCCGACAACGCAATAAGGCTGCTCAAAAAATTCTCTTTGATGCAGGCGCAGAAAATCGATCCGTTGTTCAACTCGTGTATCCGGATCCCGTTTTGCTCAATAAGAGTTCCGTCGATGCCGGCTTCGCCAAACTCATTGACGATGACGCCGATTTTTTCGTTTTGAAATTCTGACAGCAGCGATTGAAGCAGGGTGGTTTTTCCGGCGCCCAGAAAGCCTGTCAGCAGGATCAAATCGATCATCGGCAGCCTTAAAACTCTATCATTCTGGGAGACACGCCGTCGAGTTTGTCCAGCTCTTTGCGCATTCCTTCTGCAATATCATCGTCTCCGAAAAGTTGCAGGATGATGATCCCGTCCATGGCACAGTGATCCGCGCCGGCTTCGTGAAAGCCTACTCTGGCTTTGATGTTGCAACCGAATTTTGTGAGGATCTCCTGGACTTGGACAGCGTTTGAAGTTCGCCCGTCTACTTTGATCGCCAATATATTATTCACTTCTTTTCCTCCTTTATTAACTGTTTGAGAAATGACTTCACTTTTCCTTGCGATAACGATCCTTGAGGCGAACGATGCGCGCAGCAGCGTCCATGGCCTTGTCGTGGTCCTGAGAAAAATTGATGCGGAACCAATCGGTGAACTGCGGCCCGAATTCCGTGCCGGGCGTCACGATGACATTGGCCTGAACGCGAAGAAGCGCTACGAACTGTTCCGGGTCCACCTCCAGCTTCGGCAAACGCACGAAGAGATAGCTTCCGCCTCGGGGCGATGCCGCCTCCATACCGCCCTGGTGGAAGATCTCCAACAAGCCGTCCCGGATAGCCTGATGGGCGGCGACACGGGTGGCCAGCCAGCCTTCGGGTTCGCTGAGCCAGTCGGCGAAGACTGCCTGGTTATAGCCACTGCAGCGCAAGGTCATAATGGCCTGGAGCTTTTCCATGCGCCGGATCATAGCCGGCGTTCCGAAGGCCACGCCAAGACGGAAGCCGCTCATGGATTCTGTCTTGGAAGGGCCTATGATCGTCAGCAGATTTTCCGGCTTGTTGGATAGGCCGGAAAAATGAACGAAGGCCGCTCCGTCATACATCTGACGGGCGTACAGTTCATCGGCGATGACCGTTACACCGTACATCCGGCTGAGAGCTGCGATCTTTTCCATTTCTTCCCCGGAACAAACTGCCCCGGTGGGATTGTTGGGATTGGAGAAAAGGAAAAGACGAGCACCATCCTGGAAGGCTTTTTCCAGCTCCGCCAGATCCAAGCCGCTTCCGTGTTCTCTCTTGGTCCAATGCATATATACCGGAAGTTTTTCTCCCTCGAAAAATTCCACCATCTTTCGATTGGCAAAATAGTCCGGTTCCACAAAAGCCACCTTGTCGCCCCGGGCGATATTCGCGCCCATGGCCAGAAACAAAGCGCCCTGCGTGCCGGGAGTCAGGATCATTTCCTTCTCGGGATCGATGGAGCTGCCCGTAAGCGCAGACAGCTTTTCGGCCAGCGTCTTGCGGATCGAACCCTTTCCGCGATACTCCGTGTACGCTTGTTTTCCGCCTTCGTAAAACCCGTGGACAAAGGTCTGCAGGGCTCCGGGAATCGGCGGATGCGCATCCACATCTCCATGAGAAAAATCTACCGGCGCGCCGGGCAGCGGTTCTCCCTTGGTCGGCAAATCTTCGTCCTTGCGATGCACTTCCTGGCCGGGCGCATTGTCTACACCCAGCTTCTCAAATTTTTCCGCAATGTTCATATCCGCTCCCCCCGGGCCGATCTGCGGCCCCTTTTTGCATTATGGCAACGGGATCCATATGGAAAGGATCCCGGTCATCAGTCCGATCAGAAACCCGATCAAAACCTGAAAGCCCGTATGGCCGAGCACTTCCTTGATCATGTCTGTATCCAAGGCGATCAAGGCCTTCAGCTCTTCCTGGATCCTGTTGAGCGTTTTGGCTTGCTCTCCCACCGAATGACGCACACCGGTCGCATCGTACATCACCACCAGGGCAAAGACCGCGCTTACACCGAAGAGGGGAGAAAGGACCCCTTCTGCCAGCGCGACACGCACCGTGGCCGCCGTCACCAGCGCCGCATGAGAACTGGGCATGCCGCCGGAAGCGGTCATGACGGCTAAATTGAACCATCCGTTTTCTCTCCGGTAGTAAAACAGTTTGATCAGCTGCGCAACCAGCCAGGCTGCCACTGAGGTCAACAGTACATCCATGTGTATCCTTCCCGTCGTTTTTTTCATTCTATAACACACGGACCGACCCTGTCTATTAAAATATCCCGACCTGCTCTTTGGCCCGCACCTTTATCCATACTATGCCGCAGACATACTTTGTTTGTTAATTTATATAAATTGCTTGACAAGTTTAATGATTTTGATATGATGAATAAAAAGGGGGAACTGGAGGATATTTATGGAAAAAAACTTGTACAGCCTGATGCTGATGGACAGCGTCGTGGCGGAAATCGACAAGATCGCCCTTCGGGAAAACACGAATCGATCCAATTTGGTCAATCAGATCCTGGCAGAATACGTCTCGCTGATGACGCCGGAAAAACGGATCGACAACATCTTCCGAAGCATAGAAAAACTTTTATCGGAGACCGGCGAGCTGATCCCGTTTGTAGCGCCCAATCAGCTGACCATGTCTATGAAGAGCAGCCTGGAATACAAGTACCGGCCGACGATCAAATATCTGGTGCAACTGTATCGGGTTCCCAACGGCGCCATCGGAGAGCTGAACGTGAACTTTCGCACGCAATCGGCGGCGTTGCTTTCGGACATCACCGCCTTTTTCCGGCTGTGGAAACGATTGGAAGACGCTTATATCGCCCAGCACTATGCGCCGGGCGCCATCCGTTACGAATTGTATGATACGCGTCTGGTGCGCACCATTGCTGTGTCCCGGGATCGCGACTACACCAACGAGGAGCTTGGAACGGCCATTTCGGCCTATGTAACAATGTTTGACGAATTGATGAAAGGGTACCTGTGCGGTACCTATACGCCTGCGGAACTGGAGCAGAGATATCTGGCTTATCTGAACAAGGGCACCGGCCTGATCTAGGCTGACACAAAGAGGAGGAGATCGGATTGAACACACAAAAATGTACTCAAAAATCCCTGGAAGCGCTGAACAACGCTCAGAATATTGCCCTGGAAAATCAGAATCTGCAGGTCGTGCCCGAACACTTGTTGTACGCCTTGCTGGACCAGGACGGCGGGCTGATCGGCTCGTTGTTCGAGAAAATGGGCGTCGATACTAACGCTTTTTTAGGCATTCTGAACCATAAACTGGATAACATCCCCCGGGTGACGGGCAGCGGTCGGGAGCCGGACAAGATCTACATCTCGCCGGAGAGCGACCGCCTGCTCATCGCTGCGGAAAAAACCGCTGCCGCCATGGGCGACGAATATGTTTCCGTGGAGCATATTTTTCTCTCGATTCTGGAAAAGCCGACGGCTACGCTCTCTTCGCTGTTCAAGGACTTCGGCATCCGCAAAGATACTTTCCTGAAAGCGCTGGCCACGGTGAAAAGCGGACGCGTGACGGGAGACAACCCGGAAGAAACCTATGACGCTTTAAACAAGTACGGTTTCGACCTGGTGACCCAGGCCCGGGAGCAAAAGCTGGATCCCGTGATCGGCAGGGACGATGAGATTCGCAACGTGATCCGCATCCTGTCCAGAAAAACAAAGAACAATCCCGTCCTGATCGGCGAACCGGGCGTAGGAAAAACCGCTATCGCCGAAGGACTGGCTCAGCGAATCCTTCGAGGGGATGTTCCCGAAGGGCTCAAGAATAAAACGATATTTGCTCTGGACATGGGTGCGTTGATTGCCGGCGCCAAATTCAGAGGCGAATTCGAAGAGCGGTTAAAAGCTGTATTAAACGAAGTGAAGAACAGCCAGGGACGTGTTTTGCTCTTTATCGACGAGCTTCACAATATCGTAGGCGCCGGCAAGACCGACGGCGCCATGGATGCGGGCAACCTGCTGAAGCCCATGCTGGCCAGAGGCGAGCTGCACTGCATCGGCGCCACCACGCTGGACGAATACCGAAAATACATCGAGTCGGACGCGGCGCTGGAAAGGCGGTTTCAACCGGTCATGGTCCTGGAGCCCACAGTGGAGGATACCGTTTCCATCCTGCGAGGATTGAAAGAGCGCTATGAGATCTTCCATGGTGTTTCCATCCAGGACGGCGCGCTGGTGGCGGCGGCAACGCTGTCCAACCGCTACATCACAGATCGTTTTCTCCCGGACAAGGCCATCGATCTGGTGGACGAGGCTTGCGCATCGATCCGCACGGAGATCGACTCCATGCCCACAGAACTGGACGCGCTGCGCCGCAAGATCATGCAGCTGGAAATCGAAGAAATGGCCCTTAAAAAAGAACAGGACAGCTTGTCGAAGGAACGAAAGGAAAAAATCTCCGAGGAGCTTTCTGAGCTGAATGACCAATTCAACGAAATGAAATCCAAGTGGGATGTGGAGAAATCCAGCGTGGATGAGATCAAAGAAATCAAAGCGGATATCGAGCGGGCGAACGCAGAAATCGAAGACGCCCAGAGAAACTACGAATATGAAACCGCTTCCAAGCTCCGCTATTCCACGCTCCCCGAACTGGAGAAGAAGCTTGCGGATGCACAGAAGTCCATCGAAGAGCGAAAAACCGGCAACACATTGGTAAGAGATACGGTCACCGAGGAAGAGATCGCCCGGATCGTAGCGCGCTGGACCGGTGTGCCCGTCTCCAAGCTAATGGAAGGAGAGCGGGAAAAAATCCTGAGGCTGGATACGATCCTCCACCGCCGAGTGGTGGGGCAAGACGAAGCTGTCCAAAGCGTGTCTCGGGCAATCCTGCGCTCCCGGGCCGGCATTTCAGACCCCAACCGACCCATCGGCTCCTTCCTGTTCCTGGGACCCACCGGTGTGGGTAAAACCGAGCTGGCCAAGGCGCTGGCAGAAGCCCTATTCGATGACGAGCGGAGCATCGTCCGCATCGACATGACTGAATACATGGAGAAATTTTCGGTATCCAGACTGATCGGCGCGCCGCCGGGCTACGTCGGCTATGACGAAGGAGGGCAGCTCACGGAAGCTGTCCGCCGGAAGCCCTACTCCGTCATCCTTTTCGACGAAGTCGAAAAGGCGCACCCCGATGTCTTCAACATCCTTCTGCAGATTCTGGACGATGGGCGGATCACCGACTCTCAAGGCCGGACCGTGGACTTCAAAAACACCATCATCATCCTGACGTCGAACCTGGGCTCTCAGTACCTGTTGGAAGGCTTGTCAACCACCGGTCAGATCACACCGGAAGCCCGCTCTTCGGTGATGCAGCTGCTCCAGGCCACCTTCCGGCCGGAATTCCTGAATCGCCTGGACGAAGTGGTGTTCTACAAACCGCTGTCAAAGGAAGACATCGGACAGATCGTGGACCTGCTGCTGGCACATTTGGAAAAGCGACTGAAGGATCAGTCGCTGGGACTTCGGATCTCCGAAGCGGCGAAGGCGCACATCATCGAAAGCAGCTACGATCCGGTCTACGGAGCCCGTCCCATGAAGCGGTTTATTCAAAGCCGGGTGGAAACGTTGATCGCCCGAGCCATTCTGTCCAGCGAGCTGTCGGTGGGCGACATCCTTCGAGTAGATCTGAAGGACGGAGAACTGACTGTTCTGCATTGATGCTTCATTTGATCCTTATTTCAGCATTCCTGATCGAATGCAATTGCGTCCGCATTTCTTAGCGTCGTAAAGCATCCGATCCACATAGCTGAACAGCTCCGTGTCGCTCCACACCTGTCCGGCTTCCGTAAATGCGATGCCGATACTGACCGTTACGGTAACTTCTTCTCCGCTTTCGTGAAGGATCCGCAAGTTGTTGACTGCGCTTCGCATCCGTTCACCGATATGAACAGCCGTTTCCCGACTGCAGCCGGGGATAAAGGCAAGAAACTCCTCGCCGCCCCAACGGCAGAACCAGTCGTTTTTTCGCAGGCACGCTTCGATCGCAAGGGCGACTTGTGCCAGAACGACATCGCCGAAAGCGTGCCCGTAGACGTCGTTAATCCTCTTGAAGTGATCGATATCCACCAGGATTGCCGCACTCGGCTCTGCCTGCATTTCTTCTGAGATCATTTTCGTTCGCTGTTCGTTAAACCAGTATCTGTTGTGGACCCGGGTAAGTGTGTCTGTTACGGAGATCCGTTCATATTTCGCCCGCAGCGTGTGGAGCTCATAGTTGGTTTCTGCTCTGATCTTTTCAAAGATGTAACCGATCGCAAAGAAAAACAAATAAAGGAAAGGAAAGCGCATATGAAAGTGAGGTGAATATTCGTACCGGAGCAGCGCCTGCCCCCCAGACGTCCATAACAGAAAAACCGTGATGCCAAACATGATCGCGCAGAGGATGACGCCGCGCTTTAATCCGGAAAACAGCATGCCGCAGGCCGGAAGCAGGCAGATCCAGATGACGCTGAAGCCCTCGGCGCCCCCCGAAATAAGGAAATACGTAAACAATGCCAGTATGGATGTCTCAATCATGAAAAAAGCAAAAGCACTGGCTCGCTTTGCTCTTCGGATGATCCACAAATCCAGCAGACAGATCACAAAAAACACGAATGTGACCATCATCATCTCCCGTTGATCTGTGAAATAATTCATGATCGACATCACTGCCGATGTGAGGATGACCAATACAAGAATGTACTGCATTTGCACATAATAGCGATAGTCATCCTCCACCAGTCTTTTGAAAAGATTCTTTTTGTCGACTGATTTCAGCATGGGACTCTCCATATCTGCTTTTCACATATGCATTATAAATAGTCCAGCGGGTTTTTAGGCTTGTCGTGGTATCGGATCTCAAAATGCAGATGAGGTCCGGTGCTGTTTCCGGTGCTTCCCACCAAAGCGATGTTCTGTCCCTGATACACTTTTTCACCGGCGCTCACCAACAGTTTGCTGCAATGCGCATAGTAGGTTTCGTACAAGGATCCGTGATTGATGATGATCACATATCCATAACTGCCCTTCCATCCGGAGAACGTGACGGTTCCGCCGTCGGAAGCATAGATTTTTGTTCCGGTGGAGGAACCGAAGTCCACACCGGTGTGCATCCGACCCCAGCGCGTGCCGAAGCGAGATGTAATGGTATACGTCCGAATCGGATAGGCAAAGGTTCCCGTGCCTTCCTTGGGCGGAATAGGCTTCGTCCCTCGATAGAGCACCTCGTCCACCGGATCCGACAACTTGTCGGCGGTCAGGATCTTCCGGCTGATTTCAACGCCGTTGGACCGGATCACTTGAGCCACAATCTGATTCTGACCATATACGCCTCTGGATTTGACTTCAGTTTCACCCTGATAGATCGATGCATTATCAATGTATTGCGTGCCGTAATCGATCCGCTCATAGTACGTCGCTGTCTCTGTGCTGTGGACCGTTACCAGCGGTGCTCCGTGGGTCAGGGACAGCTGTTGTCCGATATAGATCTTATCCCGGTTGATTCCCGGGTTGGAGGCTGCAAGTTCTTCGCTGGTGAGACCGTATTTCTTGGCGATCTGACCGAAAGTTTCACCCTGGGCGACCACGTGCTTTCGCTCCACCTTGGAGCCGGTCATCAAGTAATGCTGGGCGTCCTTTTGGTTCCAGATCTCACCCAGCTGTACGCCCACTTCCTGGACCGTGATCTTTTCTCCGAAAGAAATCGAGTCGTAAATCACGCCCTGCCGGTCGCCGGCGTAAGCGTTCTGGATATTTTTGAGAAGCTCTGAAGCGGCAGATTCGTTTTCCAGAACCACGACCATGTTGTCATCGATGAACACGCCGTAGGCCCGAACCTGAAGATCCTTCATGTAAGTCAGCGTGTTGAGAATGTCTTCATCCGTATCGATGTCCAAATTGAAACCCATGATCCGGCGAAATTCGATATCGCGCTCCACGTTCAAGGATACATTGGCGCCGGAGGCTTCCGACAGCTTGTCCCCCAGCACTTCAATCGTCTTGTACACCTCATATTCGCTTTTGGCAATGCCCAGAACTTTACCGTAATAGCTGTATTCGTAAGCCGTGATACTTCCGAAAAATATTGCGATCGCCGCTGCCGAAAACACCAGCAACACAAATTTCTTTAAAAATACGGTCTTGTTGGCTTCGATCCAATACCGGACGTCCCAGACCAGATCCCAGACCGTCAGGATCCCGCTCCAGAGATAGAACGCCGCCTTGACGGTCATATCGCTGATGAACAGGCAAATCGCCCAGGCATCCCGTCCCGTCCTGGTCAGAAAGTACCAGCTTGTCTCCAGAAAATCGTCCCAGGCATCAGAAAGCGGCGCAAAGCAATCGTTGAAAATCGCACGATATACCGCTCGCTTCTTCTCTGCGGTGTAATACTCCCGCCCCTTCATCCTGTCCCGGCGTTTTCGAATGGTTCTCCAAAAACGGCCGATCCGGCGAAACATTCCTTCTCTTCTTTTGACGGGCTCTTCCTGGGGTCCTTTTTCTTTTTCGGCAAACAGCGCTAAACGACTCTTCTTTTTCGCCGGCTTCTCGGGTTTGTCGCCCGGCGTCGGAACGGATGTTCTCTTGCGCAGACCGGTTTCTTCTTTGACAAAGGCTTCCAGGCCGGCAAAGGCCTGTCCCAGCTTTTTGACCGCTGTTCCGGCGGCCTCTCCGACGACGGACGGATCCCCTTCCGCACGGTGCGGCTGAGGCTTTTCCCGGCGTACATTCTTGTTTTCTTCCTCGCTTCGGGTGCGGGCCGCCAGATCTCTGGCCTGGCGTCGTTCGTCCAGATTCTTTTTCGCAGACTTCCTGGCTTTCCGCTTTTCCTGAAGCTGCGCCTTTTTCTTTTCTTTTTCCTCTTTCTTTGTTTTGGCGGCCGCTTCCGCCGCGGCCATTTTCTCCTTGCGCTTCTGAGTGCTGCGCTTCCGCTCTTCCCGGGTCTTATAATAATTCTCCCGTTCCTTTTCACGCTCTTCTTTACGGCGCTGCAAAAGCGCATCCAGGTCGGTTTGCACGTCCTGAGCGCTGATTTTTTCGATACTCTTTTTCAGGAGCCTCTCCAGCTCCATCCTGGCTTCGGCCGACTGAATCGTTTCGTTCAGATTTTTATCTTTACTGTTGTTGTTTCCGGAATCCCGATCCATCCACAAGCCTCCGTCATCCTCAGTTTGCTCTTTCGATGCTACGATGCCTCCGACAGCAAGCGTTCGGCTTTTTCTTTAAAGCAGGGGCAGCGCTCGCCGTTTTCCAGCAAACCGGAGTCCTTGCACTCTTTACAAGTAAACACAGTCTCGGTGATATCCGAAGGAAATCCGTTTTCTTGCAACAGACTCTCCTTTTCCAGGAGGAGTCCGTCGATGGTTTCCTGCTCCCGACGGACGGCGTCCTGCCCGTTGACACCCATAAGCATCGCCTTGGACATTCGGTAGCTGGCTTCCCGCATTTCCCGGAGGATGTCCCGCACCCTGGGCGCCTTCTGAAAGACCTGTTCCAGATTTTCCCGCGTTCTGATCTCGTTGTTTGTCCGCTCTTTTTCGTACAGATCCATCACGCGCTTATAGAGGCTTTCGGAATCGCCGCTGCCGACTTCGCCTTTTTCTTCCCGTTTCCAAGCCGTGAGCACGCTGTTGATGTAATTGATGTTGGGATTGGAAATGCCGCTGGTCTTGCGGCAGGCTTCCAGGACCCGTTCGATATCGTAATCCAAATCGTCGAACCAGGTATCCATGATCCTTCGCTCTTCCTCGGTAGCGTTGCGGGAAAAGCCCAATGATTTCAGGATGCGCTTGTGCAGAAAATGCCGCGCGTCGGTGTTCTCCAAATGCTGCTCCACATCGGCCACGGTCCGAAGACCCTGCTGGACCCAATCCTTGAGTACGGCTCCCACATACCGATATTTGCTGGTTTTTCGGTTGCGCATGCAGTATTTGTAACACAGGAGTATCACATCAGGTGCGATGCTGTAGTCCGTGAGCCAGGATACGATCTCTTGCATTTCCCTTCCTTCGAAGAGCCGTCCGGTAACAGCTTCGATATCCCGGTAGAGCTGCGCCAGCTCCTGATCTGTCAGCTTGACGGAGCCGGGCTTGTGCTCGGAAGACACACGGGCTTTGCCGAAGCGAGCTTCCCGAATGTTCAAAAACTCCACCGTATAGCGAAGCCGGTTTTCCGGATCCGGGTATTTTTTCAATACGAGACCCAGCTTTTCCCAGTGATTCCAGGCCAGCAGCACCTCTTCGACGGTGATCCCCAGCTCCCGGGCCAAGCTTTCGTTGGTGCAGGGAACGCTCAGATCGGCGTACATCAGCGCTAAAAGATAGGCTTTGACGTAGTCGCCCGGCGCCGTGGCCATATATTCGGCGATAAACATATTGTCCACAGCCGTGTCATACAAATTGTAGTTAGTGATGTTTTGCTTTTGAAAATTCATAGGACCCTCAGAATATTTCTTTGCGTATGATCGTAGCTTCCCGCTCAGGACCCACGGAAACGCTGATCACGGGAAGGCCGGTCATTTTTTCGATCTCTTCCACGTAAGCCCGGCATGGGGCGGGCAGTTCGTCATAGGTTCTGCAGCCGGTGATATCGGTTTTCCAACCCGGCATCTCTTTGTAAAGCGGTTTGCACTCCGCCAGGTGATCCAGATCCGCAGGATAGTGGTCGACCCGCTTGCCTTGATGCTCGTAGGCATAACATACTTTTACCGTTTCAAAGGAGCTCAGCACGTCCAGCAGCATCAGGGCGATCGCCGTCATGCCGTTGATCCGGGAGGAGTAATTGACGATGACAGCATCGAACCAGCCGATGCGCCTGGGGCGGCCGGTGGTGACACCGTACTCGTGGCCGATTTCGCGGATGCGGTCTCCGGTTTCGTCCAGGAGTTCTGTAACGAAAGGACCTTTGCCTACCCGAGTCGTATACGCTTTCACAATACCCAGCACGTCGGAAATGTTTCCGATACCGATGCCCGAGCCCGTGGTGAATCCTCCGCTGGTGGGGTGCGAACTGGTCACGTACGGGTACGTCCCCAGGTCAATGTCCAGCAGCGATCCTTGTGCTCCCTCGAAAAGCACTTTTTTCTCTGCGCGGATCGCTTCGTAGACCATTACACCGGTATCGCGGATATAGGGCGCCAATATTTCCGCATAGCCCAAATATTCCTTCAGTGTGGCTTCTTTGTCCAAGGGCGCCGCATTGAATAATTTTTCCAGGATTTCATTTTTTGCATCGATCTGCTCGCTCAGCTTTTGGGCAAATTTTGAGGGATTCAGCATATCGCAGGTCCGAATTCCGCTGCGCTGCACCTTGTCCATATAGCAGGGACCAATGCCCTTTTTCGTCGTGCCGATATCCTCTTTTCCCCTGCCTGCTTCGTACAATTCGTCCAGTATGTAATGATAGGGAAAGACCACATGGGCCCTGTCGCTTATATAGATCTTGTCTGTGGCGATGCCGTCTGCCTTCAGCTGACGAAGCTCCGCAAAAAAAACTCTGGGGTCGAACACGACGCCGTTTCCTACGATGTTCATCGCTTCCGGATTCAAAATGCCCGAAGGGATCAGATGGAGTGAATAGCGCTTCCCATCGATCACCACGCTGTGCCCTGCGTTGCTGCCTCCCTGGGCGCGTACGACCATATCGGCTTTTTTCCCGAAATAGTCGATCATTTTTCCTTTGCCTTCGTCTCCCCACTGAGAGCCTACGATTGCCAATGTGTTCATGTTCACCCCTTCTTTCTGCTTATTCTCGCTTGTGACTGTGGATGGATTATTCATAAGCCATGTCTGCGAACTTCGTAACCGTGGGGATCCAGGTCAGCTTGACCGTGCCGGTTTCCCCTGTTCGCTGTTTGGCGATGATGATCTCGCAAATGTTGGACTTGTCTTCGCCTTCCTCTTTATAGTAATCATCCCGATACAGGAACATGACCACATCGGCATCCTGCTCGATGGCTCCGGATTCCCGCAGGTCCGAAAGCAGCGGCCGGTGACTTCCCGGACGCTTTTCAGAGGCTCTGGAAAGCTGCGACAGCACGACGACCGGACACTCCATTTCCCTGGCCAGCTGTTTGAGATATCTGGAGATGGTGGTGACTTCCTGTTGCCGGTTTTCCATGGAGCGATCCGAAGACATCATTTGAAGATAGTCGACGAGGATCAGGTCGATCTTCTTTTCAGCGGTGATCCTGCGGCATTTGTTGCGGATCTCCATGACGCCGATGCCCGGGGTATCGTCAATGAGGATATCGGCCTTCGCCAGCTTGTCCAGCGCCCGGTTGATGTCCACCCAGTCGTAGTTTTTTTCATCGCCCATCCGCAGTTTTTTGCTGTCGATCCTGGATTCCATGGACAGCAACCGAAGACCCAGCTGTTCTCTGGACATTTCCAGGGAGAAGATCACCACTCGGGCCTTCTTCTTGACTGCCGCGTTTTGCGCAATGTTCAGGGCAAATGCCGTCTTTCCCATGGACGGCCGGGCCGCAACGATGATCAGATCGGACTTCTGAAGACCTGTGGTCATCTTATCCAAACCCGTAAAGCCGGTGGAAAGTCCGGGGATAACGCCGCCGCTCCGCTCCGCTTCCTGGATGCTGTCGATGTTTTTATTGAGCACCTCCCGCAGGCTGGCATACTGATTGCTCTGGCGGTTTTTGGCCACCTCGAAGATCGTCTGTTCCGCGTGATCCAGCACCTGCTCGGACTCCAGCTTCTCGCTGTAGCTCTTCTCCACGATATCTCCGGCCACATGGATCAGGCGACGAAGCATGGCCTTTTCCCGCACGATCCTGGCATACTGGACCGCATTGGCCGTCGTGGGCACCGCATTGGAAAGCAAGGCGATATAGCCTCTTCCGCCCACAGCCTCCAGACTTTTCCGCCGGTTGAGACTGTCTGACAATGTTACTGCGTCGATAGGTTCGTCTCTCTGATACAGATCCACCATGCCTTGATAGATCTCCTGATGGGAATGGCTGTAGAAGTCTTCGGCGCCGATCACCTCGGACACCTGAAAAAAGACCTCTTTGTCCAGCAAAATGGCCCCCAGTACACTCTTTTCCGCCTCGTCATTGTGAGGCGGGATGCGTTCCAGCTGTTGTTTCATACCTGTCTCCCTGCCAAGCTCTGGGTTACTGGGCTTTTACGTCAACCTTACATAAGGCGCTGACCCCCGGAAATAGCTTGATCTCCACTTCCGAGAGACCCACTTGCTTGATCGGAGCTTCCATCACGATCTTTTTCTTGTCGATGACGATGCTGAAGTCTTTTTCCAGGACGTCTGCAATATCTTTGGATGTGATGGCGCCAAAGAGCCGGCCGCCTTCCCCGGCTTTTGTCAACAGATGTACAGTCTTGCCCTCGATCTGCTCCTTCAGCTCCGTTGCCCGGGCCTGATCCACTTCCCGTTGGGCTTCGATCTCCTGTTTTCTGCGTTCCAACGTCTTTAAATTGGCCTGAGTGGCTTCCATAGCCACTTTTCTGGGGATCAGGAAATTTCGGGCGTGCCCGTCGCTGACCTTGACCACTTCCCCTGCTCTTCCGATTCCTTTGACGTCCTGCAACAATATTACCTGCATCTTTTCTTCGCCTCCTATAGTATCTCTATGTCCCGCATGATTTGGACCACCTGGTGGATGGCTTCTTCGGGACTCGCTTCCAATTGGGCTCCGGCTGTAGTCAGATGACCGCCTCCGCCCAGTTTTTCCAATATCATCTGTACGTTCACCTGTCCCATGGAACGACCGGAAAGCATGGTCACCTTCTTCCCTTTACCGGCCACGAAGGCCGCCTGCACGCCCCGCATGTCCAGCAACTCGTCGGCCACCTGAGAGGTGAGCACCTGCATGGCCGGATCGTACTCCTTCGTATAGGCGATCGCAACGCCGTTGTCCAGGATTTCCGCACTGGCGATCAGGTTCACTTTTTTCTGGAAGAAATCCAGTCTTATTTTAAAGAAGTTTCTGACCGCTGCGATATCCGCGCCGCTGCGCCTGAGCCAGGAAGCCGCTTCAAAGGTCCGCACGCCGGTGTTCACCGTAAAATTCTTCGTGTCCACCGTGATGCCCGCCAAAAGCGCTTCGGCTTCGAACTTGCCGATATCCAGGCGATCTCCGGAATACTGAAGCAGCTCGGCGATCAACTCGGAAGTGGAGGAAGCATAGACCTCCATGTATGTGAGCGTGGCATTTTCGATGGCCTCCTTGGAACGGCGATGGTGATCGATCACCACCAGCTTATCGGTTTTTCCGATGAGCTTGGGGCATTCCGTCAAACCGCCGATGTGGGTATCCACCACGACGAGCAATGTGTTGGACCGGACCAGCTCCATCGCCCGATCCGAGGTGATGAAGCTGAAGCGACCGGCTGCGACCGCAGCTTCGTGAATGATCTCGATAGCTTCGCCTACTTCGTTCAGCACAATATCCACATTGGCGGTAAATCGCTTGGCCATGTGATAGACGCCGATGGCTGCGCCGAAGCTGTCCATATCCGGTCGGGTATGTCCCATAATGATCACCCGGTCCGACGTGGTGATAAGCTGCTGCAGGGCGTGGGCCACAATTCGGGATTTCCCTTTGTTCCGCTTTTCCACCGTAGTAAGGCCGCCTCCGTAGAACTCAATGTCTCCGCCGTTGCGTTTGATCACGACCTGATCTCCGCCTCGCCCCAAAGCCAGATCCAGCGCGTCCCCCGCGTAGTTCTGAAGCTCGCTCAGCGTCTTGGCCCCGGCACCCACACCGATGGAAAGGGATGTGGGAAAATCGGCCTTAGTCTCGATTTGGTGAATCTCGTTGATGATGGGGAATTTTTCTGCGATCAGCGTTTCCAGATGCTGATGCTCAAACAGCATCACATAACGATTGCTGCGCGTCTTGGAAATCGCCGCATCCATGCCGTGGGCCCAGCTTCGGATCATTTTATCGATACCCGCCGTGATGGAAGACTGCTCATCGGAAGGCGAACTGGCCAGCAGGTCGTCGTAATTGTCGATATTGATAAAAGCCACACAAGGACGCTTATCACCGTAAAGCTCTTTGACGATCTGATAGCCGGTGACATTGCTCCAGAACAACATCTTCTTGTCCCGATCGTAATTGCCCATCGTACCGGCAGTGACCCGGTACATCCGCTCGTCGACCGGAATGATGATCTGCTTCTCGGGCTTGTCAAAAAAGCCGGTAATCGTGCTTTTGTCCACCTTGGCAAAAAAAGCTTCTTCGCTGTCGAATACCGCATGAAATCGCTGGTTGCTCCAAAGCAATCGACCTTCCATATCGATCAGGCTCATCAGAAGAGGACTGTTTTCCGTAAAGGCCCGGGCGATTTCGTCCCGGTCTGCCGACAGACTCTCCTCGTAGGAATCGATCTGGTCCAGCGTTCTGGTCCTTGTGAATTTCCCGTGATAGACCTGTACGGCGACGACGAGAAGAAGGCAAAGGATCCCTGCGGGAAGGCTGAACCAAAGGACGCAAAAAGACAGAAAAACCATGACAATCAAATCGATTTTCAGATAAGGTTCGACGATTTTATGTAAAAGTCTGCTTGCCATTTTCTCCTCCCTTTTGCGCCGCCAGATCGCACTGCCGCATAGATACTACAGTATACCACAAAAAGTGTTTCTGAAACAAAAAAACCGGAGCCAGGCTCCGGTTTTCAGTCTTATCAATCTGCGTCGAAAGGCAGAAGCGCTACGATCCGCGCTCTTTTGATGGCGGTTGTCACCGCTCTTTGGTGCATGGCGCAAGTTCCGGTAATCCGCTTGGGCAGGATCTTTCCCCGTTCCGTCACATATTTCTTGAGTGTGTCTACATCTTTGTAGTCGATGTCTTCGGTTTTGTCGGCACAGAATTGACATATTTTCTTCCTTCTGTTTCCGCCGTAACTCTTTCTCTTATTATCTCTGTTCTCTCTATCTCTTTCCATAATATGGATATCCTCCTATCCTGAAGCTTTTTTAGAAGGGAATGTCGTCGTCGGTCAAGGCGCCGAAGCCTTCGGGAACCTGAGATTCGGTTTTAGGCTGCGCGCTTTTCTGCTTGGCGCCGCCGCCTTCTCCCTCGTTCTTATCTCCCCAGTCTAAAAATTCTACGCGATCTGCCAGTATGTCGGTCGTATAAACGGTACGTCCGTCCTTCTCGTATTTTCCGGTCTGGATACGTCCCTGAATGCCCACGAGACGTCCCTTGGTAAGAAAACGTTCCACCAATTCAGCCGTTTTGCCGAAGCAGACAATCGCCGGAAAGTCCGCGCCGCGGTCCTCGCCATTCTTGTCCTTTCCCCGATCGATCGCAATGGTAAAACGCGCTACAGCCATCTGGCTGCCGGCGCCGTACCGGATGTCCGGGTCTCTGGTTAATCTTCCGATCAATGATACCGAATTCATACTGTCACCGCTTTCCTATTTCTCGTCTTTGTTAATGACAAGATGCCGCATAAAGCTGTCCGAGATCTTAAGCCGTCTGTCCAATTCCTTGGGAAGATCGGGGCTGGCCGTAAACTGCATTACGACATAATATCCCTCGTTCTTCTTGCGGATCGGATAAGCGAGCTTTTTGATTCCCCAGATGTTCACGTCGGAGACTTCTCCGTCGGTTGCGATGATCTCTTTGACTGTTTCGATCGCCGCTTCCTTTTTGTCGTCTTCCAAAATCGGATCGAGGATAAACATCAACTCATACTTATTCATTATTTCACCTCCCTATGGACTGAATGGCCACGGTTTCTCCGTGGCAGAGAGCAATGGTTCGCGTTGCTGCGAAACGAATGCCATAACAGTATACCACGGCATCCTCTAAATGCAAGCGGTTTTTAGCACATTCGTGTTTCCGGACACCGCGTTGGTCATTCCGCCGGTGATGACGATCCGGTCTCCGTTTTCCAGACCGCACTGTTCAGTCGCCACCCGTTGGGCCATATCCATCAGTTGGTCGGTGCCGCTCATTTCCAGGGCAATCAGCGGATTGACGCCCCAGGACAGGGCCAGCTTCCGGCGAGTGCTCTCGTAGGGAGTAAGGGCCATGATGTCGATGGGCGGACGGAACCGGGAGATCATTCGCGCGGTGATACCGGAGATCGTGCAGGAAACGATGACCTTGGCATCGATGTCCATAGCCAGGCTGCAAGCCGCATGAGAAACTGCGTCTGTCATATCCCGAATAGTGAACTCCATATTCCGGAAACGCTTCTCGTAATGGATGTTCTTCTCGGTCTCTTCGGCGATCCTGGCCATGGTTTGCAGCGTCAACACCGGATACTTTCCTACCGCCGTTTCGCCGGAGAGCATAATGGCGCTGGTGCCGTCATAGACCGCATTGGCCACATCGGAAATCTCTGCACGGGTAGGACGGGGATTGTAAATCATAGATTCCAGCATTTCTGTGGCCGTGATCACGCGTTTGCCGATCACCCGGCAGGCGTTGATCAGATGCTTTTGTATGGCAGGCAGCTGCTCAAAGGGGATCTCCACCCCCATGTCGCCCCGACCGATCATAATACCGCTGCATTCCGTAGCGATGTCCATCACATTGTCGACGCCCGAACGATTCTCGATCTTGGCGATCAGCTCAATGTTTTCGCCGCCGTTCGCGTTTAGAAACTGCCGTACATCCAGGATATCTTGCAGCGTGGATACGAAGGAACAGGCGACAAAATCCACATCGTTTCGGATCCCGAAAAGCAGATCTTCTTTGTCCTGTTCGCTCAGATAGGTCAGTTTCAGGACTTTGCCCGGAAAATTCATGCTCTTTCTGTCGGAGAGCTCTCCGCCCACCAGCGTTTTACAGAGAACTTCGTTTTCAGTAAGGCTGATCACTTCGAAGATCAGCATGCCGTCGTTGAGAAGGATCTGATCTCCCGGAGACAGATCCTGAGTAAGTCCCTGATAGTTTACGGAAACCCGTTGCTGGTCGCCGGGCACGTCCCGGGTATCAAAAGTAAAGAGGTCTCCCTCCTGCAAAAAAATCTTACCGTCCCGAAACGTCCGGATCCGGTACTCGGGCCCCTTTGTGTCCAGCAGGATCGCTACGGGCAAATTAAGCTCTTCCCGGATTTTTTTGAGCCGGTCGATCTTGATCTGGTGCTCTTCGTGGGTCCCGTGGGAAAAGTTCAGCCGAGCCACATTCATGCCGGCCAGGCACATGGCCCGAAGCGTTTCTTCCTGAGAGCAGGCCGGTCCGATGGTGCATACGATCTTGGTTTTTCTCATTGCGTTACCTTTCGTTTAACCGATGGAAGCGATGCCGGAAAAAGCCTGGTACAATGCCAGGATCACGCCGATCACGGCTTCGCCGCCCAGCAATCCTGGGGCAATGATGTCGCCCAGGCCCGATTGGGTGAATTTCGGCGCGAAGCGATTCGTCAGGTATTTCAGCAGTCCGCCGATCATCGCCGTCAGCGACAGATAGAACGGAAGATAGATGCCCAGGCCCAGCGTCATGACCGGAAGATTCATTACGTAAAGGACCAGCCCAGTCACACAACCTATTATGAAAGAAGTCATGTGGGGTATACCGCCTACCATGGCCGCTACCATGCTGGCCTGGGGCGCCGGAAACATTTTGTCGGGACCGAAGGCCTCCGGACCGTAGGCCTTGAGGACTACGAAAAATACGCCCACAGACACAAATGCGCCGATCAGCCCGCCCAGACATTCGGCGGTCCATTGGGCCTTCGGATCGGTTTTCAGTATATGCCCCGCTTTAAAATCGTTCATAATGTCGCCGGCCAGGCCGCAGCCTACCGCCACCGCAGCCGCCACGAAGAACGCCTGAGACTGGGGCAGCCGAGCGACCAGTTGGATCAAAAGCAGTACGATCACACCGAAGACTTCCATGGGATTGATGCCCGACTGTCCCACCACTTGGGCGGACATGGAGCAAGCCAACCAAACGCCGACGATGGTCAGGACGCCGGTCAACGGGCTCATGCCAACGCCTAAAGTAAAGAGCAGCGCGCAGGCGGCCAGAACAAAAGGTACGATCCGAATGTTCATGGCGCTTCCGCTGCTTCGTTTCATCATATTTTTGATCATTTCACCGGCTGCGGGCAGGATGCCCTTGACCACGATGCCGACACCGCAGCCGACCATAACGCCGATACCCAGAGAGGTCTTGATGGCCGAGGCTGTGGACAGGTCCCACCATCCGGCGGACACGCCGCCGACGACAACACCGATGTCACCGATGATGGCGCCCAGGAACCAAACGAAGATATACAACGGTCCGATAATATATCCCACAGCCAGCAACATGGGCGACAACCAGACAAAAGCCGCCACGCCGGCGTTGATAAGGCCACTGCTCACCGGCAACGTGGAAGGGATCCACAGAAGCTTGTCTCGCATGAAGGTAAAAAGGGCTGAAACGCCGAAGGCGGAAAAGAGCGTCCTGGATTTCTTTCCTCCTTCGTCTCCGATCACCAGGGTGTCGGCCGCCGCCTGCCCCATGGGATACGGAAGGTCTTTCTCCACGATGAAGTGATGATGGATGATCCCCGTGGAAATCAGTCCCATGAGCACCCCGCCCAAGACCACCAAAAACAGAGTGGTCATATCCGTTTCCGTGCCGGGGTCCAGCATATACAGACCGGGAATGGTGAAGGCTACGCCGCCGGCCACCATGGCGCCTGCCGACATGGCCGTGTGGGTGACGTTGATTTCATTGATGTTGGTGTTTCCCAGCGCTTTAAGGGAAAACATGGATACCAGTGCGACGAAAATGATCGGCCAGGGTAAGGCTCCCAGTTTGAGCGCCACATACATGGAGCTCGTAGTGAGGATGACTGCCCCCAATCCGCCGATAATCATACCGCGGACGGTCAGCTGGTTTTTCAGGGATAACGATTGTGCTTTGTGTGCTTTGCTTTTTCTTTTCTGTGTCATCTTTCTTCTCCTTCCGGGTCACGGTAGAACTATTTCCTTCGTGCCCTGTTGGGATATTCTACCGCAATTCCCTTTCGCATACAATAATGATCAGGAGAATACCTTGCGACAGATCCTGTTTTTTGATATCATTGAGAACAGAGTATGCGAGAGCCCCGGCCCTCGGGCTCTTTCCCAATACACACTTTTCACACTACTTATTTTATTAATTTAATAGGAGGAATCAACATGGCACTGAAATACATCGACAGACGCGGGACCGACAGCGCGAAATGGGATGCGCTGGATTCGCAGTTCGGCGACCCCGATCTTCTGGCAATGTGGGTAGCCGACATGGATTTCAAGGAAGCTCCTTGTATCACGGAAGCCCTCAAGAAGTACATCGACACCGCAGCATTCGGATATTACTCCCCGGGGAAAGGCTATTTTGACGCCTTTATCGAATGGGAAAAGAAATACCACGGATACGACGTTAAAAGAGAATGGATCTGCTTCGCTCCGGGCATCGTGCCCGCTTTCAACTGGGTCCTCCTCTGGGCTACGAAACCCGATGACGCAGTGATCCTGCTCACACCGGTCTACTATCCCATGATCAACGCCGCCAAGTGGAACGACCGAACACTGATCCAGTGCGACTTGGTGCGCAACGGTATGGATTACACCATCGACTTCGAAAAATTCGAAAAGGATATCGTGGAAAACGATGTCAAACTCTTCATCATGAGCTCGCCCCACAATCCCATCGGCAGAGTCTGGACACCCGAAGAACTCCGCCGGCTCATGGAGATCTGCCGCAAGCACAACGTGCTGGTCATTTCCGACGAGATCCATCAGGATTTCGTGTTCGGCGCCAACAAGCACTATCCCACGGCGACCCTGGGCGATTACGACGATTTCTGCATCACCATGACCGCTGCCTCCAAGACCTTCAACCTGGCCGGCCTGCAGAATTCCATGGTGATCATCCCCAACGAAGAACTGCGGGAACGTTATCTGGAATACCAAAGACGGATCCACACCTACGATGGCAACGCTTTCGGTTTTGTGGCTGTGGAAGCAGCCTACAAAGGCGGCAGGGCCTGGCTGGAAGAAATCAAAGCCCAAATCTACAGCAACTTCGAATACGTAAGGGACACCTTTGCCAAGGAGATCCCCGACGTTACCGTAGCCGACCTGCAGGGAACTTATCTGCTCTGGATGAATTTTGAAAAGTATTTCAAAACCCAGGAGGAAGTCAAAACCTTTATGCAGGACAAGTGCGGCATCGCCTTCGACTACGGCGAATGGTTCGGAGGAGACAACTTCGTGCCCTTCGTGCGCATGAACCTGGCCACCACCCACGAGCTGGTGGATCAGGCAGTCCAATCCATCATTCGCGAGATCAAAAAACTGTAAATTGATCCAGTGCAGCGACCTTCGCACATGCGAGGGTCGCTTTTTTTTCAAAAGTCACTTTACAGTGCGTTTTTTTTGTGCTAACGTATATCCAATATTTACAGGAGATCCAAACGATGAGAACCAACCGTTTCGCAGCAGAATACTTTTACTTTAGCTTTGCAGGATATTATTACCGCAAGGTTTCTTTGCGTTCTGCAGCCAAAGACGAGTGACTTGTTTGTAAGACGACCCTTCTTACACAATGGATTGCAACTCCGAAGCAGAACGCTTGGGAGTTTTTTATTAGGCGGAGGTAAAAAATGATAGTTGTATTAAAAGCCAATCCCGATCCGGAACAATTGGAAAACCTGACGACATGGCTCACCGGCCAGAACATCACCATCCATTCCAGCCTGGGCGTCAACAATCTGGTGCTGGGTCTGGTGGGGGACACCTCGGTGATCGACATGGATCTTGTCAAGTCCCTGGACATCGTGGAAGATGTGAAACGGATCCGGGAGCCCTACAAGAACGCCAACCGGAAATTCCATCCCGATGACATGATCGTGGATGTAGGCGGCGTCAAGATCGGCGGAGGACATTTCGTGATCATCGCCGGGCCTTGCTCCATCGAGACGGAAGCACAGATGAATGAAGTAGCCCGAGGCGTTCGGGACGGCGGCGCTGCTCTTCTGCGCGGAGGCGCCTTTAAGCCGCGCACATCCCCTTACGCCTTCCAGGGGTTGGGCGGCAACGGCATCGATCTGCTGATCAAGGCGAAAAAAGCTTCGGGACTTCCGGTCGTAACGGAGATCATGGAAATCAGTCAATTGGAATACTTCGAAGAAGTGGATATGATCCAAGTGGGCGCCAGAAACATGCAGAATTTCCAGCTGCTCAAAGAATTGGGCCGTGTGGATCGTCCGATCCTGCTGAAACGCGGCATGGCCAACACCATCGACGAACTGCTCATGAGTGCCGAATACATCATGGCCGGCGGCAATGAATCCGTAGTCCTTTGCGAAAGAGGCATCCGCACGTTTGAGACTTCCACGCGCAATACGCTGGACATTTCCGCCATCCCGGTCTTGAAAAAGAAGACCCATTTACCGGTCATCGTGGATCCCAGTCACGCCGCGGGAATGGCCGAACTGGTCAAACCCTTGGCGCTGGCGGCAACGGCCGCAGGAGCGGACGGACTGATGATCGAAGTCCATAACGATCCCCAGCACGCCTTGTGCGACGGCGCGCAGTCCCTGACTCCGGAGCGATTCGCAGAAGTTGCCAAAGCCATTTTTGCCGTACGCCCCTTCGCTATGTGCTCAGAGGAAATGAGCCAATAACCCCCCGAAGCAAAGGAGGAAACATCATGAACATCGGTATTGTAGGCCTGGGTCTCATCGGAGGCTCCATCGCAAAGTCCATCAAGAGAGAAACACCCGACACGGTGATGGGATACGACATCAACGTGAGCACGACCCACAAGGCCCGGTTGCTGGAGGCCATCGATCTGGAGTTGACCGAAGAGCGGATCGACGTCTGCGACGTGATCCTGGTGGCGCTGTACCCCAACGACATCATCCGATGGGTCAAGGACAATTGTCGCCGGTTCAAGCCCGGATGCATCATCATGGACTGCGGAGGGGTCAAAGAATCCATCTGTGACGTGCTGTTTCCCCATGCGGAAGCGAACGGTTACTGCTTCGTTGGCGCCCATCCCATGGCCGGCGTGGAACGGTGGGGCTTTGACAACGCCCAGGGTTCGATGTTCAAGAATTCCTCCCTCCTGCTGGTGCCCCCAAAGGGGATCGGTCTGGAGCGGCTTCAGATGATCAAAAAATTCTGGGGCGCCCTGGGCTTCGGGAACATCGTGATCACCACAGCCCGGGAACACGACCGGCGCATCGCCTTTACTTCCCAGTTGGCCCATGTGGTATCCAGCGCTTATGTAAAAAGTCCCACAGCCCAAATGCAGCACGGTTTTTCCGCCGGCAGCTACAAGGATATGACACGGGTCGCCCGGCTGAACGAGCTCATGTGGAGTGAACTTTTTTTAGAAAACGCAGAACACCTGACCGAAGAGATCGACGGCATGATCGAGCACCTGAAGGCATACAGAGAGGCCGTGGCAGAAAAAGACCGTGAAAAGCTGACGGCCTTGTTGAAGGAGGGCCGAGAGCTCAAAGAATTGGCGGACAGAGAGGATATGGAAGAATGAATACTGTGACCGTGCACACGGATCCTCCTTATACTGTGAGGATCGGCCCGGGGCTTCTGGGCAGGCTGGGCGAGCTTTTGCCTTCTGTGCTTTCCGGGTGTAAAATAGCAGTGATCACCGACGATGTGGTGGATCGACTCTACGGACCGTCGGTGGAAGCATCTCTGAAGGAAGCCGGTTATCCGGTGTCGAAATTCGTCTTTCTCAACGGAGAAGCGCAAAAGACGCTGGGTACCTTTGGCTCTATGCTGGATTTTCTGGCCGAAGAAGGCTTCGACCGAAGCGACGGGATCCTGGCGCTGGGCGGCGGCGTAACAGGCGACATGGCGGGCTTTGCGGCCGCCTGTTACCTGCGGGGAATCCGGTTCGTCCAAGCGCCCACCACCTTTCTGGCCGCAGTGGATTCTTCCGTAGGAGGGAAAACCGGTATCAATCTGAACCGGGGGAAGAATCTGGCCGGCGCCTTTTACCAGCCGCAAGCCGTTTTCTGCGACACCGACGTCTTACAAACGCTGCCCGGCGAAATATATGCCGAAGGCACGGCGGAAGCGGTAAAATGCGCGGTCATCGGAGATCCGATCCTCTTCGGACTTTTAGACAAAGCCTCCTTCTCCGAGGAAGAAGTGATCCGCCGCTGCGTAACTTTTAAAGCCTCTGTGGTGGAACAGGACGAAAAGGAAGAAGGTCTGCGGGCGATCCTGAATTTCGGCCACACGCTGGGCCACGCGATGGAAGTGTGCAGCAACTACACAATACGACACGGCCGGGCCGTAGCCCTGGGTATGATCGCCGTCACCCGGGCGGCGGAAAAGAGCGGGTTTGCAGAAAAAGGCACACTGGACGCCTTAAGGCAAATACTGGAGATCCGAGGCCTTTGGGGTTCTATTGAATGGAACCCCGAACATCTTCTTTCTGCCGTCGGCGCAGACAAAAAGAAGCGCAAAGATCGGCTGACCCTGGTCCTGCCCCGGCGCATCGGCGCCTGTGAACCCGTTTCCATGAACCTGGACGAGGCGAAAGCCATGCTTCGGACCGGATTGGAGTAATATGAACATTCTGATCCAACCCTCGATCCTGAACGGAAGGATCCACAGTATCCCCAGCAAATCCCAGGCCCATCGGGCCATGATCTGCGCCGCCCTGAGCGGAAATCCGGAGCTGATTTCCATTGAAAAACCTTCAGAAGATTTGATCGCCACAAGACAGGCTTTGGAGATCCTGCGGGGCGCCGGCGCGGCAGACTGCCGCGAGAGCGGCACCACGCTCCGGCTTCTGGTGCCCGTCGCAGCCGCCCTGGGGCTGGACGTCACCTTTACGGGAGAAGGGCGGCTGCCCCGGCGCCCCATGGAACCTCTCTTGAGCCTCCTGACGCAGCACGGCATCCGTTTTTCCCGACCTGCGCTGCCCTTTCGCCTTTCCGGCCGCTTGCAGAGCGGTCGCTACGAGATCCCCGGAAACATCAGTTCCCAATACATCAGCGGCCTGCTTCTGGCCCTGCCCCTTCTGGAGGGGGACAGCGAACTGATTCTGACCACCGACCTGGAAAGCGGCGCCTACGTGGACATGACGCTGGATTGCCAAACCCGCTTCGGCATCCGGATCCTGCCCGAAGCAAAAGGCTGGAGCATCCCCGGAGGACAAGCCTATCGCGCGCCAGACTTTTTCACGGTAGAAGGAGACTGGAGCAACGGCGCATTCTGGCTGGCAGCATCAGCCCTCGGGTCTTCGATAGATGTTCTGGGCCTTTCGAATGAATCCCTCCAGGCAGACCGGCGGATCCGAACCATCCTGGACAGCGGTGAAACCGACACGGATGTGCGGGAGATCCCCGATCTGGTCCCGATTCTGGCGGTGCTGGCCTGCGGAAAAAAAGAAAGCACCGTTCTGCGAAACTGCGGCCGTCTCCGCCTCAAGGAAAGCGACCGGATCGAATCGGTCAAAGCCATGATTCAAGCCCTGGGCGGCCGGATCCGAAACGATGGCGACGATCTGATCATCGATGGGACCGGAAGTCTGGACGGCGGGACCGTAAACAGCTTCGGCGACCACCGCATCGTGATGGCCTCGGCTATCGCCGCCACGATATGCCTAGAACCGGTGTTGATCCGGGAGGCTCAGGCGGTCTCCAAATCCTATCCCGACTTCTTTACCGATTACAATACACTTGGAGGGAATGCCCATGTCATCTGATTTCGGAAAGCATCTGAGGATCCAGCTCTTTGGCCAGTCCCACTCGGAAGCCCTGGGTGTAGTCATCGACGGACTTCCTTCCGGCATCGAGCCGGATATGGACCGGATCCTGCACTGGTTGAAGCGCCGGGCTCCCGGAGGGAGCGCCCTTTCTTCTCCACGGAAAGAACCGGACCTGCCGGAGATCCTGTCGGGCCTTGCCGGCGGCAAGACCTGCGGCGCGCCCCTTTGCGCTGTCTTCCGGAACAAAGACACACGCTCCGAAGACTACGATGAACTCAAGCACATCCCCCGGCCCGGTCACGCCGACTACACCGCCTATATCAAAACAGGCGGCGCCAACGATATCCGGGGAGGTGGTCATTTTTCAGCCCGGCTTACCGCGCCACTGGTCTTTGCCGGAGCCCTGTGCGCCCAGCTTCTGGAAGAGAAGGAAATTTATATAGGCGCCCACATCCGTTCCGTCGGGTCCGTGGAAGACCGTCCTTTCGACCCTGTAAACACTACGCCGGAAGCTCTGAAGGAGCTTCAGCAAGCACCTTTTCCCGTTTTGGACAGACAGGCCGGTCAGAGCATGGAGACCCATATTCTGGATGCCGCCGCTCGAAAGGATTCCGTAGGCGGCATCGTGGAGTGCTGCGTGCTGGGCTTGCCTCCGGGGTTGGGAGAACCCATTTTTGACGGCCTGGAAAACCGGATCTCCGCTGCCGTCTTTGGCATCCCCGCCGTCAAGGGCATCGAATTTGGGGACGGCTTCGAAACAGCTCGGTCCACCGGCAGCGTCAACAACGATGCTTTTTGTTACGAAGGCGGACGGGTTCGCACGAAGACCAACCACAACGGCGGCATTCTGGGTGGACTGGCCTCGGGCATGCCCCTGATTTTCCGAGCAGCTTTCAAGCCCACGCCTTCCATCGGCCTGCCCCAGGATTCCGTGGATCTGTCCACCGGCACAAATACGCAGCTCACCGTCAAAGGACGGCACGACCCCTGTGTGGTGCCCCGGGCCGTGCCCTGCGTGGAAGCTGCCACCGCCATTGCGCTATATGATCTATACTTAGGAGACAAACGATGATGAACTTGGAAGAGTGCAGAAAAAAAATCGACCACATTGACGATCAGATGGCCGAGCTTTTCAAAGAACGGATGTATCTGGCCACCGACGTGGCCCGTTACAAGAAAGAAAACGGCCTGAACGTCCTCAACAGAGAACGGGAACGGGAGATCCTGGATCGGATGACGGAGAAAAACGGGGAAGAGCTGGCAATTTACACCAAAGTCTTTTTCAATACGCTCTTCGATCTGTCCCGCTCGGCGCAGGTGAAACTCGTCGCTCAGGAAACGGCCCTGGAAAAGAAGATCCGCGCTGCGATCGTTAAGACTGCTCCGCTTTTTCCTCAAAAAGCCGTGGTCGCCTGTCAGGGTGTAGAGGGATCCTACTCCCAGCAGATCTGCGATAAAATGTTTGCCCTGCCCAGCATCATGTACTTCAGTAATTTTGAATCAGTGTTCAACGCTGTGGACAAGGGATTGTGCAAATACGGCATCCTGCCCATCGAAAACAGCTCCTACGGCTCCGTCAACGAAGTCTACGACCTGATGAAAAAATATCGTTTCTCCATCGTTCGCAGCAGCAAGCTGAAGATCAACCATTCCCTGCTGGCCAACGAGGGCGCCCGGTTGGAGGATATCCGGGAGATCTATACCCACGAGCAGGCCTTGGGACAGTGCAGTGATTTCATGAACGCCCATAAGGAGATCCGCTTTAAGTCCTGCGAGAATACGGCAGTGGCCGCCAAGCGCGTGGCCGAAAGCGGACGAAAAGACCTGGCCGCTATTTCCTCCATGGCCTGTGCCCGGCTCTATGGACTTTCTCCTCTTCAGCACGACATTCAAAACAGCGACGACAACTATACCCGGTTCATCTGTATCGGAAAAGAACTGCAGATCTTCCCCGGCGCCAATAAGATCAGCCTGATGATGGCCATTCCCCACACCCCGGGATCTCTGTACCAAACAGTGGCCAAATTCGCTTCGTTGGGGCTGAACATCTGCAAAATTGAAAGCCGTCCCATTCTGGGAACGGATTTTGCCTTTATGTTCTATTTCGACATCGACGCCAGCGTTTATGCGCCGGAAGTGCTTCAGTTCCTGGGCGACCTGAAAGGGTACTGCGATCCCTTCGTCTTCCTGGGGGCCTATTCGGAGTATTGACATGAGATACGGCCTGATCGGAGAAAAGCTGGAGCACAGCTACAGCAAGATCATCCACGAAAAGCTCGGGCACTACAGCTACGAACTGATCCCTCTGCAACGGGACGAACTGGAACCTTTCCTCAAAGAAGGCAACTGGCAGGGCTTGAATGTGACGATCCCGTACAAGCAGTCTGTGATCCCCTTTTGTGAAAAGCTTTCGGATCGGGCAAAACAGATCGGCAGCGTAAATACGCTGGTGCGAAGGCCTGACGGCTCGATTTGTGGCGACAATACCGACTATGACGGCTTCTGCGCCATGGCCGACCAGGCCGGTCTGGATTTTCGGGATCGAAAAGTCCTGATACTGGGCAGCGGCGGCACCTCCCTGACCGCCCGGGCCGCAGTCCGGGATCGCGGCGGCCGGCCGGCGGTCATTTCCCGCAGCGGCAGCAGTCATTACGGAAATCTTCACCTGCACCGGGATGCAGAATTGATCGTAAACACCACGCCGGTAGGCATGTATCCCGACACCGAAGAACAGCCCTTGGACCTGGTCGATTTCCCCCGATGCCGCGGAGTCCTGGACGTGATCTACAATCCCTTTTCCACCCGGCTGATCCTCCAGGCGAAGGCTTTGGGGATCCCCTGCAGCGGAGGGTTGACCATGCTGGTGGCCCAGGCCAAACGGGCGGCGGAACTCTTTACGGGGCAATCCTTGCCCGACGGACTGATCGGAGGGATCCGGGAGGACTTGATGAACGATCTGACGAATCTGGTGCTGATCGGCATGCCCGGCTGCGGAAAGACCACCGTAGGTAAACAATTGGCAGCGGAACTGGGGATGGATTTTGCCGACACCGACGAAGAGGTGGAAGCCGCCGCCGGTCTGTCGATTCCGGACCTTTTCGAACAGGAGGGCGAGGCGGTATTCCGAGAGTTGGAGGCAGAGCAGCTGCAGAAGCTCGGAAAAGAAAACAAACTGGTGATTGCCACCGGAGGCGGCGTCGTCAAGGATCCCCTCAACTACGCCCGTCTGAAGCAAAACGGACTCATCCTCCTGCTGGAACGGGATCCTCGACGACTGTCCATCAAGGGGCGGCCTCTTTCAAAGAATCGAGAAGAAGTTATGGAACTGTATCGGGAGCGGATCGGTTTGTACGAAGCTTTTGCGGATATCCGCATCATGAGCAACTGTTCCATTGCGGAAGTGGTGAAGAACATTCGGGAAAGGATCGGAAAATGAAGAAGCTGCTGATCATCAACGGCCCCAACATCAATCTGCTGGGCCTGCGGGAGCCGGATCTCTACGGCAGAGATACCTACGAGGATCTGGTCCGGCGGATCGAAAAAGCTTGTAAAAAGCACAGCTTTGAATGCAAGTGTTTTCAGAGCAATCACGAAGGCGCGCTCGTGGACGAGATCCAGGAGGCCCGGGGACGGTTTGACGGGATCGTAATCAACCCGGCCGCCTACACCCACACCAGCATCGCCATTCTGGATGCGTTGCGGGCCGTGGGTATTCCCGCGGTGGAGGTCCACCTGACCGACATCTCCGCCCGCGAGGAATACCGAAGGATCTCCTTCGCCGGCAAAGCCTGTGTCCGCACCATTGCCGGCCACGGCCCCGCCGGCTACGAAGAAGCCATTACTTTTCTGGAGGACTATCTGAAGCATCCTGCTTCCAAATGATCCTTTTGAGCATCACCAAAATCGGCAGAGCCAAAAACCAGCTCCCCAGCACGTCGCTGGGCCAGTGGACGCCCACGTAGATCCGGGAAAAGCCCATTAGCCCGATATATAGAAAGAGTATGCCGCACACGACCTTGAGGCGCCTTTCCGAACGAATGAACGGAACGGCGCCCTCTTCTTTTTTGTACAAAGGCAGCTCGGCGCCGTCCGTGCCGTAATAATAGAGCAGAAGCAGGATCAAGGTGCCCCAGACCAGAAAGCCGGTCAGGCTGTGGCCGCTGGGGAAACTGTATCCGCCCTGTTCCAGCAAGTGCAGGGACACATCGGGCCGCACCCTGGAAAACAAGTGTTTCAGCACCTGGTAAGAAAGCACGGCGGAAAGCGCGGCCAGGGTCAGGGGAATGCCATAAGCCCTCCGGGCTCTCGGGATCAGAAGCAGAACCAGGCACATCGGAGTGACTGCCTGCCAGTTTCCGCTGTAGGTGAGGGGAATCAGCAACGACGTCAGCGTCGGAGTTCTTCCCTGCAATACACTCGTCTGAATCATCAGGTCCAGGCGCTCCAGGCTGCCGTTCATCATGAGCAGGGCTGTTGCGGCAAATCCCGCCGCTCCGAGAATAAAGATCCATCGGTCCTGCATGCGAACTGTTTTTTTCAATGATCCCTCTCCTTTGTTTTCATCTGTCTAAATATTTTGCAAGCTCTATGATATACTATATGGCAACGGTCGTTTTGTACAGGACCACTCTTTTGAGACGACCATATTTTTTAGAGAAAGCTGGTATTTTATGAAGAAAAACATCCCTTTTCTGTTGATTCTTGCCCTCCTGCTTGCACAAGGCCTCTCCTATCTCAAGATCGCCGAATTGGAAAGACAGCTTGCGCAAACCACTTCTTCCTTGTGGACACTGCAGGACTCCGTAAACACGCAGATCAGCTCCATATATACGAACGTGGACGATAGGCTGGAAAAACAGGCAAGTTATATCGAACAGATCCAAACGACTATCGGGGTTCCGGATGCAGCCGATCTCACCGTCCCGGTCACCTATACCCTCCTTCCCAAAGAAGTCCGTAACGGAACAGCCGTGAGCTTGGATTTCGGGGACAAGATTCTTCCCATGGAAAGAAACGGCACGTCTTTTTCGCTGACGGTGAACGCAAAGATCTTTGACGCGGAGCTGGATCCCACCCTCGTCATTGCCGAAGGAGATGTCACGAAAACAGAGAAAAACGACGCCCTATCCCTGCGTCGGATCCAGGATAAAATCTTTCCTTACATGCATATCAGATTTATGGGCTCCTATGGCGGCAACGGTCAGGGCTTCCACATCACCGGAACGCTTGGCGCGGACATAAAGCCGGTATCGTCGTCCCCGGACACCGTAACTTATGAAGAAGCTTTGTTTGTCATCCAAGTAGACGACACCGTCCTTTCGGAGACGCCGATCGACATCGGCCTCCTGGACGGACATGAAATCGACGAAAAGATCCCTCTGCAGGACGGAGAAACCTGCACGATGCTCGTAGTGATCACCGACAATCTGGAACTGGAACATCACTATACGATCGCATCCTATGTTCAGGGCAACCAAGCGCAACGGGAGCCCCTTTTCGATGAAGCCGCTATTTACATGAAAGACGGTACGCTGCTCCAAGACCCCGCGTATTAGTCGGTATTAGAAAATAAGGAGGAATTATGGACAAGAAACCTGTATTGGTCATCATGGCCGCCGGCATGGGCAGTCGGTACGGCGGGTTGAAACAAATGGACCCCATCGGCAGCGACGGAGAGCTGATCATCGACTTTTCCTTGTACGATGCCTGGCGCGCCGGATTTGAGACAGCCATTTGTATCATCAAAAAAGAAATCGAAGCGGACTTTAAGGCAATCATGGATCGGGGGGCTGCCGGGCGAATGAATCTTCAGTACGCTTATCAGGAGATCGACGCGGTGCCGGAAGGCTTTTCGATCCCCGAAGGTCGTAACAAACCCTGGGGGACCGGTCACGCCCTGCTCCAGGCGAAACCTCTGATCGACGGGCCCTTTGCTGTGATCAATGCGGATGACTATTACGGACGCGATGCCTTTGTTTCCGCTTACGACTACCTGTCTCGAGCCGAGGATCAGGAACGGTACGACTACTGCATGATCGGATACTCCATCGAAAACACCCTGACGGAAAACGGCCACGTGGCCCGGGGCGTCTGCGCTCTGACGCCGGAGGGTTATCTGAGCGATATCAGGGAGCGGACAAAGATTCAAAGAAATCAAGGAAAAATACAATTCACACAGGATGACGAACACTGGACCACGCTGGCGGAGGGCACGCCGGTTTCCATGAATTTCTTCGGGTTTACCCCTTCGTTTCTGGAGGAATTGGAACGGCGGTTCCCCATCGTTCTGACGGAGCTCCTGGAGACGAATCCCGTCAAAGGAGAATTCTACATTCCGCTGGTGGTGGGAGAGCTGATCGAAGAACATCGGGCAAAGGTTAAAGTGATCCCATCCCAAGACAAATGGTACGGCGTCACGTACAAAGAAGATAAGCCCTTGGTGATGGCGGCCATGGAAGAAAAAAAGAAAGCCGACGAATATCCTGCTCGCCTGTGGGCAGCTGCGGAACCGTTCGAAAGGAATACGAAAGCATGACAAACACCAGAAGCCTCCTGGAGACTCTGAGCAGTCTGGCCGGCCCCTCGGGTTTCGAGGCCGAAGTCGTTCGGACCGCTGTAGAACTTCTGAAACCCCTCACCGACGAAGCCTATGTGGACGTTTTCGGCAACGCCGTGGGGATCCTGCGATGCGGGAAACCCGATGCCAAGCGCATCCTTTTTTCAGCCCACCTGGATGAAATCGGCTTTATCGTCACCGGCGCGGAAGAAGGATTTCTGCGATTCGCCCCCATCGGAAGTATCGATCCCCGAATGCTGCCGGGCAGAGAGTTGACGATCATGACAGACCCGCCGACCTTCGGCATCATCACCTGTCTGCCGCCTCATGTGCTCAGCGCCGAGGAAATGGACCGGTCCTTTCCAATGGAAGATCTGCGCATCGACCCGGGTCTTTCCAAGGAAGACGTGTCAAAAACCATTCCGGTCGGAACGCCGGCAGTTTACCGGGCAGGATTCTTTTCCATGGGCAAAGACGCAGTCTGCGGCAAAGCCATGGATGACCGCGCCTGCTTTGTCGCAGCGTTGCTGGCTCTGGAAAAACTGAAAGGAAAAGCGCAAGAGCAGGACATTGTTGTGTTGGGCAGCACTCGGGAGGAAATCGATCACGGCGGCGCAACGGTGGGAACCTTCTCTCTGGATCCGGACCTGTGCGTCGCGATAGACGTTACGCATGCGGAGACGCCGGACGGCGGGCCGAAGCACACGGATTGTGTTCTGGGCGCAGGTCCTGCCGTGGCCTTCGGACCCAACCATACACCATGGGTGCGGGATCGATTGTTTTCCCTGGCGAGACAAAAGGAAATCCCCACTCAGCGGATCGTCATGGAAGGCAAAAGCTATACGGACGGCTGGGAAATGCAGATCTCCCGGGAAGGGATCCCCACCTGCGTCGTTTCTCTTCCTACTCGTTACATGCATACACCCATGGAAACCATTTCTGTTCAAGATATCGAGTCGCTGGCAGATCTGCTGGCAGCATTTATGGAAGCGCCGGGATGGGAGGGTGACTGCCGATGAAAGAACTGCTCAGAGAACTGTGTCAAGTCCCCGGGATATCCGGCTTTGAAGAAGAGATCCGCGCATGCATCGCGGAAAAAATCCGTCCCCACGTTCAAGACATGAAGGTGGACGCCGTAGGCAATCTGATCGCATGGAAAGCGGGGCGGCGCAAAGCGAAAAACGAATTGCTGATCACTGCGCACATGGATGAAGTCGGTTTTATCGTAAAAAGGGTAGACGACAAAGGCTATATTCGCTTCGCCCCCATCGGCGGAATCGACCGGAGAACTGTGATCGGCAAAAAAGTCCTGGTGGGCAAGGCGCGCATTCCCGGCGCCATAGGACTTCGCGCGTATCACCTGGTAAGCGCCAAAGAAGAAAAAATCGTTCCGGATATGGCGGACCTGTATATCGACATCGGCGCTACCGGGAAAGAGGACGCCCAAAAGCTGGTTCAGATCGGCGACGAGATCGTTTTCGACAGCGATTGGGTGGAATTCGGAAACCACCGAATCAAAGCCAAAGCCCTGGATGACCGGATTGGATGCGCCGCTATGATCCGCTTGATCCAAAGCGAACTGCCCGTGGATTGCACCTTCGTGTTTTCCGCCCAGGAAGAAGTGGGCGCCCGAGGTGCTTTCGGCGCCGCTTTCGCCATCCGCCCCCACATCGCGCTGGTTCTGGAAGGAACCACAGCTGCGGATTTGCCGGAGCTTAAAGAACATCGGCAGGTGACCCGGGTCGGCGCCGGTCCGGTCCTGGGACTGATGGACCGTCAGACCCTCTATGACCGGGAGTTATTTGAACGCCTCAGAGCTTTGGCCGAAAAACACGGCATTCCCTGGCAGACCAAGCGGACCATTGCCGGCGGGACCGATGCCTCAGCGATCCAAACCACAGCGAGCGGCGTTCGCGTGGCTTCGATCTCTGTTCCGGTGCGCTACATACACACCCCCTCTTCCACCGCTTCACTGAACGACTGCGAGCAGTTGTACGTCCTGGCTGAGCGCTTTATCGAAACCATCGCCAACGAGAAGGAGGATCTGTAATGGATATACTGACCGCTTTGCAGGAGCTGAACGCCTGCCATGCCCCTTCGGGAGAAGAAAAAGAGATCCGGGATTGCATCCAGCGCATGACATTGGATCGCGTCGACGAAACTCACGTGGATGCCTTGGGCAATCTGATCCTTCATAAAAAAGGAACGGGTCCCAAATTGCTGTTTGCGGCTCACATGGACTCCATCGGATTGATGGTGACCCACATCGAAAAGGAAGGATTCCTGCGCTTCGGCTGCATTGGCGGCCTCCCGGCCGAAAACATCCTCTACACGCCGGTGCGCTTCCTAAGCGGAATCCGGGGCACCATCGTGCCGGATCAAGCCGCAGACCGGTCCAAACTGACATTGGATGACCTTTATGTGGACATCGGAGCTAAAGACGAGCAGGAAGCGGCAGAGCAGGTACGCATCGGAGACACCGCCGTCTATGATACGCCTTTGAATTTGCTTGGCAACCGGCTCCTTTCACCGTATCTGGACAACCGGATCTCCTGTCTGGCCCTGCTCAAGGCTATGGAAAGCATCGACAAAAGCCCCAACGATCTGTATTTCGTATTCACCGCCCAGGAAGAGCCCGGCCTGCGGGGCGCCAAGCCCGCAGCCTTCGCCATTGATCCGGACTATGCTGTGGTATGCGACGTGACGCCCGCCGGCGACCAGCCCGGCAGCAAACACTACGGCAGCAGCCGGCTGGGCGGCGGCGCCGCCATCAAGGTGATGGACACCTCGGTGATCTGTCATCCGGAAATGGTGGACCGACTGAAAGCGCTGGCCGAGAAGAACGGGATCACCGCGCAAAACGACGTGATCGTCAAGGGCGGCACCGACGCAGGCCCCCTCCACATTTCCCGCAGCGGGGTCCTGACCGGCGGCGTATCGGTCCCCTGCCGCTACATCCACACACCGCAGGAAATGGCGGATCTCCGGGACGTGGAAAGCTGCGCGGCGCTTTTGTCCGCCTTTGCCGAAAGCGCTCTGCCGGCTCTTCGCTGAACAAAGCATCAAAAATCCGGCCGGATCTTTCCGGCCGGATTTTCTCTGTTTTCCGTTCTTTTTCTATGCTTCCTTCTTCATTTTACGGAAGGACTCCACCGCATTTTCGTGGCGGACCTTCTTGACGTCAAACTTGAGAAATCCGAAAACCAGCTGGATGATGAAGCTGATGCCGAACATGGAAATGATCGTTCCCAATCCGATTTTCGCACCCAGAAGAAAACCGACCACAACCGCCGAACCCTCGATGATTCCGCGAATCACGCCAATGGGCGCATTGGGTAAACGCTTGGACAAAGCAGTCATGAGTGAATCTCTGGGACCGCAGCCCAAGCCGTTGCTGATGTAAAAATAGCTTCCCATGGCCACGATAAACTGACCCACCAAAAGCAACGCGACGCCTCCGGCAAATTTCTGGAGCTGCGGCAGGACATCCAGATACAAGAGCAGATCCACGAATTTCCCGATCAAGATCGTATTAAGGACCGTTCCGATCCCGATCGGTTCCTTGAGAAAGTAAACGAAGATCATGATCACAAAGGCGGTCAGGACCGATATGTCTCCGTAGGAAAGTGGAATATGGTAGGAAACGCCCATGTGGAAGGCTTCCCAGGGTCCCAATCCCACATTGGCCCGAATCACGCAATAGGACCCGCACGCAAAGAGAAAAAGACCGAATATCGTCCGCAACGTTCTTTTGATGTAACTGGTTTTATGGTTTTCAACGTTCATGGTTACCCCCTGTCGAAAAATACGCTTTTACCGCTTACCGAAAGGGGCACGCCGTATGCTGCTTTGATTTTTTTGGAAAACAATCCGATGTGGATGGCTGTTTTTCCCGCCGAATACATGACCCGGTTATCGATCCGAAGATCCGCGGCTACCGATACGGCAGAACCGATGGCTATGCCCAGGTCCGTTATGGCAAAAGCGCAGGCAATGCCGTCCGCCGCTGCTTCCGCACAGGTTTCTTTTCCGCAGTAGCCGCAGTTCAATCCATGCTGAGCATCCTCGACTCCCAGTAGGAGCAGTGCCGCCGCCTGATCGATATTTTTCGCATCTCGCAGAAAGAAGTCTGCGCCGATCTCTTTGCCGTATGTTCGCATGCTTTCGGCAAAAGCGTCTTTTTCGGGCCCATCCAGAATCCAGGTTTCCAGACGATCCAGGCCCCTTCCTTTGGGCGCCGTTCTGGCAGCCGCCGCCATCGCGTCGGCAGCAGACAATACTGCTCTGCGCTCCGCTTCTTTGCTTTCGTGCTTCATAAAATCCTCCTGATCTTTTTAAATTCCCAATCCGAATCGTTCCTTGACCCGCGTCATGGTCTTGCGGGCAATGACATCGGCCTTTTCCGTTCCTTCCTGAAGCAGGTCCTTCAGCTCCTGCGCGTGACGGATCTCCCGGTAACGCTCCTGGATCGGCGTGAGCGAATCCACGACGATCTCCACCAAATCCTTTTTAAAAGCCCCGTATCCCTGCCCGGCATACTGCTTTTCGATGTCCGATACGGGTTTTCCGGAAAAAGAGCTGTAGATGTTCAGCAAATTGCTCACGCCGGGTTTCTCTTTCGTGTCAAATCGGATTTCACCATCGGAGTCCGTTGTGGAACGCATGATGGCTTTCTTGATCTTTGCCGGCGCGTCCAGCAGTGAGATCCGACTGGCTTCGTTGGGCGCGCTCTTGCTCATTTTGCTCATCGGATCGTCCAGGGCCATGATTCGCGCGCCTTCCCGAAGGAACCTGCCCTCGGGCACAATAAAGGTCTCACCGTATTTATTGTTGACCCGCAGCGCGATATCTCGAGTCAGTTCAATGTGCTGCTTCTGGTCGTTTCCCACCGGAACGATATCCGCATCGTAAAGAAGGATATCCGCGGCCATGAGCACCGGATAGCAAAACAGTCCCGTGGGCGCCGATTCACTGTCCCGGCTCTTCTGTTTGAATTGGGTCATGCGGGAGAGTTCTCCCGTGTAGGAATTGCACATCAGCACCCAGGCCAGCTCCGCATGGGCCGGCACAGTGGACTGCACGAATACGATGGATTTCTTCGGATCGATGCCGATAGCCATGTAGAGAGATGCAATGTCCAGGATGTGTTCCTTCAGTACGACGGGATCCTGTTCCACTGTAATGGAATGCAGATCCACGATGCAATACACGCAGTGGTTTTCCTCCTGCAGATCCACAAATTGCCGAAGCGCGCCCAAATAATTGCCGATATGCAGATTACCGGTAGGCTGAACTCCGGAAAAGACTCTTTTCATGAATTGGTTTGCAGAATTTTCGTAATAAAAAACAAGATCCGTACGTCAATCCTGCTTCTCCTTTCTGTCAAATAACAGTTCCTATTATACTCCGAAGAGCTTGTATTTCCAACCCTCTTTTATTCGAGAGAAAAACCGGAGATGCCGGAGGTCTCCAAATATTCGATAATCTGCGCCGATACTTCGTCAATGTGCTCCCGGTTGCTGATGCGTAAACGGATATCGTAACGGTCTGTAAGATATTCGATCAGCTTGCAGAAGGCCTGAACGATACGCACGGCCGGAACGTGCCCTTCGGTGGCCGCCGCAACGGCTTCCAGCGGCTGCCCGGTGGTCTTTTCGTAGCAGATCAGGAGATCCCGCTGAATGACACTCAGATCCCTTACATAATCCTTTTCGAAATCAGCCAGAAATCCTTTGTCCACAAAGCGAAGCAAAGCCGAGATCACATCGGAAATCAGAAAGTAATCGATGTTTTTAATGCAGTGCCCGTTGATTTCCAGTGTGGAGCGCGTCTGGACCTGGATTGCTTTCTTCGTCGAATGCAGACTGTCGCTTCCGGAAATCAGGTCCCGATGCAGACGCTGAAGTTCTTCGTTGGGCGCAATGTTCAAATTGTCCCATAAGCCGGTCTCAAACTTTTTATAGTGGTTGATGGCGGCCACTCGATTGCCCATTTCATAATAAAGCCGCACGATGTTGTACGCGGTTTCTTCGTTATCCATATCCACCTGCGCCATTTCCTTCCAGGTGGTCAGGGCATCCTCAAGCCTTCCGCTTTCCTCGTAGCGCCGCGCCAGCGCCTTGAGCAGTTCTACCTGAATGCGTTCGCAGTTCATGCGTTCAAAGAGGATCATTTCGTTGAACTCGTTGCAGTTTTTAAGGTACCATCCCTCCATAAAATCTCCGCAGAAAAGTCCCTTGGTGTGCGCCAATTCCTCCAGATCTCTGGAATGGACCGAGCAGGCTTGGATTTTAAGGAGATCGCACTGAAAACTGTACCGGGAATCGATGGAGCAGCCGTCCTTTTCCGACAGGACCAGCGATCGGCCTGCGCGGTCCTGGGGAAGCAGCTTCTTCAGCTGCCACAGGTTGTAACGGAGATTGTATCGGGCCGCATCCGGCGTGCTGTCGGGCCACAGATAGGCCATGATTTTCTCTCTGCTTAAAAATCTTCCGTTGTGCGCAATAAGCAAATAGACCAAGGCTTGCGCCTTAGTGCTCAGCTGCTTGTCCAGCAGCTCTCCGTTGCAGGATATTTTCGTTTTGCCCAATAAACTGATTTGCAGCATGTTTCTCCTCTGCGCAGCGTATAAAGTCGCCGTCCCGTCAGGCGTGATAGACCAGTTCTCCGGATTTGATCGTATAGTTTACCTTCAAATCTTTGATTTTACCCGTAGGCGTCTTAAGAATATCCCCGTTCAGAATGACGATATCTGCCAGGTGCTTCTCCTTAAGGTATCCCTTTTCATCTTCTTTCCCGATGGCATACGCGCCATTGCATGTAAACATGCGGAGAGCCTCGGGAACGGTCACCCGGTGCTGTCCTACAGGATGGTTCACAGCAGCGTGGATGCCGGACAAGATGTTTGCCTTGCACACATCACTGTCAGTACCGCCGCAGAGCAGTACGCCTCCGTCCAGAATCTCCCGGAAAGGATTGCTGTTTTTATATTGTTCCCCCAGCCTCTTCTCGTACATTTTACCCTCGCCTCCCCAGCGAAGTTCATAAATAGGCCTCATGGAAAAGATGACGCCGAGGTCCGCCGCCAAGCGAATATGTTCTTCCCTGGGCAGCTCCACATGCTCCAGTCGATGGCGAAGTCCCGTAATTCCGGTGAGCGTCACGGCGCGTTCGTGGGCTCTGAGCGCCAGATCGATGGCACGATCGCCGATGGTGTACAGGGACAGCTGCAAATTCCGCCGATAACACTGCTCTACAAACTCGTTCATCCGGTCCTGGGTAAAATTGAGTCCGCCCTTTTCTCCGGGAGCATCGGCATACTCGAAAGAGATGGCGGCCAGACGTGCGCTGAAAGTCCCGTCCACATACAAGCAGCCCCCGACCCGATGCAGACCCATGGATTCCACACGGTCCAGGTCCAATGTCTGGAAAAACAATTCCATATCCAAATAGACGCTCTTCCGCTTGATGATCTCATTGATGAATTCGGCATCCTTGTCACAATAAATCGGCCCGCCCTCTACGGCGCAAGCCGTGGTAATACCAGCCTCCGCCACCTGCGGCATAATATTTTGCAAGGCATCCATCCTATAAAAATCACTGTACTGATTGGAGATATTTGCACGAAGCATGGCGTTGGCTTGACGCTGAAACACGCCGGTGGGCATCTGCTTATCGTCGAACAAAACACCCTGTACCGTAAAGGGAATTTTATAAAAAAGCAGCGCGCAAGTGTTGAGCACACTGGTCTGGTATTCGCTGGAATTGATCCAAATGGGCGTGTCGGAACAGATCTTGTCCAGATCCTGACGCGTGGGGAACCGCCGTTCCTTCAGGTTGTGGATATCCATGCGAATGGCGTGGATGGGCCGATTCGGTTCTTTTTTGTAGCGTTCATAGATCAGCTCACCGATATCTTTAAAACTTCTGGCATCCCCCAGATCCACGCACTGAGAATTCAGAGCTGTCTGCACCACGTGAAAATGACTGTCGATGAAGCCGGGAAGCACGGTCCCTTGCTGTGCATCGATCAGTACATTCCATTCCGACAATGCCTCCCGATAGGTTTCCCCTTCGCCCAAAGCAACGATCCGTTCTCCGTCCACAGCGATCCAGTCACAAGTCCTGTCTTGATCCTGCGTAAGGCAATGGCCATTGACGATCAATATTGAAGCCTTCATTTCTTTCTCCCATATGCCTGTGTTTTCTATGATTATATCATTTTTCCCGCAGAACCAAAAGAGAAGCCGAAGCTTCTCTTTTGGTCGTGGATTTTTTAATCCACCAGCACGCGAACCAGAAAGTCATAGAGGATCCTGGCGGTTTGGTAAACGGATTCCAATTCCGCATATTCGTCCTTGCCGTGAAAATTCTCTCCCGAAGCTCCGAAGATCAGCGCCGGTGCGCCGATACGAGTTCCCAGGTAGTTGAAATCTCCAATGCTTTGGAAGTAAGAGAGCGATGGTTCCCTTTCGCAAATGCTGCGCACAGATGCAACAAAGCTCTTCACCATGGGTTCGTCGGCAGATACCGTGTACGGCATGAATCCCCGGGAACCTTCTGACGGCGAGTCTCTAAAACTGCTGCGATACGTGCTGCGAATACCCGCCCGGGCCACCGCTTCGTCGATCTCCCGCAGGATCAGACTTTCATCTTCTCCCCGGACGGTATGGCGAAACAGTTTGATCTTTGCATAATCCGGAACGCTGCAGGCGCCTCCGTCTGCCTCCATGGCAATGACGCAGCACGTTCCTTTTCCTAAGTGTTCATCTTCAATAAAATCAATGTTGTCCAGTTCCCGAATCACAGCGGCGGCGTCTTTTGCCGCGCTGATGCCGAGCTCCGGCGTGGCGGCATGCGCCGCCTTGCCGAAAAACTCTACCTCCAACCCGTAGCCACCTCTGGCACCCAGGCAGATATCGGGAAAAGGCTTATCGTTGAACCCTGCACTGGGTTCGTTGATCACAGAAAAGTCCACGTCATCCAGAAATCCCGATTCGATCAGGGCGTTGGTACCCATGCCGTAAGGGCCTTCCTCCACCGAAACGAAGGATGCTTTGATCTTTCCCTTGAATGTTTCGTGTGTTTTTTGAAATTCCTTCAGCGCGATCATCGCAGCGGCGCATCCGGACTTCATGTCCAGGGCGCCCACGCCGTACAGGCGGTCCTCAATGATCTCTCCTTCAGGATTCCGGGTCCATCCCTGGCACAGATTGACCGTGTCCAGGTGTCCGTTGATATGGATCACCGGACCCTCTCCGGAGCCTTTCAGCTCCAGTACTACATTTTTCCCGTGGAAATCCGTTATTTTATCCTCGTGATACTCACGAATTTCTGCCGGCAGAGCCTGCCGGACAAGCCACTCTTTCACGAAGTCCATGATCCGATCTTCCTGAAAGTAAGGGCTTTGGATCTCTACAAGCTGCTGCAGCAGGGATGTTGTGTCTTTCTTAGATATCATCTTCCTGAACCTTTCCTGTGTCCTCCATAAATATGAATTTACCGGTTACAGCATAAAGTATAGCGATTACCGGAACAAACAAGGCCAGGAAAGTATACGGTAAATAATCTAAAGTTGCAACCCCTAATACACCGGCGAAGTAGACGCCGCACAGGCCCCAGGGAACCAGAGGCGAAGTGACTGTTGCGGAATCTTCGCAGGTTCTGGAGGCGACATTGGTCTTGATGCCCAGTTTTTTGTAGGCCGGCAGATACATTCTTCCCGGGATCATGATAGCTACATACTGGCTGGCGGAAAGCATGTTTACCGCGATTGAAGAAAATACGTGGGTGATGATGAGTTTTCTCGGTGTATTGGTAATGCTGACCATCTTGTTGAGCAACGTTTCCAGTACACCCGTTTTTTCCAGAATGCCGCCGTAGCTCAGTCCCAGATATCCCAGAGAGACCGTCCACATCATGGCCTGGATCCCGCCGCGATTCAATAGTTTGTTGACTTCGAAGATGCCTGTGTCGATGCTGAAGCCGTAATTCATAAAGCCCATCATCTCGTAGATGCCTCTCCCTTGGAACAGCATGGCCAACAGCATGCCGAAGATCGCCGCAATGACCATGGCAGCCAGGGCGTTGATCTTTTTAACAGCCATAAACACTACTGCGACCATAGGCAGCAAGCTGATGAGCATGTAGAGAGGAGACATGTTGAAGTTGGAAGCAAGCCCTTCCAGGATCAAGTCGACAGTAGCTGTATCGATGTTGTCTGCCGAATAACGGAATCCGATGACCGTATAAAGCACGATGGAAATAATAAATGCGGGGATTGTGGTGTAGAACATGCTTTTAATGTGGTCAAACAGATTGGCTTCCGAGACGCCGGCTGCCAGGTTTGTGGAGTCGGACAACGGAGAAAGTTTGTCGCCGATGATCGCGCCGCTGATTACCGCGCCGGCGGTGATCGGAGCCGGAATGCCCAGGCCCAGGCTGATACCCATAAATGCAACACCAAAGGTGGCGCCGGTGGTGTAGCTGCTTCCGGTGGCGATGGAGGCCATGGAGCAGACCAGAGCGGCAGTGAGCAGGAAGAACGTGGGGCTGATGATTTTAAGACCCACATAGATCAGTGTCGGAATGGTTCCTGCAGCGATCCACGCCGGGATCAGCATTCCGATAAACATCAGGATCAGCATGGGGATCGTTGCGATCCCGCAGCCGTGAAGGATACCTTCTTCGATGGTCTTCCACTTTGTACCCGTAAGCATCAGCGCAAGGGCTGCTGCGGCAGAAGCGAATACCAGTGTCAGATGGATGTCGGGGCTTCCGTAAACAGCGACCTGAACAACAAGTGCTATGAATAGGAATGCAACGATCAACAGAGAAATACCGAATGTTGGTTTTTTGGATTCTGTTTGGTTCATCTTTATAACCCTCCTTGTACCTCATCTTAACAACAAAGGATTTTACTTTCCGTTTATGAATTTGTTTTTCTGAGGTTTATTCAAGAGTTTTCTTGCGAAGAAAGGCCTTTTGTAAACAGCATTTAAACACAGCTTAAACGATTTGCCTGTTTCGACAAAAGAAAACCGCTGCGAAAATTTTCGCAGCGGTTGTATGGTCTTGCGTTTATTCCACGTCCAGCTTCAGCTGGTCATCCTTGGACGCGTCTTCGCTTGTTTCTATACTTTCTTCCTCTATATCCACCTCATCTTCCCGAATGGCCTTGGCCATGGTGACGATGATGGATTCCTCCTGGACGCGCATGATGCGCACACCCTGGGTGGTCCGTCCCAGTCGGGACACTTCCCCGGCGTTGATGCGGATAATAATGCCGTCGGAGTTGATCAGGAAAACGTCGTCGTCTTCGTTTACAACCATTGCGCCGATCAATTCTCCTGTTTTGTTGAACTTGGTCTTGTCGTAAGTGAGCAGCCCTTTTCCGCCTCTGGCCTGGATCTTGTATTCCTTCACCCTTGTGCGCTTTCCGTACCCGTTCCGGGTTACCACCAAAAGCTCCTCGCTCTTTTCTGCCAGCTCCATTGCCACCACTTCGTCGTTTTTCTCCAGCGTGATGGCCCGCACGCCTCCGGCGGCACGGCCCATGGTCCGAACGTCTTCTTCGTTGAAGCAAATACATTTTCCTCGGCGTGTAACAATGATCACGTTGCTGGTTCCGGTGGTCTCCTTGATGCCGATCAGTTCGTCGCCATCCTTGAGCTTGATTGCAATCAATCCGGCCTTCCTGCTGGTGTCGAATTGGGAGATGTGCATCTTCTTGATCGTACCGCTCTTTGTAACCGCGATCAGGAATTTATCCTGCTCGAAATCCCGGATGGGGATCACAGCCGTGATCCGCTCCCGCTGCATCAGGTTCAGGAAATTGACCGCAGGCGTGCCTTTCGCGGTACGCTGCGCTTCGGGAACCTCGTAGGCTTTCGTGCGGTACGCTTTCCCGGTGTTGGTAAAGAACATCAGATAATCGTGGGTTGACGTACTGATCAAGTTCTTTACGAAATCATTGTCCCGTGTAGCGAGACCCGTTATGCCCCGGCCGCCTCTGCGCTGGGTCCGGTAGGTGTCCGCGGAGATCCGCTTGATGTATCCCAGGTGCGTCAGCGTGATCACCACGTTTTCCTCGGCGATCAGATCTTCGTCCTCCAGCTCTTCTGTGCTGGCCACGATCTTCGTGCGCCTTTCGTCGGCGTACTTGTTTCTGATTTCCTGCAGTTCGTCACGGATGACGTTCATGAGCATTTTTTCGTCCGCCAGCAACTCCTTATAATAAGCGATCTTTTGCATCAGCTCCGCATATTCGTCTTCGATCTTCTTGCGTTCCAGTCCTTGAAGTCGGCGCAGCTGCATTTCCAGAATGGCCTGGGCCTGAATGTCGGATAGCCCGAAAATCTGCATGAGCCGTTCTTTGGCATCGCTGTAGGACGCCCGAATGACCCGGATGATCTCATCGATGTTATCCAGAGCGATCCGAAGCCCCTCCAGGATGTGGGCCCTGGCTTCGGCCTTGGCCAACTCGAATCGGGTCCGCCGCGTCACAACTTCTTTCTGGTGTTTCAGGTATTCGCTGAGAATCTCATGCAGGTTCATCACCTTGGGTTGCCCGTCGCAAAGCGCAAGCATGATCATGCTGTAACTTTCCTGCATGGACGTATGCTTATACAGCCTGTTTAAGGTAATCTGCGGGTTGGCCGCAGCCTTGAGTTCGATCACGATCCGCATGCCGTTCCGATTGGATTCGTCCCGGATGCCGGAAATCCCGTCGATTTTCTTTTCTTTGACCAGATCCGCGATCTTTTCGATCAGCCTGGATTTGTTCACCTGATAAGGGATCTCCGATACGATGATCTGCGAACGGCCCCGGGCGGTTTCTTCGATTTCCGATTTCGCCCGCACTTTTACCCGGCCCAGTCCTGTCCTATAGGCTTCTTTGGCAGCCCCCTTGCCCATGATGATGGCCCCTGTGGGGAAATCCGGACCCTTGACGATCTTGATCAAATCCTCGATCGTGGCGTTTTCGTCTTCGATCAGCTTGATGGCGCCGTCGATCACTTCCCCCAGATTGTGGGGCGGAATGGAGGTGGCCATGCCCACGGCGATCCCGTTGCTGCCGTTGACCAGCAGATTTGGATATCGGCAAGGCAGAACAACCGGCTCCTTCTCTTCTTCGTCGAAGTTGGGCATAAAATCCACGGTGTCCTTGTCGATGTCCCGGAGCATTTCCAGGGCAAAAGGCGTCATCCTTGCTTCGGTATAACGCATGGCCGCCGCGCCGTCTCCGTCCACGGAGCCGAAGTTGCCGTGACCGTCCACCAGCATGTATCGAATGGAAAATTCCTGAGCCATTCGAACCATGGCGTCGTAAATGGAGCTGTCGCCGTGGGGATGGTATTTACCCATGACTTCACCGACGATACGGGCGGATTTTTTGTGCGGCTTGTCCGGGGTGACACCCAGCTCGCTCATGCCGTACAGGATTCTTCGGTGCACCGGCTTCAGACCGTCCCGCACATCGGGCAGCGCGCGGCCCACGATAACGCTCATAGCGTAATCGATGTAGGAATTTTTCATCTCGTCGTGGATTTCGTGCTGTATCAATTTTCTGTCATTTATAAGATCCGACATTTTTTCCTCCTGCTTTAGATGTCAAGGGTCGCATATCTTGCATTGTCTTCGATAAATTTTTTACGGGGAGGAACCTTGTCGCCCATGAGCGTAGTAAAGATCTCATCGGCGGCTGCCACATCCTCCAGGGTGATCTGGATCAGCGTCCGGTTGTTGTAATCCATGGTGGTTTCCCACAACTGATGAAAATCCATTTCGCCCAGACCCTTGTATCGCTGGATCCCGGGTTTTCCGCCGGGCTTGTCGGCCAATTCGGCCATGAGCTTCTCCTGCTCCCGTTCCGAGTACGTGTAATATACTTCTTTTCCCTTTTTCGTCTGGAACAGTGGCGGCTGTGCCGCATAGACGTAGCCGCCTTCGATGAGCGGCGTCATATAGCGGTAGAAAAATGTAAGTAAAAGCGTGCGGATATGCGCGCCGTCTACATCAGCATCGGTCATGATGATGATTTTATGATATCGAAGCTTTTCGATGTTGAAATCGTCTCCGATGCTGCAGCCGAAAGCTGTGATCATATTCTTGATCTCTTCGGAATTGAGGATCTTGTCCAGTCTGGCTTTTTCCACATTCAGGATCTTGCCGCGAAGCGGAAGGATCGCCTGTCGGTACCGGTCTCTTCCCTGCTTGGCCGAACCGCCTGCGGAATCTCCTTCTACCAGAAAAATCTCCGAAAGCGCCGGGTCTTTCTCCGTGCAGTCTGCCAGCTTTCCCGGCAGGGACATATCGTCCAGAACGCCTTTTCTGCGGGTAAGCTCTCTGGCTTTCCGGGCAGCTTCTCTGGCCCGGGCCGCCCGCAGGCATTTATCCAGTATGACTCTGGCCTGCTGGGGATTCTCCTCCAGGAAGGCCATAAGATGTTCGTTGGTCGTAGTCTCCACATAACCGCGCATGTCGGAATTCCCCAGCTTGGTCTTGGTCTGCCCTTCGAACTGAGGCTGGGTGAGTTTGACGGAAATGATCGCGGTCAGACCTTCTCGGATATCTTCTCCCGCAAGACCCTCTTCACCTTCTTTGATGAATTTGTTGCGCTTTGCGTACTCGTTGAAAACACGAGTGAGCGCGGATTTAAAGCCCACCATGTGGCTGCCGCCCTCAGTGGTGTTGATGTTGTTGGCATAGGAAAGGATCATCTCGTTGTAACGATCCGTGTATTGCATGGCCACTTCTACTTCCTTGTCGTGGTTCTGCATCTCAAAATAGATGATATCCGGATGGATCACCTCTTTATTTCTGTTCTGATGTTTGACGAATTCCCGGATGCCTCCCTCGTAATGGAAGGTCGTGGATTTTTTTCGTCCTTCCCGCTCGTCCTTCAGGGTGATCCGGATTCCCTTGTTCAGAAAGGCCATTTCTCGAAGGCGGTATTCCAGCGTATCGTAGCTGAAATCGATTTCGTCGAATATTTCTTCGTCCGGAACAAACATCGTTCTGGATCCGGTTCTCTTCCCGCACTCGCCTACGATGGTCAGTTCGCTGGTCGCCTTCCCTCTGGAATACGTCTGCTGATAAATGTTTCCGTCGCGACAACTCTCTACTTCCATATAAGAAGAAAGTGCGTTCACAACGGACGCGCCTACGCCGTGAAGACCCCCGGATACTTTGTATCCGCCGCCTTCTCCGAATTTCCCGCCGGCGTGCAGGACCGTCATGATGACTTCCAGCGCCGGTTTTTGAAGCTTCGGATGCAGGTCCACCGGCATCCCCCTGCCGTCGTCGATAACCTCTATGGAATTATCCGTGCGGATGGTGACGGTGATATTTTTGCAAAATCCTGCCAGGGCTTCATCTATGCTGTTGTCCACGATTTCGTACACACAGTGGTGCAGCCCCCGAGGACCGGTGGTTCCGATATACATGCCCGGCCTTTTACGGACCGGTTCCAACCCCTCCAGTACTTGGATCTGTTCGGCGTTGTACACTTTATTTGCCATGGACATTTCCTTGGAATTCTCTAACGACATCTCTTCCTCCCATTGATTTTCTGCTTGATTTGGCGTTTCGGCCAAAACTCGGCTCATTATACCAAAAAACCCGCAAAAACACAATGCTTTTCGCCAAAAAGACCACACGGTATTACAAAGGCAAAAAAAATCGCTCTCCGTGCCGTTTTTTGGTTGCTGTCGGCAAAATAGAAGAACATATAACCCTTGATTTTCAAGGGTTTCTCAAAGGCCTTTTCCCTTGTGTAAATTTCCTTCCAAAATTATTTTGGCTATTCTTCTTTTCACTTTGTTTTGTTTCCCTGTCTTTCTGATACGCAAAAAGATGTGTGACCACAACATCTATGGGCTGGGCATTTTGGGGAAGAAGTTATACACAACCTGTGTATAACCTGTGGAATAACAATAATTACGGTTTTTGATCGCGCTATTCCTGTGGAAAACTTTTTTTGCTATAATGAGAGGCACCCATACATTTAGGGAATTTGAAAAAACATCGGATGTGGATATGACCAAGGCAGAAATCAATAAAAACTGGGAAACCGTGCTGGAACTTTTGGCAGAAAACGTTACGTCGGTCTCCATGCAAACCTGGTTTGCTCCTCTGAAGCCCATACGGGTGAACGAAAAAGAGGGCAAACTTCTTTTATCCACTTATGCGGGAGGAGATATGCTCATCTCCTATATCGAAACCCGCTACAAAAGTGTCCTTGCCGAAGCGATCCGTCAGGCTTTTAAAATGGACTTAAAGCCCGTGATCATGCTGCCCGAAGATATCGAGGAAAAAGGCGCTTACACCAACCCCTTCACAGATGAATTGTATTTGAATCCCAAATACAACTTCAATAATTTTGTGGTGGGAAGCAACAATCGACTGGCCCACGCGGTCTGCCTGGCTGTTGCCGAAGGATACTCCAAAGAATACAATCCCCTCTTTTTATATGGGGAAGCGGGCCTGGGAAAAACGCATCTGATGCACGCCATCGGACAATTTGTTCTGGCAAACAATCCCAAGAGAAAAGTGCTGTATGTTTCTTCGGAAATGTTCACAAACGAATTGATCAAAGCCATCAGCGAAAAGAAAAACGAAGCCTTTCGCAATAAATACCGAACCGTCGACCTTCTTCTTTTCGACGATGTTCAGTTTGTTCAGGGACGGGAGAGCACGGAAGAAGAAGTGTTCAACACCTTCGATACGCTCTACCATACCGGAAAGCAGATCGTGTTTTCCAGCGACCGTCCGCCCAAGGAGTTGGGAGATATTCCGGAACGCCTTCGCTCCCGCTTCACCTGGGGAATGGTAGCGGATATTCAAGCGCCGGATTATGAGACCCGTATGGCGATTCTCACGAAAAAAGCCGAAATCGAAGGGATCGTCGTTACGGAAAACATCAACGATGTATTGGATGTGATCGCCCAGAATATACAAACAAACATCCGGGAATTGGAAGGCGCCTTTACCCGGGTCATCGCCCATGCCAGCCTGACCAACGAAAAAATCACCAAGGAATTTGCAAAAAAAGTTCTGAAGGAAGTTTTTACTATTAAAAATAAGGAATTAAACCCTTCTCTTATAAAAAAAACCGTGGCGTCTTTCTTCGGGATCAAGGTGGGAGATATGGAATCTGCCAAACGGGCAAGAAATTTCACCTACCCAAGGCAAATCGCCATTTATTTGATAAGGGAAAAAACCAATTATTCCCTTCCTAAGATCGGAGAGGAATTCGGTCAGCGGGACCATACGACTATCCGGCACAGCTACGAAAAAATTTCCGGCGAAATGGAAAGCAATGCGGAGCTTCGCTCGACTGTTGCCAATATCGAACGCTTGCTGGTCGAATAGTTATACACAGGCAAGCCCACAAAAAAAGGACCTTTATCAACAGCTTGTTACTCCTCCTTTTTGAGGAAATTTCAACCTTTTGAAAGGTTTTCCCCTTTTCCACAGGCCCTACTACTGCAACTACTAAAATAATTTATAAAAAAAGGAGATCCGTTATGAAATTCATTTGCTCTCAGCTCGCCCTGTCCAAAGCTCTTAATACTGTTTCAAAAGCTGTCTCTACAAGAACAACCATTCCCATTTTAAAAGGGATCCTGATGACGGTTAAAAACGATCGGCTGATTCTGACGGCTTCCGATCTGGATCTGAGCATTGAAACAACAATGGAAGTGTCTGATGCGGAAGAAGGGGCGGTTGTTGTTTCGGCAAAGCTTTTCGGAGACATTATACGCCGCCTTCCCAACGCGCCCATCAAAGCGGAACTGGACGATAAAAACAATCTCGGTATTTCCTGTCTTTCTTCCGACTTTTCAATCGTAGCGCTTCCGGCAGACGAATTTCCTTCAATCGGAACTGTCAAAGAAGAAGAAAGTCTGTTTATTCAAAGAGAGGCTTTAAAAGAACTCATTAAGAAAACAACTTTTTCCGCCAGCATAGACGAGAAGAAAGGGATATTGACAGGCTGTCTTTTGGAGATGAAAGAAAACGAATTGGTCATGGCAGCGCTGGACGGCTTTCGAATGGCCGTCGCTACGGAAGCAGTCGGAGAAACGGCAAGCAGAAATATCGTTGTTCCGGCAAGGATATTAAATGAAATCAGCAAGCTGATCAGCGAAAGCATACAAGAAGAAAAAATAACAATCCTGTTGGACGAAAAGAAAATGGAGATCAAAACAGCAGACACGAGGGTGATCAGCCGTTTGATGGAAGGGGATTTTATTAAATACGCAGACATTATTCCGAAGAATTACAAAACAAGATGTGTTTTGGAACGCGGAGAAATGCTCAACAGTATTGAAAGAGCGTCCCTTTTGGCAAAAGAAGGAAAGAACAACCTCATAAAAGTACATATTGAAGAAGGGTTCATGGAAATAACCTCCAGAAGTGAAGAGGGGAACGTAAGAGAAAAGATCTCCTGTGAAACAGAAGGAGAAGAGCTGGTGATCGGCTTTAATTCAAAATATATAGCCGATGTGCTTAAAGCTCTGGACGAAGAAGAGATCGTTTTTGAAATGACCAGCAGCACAAGTCCCTGCCTGATAAAGCCTTTGGAGGGGAATGCATTTTTATATCTGGTTCTTCCTGTGAGAATCGCGGCGAACTAAGGAATGTATTTTAAAGAAATATTCCTCAACAATTTCAGAAACTACGAAGAGGAGCATGTCTCTTTTGACGAGAAAATCAATATTTTTCTCGGAGAAAATGCTCAGGGAAAAACAAATCTGCTCGAAAGTCTTTTTATTATGGGTCTCGGAAAATCTTTTCGCACTAACAAGGATTCGGATATGATAGGCTTTGAAAAGGCTTTTGCCCGGATACGGGCTGTCGTTTGCGATTCGGAAGAGGCAGATACAGAAAAAGAGATCGAGATTATCTACAAAAAAGAAGGAAAGATCATCCGCGTACAGGGAATTAAACTGGAGCGGAGCATGGAATTGCTGGAAGAAGTATACATTGTGGTTTTTTCTCCGGAAGATCTTCGGATCATCAAAGAGGGGCCCGAGAACAGAAGACGCTTTTTGGACAGAGAACTTTGCCAGTTGAAGCCAATATACTACAGCACCCTCGGACAATATAAAAGGGTATTGAAACAGCGCAACGCACTTCTTCGGATACAGAGAAGAGAAGATTCGCTTTTGGGAACCTACGACGAAGCTCTGGCTGAGTACGGACTGCGTCTTACCCGGGAAAGAAGAGATTTTGTCAAGCGGTTGAAGGAAATCAGCCAGAATATCCACCATACGATTTCCGAAGGCAAAGAAACCCTGGAAATTATGTACGAAGGGGATTTTTTGAAAGGCGAAACAAAGGACAAAGAAACGGACAAGAAAGATGTTCTTTCTCTGTTGAGAAAAAACAGGGAAAAGGACTATTATAGAGGCTATACCGCGTCCGGTCCCCACAAGGACGATCTTGCAATTTCGGTAAACGGAACAGACATAAGACAGTTCGGTTCTCAGGGACAGCAACGTACCGCGGCATTAGCCATGAAACTGGCAGAAATAAGTCTGATTCGTCAGGAAACCGGAAAAAAAGCCGTTTTGCTGTTGGATGATGTGCTGTCGGAACTGGACGAAGGGAGACAGACATTTCTGATTGAGGCAATGAAAGACGTGCAGGTATTTATCACAGCGACCGGAATTGAAGAGGAAATCCTTCGGAGACTGCCCGAAGGGAAAGTTTTTGACATTCACAGCGGGCATGTAAAAAGGTTGACATAAATTGCCGAAAATTATATAATGACCGTTGCGATTGCATAGAAATAATGAAGAAGAAAGGAGGAGAAGCGAAATGAAAATGACCTATCAGCCCAAGAAGCGGCAAAGAAGCAAAGAGCATGGCTTCAGAAAAAGAATGAGTACGAAAAACGGAAGAAATGTACTGAAGAGAAGAAGGTTAAAAGGAAGAAAATCTCTTTCTGCATAAAGGCCGCGTTTCGTGGTCTTTTTGCTAATGGAACCCTTCAGGAAGTGAACGAATGTTAAAGGCCGATGTGCTCAGAAAAAAAGAGGATTTCACCAATATCTACAGGAGAGAGCGATCGGTAGCGAGTAAATTCGTTGTAGTCTTTTACAGAAAGAATCATCTTCCCTACAGCAGAAAGGCTTTTCTGGCCAGCAAAAAAGTCGGAAAAAGCGTACAGAGAAATCGGGCCAGACGTTTGATGAAAGAAAGCTACCGTCAGTTGGAGAATCAAATTCCTCCGGGGTGGGATTTCATCTTTATCGCTCGACAGACCATTTTGGATTCGAAATGTGCGGATGTGAAAAAAGCAATGGAAGCCGCAATCAAAAGAGCCGGGATCATTAAGTGATGTTATGAAGAAACTGATTGTTTTGTTTATTAACATTTACCAGAGAATGATTTCCCCCTTCCTGCCCAAGACCTGCCGCTTTGAGCCGACCTGCTCGGCGTACTTTAAAGAGGCTGTCATCAAATACGGGGCCATCAAAGGAAGCCGGCTGGGAATAAAAAGGGTCTTGCGCTGTCATCCCTGGAATCCGGGCGGATACGATCCGCTGCCATAAAAAGCTTCACGAAAGAAGCAACATCGGAGGAACAATGAATACACTTATCGGAATATTCGCCGGACCAATCGGTTCCTTGCTCGCCTATATCTATGGATTTGTAAACAATTACGGCCTGTCCATCATTTTGCTGACGGTGATCGTAAGGATCTGCATGTTGCCGCTGTACTCCAAGCAGATCAAGAGTTCCGCAGCCATGGCTGAGATCCAGCCGAAGCTGAAAGAGATACAGGCGCGTTATGCGAACGACAAGGAAACGATGAACAAAAAGCTGCAGGAGCTGTATGCGAAGGAGAAATTCAATCCTATGAGCGGTTGCCTGCCTCTTTTAGTGCAAATGCCGATCATCATGGGCCTTTTCAGCCTTTTACGGAATCCGCTGGATTATATGACTCAGCCCGAAATGATCGTAGCTGTGCACGAAGCGTTTCTCTGGGTTCCGGATTTGAGTCAACCGGATAATTGGATCCTGCCCATCGCAGCAGGGCTGAGTACATTTTTCACCTATTCTCAGACGATGGGAGCTACACCCAGCGACGCCAACAACATGATGTCCGGAATGAAATACTTCTTCCCGATCATGATATTTATGATGGGTAGAACGTTCCCGTCGGGTCTGGCGTTGTACTGGGCAGTCGGAAACGGACTGATGATCGTTCAGACGTTTTTCCTGAACAAGCAAAAAGAAAAACAACGCCTGCGTGTAGAGGTAGAGCAGGCAATGAAAAAGAAAAAGTAAATCAACTGTCTTCGGAGGACAATCATGAAATATGCGGAAAAATGGGGCGACAGTGTCGACATCGCCGTCGAACTGGCCCTGGCAGACCTGAAGCTTAAAAGAGATCAGGTCGAAGTCAAGATTTTGGAAGAGCCGTCCAAGGGGTTTTTCGGAATCGGATCCAAACTGGCAAAGGTGAGGGTCGAAGAGATCGACGTTGCAAAAGTACCCAAAGAGACACCGAAAGAAACACGAAGAGAAGAACCGAAGAAAGAAGCGGAAAAAAGATCCGACATAAAACCGGAACGAGTCGAACGCAGAGTTGAAATCAAAAGAGAAGGGAATCAGGAAATCCTTATTGAGGTTTGCGGTTTGGATGAACCGGATCAGCCGAGGGCGCCCTATCGTTTCCAGCGGGAAAAACGTGTTCGGGAAAAACCACGCAGAGAATCGGCCAGAGAAGGAAAGCGCAATTATGGGGAAGCCAGGATCTTAAACGAAAGACCTGCAGATCTCACAGAACAGGAAAATCATCCGGCCAGGGCGTTCCTTCAGGACGTCACCGAGAAGATGGGGCTGGATGTAAGTATCAAAGTTTCCGCCAACGAAGAAATGCTTTACGTGGATATAGAAGGACCTGATTCCGGAACAATCATCGGAAAGAGGGGACAGACGCTGGATGCGATACAGTACTTGACCAGCCTGGTCGTTAACAAAGAGAAAGACGGCTACACCCGCGTCGTGATCGATGCGGAAGGCTATCGGCGAAAGAGGGAACTGACGCTGGAGAAACTGGCCAACCGTCTGGCTGACAAGGCTCAAAAGTCCGGAAGGAGCATCCGTTTGGAGCCGATGAATCCTTACGAGAGAAAAGTGATCCATACCGCGCTTCAGAGCAGGCCGGAGGTCACGACAAAAAGTGAAGGGGAAGAACCCTATAGACGGGTGATCATCGAACCTCAGAAATAAGATCAAAGGCTGCTCTGATGCAGCCTTTTTTCAATCGTTGAGGAAGGAGGATACCAATATGAGCAATGCCCAGACAATTGCAGCCATCGCCACCGCCTACGGTGAGAGCGGGATCGGCATCGTACGGATGTCGGGACCGGAATCCCTGGATATTTTCCTGGGCTTGTTTCGATCGCCGGCCGGAAAGACGATGAGCCGAAGCGAAGCGGAGCCTCGCCGGATGCATTATGGGTTTATCCGGAATCCGGAAACCGGAGAAACACTGGACGAGGTTCTATGTGTCTATATGAAAGCACCCCGTTCCTATACGGCCGAAGATCTCATAGAGATCCAGTGTCACGGCAGCCTGGTATCTCTGCGGAATATCCTGGCTGCCTGTTTTCGTCTGGGCGCCGCTCCGGCCGCGCCGGGAGAGTTTACGAAGAGAGCATTTCTGAACGGACGCATCGATCTGGCCCAGGCCGAAGCCGTGATCGATTTGATTCAGGCACGGTCCGACAAGAGCTTTGATGTAGCCATGGGGCAAGTAGAGGGAACGTTGTCCATGCGTGTCGCCCGGCTCAGAGACGCGTTAAAGGAGTTGCTGATCCTGTTGACCGTGAACATGGACTATCCTGATGAAGATATTGAAGAGATCACGTACGGACAGATTGAAAAAAGCTTAATGCAAATAAACGATGAGTGTTTGAAATTGCTGGAGTTTTCTCAGGAAGGGCGCATGATTCGAGAAGGATTTTCCGTGACGATTGTGGGTAAACCCAATGTGGGAAAATCCTCATTGCTCAATTTCTTTCTTCGGGAAAACCGGGCTATCGTAACTGAGATCCCGGGGACGACCAGGGACACCATCGAGGAGCAGGTTTCGCTGAACGGGATTCCTGTTAAGCTGACGGATACCGCCGGGATTCGAGAGTCGGAGGACGTAGTGGAACGCCTGGGCATCCAACGCAGCAAAGAAGCGTTCAACAAGGCGGACTTGCTTCTGTTTTTAGTGGATTCCAGCCAGCCTCTTTCCGATGAAGACCGGGAGCTGTGTCGCTTGCTGGACGATCGGCGGTGCATTGTATTGCTGAACAAGTCGGATCTTCCACGCGTCCTCGCAGAACAGGAGATGAGCGCGCTTCTGCCTAAGTCCGTCGTCTTGTCCACTTCGCTGACGGAAGGGATCGGATTGGATCGACTGGAGGAAACGATTACGGAGTGGATCACCGGCGGGAAAGTCCGCCGCAAGGACGATGTACTGGTTACCAATGTGCGGCATATCGAATTGTTAAGGCGAACCCGGGAGGAGATCGAGGAAGCTCTGTCCATGACACGGCGGCAGGAAGCGATGGATTTTATAGAGGTCAACACCCGGGCGGCCTTCGATTTGCTTGGAGAAATTACGGGACAGACGGCGGGAGACGAGATTCTGGAAGAGATCTTTTCCCGTTTCTGCCTGGGAAAGTAGCGTATGAATATCAAACACATGGGAGAATACGATATTGTGGTGATCGGAGCGGGGCACGCAGGCTGCGAAGCGGCGCTGGCCTCAGCCAGGATGGGGAAAAAAACGTTGATTTTATCCATCAATCTGGAAGCTGTCGCCTTTTTGTTCTGCAATCCTTCCATAGGAGGCACGGGCAAAGGACATCTGGTTCGGGAAATCGACGCCCTGGGCGGACAGATGGGGCTTGCGATTGATAAGACGTTTATCCAGAGCAAAATGCTCAACACAGCGAAGGGACCGGCGGTCCATTCCCTTCGGGCCCAGGCCGATAAAGTTGCTTATCATCAGGAAATGAAGCGCGTCCTTGAGGAACAGGAGAACCTTTTTCTAAAACAGGGAGAGGTCGTAGACATCGACTTTGACGACCGGCGGCAAGTCCGGGGCGTCAGGCTGAAGACCGGCGTTTATTACGGCGCTCGGGCCGTGATCATTGCCACCGGTACGTTTTTAAAGGGTATGATTTTTATCGGAGATGCGGCCTATCCAAGCGGACCCAACGGATTATCGCCTTCCGATGCCTTGTCCGACAACTTGCAGGCCAGCGGTCTTCGGCTCCGTCGCTTTAAGACGGGAACGCCGGCCAGAGCCTTGTCCAAAAGCCTTGACTATTCCAAGATGATCCCGCAATACGGAGATCCCGTGATCGTGCCGTTTTCGTTCATGAACGAAGAACTGCAGGCAGATCAAGTCCCTTGCTATCTTTCTTATACGAACGAGGAGACGCATCGGGTGATCCGCGAGAACTCTCATTTGTCGGCGTTATTCGGAGGTCAGATCACAGGGGTGGGCCCGCGGTATTGTCCTTCTATCGAAGACAAGATCCGACGGTTTGCAGACAAGGATCGTCATCAGCTGTTCGTGGAGCCGGAAAGTCTTTCGACGGACGAGATGTATCTGCAGGGTTTGTCCAGCAGTCTGCCGGAGGATGTACAGCAAGCTTTTTATAAAACCATTCCCGGACTGGAAAATCTGGAAATCGTTCGGCCGGCCTATGCCATCGAGTACGACTGCATCGATCCGCTGGACATTCAGATGAATCTGGAGCACCGCGAATTCGAAAATCTGTTTTGCGCCGGGCAGTTCAACGGCAGCTCCGGATACGAAGAAGCCGCAGCACAAGGACTTATGGCGGGTATCAATGCCGTGCGGAAGCTGGATGGAAAAGAACCCTTTGTGATCGATCGCTCCGAAGGATATATCGGCGTGCTCATCGACGATCTGATCACGAAGGGAACCAATGAGCCGTATCGAATCATGACCTCCAGAGCCGAATATCGACTGGTGCTGCGCCAGGACAATGCGGATACGCGTCTCACAGAAAAAGGGTATGCCCTGGGTCTGGTGACAGAGGAGCGGTATGCCCGCTATCAGAAAATCAGCGCGGAAGCGGAGGCGGAACTCGCGCGTCTTTCTTCCGTTGAAGTCAGTCCATCGTCTATTAACGATTATCTGTGCGTCCATGGGAGCGCTGCGTTGAACAATCGGACCACACTGGCTGAGCTTATGAAAAGGCCGGAGATGACATACGACCTTTTAAAGCAAATCGATCCGAATCGGCCGACGCTTTCCCGTCATGCGATCGACAAAGTCCAAGTACAAATCAAGTATGCAGGCTACATTGCCAAACAGGTAGCTCAAATCCAACGGTTCAAGAAACTGGAGGACCGGAAGCTGGATGCGGAGTTGGATTATCTGTCGATGGACGGGATCCGTCTGGAAGCGCGGCAGAAGCTTGCGCAGTTCAAACCTCTTTCAGTGGGTCAGGCCTCCCGGATCTCCGGGGTGTCTCCGGCGGACATCAACGTGCTTTTGATCTATCTGGAGAAACGGAGGAGAGGCGATCATGGAAAAGCTTAGCCGTTTTTTGGAACAGAGAGGGCTGCCGGCAAACCCCCTTGCGGTCAACCGATATCGCCTTTATATGGAAGAAGTGCTCAGGCGCAATGAAACCATGAATCTGACGGCGATCCGAGATCCCCGGGAGTTTGAGGATAAGCATCTGGTCGACTCGCTGGCTATTTTGGATTTTTGCGGTTTTCTTTCGGCCGGACGCGTACTGGATGTGGGCACCGGCGCCGGCCTGCCCGGTATACCGCTGGCCATCGCAGCCCCGGACAAGACGTTTTTACTGATGGACTCCGTGAAAAAAAAGCTGAGCGCAGTGGAGGAGATCGCCCGAACACTCGGCCTGGATAATGTGCGCGTCTTACACGCCCGCGCTGAAGATGCCGCATCGGATCCTGCTTACAGAGAAACCTTTGATCTGGTGGTCTCCCGGGCCGTTGCCAATCTTTCCACGCTGAGTGAATATTGCCTTCCGTATGTGCGGAAGGGAGGCTGGTTTGTGGCCTATAAGACCTTGTCCGCGCAAGAGGAGATCCTCCGGGCGGAGCGAGCCATAAACCTATTGGGTGGCGCGCTTTCCCAAACCATGAAAAGGGGTTCTGAGGAAAGCGGACATATTCTGGTCTGTATTGAAAAAGTCCATCGGACGCCTCCGGTCTACCCAAGAAAAGCCGGTACACCGGCCAAAGATCCTTTGTAGCTGCGAAAGGAAGATTGAATGAAGGTGCTCGTCAATGGGATCCGCTTTGGGATCCTGCTACAGATGGCCATCGGTCCCATGTGCCTGATGACCTTCAATACAGCTATGTCCCGGGGCTTTGCCCAAGGGATGGTGGTCGTCGCAGCCATTGCCGTCGTCGACATTCTTTACATGACCCTGGCGGGACTTGGCGTAGCGCGGCTGATGAAGAACCCTCGTGTCCAGCGCCGTATCCGTTTTTTCGGATCGATCGTATTGGTCCTTTTCGGACTGAACATCCTGCTGGGCGCGCTGGGTTACGCTCTGTTGCCCGACATCTCTCTCTTCGGTGACAGCCAAAGCTCAAGCCTTTTTCTACGGTGTGTGTTTCTGACGGCGTCCAATCCCTTGACCATCATTTTCTTCAGCGGAGTATTTTCTTCTCAAGTGGCCGAAAACCACTATCAAGCCAAAGATCTGATCGTTTTTGGAGCGGGTGTAATGCTGTCCACGGGGATCTTTCTCACCAGTGTTGCGGCGCTGGGCACAATGTTGTCAGGATTCATTCCGGATGCAGGGATTCGCGTAATGAACGGTGCTGTAGGACTTTTCCTGATCTATTTCGGACTCAAGATGTACCGCAAGAAGGGCGAAGAAGGTTGAATACTCTGCGTCGAGCGTGTACACTGAGCCTGGATTCAAAGAGAAAGGAGTTCATGTCGATATGAAGTTTCTGATTCTCATGGGAAGCCCGAGAAAAAGCGGCAATACAGCGGCTTTTGTACAACCGTTCATAGATCGGCTGTCGCAGCTTGGCGCCGAAACGGAGTATGTGGCGCTTGCGGATCTTCGCATCGAACACTGCAAAGGCTGCGGACACTGTCAAGATGTACAGGACGCGTATGGTTGCCTGATCCATGACGATATGGAGACGGTAGTGGAAAAGATAGGCCGGGCAGATTGTCTGGTCTTGGCCACGCCGATCTACAGCTGGCATTGCACCTCCCAAATGAAAGCGCTGATGGACCGTCATTACGGGATGAACAAGTATTACGGCAGCGCCACAGGATCTCTGTGGGAGGGAAAAGCCCTGGCGTTGATCACGACTCACGGCTATGCCGCCGCATATGCCAACAGCCCCTTGGAGGATGGGACGAAACGGCTTTGCAAGCATTCAAAACTGCGGTATCTCGGTCTGTGCTCAGCCCGGGATCTGGGCACCGGCGAACGTTTTATGACCCCGGAGGCCGAGGCGGACGCCCGGGTTTTTGCGGAAGAACTGGTAAAGCGCATGGACAGTCCGGAGCACAGCGAAAAGGAGATCATCATCGAAGGGAAGCGTTTTCATGATATGGAGGGCTTTTATCGCGAGATGGGGAGATTGTTGAACCACGATCCCGATTTCCAGCCGGGGCACAATTTGGACGCTTTAAACGACCTGTTGTGCGGAGGCTTCGGAGCCGTTGCGCCGGGAGACTTCCTCACTATTCGATGGCACGATTTCACAAAAAGCTTACAGGATCTAAGCGCGGAAAATGTCCAGAAGATCATTCAAGTCATGGAAAGCAGCCGGCCGAACAACGGTTGCGTGGTCAATACGAAGGATTGAAAGGAGTAATGCATGAAAACACTGGGATTGATCGGGGGTATGAGTTGGGAAAGCACGGTCACTTACTATCAGATCATCAATCAGACGGTAAAGGAAAAGCTGGGCGGCCTTCATTCGGCCAGACTGATCCTTTACAGCGTGGAATTCTCCCAGATCGAAGAACTGCAAGCTCTCGGAAAGTGGGACGAAAGCGGCGAAATCCTTGCTGATGCGGCCGCAAAGCTGGAGGCTGCCGGAGCGGATTATCTTTTACTCTGCACCAACACCATGCATAAAGTGGCGCCGCAGATTTGCAAAAGGGTCCGCATCCCGTTGTTGCATATCGCCGAAGCAACCGCGGACGCCTTGCGGGAAGCCGGCGTGGAACGTGTGGGATTGTTGGGAACGCGCTATACCATGACCCAGGATTTTTATAGAGAAAAATTGCGGCAGCAGGGGATACAAGTCCTGATACCAGAGGATTCGAAAATCGAGGAAGTCAACCGGATCATTTTTCAGGAGCTTTGTCTGGGCAAAACAGTGAACGCTTCCAAAGAATCCTTTCTCGCGATTATCAATGACTTGTCTCGCAAGGGCGCTCAGGCTATCATTCTGGGATGTACGGAGATCGGACTTTTGATCAGGCAAGAGGATACCCCCGTACCGTTATTTGATACGACAACAATTCATGCCAGAATCGCCGCGCTGACGAGCCTTCGGGACGATCAGGCCGGCGATATGTAAAAAGAAGCAACAATTGAAACGAAAAAGGAGGAACCGATGGACACGATTTTCTACAACGGCATCATTCGGACCCAAGACAGTGCCTATCCCACGTGCAACGCGGTAGCTGTGAAGGATGGCGTGATCATGAGACTGGGTCGTAACGAAGAGATTCTGCCCTTGGCCGAGCAGAACACGAAAAAAATAGATCTGGCAGGAAAGCTCATGCTTCCCGGTTTTATCGATGCGCATCTTCACATGCTCAACTACATCGAATTTCTCGAGCAGGTCAATTTGTCAGAGGCGCGCTCTTTACGCCAAGTACAAGCGCTTTGTTCCACTAAGGTAAAGCAGGCTTCAGAAAAGGGGAAGTGGCTGGGCGGTGTTTCCTTTAATCAAGATCATTGGGATATTCCCGAAATGCCTACGCGCAGAGATTTGGATGCCATATCTCAGGATGTACCCATCGTGATCCGCCGAGCCTGCTTCAATATGTCCGTCGTGAACACGAAAGGTATGGAAATGCTTGGAATCATGGGGGAGCGGGAAGGTCTTACCCAAATGCTTCTGGGTTTTTATGATGACGGAACGCCCAACGGCATCATTCGCCAGCATTCACAGGATATTCTGGCAAAGGCGGTTACAATTCCGGCGTTGGATGATATCAAGGAAATGATTCTAAAGGCAAGCGCAGATATGGCCAGGCAGGGGATCACATCGGTGCACACCGAAGATTATATTAATTATGCTGTTGACAGCAGCGAACTGATCTCCCGAGCGTTTAAAGAACTTGCCGCAGAAGGAAAGCTGCCCCTTCGGGTCTACCAGCAATGCGCATTTCGGACCAAAGAACAGCTGGAAGCTTTTCTGTCCACAGAAAACAAGCCGGGCACGGAATTCGGACGATATAAGATCGGACCGTTGAAAGTGTTTGAAGACGGCGCACTTGGCGCCCGCACAGCCCGTCTTAAGGACGGCTATCTGAATGATCCCGGAAAGAATGGAGTTTTGATCCATCCCAAGGAGGAGTTGTACGAGTTGTTTGTCACAGCCCATAAGAATGGCATGCAGATCGCCACGCACTGCATCGGCGACGAAGCGCTGGAGTTGACCATGGATACCTATGAACGGGTAATGAAGGAATATCCCAGAGTAGACCCGAGACACGGCATCATACACTGTCAGCTCATGACAAGTGAGCTTCAGGAACGATTCCGCCAGTTGAATATCATTGGATATGTGCAGCCGGTATTCATCGAAAGCGATATGAATATTGTAGATGACTGTGTCGGCACTACGCTGGCCAGGCAGAGCTACAACTGGCGGGCGTTCATTGACCGGGGCGTCCACATCTGCGGAAGTTCGGACTGTCCGGTGGAAGCATTTGACATATTGCCTAATATATGTTATTGCGTAACCAGATCAAAGAGCGACGGCTCCAAAACCTGGTATCCGGAAAACGGAATTACTGTAGACGAAGCTGTCCGCATGTTTACATTAGAAGGGGCGTATGCATCTTTCGAAGAGACCGTCAAGGGCAGCATCACAGTCGGAAAATATGCAGACCTTGTGGTTGTTGACCGCGACATCTATCAAATAGAACCGAAAGAGATTCAAAATGCCCGAGTCGTAATGACTATAGTAAATGGCGAGACGCTATACGAACAATAGAAGTAATTAGAGGGAATGTTTCACGTGAAACATTCCCTTCTTTTTTCAGACAGGCGATGTTTCACGTGAAACAGTTCAACAGATAGTGTATAATTAAAACAAACAAACCGATCGCTAACACTAACGGAGGGTACGATGAAGACGATCATTCTTTACTATTCACTTGGCGGACACACAAAAGCCGAAGCTGAAAAACTGGCAGCGCAAAGAGATTCAGAAATGTATGCTATCGAAGAAGTGAAAAGAAGAAATATCTTAAATGCAGTGATTCCCGGGTGTTTCCATGCCAGAAACCGCAAGGCTTCGGAAATCAAGGCGCTCTCCGTTGATTTGAACGCATATGATCGAATTTTGATCGGCGCTCCTATCTGGGGCGGGTTTCCTTCGCCGGCGTTCAATTCTATGATAGAACTTCTTCCCGAAGAAAAGGAAGTAGAGTTGTTCTTCTGTTCCGGCGGCGGGGATTCGTCAATGAGCTCCGAAGGAACTCGGAGGATGGTCACAGCGAGAAATTGTACCCTGGTGGAATATCGCGACATAAAGACGGGGAAATAGCGAATAATTTTTCCGTTCAGAAAAAACCCTGCGCGTTTATGCGGAATGCCCAAATAGCGTAGCGCGGCAAGTCTACCTGGAGTATAATAAATCTGAGAAAACGATTAAAGAAAGCGGAAACTTATGGGGAAAGCAATTTCAATTTTCAATCAGAAAGGCGGCGTAGGCAAAACGACGACTAATATCAATTTAGCTGCCTGCCTTGCGATTATCGGAAAAAAAATCTTAGTGCTGGACATCGACCCTCAGGGCAACACCACCAGCGGGCTTGGCATTGCCAAGAAAGCCCTCGAAAACACCAGTTATGATCTGCTTATCAACGATCAGCTGGATCCTTGGGCTGCCATATTGAAAACCGGCGTTCAAAATCTCGATATCCTTCCCGCCAGCGTCGATCTGGCTGCAGCGGAAATTGAACTTGTCCAGCTGGAGGGCCGTGAAAAGCGGCTCAAGAAAGCCTTGGATAAAATAAGGGACAACTATGATTACATATTCATTGATTGTCCTCCTTCTCTTGGCTTGCTTACCATCAACGCGCTTACGGCAGTGGACAGCGTCCTCATCCCCATACAATGCGAGTTTTATGCGCTGGAAGGCGTAAGCCAGCTGATCAGCACGATTGAATTGGTGCGCAGAAGCCTCAATCCGACGCTTCAGATTGAAGGCGTCATCCTGTCTATGTTCGACGGGCGGACAAATCTTTCCATCCAGGTCGTGGAAGAAGTCAAGAAATTCTTCGGCAGCAAGCTGTATTCAACGGTGATCCCCCGCAATGTCCGCCTTGCCGAGGCGCCCAGCTACGGAATGCCGATCACGCTGTACGATCCGAAATCCAAAGGAGCCATCGCTTATCAGGCATTTGCCGTAGAGTTTCTGGAATCGGAGGGATAGGGATGGCAAAAATGAAATCCGGCGGTCTGGGCCGTGGACTCAGCTCTCTGTTCGACGATATCGACTTTCATCCGGAAGCCGTCAGCATAAAACAACCGGAAACTTTGAAAAATCAATCGAAAGAAGATACAGAACCAGGCCAGGAAGGCGAACGGATCGTATACATCGGACTGGATCGAATCAAGCCCAACGCCAATCAACCAAGGAAGCAGTTTAGGGAAGAAGCTTTACAGGATCTGACAAATTCGATTCATGAGCACGGTGTGATCCAGCCGATCCTGCTGCGCCCCACAAAAAAGGGATATGAGATTGTTGCCGGAGAAAGGCGATATCGTGCCGCCCGGCGCGCCGGACTGAAAGTAATCCCGGCCATTGTGCGGGAACTGGACGAGCGAAAGAATATGCTCTATGCCTTGATCGAAAATATGCAGCGGGAAGATCTGAACAGCATCGAAGAAGCCAAAGGGCTGTCGGAAATGCTTGAAACCTATGGGCTAACGCAGGAAGAGGTGGCGAAAAGTGTGGGCAAATCCCGACCGTATGTTACCAACGCGTTACGGTTGCTCAAACTCCCCGAGCAAGTGCAGCTTCTTGTGGAAGAAGGACGATTGACGGCAGGCCATGCGCGCGCTATCGCAGGGATCGAGGGAGAAAATCGGCAAACGGAAGCGGCAGACAAAGCCGTGAAAAACGGTTGGTCTGTTCGTGATTTGGAGAGATATGCCGAGCGCGAACCGCATAAAAAGAAAAGAAAACCTGCCAGAGATACTCAGATAAAGCGGGTGGAGGAAGCCCTTTCCGGCACACTCGGAACCCGGGTAAGACTTTCGGGAACAGCGGAAAAGGGAAAGATCCAACTTGAATACTACAGCCGCGAAGAACTGGACCGCCTGCTGGAATTGCTTTCCAGCCTCTCATAGCAAGCAGAAAAGGAGCGAATCGAGCCTATGCAGCCAAACACGAAGAAACATTTGCTGAGCAAAGAAGAAACAGAGAGACTTCTGCAAAATCAGCAGGTCGGACACCTGGCCACCATCAATCCGGAAGGACATCCCTATGTCACGCCGGTCCACTACGTATACACGGACGAAAAGATCTATATTCATGGAATGGGCGTTGGACAGAAGGTGGAAAACCTGCAGCGGAATCCACTGGTTGGCTTTGAAGTCCAAGAGTGCGGGGATTTCAAGGTTTCACCTGTCGCGAAGACTGCCTGCAACGTCAACACGGAATACGAAAGCGTCATCATCACGGGCCAGGCTGCTCTTGTGGAAGATGCGGCGCTGAAAGAAGCCGTACTGTGGGCCTTTGTCCGCAAGTACGTGCCCTCGCTGGAGGCGTTGCCTATGCCGGCGACTTCCATTGCGAATACTTGTGTCATCGAACTCGGAATCGAGACGATGACAGGAAAGTTCTACCGACAAGTCTGATCCGCGTACGACGGGTCGTAAATATTTTGATTGGTTCAGACGGGCACGGTGCGTACCCGTCTGTCTTTCGGAAAGCGAGGTAACACATGAAAATTATCGATGTCAAGCTGCAACTGGCGGAAATTCCGCTGAAAGAGCCCTATCCCTCTACTTGGAATCCCGGAAACCCGGAAACGAAGTTGTTTGTTTCCCTGGCAGAGGTCATCACCGATGACGGTATCCATGGCTACGGCGCGGCTTGTGATTCTTCTCAGCTCTTGGCCGGGATATGGGAAAGCCACATTAAACCCCTACTGATCGGACGGGATATCACGGAGATCGAAGCGATTTCCACCGGCCTTGTGAACGCAGCACAGTATGCCTACCGTCCCTGGATCGTTGAAATCGCTTGCTGGGACGCACTTGGTAAATATTGTAATTTACCTATCTATAAAATGCTGGGCGGCGCTCAGGACAGGGTTCTTGCTTATGCCAGCACCGGTTCGCTCAAGACGGTGGACGCACGGATGGAGGATATGGAACGCTTCATCAGCGAAGGATTTCACATCATGAAAGTCCGCGCGCACCACGACGATCCCCGGGAAGACCTGGAAATTATCGGAAAAATCGTAGAAAAGGCCGCCGGACGCATCGATATCGCAGTAGACGCCAATCAAGCCTGGTTCTTTACAGGGAAGCGCAGCGTTGCCAAGTGGGATCTGAAAAGAGCGATCCAGGTGGCAAGAGAGCTGGAAGAGATGAATGTCCTGTGGCTGGAAGAACCTTTGCATCAATTCGATTACGAAGGCCTGGCAGAACTTCGCCAGAGTACCTCGCTGAACATCGCCGGCGGCGAGATCAACTCTCATTTGCATCAGTTCCGTGATTTTATTAAATACGGTTGCTACGACATTTATCAGACTGATCCTACCTTCTGCGGAGGATTCCACATTGCCCGGAAGATCGTAGGCATGATCGAAGCGGAAAATAAGCTGTTTTCACCCCATACCTGGACCCATGGCATGGGTTTGGCCGCCAGCCTGCAGATTGCAGCGTCCACCAGTGCCTGTCCCTTTATCGAATACTGCTATGATCCTCCCTACTGGGAATATACGACCCGTGACATCATGCTCAAGGAGCCGATCAAAGTGGACGCCGACGGCTACATTACAGTTTCTCAGGCGCCGGGCCTGGGTGTAGAACCGGATCTTGAACTGTTGGACAAGTATACGATCCTGCGAAAATAAAGCTTCGAAGGGGAACGACATGGCATTTGAAAAGATCAAAAACGCTGAGGAACTCTTATCCCACGGGGATATTGCGTCCAGAAGGATCGTGCTGGAAGTGACCGACGAAGTGCTGAAACGTCTGGATTCCTACTACCGGCTACGCAGCTTCATTCGCCTGGAAGGAAGCATCCTGCACATCGGGCGGCGCCGGCTGGATCTGGACCGGTACGGACGGGTCTATGTTTTCTGCGCAGGGAAGGCCTCCAACAACATGGCCCACGCATTTGAGGATATTCTGGGCGATCGGATGACTCAGGGCGTGGCGATCGTAAAAATCAAGGAGGAAATCGATGTGTTCGCTCGCACGGAAGTCTATGTGGGAGGGCACCCCCTGCCCAACGAGGGCGGCATCGAAGGCAGCAAGCGGATCCTGGAAATCGCAGATCAGATGAAGGCCGAGGATTTGTTCCTGGTGGGTCTTTCCGGAGGCTGCACCGCGTTGATGGGTTACCCTGTGGAAGGGATCACCCTGGAAGACATGCAGCAAGCCACCGACGTGATGCTCAAAGCCGGTATGTGGGTCATGGATATCAACGATGTGCGGGGCCATCTCTGCCGGATGAATCGGGGTCGTTTGGGCCAGCGGATCCGGCAAGGCACCCAGATCGAATGCTTTGAGATCTGGGATGCAGTGGGACTGGATGACCATAAGGATTATACCGAGCCGCTGCCCGTTATGGGCACGCCGGTGGGGTCCGACCCGGTGACCTTCGAGGACATTCGCAAGATCCTGAAGGAACACGACCTTGCAGACCGTCTTCCTCCGAATGTGACCGCGTATCTGATGAACGCCGGTCCTGAGCAGGAAACGCCCAAAGAAGCGGGGAATGTGAACTATTACGTGCTCAATACCCTGCCGGATGCCTGTCAATGCGCCATGGAAGCAGCCAAAGACAAAGGAATCCCCGCCCATGTGTTCACCACGTATGCGGAAGGGGAGAGCAAGGATTACGGCACCGTCATGGCCAGTCTGGCCAGAGAGATCATCAAGAACGATCGGCCGTTTCGAAAACCGTGCCTGATTTTTTCCGGCGGGGAGACGACGACCTCCATTCCTGACAGTTCCGTGATCAAAGGCCACGGCGGACCGTCCCAGGAACTCACCTGCGGGTTCGCTCTGGCGGCCAAGGATGCGCCGGGAGCCTGCATGCTTTCCATCGACAGCGAAGGCACCGACGGCACGACTCTCATGGCCGGCGGGATCACCGATTCCACCACGTATGCCACTTCTTTGGAAAAGGAGATCCACATCCGTCAGGCCCTCAAAGAGCACGCGTCCTACGAAGCGCTCCTTGCCCTGGGCGACTGCGTCTACACCGGAAATACCGGGACAAATCTCTGTGATTTTAACGTATTGTATGTTCCGGCCGATCCGGAAGAATAGAACAGGAAAGAAGGAAAACCATGAACAGCACCGGCATTAAATCCCTGAAAGCCAGAGCAGGCATCGATTGCAAGGGAAAGCCTATTTTAGAAGTAGACATTTATACCGAGAGCGGCGTACTCGGACGGGCTTCGTCGCCTTCGGGCATTTCGGCGGGAGAGCACGAAGCGTTTGTCCTGCGGGATCACGATCCCCTGTGGCACGACGGCAACGGCGTATTCAAAGCGGTGGAAATGGCGGAAAAAGTCGTATTTCCGGCCATTCAGGGAATGGACGTCATGGACCAGCGCGGTCTGGATGATTTCCTGTGCCAATTGGACGGAACGCCCAATAAAGCCAGGCTGGGGGGCAATGTTACTTACAGTGTTTCCCTGGCGGCACTCCGGGCCGCGGCGCAGATCCGGCGCGTTCCGCTTTACAAATATTTGAATCCCGGCGAAATCAAGACCATTCCTCTGCCCACGTCGGACATGTTTGCAGGCGGCAGCTACGAGAAGGACACCATGCCCATGCAGGAGTGTACGGTGATTCCCTATAAAGTGAACAGTATCGCCGAGGCGACGCACATTCTGTGTAAAATGTACAAAATCCTTCCGGAAGTGATCAAGGAATACCAGGGCGGACGACGGGCAGAGCCGGGGGTCCAATCGGCATTCGTTTGCCCCAGCCCTGATTTTATGGTGGCTTTCGATCTCCTGTACGAAACCGCGGTTCGCGCCGGATGTGAAGAGAAGATCGCTTTCCATGCCGACTGCGCTTTCAGTGAGATCTACGTCCCCGAACGGGGCACTTACAACTATCTTGGCAAAGAGATCGATCTGGATGAGATGCTCGGGCGCTTAAAAGCGCTCACGGAAAAATATCCCTTCCTTTATGTGGAGGATCCGGTGGACGAAAATGATTGGGAAGGCTGGGTGAAAGCCGCGAAAGTACTGAACAAAACCGTTCTCTGCGGTGACGATCTTACGGTGACTCGAATCGACCGGCTTCAGAAGGCCCTGGATTTGGGCGCTTGCGGTTCTTTCGTCTTTAAACCCAACCAGGTGGGTACGGTCACCGAGGCCATGGACGCTCAGAAGTTTGCCATCGATCACGGCATGTTCTCTGTTCCGTCCATTCGGGCCGGCGGAGTCAACGATGATCCGGTAGCCGACATGGGCATTGCCGGGGGCGCCGCCGCAATCAAGCAGGGGCCGCCCAAGAACGGCCAGGCCATCCACATCATCAATACGCTTACCCGTGCGGAAGAGGAGATCTCCGGAGCTAAGCCCTTCGACTTTACACCGTATATACGGTTTTAGAAGGGACAACAAAAAAGGACTCTTTTATTGTCAAAGGAGTCCTTTTATTCTGCGATTATGCTTCGCTTCCGAAAAAAGCGGCCGCAAACTCCGGCAGCTCTCCGAAGGTTTCCAGGCGAGGCACCGTGCGGTCGATCTGCCCAAAGCCAAAGGCTGCATGGACAAAGGGAATGCCTGCGCCGTCGGCAGCGTCACAGTCCTTTTGCGTATCGCCCACGTACAGGCAACGGTCCAGACTATTGCGCTCCATAACGAGAAGGATATTGTCGGCCTTGGGCTTTCCGGTCCGGCCCGCGCATTCGAAGTCGATAAAATATTTCTGTAGACCGGTTCCCTCGAAAAAGCCTTCGATGTAACCGAGTTGGCAGTTGCTCACGATGTACAGTTCGTAATGCTTGCTCAATTCGGACAGCGTCTTGCGGGCGGCAGGAAACAGCTTGCCGGGATGTGTCTTCAAATACTCCAATTCCACATCCGCAGCGTGGTGAATGATCGATTCCCGGCGTTCCTTGCTCATTTCCGGGAACCACATCGCTGCGATCTCTTCCAGGACCCGCCCCATGCTTTGCCGCACTTTCTTTGTGGTGAAGCGGAAGGTGATATCCGGATAATCTTCCAGCGCGATGTTCCAGGACTCGGCAACCTGTTTGGCAGAATCCCATAGCGTACCGTCCAGATCGAACAGGATGGCCGGCGGTCTTTTTCGGAGATCTGCGTCCTCTGCGTCAGCTCCGGCAAGGGTCTGACGGTGTGCTCGTATAAATTCGTTGGCAAGCGCGTCGGCCCGAATATTTTGCTGCGCGACATAGAGAAATTCGTCTCTTGTAAAAGCGCCGTTCACTTTTACAAAATCCTGATAAGCATCGTCCAGCATTTTTTTCGGTCCTTTCAGGTTCAAATGACCTTTGATCCGATAAAAGCGAACCTGATGTTTGGCGGTTTCACGAAGGAGCGTCATCCACAGGTCCTGATTTTCCACAGGTTTTTTGGCTGATGTCTTCCAGCCGTTGCGCTGCCAGTTTTCGTGCCATTTTTTATTAAAGCAGTCCACCAGATAGGCGCTGTCGGAAAAGACCCGGATCGAAAGCCCGGTTTCTTTGAGAGCCCCAAAGGCGGTGATCAGCGCCAGCAGTTCCATACGATTGTTCGTGGTGTCGAGCTCGCCTCCGAAGAGTTCCTTTCTGTGCTCGCCATATTCCAGTATGCAACCCCAGCCGCCGATATTTGTGTCATTCTGATTGCCGGAGCAAGCTCCGTCTGTATAGATATTGATTTGTTTCATGGCACGATTATACCAAGCCCCGTCCGATTTGTAAAACCGACTTAACCCCTTCGTAATATATCTGTAACACAGACAAGGTATACTCTGAATGGAACCTTAGCGTAGACTCGAGTGAAGTGGGTCGGCGCCTGCGATACAAATAAAGAATTTTCAGAAAGGAGGAAGATTGATTTGAAAAGATTCAAACGCATCACAGCTGTTCTCATGATCGTGCTTTTACTCGGCACCGGTTTTGCTTTTGCCGGCGCTGCCGCCATCGTGAGCCCTGCGTCCAATACGATCGTTTATTCGGACAGTCTCCTCGTTTCGGTCAAGGTGACCGAGCCGAAAACCATTCGGGTCACTGTATACGAAGAAAAAGAAACCAGTGGAGAAAACCTGGTTTCCGCAAAAATATCCGCCTATACCGAATCGGATCTGGCCATCATCGCCTCCGCTAAAACCCAAACCGGCACACTGGAAGGTGCTGTTGGTATCGCTGCTGCGGTTGAACCTACGCTCAGCGACGGGACCACGGTCAAAGAATACACCAGCGTAGCCATGGACGACGCGGCCAGCTATACCTCGGACAGTTCTTTGGGATTTTACACCAAACAGATCAGCGATGTCACGCCCGGACTGTATCGAATACAGGTGGAAGCGTTGAACGTTGACGGCAGTGTGGGCGAAACCATCCACAGCATGGTGGCGGTCAAGACCAAGCCCGTGGAAGAGAAGAGCGATATATTCCAGGCGCCTCAAACCGGCGCGCTGCAGTTTCTGCAGACATTGCTCCGGAATATATTCAGATAGGCACCTTCATGAGCCAGAGGAATACAAACAGGACCGAACATCTTAAGACGGTGATACTGGTAGTATTGTTTTTCACGACAATACTACTTTTATATTTGCTTTGGACCCTGGACGCTCAAAATCGTTTTCACTTGCCGGACATCCTTCCCCAGCGCCAGGCGTTGGAGGTGCCGAAAGCCGAGGATATGCTGATTCCGGAACAGGTGGTCTACGGTATAGGCGACGGCTCCTACCGCCAGACGGAGACAGAGACCCAAAGGATCTTTGAGAAAGGCCTTCTGGCGCTCCGTACGCTTTTTGCCGAAGAAGGTGCGTCCGTTTCGGAGATCACTCAGGCACAATTCCAGGATGCCATGAGAGAATATCGTTCATTGGCGATAAACTTTGCTTATGTCATTCCCTTCGGTGAATTGTGCAATCGTTGGGAAATTCTCCGGCCTGCGGGTTCGGAAGTCATCCAAGGCATGAAGGCCCTGGCCTTCTCTGAAGCGGCGGTCCGGAGCCTGTTTATTGCAGATCCGGAAGGAAATAAGTATTATCGTATATATGGGCAGAGCGAAGCGGACGTATTTGCCGGCATGACAGAAGGCATGGATTTGACAGAACTGACTGCCTACTATACGGTCGGTAACATTCTGGGCGGTGATAACGACCGGCTGATCCCCCTGACGGCGCAAAGCGAGCTCGTTCCGCTGCGCTGGCGAGAAGAGTCCGAGGCTGTCAGTCAAAGCGTTCGTCAGGCCTTGGCCGAAGCGCTCTTTGGAGAGAACCTGGATTTCGTACGGCGAATTACGGACAATTTCGGCAATGTCACATACATGTACGGATATGGCCAGAAGACTTTTACGCAGCAAGTGGACGGCGTGCTGGAATACAAGAACGAAACCTCGGATGAAGCGAACGGAGGTTTTTTTGGGGACTTGGAAACGGCGCTGGCCTTTATGGCGGCCCACGGAACCTGGGACGGCGCCGACGAACGAGAGCTTCGGTTTTTCCTGACAAATGTCCAGGCGGTGTCCGCCGGCAGACAGGAAGGGTATCGGTTCTGGTTCGGTTCAAAGATCATGGATCAGTCGTTGTTCTATGAAAACAGCTCGCCTCTTCAGATCGAAGTGTTGGATGGCCAGATTTCATATTACAGGAGGGATCTGATCTCCGTAGAATCCAATGGGAGAACCGGTGGGTTGAGATCCGCACAGGATCCTGCCAACGTGATCGCCCACAACTATAACCACATCTATAATGTAATGACCGGCAACTTGCTTTCGGTCAACGAGGAAAGCGCTTTTGAATATGTTGCCGACGCTGTCCGGGAAATCCGGATGGGCTTGGTGCGCATCGCCAACGACGATTGGCTTCAACCTGCATGGGTTTTGGAAACCACCGGCGGTCAAATGTTTTATTTTTCACTGTACGAAGCGATCCCCATCGGGATGAGCGAATAGAAGCGGCGGACAGAATGGATTGGACAAAAGCGAAAAATATATTGATGATCGCATTGCTGGCGACCAATCTGGTCATCGGACTGACTTACTATGCAACGATTCGGGAAAAGCGCGAGGAATGGGTGATCCAGGCTCAAAACACAGCTGCTTATCTGGAGGAACTGGGTGTTCCGCTGGAAACGGAGATCCCGAACAGACCGCTGAAAATGCCGGTACTGTTTGTCCGGTTCGAACCTTCGGATCCGGAAGCCGACACGACACCGGTCTACGAGGATGATATCCGGGTGGAGAGCACTGTGAGCTCGGTGACCGTGATCCCCATCGATCGGGGAGATAATCGCCGGGAGGTGGTGAGCGCCTCGTATGCGTTGCTGAAATATTTGGCGGCCATGGAGCATCAGGAGAAGGCGCCCGTGGGTATCGAAGCGATCGAACTGATCTATCTGGTGGATACGTACGGATATGACGGAGCGATCAGCGAAGATACGGCGGTGCCCGCCTGGAAGTTGTCCCTGCAGGACGGACAGGTTTTTTATGTCAATGCTTATGGAGAGTAGATCATCACGGAGAAAACAAACGATGTACACAAAACCTTCACAACACGGCGTTATGTTAGCAATGGCAGGATCTGCCGGCGAGGGGAGCTTTCGATGAGTTTGGCGATCTGTTCTTTGGCCAGCGGAAGCAGCGGTAATTGCTATGTGGTGCAGAGCCAAAACACGGCGCTGCTGGTAGATGCCGGCATCAGCGCCCGCAGGATCCGAAACGGGCTTGCCTGCCTGGGTCTGGACCCCAACGGGCTGGAAGGCGTGCTGATCACCCACGAACACAGCGATCATATCAGTGGTCTCAGAACGCTCACGCGGACCGGAGACATGAAAATATTTGCCAATGCGGAAACGTTTCGGGGCATGCGGTTTGAACTTCCGGAAGACCGGTGCTGCAGATTTTCCACCGGAGACACGTTTCAGGTGGGCGAATTGAATATTCGCACCTTTGCCGTGTCCCACGATACGGCGGATCCGGTGGGCTATTCCTTGAGCTTCGAAGGGCGGCGCATCACCATCGTCACGGACACAGGCGCTGTCACGCAGCCTTTGCTGCAGGAAATTCGGGAAGCGGACATCCTTGTATTGGAATCCAACCATGATGAAAGCATCCTTCGCATGGGGCATTACCCATGGTTTTTAAAGCAGCGGATCTTGGGCGAGCAGGGACATTTGTCCAACGAAGCGGCAGCCCGGGCGCTTGCGGAAGTGCTGAGAGATGAACAGCGAAAGGGGCAAAAAAAGCTTCGCCGAGTCCTTCTGGCGCACCTGAGCCGTGAAAACAATTTTCCGGAAATGGCCATGGCGACCATGGAAAACATATTGGAAGAGAGCGGTTGTCCTGCCGGAAATGAAACGCAGCTCATTACGTTGTCCCGGACGGAGATCAGCCCGGTTTACAGCGTCTGACGCAGCGAGACAAAAAAAAATAAGCAAAGATCCATATAAAGGAGGGGTTATCCATGAATGAAGAACTGGAAAAAGTGAAAAGAGAACAGAACAAAGGGAGAAACCAGTTGTTGGCGATTCTGTTGGTCGTACTCCTGGCTTTGGGTGCGGGATTCGGCGGGGGGATCGCAGCCATGCGCTATATGACAGGCGGTTTTGACTTTGGGCCGGAGGATAAGCTCACTGCCGGCGGGGCTGCGGAAATCCGGATCAATGTCCGGGAGGATGTGACCATCGCAGAAGCCATTGCCATGAAAGTGCTCCCTTCGGTGGTGGGGATCAGTACGGTCACCGAGCAGGAAGCGGGAAGCTTTTTCGGCTTCGGAAATGGATACAAATACGACGCCCAGAGCATCGGAACCGGAGTCATCGTTCACGAGAGCGGATATATTCTGACCAATTCCCACGTGGTCAACGACGGAGACACCAAATCCCTTACCGTGAGCCTGTTTGACGGAAGCGATGTGGACGGGACAGTTCTTTGGAGCGATGCAAATCTGGATCTGGCTGTGGTGAAGGTTGAAGCCTCCGGTTTGGTGGCGGCGGAAATGGGCGACTCGGATGAAGTGAACATCGGCGCCTATGCGGCGGCCATCGGCAATCCTCTGGGCTTGGATTTTGAGCGAAGCATGTCCCAGGGCATCATCAGCGGGCTGAATCGTTCCATCGATGTGGGCAGCGGCTATGATTCTTCGGGAATGGAAGGATTGATGCAGACCGACGCCACCATTAATTCGGGCAATAGCGGCGGACCGCTGCTCAACAGCCGCGGCCAGGTGATCGGCATCAACACGGCCAAGGCAGCCAGCGGAGAAGGCATGGGCTTTGCGATACCCATCAACGTGGCCAAGCCCATCGTTGAGCAGATCATGGAAAACGGCACATTTACGAGAGCCTATATCGGAATCACCGGCGTCGGACTCGAGGAGCAAACCTACTATTCCGCAGAGGAACTGCTGGCAGAGTTCGGCACGAACGAGGGCATCTATGTAGCCTCTGTGCTGCCGGGCGGCGGCGCGGAAGCAGCCGGCCTTCTCGAAGGGGATGTGATCCTCCGGTTCCAGGATGAAGAGGTGGGGACGATGAATCGCCTCAATACCATGTTGGTAGCCTATCGTCCGGGAGATCAGGTCGAGTTGCTTGTCCTTCGAAACGGGAGCGAGCAGACTTTTCATGTAATGCTGACCGACGGAACTGCAGCGCAGTGAGCATGAAGATCACGATACTCTGTGTGGGCGCATTGAAGGAAGCCTACTGGCGCAACGCCGTGGCGGAATATACCAAACGGCTGAGCCGGTTCTGTACGCTGGAAATTCTGGAATTTCCGGAAAAGAAATTGCCGGCGAATGCCGGCGCCGCAGAAGAACAGGCCGTTGTGGAAGCCGAAAGCAGGCGCCTGTGGGAGAAGCTTCCTTCTTCTCCGCAGACACTGGTGATCGCTCTGGACATTCTGGGGAAAGAGTTGTCTTCTACGGAATTGGCCGGTAAAATGTCTGATTGGACAGTCCAGGGAAAGAGCGAGCTGGTTTTTCTGATCGGCGGATCTTTGGGTCTTTCCCGTCTCTTGCTGGATCGGGCAGATTTCCGCTTATCTTTTTCTCCCATGACCTTTCCCCACCAGCTGATGCGGGTCCTTCTTCTGGAGCAGGTCTATCGGGCTTTCAAGATCAATCACAATCAGCCTTACCACAAATAAAAAAAAAGCCGTTTCAGTGTTGCACTGAAACGGCTTTTTCTATTGCAGCTTTTTTACGGCATCCAAGTACTTACCCAGCATGCCTATATTTACATAATAGTAAGAAAAATTATCTTTCTTCTGCACCCGGACCAACTCAGAAAAGATCAGCTTTTTAAGGTGCTGTGAGATGGTGGCCTGGGAGTATTCGAAAGCGCTGACGATATCTTTGTTGCAGACCGGCAGACGGTTGCGGTTGGCGTTGTAGATGTAGCGAAAGATCCGGACACGTGCCGGATGAGCCAAGGCGTCGGAAGCCTTTGCGATAAGCAGGATTTCTTCCTGGGGCCATTGATCGGATTCTTTTCTGATGCGCATGGAACTCCTTCTTTTGCTTTATTCATAAGTGTGCGAAAAAATTATAACGGAAATGCCGGGAAAAAGATAGTCTAAACTCAATGGATAGAGTATGCTTAATAAGGACAAATGTTTTGCATGAACTGCCCAATTATTTGCGGGAAACAGGAATTATGAAAAATAAGGATTATCAAATCGTGCTGCAAATGATTTTGCAGCAACTGGATGAAGGCGTCCACGTGGTAGATCCCGAAGGCAACAGTGTTATCTACAACAAAGCCATGGCGCAGCTGGAGAAAATGGACCGAAAAGATGTGCTGCGCAAGCCGTTTGCCGAGGTGTTTAAAAATCTGAAGTCGGAAAACAGCACGCTGCTGCAAGCGCTTGAGCACGGGAAGAGCACCTGGCGCCAGGAGCAGACCTATTTGAACAAGGACGGTCGTGAGATCACAACCGTCAACACGACGGTGCCTGTGCTGGACGGAGATCGGATGGTTGCCGCCGTGGAGATCGCAAAGAACATTACCGATATTCAGCGGATGAGCGATACGATCCTGGAACTGCGCAGGGAAATCGATGATCCCAAGAGATCCAAGCAGAAGCGGATCCGCAAATACAACTTTTCAAACCTGTTGGGACAAAACCGAGACTTTCTGGAAATGTTGGACTTGGCCCAGAAGGCAGCCCAAAGTCCTGCTTCCTGTATCATATACGGGGAAACAGGCACAGGCAAGGAGCTTGTCGCTCAAAGTATCCACTTCGACAGCGACAGAAAAGACAAGCCGTTTCTGGCTCAGAACTGCGCAGCGGTCCCGGCCAGTCTGCTGGAGGGAATCCTCTTTGGGACTGCGAAGGGTGGCTTTACGGGAGCGGTGGATCGGGCAGGGCTTTTTGAGCAGGCCGACGAGGGAACGCTGCTGTTGGACGAGATCAATTCCATGCCCCTGGAACTTCAGGGAAAGTTGCTTCGCGTATTGCAGGAGAACTATACCCGGCGCGTAGGAGGCACTCGGGACATTCCCCTTGACGTTCGCATTATCGCTACGATCAACGAGCCCGCGGAAGAGCTGTTGGCTTCCGGATTGCTTCGCAAGGACCTGTATTATCGGATCGCCGTGATCCAACTTTACATTCCGCCCTTGCGCAACCGACGGGACGACATCGTCCTCTTGGCAGAAAAGTTTACCGAGAAATACAACAAGAAATATGGAAAACAGGTATGGATGCTCTCTCAGCCAGCGAAAGACAAGCTGCTGTCTTATGATTATCCGGGCAATGTGCGGGAACTGGAAAACATCATCATGTCTGCGCTGTCCATGATGGATCCCGAGGAGCACGTGCTTCAGGACGAAGACCTGATCATCAATCGGCGCAAGGCGCTGCCGGCACAGGATGTGTTTACGCTGGGTGAAGGCGGGCTGGAAGAATATTTGGGACGAATCGAAAGGGAAATGATCGAAAACGCGTTGGTCACCAGCGGCGGAAACATTTCCAGAGCCGCTGACAGTCTTAAAATCAAAAGGCAAACGCTGCAGCATAAAATCAAAAAATATCGATAAAACGCAAATATTTTTGCTCTCAACGCAAATATATTTGCGTTTATGCCCATAAAAACCCCTATATCTGCTGTCTTTTTACGCAGCAAGACACTAAATGCATTTGGCATGCTTCTTGCTTTATTATATGGCAACGCGAATTGTTATTGATGGAAGTTGTGGATAAACGCTGAGCTTCTAGAAAGAAACGGAGGATTATCATGGAAAACGTAAAAGTCATTATTTGGGGACTTGGTGCGATGGGCGGCGGAATGGCCGACATGCTCCTGAAGAAAAAAGGTGTTGATATTGTCGGCGTGGCGGGAAGAGGCGCCAAGATCGGCAAGTCGATGTATGATTATATCAAGACACCCAGAGGAGACAGACCCGACGTGATCATCGGAGCCCCGGAAGATGTGATCAAAAAAGGCGCGGCCGATGTGGTCCTGACCTGCACCGACTCCTTTACCCGCACTGCATTCGATCGCCTCAAGTTCGTCCTGGAACAAGGAATCAACGTGGTTTCTTCCGCAGAGGAAATGTCCTATCCCCAGGCACAGGAACCGGAGTTGGCCAAGCAGCTTGACGAGATCGCCAAGGCCAACGGCGTATCCATTCTGGGTACCGGCGTCAATCCCGGACACATCATGGATCTGCTGGTCGTCATGTGGACAGGGATCTGCGAAGAAGTGGAAGAGATCACCGCAAGAAGAGTCAACAGCCTTTCTCCCTTCGGCCCGGCCGTTATGGTTGAACAGGGCATCGGTATCACAAAGGAAGAATTCATCGAAGGCGTCAAGACCGGCCATCTCTCCGGACACGTGGGCTTCCACGAATCCATTAAGATGATCGCTGACGCTATTGGCTGGACCGTAGATAAAGTGGAAACTACCATGGATCCCATCATGACCGATGTGGACAGAAAATCCGAATACGGCTTTGCCAAAGCCGGCAACGTGGCTGGCGTAGCCATGAAGGGCGAAGGCTTCGTCAACGGCGGCAAGAATCTGATTCACATGGATCATCCCCAGCAGATCGAGCCGGAGCAGGTAGGCGTCAACACCGGTGACTACGTCATCATCAAGGGGACACCCAATGTGAACATGGTCAACTCTCCCGAAACGCCGGGCGGCATCGGAACCATCGCCATGTGCGTCAACATGATCCCCCACGTGATCAACGCCAGACCCGGACTCCACACCATGATCGATCTCCCGGTACCTCGCGCCATCATGGGCGACATGAGAGACCAGATCTGTGAAGAATGCAAGATCGTAAAATAAATACGGAAGATATCCAGCAGGGGGACGATCTCGATCGTCCCCTGTGCAACAAAAAAGGAGGAAGTCTGATGATTAAAAAAGGTGAATGGGTGCGGATCCACAATATCGTACTCGAACCTTCAGAAAGATCGCCCAAAATACCCGACGACACCAGCAAGGTTCCCTTGGAGATGTGGACGAAGGGATTTCTGCAGGAGGACGCCGAAATCGGGGATCAAGTTTCTGTGAAAACAGCTGTGGGCAGGATCGCTACCGGGAAACTGATCGAAGTCAATCCTTATTACACCCATAGCTATGGCAAATTTGTTCCCGAGCTGATCCACATCGACAAGCAGCTCAGAGAAATCATGTTCGGAGGTGAAGAATAATGGCATTGGCAAAAGACTATGCTTCCGTCATGGGAAGATCCAACGAAATCATGAAGACAGCGCTGGGCTTGGATTATCAGGATTTTGAATCCGGCTCGGTGAAATTCGATTACGAAGGACTGATGAAGTCCACAGGATATACACTGGATGAGGTCAATCGCATCCAAAGCCTCACCGGCGTGGGCAACACGCCGTTGCTGGAGCTGCGAAATCTATCCGCGCTCTCCAGAAAGTACGCCAAACCCGGCTTCGGCGCTCGTATTTTCGCCAAGGACGAAGCGGCCAATCCTTCCGGAAGCTTTAAGGCAAGAAGAGCGGCCTGTGCCGTAGCCCATGCTAAAAAATTGGGCTACAAAGGCGTGATCGCCGCCACGTCGGGCAACTACGGAGCCGCCGTGGCCTCACAGGCCGCCATGCAGGGCTTGCGCTGCATCATCGTTCAGGAATGCTACGATTCCAGAGGCGTGGGACAGCCCGAGATCGTCGAGAAAGCCAGACGCTGTGAAGCCTACGGCGCCGAGGTGGTCCAACTGACCGTGGGGCCGGAGCTATTCTACAGTTTTCTGTCGCTGCTGGAAGATTCGGGATATTTCAACGCATCCCTCTATTCTCCCTTCGGCATCGCCGGCGTGGAAACCCTTGGGTATGAAATCGCCATGCAGTGCCGGGAAAAGCTGGGAAAGGATCCGGAAGTGGTCGTCTGCACCAACGCGGGCGGCGGCATGATCACCGGAACCGCCAGAGGTCTTTTGAAGGCCGGCGCCACGAATACGCAGTTCGTCGGCGCATCCATCGACCTGACGGGGTTGCACATGGCTTCGGACAAGCAGTTTAATCGGAAATCCTGCACCACGGGCCATACAGGCTTCGGCGTTCCCTACGCCACGGATCCCGACCACTCCGACGTGCCCAGGAGCGCCGCAAGACCTCTTCGTTACATGGATCGCTATGTCTATGTGACCCAGGGCGAAGTGTTCTATATCACGGAGGCACTGGCTAATCTGGAAGGGATCGAGAGAGGACCGGCGGGCAATACTGCTCTGGCGGCCGCCTTCGCCCTGGCTCAGGAACTGCCCGAGGATGCGGTGATCGTGATCAGCGAAACGGAATACACCGGCGCAGGCAAGCACATTCAGCCTCAGCTGGATTTTGCCAGAGACAACGGTATTGAGATCCTCTTCGGCGATCCTTCTCAGGATAGGCCCGGTGAAAATATCGTGCTGCCCAAGGATCCCAGCCTGATCCGCTGCAAGGACGCGGATCTGGACCGCATGCGCGCCTCCCTGATCCGGAAGGCCGCTGCGACCCGCAATGCCAATCCCACACCGGAGGATATCGCATTCCTGGCTGAAGAAACCAAGACCGACGAAGTCTTCGTCCGGTCCGTATTGGAGCAATAAACAGTACGGGCGGGGATTCTCCCCGCCCGTCATTTCCATGAACGAAGGAGAATAAGATGAAAAGAGCGGATGATTTTCAGGAGAGAAGAAAACATCTGGCAGGAATGACGGACCAGGAACTGTACGATCATTTCTGGGCAGTTACAAGCCAGGTGGTGGATCCTCTGATCGAACTTGGCAAAAAAAACACCACACCCTCTATCGAAAGGGCCGTCTTGATGCGGATGGGCATTTCTTCTCAGCAAACACAGGCCATCGTCGAGGGCTGCATGGACAAAGGGCTCATGGGCAAGGGCGCGGGCCACTGCGTGTACAAGCTGTCCAAAGCTAAAAATATCAGCCTTCGGGAAGCCGGAGATCTTCTGGCCGGAGGCAAAGGCTGGGACGAAGTGGCTGCATCGTTCAAAGGAGGCAAGTAATATGGCACAGGAGAAGTTGAACAAGAATGTCAAGATCGATGTGGAAGAGATCCTCAAAGATCTGGAACAGTATACGCCTCGCAGAACAGGATGGACCTGGCGGAAAAAGGATCCCGAGCTCACAATGGGACCCTTTCGGTATCGGGATATGTCCCAGCCTTTGAAGCAGAGCACAGGACTTCCCTCATCGAAGTATTTTGACTATATGGATCCTCAACCCTCGGAAGTGATCACTACGGAGATCGCATCAGGCCGGTTCGAGGACGATATTCGCAGAATGCGCATGGGCGCATGGCACGGAGCAGATCACATCATGGTCATCCGGACCATGGGCCAGTCCCACATCGACGGACTCATCGAAGGAACCCCGGCCGGTATCGGCGGTGTTCCCATCACCCGGAAGCAGGTTCGGGCTCAGCGCAAAGCTTTGGATCTGATCGAGGACGAAGTCGGCCGTCCTATCAATTATCATTCCTATGTGTCCGGCGTGGCCGGTCCCGATGTGGCGGTCATGTTTGCCGAGGAAGGCATGAACGGCGCCCATCAGGATCCGCAGTACAACGTACTTTACCGGAACATCAACTGCGTTCGCTCTTTTGTGGACGCCTGCGAATCCAAAAAAGTCATGACCTGGGCCAACATTGCTCAGATCGACGGTGCCCACAACGCCAACGCTACGGCACGGGAAGCCTGGAAAGTGATGCCTGAGCTGATCGTTCAGCATGCCATCAACTCCCTGTTTTCCGAAAAGGTGGGCATGAAGCCCGAGAACATCTGCCTGTCTACGGTTCCGCCCACGGCCCCGCCGGCACCCTGCATGTATCTGGATCTACCCTATGCGGTGGCCTTGCGGGATTACATGGACCGTTACAAGATGCGCGCCCAGATGAACACCAAGTACATGGAAGCCTCTGCCCGGGAAGCGACGGTCACCCACGTGCTTAACATGCTGATTTCCAAGCTGACAAGAGCGGACATCCAGTCCACTATCACGCCTGACGAAGGCCGGAACGTGCCCTGGCACATTTACAACATCGAAGCCTGCGACACCGCCAAACAGACCCTGGTCGGTTTGGACGGACTCATGGAGATGGTATCCCTGAAAGATGAAGGACCTCTGAGAGAGCAAGCCAGAGAGATCAAGGAAAGGGCTTGTCTCTTTATGGAAGAGATCGTGGAGACCGGCGGTTATTTCAAAGCGGTCGAGGAAGGCTTCTTCGTAGACAGCGGAAAATATCCCGAAAGGAACGGCGACGGCATCGCCCGGAAAATCGAAGGCGGCACCGGATTCGGATTCATCTTCGAGAGAGATTCGGACTATATGGCGCCGGTCACGGCTCATTTCGGAAACAACAATGTAGAACAGTACGGCGGAGATCCCAAAGATCCTTCTGCCCTGATCGGCGGCTGTACCTTCGAAGACCGCAGCAAGATCGTTTTTGTGGACGAGCTGGACGAAGTGGACAACGTGAACGTCCGGATGAAGGAAGTGGAAAAATACAGAAACTCGTCTTTGGTCAAGCCTGAAATGGAATGGATGGCCGACGGCATCATCATGCTGAACATGTTCATTCCCGAAGAGCGGCGGACTGCGGAAGTGGTAGCCGTGGAGATCGGCAAAAAGCTGGGCCTGCTGGAACCGGAAGTCATCAATCGGGAAGTGATGCAGGATGCGGAAGGCACCCGAATCGAACTGAAGGGCAGAGTGCCCTTTGACATCGATGTGGCTGGCTTGGTGATACCGCCCGAGCCCAAATATCTGACCGACCAGGAGATCCGCGACGATGTGAGCGCCCACCCGCTGAAGGTGGTTTGCGCTACCGTAGGGCAGGACGAGCATTCGGTGGGACTCCGGGAGATCATCGATATCAAACATGGCGGTATTGAACGCTTCGGGATTGAGATCCACTATCTGGGAACATCCTGTCCCGTGGAAAAACTGGTGGATGCGGCAGTGGAGCTGAAAGCGGAGGCGATCCTGGCTTCCACCATCATTTCTCACGATAACATCCATTATAAGAACATGAAGCGGATCCACGAGCTTGCCGTTGAAAAGGGGATTCGCGACGACGTGATCATCCTCTGCGGCGGGACCCAGGTCATCCCCGAAGAAGCTTTGAAGACCGGCATCGACGCCGGCTTCGGAAGAAACAGCCACGGCATCGACGTGGCGACTGCCCTGGTGGAAAAACGCCGGGAAAAAAGAGAAAAGAAATAGACAGAACCCCCCGCGGCGGGACCGAAGGGTCCCGCCGCGGATATCACCAGAAAAATCCGGGGCGGCTTTCAAAGCCGCCCCGCTGTGGAGAAAGCATGGATATCGATGTATTGGTAGCCGAGATCGGCTCAACGACCACCGTGGTCAACGCATTTCGCGGATTGGACAGCGACAGCCCCGAGTTTTTCGGACAAGGGCAGGCGCCGACCTCCGTACTGAGCGGAGATGTTCGCATCGGCCTGCAGGAGGCCATCGACGATCTCTGTCGTCAAAAGGGGATCGATTCGATCCATTACGACCACATGCTGGCCACCAGTTCGGCGGCCGGCGGATTAAAAATGACTGTTCACGGTCTGGTGTACGACATGACCGCAAGGGCTGCCAGAGAAGCGGCTTTGGGTGCCGGCGGAATTATTCACTACATTACTGCCGGCCGTCTGCGGCGCACAGACCTTCAAAGGATAAAAGATGTCAAACCTAACTTGATCCTCATTGCCGGAGGCGTGGACTACGGCGAGCGGGACACGGCTGTCTACAATGCGGAAATGATCCGCAGCCTGGGTCTTACCACTCCTGTGATCTACGCGGGGAATGTGGAGAATCAGGATGAGATGCGCCTGATCTTCGATGAAGAAAGCGGGCAGAAGCTTTACATCGTGGAAAACGTCTATCCCCGGATCGACGATCTGAACGTAGAACCTGCCCGGAAAGTGATCCAGAACGCATTCGAGGATCATATCACCAATGCGCCGGGAATGGAACACGTGCGGGACATGGTGGACGGTCCGATCATTCCGACCCCAGGCGCCGTGATGGAATGTACCCGGCTACTGTACGAATGCCTGGGAAACGTAGTGGCCTTGGACGTAGGCGGCGCCACCACCGACGTCCATTCCGTGTCCGAGGAGTCCGAACAAATCGCCAGGATCCTGATCCAGCCCGAACCCAAAGCCAAGCGGACTGTGGAAGGGGATCTGGGGGTCTATGTAAACATGAAAAACATCGTGGAGACCATCGGTCTGGAAAAGCTTCGCGAAGAACTTCCGGACCTGGATCTGGATCGGATCATGGAAGAATACAAGGCCATTCCCAAGAACGAGGAAGAGAAGCGATTTGTGGAGCGGCTGACCCTGGAAGCGGTCCTGACTTCCGTGGAGCGCCATGCGGGAAAGATCCGCTACATTTACGGCCCTTCCGGGCGGAGCACCGTTGCCGAAGGCAAGGACCTGACCCAGGTCAAGTATATCATCGGCACCGGCGGAGCGCTGACACGGCTTCCCGGACGAATGGAGATCCTGAAGCAGATCGCTCGGAGCAACGAAACCGGATTGCTGCTTTTCCCGACGAAAAAAGCAGGCATTCTCATCGACAACGATTACATCATGGCTTCTTTGGGCGTGCTGTCCAAGACGCACAAGTCCGGCGCCGTTAAACTCCTGGAAAAAAGTCTGGACATATCCTTTCCCAAAAAGTCGGGCCATGGGAAGAATAAAAAGCCGATTTACCAGACAGAGCTGGATCGCCTTCGCGCAGAACAACTGGAGAAGGAAAAGCAGGATGAAGAAATGCGAAAGCACTTGGCCGAGCACGGCTGGGAACTGATAGACGGAGAATTCAAGCCGATCGATAAAAAGGAGTAATATGTCCCGAAAACACGTTTGGATCGCCATATGGTGCAATACGATATGGGGATTGGCCAGCTTATACTGGTACAGGCTGGCACACATCGACGCTTTGCTTGTTCTTTACAGCAGGATCATATTTGCCGCCGTTCTGGCCTACGCAATGGTTCTGGCTACCGGAAAAACAGGGGAACTCAAAGCGAAGCTCGCCGACTGGAAAACCATGAAATACATGATCCCGGCGGCATTGATCATCTCTTTCAACTGGGGCATGTACATCTGGGCCATGGGCCACGGCCACATGATCGATGCCAGCCTGGGGTATTTTATGGCTCCACTGATGGTTTTTGCGGTTTCTGTTGGGTTTTTCGGCGAGAAAGCCGGGAAACTGCAGCTGGCGGCTATGTTCATCGCCCTGGCCGGTGTGCTGGTGTCCATCGCCATGTACCGGACGGTCCCGGTGATCGGACTGGTCCTGGGGTTCAGCTTTACAGTGTACGGCACGATTAAAAAGAAAGTCAAAGTATATCCGGCTGTAAGCATTTTTATCGAGAGCATCGTCCTGACTCCTTTCGCGCTGATTTTAATGGCGCTGACTATGAGGCCCGAAATCGCCGCACTGGCGCCTCTGGATTTTCCGCTTCTCATGGGAACCGGAGTTCTGACGGCGGTGCCGCTGGTGCTGTATGCCAGCGCCGTCAACAATATCCCCTATATTACGCTGGGTTTTACCCAATATATCTCACCGACCATCACCGTGCTGGTGGGGTTGTTCTACGGAGAGATGTTCAGTCCGGAAAAGAAGGTCTTGCTGGGGTTTATCCTGATGTCTCTTGTGCTTTATTCCTATGCCGGGATTCGGGATGCCCGCCGGCTGAAAGAGGAGGTTTGAAATGTATCCCCAATTGCTGATCGATCTGGGAAAGCTGAATAAAAACCTGAAGGTCATTTCCGAACTGGCCAGGGAGGGCGATTGCTCCCTGATGATCGTTACGAAGAGTTTCTGCGCCGACGGCCCTATCGTGGCCGAAATCCTGAAAAATGAGGCTGTGGATTATCTGGCTGATTCCAGGATACAGAATATCGCCTCCTATGCAGATCAGGCGCACATTGCCGGAAAAGAGACGGTTCTTCTGCGGTTGCCCATGGCTTCGGAAGTGGAAGAGGTTGTTCGCTATGCGGATCTTTCCCTGAATTCAGAGATCGAAACGATTCGAATGCTGGACCGGGCAGCGGCCCAACAGAACAAGACGCATAAAGTCCTGTTGATGATCGATTTGGGTGACCTGAGGGAAGGCATGTTTTTTCGTAACGAAGAAGCTATTATGGCGGTCTGTGACGAGATCTTGAAAATGCGCCATGTCCGTCTCTTTGGAGTCGGAACCAATCTGACTTGCTACGGCGCTATTATTCCCAAAGAAGACAATCTTGGGCAGCTGGTGCGGCTTTCAGAGCGCATTCAGAAGCGATTCAGCACGACGCTGACCATGGTTTCCGGAGGCAACAGCAGCTCAATCTATTTGATCCCGAAGAAACAGCTGCCGACAGGGATCAACAACCTGCGTTTAGGCGAAGCCTTTATCTTAGGCAATGAAACAGCTTACAGCAAGCGGATCCCCGGGACGCACAACGATGCGATCCTGCTCCGGGCACAGATCATCGAGTGCAAGGACAAACCTTCTCTGCCCATCGGCGAAGTAGGCGTGGACGCTTTTGGAGAAGTGCCGCATTATGAGGATAAAGGGGTCATCACCCGGGCGATTCTGGCCGTGGGCAAGCAGGATACCAATCCCGACGGCCTGACGCCTCTGGATCCGGCGGTGGAGATCCTGGGCGGCTCTTCGGACCATCTGCTGGTGAACACTGCGGACAGCCACTATCACCTGGGAGATGTCATGGACTTCCGGATGGATTACGGCGCCCTTTTGAAGCTGTTTACCAGTCCGTACGTTACGCGGACCTATCGATAGGAAAAGGAGAAGCATGATCACTTACGAACAAATCGTACAGGACCCGGCCGTGCGGGAATATATTTCCCGGGCCGATGAATCTCTGATGGCGTTGGGATACACGGAGCACAGTTTTGCCCACGTGACACGGGTCGCAGAGACTGCAAAGTATATTCTGGAAAAGTTGGAATATCCGACTCGGGATGTGGAGTTGGTGCAAATCGCCGCGTACCTTCACGATATCGGCAATCTGGTGAACCGGATCGACCATTCCCAGAGCGGCGCCATGATCGCTTTCCGGATCCTGGACCATCTGGGCGGAGACCCGGCGGACATCGCTACGGTGGTTACGGCCATCGGCAACCACGACGAAGGGACCGGTATCGCGGTCAATCCTGTGGCGGCAGCCCTGATCCTTGCCGACAAATCCGATGTGCGGCGGACCCGGGTGCGCAATCAGGACAGATCTAATTTTGATATTCACGACCGGGTCAACTATTCAGCCCGCAAATCCCAGGTCCGGATCAACGATGAACGAACGCTGCTGAAACTCAAGCTTACCATCGACACCAAGTATAGCTCGGTGATGGACTATTTTGAGATCTTTCTGCAGCGGATGATCATGTGCCGAAAGGCGGCTGAGACGCTGGGCCTGGAATTTAAACTCATCATTAACGAGCAGACATTGATATAAAACAGTTCATACAGGCAAAAAAAGAGACCTTTTCAAAGGTCTCTTTTGAGTATATATGGGTTATTAGGCTTCGGCAGCGTTTTTACGAACACTTTCGATGCCCTTTTTGCAACTGGCTTTGGCTTTGTAACCTTCCGATGCCAGAATCGATTCGCCGTTGGAAGCTTTCAGGCGAAAACGGAATTCTCCCTTTGTATCGGCATAGATTTCAAACTTCGGATTTTTTTCCGTTTGGAAGCCTTCTACGGTCTGATCTTCCAGGTTGGCGATCGGTGCGTTTTTGCGAACACTCTCGATGCCGTTCTTGCATGCTTTCTCCGAGCTGTAAACTTCGGATGTGCCGATGATCTCACCATTGCCGGCCTGCAGGTTAAAAACAAAGCCGGTCTTTGTTTCTTTTACATTGAACTTGCCCATGGGTGTCACCTCTCTAACCATTAAATAGCTTGTATATCAAGTATAGCATCAAGTAGTTGGCTTGTCTATCCGGGGGAAAGGATTCGCACAGGATCAATCGGAGATCTTATAGAACGAAAAGAGACCTTCTCCCGCCAGTGTGCCGTCATCGTGAGTGAGCTTTGTTGCAATCACGCAGGTTTTCCGACCTCGGTGATTTACCTGGGCTGTACAGGACAGGGTTCCCTGGTTGGTTGCCTTATAGAATTGAAAGCTGCAGCTCTGGGTTACGTAATGGGCGCCTGTGCTGTGGGCTGCCGCGCCGGCCACGGTATCGGCCAGTGAGACATAAACGCCGCCGTGGACATGGAGATTCCGGTTGATCACTTGATTCGAATACTCCACACGACCGGCGGCAAAATCAGGTCGGATCTCTGTCAGTTCGATGCCGATAGCATTGGTATAGGGGTTGCGACTGTTGAATTCTTCCAGCAGTTTTTCGAGATTCATATTGTAATCCTTTCCAAAATGTTTTTCTAATGATACCACACAAGCGCGTGGAGGCAAAGGCGGATTTCTACAGATCCTGCGCTCTTTTGTAGAGGCGTTTGCGCTCATTTTCGGAAGTGGTTTTTTCCAGAAGAAACGAGATCATCAGAATTCCGGCAATGCTGCAGAGCAGACGGATGGCTGTAAATTTCCATCCCAAGCTGGAGGCTTCGAACAACAGCATGGGAATTTTTGTCGTGGACCAGGCACCGATGAAGATGAATACATTGCTCAGCGTGACGCCTTTCTTCAACAGCATTCCGGAAACAGGGAAGGCGGCATACAAAGGGCCTGCAGCGGCGCTGCCCATTGTGAAAGCCAGTAAACCTCCTCTGAGGCCTGCATCCCGGCCCATGTATTTCATCATAGTCTCTCGTGGGATCCATACATCCATGAGCCCCAGGAGGAGGAAGATCGGGGGCAGAATTGAAAGCATTTCGGTCAGGTTGGCCGCCGTGAGGCGGAAGGCGCTTTGCCCGATTTCCGGCGCAGTAAACAAGAGGATCAGATTGGCCGCAAAGAGGATCAGGAAGAGGCTGTAGCGGCGGAGGGCAGAACTCTTTTGCTTCATTTCATCAGCCCTCCTATGATCCATGCGGCGGCCAGACAGAAGACAAAGGCCATTGCATTTCTTTTAACAGCAAGCTTTCTTCCGAAGAACTGTGATTCCACAGGCAAAGTTACCACCCCCACCATCATGAGCGTGGTCACAAACATGGCAATTTGTCCGTACCCGGCGCCGGCCTCCAGCAGGGATGCCGCCAAAGGAAAGGCTACGAAGCCCGGAATCAGGGTGATCGAACCGATCACAGCGGCTATGGCCATGCCGGCCAACCCGGACTCCTGACCGATCAATTGAGAGATGACCTCCCGGTTCAGGACCGACAGCATAATGCCGATGATCATCAGAACACTGAGAAACTGAGGGAGGATATTTTCGAAAGATTTCCAGGTCTTCCTCAAAACCTGACGGGTTTTCGTCCGGTCCTTTGAAAAAGAGAGTCCCAGAAAAACCAGTGCGGTGACATACAGTGCGTAGGTATACATAAATGCGTCCTTTCATTGATCCGGCACGAACAGGATGCAGGCTCTTCGTACCGATGCAATCAATTATACCGATCGATGGAGCCAAGTCAACCAATGGCGAGAAAATAATTGACATATGTCGGAAACATGGTATTGTTAATAAGCAGGCAAGTTCGAAGTGTAATGCAGGAGAGCGTGGATGTCCAGACCCAAAAAGTGCAGGAAAGTGTGTAATCTTCCCTCGGTAAGTGTTTTTGCGCCCTTCGATGATCCATGCGACGCCGAAGATGTGATTACGTTGATGATCGAAGAGTTCGAAGCAGTTCGATTGATCGATCATCAGGGACTTACACAGGAGGAATGCAGTCAATATATGAATATTGCTCGTACCACCGTGCAGCAGATCTATACCGACGCCCGACAGAAAATTGCCGGGGCGTTGGTGGAAGGACGAATGCTTCGCATCGACGGCGGACATTACAGTATATGTGAGGGCAATGAAGATCGATGTGCCTGCGGCGCTTGCGGCAGAAAGAAGAGTCGGAAAGACGACTCAAGTGGAAGGAGTCAACAAATCATGAGAATAATGATACCGGTAGAGGAAAAGAAGAACGGAACAAAGGTGTGCCCATCGTTTGGAAGAGCCCCCTATTATATGCTCTTTGATGCGACGACCAGAGAGATCACATACCTGGACAATCTCGCCGCAAACGCACCCGGCGGAGCCGGAATCAAAGCGGCACAGTTTGTTGCGGATCAGAAGGCCGATGTCCTTCTCACGCCCCGATGCGGGGAAAACGCGGGAGAAGTGCTTAAAGCGGCCGGTATTCTTCTCTATAAAACCGTTCCCGGTTCTGCGGAGGAGAATATCGCAGCCTATGAGGCCGGCACACTTGAGCAACTCAACCAGTTTCACGAAGGGTTCCACGGAAGACAATGAAGATTGCGGTATTGAGCGGCAAAGGCGGCACGGGTAAAACATTTGTATCGGTAAACCTGGCCGCCGTAGCTCCCGCGTCCGTGTATATCGATTGCGACGTGGAAGAGCCCAACGGCCGGCTGTTCTTCCGGCCCGAACAACTTCACAGCAAAACGATCAATGTCCTGCTGCCTGTATTTGACGCAGGCTTGTGCGACGGTTGCCGAAAGTGTGTGGACTTTTGCAAATTCAATGCGCTGGTCTATATCAAGGAAAAGCCGCTGGTATTTCCCGGCATCTGTCATTCCTGCGGAGGCTGCGCTTTGGTTTGTCCAAATGGAGCAGTGTCTGAAAAACTCCGTCCCATCGGTGTGGTTGAGACCGGCGTAAGCGAAGAAACTACGGTTGTGACAGGTGTATTGGAGCCGGGAGAAATTTCCGGTGTTCCGATCATTCGCGCAGCACTGGACAAAGCCTCTCGAGCGAAGGGCGCAGTAGTGATCGACTGTCCGCCGGGAAGCGGTTGTGCTGTTCTGGAAAGTGTAGCGGAGGCCGATTACTGCGTATTGGTGGCAGAGCCCACGGCTTTCGGTCTGCATAACTTTGCCATGGTCCTGGAGTTGGCCCGCCTTTTGGGAAAACCCTGTGGTGTTGTGATCAACAAAACGGAAGGACAGTATAAAGAGCTGGAAGACCATTGCGCTTTGCATCATACGGAGATTCTGTGCCGGATCCCCTACAGCAGTGAATTGGCGAAATGGGGTGCGAAAGCACAGATCGCCGCGCGGGAGAACAAGGAAATGGCTGCCGTGTTTCGCAGCCTCATGAACAAGATCGAAAAGGAGGTGGGCTGATGAAAAAATTGCTCATCCTCAGCGGAAAGGGCGGAACCGGAAAGACGACTACGGCCGCCGCGTTCATCGATTTTATCAATGCTCGGGCTTTTGCGGATTGCGACGTGGACGCGCCGAATCTGCATCTGGTGGCAAAGCTTGCGGGAGAACCGCATACATCGGATTATTACGGATCCCAGAAAGCAAGGATCGATCCCGAAAAATGCACCGGCTGCGGCGCCTGCTACGAGCATTGCCGATTTCAGGCTGTCAAAAAAAGCGGAAGTGTGTATCAAGTTGACGAATTTGCCTGTGAAGGTTGTGGTGTTTGCGAATATGTTTGCCCGGTCCAGGCAGTGGAATTGAAAGAGGATGTGTCAGGTGTTCAAATGCTGTACACCGATGGTCCGGTATTCTCTACAGCCCAACTTAAGATGGGTCGCGGGAATTCAGGAAAATTGGTTTCGGCGGTCAAAACAGCTTTGTTCGATCATGCCCCGGAGACGGAGTTGGCCGTGATCGACGGATCGCCCGGCATCGGGTGTCCGGTCATCGCTTCAGTGACAGGCGTAGATTTGGTCTTGATCGTTGCGGAGCCGTCTCTGTCCGGGATCAGCGACATGAAGCGCATCGTATCGACCGCCAGGATCCTGAACGTTCCTATTGCCCTTTGCGTGAATAAGTTTGACTTGTACGAAGAACATACCGACACGATCGAAGCCTGGTGCGAGGGCGAGAAAATTCCTTTCGTCGGAAGAATCCCGTACGATCACTGCGCTTCGGAAGCCATCAATCAGGGCCACAGCTTGGCGGAGACCGGTTGCCCGGCTGCTCTGGCGCTTCGGAGTGTTCTGACGCGGGTTCTGGAACTGCTGGAGGTGCCCGAATGCGCATAGTCTGCCTATCGGAGAACACATCCAAGAAGAATCTTCTGACGGAGCATGGATTAAGCCTATATCTGGAGACTCGGAAGCATAAGATTTTGTTCGATATGGGACAGTCCGGCATATTCTTGCGCAATGCACAAAATATGGGGGTAGATCTGTCTGCCGTAGATTTGGCAGTGATTTCCCACGGCCACTATGACCACGGCGGCGGATTGGAAGTCTTTCTTTCCGTCAATGACCATGCGCCTGTTTACATGAACGAAGCTGCATTGGAACGGCATTGCGTATTACCCGACCGAGATATCGGATTGGAGCCGAAATTGAAAGGCCACCCCCGAATTCTGCTGACCGGCGACGAGATGACTCTCGACAAAGGTTTGATGCTATTCACCGGAAACCATAAGCCACGGCCTTATCCGACAGACAGCGACGGGTTTACAGTGATCCGGGACGCAGAAGCGTTTCGGGATGATTTTTGTCACGAGCAGTATTTGTCGGTCAAGGACGGAGAAAAGACGTATCTGATTTCCGGATGCTCTCATAAAGGGATCCAAAATGTAATGTACTGGGTGCGTTCCGATCCACCGGATGTGGTAGTAGGAGGCTTTCATCTTTCCAAGGTTCCCGTGGACGAGGAAGGCAGGCAAAGACTGGACGAACTGGCTGCCTCTCTGTTAGAATATCCTTCGGTGTACTACACCTGCCATTGCACCGGGATCCAACAGTATCAATATTTAAAAACGATCATGCAAGACAGGCTGGAATACCTGTCCGCAGGCGACGAATGCTGAGCAACTACTAAACAGGAGGAAATTCATGAGCGAAAATTGTTCTCAAAATTGCGAAAGCTGCAACGAAAACTGCAGTGAAAGAAAGGCAGAAAGCCTTTTGGTACAGCCCCACGAAATGAGTCACATCAAAAAAGTGATCGCCGTCGTCAGCGGCAAGGGTGGTGTTGGAAAGTCTCTGGTCACGTCGCTGCTAGCCGTGATGGCCCATCGAAAAGACTACAAAACCGCCATTCTGGATGCGGATATTACCGGTCCTTCGATTCCGAAGGCCTTTGGCCTGCACGGGAAGGCCACCGGAGCGGAAACCGGGATTTATCCCGTACAGTCGAAACTGGGCATGCAAGTGATGTCATTGAACTTGCTCACGGAGAACGAAACAGACCCGGTGGTCTGGAGGGGTCCGCTCATCGCAGGAACAGTGAAGCAGTTCTGGTCCGACGTGATTTGGGGCGATGTGGACTATATGTTCATCGATATGCCGCCGGGCACCGGCGACGTGCCGTTGACGGTTTTCCAGTCCATTCCGGTCGACGGTGTGGTGATTGTGGCTTCACCGCAGGAACTGGTAGGAATGATCGTGGAAAAGGCTGTCAACATGGCAAAAATGATGAATGTTCCCGTAGTGGCTTTAGTGGAAAACATGAGTTATACGACCTGCCCGGAGTGTGGACATAAACACAGTATTTTCGGTGAAAGCCATATTGAGGCTATTGCAGAAAAGCATGGAGTAAAAGCGGTAGCTCGCATGCCCTTGGATCCTCGCCTTGCAGCCGCCTGCGACACAGGCATGATCGAGCTGTTTGACGGAGATTGGCTTGATGGAATTTTAGCCGAAATCGAAAAAATGTAGCTGACGGGCGAGCCGTTTCAGAGGAGGAAGTTATGAAAATAGCAGTAGCGAGCATTGGAAATACCGTATGCGCCCATTTCGGACATTGCGAGAGTTTCCACATATTCAATGAACAGGACGGCTGTATCGTCAGCACCGAAACAGTGCCCAATCCCGGGCATCGGCCCGGATTCCTGCCGAACTTTCTGGGGGATATGAATGTAAATGTGATCATCGCAGGCGGCATGGGCGGAGGCGCCGTGGAAATTTTCAACGAACGCAACATCGAAGTGATCGTCGGTGCGGAAGGCGATGCCCGGATAGCGGCAGAAAGCTACCTGGCCGGAGAGCTGAAGAGTACTGGCTCCGTCTGTCATTCCCATGATCATTCGGGAGATTGCGGAAACCATTGAGCGTTTTAACGAAAAAAGGCGCCGCTGTACTTATAATACGATAGTACGGCGGCGCTTTAAGATACCTATCTTTCGCTTTTCTCTGATTTTACTAGATTCTTTTGATTCAACATATATTTCACCATCACCCGAATGAGCTGCTTTTCGTCCACAGGCTTCAACAGGTAATCGAAGACGCCGACATCATAAGCTTTTACCGCGTCGTAAGAGTCTTCTTTGAGGAGCACGATACGCACCTCCGGTCCGCACCCCTGCAATTCTTTCACAAGGTATTGCCAGCTTACGTCTTCATCGTCTCCATCCAGCAGGAGCAGCGCTGATGATTGTTCTGCCAAATGCTCTTTGGCGCAAAACAAATTCTCGAAGATCGAGACGGCTTCCACGCCGCCGATGACCTTCAGCGTATGGTTGACTTCTGACATGGCTTCCGCCTTTCCAAACAACGTGATTTCCACGATTTCCAGCTCCGATTCGCATACATTAAGGCACAGCACACTTTTACAGGATCATTGTACCGCGGAAGTCTTTACAAAATCTTTACAAGCGCCGGGATACCGGGATCACAAAGAAAAAACCGGGTGCGGCGGCTGCCGGACCCGGTTTTTTTTGTAATGTCAGATCAGCGAACAGCGCGATCTCAGTCCATTTCTGCATCTCGCAATTTCTTTTCGTACACTTCGGCGTTTTGCAAGTCGTCGCAACTTTTAAAGTGGCAGACCAGTTGTTCCAGCAGTTCCAGATAGCGGTATTCATAGCGTCCCTGGATTTCGCCGGTCCAGCCGAAATAGGCATCTTCAAAAGGCAGCCCGGTATACAAAGCTGCCGCGCGTTCCATTAGAGCAGGCCTTTTTTCCCGGGAGGCTGTACGCGCCTCTCCCAGAAGTCTGTCGAATTCAAGCAGATCACAGGAGATGCCGCTCAGGTCGATCCGCATTTTACCGCGTTCTGATTCGATGGGGATCCGAAAGCCCAATCGGCTTGATTGCTTGTTGATGTAGTGATAGGCCATATACAGATTGGACATGGCGATCCGGCCTTCCTGTTCCGGCCAGAGGGCTTCGGCGATTTTTTCTTTGGCCGTGTAGTTTCCGCCTTCGCTGATCAAAAAAGCGATGAGTTCAGCCGCCTTTCGCGTACGCCAGCCTGCGTTGATGTCTTTGCCTCCGGTGACGATGGAAAAATGACGGAAGCAGTTGAAACGCAACTCCATAGGACCGACCGGCACAGCAACGGGCCTGCTGCGCTCCAGTGTTTTGATGAGCCGGGCCTGGGTGACGGGTTTCACGATGTAATCGACGGCGTTGATCTCAAAGGCTCGGACGGCATACTGAGTATAGGCTGTCACAAAGACCACGTTTGATGTGCAGCCCATTTCCATCAGCCGTGCGAAAACTTCAAATCCGTCCATCTGAGGCATTTCCACGTCCAGAAAAATGAGATCCGGCCGCAGTTCGGCGATTTCATCCAACATTTTCAGAGGGTCCTCGTACAGGTCGGTGATCCGGATATCGCCGATCTCCTCAAGCTCCATTTTCAATCCTTGCAGGGCATAATATTCATCATCGACGAGAACAGCATTCATTCTATAGTTTCCTTCCTCTTGGGCAGCAGCATCGTGACTTTCGTTCCTGCGGACGGATTGCTTTTGATGGAAAGCTGGGTGCCGTACAGCATTTCGAGTCGTTTTTGGATGTTGTAAAGACCCACACCTCCGGTATTCTGCTTTCGCAAAACCATTTCCGTCTGTTTCGGCGTCATGCCGTCACCGTCGTCTTCCACTTCGATCAGGTAATGCTCACGAAGATTTTTGACCCGAAGGATCACGATCCTGCCGGTCTTGCTTTTGCGGATTCCGTGGCGGATGGCATTTTCCACTAAAGGCTGAAGAAGCAGGGGCGGCAGCCGCAGGCCCTGAGTGTCGTCGATCTCATAAACCATGTTCAATCGATCCTTAAATCGAGCTTCCTCGATTCGCACATAAGCCTTGATGAAGTCCAGTTCTTCTTCGAAGGGGATGTATTTTTCCAGGTTTCGAAGATCAAAGCTGTGGCGCATATAGCTGGAAAGATCCAGGATGAGCTCTCTGGCTTTTTCCGGATCCACCCGGCACAGCACCGCAATGACATTAAGGGCGTTAAACAGAAAATGGGGTTTGATCTGCGCCCGCAAAAAGGCCGATTCACTGGAAATTGATTCCTTTTTACGCTCCGTGACGTCATAAATCTGAGCCATCCAGCCCAAGGAGATCCCTTTGTCATTGTCCAGCTCCGTGACGGTGACATCATAGTAGTATTGATCTGTTCCTCGTCTATAGGAGATCTCTTCCGTGCCGCTGTGCCCTTTTTCGATCACTCGCATCAGCTCGGGTACGTGGGCAAAAGCAGCGATCACAGGGACGCCCACGATGTTTTGTTCTTTCAGGTCCAGCATTTGCCTTGCCGAAGGATTGATGTCGGTCAGTCGGTATTCCCGGTCGCAGACGATCATGCCCGGCTTCATTTCCTCAAAGACGTGGGAGAGGGCAACAGGCATCAGGTCGAAGAGTCCATACCGGAAGATGCCGAATGTGAGCAAACTTTCCGTTATCGCAAAGCTGTAAGGTGTAGCATCGATATTGTGGTAGTCGATTCCCATTAAATGCAGGAGCGTAGCGGTCATAGGGACCAAGAGGCCGATAAAAAGATATTTTGCCTGCATCCGGTGTTGGAAAGAGCGGTCGGCCCAGGCTCGGCCCAGGATGAACAGCGTAAGGGCGGTCAAGGAGAAATTGTAAAGGGCAAAAGGGATCATGACAGGGCCAAAGGTCTTTCCCACGGTGGGGAAAAGGCCGGCGGTGATCAGTCGCAGATCCTGACGGATCAGTCCGTGCCAGGGATCCGACCAAAGCAGAACATTTAAAACGGAGGGTATGATAAGAAAAAGGGGCAGCAAGGATTTTTTTTCGGGGATACGATCCTTTCGGGAGAAATCCAAAGCGAGAAAAAAGTAGAAGATCGGGATCAGGGTAATGGGAATATATTGGATATTTGCAAAAATCAGTTTATGTTCCAGGGTTTCGACAGCAAATTCCAGACCCTGGGCAATCAGCCACAGCGTCACCAGCGCCAGAAGGGACACGGAAAGCTTTCCGCCGGTCTTATGTCTCTGGGTATAGACGTAGCAAAGCATAATCAGAGAAAACAAGACCAGAATAATCGTCAATATGTGATATGGATACCAATGATATATCATCTTTTTCCTCGTTGTTTCAGACTAACGAGAGCTTCGGCAATACTTTGAATGTCAATTGTTCTTGATTATTCTCCATTATATGTTATTTATAAAGCATGAGGCAATTTTTTTCTGCCGGTCAATCAAATAGTTCCAGGCAAGGCAGATCGACTGACTTCTAATTCCAATGTGACAAAGTTACAGTGTCCGGTATTTCTTTTGTTTATTATTTAACAAGAAGCAACCGTCAATACATGGAGAAACTTTGAGGTGAAGTATGGATAAAAAAGTAGTCATCATCGGCGGAGTCGCGGGAGGCGCTACGGCGGCCGCAAGGCTCCGAAGGCTCAGCGAAGCAACTGAGATCATCATGATCGAAAGAGGGTCCGACATTTCCTATGCGAACTGCGGACTGCCTTACTACGTGGGAGATGTGATCAAATCCAGGGACGCCTTGTTTGTACAGACGCCCAAAACCATGCGCGACAAGTTCAACATCGACGTGCGCACGCTCCAGGAGGTGACGCAGATCGACCGGGAGGCGAAGACCGTCACCGTCCGAAATCTGCAGACGGAAGAAATCTATACGGAAACCTACGATGTGCTGGTGCTGTCCACCGGATCTTCCCCCTTGCGTCCGCCTATTCCCGGTATCGACGGAGAACGGATCCTGACGCTTTGGAATGTGGCGGATACGGATCGGATCAAAGAGTCCATCGGAGGCTGGAACGTAAAAACCGCCACAGTGGTGGGCGGAGGATTCATCGGTCTTGAAATGGCCGAAAATCTTCACGGCCTGGGCATTAAGGTCACTGTGGTGGAAATGCTGGATCAGGTCATGGCGCCGCTGGACTTCGAAATGGCCCAGCTGCTCCATGAAAACCTCCGGCAGAACGGAGTGGATCTTCGCCTGGGCGACGGCGTTTCCACTTTCGAAAACAAGGAAGGATCCGTGTTGATCAACCTGAGCAGCGGAAATCAGGTCGAGGCCGAGCTGGTGATCCTTTCCATCGGCGTGCGTCCCAACAACCAACTGTCCAAAGCCGCCGGACTGGAGTTGAACGCCAGGGGAGGGGTTGTCACAGATAATGAGATGCGTACCTCGGATCCGAATATTTACGCTGTGGGCGACCTGGTCCAGGTGGAGGATTTTATCAGCAAGGAACCTACCATGATCCCGCTGGCAGGACCCGCCAGCAAACAAGGCCGCATCGTGGCCGACAATATTGCCGGCGCCCACGAAGAATACAAGGGCACCCAAGGCACTTCTGTAGCTCAGGTCTTCGACTTGACCGCCGCCAGCACCGGCGCCAACGAAAAAGCGCTGATCCGGCAGGGCCTGGTCAAGGGAAAAGACTATCAGACGCTGATCATCAATCAGAATTCTCATGCATCCTATTATCCCGGCGCGACACCCATGCGGCTGAAAATGATTTTTTCCATGGATGGAAAAAAGATCTACGGCGCACAGATCGTGGGCATCCACGGTGTGGATAAGCGGATCGACACTCTGGCTACAGCCATTCGCCTCAACGCTTCCACAGAGGATCTGAAGTACCTGGAGCTGGCCTATGCGCCGCCTTATTCTTCGGCCAAGGATCCTGTGAACATGGCCGGATTTGTGGCGGAGAACGTGTTGAAGGGCATGGTGGTCTTCGCAGATTGGGACTATCTGGAGAAGCATCCCGATGCAGTGCGTCTGGATGTGGGCGAAGAGGCCGAACGGATGGCCTTTGCCATGCCGGATTCGATTCATATTCCCCTGGGTCAGCTGAGAGAGCGGATGGGGGAGCTGGACAAAGATGCCGATATCGTAATGTTCTGCAACATCGGTGTCCGTTCTTACAACGGCGCAAGAGTGCTCATGCAGAACGGATTCAAAAATATCAAGCTTTATCCCGCCGGATCAAGGTTTTACCGATCCACACACTATCAGAATTTTCAGGAGGACATGATGCCTATTCAAAACGAACGACAGGAAATTGTCTCCGGAGGACCGGCGCCTATTGCCTCCGTGAACATCGACTGCAGCGGTATGCAGTGCCCGGGACCTCTGATGAAAGTCAACGAGGCAATCGGTAAAATGGTGGAAGGGGAAGTGCTGGAAGTAACCGCTTCGGATCCGGGCTTTACCCGTGACATCGGCGCCTGGACCCGGACCACTGGCAATCGCCTTCTGTCCAACGAAAAAAGAGGGAATGAATATGTGGCAGTCGTACAAAAGGGCATGGGTGAAGTCGTGATGGAACAGGCCGTACGTGCATCGGGCAAAGACGGGAAGACGATCATCGTCTTTTCCGGCGACCTGGACAAAGTGCTGGCCAGCTTTATCATCGCCAACGGCGCAGCGGCCATGGGCCGGCCCGTTACCATGTTCTTCACCTTCTGGGGTCTGAACGTGCTCAGGAAAGCCCAGTCCCAGAAAGTCGAAAAGAGCTTTATCGAAGCCATGTTCGGCGGCATGATGCCCCGGGGCGCGGGAAAGCTGAAATTATCGAAGATGAACATGGGCGGCATGGGCACCGCCATGATGCGCAAAGTAATGCGTGACAAAAACGTGGATTCCCTGGAAGAGCTTATCCGCAAGGCCATGGAGGCCGGTGTCAAGATCGTGGCCTGTACCATGAGCATGGACGTGATGGGCATCAAGGAAGAAGAGTTGATCCCCGGCGTGGAGCTGGGCGGCGTCGGCGCCTACTTGGGTGATGCCGAAGAATCCAATGTAAATCTGTTCATCTAATCGTTATGTGATCTGCTCACGGATTTTTTCCGGTAAAAAAGTACAATGGAACTATCATTCAATGTACAATCGGAAAAGGAGAAATGAAATGTCTGCATTGATCATAACGAAAGAGAATTTTGAAAAAGAAGTAATGCAATCGGAGACCCCGGTGCTGATGGACTTCTGGTCCCCCCGCTGCGGCCCCTGTCAGATGGTGCTGCCGCTGATCGACGAACTGGCCGGAGAGGTCAAAGGCGCAAAAGTCGGTAAAGTGAACGTGGATGAGCAGCCGGAGTTGGCTCGGGCCTTTCGGGTAATGAGCATTCCCATGCTCATGGTGGTCAAAGACGGAAAAGTCGTTAAAACTGCCGTAGGCGCCCGGCCGAAAGCGGATCTTCAGGAAATGATCACAGAATTTATTGCGTAAGGGAACGAAGTTTCGATTTATCCAGTATTTTAATGCCTCCGCGGGACAGTTCAACGATTCCTTCGGAGGCAAAATACTTGAGCATGCGGGTCACCACTTCCCGGGCGCTTCCCACATAGCGGGCTGCCTGCTCGTGAGTGATCGTAAGCAATTCGTTTCCGGTGCGGGTCATCTCGTCCCAGAGGAAGATGGCCAATCGTTTGTCCATACTCATAAACAGGACTTGCTGCATGGCCCACATCACATCGGAAAAGCGCTCGGCAGCCAATTTGTAGGCCCAGCATTCCACTCTCTCATTGCGTTCCGACAGCGCTTCGAAATAGGTTGCCCGGATCAGGAGAAGCTGCGTGTCTTCTTCGGTGTCCACGTGGACGTCAAAGGTGATCGTTGACAGGACACAGGAAGCGGAAAGGACACACATATCGCCCTCCGAAAGCCGGTAAAGGGTTATCTCCTTGCCGTTCTCCGAAAGCATGTATGTCCGCAAGCTTCCCTTTATAATCAAAAAAAGTCCTACACAGTTGCTTTCGCCGCTGTGGAGGTTCGTTCCCTTCGGATAGCTCGTCAGCAAAGCGTGGGCGAGCAAATCCTTCTGATCTGCTTCGTCCATTCTGTCCCAGGGTTCAAAATGCCGGCTCAGCAGCAGACTTTTTTCCGCATCGGTCATATCAGATCCTCCATTCCATTCGATTCAACACTCTTCCAATATAGTTTGAAATATCAATAAAGTCAATAAACCGAAAGGGCCCGGGCGTTTCCTTTCCGAAATATATTTGATGAAATCGCCAAATGAAAAAAGAATTGCTTGGAAACCTCATAACAGGGTATAATATCGATATAAATTCGATAAAATGTTACTTGGCAACTCGGCGCCAGTGGGAGGACTTATGGCCATTCACACACGACGCACGCAAGGAAGCTACGCCCATATGGCGATGTTTTTTTCTTTTCTCGTGATCGCATCTTTCTTTTTCGGCAGCCCGGCTCAAATTGCGGCCGGGATGCAGCGCATTCTGTTTTCTCCCAGTAATCTGCTCACCGACTACATGGAAATTGCCGGGGTGGGCGCCGCCCTGTTCAACAGCGGCACGATCGGCCTGCTGTCTCTTCTTTTTCTTCGGATAACCGACGTGAAAATGGACGGCGCCGCCATCGCCAGCCTGGTGACGATGTGTGGATTCGCGCTTTTCGGAAAGAATCTTTTCAATTCGATCCCGATTATGCTGGGCGCTTTGCTCTACGCCCGAGTTCAGGTCATTCCATTTCGGGATGTGGTCATCACCAGCCTGTTTGCCACATCCCTTGGTCCCCTGGTGAGCGAGTTGAGTTTCGGGCTTGGTCTGCCACGGACCATCGGCGTACTGGCCGGATACGCCGCCGGCGTGATGGTGGGCTTTGTGGTCGTTCCGCTTTCCAAAGCCTGCATGAACTTCCATCACGGGTATAATCTTTACAACATCGGCTTCACTGCCGGTCTCATCGGTATGTTCGCTGCCGGCATCCTGCGCATGTTCGATCTGCAGGTGGAAACCGTGTTGATTCTGTCCTGCGGCAACGACGTAACCCTGAGTTTTCTTCTTTTGTCGCTCTTTATGATTTTGCTCCTGTCCGGGCTGCGTCAGAATAAATGGTCCTTTCATGGCTATTGGAAGCTGATGACTTACTCGGGCCGGCTGCGGACAGACTTTGTAAAGAAATGCGGCTATGGACTGACCCTGATCAACGTTGCGATCATGGGTATGATCGCATGGCTGTATGTGGTGACGATCGGATGTTCGCTCAACGGACCTACTGTGGGCGCGATTTTTACGGTCATGGGATTTTCGGCCTTCGGGAACCATCCCAGAAACACAGTCCCGGTCTTTCTGGGCGCATTTTTAGCCTGTGTGGTGAACATCCACGAACCCTACGGAACCGTGTCGGTGATCTCGATTCTTTTCGGTTCCACTCTGGCGCCCATCGCCGGATATTTCGGAGCGCTGCCGGGATTTTTCGCCGGCTTTGCCCACGTGTCCATGTCTTTGAATATCGGCTATCTTCACGGAGGGATGAACCTGTACAACAACGGGTTTTCCGGCGGGTTTATCGCTGCGGCGCTGGTGCCTCTGCTGTTGGCTTTCGATGTGCGGAAGGGAAAGCGGCTCCAACTGCCGGAAAAACCAGATAAAACGAAGTGAATCAATCAAAGACGGCTGCCACGGAACCTGTGGTTCTCATCCGGCTGCAATGTAAAAGCACCCCTTTAGGGGTGCTTTTGTGGTCGAGGCAGCAGGATTCCACCCTTCGCAAGCGGTGCTTGCTGTCGGGTACAGGCATCGCTAAGCTCGCTCGGATAAAACTGCTTTCACTCGTTAAGCGGCAGCCACGGAACCTGTGGTTCTCATCCGGCTGCAATGTAAAAGCACCCCTTTAGGGGTGCTTTTGTGGTCGAGGCAGCAGGATTCGAACCTGTGGCCTTTGCGTCCCGAACGCAACGCTCTACCAAGCTGAGCTATGCCTCGATGCAGGGGAATGTGTTAGTTATTCGTAGCTTCTGTCGACGGTTATGACGGTCCGATATTTGGGGTCGTAAGCCTGAAGTTCTTCAGTAATGCGCTCCCGGAGAAATGCTTCGGTTTTCTTGCAGCTTCGGGGAATCATCACGTCGAATATCACATTGTGATGCGTGATGCCGGAGACGACGCGCACATCGTGGATCTCTAGGATTTCTTCTGTCCGGGCGCAAATTTCATCCAGCTGCTGCCGGACTTTCAACGTGAGCGGATCGGAGAGATCCATAGGATCCATGTGGATCGTTAGGAGCACACCCATATATTTATACACTTCCCGCTCGATGTTGTCAACCATATCGTGGCTTTCCTGGATATCCACAGAGGCGTCGACTTCCACGTGAACGGATCCGAAGACCCGGCCGGGACCGTAGTCGTGGAGGATCAGATCGTGGGTGGCGATAACGCCGTCATAGGCTTCGATCCGCTCCTTGAGGGCGCGGACGGTCTCCGGGTCCGGCGCCTTGCCCAGCAGAGGGCTTACAGTCTCGTTGATGAGCATCCAGCCCGAATACAGAATGAATAAAGCGACGAGAATACCCACCGGTCCGTCCAGAGGGTACCCGCTGAGCTTTTCCAGACCAATGGCCAGCAGGACCGCTGTTGTGGCCAGCACGTCGTTGCGACTGTCGGTGCCCGTGGCTTTCAGCGTGGCGGAATCGATGGTATTCCCCACAGACATGTTGAAGCGGGTCTGCCAGAACTTGACGGCGATGGCGATGATCAGTACGGCCACAGTGATCCAACTGAAACGCAACGCTTCCGGGTTCATCGTTTTCTCTATCGAAGAACGAAGCAGTTGGACGCCGATGACCAGGATCATCACCGAGATCATCAGACCGGTCAGGTATTCGATGCGCCCGTGTCCGTAGGGGTGCTCCGCATCGGCTTTTTTGCCGGACAAACGAAATCCGATCAGCGTCACCAGCGAAGCCGAGGCATCGGACAGATTGTTGATGCCGTCTGCGACGATGGAAATGCTGTTGAACACGAGTCCCGTACCGATCTTGAAGCCGCACAGGATCAGATTGGAAAAGATCCCCACGATGCCGGCCAGTTTTCCGTAGTCTTCCCGAACCTTGGGGTCCTTCGTGTTTTCGTAATCGGCGACAAAATGCCGGATCAAAAAATCTTTCATGGCCCCATTATACTATTCAACTACCAATCCGTACAGGGATATATTATACTGTAATGAGCAACAGCAACGCATTTGAGCCATGGGAGGAACGATTTGTACGAGCTGGTCCACATCAAGGGAAACACCTGGTATATCGACTGTCCGGCAAAAATCGGCGTGTATGTAACGGCGGACAAGAGGGCGTATCTGATCGACAGCGGCAGCGACAAGGAAGCCGGGAAAAAAATCGTTCGGCGCCTGGAAGAACAGGGATGGAGCGCCGAAGCCGTGCTGAACACCCATTCCAACGGCGATCACATCGGGGGAAACAAGCTTCTGCAGGATCGCTTGGGCGTTTCCTGCTACGCGCCCGAGATTGAAGATACGTTCACGGCGTATACGATCCTGGAGCCGTCCTTTTTATACGGAGGCTATCCCTGCAAAGCCCTGCGTAACAAGTTTCTGATGGCCGAAGCCGCGCCGGTCCGACCCTTGAGCGAAGCGGTTTTGCCTGCCGGGTTTTCTTTCTTTGCGCTGCCGGGCCACTTCTTCAACATGGTGGGGTTCCGCACGCCGGATGACGTGGTCTTTGCTGCGGACTGCCTCTTCGGAGAGGAAACACTGAAGAAATATCACGTAACCTTCGTGTACGATGTGGCCGGTTATCTGGAAACACTGGATCGGATTTCTTCCATGGATGCAGACTGGTTCGTGCCGGCTCATGGGCCGATCTGCAGAGACCTCCGTCCCTTGGCGGCCGTCAACCGAAAAAAAGTGGAGCAGATTACCGCCGATCTGCTGGAGATCTGCCGGGAGCCTTCGGGCTTTGACCGAATACTGGCCCGTATCTTTGACCGGTATCGGCTTGCCATGGACTTGAATCAGCATGTGCTGGTGGGCAGCACGATCCGTTCTTATCTGTCCTATTTGATCGATACCGGCCGCATGGCCGTTACATTCGAGAACAATATCCTTTGCTGGAGAACGCTGTAGACAAAGTAACGAAAGGGGAACAGCATGAAGACCGACATTGAGATCGCACAGAGCATCCGGATGGAGCCTGTCACGAAGGTGGCAGACAAAGTGGATATACCGGAAAACGCTTTGGAACAGTACGGAAAGTACAAAGCAAAGGTGGATCCGTTGTTGCTGCCTGACCGCAAGGAAGGCAAACTGATCCTAGTGACGGCCATTACGCCTACGGCCGCCGGAGAAGGAAAAACCACTACGACCATCGGACTGGTCGATGCCCTCGCCCGTATCGGAAAACGGGTGGTGGGAGCGCTTCGTGAACCGTCTCTGGGACCGGTATTCGGAATCAAGGGCGGCGCCGCCGGAGGCGGCTGGGCGCAGGTGGTGCCCATGGAAGACATCAATCTGCACTTTACCGGCGACTTTCATGCTGTAGGCGCGGCCAACAATCTTCTGGCCGCCATGTTGGACAATCATATTTATCACGGAAATGCCTTGAATATCGATCCCCGGCGCATCACATGGCGCCGTTGTGTGGACATGAACGACCGTCAGTTGCGGTTCGTGGTGGACGGTCTGGGCGGTCGGGTGAACGGAACGCCCCGGGAGGACGGCTACGACATCACCGTGGCCTCGGAGATCATGGCGGTACTGTGCCTGGCCGCCGACATCAGTGACTTGAAAGCGCGTCTTGCCAAGATCATTGTAGGATACACCTTTGATGAAAAACCGGTAACAGCCGGCGATTTGAAAGCCCAGGGCGCCATGGCCGCTCTTCTGAAGGATGCGGTGAAACCCAATTTGGTCCAGACCCTGGAGGGGACACCGGTGTTCATCCACGGAGGGCCTTTTGCCAATATCGCCCACGGGTGCAATTCGGTGATCGCCACCCGGGCGGCTCTGAAGCTTGCTGATTATGCCGTGACCGAAGCAGGCTTCGGCGCGGATCTCGGGGCGGAAAAATTCCTGGATATCAAGTGCCGTGCCGGTGGATTGGAGCCCTCGGCTGTAGTTGTGGTGGCCACAGTGCGAGCGCTTAAACTGCACGGGGGCGTTGAGAAAACTCAACTGAGCCTGCCGGATCTTCCGGCGCTGGAAAAAGGGATGCCCAATTTGATTCGGCATGTATCCAATATCAGAGATGTCTACGGACTCCCCGTGGTCGTGGCGGTAAATCGTTTTCCCGACGACACGACGGAAGAACTGGAAGCCATCATCAGCGCTTGCCGGGCGCTGGATGTGAACGTTTCGTTGTCGGAGGTGTGGGCCAAAGGCGGAGCGGGGGGCGTCGGGCTGGCCGAGGAGGTCTGCCGCTTGTGCGAAACGCCCCGGGAGTTTCGTTTTTGCTACGAACTGGATGCGTCGATCGAGGATAAGCTCCGGGCGCTGGTGCAGAAGATCTACGGCGGCGCAGACGTGAGCCTGACAGCTGTTGCGCAAAAACAGGCGGCAGCTATTCGGGCCCTGGGCTTGGAGCATCTGCCGATGTGTGTGGCCAAGACTCAATACAGCTTTAGCGACGATCCCATAAAAACAGGCGCACCGGAAGGATTTACCGTAACGGTGCGCCAATTGAAAGTGGCTGCGGGAGCGGGGTTCATCGTTGCCCTTACCGGGGACATCATGACCATGCCGGGATTGCCGAAAGTACCGGCGGCCGAAAAGATCGATGTGAGCGCCGACGGAGTTATCCGCGGATTGTTTTAGCCAGAGCTTTGCCTGTGGGTGTGGCGGCGATGCCACCTCGGGCGGTTTCCTTGAAGTCCGGATGCATTGCCAGGCCGACGGTATACATGGCATCCACCACTTCGTCGAAGGGAATGATGCTCTCCACGCCGGCCAGGGCAAGGTCCGCCGAAGACAGGGCATTCAGCACGCCGGAGGCGTTCCGCTTGGAACAGGGAGACTCTACCAGTCCCGCAATGGGATCGCAGATGAGGCCCATGATATTTTTGATCGCGATGGCTGCGGCGTGGAGCGATTGCTCCGGGGCGCCGCCGGCCATTTCCGTCAGAGCGGCGGCGGCCATGGCTGCCGCTGCGCCGCATTCGGCCTGGCAGCCTCCTTCGGCGCCGGCCACAGTGGCGTTCTGAACGATGATCTTCCCTACGGCCGCCGCCGTAAGGATGCCCCGGAGAATTTCTTCTTCTCCGCAGTCCAATTCTTCGGCGCCCGTGATCAAGGCCGCCGGCAGGATGCCGCAGGAACCCGCCGTGGGCGCTGCGCAGATCCTCCCCATGGAGGCGTTGCTCTGAGAGCAGGCCAAGGCCCGCATCATAGCCCGGTTGGCTGTTTCGCCGGTCAATGTCTTTCGGCTGTCCTTGTACGCCTTCACTTTTCGGTATTCTCCGCCGATCAAACCTCCCATCGTTTTTCCTTCGCCGGGATCTCCGGCGGAGCCCTGCATCACCCGAAGCGCCAGCGCCGTTTTCTCCAGAATCTCTTCTCTGGTGGTTTCGGTCTGATCTATTTCGTCCAGAAGGGCGGCTTCCCAAAGGGGAATATTTTGTTCCCTGCAGATGGCCAGCAGTTCTTTTCCGTTGTTATACATCGATTTCACCCACCTTTACCGGTTGAATGTTCATGAGGGATATCATGGCAGGAAGCTTCCGGATCTGTGTTAGGGCTTCTTCCGCAAGAAAAGAGTCTGTTTCGATGATCATGGAGGCTTCCTGTCCCTTGTGGGTCCGGGAGAGGTTCAGGGTAGCGATATTAATGTGATTCTCAGCGAGAATGCCTGCCACAGCAGCCACCACGCCCTCCACATCTTTGTGCCGAGTGATCAGCGTGTTGTAATTGCCACTGAAGCGGACTTCAAAGCCGTTTACCTCGGTGATCACCACTTCTCCCCCGCCTACAGAGGAGCCTGTCACTTCAGTGGTCTGGCCGGTTCGGGTCTTTAGGACGAACCGAACTGTATTGGGGTGGACCATCCCCAGATCGGCGGGGATGAATTCATAGGAGAGTCCTTTTTCTTCGGCCAGCGCAAAGGAGGTTCGAAGCCGGGTATCGTGGGGATCCAAACCCAAAATTCCCGCCACCAGAGCCCGGTCGGTGCCGTGTCCCCGGAAGGTCTCCCGGAAGGATCCGTGGAGGTGGAACTCCGCGGAAACCACCTCTCCGCCGGCAAAAGCGCCGGCGATCCTGGCCAGCTTGGCGGCGCCGGCGGTATGGGAGCTGGAAGGGCCGATCATGATCGGCCCGATGATATCGAACAGACTGTTGACTTTTTTCATAGGTTCCTCCCCATCCCGGAGGGATGCAGCGTTGAGGATGTGTGACTATTTGATTCATTATAACAAAATACGACCCTTTGGGGGTCGTATTTCGGAATCGTTGTTCGTTAAAGTTTGATTTTGTTAAGGGCCTGGTCCAGATCCTGGATCAGATCATCTACGCTTTCGCATCCGATGGACAAGCGGACCTGGCCGTCGAAAATGGAAACCGCGTGCCGCTGTTCCGGCGTCATATCGAAATGGCTCATGGAAGGCGAATGCTGGATCAGGGAGTCGATGTTGCCCAGACTGGTGGCCAGACTGATGACTTTGACTGATTCCATGACCGTTGCGGCGCCATCTTGGCCGCCTTTGATATCGACGCTCATCATGCCGCCGAAGCCGCGCATCTGCTTTTTGGCGGTTTCGTGGTATTTCCCGAAGGAAGGAAGTCCCGGATAGTACACTTTGTTGACCATTTTATGTTCTTCCAGGAATTTGGCCACCTTCAGACCGTTTTCGCAGTGGCGCTCCATGCGGAGTCCCAGCGTTTTCATGCCCTGCATCAGCTGCCATGCGGCAAACGGATCCAGTACGGACCCGAAGCACTGCAGGAACGGCATGCGGCAGTGGTCGATGTATGCTCTGGATCCGGCGATTACGCCGGCCAGGACCGTTCCGTGTCCGCACAGATATTTGGTGGCGCTGTGGACGACCACGTCGGCACCCAGGTCCAGCGGATTTTGAAGATAGGGAGAAGCAAATGTACTGTCTACGATCATCGTCACGTCCTTTTGGGCATGAGCGATCTCAGCGATGGCAGCGATATCGGTGATCTTGAGCGTGGGATTGGCCGGGGTCTCAACATAGATGACCTTCGTGTTGGGACGCATGGCTTTCTTGACCGCTTCCGGATCCGTCGTATCGACGATGGAATACTCTACGCCATAGTGAGGCAGAATCTTGGTGAAAAGCGCGAAGCTACATCCGTAGATAACGTCGCCGAAAATGATGTGGGATCCGGCACCAAGCTTTGACATGGTAGCGATGGAAATAGCTCCCAGACCGCTTCCCGTGGCCAGAGCTGCCTCAGCATGCTCCAGACCTGCGATCTTTCTCTCCAGTTCGGCAACCGTGGGGCTTCCGAAACGTGTGTAAGAGAATCCGGCATTTACGTCCTGGTTCAGGCGAACCGCTTCTTTGAAATTTGGCAGGACGTAGGTGGATGTCTGATAAATCGGGCTTACGTGCGATCCCGTAACGGGATCGTGAAACTGTTCTTCGTGTAAAACTCTGGTATTGAAATCCATAATAACACTCCTCTCGTGTGTCTTCGTTTTACGGTCGCCACAAACATACTACCACGCCACCCCGGGGGGTTGTCAAGGCGAGGCCCGAAGCGATGCGAGGCGAATAAAAAAGCAGAGCATTTCAAGGGAAAAGGAGTGCGGAAAACAGCTCTATTTTTTATCCAGGTACGTGATGGTAAAATCGTGAAATTTCTTCATGATCGGCGTAAACGGACGGCTTTTTTTCCAGATGAGCTGATAGATTCGCTGGATACCCGGATCGGAGATGCGTACGGGTACCACGGCGTCGTTGTCCAGCCATCGAAGCGCATATTCCGTGGAAAAGGAAATGCCGTATCCCTGGGCCACCATCTGTTCCCGGAGGGTGTAGTCGCATTCCAGCGCGATCCTGGGCGAAAAGCCGGCATCGAGGCACAGCTTATCGGTATACTGCTGAAAACTGTCCGAGCGATTCCGGGCAATGATGTATTCGTCCCGGAGTTCCTGCATGCGGATGGAATCTTTTTGCGCCAGAGGGCTTTCCGGATGCACGACCACGTAAACGTCACCTCGGGCAAACTCCACGGAGTCGAACAGCGCTTCCTTTTCAGTATGATCGCCGTCTCCCAGTGTGCCGATGTGGAAGTCGATCTCCTCCCTCAGCAGCTGATCGATGTAGTCGCTGCTCTCGATGGAACGCTGTCCCAGGGTGATGTTGGGATGCGCGTTCAGGAAATCCCGGGTCAGGTCCTGCCATACATAAGGCGTTTGGATGCCGATGAGTACTTGGTTTTCGTAGTGGCCGTGCATCTTTCTCAATTCGTTGCCGCCGCGCTCCAGCGCCGAAAATACTTCGTCCACATGCCGCAAAAAAAGACGGCCGTATGCATTGAGCCGGATGCTGCGCCCCGTCCGGTCAAAGAGCGGAACGCCCAGCTCTTTTTCCAGCTTTTTGATCGTAAGGCTCAGGGACGGCTGGGAGATATAAAGCTTTTCCGCTGTCCGTGACATGTGCTCTTCCTTGGCCAGCGCCTTGAAATAACGAAGCTGAAGCAGTTCCATCTCAGACATCCTTTCCATAAATTCAAATAAATCAATCTATCCATATTGTAATGTTGTCAGAGTTGAAATTCAAGTATAAGGTATGATGTAATAGAAGTAAATTGATATTACTGAGCAAATCAAAGAAAGCCCGAAGCCTATGATCACGATACCGATCCCATATCATAAAGATACGATGCCGTTGACGGTACCCAAAGAGAACTTTAAAGCGCTCCTTGCGCCCCGGAACGGCAACGGCAACTTTGACCGGGATGAAGAGGATCTTCTGCGGGAAGCGCTGGCTGCTCCGTTCGGCACACCGACTCTGCGGGAGTTGGTCAAAGAAAAAAAACGGATTACGCTGGTCACCAGCGACCACACTCGGAATATGCCCAGCAGCAAAACACTGCCGATCCTCCTGGAAGAGATCCGTGCGGGAAATCCGGAGGCGGAGATCACGCTGTTGATCGGTACCGGGCTCCATCGTCCCACCACCGAAGCGGAACAGAGGGCGATGTTCGGGGACGATATTGTGGACCGGGAGACCATCTTAGTGAACGATGCCTTCCGCTCGAAAGATTTTGTGAACATCGGAACGCTGCCCTCGGGTGCTTCCTGCAAGATCCACAGAGCGGCTGTGGACGCCGACCTGCTGGTGACCGAAGGCTTTATCGAACCCCATTTTTTTGCAGGCTTTTCCGGCGGGCGCAAGAGCATCCTGCCGGGCATCTGTGCGGCAGAGACCATCAACGAGAACCACTGCTTCGACGCCATCGCACATCCTCGCAGCGCCGCCGGCGTACTGGCCGGCAACCCCATCCACGAGGACATGGTGGCCGCGGCAAGGCTGGCGAAGGTTGCTTTTATCTTTAATGTAACGCTGGATCACAGCAAGCGGATCTCCGGGGCGTTTGCCGGCGATCTGGAAACAGCGCACCAGGCCGGGGTGGATTTTCTGATCCGGGAGCTGAGATGCGAAGCTGTTCAAGGAGATATCGTTGTGACCTCCAACGGAGGATATCCACTGGACCAGAATCTCTATCAATCTCCGAAAGCCGTGGCAACAGCGGAAAAATGCGCCGGGACAGACGGCGTGATCATCATGTTCGCTTCCTGTGCCGACGGCATCGGAGGAGAACGTTTCGAAGAAGTGATGCGCTGGGGCACGCCCCGGGAGATAGAGCGGAGAATGGCAGCGATCCCGCCGAAAGAGACCATTCCCGAGATGTGGTGCGCCCAGGTGTATGCGCGGATCTTGAAAAAGCATCCGGTGATCCTGGTCTCTGATTACCCCGATCCCGACGGGATCCGGGCACTGAATCTGATCCCAGCGAAGAGCGGGCAGGAAGCACTGGACATCGCACTTCAATTAAAAGGAAGCGACGCTTCGGTGGTCGTGATCCCCGACGGCGTCTGCACGCTGATCGTATAAACGGAGGTACCTCCATGGAAGAATGCTTTGCCTTACAAGTCCATCCGTCCGACAATGTGGCCACTGTCTTTGCTTCGCCAGAAAAAGGCAGCAGGGTACGAGTGGATGACAGCACCGGCACATCCCATGGGATGCAGGTGGAAGACGATATTCCCTACGGACACAAAATCGCATTGAAGGAGATAGCGCAAGGCGAATCGATCTTCAAATACGGAGAAGTGATCGGACAGGCCACAAAGCTCATCAGTCCGGGACAGCACGTACACGTCCACAATGTGGTGAGTCTGCGGGGTCGGGGCGATCTGGCTCCTGCGATCACCGAGGAGGACGCCCATGACATTTAACGGATATCAGCGGCCTGACGGAAGGGTCGGCAGCCGGAATCTGGTTGGCGTGATCCCCACGGTCGTCTGCGCCAACGACGTGGCTCAGGCGGTCGTAAGACAGGTTCAGGGTTGCGCCGGGTTCTATCATCATCAGGGATGCTGCCAGTTGCCGCCGGATCTGGACCGGGTGACGGAAACGCTCATCAGTCTGGGCAAGTCGCCCAATCTGGGCGCAGTGCTTCTGGTGAGCCTTGGCTGCGAGGGCACGGACACCGACAGACTGTACCGAGAGATCCAGTCCACCGGAAAGCCGGTGGAGATCATTCGGATTCAGGAGCTGGGCGGCACCAGCAAGGCCATCTCAGCGGGAACGGATGCCGCTCAGAAGCTGGCTCTGGAGATCTCCGGCCGGCAGCGCGTACCCTGCGAGCTGTCCGAGGTGGTCATGGCCATCAAGTGCGGCGGCTCCGACGCCACCAGCGGAATGGCATCCAACTGTGTCATCGGCTATGTGGCCGACAAGATGGCGGATCTGGGCGCAACGGTGGTATTCGGCGAAACGACAGAATTCATCGGCGCAGAGCACATTCTTGCAAAGCGAGCTATCGATGAGAACGTGGCCGAAGATATTTTTCGCATCGTCAGGGAAATGGAGCATCGGGCCGAATCTCTGGGCTGCGATATGCGAAAGGGGCAGCCCACACCGGGGAACATCGCCGGCGGTCTTTCCACTATCGAGGAAAAATCTCTGGGCGCCATCATGAAATCCGGCACCCGGCCGATCCGGGGCGTTCTGGCTTATCCCGAATCGGCAACCGGACGAAAGGGTCTATGGATCAAGGACAGCCCCGGAAGAGAACCCGAGATTCTCACCGGCATGGCTGCCACAGGAGCACAGTGCATGCTGTTTTCCACCGGTCGAGGCGCACCACAGGGTTTTCCCAGCATGCCGGTGATCAAGATTTGCGGAAATCCGCACACCTACGAGCGCATGGCCAACGACATGGACATCAACGCAGGCACCGTCATTCTGGGACAGAAATCGGTGCGGGATGTAGGTGAAGAAGTCTTTGCGCTGATGCTGGAGGTCCTGAACGGCCGTCAGACAAAAAATGAAGCACTGGGATATTTCGGTTCCATCGATATCCATACTTTGGGACCTGTAATATAAAGACAGACACTGTCTGTCCGTCAATCGTCATCCTTTATTGTGAACATATTTCAGGAGGAAAAAAATGAGTAAAATCGACTTAAAAGGCGCAGGATTCGCCACGACTGCCATCCATGCGGGACACTCCAGAGATCCGGAATACGGCGCTCTCGCGACACCCATCTTTCAGACATCCACCTATTGCTTTGACACGGTGGAAGAGGGCGGCGACGTCTTTGCCGGAAAGACATCCAAATACACCTATGCGCGTACCGGAAACCCCACGGTCCGTACTTTCGAGAAAAAGATTGCCACACTGGAATGTGCGGAAGACGCCATTGCTACCGGTTCGGGCATGGGCGCCATCAGCTCTGCGCTGATCGGTCTGCTCAAGACCGGAGACCACGTGGTTACCGCAGACACGCTCTACGGATGTACCGACGTGGTGATGAGAGAGATCCTTCCTTCTTTCGGCATCGAAACCACCATGGTGGATACCTCTAACATCGAAAAAATCGAAGCGGCCATCAAGCCCAACACGAAGATCATTTACTTCGAAGCGGCGGCAAACCCGACTATGAGAGTCACCGATGTGGCGGCGATCGCTGAATTGAAGAAAAAGCATGCCGATATCAAGATCGTCGTAGACAACACCTTTACACCGCCGCCCATCCTCTGCCCCATCCAGTTGGGCGCGGACGTAGTGGTCCACAGCGTTACCAAGTATCTGAACGGTCACGGAGATGTGATCGGCGGCGTCGTAGTGGGCACCACCGAAGACGTAGCCAAGATCCGGAGCAGAGCCGTCGGCAAAATGACCGGTTCGCACCAGAGCCCCTTCAACGCCTACCTGATCATCCGCGGCATGAAAACCCTGGATCTGCGGGTTCGCAAGCACTGTGCCAATGCGCAGGAGATGGCGGAATTCCTGGAAAAACAGCCATACGTATCCGCTGTGTATTACCCCGGGCTGAAGTCCAACGGCAAGAATCACGAAGTGGCCATGAAGCAGTTCAAAGACGGATTGTGCACCGGCATGGTTTCCTTCGAATTTAAAGAAGGCTACAACGGCAAGGGCGCATTCGAAAACGCCAAGAAGTTCGTCAACAGCCTGACCCTGCCCGGCATCGGCGTTTCTCTGGGCGATCCGGATTCGCTGATCCAGCACCCGGCCAGCATGACCCATGCCAACGTGACTCCGGAAGGCAGAAAAGAAGCGGGCGTCACCGACGGCCTGATCCGGTTCTCCGTAGGGCTGGAAGATGTGGAAGATCTGATCAAAGACTTCGAAAACGCAGCGAAAGCTCTGTAAGAAGTTTATATTAACAGGAAAAGCGGATGGCGTATGTCCATCCGCTTTTCTTCGAGAATTAAACTTAAGGCGCGCGCCTCTTCGATATAGCAAAAGCGCTTGATCGATGCAGTTCTGCACCACATTTGCTTTTTGCGTTCAAAATAATCCCGAAAGTTGATAAAAATGTTTTATAATAAACATGCAATGCACCGATCCTTATCGTCAGAGCAGCTGTCGGCCCGTTTATTGAAATAGATGGCATGATCTTTGCAATGTTAAGGTTTTGTATTAGTTGTTCACGATAATAAACGCACTATGTCAGGAGGAATTAAAAATGGCATTAATGACAGGAAAAGAATACATCGAAAGTCTCAGGAAGCTCAAGACACGGGTGTATATGTTCGGAGAGAAAATAGATAACTGGGTGGATCATCCCATGATCCGTCCTTCTATCAACAGTGTGGCTGCCACCTACGACGCCGCCGCAGAAGCCGGAGAGCAGGGATTGGCTGTCGCCACGTCCAATCTCACAGGGGAAAAGGTCAACCGATTTACCCACATCCATCAAAGCACGGACGATCTGTGCAAAAAGGTGAAAATGCAACGGATGCTGGGGCAGAAGACCGCATCCTGCTTTCAGCGCTGCGTCGGCATGGATGCGTTCAACGCAGAGTATTCCACTACGTTCGAGATCGATGAAAAGTACGGAACGGACTATCATGAACGGTTCAAGAACTTTTTGAAGATGGTTCAGGAACAGGACCTGACCGTGGACGGCGCCATGACCGATCCCAAAGGTGACCGGAGCAAATCTCCGTCGGAACAGTCCAATCCGGACTATTACCTGCATATCGTGGAACGGCGGGAGGACGGCATCGTGGTCCGGGGCGCCAAAGCCCATCAGACCGGCTCGGTCAATTCCCACTGGCACCTGTTTATGCCCACCATCTCCATGAAGGAAGCCGATAAGGATTTCGCAATCTCTTTTGCCTGTCCTTCCGATGTTGAAGGGATGTACATGATCTACGGTCGCCAGGCCAGCGATACTCGAAAATTGGAAGAAGGCGCAGATATCGATCTGGGCAACAAGAAATTCGGCGGCCAGGAAGCCCTCGTCGTTCTGGATGACGTTTTTATCCCTAACGAATACATATTCATGTGCGGCGAATGGGATTTCGCCGGTGTTTTGGTGGAGCGCTTTGCCGGCTATCACAGGCAGAGCTACGGCGGCTGCAAAGTCGGCGTGGGTGATGTGATCATCGGCGCAGCCAGTCTGGCCGCGGAATACAACGGCGTAGAGAAAGCATCAGCGGTCAAGGATAAACTGGTTGAAATGACCCACCTGAACGAGACGCTGTACTGCTGCGGCATCGCCTGCTCGGCAGACGGACATCCCACGAAGGCGGGCAACTACGAAATCAACATGCTGGAAGCCAATGTCTGCAAGCTCAACGTTACTCGATTCCCCTACGAGATCGCCAGGCTGGCTGAAGACGTGGCCGGCGGATTGATGGTGACGATGCCCTCGGAAAGAGATTTCAAGTCGAACACTCCCGTAGGACGCAAAGGTGAGACCATCGGAGAGATCTGCGAGAGCTTCTTCGGCGGAAAAGACGGTGTCAAGACCGAAAACAGAATGCGTGTGCTTCGTTTTCTGGAAAATATATGTTTGGGATCCGCAGCCGTGGGATATCGGACAGAATCCCTCCACGGTGCAGGATCTCCTCAGGCGCAAAGGATTATGATCGCCCGCCAGGGCAGCTTCGAGGCCAAGAAGAAATTAGCCAAGAAGATCGCAGGAATAACAGAGGAGTAGAGTGATGTCATTTCTATCAGAAAAAAGCAAAGGAACACCCAGTTCCGTTATCCGTGAATTCGTCGGATTGTCGTATAAGTACGATCAGGTCCTGAGTTTTGGTTTCGGGCAGCCCGATTTTGTGACACCCCGGCACATCCTGGATGCCGCTTCGGCATCCATACAAAGAGGCGAGACGTTCTACGCGCCCAACACCGGTATTCTGCCTCTACGAGAGGCTATCAGCAATTCTTATGCAAAAAGAGGACTGTCATACAGCCCCGACGAGATCTTGGTGGGAAGCGGCGCCATCAGTGTTCTGCTTCTGGCTGCCACAGCGGTCCTGGACATTGGGGATGAAATGATCATTTCCGATCCCTGCTATGCTTCCTACGATAGCCTGGCCATTCAGTTGGGCGCTGTTCCGGTACGGGTCAGAGTGACCGAAGAAAACGGCTTTATGTTTGACCCGGAGGACGTCCGGGCAGCCATTACAGATAAGACGAAGGTGCTTCTTCTCAACTCGCCGTCCAACCCTACCGGCGGCGTGGCAACCCGGGAAAACCTGGAAGCCCTGGCGAAGCTGTGCATCGAAAAGGATATTTATGTGATCACCGACGAGATCTATCGAGAGCTGCTTTGGACTGACGAACCTTATGTGAGTATCACGGAATTTCCCGGCATGCGGGAGCGGACTATGATCATCGACGGTTTTTCCAAGACTTATGCCATGACCGGCCTTCGCCTGGGCTATGCCGTCGGTCCCCGGGAAGTGATCGTCAAAATGACTCAACTCCTGGAAAACGTTCTGTCTTCTGTTTTTACCGCAGTACAGTGGGCAGGTGTCGCTGCTCTTACGGAAAGTCAAGACTGCGTCAAAGAGATGATGGATCTGTATCGTCATCGGCGGAAGCTGCTGCTGGAGGGGATCAACGACATCGACGGAATCAGCTGCAAGGATCCCAAGGGTGCTTTTTACCTTTTTGCCAACATCCAGTCCACAGGGTTGGATTCCAGAACCTTTGCCACAAAGCTTTTGGAGCAGGAGAAAATGCTGGTGATCCCCGGTGTGGGCTTCGGTCCCGGCGGCGAAGGCTTTGTTCGCTTTTGCTATGCCACAAACGATGAAAATATAAACGAAGGTATCCAACGACTTCGTCGTTTCATGAAAACTTTATAGGAGAAGAAAATGGCAAAAAAGTATGATGTAATGGATGGCAATCAGGCGGCGGCCTATATTTCCTATGCCTTCACCGAAGTTGCCGGTATTTTCCCGATCACGCCCAGTTCACCCATGGCCGAGCTTGTGGACGAATGGGCTGCCAACGGAAAGAAAAACCTGTTTGGACAAAAAGTCCAGGTCGTTGAAATGCAGTCCGAAGGCGGCGCCGCCGGCGCCGTGCACGGCTCGCTGGAAGCCGGCGCCCTCACCACGACCTATACGGCCTCTCAAGGCTTGCTGCTGATGGTCCCCAATATGTACAAGATCGCCGGTGAACTGCTGCCCGGCGTATTCCATGTGAGCGCCAGATCCCTGTCCATCCACGGTCTGTCTATTTTCGGGGATCACTCCGACGTGATGGCCTGCCGCCAGACCGGCTTTTCGCTGCTGGCTTCCTCCAGTCCCCAGGAAGTGATGGATCTTGGGGCAGTGGCACATCTGTCGGCCATCCGGTCCAGAGTGCCGTTCTTGCACTTCTTCGACGGTTTCCGAACTTCTCACGAGCTTCAGAAGATCGAGGTTCTGGATTATAACGACCTGGATCCGCTCCTTGACAGAGGGCAGGTGGACCGGTTCCGTCACAACGCACTGAACCCCGCTCATCCGTTTATCCGGGGCACAACCATCAATCCGGACATCTACTTTCAAGGAAGAGAAGCGCAGAATCTTTATTACGAAGCGGTCCCGGCCATTGTGGAACACTATATGGACCGAATCAACGAGTTGACCGGAAGGAATTATCAACTATTTGAATACTACGGCGCTCCCGATGCCACGCAGATGGTCATTGCTATGGGTTCGGTGACGGAAACCGTCAAAGAAACCGTGGACTATCTGATGACACAAGGTCGCAAAGTGGGCCTTCTCTGTGTTCATCTCTATCGTCCGTTCTCCATTGAACACTTTATCCGTGAGATTCCGGCCACCGTGGAGCGGGTCGCTGTGCTGGACCGGACCAAGGAACCCGGATCCGTGGGAGAGCCGCTTTATTTGGATGTGGCAAACGCCTGCAGAAAAGCCGGTCGGGAGCTGTTGATCGTGGGTGGCCGTTACGGCTTGTCTTCCAAGGATACGACGCCGGCAGACATCATTGCGGTCTATGACAACCTGGATGCGGCAAAGCCGAAAGACAGTTTTACCATCAGCATCAACGACGATGTTACACATTTGTCTCTGCCAAGAGGCCCGGAACCGGAGATTACTCCGGAAGGCCGCATCAGCTGTAAAATCTGGGGCCTGGGCGCCGACGGAACGGTTGGCGCTAATAAGAACAGCATCAAGATCATCGGTCAGACCACCGATATGTATACCCAGGCATACTTTGCCTACGACGCTAAAAAATCCGGCGGCGTCACCCAATCCCACCTGCGTTTTGGCAAGGACCCGATCCGCTCGCCTTATTATGTGAGCCGGGCCGATTTCGTGGCCTGTCATGCGCCCTCCTATGTGGACAAGTACGACCTGGCCAAAGACCTCAAGGATGGCGGGATCTTCTTGCTCAACTGCCCCTGGACGGCCGAGGAGCTGGAAGAAAAGCTGCCGGCAGAGCTGAAAAGAGGCTTGGCCGCAAAAAATGCGCGCTTCTACATCATCGACGCCCTCGGCATCGCTTCGGGTCTGGGCCTGGGCGGCCGGACCAACTCTGTTCTGCAGTCCGCATTCTTTAAGCTGGTGGATGTGATCCCTCTGGATATCGCGCTGGAAGAAATGAAAAAGGCCGTGCGAAAGACCTATGCAAAAAAAGGAAAGAAAGTCGTGGAGATGAACGTGGCCGCCATCGACGCCGGCATCGACGGTCTGATCGAAGTGAAGGTCCCTGCCTCCTGGAAAAACGCCAAGGACGCCCCGGTCGATTTGTCGCACTTGCCGGAATTTGTCCGGGAGGTGGTGATCCCCATGAACCGTCAGGAAGGGGACGACGTTCCCGTATCCATGTACGGACGTTTCAATATTCCCGACGGCACATTCCCTTCGGGCATGACAAAATACGAAAAGCGCGGTGTGGCCGTTTCGGTCCCCCGCTGGAATATCGACAACTGTATCCAGTGCAATCAGTGCGCTCTGGTCTGCCCCCATGCAGCCATCCGGCCGATCCTGATCGACGCAGAAGAAAAGAAAAATGCGCCGGCGGGCTTCGAGACGAAAAAAGCGCTGGGTAAAGGGTTGGAAAGCTATGCGTTCAGGATCCAGGTATCGCCCTACGATTGTACCGGCTGTGGAAGCTGCGCGGAGGTCTGCCCGGCAAAAAACAAGGCTCTGGAAATGAGGCCCCTGGAAGAAGAACTCCGTCAGCACGAAAACTGGACCTTCGCTGTGGACGATGTGCGCATCAAAGCGGATGCCGTCAAGGATACCAGTGTCAAGCACAGTCAGTTTGCCCAGCCGCTGTTCGAATTCTCCGGCGCCTGTGCAGGCTGCGGCGAGACGCCCTACATCAAACTGGCGACCCAGCTGTTCGGCGACCGGATGTATATCGCCAACGCCTCGGGCTGCTCTTCGGCTTACGGCGGCACGCCGCCTTCCATTCCTTATGCCATCAACAAGGAAGGAGAGGGCCCTGCCTGGGCGATGTCTCTGTTCGAGGACAATGCGGAATACGCCTATGGCATGCTGCTGGGCTCCGAAAAGGTACGCAGCACCATTGCCGACAAAGCCGGCGCCCTAATGGGAACATCGGCAGAGGAAGCGGTCAAAGCATACCTGGAAGGCCGGAACGACTCCGTGCATACCAGAGCGGTCTCTTCAGCGCTGATCACGGCAGTGGAGGCCCTTAAACCTGCAAATAGCATTCAGAAGGAAGCCCGGAGCTTTATTCTGACCCATCGGGATTACCTCAGGAAGAAATCTTACTGGGCCTTTGGCGGAGATGGCTGGGCCTACGACATCGGATACGGCGGGTTGGACCACGTGCTGGCTTCAGGGCAGAACATCAACGTCCTGGTGCTGGATACGGAAGTGTATTCCAACACCGGCGGACAGTCTTCCAAGGCCACGGCCGCCGGCGCCGTAGCGAAGTTTGCGGCAGACGGCAAGAAGACCAAGAAAAAGGATCTGGGCATGATGGCCATGAGCTATGGATATGTCTACGTGGCTCAGGTGGCTATGGGCTATGACCAGAATCAGGTGCTGGCCGCCATGCGGGAAGCCGAAGCCTATGACGGACCCTCCCTGATCATCGCCTACTGTCCCTGTATCGAGCACGGACCCAAGTGCGGCATGGGGAAGAGTCAGCAGGAGATGAAGGATGCGGTGGAATCGGGGTACTGGCATTTGTATCGCTACAATCCCGAATTGAAAAAAGAGGGGAAGAATCCTTTCCTGATGGACTCCAAACAACCCACGAAGGAGCTGGTTTCTTTCCTGCGGGGAGAAAATCGCTACGCTTCTCTGGAGCGCACATTCCCCGAGCAGGCCGAGAGCCTGTTCGAGAAAGCCCGGACCGATGCGGAAGAGCGTCTGGCGAGTTACCAGAGGCTGGCAAAGGGCTGATCATGGAAAACCTCAGGATATCATTTCAGATCATCATGCCCCTGTTTCTCTACATGCTGGTGGGCTATATCGCAAAAAAAAGGGGATTGCTGCCCAAAAGTCTCAACGATGGGATCAATCAGCTGATGTTTGCCATGTTCCTGCCGGTCCTGATGTTCAACACATTATATAAAGATGACCTTTCAGGATTCGGCCAGGCGGCATTCATCCCCTATGCCATGGGCGGCACGGTGCTGAGTTTCCTGTTGCTGTTTACACTGTTCACCTGGCTGGAAAAGAATCCGGCCAAGCGGGGCGCCCTGATTCAGGGCGCTTTCCGCGGTAATTCCATACTCTATGGTCTCCCCATCGCCTTGTCGATCTTTGGCGAAGGGAATACAGCGGAGATCGCTATCGTACTGGCGGCGATCATACCGATCTACAACGTGCTGTCTGTTCTGGTCCTGGAGATCTGCGGCCAGGCGGCCGCTTCCGACGATCCCAGGGTGAAGCTTTCCCTGGGATCTGTCAACTGGAAAAATGTTGCCCTCAGCATCGCTAAAAATCCGCTGATCCATGCGGTGATCCTGGGGATACTGGCCAATCTTTCCGGCGTAGCCCTCCCCGTTTATGTGGAAAAAACCATGAGCGGCATTGCCGGTGTCGTGACGCCCATGGCCTTTGTAATGCTGGGCGCTGCTTTCAATCTGTACTCTGCCATGGAAGATAAACGTTCGATTTTAGTGGCTTCGGCGATGAAACTGGTGGTCAATCCGATCATCTTCTTGCTCCTTCCGATCCTCTGGGGATGGAACGGTCCTGTGCTGGGCGCGATCCTGATCTCCTTCGGCACACCGACGGCAGTGTCTTCGTTCCCCATGGCCAAAGCCATGGGCTGCGATTCAGATCTGGCCGCTGAGATCGTCGTCGTCACTTCCGCTGCATCGATCGTCACGATGTTTTTATGGATATTTGTACTAAAGCAGATGATGCTGATATAATGCAATAAAGGAGAAAACATCATGGACTATCGAAAAGAATCTCTCCGGCTTCACGGAGAATGGAAAGGCAAGATCGAGGTGACGCCCACGGTGGAGGTCCGAAGCAATGAGGATCTGGCATTGGCGTATACCCCTGGCGTAGCGGAGCCCTGTCTGGAGATCCAAAAGGATGTGGACAACAGTTATCTGTACACCAGACGGCACAATCTGTGTCTGGTGGTGACCGACGGCTCTGCAGTGCTGGGCCTGGGGGACATCGGACCGGAAGCGGGCATGCCTGTCATGGAAGGAAAATGTGTGCTTTTCAAGGCCTTTGGCGGTGTGGATGCGTTTCCGCTGTGCATCCGGAGCCACAATGTGGACCGAATCGTGGAAACCATCGCCCTGATCGCCGGAAGCTTTGGCGGCATCAACCTGGAAGATATCTCTGCGCCCCGATGCTTTGAAATTGAGGAAAAGCTTCAGGAGCAGGTGGATATTCCGGTCTTTCACGATGATCAGCACGGTACGGCCATCATTACGCTGGCCGGGCTGCTCAATGCGCTGAAAGTGGTAAACAAAAAGAAAGAAACGGCAAAAGTAGTGATCAGCGGCGCCGGCGCCGCAGCGCTTTCCATCGCAGATCTTTTGCTGGCGGAAGGATTTACCGATCTGGTACTCTGCGACAGTAAGGGCGCCATGTACGACGGACGCAAGGGGCTCAATCTGTACAAGCAGGCCATGGCGGAACGGACGAACCGCCAGCGGCTGCAGGGGAGCTTGTTCGATGTGCTGGAAGGGGCGGACGTCTTTATTGGCGTGTCCGCGCCCGGCATCCTGACCCGGGAAGGCGTTCGCAGGATGAATCCCGGCGCGGTGGTGTTTGCCTGCGCCAACCCGGTGCCGGAGATCGATCCCAAGGAAGCCCGCGCCGGTGGTGCGGTTGTCGTCGCCACAGGGCGAAGCGACTATCCGAATCAGATCAACAATGTCCTGGCCTTTCCCGGTGTGTTCCGCGGCGCCTTTGATGTTCGGGCCAGCCGGATCAATCAGGAAATGAAGCTTGCCGCCGCGTATGCGCTGGCCGGTCTGGTCTCTCCGGAAGAGCTTTCGGCAGAGCGGATCATTCCCGAGGCTTTCGATCCCCGGGTGGGCAAAGCAGTAGCGGCAGCTGTGGCCGGAGCGGCCAGAGCATCGGGCGTTGCCCGGATATAAAGGAGGATTTATGATGAAAAAAGACGACATCAATGTGAAGGACATGATCTTCACCGGCCTGTGGATCGCTGTGGTCACGGTGATCACCATGTCGGTTGTGATCCCGATCCCCCTGACACAAGGGTATGTAAATCTGGGAGACGCAGCGGTGTTCCTGGGCGCCTTTCTGCTGGGCCGAAAGAACGGCGCCATTGCAGCGGGCCTGGGGTCAGGCCTGGCGGATCTCTTGCTGAGCTATGCTTCTTTTGCGCCGTTTACCTTGGTGATCAAAGCCGCAATGGCGTTTATTTTTGGCAGCTTCCTGGTCCTGTCGGCCGGAAAGGTGAAACCGGAAAGCAAAAAGATCCCGTTCTCCAGAGTCCTGGGCATCGCTTTGGCGACGCTCCTGATGGCAGGCGGCTATTACTTTGCTGAATGGATATTGACGGGGAATAAAGTAGCTCCCATCGTATCGATCCCCTGGAACATTCTTCAGGGATCCATCGGCGGCGCGCTTGCGCTGCTTCTGATGGTGGCCATGAGCAGCGTCCGGATGCCGGCGCATCAGAGCAAAGGCGGAGGAACGACGGTCGAACCAACGCAGACTGCTGCTGAAGAGATCAAAGAGGAGATCAAAGAGGAGATCGAATGAACTTGCAAGAGATCATTAGCCAAATCGTTCCCGCAGACCGGGAGGCCATGGAACAGGCCAGCGCCCACAACGACAATCTGCTGAAACCCCTGGGCAGTCTGGGTCGGCTGGAAAAGATCGCCATTCGCATGGCCGGTATCACCGGGCAGGTAAGCAACCGGGCGGAAAAGCGATGCCTGATCGTGATGGCCGCCGACAACGGCGTCTGCGAGGAAGGCGTGGCCGGGACCCCCCAGGACATGACGAGATGGCACATTGCCAACATTGCCGGTGGTGTGTCGGGCGTCGGTGTGCTGGCGCAGTATGCCCATGCGGATTTGAAGGTAGTAGACATCGGCATCAAGGGAGATCCGGAATGCGCGCTTGTTCTTCCCCGCAAAATCCGCAGCGGCACGGCCAATTTTGCCCGGGAATCAGCCATGAGCCGGCAGGAGGCAGAAGAAGCCATTCTGGTCGGTGTGGAGCTGGTGCGGCAAGCCAAAGAAGAAGGATATGAGATCCTGGGCACCGGCGAGATGGGCATCGGCAACACCAGCACCACCAGCGCTTGCGTCATGGCGTTGACGGGCCTGTCCGCCGACGAGGCTGTGGGCAAGGGCGGCGGACTCACCGACCAGGGGCTGGACCATAAAAAAGAAGTGATTCGCGCAGCGCTTGCGCTCCATAAACCGGATTCCGACGACCCCCTGGATGTGCTGTCAAAGGTGGGTGGATTGGATATCGCCGGTTTGGCCGGCTGCTATTTGGGTGCAGCCCGTTACCGGCTGCCCATCGTGATCGACGGCGCCATCTCTGCCCTTGCCGCCCTGATCGCCTATCGGTTGGCCCCGGCTTCGGCAGACTTTATGTTTGCATCGCACCGGTCACAAGAGCCTTCCTATGGGAGAATCGTTCGAGAACTGGGACTGGCTCCTTGCATCGATCTGGACATGCGCTTGGGAGAGGGCACAGGCTGCGCTCTGGCATTCCCCATCATCGGCGCCGCCTGCAGTATGCTGTCGAATATGCACACGTTTGCCCAGGCCCAGCTGGATCAGAATTATCGCATCGATATCCGGGAAGGCCAGTCATGAGTACCGTCACACTGATCACCGGCGGCGCCAGAAGCGGAAAGAGTGCTTTTGGAGAGGACCTGGCCCTTCGGCTGGGCGGTCTTGAGGTGCTGTACGTGGCGACGGCAGTGGCCACCGACCCGGAAATGGAGCGGCGGATCCGCGCACATCAAGCAAGGCGTCCGGCAGAATGGACTACAGAAGAACGGGCGGAAGGATTTGCTTCCCTGCGCGCTTCCGAGCCTTTTGGAAAAGTCCGTGTCGTCCTTCTGGATTGTGTCGGATTTGCGCTGAACAGCGCACTGTACCACAGACTGTCCGACTGGGATCGCCCTGATGCGGCGGAGATGCAGAACGCAGAAGAAGCTGTGTCCCGGGATCTTCGGGATCTGATTTCTCTGTGCAGGGAAACGGGCAAAGAGCTGATCCTTATCACCAACGAAGTAGGTGACGGTTTGGTCCCGGAAGCTCCGGTATCCAGGATGTACCGGGATGCCTTGGGCCGGATCAATTGTCTGGTGGCGTCTCTGGCCGACCGGGTCGTGCTCATGACCTGCGGGCTGCCCTTGGAGCTGAAGGAGCCGCAATGAGATCTTTTTTCCTGATGCTGGCATTTTTTACGCGCTTGCCGGTGCCTCGCATCCTTTATTCGGAAGAGCGATATATCCGTGGTATCCCGCTCCTTCCCTTGGTGGGTGCGGTGACCGGTGCCATTCTCTACGGAGCGTCCTTTGCCCGACCTTATTTGTCCGGGCCACTATTCGGCGTGCTTCTTTTCCTATGGTATCTGCTTATCACCGGCGGGCTCCATATGGACGGTTTGGCAGACAGCTGCGATGCTCTGTTCAGCGGCCGGGACCGAGAAACCATGCTGGAGATCATGAAAGACAGCCGCAGCGGCACCTTCGGCGTGCTGGGGCTGATCGCAGCGGCGGCATTTTATCTGGTTCTCCTGCCGGAAGCTTCGCCGGCGGCGCTCTTTTTCTTTCCGGTGATCGGCAAATGCACGCCGTCCATTGCTGTCAGTCTCTCCCCCTATATCCGACCCGAAGGGATGGCCCGCCTGTTTGCGGCGCACTGTTCCCGTTCCTGTGCAGTCCTCGGTGCCGGGCTCGTACTGATTGCAGTGGGTCTGACGGATCGGACCCTGTTGCTTCCGGCGATCTTTTCGCTGATCTTTGCTGCGATGCTTACAAAAAAAGTCCAGCGGGCGCTGGGCGGGATCACCGGCGATATTTTAGGCCTGCTCTGCGAAGCCTCTCAGATCTCTTTTTTGGTATTCATTCCTGTTTTCGAAACGATATCCAAAATAATTTAAAAGCAGTGGATTTTTTCTTGACAACACGCGTTTGACAGAATATCCTGTAGCTTGTAATTGAATAGTGAAACACGTATCGGGCGGTCGTTGGAGGTGTAGTACTCTGTATCCTACACTCTTCAAACGGCCGTTTTTGCGTGTTTCGATAAATCAACCAAAGGAGGCGATTACGATGACCAAGTACATTTTCGTTACAGGAGGCGTGGTTTCAGGATTGGGAAAGGGGATCACGGCAGCATCATTGGGCAGGCTTCTGAAGCAGCGGGGTTTTCGTGTCGCCGCCCAGAAGTTGGATCCATATATCAACGTAGATCCGGGGACCATGAGCCCCTATCAGCACGGCGAAGTTTTTGTGACCGAGGACGGCTGCGAGACCGACCTGGATCTGGGTCATTATGAGCGGTTCATGGACGAGAACGTAGACCGGTATGCCAATCTGACCACCGGCAGTGTCTACCGGGAGGTGCTGAACAAGGAACGCGCCGGTGTGTTTCTCGGGCAGACCGTTCAGGTGATTCCGCATATTACCGATGAAATCAAGGCTTTTATCCGCGGTGCCGGTAAAAAAAGTGAGGCACAGGTGGTGATCACCGAGATCGGCGGGACCGTGGGGGACATCGAAAGTCAGCCCTTCCTGGAAGCGGTCCGGCAGATCCAGCGGGAAGCCGGTCGAGGCAACAGCCTGCTGATCCATGTGACGCTTGTGCCCGAATTGGAAGGGACAGGCGAGTATAAATCCAAGCCTACCCAACATTCGGTCCGGGATCTGCGGGCGACGGGCTTGCTGCCAGACATTATCGTCACGCGTTCCAAGGGATTCATCCAGGACGAAACCATCGACAAGATCGCTTTATTCTGTGACGTCAAGCGGGACTGTGTGATCCAGAATGTCACGGCAGACAGCCTGTATAAGGTGCCGATGATGCTGGAGGCTCAGGGTTTCTCCCAAGTCGTCTGCCGGGAATTGGAGTTGGAGCCGGGCGCCTGCGATATGAAGGAATGGGAGGATCTGGTTTCCCGCATCGACAGCAGGAAGCGCAAGGTGCGCATTGCGTTGGTGGGAAAATACATCAAGCTCCACGACGCATATCTGTCTGTGGCGGAATCGCTGTATCACGCAGGCTTCGAAAACGGTGCAGAGGTGGAGATCCGTTGGATTGATTCGGAGGAACTTACGCCAAAGACCGTGGAAGACCGGCTGAAGGGCGTGGATGGAATCGTGATCCCCGGCGGATTCGGAAGCAGGGGCATCCCGGGCAAGATCGAGGCGGCCCGCTATGCCAGAGAGCAGGATATTCCTTATTTGGGCCTCTGCCTGGGCATGCAGATCGCCTGCATCGAATTTGCCCGAAACGTGCTGGGCTACCCCATGGCCAACTCCAGCGAGTTTGAGCCGGAGGGCCCGCATTCCATCATTGCGTTGATGCCAGACCAGATGGGAAACATTCCCAAGGGCGGGACCATGCGGCTGGGCTCCTACCCTTGCCATATCCGAAAGGACAGCAGGATGCACGAGACCTACGGCGAAGAGGTGATCTGGGAGCGGCATCGTCATCGCTATGAATTCAACAATGCGTACCGGGAAGAAGCGCAAAAGGCTGGCCTGTTGATCAGCGGAACGTCTCCTGACGGGTATCTGGCCGAAGCGGTGGAGATCCCGGCCAACCGATTTTTTGTAGGCGTGCAGTATCATCCGGAATTCAAAAGCAGACCGAATCGAGCGCATCCCTTGTTCCGAGAACTGGTTCGAGTCTGTCTGCAATCCTAGGACCGCCCTTTTATATTATATGACCAGGCCGCCGTTAACGCCCAGGATCTGCCCCGTGACAAAGGAAGCGCTCTCTCCCGTCAGGAACAGCACGGCGCCTGCCACGTCCCGTGGCTCGCCCAGGCGGCGCAGAGGCGTTTCCTCCGCCAGGGCGCGGCGTGCCTTTTCGTCCAGATCCCGGATCATGATCGTATCGATCACGCCGGGCGCCACGCAGTTCACCCGGATTCCCGAAGGGCCCACTTCTTTGGCCAGAGCTTTGGTCATGGCGATCAGGCCACCCTTGGCAGCGGAGTAGTGGACTTCACAGGAACCGCCCACCTGACCCCACATGGAAGCGATGTTCACGATGCAGCCCTTCTTTCGAGCGATCATGCCGGGCAGTACGGCCCGGGTCAGCAGGTAGGCGCTTTTGAGATTCGTATCCATAATATGGTCCCAATCGCTCTCTTCGATGTCCTGAAACTGAGCGAAGCCGGCTGCGCCGGCGTTGTTCACCAGCGCTTCGACGGGACCCAGCTCCCCGGCGATGTCCCGGCACAAAGCCAGTACTTCATTTTGCCGGGTCAGGTCGGCCCGGTAGAAATCGGCTTGTCCGCCCAGGTCCCGGATCTGAGAGACCAGTGCTTCGGCTGCTTCCGGATGCCGGTGACAGTGAACTGCGATCCGGTCCCCCCGCCGGGCCAGCGCCAGGGCGCAGGCGCTGCCGATGCCGCCGCTGGCGCCGCTGATCAAGGTGGTTTGATTCATGCTTCTGCTCCTTTTCCCGCCTTGCCTTGGCGGATCTGATCTTCGATTTTCAGGTATTATTGTATCACAGGGTCTCCTGTTTCGTCTTGCATTCTCTTTTTTGCGGCGGTATACTAAAATGGAACGAATAATTTCAGAAAGTTCATCATAGAAAGCGCGAGGAGGTGCGTGAATGTTTAAGGAAGGCCTTCGCCCTGCATGGGTGGAAATCGATCTGAAAGCGCTGGAGAACAACATCAAGATCATTCAATCCCGGGTCTCTCCCGGTTCCGAGGTCTGCGGCATCGTCAAAGCCAACGCATACGGACACGGTGTGCTGGAATGTGTCAGAGTCATGGAGAGAAATGGGATCCGAAACTTCGGGATCTCCACCCTGTCAGAAGCGATACAGCTCCGGAAAGCCGGAGTACAGGGCCGGATCATCATGCTGGGCCTCACGCCGGAAATGTACGTGGATACCGTGGTCGAGTATAATATTATGACCGGATTTGCAGACATCTCCTACGCAAAAACGCTTTCAGAGGAAGCTGTCAAGCGTGGAAAAGTGGTGGAAGTATGGGGCGTTGTGGATACCGGAATGGGCAGGATCGGCTACCAGGCCAAGGATCCTCAGGCGGTGGAAGAGATCTTTGCTGCATCTCAGTTGCCCGGACTGAAACTCGCAGGCATCTTTTCCCACTTTTCCACTTCGGATTTCGAAGACCGCAGCTATGCGGATAAGCAGGAGCGGCGTTTCAACCACATCCGGGAGGCGCTGATGGAGAAAGGGTTGTCCTTCTATTTGTGCTCCCTGGCCAACAGTCCTGCCACCATGGATCGGCCCAGTTCTCACTTTGACCTCTGCCGGCCCGGCGGTATCTTTTACGGACGGTATCAGAGCGGCGTGACACTGGTCCCGGGAATTCAACCCGTCATGTCCATCAAAGCCAACATCGTACAGCTCAAAAACGTGCCGGAAGGCTTTTCCGTCAGCTACGAGCGCAGTCTGATCACCAAGCGGCCCAGCACGATCGCCACACTTGCGATGGGATATGCCGACGGGATCCCCAGACCCTGGTGGGAAAAGGGGAAAGTGATCGTCAACGGCCAATATGCACCCTTTGCAGGCGTTATCTGCATGGATCAATGCATGCTGGACGTGACGGATATTCCCAATGTTCAGGTGGGAGATGAAGTGGTGGTGATGGGCAGAAGCGGCGATCTGTTCATCGGCGCAGAAGACATCGCTGCAGGTGTGGGTACCATCGGAAACAACATCACTTGCGGTTGCGACGTCAGATTGCCGTACCTATATTTGGAATAGATAATAAACTGGAACAGACAATAAAATAGAATGAAATTGAAAAGGGCAGGATCCCCAGGATCCTGCCCTTTCTGACTGCTATTTTTTCTTCTTATTCTTATTGCTGTTTCTGATCTTTTCAGCTGCTTTTTCCGCTTCTCTGCGCGCCTTGTTCTTCTTGACGATGGCCCGGGGCACTCTTCCGCCGGCGTCCTTCACAGAATGGGGACCGGCGACCCGGAATTTGCCTTCGCTGCGCTCTGCGGCCTGCAGTTCCGCTTCGATGGCTTCCATTTCGGCAGCTTTCTCCGCTTCGATGCGTCGCTTTTCTTCTTCCAATTTTTGTTCTTTCTTCGCGATCTTCGCCTTTTCTTTTTCGACGTAGATCGTGGCTTCCTCCAAGGATATGCCCTTGATCTTGGAAATCTTGTAGGGGTTCAAATTTTCTTCCTTGATTTTTCCGGAAGCTTCAAAGTTTTGCTTTTCGGCGGTTTTCTTTGCCGCTTTGGACGTGGCTGAGAACATAAAGATCATCATGACAGCCATGAGTCCCATGCTCACTTTGGCGTCGGTGGCGGTATTGCGAATTTTAAATGTCGTGGTCATGCCTTCGTCCAGCGTGCCGCCTTCGGCGGAAATGACACCGGGCAGGATCTCCACGCTGTATTCGGAATCGGATTCCAGCGTTTGTTCCAGGACCAGCCAGAGCTGATCGGGATATTTTTCGGCGCTGTACATGATTTCGAAGGCCTGGTCGACGCCCTGAGCGTTTTTGATTCTGAAAAACGCTTTGTTTGCGGCGATCGCTGTCTCATCCATCATGTCCTGGCTGAACGTCACCTTGACGGCCATGTTCTGGGGTTGCTTGCCCGTTTCGCCATCTTTGGGTGTGATATCCGTGACGGTAAGGCCGGATGCGAAGATCGCAGTGCTGGAAAAGACGGTCAGGATCAGGATCAGACTGATTAAAGCGGTGATACGTTTCATGCTTGGGGTTCCTCCAATATGTCGGGCGTTATTTTCGCAGCTGCCGGAAAAATTGCCGCATCAGCTGCCGGCACTCCTCTTCCAGGATGCCGGTGGAAAGCTCAACCTGATGGTTGAGCCTGGAATCTGTAACCAGATTGTTGACAGAAAAGCAAGCGCCGGCCTTTGGGTCCGGCGTTCCGATGAACAGCCGGGAGATCCGGGACAGGACGATGGCGCCGGCACACATGGCACAGGGCTCCACCGTAACATACAGGTCGCAGCCGCTGAGCCGCCAACCGCCCAGCGTTTCCGCCGCCTGGCGGATGGCCAGGATCTCGGCGTGGGCGGTGGGATCTTTGATGCTTTCCACCAGATTGTGCCCTCTGCCGATGATGTCTTCGCCTTTGACGACCACTGCGCCCACGGGGACTTCACCTTTTTCGAAGGCCTTCTGCGCTTCTTCCAAAGCGATGCCCATGTAGTGCCGGGGCTGGTTCATGCCACACTCTCTGCTTTCTGACAAAATGTACTACTCATAATATCATAGCGCCTGTTTCTTTTCAACGGTTTTGTGAATTCCTGCCGATGGGCTTGTGTAGGTTTGTCAAACATATGTTACACCGTGCTGTAAATAATCCATGAGAGTTGCGGCAGGAGACTTCCAGCCAAGAGGTCTCATGGGGAAACGGTTGTAACGCCAGTTGTGTTTTGACCGGCAACTCTTTGATTCCCATACGCCTAAAAGGAAGTTATGATGTCCCAGACGGAACGGAAAGCGATTTATGGGCGACAAATTATTATACAGCGGACAATACCTCTTCTTCGATAGCGACATCTGAATTTCCCAATGCGGATTCGTACCGAGCTCAGATACGCTTTGTTTCGAATGCATCGCACGAACTGCGCACTCCGATTTCAGTGATCGAAGGTTATGCAAATCTGTTGGGTCGTTGGGGCAAGAACGACGAAAAAACGTTACAGGGAAGCATCAACGCGATTAAAGAGGAAACTTCCAATATGAAAGGGCTGGGGGAACAACTTTTATTCCTGGCCCGAGGCGACAACAACACGATGAGTTTGCAAATGGAAACGTTCGACTTAGATCTTTTGGCGCAGGAAGTGATGCGCGAAACCGAGATGATAGACAATGGCCATGAGTTTTCATCCAACACAGAAAGCTTGTCTGTTTATACCGACAAGGGATTAATCAAGCAGGTTTTACGTATTTTAATCGACAATGCAATCAAATACAGCAATCCGGGCGGACGAATCACGCTTTCTGTCGCCGGAAAAGGAGAATCTGCTTTGCTTACGGTACAAGACGAAGGGATCGGAATTCCTCCTGAAGCGGTTCCCAGAATTTTTGACAGATTTTATCGAGCTGATCAATCCAGAACAAAGAGCACGGGAGGCACCGGTCTTGGCTTGTCCATCGCGAAGTGGATTGCGCAGCGACATGGAGGACATATGGAAGTATTGAGTCGTAAGGACATTGGAACCAGAATCTTCATTGCCATTCCCATTTTGCCCGACACAGATGCAGCAAAAACATCCGCAAGAGAAAACAAACAGGCATCGTAAGATGCCTGTTTGTTTGTGAAGATGATACTTTTTGAGGTTTGTTCCGATTCATGTTAATTTTGAAGTGAATCGCCGGTTCCCTTTGCTTTTTTCCCGAAGTACATGAAGAGTGCGAGAGCCGAGGCAGCGCATATAAAACCTATAGGATACGAAATCGCCGTGGAAAGGTGGAACCCTTCGCTTGCAACTAAGATGTATGTTGTCGTTACAGCTGTCATAAACGTTGCAGGTATGCTGGCAATAAGATGATTTCTGTTGTTTTTAATCAGGTACATTGCCGACGCCCAAAGGACAATCATAGCAAGTGTTTGATTGGACCATGCAAAATATCTCCATATGACATCAAAGTTTATTTTTGTAAGGATAAAGCCTATAAGAAACAGCGGAAGAGAAATCGCATAGCGATTCTTGACAGGTTTTTGCTCAAAATGCAGCATATCTGCAATGGTAAGCCTTGCCGAACGGAATGCGGTGTCTCCAGATGTAATAGGACAGACGATTACGCCTAAAATAGCTAAGATACCACCGACTCTTCCAAGAAGCGATGTGGAAACAATCTTGACGATACCGGCTGCTCCACCATTATTGGCCATCGCATCTGCAAGTCCGGAAGTATCTCCAAAGAAGGACATGGCGGCTGCGGCCCAAATCAATGCAATCATACCTTCGGCTACCATGGCGCCGTAAAAAATAAATCTGCCTTCTTTTTCGCTCTTTACACAGCGTGCCATAATAGGGGATTGGGTTGAATGGAAGCCCGAAATAGCTCCGCATGCAATGGTAATAAAGAGCAATGGCCAAATCGGTCTGTTCGAAGGATCCATATTGGTAAATTGGATATTTGGCACATTATATCCACCTAAAATAATTCCTCCGGCTACACCAACCGCCATAATCAAAAGTACAATACCGAAGATAGGATAAATTTTGCCTATTACTTTATCTATAGGCACAATAGTCGCTATGATAAAATATGCAAAGATAACATAGAGCCAAACTTGAACGGGAATGGGAGATATCGCGGCCAAAAGTCCGGCCGGACCCTTTGTAAATACAACGCCTACAAGAACCAGTACAACGACCGAGAATATACGCATAAACTGTTTAAATCCGACCCCGAGATATTTGCCTACGACTTCGGGTATGGATTCTCCGCCGTTTTTCATAGAAAGCATTCCGGAAAAATAGTCGTGGACACCTCCTGCAAATATGGTCCCTAGCACGATCCAAAGAAATGCCGCAGGACCCCAGAGCGCACCGGCAATTGCCCCGAAAATCGGACCCAATCCTGCTATATTGAGCAGTTGAATCAGGAAAATTTTGTAGGTCGGCATTTCAACAAAGTCGATACCATCGGCTTTTGTTATTGCCGGGGTTGGCCTGTTTTCGTCAATACCGAAAACTTTTTCCACAAACTTAGCGTAGAAGATGTAGCCGACAATAAGCGCTACAAATCCACCAATAAAAGAAATCATAATTCCCTCCTTTTTTTATATCAATAACGTTACAGCCGGCAGGGTATACGAGGTATGCTTATCTAAAAATCCGTATGTTTAAAGTATATCCGGCTTAGCCTAATGCAATATTATTAAATTTTATAATGTAAGAGGGGATTTATGCTCTAAATGACAAAACAACAACATGAAGTGCTATTTTATTTGCATTAAATTATTAAAATCTTTCACATGACTTTTGCTGACGGGGATTCTTACGTTGCAGTCTTTAAGTGAAAGCATGTAAGTGTTGTTAAACCAAGGATCGATTACCATAATAAGAGAAAGATTGACAACATAAGATCGATGACATCTATAAAAATTTTCAGGAAGCTTCTCAGAAAGAGTGCTGATGTTTTCATGGATTATATGAGATCCGGCTGTTGTTATAACCGTAGAATTTCGCTCGCTTGCTTCTAAATATAGTATATCCCTGATATCAATCACTAAAATTCTTTCTCCCTCCCAAAAGGATAGTTTTGTTAAAACTTCCGTATCGCTTTTTTCTTTTGGGGCAAGTTTTGCTTTGATGCGATAAAACAGCTCTATAATTCTGTCTTGGACGATGGGTTTGAGGATGTAATCAAATGCTTTTAATTCGAAGGCATCAAACGCATAATCTTTGTGTGCAGTTAAAAATATGATGATTGTTTCCGGATTTGACTTTTTGATGATACCGGCCAATTCAATTCCCGACATGATCGGCATCGAAACATCAAGAAATGCAACATCGATCGTGTTTTTTGATAAATATTCGACAACATCGACCCCATCTTCAAACTCTGCCGCAATTTTCAGACAGCTGAACTTTTCAATAAAATAGCGCAGCTCTTCTCTCGCCGGATGTTCGTCATCTACAATAATGCACTTCATCCTTCTACCTGCCTTTCGATGATAAAAGAAATTTTCGTACCGTGGCGCGCATTGTTTTCTTTGTCGTCACGAATGGTTTCAATCACTAAACCATGACCGTAAAGCAGTTTAAGCCGTTGATTTACATTGGTAAGGCCAACTCTCTCAGAGGTTTGGCTGTTGTTTTGTATGGCGTCTATGATGCTTTGATCTATACCGCAGCCGTCATCTGTTACGGTAATCTGAATGCTTTTTTCATCTAAACTTTTTACTTCCAGCGCTATTGTTCCTTTATTCCCATAAGGCTTAAACGCATGCTTTAGGCAATTTTCAACAAGAGGTTGAATCGTAAGCGCCGGCATCGTCATTTCTATACCTTTTTCGATGTTAGAGATAAAGTTGATTTTATCCCCGAAACGAGCTTTTTCGATTGCAAGATAGTCGTTCATGTGTTTTATTTCTGCATAAACATGGATAAAATTTGTACCCGCTTCTAAATTGTAGCGCATATGAGAAGCAAGTTTTGAGATGATATCTCTGGCTTTTTCAGGTTCTGTTCTTATAAGATAAGAAATTGTATTGAGTGCATTAAATAAAAAATGTGGATTGATTTGGGATTGCAGCGCCTTGATTTCAGATTTGACGGCAGCCTCTTTAAATTGGTTGACTTTGCTGAGTTCAAGCTGGTTGGAGATCAGGAGCCCCAAGCCGTTTGACATTTGAATCATGGCTTCGGTAATATTATTTTCTTTGCGATAGTATATTTTAAGTGCGCCAACGACTTCTGCGCCGTTTTTCAATGGAATGATGATTGCCGATTGAAGCGGACAGTCGGGGTTAAGGCAGTTGATTTCCGCTTTGGATTTCATGATTTCGATGGTACCTGTTTTGATGGCGTCCCTTGTGGATTGCGTCATAATCGGCTGTCCCGGAAGGTGGTGCTCCAAGCCTGCTCCCACATGTGCTATGATATTCGTTTTATCTGTAATCGCAACGGCATCCGCACCGGTATCTTCTTTTATTATTTTACAGGCTTCCTGAAATCCGGCTGGGCCGTTCTTCATATAATTGAGTGTTCTGTTTGCTATATTCATGCTTATTTGAGCTTGCTTTGCCGCAGCCATGTCCTGTTCGTAAAACACGCTGTCAATGATAAGGACAAGAAGCATGACGCCAAGGCTGTTTGTAAGAGACATGGGGAGGAAGATGCTGTTGACAATTTCAGCTCCCAAGATGTGCGGCTGTACAGTAAAGAAAATCATCATCATTTCAAAAGACTCCAGCAATGCTGTGATGATAAAGCTAACAAGCCACTTGGTTTTGCGTTTCAGCAACGTCGTATAGGCTATTCCGCTGACTACTCCGGCTAAAATGGTGGTAAATGCACATTGAAACGTTGTTACACCGTTGGGATCTACTAACAATCTATGGATTGCAGCAATGATAGAGGATAGAATTCCTACGGTCGGCCCACACAGTATTCCTCCCGCAACAATAGGCATAATCCTCGTATTGGCGATTGCGCCTTGTGTTTCTACGCCTGTCAAAGTGCCGATAATGCCCAGAACTCCGAAAATAACGGACAGTAATATAATATCTCTGGCAGAGTAGGAAGACTTGGTCATGATTCTTTTAAAAGCATTGATTCTGGAGAGAAAGATTGCAATGATGCAGGCGTATCCTATATTATTTAAAAGAATTTTGAGTATCTCTACAATTCCATCCATTATTAACCCTCCGTCAATTTATACTTTTGCAGGCTTGGAGCACCAATTTATGAATTCGCCCGACAATAAAACTGTTTAAAAGTTGCTTTATCTCATAGTATCATAAACATATACCATACTGATATATTGTTGTGATTTTGGAATCTTTACTCCGTTTATTGTTTTTGGCAAAAATATTTTTGAAAATTTTTAAAATGCTATTGACAGGCGAATATAATCGCGCTATTTTGTGAATACTCAAAGAAAAGGGTAGACCGAAGTAAGTGAGTAACCTCGAACCTCGACAGTGAATATTAGGAGGCTGCCTGCCTAACTAGGTGGCGATGCTTGATAGGAGCGGAAATCTTGAGTTCAAGGAATGGGTATCCATACTTATTCAGTGGACAGGAGAAAAGTCGGAGTATCCAAAGTAAGATAACAAGTATGAGTACTTCAGATCAGAAATGGATTAGGGGAAGTTAGGAAAGGAGGGCGTACACCATTGTGGTACACCTCGGAATAAGGGCAAGCCGCTTCTGATAAAGAAAGGTGCTTGTCCTTATTCATGCATTTAGAAAAGTGGAAATTATGAACGGGCGGCACATTGCCGCCCGTTGTTTTTCAGCTAACTTGCTTCATCGACAGAGAAATGCGTTTCTTCGGTATGTCGATAGCAAGTACCATAACCTTTACTATGTCTCCGACTGAGAGGACTTCAGAAGGATGCTTGATGAATTTGTTCCCAATTTCCGAAATATGAACAAGGCCATCCTGGTGTACCCCGATATCGACAAACACACCGAAATCGATCACATTGCGCACTGTTCCTGTAAGGACCATGCCGACTTTCAAATCTTTCATGTCCAGCACATCTGTTCGCAGCATCGGAGGGGGAAGTTCCTCCCTGGGGTCTCTCCCTGGTTTTATCAGCTCTTTTATGATGTCTTTAAGCGTGGGAATGCCCATTCCACACTCCTGGGCCGCTTTTGCTTCTCCGTATTCTTTAACACGCTCGGGAAGTTCCGAAATTTTACCTTCTTTTACATCGTTGAGCGTATATCCGCAAATGTCCAGCAGTTTTTCGGTGCCGCTGTAGCTTTCAGGGTGGACGCCTGTATTATCCAGGACCGATTTGCTGTCGGGCACGCGCAAAAACCCCGCACACTGCTCATAAGCTTTCGGACCAAGCTTCGGTATTTTCAGAAGTTGTTTGCGGGAGCGAAAAATCCCGTTTTCATTTCGAGACAGAACGATGTTTTTAGCGGTAGTGCTGTTTAAGCCTGAAACGTGCTGCAAAAGGGCGGCAGAAGCTGAGTTTACATCCACACCTACCGCATTGACGCAATCTTCCACAACACCCGAAAGCGCATCGTCCAGTTTCTTTTGAGGCATATCGTGCTGATACTGTCCCACACCGATTGCTTTTGGATCTATTTTGACCAGCTCGGCCAGCGGATCCTGCAGTCTGCGCGCTATGGATATTGCCGAACGCAGGCTGACATCATATTCGGGGAATTCCTCTGCAGCCAGCTTGGATGCAGAGTATACCGATGCACCGGCTTCGTTCACAATCATATAGCTTACGCCGGGAGTGCGTGCAATCAACTCGCAGGTCATCTGCTCTGTTTCGCGCGAAGCTGTGCCGTTTCCTATGGCAATATGCTCGACATGGTGCTTGTTGATGAGTTTTTCCAGTGCTTCGATGGCTTCCTTTTTTTTATTTTTGCCATTGGTGGGGTATACGACAATCGTATCCAGTGTCTTTCCTGTACCGTCTACCACGGCGACTTTACAGCCGTTGCGATACCCCGGATCCAAACCCATCGTAACATGGCCTTTGACTGGAGGCTGCATCAGGAGCGGCTTCAGATTCAATGCGAAATTATGGATTGCACCTTCGGCGGCGCTATCTGTAAGCGTGCTGCGAATTGAATTTTCCATCGATGGAAAAAGCAGGCGGTCATAACTGTCCTCTGCCGAACATTTCACGAAATCAGAGGCGACCGAGCCCGGCTTTACTGTTTCATTCCATAGGAGATTCAGCGCTATATTTCTGTCTGTTTCTACGGATACTTTAAGACATCTTTCTTTCTCTCCTCGGTTGATCGCCAGAATTTGATGTGCCTGGAGACGTGCAAGGGGCTGTTCAAATTGATAATATAGGCTGTAAACGGAATCTTCATCTTTTGTCGCAGCAGAGCGCATGGATGCTTTACTTAAAATGAATTCTCGCAGCCGTCTTCGAATATCCGCATTATCTGCCACCATTTCCGCTATAATGTCAGAGGCTCCATCCAGGGCGTCTTGAACATTTTCGACATGTTTTTCCGGATCGATGTATTGGGATGCAAGTTCTGTTGGATCCGATAATTCTTTGCTTTGCTCAAACAGCAGAAGGGCAAGAGGTTCGAGACCTTTTTCTTTGGCAATGGTGGCTCTGGTACGTCGCTTTTGTTTATATGGACGGTAGATGTCTTCCAATTCTGCGAGTGTTTGAGCCCCATCTATTTGAAAAGAAAGTTCTTCCGTCAGTTTCTCTTGCGCAGCAATCGCTTTCTTTATTTCTTCGCGGCGACTTTGCAAGCCTCTTAAATATGCAAGCCTGTCGTCTAAATCGCGAAGAACCGTATCGTCCATAGCACCGTGCATTTCTTTGCGGTAGCGGGCGATAAAAGGGATGGTATTGCCCTCGTCGATCAGGTCGATAACACTTTTGATGTGGCGTTCTCTTTGATTCAGTTCTCGGGCAAGTATCTTAATAATTTCTTCCATTGCGTCTCCTAATATAGATTGAAATCGTTGATTTCGTTTTATTTATGATACCACAGATAGCAAAAAACGGCAGGGACAATCATGTGAAGATTATTGCATTTATTTTATTGTAGGTTTGTCAAACATATGCTACACCGTGCTGCAAATAATCCATGAGAGTTGCGGCAGGAGACTTCCAGCCAAGAGGTCTCATGGGGAAACGGTTGTAACGTCAGTTGTGTAGGTAGAGCTGCTTTCTAAAATCATCAAAGGAGTAGAATTTCTTCACCGCATAGAAGTACTCTTTATCCTTACGGTGTGAACGTTCCACCTTACCATTGTGACGTGGTGTAAAAGGTCTGATCCGCTTGTGCTGGATGCCAAGTTGGGCAAGTCGCTTTTCAAAGAGGGACAGTTGTTCGCCTTTGCTGCGACCGAAGTGCTTTGTGAATTCAAACCCATTGTCGGTCTGCACGCATTCCACATTGAACTTGAATGCAGACAACATGTGTTCTAGAAATACGGTAGAGGTATATGTGCTTGCTTCTTCAAAAGCTTCCACATACCGAAACCTTGAAAATTCATCGATGGCTGTGTATTGGTAAAACGTTTGATCAATGGTATTAGAGACAATGCAGGAAGCCGGAACGTGTTTCACATCGACCTGAACTCTTTGGCCCGGTCGAACCATCTGCTCATAGGGTTTAGGAATGTATTTGGGGTTTGGCGGCTTTTGGGCCATAATTCCATGCCTTCGCAGGACTCTATACAGTCCGGTGATGGATCTATTGTAACCACGCTGTTGCAACTTAACCCAGAAAACGACTAAACCCAAATGGGTATTGCGCTTATGCATGTCGTATATGAGTTTAAGTTCCTCCGGTGTATGTTGATTTTTATGGGAGTGAGGTCTTCTTGATCTTTCTCGAAGAGACTCTATGGTACCGTTGTATCGCTTTAACCAGCGATAGACATACTGACGATTCTTGCGATATTTGATAGCTGCACTAATGACACCGTGATTTCTATTTATTTATTATTTACGTGTAGCATATGTATGGTAATCCTACATTTGTGAATTCCTGCCGATGGGCTTGATATTTCTTGCTTCCATTGCTACAATCATACTGTAGTCGGACGTAGGGGGCATTGAATTGATACTGGATATCAGTCTGGGCATTATACTTATTCTTTCTGTGATCGTCGGGTATCGCAAAGGGTTTACAGAAGCCTTTTTACATACGATCGGCTGGATCCTGGCCATCGTATTAGGGTTTGTGTGGACGCCTGCGGTAGCTGCTTTTTTGCGCGGCAACACACACCTGGAGGAAAGTCTTCGCGTTATTCTGAATGAACGCCTGGCCCAGGGCGGCGGCACCGGGCAGGAAAGCTTGCTGAGCGGGATCCCGGAGATCCTGTCGGATTATTTTTCCGATGCGGTGAGCGTCATCCAGAGCAACACGGTGGAAAACCTGATCGATATCATCATTACGATCCTGGCGCTGCTGTGCATCATCCTGATCATCAAGCTGATCTTTTTCTTGATCACCTTGCTTTTCAGCAAGCGGAAGCGGGGCGGGATCATCGCTTTTTCCGACGGGATGCTGGGGCTGGCCTTCGGCGCGGTCAAAGGACTGCTGCTCATCTGCATCCTTCTGGCCCTGATCTTGCCGCTGTCCAATTTTTTCAAAAGCGAGATACTTTTGGATCAATTGAACAGTTCCACCTATGCCATCCAGATCTACAATAACAACCCGATATTTCTCTTGACGCAAATCTTTTTCTAATCCATACTTTAAGGAGTCGCTCTTTTGACAGACGATATGCCCCCATAGTTAAACGGATATAACGGAGGTTTCCTAAACCTTTGTTGGTGGTTCGATTCCGCCTGGGGGTGCCACTCAAAAAATGGCAGCCCGAACGGGCTGTCATTTTTACGGGAGACAACATGGACATTTTTAACATCATTACACTGTGCGGCGGGTTGGCTTTTTTCCTGTACGGTATGCACGTGATGTCTTCGGGCCTCACGAAGGTGACGGGGGGAAAGCTGGAGCAAACGCTAAAGCGGATGACCTCCAATCCTTTTAAAAGCCTGTTGCTCGGCGCAGGGATCACCATCGCTATCCAGAGTTCATCGGCCATGACCGTCATGCTGGTGGGTCTGGTCAATTCCGGAATCATGGAATTGGGTCAAACCGTGGGCGTCATCATGGGTTCCAACATCGGAACGACACTGACCGCCTGGATCCTGAGCCTTGCGGGGATCGAAAGCGACAACTTCTTTATGAAGATGCTGAAGCCTACGAATTTCGCTCCCATCGTGGCGCTCATCGGCATTATCCTGATCATGGTATCCAGGCGCAGCCGCCGCAAAGACATCGGAGGCGTTATGGTGGGTTTCTCCGTGTTGATGTATGGCATGCAGCTCATGAGCGAAGCCGTGAGTCCTTTGGGGGATATGCCCGGATTCACTTCGATGCTTACCGCCTTTCAAAATCCCATTTTGGGCGTGATCGTCGGCGCTGTGTTCACGGGTCTGATCCAGAGCTCTGCGGCTTCTGTGGGTATTCTGCAGGCCTTGGCCCTTACCGGTGCCATTTCCTTCGGAATGGCCATACCTATTATCATGGGGCAGAACATCGGCACCTGCGTGACGGCACTGCTGTCCAGCATCGGGGTCAATCGCTCCGCCAAGCGCGTGGCCGCTGTGCATATTTCTTTTAATCTGATCGGCACTGCCATTTGTCTCATGGTATTTTACGGCTTGCACAGCGTTCTTCATTTCACCTTTTTTGACAAATCCATCACGATCCTGGGGATTGCCGTCTGTCACAGCGCCTTCAATGTGATCACCACGCTTATGCTCCTGCCGTTCCCCAAGCAATTGGAGAAGCTGGCTATGGTCATGGTCCGGGAGGATCACGATCAGGACACCTACGCGTTTTTGGATGAAAGACTTTTGCAGTCTCCCTCCTTTGCCATACAGGAGTGCGAAAGCCTTGTGATGAAGATGGCGGACATGGCTCACGAAAACGTGCTGCGGTCTATCTCGCTGATCTATAATTACAGGCAAGACCAGGCTGATCTGGTGGAAGATTACGAGGACAAGCTGGACCAGTCTGAAGATAAGCTGGGATCCTATCTGGTCAAGATCGCCGCAAAGAATCTTTCGGATAAAGACAGCCTCTATGTAGGAAAACTGCTCCACGGCATCGGAGACCTGGAACGGATCGGAGACCATGCGGTGAACATCGTCGACGTCGCCCGGGAATTGTATGAAAAACAGATCATATTCTCCCTGGCAGCCAACAAAGAGCTGGAGATCCTTATCAGTGCCATCAAGGAGATCCTGGACATTACGATGAAAGCTTACAAAGAGGGAGATCAGGCTCTTGCGATCCGGGTGGAGCCTCTGGAAGAAGTCATCGATATCATGATCGTCGACATCAAGAAGCGGCATGTGGAACGCCTTCAGGCCGGTCAGTGCAACCTGACCTTCGGATTTGCCCATGCGGATCTGATCAACAACCTGGAACGGATCTCCGATCACTGTTCCAACCTGGCCATTGCCGTCCTCAACATGTCGTTGGGGCGCTATGATGCCCACGAGTATACCGAGGCGGTCAAGAGCGGAACGAACCCGGAATTCGAAGAAAATTTCAAGGCATTTTCGGAAAAGTATGCCTTGGACATTCTGGACTGCTGAGGCGGCTTGCCCGGCGGCTTACAATAAAAATCTTATGTGACATATTTAAAGAAGAGGGTGCATTTCACATGCGCCCTCTTTTCGTTTTGCTGTCATCGCCTTGCCGGAGCTATTTGGAAGCCACCGGCGATACGCTGTAACGCTGTTTGACACTAGAGAGAATCACGTTGGTCTGGGTGTGCTTAATACAGGAGATCCCCTTGATCTTGTTCATCAGCCGTTCCAGCGAAGCGGTGTTTCGGGTGGTGATCTTCAACACATAGTCAAACTCGCCGGTGATGTAATGACATTCCAGAATTTCTTCCGCTCCCGAGATGAAGCTGTTGAATTCTTCCGTTTGATCCGGCGTTTCCAGGCTGATCATCATGATCACGGATAATTCTTTTTCCATGGCCGCCGCATTGAGAATGGCGGTATACTGTTCGATGATTCCGCTGTTTTCCAGCTTCTTCAGCCGTTCGCTTACAGCCGACAGGGAAAGGTTCACCTGCTTTGAGAGTTCGGAGATCGAAACTCTGGAGTTCTGCTGGAGAACTTCCAGGATCTTTACATCAATGATATCCAGAGACATAATTTGCACCTCTTTCGCAAAAATAATTCCAAATGAAAATGGGATTCTTCCGATAAAGCATTGTATATACCGTTACTTTACCAAAAGATTTCGCAAAAATCAAGGTAAATTGCTTGGAACGGCACAGATTTTTCATCAAGTGAAAACATTTTGCATTATACGGGCAATTAAGCTATAATATTATTCACTATTCAGACTCACATTTACGGTTTCCAACCAAGGAGGAGGCAAACCATGGCAGACGATATCAAGAAGGCCGGGAGCGAAGCGATGCCGGCCAAAGAAGGCGGAACGAACTTTATACACGCGATCATCGAAAAAGACCTGGAGCAACAAAAATACAGCCGGCAGGTCATGACGCGTTTTCCGCCGGAGCCCAACGGATATCTGCATATCGGTCACGCCAAATCCATCTGCCTCAATTTCGGAACGGCGCTGAAATACGGCGGCGGCTGCAACCTTCGGTACGACGATACCAATCCGGTCACGGAAGACGAGGAGTTTGTGGGATCCATCGAGGAAGATGTGAAATGGTTGGGATTTCAATGGGATAACCTGTTGTATGCGTCGGACTATTTCGAGACCATGTTCGAGGGCGCCGTCAAACTGATCAAAGAAGGAAAGGCCTACGTCTGCGAATTGACGGCAGACGAGATACGAGCCACTCGGGGAACGCTCACGGAACCCGGGACCAACAGTCCTTATCGGGACAGACCCGCAGAAGAAAGCCTGCAGATGTTTATGGATATGCGGGCCGGAAAATACGAAGACGGCAGCGTGGTGCTCCGAGCAAAAATTGACATGGCCTCTCCCAACATCAACATGCGGGATCCGGTCATCTTTCGGGTGCTGCACGCAACACATCACAATACGGGGGATGCGTGGTGCATCTACCCCATGTACGACTATGCCCATCCCATCGAGGATGCGGTGGAGGGGATCACCCATTCCATCTGTACGCTGGAATTCGAAGATCATCGTCCGTTCTACGACTGGGTTCTGGAAAGTCTGGAATGGCCCGAGCCGCCTCAGCAGATCGAATTTGCAAAGCTCAATCTGTCCAATACGATCATGAGCAAGCGCAACATCAAGCGACTGGTGGGCGAAGGAGAAGTGGAAGGGTGGGACGATCCCAGGCTCTGTACCATCGCCGGCATTCGCAGACGGGGATACACCCCGGAGGCCATCCGCGCATTCTGCGACGCCGTCGGCGTATCCAAGGCCAACAGCCAGGTGGAGATGTCCATGCTGGAGTACTTCGTCCGCGACGACCTGAAGGATCGTGTGGAGAGCCGCATGGTGGTGCTGGATCCGATTAAGGTGATCCTTACCAACTACCCGGAGGATCAACAGGAAATGTTGCCGATCGAAAACAGTATGTCCGTTCCGGAAATGGGCATGCGGGAAGTTTCTTTCTCCCGCGAACTCTACATCGAACGGGAAGATTTCATGGAGATTCCGCCGAAAAAATATTTCCGCTTGTATCCCGGCAACGAGGTGCGGCTGAAAGGCGCCTATTTCATCACTTGCAACGATGTGGTAAAGGATGAGAACGGCAACATCACCGAGATCCTCTGCACTTACGACCCGGCGACCAAGAGCGGCAGCGGATTCGAGGAAAGAAAGCCCAAGGGAACCATCCATTGGGTGGATGCCAAGAGCGCTGTGGACATCCCTGTCCGGCAATACGGATACCTGTCTTACCCCGACGAGGAGACGGGGAAGCAGGTTTTTGATACGGAATCCAGACAGGACTTGATCGCCAAAGCTGAACCTTCCATCCAGAAAGCCGCGCCCGGAGAGCGTTTCCAGTTCTTCCGGAACGGTTACTACATCGCCGATACCGTTCTCAGCAAAGAGAGCGCTCCGGTATTCAATCAAATCGTGGGACTCAAGAGTTCCTGGAAGAAAGGCTGACGATAGAGCTGAAAGGCCGCAGACCTCCCTGGCGAAAGCGGGAGGCCGGTGGCCTTCTTTTTTCGTTTGATGCCGACGGAGATTGATGCATTCTTGATGTTGATGGCATAATGCATCTGGACTTCCGGCTTCAGCGCCTGTTCGACCTTGCAGAGGCCTGCGAGGTCGCCCGGAAAGACTGGCATGATACTTGCAAATCATATACTAAGTATGGAAAAGGGATGCAGCTGCATCTCGAAGGATCCGGGAGGAGGAACCTATGAAAGTCAGCAATAAAATTCTGTCCATGCCGCCATCGGGGATTCGGGCCATGTTCGCCATGGCCGAAAAGTATGACGATGTGATCAGCTTTGGCCTGGGTGATACAGCATTTCCAACACCTGCCAATGTGATACGGGCGGCGCAACAGGCGTTTGAAGATGGGTACACCCATTATGTTTCCTGTCAGGGACTCAATGTGCTTCGGGAAGCAGTGGCTAAAAAGTCCAGGGAATTCAACGGCATTGACTGCAGCGGGGAAAATGTCCATATCGCCTTCGGCGCCGGCGCCGGGCTGTTGCTCACGTTTTTCACCCTGGTGGATCCGGGCGATGAAGTGATCGTCCATGCGCCCTGTTTTCCCAATTATCTTCAGTACATCGGCATGACCGGCGCCGTGCCCGTAGTGGTGAATACGTACGAAAAGGATCGATTCCGTGTGACGCCCCAGGCCCTGGAGGCAGCCATTACACCCCGGACCCGCGCGATCCTGATCAATTCGCCCTGCAATCCTACCGGCGCGATCCTGGAAAAAGAAGATCTTGAAAAGATCGCTCAGGTCGCCCTGAAGCACGATCTGGTGATCGTTTCCGACGAACCTTATGAAACCATCATTTTTGACGGCAAGAAGCATTGCAGCATCGCTTCGTTGCCGGGCATGGCCGATCATGTGATCACGGTAAACAGCCTGTCAAAGACCTACGCCATGACCGGCTGGCGGATCGGCTATATCATCGCGCCCGTGGCAGTCCGGGAACAGATGACTTTATTGCAGGAAGCCATGGGCTCCAACGTTACCTCCGCCGTTCAGGTGGCGGCTGCCGAAGCGCTCAATGGTCCGCAGGATGCGGTCTGGGAAATGGCCAGAGCCTATGAAAAGCGCAGAAACATTCTGGTGGACGGACTCAACAGCATCAAGGGAATCTCCTGTCTGATGCCCGGCGGATCCTTCTACGCTTTTGCGAACATCCGGGAGACCGGCATGACTTCCGACGCGCTGGCGCGCATGTTGCTGGAAAAAGTCCAGGTAGTCACCACGCCCGGCAATGCCTTCGGCGATTGCGGAGAAGGATATTTGAGACTGGTGTTCGCCCAGGAAGAAGCGACGATCGAAGCGGGGCTGGCACGGATCCGGAGCGTTCTCGGCAGCAAGTAAACTACAAAATCAAAGGAGAAACAACAATATGGATTGGAAACAGATCTATCAGGACAGGACGGTCGAAGCCCGGGAAGCCGTGGGGATGATCCAGTCAAAAGACGAAATATTTTTGGGGCATGCTGCGGCAGAGCCACGTTATTTGGTTCGAAAACTGCTGGAGCGCAAGGACGAACTGCAAGGCGTTCGACTGGTCCAGGGCTTGAACATCGGCGACGCGCCCTATGCGGCGCCCGAATACGAAGGACATTTCATCGTGGAAACATTTTTTGCGGCCAACGGAAATCGGGAATGCCTTCAGGCCGGACGGGGCGCATTGCTTCCCATGCATTTTTATGCCCAACCCCGGGCGATCCGGGAGGGAAAGGTGGGGTGTGATGTGGCTATGATCTCCTGCACGCTTCCCGATGAAGCAGGCTACGTCAACATGGGCCTGTCCTGCGATCAGACCCGGGTGATCGTGGAGAAGGCGAAGCTGACCATTGCACAGGTGAATGAGCGTATGCCCTATGTTTGCGGGGATACGATGATCCACGTGTCGGAAATCGATCGCTTCGTCCACTATGACGAAGAGCCCTATCAGATCCCGTTGCTGAATCGGGACGATCCGGTGGCCGAGCAGATCGGCTACAATATTTCCACGCTGATCCGGGACGGGGACACCATTCAAATGGGTCAGGGAACGATCCCCAACGCGATCCTGAAATTTCTGACCGACAAAAAGGATCTGGGTATCCACACGGAAGTGTTTTCCGACAACGTGCTGCCTCTGATCAAATCCGGCGTCATCAACGGTGCGGCCAAAACGCTGCACAACCGGAAGATCGTGGCCACTTTTATCCAAGGCACCCGCGATCTTTACGACTTTGTCGATCACAACAATATGATCCGTCTCTTCCCGGTGGACTACACCAACAGCGTAGGGATCATTTCCAAGAATGACAACATGGTGGCTATCTGTTCCGCCCTCCAGGTGGACCTGATGGGACAGGTGAACGCAGATTACATGGGATCCACGGTCTTCAGCGGTGTAGGCGGTCAGCTGGATTACATGCGCGGCGCCGAAGAGGCGAAAAACGGACGGCCCATCATCGCGCTTCCCTCAACGGCAAAAAAAGGAACCGTCTCCAGAATCGTAGCGCAATTTGAGGCCGGCACGCCTGTGACGGCCAGCAGGCACGAGGTTCACTATATCGTTACGGAATACGGAGTCGCGGAGATCTTCGGCCTTACTTTGCGGGAGCGGGCAAGAGCGCTGATCGATATCGCCCATCCGGATTTCCGTGAACAGCTGGAAAGAGAGTTTGACGATTCCCTGCGAAAAGCAGGTATGAAAAACGGATTTACCATCGTATAGTTCGCGTAGAGGAGGAAACAATGGCAAAGTATAAGATCGTAGTCACCGACTGGGCGGAATATGACAATCTGGACAACGAAAGACGGATCCTTGCACAGTTGGGCGACGTGGAAGTTCTGGACTATTTCTGTAAGGAGGAAGCTGACATTCTTCCGATCGTGGAGGATTGCGACGCGCTGATCGCCCAGTTTGGCAAGATCACTTCGAACGTGATCGACGCCATGAAAAAGTGCAAGGTCATCTGCAGGTACGGCATCGGCACCGACGGAACAGACATCCCCGCGGCCACCGCAAAGAACATTTGCGTCTGCAATGTAAACGACTATTGCAGGGACGAGGTTTCTACTCACGCCATGGCGTTCCTGCTGGACGCCAACCGGCGGATCACCCAGACGACTCAGCGTCTGAAGGGCGGAGAATGGTACAAGCTTGGCATTGAGATTCCCAGCTTGCAGGAGAGCACTGTGGGGCTCATCAGCTTCGGTCGGATCGCCAGAGCCACTGCCGAAAAGCTGCGTCCTTTCTGCCGGAACATCTGGGCCGTGGACAAATACGTGGACGACGAAGTGATGCGCAAAGAAGGCGTGGAGCCCAAGAGCACGGAAGAGATCCTGGCGGGTGCCGATTACATCATCATCCATGCTCCACTGACCGACGAAACATTCCACATGTTTAATAAAGAAGCATTTAAGAAGATGAAACCCACGGCCACCCTCATCAACGTGGGCCGCGGGGCCATCGTGGATACGGATGATCTGGTCTGGGCGCTGGAGAATAAAGAGATCGGCTACGCTTGCATCGATGTGTTTGAAAAGGAGCCGCTGGATAAGGAGCATCCTATCCTGAAAATGGAAAACGTTTCGCTGACGCCCCACAGAGCCTGGCATTCCAATGAATCCCAGAAAACCCTCCAGTCTGCTCCCGCAGACGAGATCGTTCGGGTCCTTACGGGAAAGAAGCCGGTGAACCTGGTCAACAAAGAATTGGAAAAGTTGTTCGATTGATCCGAAGAAAAATAAAGCAGTCTGATGTTTGGATCCGGAGCAAAGCAGAAAAACGCGGCAGCCGTGGGCTGCCGCGTTTTATCGTATTCGGAAAGCGGCGGACATCTTGTACGCAGGCAAGCTTATGTGATAAAATACTTTAATATGGTTGAAGAGAAAAATATCCTGCTTACAATCGCATATGACGGAACGGATTTTTCCGGCTGGCAACGCCAGCCCCATGCGCGGACGGTGTGCGGAGAACTGGAAGGTCTTTTGTCGACCGTCTGCGGGATCCCCGTGGAGCTTTTCGGCGCGAGCCGAACCGACGCGGGCGTGCATGCCCGCGGGCAGTCTGCCAGTTTTTCGGGCAGGATGGGCATCCCGGCCTCGGGCATCGTAAGGGCCGTCAACGATGCGCTTTCACAAAACCGCCTGGAGCGGATCGGAGAAATCCGGATCGTTTCGGCCCTGGAAAAACCCATGGGTTTTCACGCCCGCTACGACGCCAAAGGCAAACGGTACCGATACAGGATCCGAAATGCCGACAGCGCAGATCTTTTTTTGCGCAACTATTGTTATCAGGTGACGGAATCGTTGGATACGGAAGCCATGAGGGAAGCCGCATCGTTCCTGATAGGCGAACAGGATTTTCGCTGTTTTCTGTCCGCCGGGGGGAATCCGCAAAAGACCACGGTCCGACGCATCGACAGCTGCAGCGTGGAAAAGCAGGATGACGAAATCATCCTGACCGTTTCCGGAAGCGGGTTCTTATACCACATGGTACGCAACATCACCGGCACTTTGGTGGAGATCGGCGCAGGCAAGCGACCGCCGGAGCAGATGAAGCAGATCCTGGAAAGCCGTGACCGGTCCAAGTCCGGTCATACGGCGCCGCCTCAGGGGTTGTATTTGGAAGAAGTGTTTTACTGACAGGAAAGGACAACGATGGAAAAGGACAGACGTCCCTCGTGGGATGAGTATTTTATGGAAATGGCCCAGGTCGTGCGCAAGCGTTCGACTTGCCTTCGCCGGTCCGTTGGCGCTGTGATCGTCATGGATCATCGAATTATGACCACCGGATACAACGGTGTCCCCGTGGGGATCGAACACTGCGAAACGCGGGGCTGCCTGCGGGAAGAGCTGCAAGTGCCTTCCGGAGAACGTCACGAATTGTGCAGAGGCCTCCACGCCGAGCAAAACGCCATCATCCAAGCCGCGTACCTCGGTCAGCGCATCGCCGGAGCTACGCTCTACTGCACGACGCAGCCCTGCGTGATCTGTGCAAAGATGATCATCAACGCCGGTATCCGACGTGTTGTTATACAAGAGACTTACCCCGATGAGCTGGCCGAAGCGATGTTTCGGGAGGCCGGCATCCGGGTTGACGTCATGGGAGACTGATTCGAATGAGCGAACTTTTATACGTATTCATCATCGCTGCGCTGGTGACGGCCGTGTTCACGCCGCTGGCCATACGCCTGGCGCCGCTCATCGGAGCCATGGACGTGCCCAAAGACAACCGCCGGGTCCACGGAAAACCGATTCCCCGTTTGGGCGGCCTGGCCATCTATCTTGGGATTCTGGTCTCTTTTTATCGGCTGCTGCCCTGGAGCGAACAGATCTTTGGCATCGTACTGGGGGGCACCCTCATGCTGGCCATCGGCATTTACGATGATATCAAATGCCTGAATCCGAAAGCGAAGCTGGCAGGACAGATCCTATGCGCCCTGATCATCTTTTTTTTCAGCGTGCAGATCCGAGGCATGACCAACATACTGCCCATCGGTCCGCACTATTTGATCTTTCCGATGTGGCTTTCCCTGATCGTGACGGTATTCTGGGTCGTGGGCATAACGAATACCGTGAATCTGGTCGATGGCCTGGACGGTCTGGCGGCGGGCATCGTCTGCATTGCCTGTCTGTCCGTAGCCTATACTTCGGCCATGAGCGGCCGTCTGGGCACCGCATATATCATTCTGGCCGTGGCAGGCGCGACTCTTGGCTTTCTTATCTTCAACTTTTATCCGGCAAAGATTTTTATGGGAGACGGCGGATCCATGCTTCTGGGTTTTATGCTTGCCAGTGTTTCCCTGGTCGGAGATACGCCGACCAAGGGAACCACGTTGTTCGCCACCGTACTTCCCGTGATGATTTTGGCGCTTCCAATCTTTGATACTCTTTTCGCCATCGTGCGGCGCATGGTCAACAAAAAGCCCATCATGCAGGCCGATAAAGGGCATCTTCACCACCGAATCATGGCCATGGGCTTCGGCCAGCGCAGGACGGTTCTGGCGCTGTATTCCATCAGCGCGATCATGGGCGTGGCCGGCATTCTTTGGAGCTCGGAGATGAGGCTGGAAGCCATGGCGCTGTTTTTGATCGCTTCCTGCCTGATCGTGATCTTTCTCGGGATCGGCATCGTGGATGTTAGCACAGGTCGGGCGAAAGAAAGAAAAGTGGTTCTTCCGAAAGAAAAAGAGGATTGCAGATGAAGATCATGACGGTATTCGGAACTCGGCCCGAGGCTATTAAAATGGCGCCCCTGGTCAAAGCCCTGGAACGAGAAGAAGGGATCGAATCCGTGCTGTGCGTCACCGCCCAGCACCGAAGCATGCTGGATCAGGTGCTGAACCTGTTCGAGTTGACGCCGAAATACGACTTGGATATCATGCAGCCCGGTCAGACGATTTCCATGATCACATCCCACGTGCTCAACGGCATGGATCGGATTCTGGAGAAGGAGCATCCGGAGTTGGTTCTGGTCCACGGCGACACCTCCACGACATTTGCCACGGCGCTGTCCTGTTTTTATCATCAGATCCCCGTGGGGCACGTGGAGGCGGGGCTTCGGACACATAACCGCTATTCTCCGTTTCCCGAAGAAATTAATCGGGTGCTCACCGGCCATATCGCCGATCTTCATTTTGCGCCCACCATCCGCAATCGGGACAATCTGCTGCGGGAAGGTCTTCCGGCAGAACGGATCTTCGTCACCGGCAACACGGTGATCGACGCTCTTCTTCAGGTCGCCGACAAGCCGTATGAGTTTCAGGATGAAGTTCTTTCAAAGATCGATTTCGCAACAAAAAGAGTGATCACCGTTACCTGTCATCGCCGGGAAAACCTGGGCGAATACATGGACAACATCTTCGGCGCCATCGGACAGATCGCCAGGGAATTTCCCGATGTGGAGGTCGTGTATCCTGTTCATTTGAATCCCAAGGTCCGGGAAGCCGCCCGGCGGCATTTGGGCAAGATTTCCAACGTACACCTGATACAGCCGCTTACCTATCAACCGTTTGTGCGGCTTATGGCCGGGTCTTATTTGGTCATTACCGATTCGGGCGGCATGCAGGAAGAAGCCCCTGCTCTGGGAAAACCTGTGTTGGTGGTTCGCAGAGAAACGGAACGGCCCGAAGCGGTGGAAGCCGGCACAGTGAAGCTGGCCGGTGTGGAACGTGAAACCATCTACGAGATGGCGCGAACATTGCTGACCGACCCGGCGGCTTATCAGGCTATGGCCAAAGCCGTCAATCCATACGGAGACGGGCATGCCTGCCGCCGCATCATCGATGTTCTTAAAAGAGGCGAGTTCGATGCGGAATGAATAGATTGCGTGCGGATAAGGATTTTTACAAAACACTGGCCGCAGTCGCCCTGCCCATTGCCTTGCAGAGCCTGATTTCTTCTTCGCTTACACTGGTGGACAATCTGATGGTGGGTCAGCTGGGCGAAAGCGCGCTGGGCAGTGTGGGGTTGGCGATCCAGATCTTCCATGTACAGTGGATGGTCCTTTTTGGCTTTTGCACAGGCTGTTCTACGTTTACCACGCAGTTCTGGGGTGTTCGGGACGTGCCAAGTATCCGCAAGGTGGCGGGGCTGGGCATGACCACCTGTCTCTCGGTGAGCGCCTTCTTTTTTCTTGTAGCCGTGGCAGCTCCCGGCTTTGTCCTTCGAATTTTTACCGATATTCCGGAGGCCGTGGAAACAGGAAGCCTTTATGTGCGCATGGCCGCGCCCAGTTTTTTGTTCCTCGCTGTGACGCAACCTCTGTCGGCAACGTTCCGGGCCACGCAGCAGACGAAAATCCCTCTGTATGTCTCGTCCTTTGCCTTCGGGCTCAATACGCTGCTGAACTATGTGCTGATCTTCGGCCATTTCGGATTTCCCGCCATGGGCATCAGCGGGGCGGCCCTGGCCACGATGATCTCCAGGATGGTGGAATGCGGATGGATGCTGTCGATCATTCTGTCCCGGAAAAATATTCTGTCGGGCAAGTTGAAGGATTTCTTTTCTTTCAATCTGAACTTTGTGCGCCGGGTGTTTCGAAATGCAATGCCCACCACTGTCAACGAAGGCCTGTGGGGCGCGGCGGATGCGGCTTACAATGCAGCCTATGGCCGCCTGGGCATCACGGCTTATGCGGCGGTGCAGGCATCCAGCACCATCATGAATCTGTTCGCGTATGCGGCGTTCAGCATAGGGGATGCCTCCCTGATCCTGGTGGGCGAGCGGCTGGGCCGGGGCGACAAAGAGGGGGCCATGATCCTTTCCGGAAAACTGATCCGTGTAGGCATCACCGTGGGTGTGGTTTTCGGAGGATTCATGATCCTGTTGTCCGGACCGATCCTGGGGCTTTTCGAGTTGTCAGCCCAAGGTATTTTCCTGGCCAAACGGGTCATACTGATCAAAGGTTTGTTTTTACCGCTTGCCATGTACATCGTGATCCACATCACCGGCACGCTGCGTTCCGGCGGAGATACGAAATTTGCCATGTTTTGCGAGGTGGGAACCATGTGGTTCATCGGTGTGCCGCTGGCTTTTCTGGGGGCGCTGTGCCTGGATTTGCCGGTATACACGGTCGTGCTCATGGTCCAGGCGGAAAGTCTCATCAAGTCACTGATCCTGCAGAAACGTTACCGATCCGGGAAGTGGCTCAAAAATATGATCCAGGGGATGAATGAAGGAGGAGAATAATGAAATTCTATATTGCAGATGCTTTTACCGACCAACTCTTTGGCGGCAATCCCGCCGGAGTCGTTCTGATTCCCGAGGGGGCGGATTTTCTTCCGGAGGAGATCATGCGCAAGACGGCGGCGGAACTGCGCTACTCCGAGACCGCTTTTATTCGTGCGCTGGGTGAAAACCGCTTCCACCTCCGGTATTTTACACCGGCGGCAGAAGTGGATCTGTGCGGCCATGCGACCATCGCTTCCTTCTGTGTGCTGCAAAGCGAAGGTCTGATCGAAAGCGGCAAGACCTGCATTGCACACACCCTGGCCGGCGACCTGGAGATCCGCATCTCACCGGAATCGGTATTCATGGATATGGGCGAAGCCAAAACCTTCGGGCTTATCGATCAAACGGATAAGCTGGAAGAGCTCTACGGAGTTATGGGGCTGGCGGCGGAAATCCCCTCTGCGGGGGGACAGCCACTTTATCCGGAAATGGTTTCCACAGGGCTGACCGATATTATGCTTGCAGTCAAAGATGAAGAGACGCTGGCGGCGATTCGGCCGGATTTCCCGGCTTTGTCGGCCCTGTCGGACGCCTACGGCGTTACCGGCGTCCACGCGTTTACGGCTCCGGATGCCGCGGGCCGCGTGCACTGCCGGAATTTTGCGCCGTTGTACGACATCGACGAAGAAGCGGCCACGGGGACTTCCAACGGTGCGCTTACCTATTATCTCTACAGAAAAGACTTGCTCCGCGCCGGAGACGAAAACCTCTTTATTCAGGGCGAAGCCATGGATCGTCCGTCGAAGATCCTCAGCCGGCTCACGGAAGGATCGGACGGTCTCAGGATACAAGTCGGAGGATCTGCGGTGATCCTGGCGAAAGGGAGCATTAATTTATAAGGCATATTTTGGATTTATTGCCGATTAGGAGATAAAAATCCCACCCCTTGAGAAATATCTTTTCGATCATTTGGAATTGTTCCGATATGGGTGGAAAATCATCGGAATTTCGAATCGAGGGGTTGTTTTCTTGCATGTTGCAGCCATACTTGCTATAATTTTAACAAAAGTTACACAAGTCTGGAGGCAAAACAGAACAGGAAGAAACCGGCGAGGCGCAAGCGAAAGTGGGTCCGATCCTGTTTTATTTTTCGGGCGCGAAGGAGGAGATCCGATTGGCGATAGAAAAAGTTTTGGAGATCAGAGAAGTCGAAGCGGAAGCACAAAAGATTCGTGCGGATGCTACAGACCAGGCGAAAAAGCTCATGGAGGAAGCTCGGCAGGACTTGATCGATGTGGCGGCCAAAGGCGAAGATCAGATCGCTGATATTTTCAGAGATAAGCTGGCAAAGGCCGAATCCGAGGCAAAGATCATCTACAACAGCGTTCTTTTAAGTGCGGAAAAGGATTGCGAGCTGCTTCAATCCCGGGCAGAAAAGAAAAAGGCAAAAGCCGTTGCCGTCATCATGGAAAGGATCGTGAGTTAGTTGGCTATTGCTAAAATGGAAAAGCTGGCTGTCATTGGGCTTTCCAGTGAACAAGGAACGTTCATCGAGGAGCTCATGCGCCTGGGCGTGGTACAGATCAACGCTCAGGAGTCCAAGCTCTGCGACGAAAAGTGGAATGGGTTGATCCAAAAGGATGACGCCGGAAAATGGGTTTCCAAATGGGAAGCCGAATTGGACCGCATCGAAAATGCGCTTATCCTGCTGGATCGGTTTATCGACAGAAAAGCACCTCTTATTCGGGAACGCGCCAGAATCAGCGAGCGGGAGTTCGACTCCACACTGGAATATGAATACGAGATCCGTCGGCAGATGCTTAGGCTCACGAAGCTTTCCAGGCGGTACAGTCATATGCTCCTTCGGGAGAATAAAGCGATCACGGCCAGACAGGCGCTTCTGCCCTGGCAATCCTACGACATTCCGGCGCAGGACTACAAGACCCAGTCCACCCAGGTGTGGCAGGGCGTCATTCCCGGCATGAACGATTCTGCCGATTTCCTCAAAATACTCACAGACAAGACCGGTTATGCTGATGCGGAAGTGGTGCACAGCGATAACGAACAACATTACATTTCAGTAGTTTTCTATGAGCCTGCAGCCGAAGAGGTGCAGTGCGTTCTTCGAGATCTGGGCTTCAACCGGATCGCATTGCCCATCAACAGCGGTTCCGTCAAAGAAGCGATCGAAGAATTAGAGGCGCAGCTGGATGCGCTTCGGGACGAAAGAAAATCCATAGTGGAGCAGGTCCGCTCCTTTGAATCCTTTGAACCCACACTTAAAATGTACTATGACGAGATTGCCATGCGCAAAGACCGCGCAGTGATCCGCGAAAAGTTTCTCGTGACAGACAGCACGTTTTATTTGGAAGGCTGGTATCCAAAAATAGCCAGAAAGAAAGTGGAAGCCCTGCTTCTGGATAGAAACTGCTATTACGAGATCACGCAGCCCGGGAAGGAAGAAGAGACGCCGGTCCTGCTCCTGAACAAAGGAATCGTTCAGCCTTTTGAGGCCATCACCAAGCTCTACTCTCTCCCGGCCTCCCGCGGAATCGACGCCACACCCTTTTTCTCGTTTTTCTATGCCTTGTTTTTCGGCATGATGCTTTCCGATGCCGCCTACGGTATCATTATCACTGCGGGAACCTTTTTGATCCGCCGGAAATATCATTTGGAGGGCATGCTCAAGCAACTGGTCGACATGTTCTTCTTCTGTGGTATATCCACCACATTCTGGGGTCTCATGTTCGGCAGCTTTTTCGGAGACATCATTACACAGGTGTCGACGAATTTCTTCGGCCACGCCGTCCATTTCCCCACGTTATGGTTCAGTCCCATCAACGATCCGATGAAGCTGTTGTTTTTCTCTTTGGGCCTGGGCCTGATCCATGTATTTCTGGCCATGGGCATTTCGGCATATATGGCCATACGGGACGGACAGCCCATGGACGCGTTGTTCGACACAGGCTTCTGGTACATCCTGATCCTCAGCCTGATCGGATATCTCGGCGGCGGTATGGTGGAAGGTGCTCCCGCCGCGCTCCCCGTGGTGTGCAAATGGCTTGCTTTGGGCTCGGCCCTTGGCATCGTCGCCACCGGCGGACGTCAGAAAAAAGGCATCATCGGAAAAATCGTAGGCGGTCTCGGATCGCTGTACGGCATCACCGGTTATCTCTCTGATGTCCTGTCTTACTCAAGGATTTTGGCTCTGGGGCTGGCCACCGGGGTCATCTCTTCGGTGTTCAATACACTGGGAACGCTGGCCGGCAGCGGTCTCATGGGGGCGCTCGTCATGTTGCTGGCCTTTTGCATCGGCCATCCCTATAATATTGCGATCAACGCGCTGGGCTCATTTGTCCACTCTTGCAGACTCCAGTACGTGGAGTTTTTCGGACGGTTTTACCAGGGCGGCGGAGAAGGGTTCCGCCCGTTCTGCGAAAATACGAAATATGTCACTATTTTGAAGGAGGAACTATAAATGAATGGGATTACCTTTGACGGCATCTTCTTTGCCATGGTCGGCGCTGCGATCGCCGGGCTTGCCTGCTGCGGAAGCGCCATGGGAATCGGCATTGCCGGCCAGGCTGCTTCGGGCGTCGTGTCCGAAGATCCAAAAAAATTCGGTCAGGCGCTGTTGCTTCAGGCTTTGCCGGGCACGCAGGGTATTTACGGCCTGCTGATTGCTTTCGTCATCATGAATAAGATCGGTCTTCTTGGCGGAAGCGGCGCGCTGGATCTGACCATGGTTCAGGGCCTGTACATCCTGGCGTCTGCCGTTCCTGTCGGTCTCGTGGGAATCGTGAGCGGATCTGCCCAAGGCAAGGCTGCGGCGGCAGCGATCATGCTGATTTCCAAGCGTCCCGAAGAAGTGGCCAAAGGCATGGTCTATACGGCGATGGTCGAGACCTATGCGGTTTTAGCCCTGCTGATTTCTTTCCTGATGCTGAACTCGATCCAATTATAGAAAAGGATATGGTGCAATGAGCATTGAGCAGATAAAAGACAAAATATTAGAGAGTGCGCAGCAGGATGCCCGACGAATCTTTGACAAGGCAAAAATGGAAAGCCGGGCAAAGGTTTACGAGGCGCAGCGCATTGCTGATATCAAGATTCGGGAAGCAAAGGAGAAAGCCATCGGAGATGCGACGAGACTGAAGTCCCGTAAAGAATCCATGGCGAATCTGGAAGCCCGTAAAATGCACCTTGCCACGAAGCAGGAAGTCATTTCGGCATGCTTCGAAGAAGCTCTTGCGGAATTGAGAAAACTGCCCGAAGACCGGTATCTTCAGCTTCTGGCCCACAAGCTGGAGGAGATGGACTACCGGGAGGGAGAGATCGTACTGAACAAAAGTGACCGGGACGCCATCGGTGAAAAACTGCTGGAGCAAGTGAACCGGGACGGCCGGCATTTTGTGTTGTCTTCGGATACGCTGGATGCGCTGGGCGGTTTTGTTCTGCGTATCGGCAGGATCGAACTGGATTCCACCCTGGAGATGATGGTGTCTTCCGTGCGGGAAGCAGTGATGCCGGAAGTGGTCTCAGCATTGTTCGACTAGACTGCCGGCGCCTCTGGGAAAGGAGACGAGATCTTGCAATATAAAAAGGAAGATTATATATTTGTATCCTCGTGCATCCGGGGCAAAGAACGGTTTCTTCTGGATGCGAAGGGAATCTCCAGGATGACTTCGGCCAAATCTCCCCAGGAAGCGGTGCGAGTTTTGGCTGACTACGGCTATCCTGTGGAGGATACCTGCCGGGGCGGAGATCTGAGCCAGCTGGACACGTTACTCAACCAGGCCCTCAGCGGCGCTTACAAGGAAGTGATTTCCATTCTTCCCGATCCCCGGGCGCTGGACGCCTTGCTATTGATTTACGATTATCATAACATCAAGGCGTTGATCAAAGCGGAAATGGCGGGAACCGATCCCGAAGACGCTTTGGTGGATATCGGAACGATTTCTCGGGAACAGTGGATCCATATCATGAGCGAACGCGATTTCGTGACCCTTTCCTTCACCATGAAAAGCGCCATCGAATATGCGCTGGAAAGCTTTGCGAAGTCAAAGGATCCTCAGCACATTGATTTTATCCTGGACCGGGCCTGTTATCTTGAAATGAAGGCAAAAGCAAAAGAGTCCGGCTGCGGATTTTTGGCCGAGTATGCCGTGCTGCTCATCGATTCCATCAATGTCAAGACTTTCGCCCGAATTCGGGAGATGAAGGGTGACTGGGTCGCTTTCAACCGGGTATTTCTGCCGGGCGGGAACATTCCGGAAAGTCTCTTCGTCAACGGTTTCGACGAAGACTATATGCACTTTGCGGAAAAGCTGCTTCCTTATCACACCTTCGAGGATGTGATGCTGCGGGGCGGCACGCAGCTGTCGGATACGGGACGCTTTACGGAACTGGAGCGACTGAGCGACAATGCGATCCTGGAGTTCGCCACCAAGGCCAAGTATGTTCCTTACGGGCTGGAGGTTCCGGCTGCCTATCTGATCGCCAAGGAGAACGAGATCCGTCTGATACGGATCATCATTGCCGCCTTGGAACAGGATCTGAGCGCCGACCAGCTGAATGCCAGGATAAGGAGGACCTATGTATAAGATCGGAGTGATCGGTGACAAGCAGAGCGTTTCGGGCTTTCTCGCCGTGGGTCTTTCGGTTTTTCCCTGTGAAGACCTGGAAAAAGCCAAAGAGACGCTTCAGAAGCTGATCGATAAAAACGAATATGCTATCGTATATATCACAGAAAACTATTGCAAAGAGATGTCTCAGGAATTTGAAAAGTATAAGGATTCGCAATTGCCGGCAATCATTCCCATTCCCGGAATGGACGGCAGCTACGGAGTCGGAGTGGGACGATCTAAAAAAGCGGTGGAACGCGCCGTTGGCGTCGATATCATCTACGGGAACCAGGAGTAGAAAAGGCAGGTGAAAATAGCAGTGAAACAAGGGAAAGTAGTCAAGGTCTCAGGACCTTTGGTCATCGCCGACGGTATGCAGGACGCTGACATGTTCGATGTGGTGCGCGTGGGAAAAGACGGTTTGATCGGCGAAATCATCGAAATGCACCAGGATCGTGCTTCCATTCAGGTATACGAAGAGACTGCCGGGCTGGGACCCGGCGCGCAAGTGGTTACTACCGGTGCGCCTCTCTCGGTGGAATTGGGACCGGGATTGATCGAGAATATTTACGACGGCATTCAGCGACCGCTCAATGCCATGCTGGAAAAAGCGGGCCCCAACATCACCAGAGGCATCCGCGTCGACGCGCTTCCCAGGGATAAGCAATGGGATTTCGAACCGACGGTAAAAAAAGGAGATGTGCTTCAGGCCGGCGACGTGATCGGAACGGTGCAGGAGACTGTCACCGTGCTTCATCGTGTCATGATCCCCATCGGTGTGGGCGGAAAGGTCACCGAAATCAAAAAGGGAAGCTTTACCGTAACGGACACAGTGTGCGTCCTGGAGGACGACAACGGTCGTTCTGTGGATGTGACGATGATGCAGAAATGGCCGGTCCGGCGTGGTAGGCCATATAAAGAAAAACTCGTGCCGGAAATGCCGCTGATCACGGGTCAGCGGGTCATCGATACGCTTTTTCCCATCGCCAAAGGCGGCGTAGCCGCAGTGCCCGGTCCTTTCGGAAGCGGAAAGACCGTTGTTCAGCATCAGTTGGCCAAGTGGGCGGATGCAGACATCGTGGTTTATATCGGTTGCGGCGAGCGGGGCAACGAGATGACCGACGTGCTCATGGAATTCCCCGAACTGAGAGACCCCAAATCCGGCGAGCCGTTGATGAAACGGACCGTGTTGATCGCCAATACCTCGGATATGCCTGTGGCTGCCCGGGAAGCTTCCATATACACAGGGATTACCATCGCAGAATATTTCCGGGATATGGGGTATTCCGTCGCTCTGATGGCCGACTCCACTTCCCGTTGGGCGGAAGCGCTTCGGGAAATGTCCGGCCGGCTGGAAGAGATGCCCGGTGAAGAAGGCTACCCGGCGTACCTGGCCTCCCGTCTGGCCCAGTTCTACGAAAGAGCCGGCCGGGTGATCGCCCTGGGATCGGACGACAGGGAGGGCGCTCTGTCGGCCATCGGCGCTGTATCTCCGCCGGGCGGCGACATTTCCGAGCCGGTATCTCAGGCCACGCTGCGGATTGTCAAAGTATTTTGGAACCTGGACTCGACCCTGGCCTATGCCCGTCATTTTCCGGCTATCAACTGGCTGACCAGCTATTCGCTGTACATCGACCGGTTGATGCCTTGGTACGCGGAAAACGTCAACAAGGACTTTCCGGTGCTGCGGCAAAAGACCATGCGCATGCTCCAGGAGGAAGCCGAGCTGCAGGAAATCGTCCAGCTGGTTGGCCAGGACGCCCTGTCCTTTGCCGACCGACTCAAACTGGAGGCGTGCAAATCCATTCGTGAGGACTATCTGCACCAGAACGCATTCCACGAGATCGACACCTATGCGTCGCCGGAAAAGCAATACATGCTGCTGAAACTGATCACCAATTTTTATGAGCTGAGCCGGGATGCCATCGAGCAGGGCGCCAGCTACAACGCGCTGATCCATCTGCCTGTCCGGGAATCCATCGGGCGATTCAAGTATGTCAAGGAGGACGAGGCGGAAACCTATTATCAACATATTGCGGAAGAGCTGGAAGAAGACGTCCGCGAATTGATCAGCAAAGGGGGAGATGCAAATGATTAAAGAGTATAAAAGCATTTCGGAAGTTGCGGGCCCCTTGATGCTCGTAAAGGATGTCGAAGGCGTCACCTATGACGAACTGGGCGAGATCATTCTCCCCGACGGCACCGTAAGACAGTGCAAGGTACTGGAAGTGAACGGCGCCAACGCATTGGTGCAGTTGTTTGAAAGCGCAGCCGGAATCAATCTGGCCGAGAGCAGAGTTCGGTTTTTGGGCAAAGGCATCGAGCTGGGCGTCTCCGAAGATATGCTGGGACGGGTTTTTGACGGCCTGGGCCGGGCCAATGACGATGGTCCGGACATCATACCGGAAAAATATTTGGACATTAACGGTTTGCCTATGAATCCGGCAGCCAGAGACTATCCCGCAGAATTCATCCAGACCGGCGTGTCGGCCATCGACGGCCTCAATACCTTGGTCCGTGGGCAGAAACTGCCTATTTTCTCGGGCTCCGGTCTGCCCCATGCCAATCTGGCCGCGCAGATCGCGCGTCAGGCTAAAGTGCTGGGCGGCGACAGCAAGTTTGCCGTCGTTTTCGCAGCCATCGGCATCACTTTCGAAGAAGCAGATTTCTTTATCAGCGATTTCAGACGGACCGGCGCCATTGACCGGACGGTCCTGTTCACCAATCTGGCCAACGATCCGGCCATCGAACGGATCGCCACGCCGCGTATTGCCCTGACTGCGGCCGAATATCTGGCCTTTGAAAAAGGGATGCACGTACTGGTCATCCTGACGGATATCACGAATTACGCAGAAGCCCTGCGTGAGGTCTCGGCAGCCAGAAAAGAAGTGCCCGGCCGTCGCGGTTATCCTGGCTATATGTATACGGATCTGGCGACGCTGTACGAGAGAGCCGGCAGAAAGAAGCAGCATCAGGGTTCCATCACCATGATCCCGATCCTGACCATGCCCGAAGACGACAAGACCCATCCCATCCCCGACCTGACCGGATACATTACGGAAGGCCAGATCATTCTGTCCCGGGAATTGCACCGGAAGGGCGTTGTGCCGCCCATCGACGTGCTGCCGTCCCTTTCCAGACTCAAGGACAAGGGCATCGGGCGAGGCAAGACCAGGGAGGACCATGCCGACACCATGAATCAGTTGTTTGCAGCGTATTCCAGCGGAAAGCAGAGCAAGGAGCTCATGGCGATCTTGGGAGAAGCGGCTCTGACGGAAGTGGATCTGCTCTTTGCGAAGTTTGCAGACGAATTTGAAAAAGAATATGTCTCCCAGGGCTTTGAATCAGAAAGAGATATCGAAGAGACGCTGAATCTGGGATGGAAGCTTTTGGGTCTCCTGCCCAGAGAAGAACTGAAGCGTGTGCGGGACGAATATCTGGATCGATATCTGCCTGTCGGTCCTTCGGAGGAACCCTCTCCGGAAGAAACGTCCGGGGATGATTCCGAAGAAGACGACCAGTAAAGGGGGTATAGCGCATGGCACGAATGAATGTCAATCCCACCCGGATGGTCCTCACTTCTCTCAAGAGAAAGCTGACGGTGGCCAAACGCGGCCACAAGCTCATGAAGGACAAGCGGGACGAGCTCATGAAGCAGTTTCTGGAGCTGGCCAGGGAGAATAAAGTTCTCCGGGAATCAGTGGAAAAAGAGCTTATGGAAGTTTATGGGAGCTTTGCCATTGCCAGTGCGGTCATGAGTCCACAGCTGATGTCCGAGGCGTTGATGTACCCCACACAGGGTGTGGATATCGACGTGAGCAGTAAAAATGTAATGAGTGTCAACGTACCGGTCTTCGCGTTTACGGCAGAAGAAGCCGAAGGTGCCAACATCTACCCTTACGGGTTTGCCGGAACCTCCGGCGAATTGGACAGCGCTGTCAAGAGTCTTAGCCGCGTATTTCCGAGGATGCTGGAACTGGCAGGCAAGGAAAAGCAGGCGGATCTCATGGCCCAGGAAATCGAAAAGACCCGTCGCCGGGTCAACGCGCTGGAATACGTCATGATCCCCAGGCTTACCGAGACCATCCGCTATATACGCATGAAGCTGGACGAAAACGAGCGGGGCAATCAGACCCGGCTCATGAAGGTGAAGGATATGATGGTCCAAGCCGCTTTGATCGAAAGGCGGAAGGAGACTGAGAAAGCATTGGAAGAGTATCATTAATCAAGAATCAGATACCTGTCTCCGGGCGAGATTTCTTCGACCGGAGGCAGGTCTTTTTTTAAGTTTTTTTCCGAGCATCGATTGTGTTGACGAAGGCTTTTTGCTATAATGGTAAAAATTGCGGGAAGGAGGTACGCATATGGCCAATTTGTTTTCTCTGGCAGATCTGAGTATCCCGGAGGTCAATAAAATATTAAACAGGGCGGAAGCGTTTTTAAACGGCGTACAAAGCAGGGCGGCAGAGGACAAAGTCATTGCCAGCCTTTTTTTTGAGCCCAGTACCCGGACGCAACAGTCTTTTTCCATGGCGGCTTGCAGGCTGGGCGCCAAAGTGCTGACCTTCAACGCTGACAGCTCTTCCATGCAAAAGGGAGAGACGTTTTACGATACGGTCAGAACGTTCGAAGAGATCGGTTCTGATGCCCTCATTATTCGTCATAAGGAAAACGCGTATTATAAAAAGTTAACCGTTGTAAAAGTGCCCATCTTGTCCGGCGGCGACGGAACGGGGAATCACCCCACCCAGAGCCTTTTGGATCTGATGACGATCCGACAGGAGTTCGGAGGCTTCGAAGGCCTAAGGATCTGTATCGTCGGAGACATTCTTCACAGCCGGGTCGCCCACACCAATATCGAGATCATGCGTCGGCTTGGCATGGACGTCTATACTTCGGGGCCGGAAGAATTCAGAGAAGAAGGCTGCGATTTCATTGAATTTTCCAAAGCCTTGGAAACGATGGACATTCTGATGCTCCTGCGTATTCAGCATGAACGGCTGACCGGAAGCATGCAGACGACTGCGGAAGAATACAACAGGGATTTCGGCTTGAGTCTTTCCCGCTGCGGACGAATGAAAGACGGAGCTATCATCATGCACCCGGCGCCCTTCAACAGAGGCGTGGAGATCGATGACGAAGTGGTGGAAGGCCCGCGTTCCCGGATCTTTAAGCAGATCAGAAACGGCGTATTTGTGCGGATGGCGGTGATAGAAAGGGCGTTTTCGGAATGAAAGATCTGCTGATTCAAAACGGAAATGTCTATAGAGAGGGCGGTTTTCGAAGAGCGGATCTTCTGATCCGCAACGGAGTGCTGCATTCCGTTGCGGATCAGATCACGCCTTCTGAGGGAACAGAGGTCGTGAATGCCGAGCATCGATATGTTTTGCCGGGTCTTGCCGATATTCACGTCCATCTTCGGGAGCCCGGTTTTTCCTATAAGGAGACCATCGCCACGGGAACTGCCGCCGCCGCCCGGGGCGGCTTTACCCTGGTGTGCGCCATGCCCAATCTGGATCCCGTGCCCGACTGCGGGGCGCATCTGGCGATGGAGCAGGATCTGATCGACCGGGGCGCTCGGATCAAAGTGCTTCCTTATGCGGCTATCACACTGGGACAGCAGGGAGAGTCGCTGGTGGACATGGATGCGCTGGCAGAGCGATGTGTCGCGTTTTCCGATGACGGTCGCGGCGTCCGGGATCCGGCTGTGATGCGCAGCGCCATGGATCAGGCCCGCCGCCTGAACAAGTTGATCGCCGCCCACTGCGAGGATGACAGTCTGATTCCTGCCGGCGCCTGCATTCACGACGGAGAATATGCCAAAGCCAACAGGCTGCCGGGGATCCCTTCCGCTTCGGAATATGCTCCGGTCCGACGAGATATCGCGTTGGTCGAAGAGACAGGCTGCCGTTATCATATTTGTCACGTTTCCTGCCGGGAATCTGTTCAGGCGATCCGGGAGGCTAAAAAGAAAGGTCTGCCGGTCAGCGGAGAAACAGCGCCTCACTACCTGGCTTTTTGCGATGAAGATCTGCGTGATGAAGGTCGATTCAAAATGAATCCTCCCCTGCGCAGCCCATCGGACCGGGCGGAATTGATTCGTGGCATCCGAGACGGCACGCTGGAGATCATTGCCACGGATCATGCGCCCCACAGCGCGGAAGAAAAATCCCGGAATCTACGGGAGAGCCTCATGGGCGTCGTCGGATTGGAGATTAGCTTCGCAGCGGCAAACACCTATCTCTGCAAGGCCGGGCACATCGATTTGGAGCGCCTTGTGGAGCTGATGAGTCTCAATCCCAGAAGATTGCTGGGGCTGCCTGCCGGCATCCATATGGGGCATCCTGCGGATCTGGTGATCGTGGATCCGGACCGGGAGATTTTCGTCGATCCGTCGCGCTTTGAATCCAAAGGCCGGGCGACTCCCTTCGACGGCTGTACATTGTACGGCGACATTCTATTGACAATATACGATGGATCCATCGTGTATCGGAATACTGCTTTTTAACTAAGTGCATGAGACACTGGAAAAGAGGAACAAATGCCAAAGAGAAATGACATCAAAAAAATACTGGTAATCGGTTCGGGCCCCATCGTCATCGGCCAGGCCGCCGAATTTGATTATGCCGGCACCCAGGCGTGCATCGCTTTGAAGGAGGAAGGGTATCAGGTCGTCCTGATCAATTCCAATCCGGCTACGATCATGACCGACACGCAAATGGCCGACAAAGTGTACATGGAGCCTTTGACCCTGGAGTATGTGGCCCGGATCATCCGCTTCGAGCGGCCCGACGCCATCGTGCCGGGGTTGGGCGGACAGACCGGTTTGAACCTGTGTGTTCAGCTGGCGGAAAAAGGCATCCTGGAAGAATGTCAGGTGGAGGTTCTGGGGACGAGCATCCATTCCATTAAAAGCGCCGAGGACCGTGAACTTTTTAAAAGAATGTGCGAAGAGATCGGAGAGCCTGTGATCGCATCTCATATCGTACATACCATCGAAGAGGGTCTGGCAGCCGCCCGGGACATCGGTTATCCGGTAGTTCTGCGGCCGGCTTATACACTGGGCGGCACCGGAGGCGGTTTTGCGGAAAGTGAGGAGGAGTTTCTCTCCATGATGGAGCATGCGCTGGGACTGTCGCCGGTTCGCCAGGTGCTCATCGAAAAGAGTGTCAAGGGATATCAAGAGATCGAATTTGAAGTGATGCGGGACGGTCAGGATCAAGCCATCGTGGTCTGCCATATGGAAAATTTCGATCCTGTGGGGGTCCACACGGGAGACAGCATCGTGTTTGCTCCCTGTCAAACCTTGTCTGAGCAGCAGCTTTCCATCCTGCGGGCCTCTGCTCTGAAAATATTACGGCATCTGAAGATCGAGGGCGGCTGCAATATTCAGTTTGCCCTGGAGGAAGGCACGGAGCGGTATTTTCTTATCGAGATTAATCCTCGTGTCAGTCGCTCCTCAGCCCTGGCCTCCAAGGCCACGGCCTATCCCATCGCCCGGGTCACAGCTAAGATCGCCGTGGGGCTCACGCTGGATGAGATTTCCGTAAGCGGCATTCCCGCTTCCGTAGAGCCGGCCATCGATTATATCGTGGCGAAGATGGCCCGGTTTCCTTTCGACAAGTTCCAATCTGCCTCCAGAGTGCTGTCCACCCAGATGAAGGCCACCGGCGAAGTGATGAGCCTGGGTCGGTCGCTGTCGGAGGTCTTGCTCAAGGCTGTGCGGGGGCTGGAGATCGGGGCTGACCATTTTGAACTGAAGGCCTACCGGGACAAGACCCGGGAAGAATTGTTGCAGAGCATCGCCACGCCCACGGACGAACGGATCTTTGCCCTGTGCGAGGCGCTTCGAAAAGGCGCGTCCTGTCGGGAGGTCAGCGAAGCCACCGGCATCGTGATCCCCTTTGTGAACGTGTTTGCAGAGGTGGTGGCTTTCGAAGAGGTGCTTCGGGCACACCCGAGAGATGCCCGGATTTTGCATAAGGCCAAGCAAATGGGTTTTTCAGACAGTTATATTGCCCGAAGCTGGGGTCTTACGCTGAACGATGTGCTGGCATTCCGCCGCGAGCAGGAGATCCTGCCGGTCTACCGCATCGTGGATAATGTCAAGGTTCAACAGGATTACGTTCCCTATTTCTATTCTTCTTACGAGGGTGAAAACGAGAGCGTGATCACGCCCAAGAAAAAAGTCTTGGTCCTGGGTTCCGGTCCCATCCGGATCGGGCAGGGCGTGGAATTTGACTATTCCACGGTCCATGCGGTCTGGGCGATCAAGGAATGCGGATACGAAGCCATTATCATCAATAACAATCCGGAGACGGTGTCCACGGATTACACCACGGCGGATAAGTTGTATTTTGAGCCTATTACCGTAGAGGATGTCATGAACGTGGTATGGCTTGAAAACCCGGAAGGGGTTATTGTTTCTCTGGGAGGACAGACCTCTATCAATGTAGCCCGGCAGCTTTACGATCTGGGCGTGCCCATCATCGGTACCGGCGTAGAGGCCATCGAACGCGCAGAGGACAGAAATCGCTTTGAAGCATTGATGCATCAGCTGGAGATCCCCGAGCCTCTGGGCACCACCGTGACCAACGTGGAAGACGGGTTGGCGGTGGCGGCCGGGATTGGTTATCCGGTGCTGGTAAGGCCTTCTTATGTTTTGGGCGGACGGGCCATGCAGATCGTTCGCAGTGACCAGGATCTTCTGGTTTATCTGAACACCGCGGTAGAAGTGGATCGAGACCGGCCGGTGCTTGTGGACAAATACATTGCCGGGAAGGAATTGGAGACTGACGCCATCTGTGACGGAAAGGATGTGTACATCCCCGGCCTGATGGAGCACGTGGAGGAAACCGGTGTCCACTCCGGCGATTCCATCAGTGTCTATCCTGCTTTTACCGTATCGGAAAAGGTGAAACATACTCTGGTGGAGTATACGAACAAGCTGGGTCTGGGTATCGGGATCCGGGGCCTTTTCAACATCCAGTTCATCGTTGATGAACAGGAAAATGTCTATGTGATCGAGGTCAATCCCAGATCTTCCCGGACCGTTCCGTTCTTATCTAAAGCCACGGGAATCCCACTGGCTGATGTGGCTACAAAAGTGATGCTTGGCCAGACACTCAAAGAATTGGGATACGGCACGTTCCTGCAGGAGGATCGCCGGCGCTGGTATGTCAAAGCCCCCACATTTTCCTTCTCCAAGATCCGGGGGCTGGATGCGTATCTTTCGCCGGAAATGAAGTCTACAGGAGAAGCCATAGGCTACGATGTGAGCTTGAACCGGGCACTGTTTAAAGCGCTCCAGGCTTCCGGCATCAAAGTAGAGAATTACGGGACCGTTTTCGTGACACTGGCCGATAAAGACAAGCAAAAGGCGCTGCCCCTCATCCGCCGTTTTTACAATCTGGGGTTCAACATCGAGGCGACGGAAGGAACGGCGAACTTTCTGAAGCGCAGCGGGATCAAAACCCGGCTTAAGAGGAAAATCAGTGAAGGCAGCGACGATATCCTCAGAAGTCTCACCCGGGGCCATGTGACCTATGTGATCAACACTCAGGATATCACGGCGGGGACCCACGAAGACGGCTTTATGATCCGGCGCACGGCCGTGGAAAACAACATCGGCATATTCACAAGTCTTTCTACCGTCAACGTGCTGCTCAACGTACTGGAAGATATGACTATACCCGTTTCCACCATCGATGCGGATCAGTAAGTAAGGAGGCTCCTATGAAAGATGTAATCATTGCCCTGGATTTTCGGGACAAAAAAAGTGCGCTGACGTTTCTGGATCGCCTGGGCGGCGCCAGACCCTTCGTTAAGATCGGAATGGAATTGTTTTATGCGGAAGGCCCCGGAATCGTCCGGGAATTGAAAGAAAGGGGACACCGAATATTTTTGGATCTGAAGCTTCATGACATTCCCAATACGGTCCGGGGCGCAGTGGGCAGCGTAGTCAGGCTGGGAGCGGATATCGTGAACATCCATGCGTCCGGAGGCATTGCCATGATGGAGGCGGCCCGGGAAGCAGCCGAAACATCCGGTACACAACGTCCTTTGATCATTGCCGTTACCCAGCTGACGAGCACCGGACAGGAGATGATGAATGAACAACTCCTGATCCACGGAACAGTGGAGGAAGCGGTGCTCCACTACGCGCGGAATGCAAGTGCTGCGGGACTGGATGGCGTGGTCTGTTCTCCGCTGGAAGTTTCCCTGATCAAACGAGAACTGGGAGACGCCTTTTTAACGGTGACGCCGGGTGTTCGCTTTGCTGAGGATCAGAAGGCTGATGACCAAGTGCGGATCACGACGCCGGGGCAGGCCGCCAGAAGCGGAGCGGACTATATCGTAGTAGGCCGGCCCATTACTTCTGCGCCGGATCCTCTGGAAACCTATCTTCGATTTAAAAAAGAGTTTATGGGAGGTATCCATGCGTACACAGCGTGAACTTATCGCAGGGCATTTGCTTCGGATCGGCGCTGTTTTTCTCCGCCCCCGGGAACCTTTCACTTGGGCCTCGGGCATCCGGAGCCCGATCTATTGCGACAATCGGTTGATCTTGTCCTATCCGATCATACGCAAAGATGTGGAGGAAAGCCTGGCGGAGCTGGTCCGGCAGCGTTTCCCCGAGGGAGAGGGCCTCTTCGGAACCGCTACTGCCGGCATCGCCCACGCGGCGCTGACGGCTCAGATCCTGGGCTGGCCCATGGGCTATGTCCGGGGCAGCGCCAAGGATCACGGCCGGACCAACCGGATCGAAGGAAAGTGCGAGCCCGGACAGAAAGTCGTTGTGATCGAGGATCTGATCTCCACGGGCAAAAGCTGTGTGGAATCAGCGGATGCGTTAAGGGCTGCCGGCTGCCGGATTTTGGGTGTCGCTTCCATTTTTACTTACAATATGAAAACCGGAAAAGAGACGCTGAAGGCCGCCGGCTTGGAGAATTATTCCCTGACGGATCTGGAAGCGCTGCTTGAGGTGGCCGTGGAATACGGCTACGTGGACGAGCGGGGCGCGAAGCAGGTCCTGCGCTTTGCCGAGGATCCGAAGGATCCCGGCTGGCAGGAACTTTAAAGGTACACAAAAAAAGCCGCCCGGGTTCACCGGGCGGCACGGATTTTGTGGTCATTCTTTTTCTCGATCAATCTCCCCTGAATACTTGAAGCTGAATACTTTATCATAGACATCTCCCACTTTGGAGAGGTGTTTTTCCATGTATCGATAAGCCTTTGCTCCATCTCTGCTTTTGATCGCCTCGAAAATTTTGTAGTGTTCCTCGTAGGTCTTGCGGGCCCGGTCCGTCACATTAAAAATAGCCTTCCGATCCTTTTGATGGACATTTTTTGTCAGGTCGAAAATGATGTCGAGAAAGGGATTTTCCAGTGCGCTGAAGATTGCTTTGTGAAATGCCAGGGATTCGACATCTCCCGATCCTCCGTTTTTGAGGGATTCGTCCATCTTTTGAAGGATCGATTCCAGCATTTCGATGTCTTCATCTTTCGCTCGTTGAGCCAGAAGCCGAGCCGCATTGGGCTCCAGGAGCCGGTCGATCTCATAGACGTGATAAGAATCCACATCGAGTAGCTTGACGCTATCTAGAAGCATGTCGTTAAAGGCATTTACGTCGGCCGTTTTGACGAAGGTGCCCCTGCCTCTCTTCGTTTCCACCAGGCCGATAAGTTCCAGGCTTCGGAGCGCTTCTCTTACTGTCGACCTCCCTACGCCGATACTTTTGGACATTTCCTCTTCCGAGGGCAGCATATCGCCGCTGTTCAACTGTTTGGTTTCGATCAGGTGTTTGATCTGACCGGCCACTTCCTCGTACAGCTTTTTCCCGTTGGCTTTCATAAACATATGGTTTTATCTCCTCTTCCTGACGCGAAAAGTATATAGGATTGGAGAAAAATAAGCAAGCGCGCAGACAAAGGATTCTCTCTCAGAGCCCTTGACGCTTGCAATCGTGTTTGGTATATTAATCATATAACTTGTCAGACAAGCAGACAAGCCTTCTCCCGATTGCTGCTTCAGCTCAGAAAAAAGGATGGGATGCTATGAACGGAAATGTAACAGAAGTTTTGACCGTGTGCGGAGCCTGTACCAACAGCTGCTCCTTAAAGGTGAAACTCAAAGACGGAAAAGTGGATAAAGTGGAGGGATATGCCAAAGATCCCAGAACAAAGGGGGCCATCTGTTCAAAAGGATTGAGCGCCAAGCAGATGCTTCAGGACCCCAGGCGGCTCAAATATCCGGTAAAAAGAGTCGGTGAAAGAGGCGAGAACAAGTGGGAGCGCATCAGCTGGGAGGAAGCTCTGAAAACCATCGCCGAAGCGTTCAACAAAGTAAAAGCCGAGCACGGACCCCGTGCGGTGGGCTTTTACAACGGCCAGGCTTCCGGCTGGGGATTCCCCTATCAGATGTACGAGCGTATGGCCCACGCCTTCGGCGCCGACGTTTCCTGGGGCACTTCGGAATGTTTTGTCCCCCGGGTGATCGGCCAGGCCATGACCTATGCGGGCGTACCGATGTTTCCGGACTACGAAAAGGCAAACATGATCGTCTATTGGGGCAGGCAGCCGGCTTTTTCCAGCTCGACCCAAAGTCATTTTGCCCTGGACGCCAGAGATCGGGGTTGCAAGATCGTCGCCATCGATCCGCTCCATTTCCACATGGCCGCCAAAGCAGATCGGTATCTTCGGATCGAGCCGGGCACGGATCTGGCGTTGGCCTTGGCTGTTTTGTATGTCATCGTCGAAAAAGATCTTTGGGATCATGAATTTGTGGATAATTATACGAACGACCCCGGACTCAGCAAGTTGAGAGATCATTTATGGGGCGGCAACAGCGACCAAATCGTCTATACGCCGGAATGGGCCGCGGAGGTTACCGGGATCCCGGCCAAAGAAATCCGTTCCTTCGCAGAAGAACTGGCCACCACTAAGGGCGTATGCATCATCACCGGTCACGGTCTCGAAGGCCGCATCAACGTGACCCAGACTGCCCGGGCCATCGCGATCCTCCGGCTGGTCACAGGCAATTTCGACGCCCCCGGCGGAGATTTGGTCACCACCATGTCGCCGAAATTGAATGCAGAGTTTACCCTCAATCACATGGTGAATCCCGATGAGCCGCCGAGAGAGTTTGTGGAATTTTTCAATGTGCCGCAATACAATCCGCCGGAATGCCACTATCCCTTGCTCTATGCCATGCAGGGTTGCATGCCTACGCCGGATGCCATGGATCTCGTGGAAAACGGAACCGTCAAAGCTGGGATCATTCAGGCCTGCAATCCGCTGCTGATGTTCCCCAATGCCGCGAAGGTCAAAGAGATTTTGTCAAAGCTGGAGTTTGTGGCTGTTGTGGATCCGTACATCACCGAAACGAGCATCCAGCTCGCCGATATCGTGCTGCCTGCCGCCATGTTCCTGGAAAAGACGGAGCCCGAATACTTTCAATACGACCGGTTCTCTCCGTATATCCGCTTGAGAAAACAGGTTGCGACTTTTGAAGAGGCGCTTCCGGACTGGCTGATCTGCGTCAAGCTTGCCAATGCTCTGGGACTGGGAGAATACTTTCCTTCGGAAGACATCGCATATTACACAGACTTGATGCTGAAGCCTTCCGGTATTACTTACGAACAATTAAGTAAAGAATTTTGGGTTTGGTTCGGGGAGATCGAATACCGTAAATATCAGAAGAGCGGATTTGCCCTTCCCGGAGGAAAAGCCAATATTTTCTCGGAAGTCTTTGCCCAGATCGGATACGATCCGCTCCCTCGCTTTGTGGAAGGTGCTGAAAACAGAAGGTCGACCCCCGACGTGGCCAAAGAATATCCGTTCATATGCTTTACAGGAAGACCGGGACCGATGTACGTCCATGATCAGGGCCGTACGCTCCCGTGGATCCGGGAAATGCGGCCGGAAGCCCTGGCGATGGTCAACACGCTGGATGCCGAAAAGCAAGGCATCCAGGACGGAGATATGATCGAGTTGACTTCCCTGCGGGGTAAAATGAAGATCAAGGCCCACGTGACGAACATCGTCAGCGAAGGAAGTGTGTACGTGCCAGGCGGATGGCCGGACGCGAACTACAACGAATTGAGCATCGACGACAAGTTCTGTCCGATTTCCAGCCAGGCCAACTACACCAGCTGTCTGGCTCAAATGACTAAAGCGGAAAAGGAGGTCCTCTCATGAGCAAGGCAATTTATTTTGATATCGACCGATGCATCGGCTGCTTCGCCTGTCAATCGGCCTGCAAGCAGGAAAACGATTTAGCGCCCCATACATTGGAGGAAGCTCTGTCCCAAACCGCTCCGATCTGGAGACGCGTCATGGAAGTGGAACAAGGCGACTACGGTCAGGAAACGGTAAGTTACATCTCTTTGTCGTGCATGCACTGCGCGGATGCGCCCTGCGTGATCGCCTGTCCCACAGGAGCGCTTTCCCGGGATAAGGAAAGCGGTCGCGTCGTGGTGAACGAGAGCAAGTGCATCGGTTGCAAAATGTGTCTCCAGGCCTGTCCGTTCGGCATCCCGCAATATGGAAAGGACGACCTGATGCAGAAGTGCAACCTGTGCCTGGACCGCCTGCAGGACGGAGAGGCCGAGCCGGCCTGTGTTGCCTCCTGTCCGGCGAAAGCCCTGCGCTACGGCGACACTGCCGAACTGAGCAAAAAGGAACAGACGAAAGTGGCCGCCAGACTGGTGCTGGCCACGGGCAACAAGTATTCGGCGGGGATCTGATCCCCATCCACGGATCCACAGATAAAGGGCGGTGAACCATTTGCCAAAGAATGAAAAAATATGCATCATCGGAAACGGCGGCGCTGCCGTCGAGGCGGTCAAGGCCCTTCGGGAAAATCAGTACGAAGGGGAGATCCATCTCGTTTCTGACAGCGCGCAGCCGGCTTACAATCCCATGCTGACTACTTATTACGTATCGGGAAAAATCGAATTCGAGGCGATGTTCCCCTACGGTTGCAACATGGATCTCTATGAGCAGTATGACGTAACGCTGCACTTGGGTTCACCTGTGGCCGGACTGGACACCAAAACGAAGACCGTCAGCACCGCTTCAGGAGCCGTGTATCCCTACGACAAATGTCTGGTGGCCACCGGCGCGAGTCCTTTCCTGCCTCCTATCGAAGGGATGGACCGCGAAAGAGTGTACACCATGAGAACGGTGGAGGATGCTCAAAAGCTGAAGAAAGCCCTGGAGAAGAAACCCGGGAAAGCCTTAGTCATAGGCGCGTCCATGGTGGGAATCAAGGTCGTGGAACTGCTGTATGACGCCGGAGCGGAAGTTTGCCTGGCGGACATGGCGCCCTGCCTGTTCCCTCTGGCGGCGCATCAAGAGTGCGCTTGCGTCATCGAGAATCGGCTGACTGACAAAGGCATCCGCCTTCGGTTCGGAGCGGGGATCGAGAAGATTCTGGAAACGGACGGAAAGCTCAGCGGGTGCTTTTCGGACGGAAAGCCGCCGGAAGAGACGGATCTCATCGCAGTCTGCATCGGGGTTCGTCCCAACTTGGGATTCATCGACAGAGAGCAGATCGAGATTGACAGAGGGATCTTGGTGGACGACCACATGCGCACCAGCGAAACGGATGTCTACGCTGCCGGAGATGTGGCTCAGGGCATGAATCTGCTGACCGGAAAGAAGCAGATCATCGGTCTCTGGCCCAACGCTCGCTATCAAGGCAGGACCGCAGGTCGCAATATGGCCGGTGCGGAGGACGTCTACAGCGGCGCGATTCCCCACAACATCACTCACTTTATGCACATGGTTTTCTCCGGATTCGGGGACTTGACGAGCGGTACCCGCACGGAAACAGAAGAGCGGAACGGCGGATATGTGCAAAGAGCTTGGAATGGATCGAACCTGGTGGGCGTGAACATGCTGGACAGCAGTTGTGCCCAGATCGGTATCATCAAGAGTGCTGTGGAAAAGGGATTGCGGACCGGCACACCGGCGGAATTCGAACAGCTGTGCAGCATGAAGCTTCGGGATAAGTTGCTGCTGGAGCATTTTAAAAAAGCATAACGAAAGAATGAAAAAATGCCGCCCGGAAAAGTGTTCAGCACTGAAGTGCACCCCAAAAGCCGGACGGCATTTTCTATTTTTTTCGATATCCCGTTTCCAGATCCACCTGGCTTTCCAGCGCTTCCCCGTTCATGAAATGTTCCAGATTGCGAGTACACAAAGCGATGATCTTTCCGTGGGCGTCGGGTTGTTCATCCAATCCGGCGATGTGCGGCGTGATCAAGGCGCCGGGCTGATCCCAAAGGGGATGATCCGCCGGCAGCGGTTCGGGCTGGAACACATCCAGCACGGCGCCGCCCAGATGGCCGCTGCGGAGGGCTTCCGTCAGCGCGTCGGCATCTACGGCCGATCCTCTTCCCACGTTGATCAGGAAGGCGCCGGGCTTCATGGCGGCAAACGCTTGGGCATCGAAAACGTTCATTGTTTCGGGCGACTGGGGAAGACAAACGCCCACGATGTCGGCTTCCTGCAGCAGCGTCGGAAGATCTTCCAGGGTGTGGACGGATTCCACGAAAGGCGGCTTGGATCCCCCTGTCCGGCGTATGGCCGTTACTGCGCTGCCCAGGGCGTGCATGCTTTGAGCAAAATGACTGCCGATATCTCCCAATCCCACTACCAGTGTGCGGGATCCGCTGACGGTTTTTGCCTGATCACCGTCCTTCCAGACATGGGCGGTCTGCTGATCTCTGTACTTGTGAAAACCCACGCAGAGCAAAAGGGCGGCGCCGACCATGTATTCGGAAATCAGCAGGCCATAACAGCCCGAAGCGTTGGTCAGGCGTGCGTGTTCTTCGCGAAAGAGGGGCAGAGCGGCATATTTATCCGAGCCAGCGGAATCCAGCTGCAACCAGCGCAGCTTCGAGGCATTGTTCAGATAAGCTTCGGGCACGTTGCCCAGGATGATATCGGCGTTTTTGACATCTTCCTCCGGCACGGTCTTCTGGTCCCGATACAAAAAGACAGCACCCGGGGCTTTGCTTTCGAGCAATGCCTTCTGTTTTTTGTCCATGGATAATACGACTAAAATGTGAAGCATACCAATTCTCCTTTTCTGTTTGTCATCTATTTATAACATAAATGTCATACAAAAGTTAGCCAAAAGTGTGCGGATGTGGTAAAATAGCCCTACTTCTCCAACGAAAGGAAGGATAACGCATGTTTCATAACAAATTGCTGCGGAGAAGCCTGGCTCTAACGACCGCTCTTGCCGTATGGCTCTTTTCTTATATACCCATCGCAGCAGAAGAAGAAGCACATCTGTCATTTATCGCCCGCGACATCTATATAAACGGGATATTGGTCAATAATTACGAACTGGTCCAGCCTTTTGTGATACGACAGGGAAGCACCTACGTGCCTTTAACACCGGCACTGGGAGCGGCCTTGGGTTTTCAGATGCGTTTGGACAAGGAACATCGCCTGATCCAGCTTCGGCCCGTTGCGCCCAGTGGTCAGACTGTCAAGGAGGCCGACCTGGGATGCAATCTGGAAAACCAGACAGGACTGCCGGGATACGATTATGTGGTAGCGGCCGTAGAGGAGTTCGATCATACGGAAGCCGCGGCTCTATCTGCCAAATGGAGGCAGATTGTCGATCCGGTCATCTGGTCATTGTCCGGGTTGCTGGAGGCTGTGGCCAACCAAACCGCTATATCCACTCCTGCGACGGAGTTCTTTTCCCTCGATGAAACCGAGATTCTTTTTGTGGGGGAGATTCCCTATCTTCCGTTGTCCGCATTCCGCAACAGCGCCATGTTCGGATGGGATGCGCACTACGACGCTGTGACGGGACTGTACATCAGCACCGATGCGGCGATTCCGGCGAAAAGCTACTACAGCGCGACCAATGCCTCTTACATCGAGGGCCGCGCGGCTTATATCCGAGGCGTTCGGCCGGAGTTGAGTGTATCGGAATCGTATTATTATGAGTATTTGTTTCGTCACGAAGCCAACGTATATGATGTAGACCAAGATCTTCTGATGGCGGTCTCTCGAACGGAATCTTCGTTTCAGGCAGGAATCGTAGCGACTTTCGGCTCCATCGGTATGATGCAGATCATGCCAAGGACCGCCAGAGCATACGGCATCTCCGTCGAACAGCTGAAGGACCCGCACATCAATGTGGAATTCGGCGCGATGTATGTTCGTGACCGGCTGTGGATTTTCAAAGGGGACGTGATCAAAGCGCTTTCAGCCTATAATCAGGGCGTCGTTATTGTGAGCAGTGGGGAATACAAGACCGGCTATGCGGAAAAGTGCATCTATAATCGGGGCGTTTTAGAAGGATGGCTGTCCAATCGTGGCTACAGCCACGCATTTGAGACCCGCCTGGCCGCCGATGCCGTACGGGCATCTGCAGCGGAAGCAGATTGATTCTTCGGCGTGGAATTTGATGAAACAGGCGGCTCCGGAGCCGCCTTTTGATTGTGAGTAAAGATGTTCTATGGTACAATATATTGTGGTAATTCCAAGCAGAAGAGGTAGGTATGGCCTATAAAGTCAAACTGGATGTTTTCGAAGGGCCCTTCGATCTGCTCGTCTATCTGATCGAGCACGCCCGCATGAGCATCTATGACATCCGTGTATCGGAGATCACAACGCAATATCTGGGATACATCCGCGAAATGAAAAAACAGGACGTGGCGGTGGCTCAGGAATTTATGGTGCTTGCTGCTGCGCTGATCGAGTTGAAATCCAAAATGCTTCTGCCCGGTTCCGAAGAGGAAGGGATCCCGGAGGGCGAAGAGGATCCCAGAAGAGATCTGGTGGCCCAGCTTCTGGAGTATAAACGCTTTAAGGAGATGGCGGACTTTTTCGGCCAGCAGGAAGAAATCATCACCCACATCCACACCAAGCCCCGGGAAGATCTGACGCCGTATACAGGCCCGACGGAAGAGTTTCTTCGCACAGATATCGATCAGTTTGCCCGGGCTTTCCGCGCGTTTCTGTTTCGGAAGCAGAAGATGGAAGAGATCCGGCACAACTATGAACGGGTGGAACGCCAGCGCATGAGCATAGAACATAAGATCGGACAGATCCGCGCCTTCTTCCGTCGAAAATCCAAGGTCCGATTCTCGGAACTGATCGCAAGGGAGAGCGACCGCTACGACGTGGTGCTTACCTTTGTTTCCATACTGGAATTGATCAAGCAGGCCGCCATACGAGTTCGTCAGCCGAAGCAGTTCGGCGATATCGAAATCGCGCTTCGAGAAGAAAAAGTTCCCGGCCGTTGAAACAGGAGGGTGTATGTCCGCTAATCAAAAAATCAAATCCGCTCTGGAATCTCTTCTGTTCGTTTGGGGAGACCCCTTGGAAGCGAAGGTCTGCGCAGAGCTGTTCAATCTATCGGTTCAGGAGATCGTCGATTGCTTTCGGGATCTGATGGGCGATTACGAAGAGCGGGGGAGCGGGATCCGGATCCGGGAGATGGACCACCGTTTTCAGCTGTGCACCAACCCGGAAAATGATGATTACATTCAACGTCTCTGCACGCCGGTCAAAGAAAAGCGTCTCACCCAGGCCGCGCTGGAAGTGTTGGCGATCATCGCATATCGGCAGCCGGTTACCAAGGGAGAGATCGATTCCATCCGAGGTGTTCGCAGCGACCGCGTGTTGGAGGGGTTGATACGCAGGGAATTGGTGGCGGAATGCGGCAGGAGCACGGCCATAGGGCGGCCGATCCTCTACGGAACCACATCAGGTTTTCTTGCCCAGTTCGGGTTTGAATCTCTGGGAGATCTGCCGCAGATCGAAGATATCGGGACCCTGGTTCTGTCGGACAGCTACGAATTTTCCGACGAACTGACAGCACAGCAGATTTCCATATCGTTGGAGGAGGATCACAAGGAAGAAGACGAATGAGCAAGCGGACCGGATTGATCTTTGCCATGGGCGCCGCCTTTTTCTACGGCGTTTCCACTATCACCGGAAAAATGTCCTACGTGGGCGGGGGAAATCCCGTAGCGCTTTCGTTTTACCGCAATCTGATTTCCGTGCCCTTGCTCTTTGCTGTCCTGAGGCTCAGAAAAACAGATCTGTCCATTACTCGGCGAGAATGCGCAGGGCTGGCCTGGCTGGGCTTGCTGGGGGGCTTTGTGACCGGTGTTCTTCTCTATATCTCCTATACGCTGATCTCTGTAGGGTTGTCGACTTGCTTGCATTTTAGCTTTCCTGTCATCCTGGCCGTGATATACGCACTGTTCTACCATGAAAAATTCAGTCGCATCAAGATCCTCGCCCTGGTGCTCGGTATTGCCGGTGTCTGGTTCTTTGTGGAAAGCGATGCCCGAATCAACTCTCTGGGAATCCTGACTGCGCTGCTGTCCGGTGTCACCTATGCGGCGTATCTGATCGTGATGGATCGCCGGGGACTCAAATCCATGGATGGGTATAAGTTGTCGTTTTATTGCTGCCTCTTTTCCTCTTTATGGCTTGGCTTCTTCGGGACGGTTCGGGGATATCCGTTTCAGGGCGTATTGGACTCCAACGCATGGATGTACATTACGGCAACTGCCGTGCTGGTTTCCGTGCTGGGAAATACCATGATACCTGTAGCTGTTCGGAACGTAGGCGCCACCGTTACCGGAATTGCCGGGATCTTGGAGCCGGTCACTTCGGTATTGCTGGGGGTGCTTCTTCTGGGAGAACCTTTCGGCTTCCGAAGCATTGTTGGCGCCGCTTGTGTTTTGACGGCGGCGATTCTGCTGGGACTGGAAAAAGACCCAAAGAGCAGGCTGAATAGCGGGGAAACGGCATGAGCAGCATCAATCACAAAAAAATAGGCATGCTTTTTGCTGCAGGAGCGGCGATCTGTTATGGCATTTCCGGTATCACCGGCAAGCTGGCGTACGGCGGCGGCGGTAACACGGTCTCCATTTTAGTCTATCGGAATATGATTTCGGTTCTGTTGCTGTTCCTGATCCTGAACGCCAGGCATATTCCTATTCGCGTGACAAAGAAACAGTTGGCCGGGCTGGCGTATCTCGGTGTTCAGGGCGGATTTCTTACGGCGATGCTGATGTATTCTTCGTTTCAATACATTTCCGTAGGGCTGGCCACCTGCACGCACTTTTGCTTCCCCGTAATCGTCGCCTGCATCTACGTATTTATTTTCAAGGAAAAGCTGAGCCGCACCAAGACACTTGCTCTCTTGCTGGCCTTCGCCGGTGTCTGGTTTTTTTTGGAGAGCAATGCGGTCGTCGATCCGAAAGGATTGGCGCTGGCTTTCGCATCGGGCGTAAGCAACGCGATATTTCTGACAGTGATGGACAAGCTGGGGCTGAAGTCTTTGAACGGTTTTGTGATATCTTTTTACGGCTGCATTTTTTCCGGCACAGCGCTGACGATTTACGGACTTTTGGCCGGATACGATCTTTCCGGCGGCATGATGCCCATCGGTTGGTTCTATGTGATCATCGGCGCGGTACTGGTCTCTGCCCTGGCCAACGCCATGGTGCCGACAGCCGTAAGATATGTCGGGCCTACAGTGGCGGGGATCTTTGGGATCCTGGAGCCGGTGATTTCGGTTTTACTGAGCGTGCTGATCTTGCATGAGCCCTTTGGTCTGCGGAGCCTCCTGGGGGCGAGTTTGGTGCTGTCCGCTGCCGTCATGCTTACATTGGAGAAAGAACCGGAGGCAATCAGCGAGATTCTGGAGGAACTATGATCATCAAGAGAAATATCACAAAAGAAGTACTGGAAAAAATCAAGATCCTGGCTTTTGACATGGACGGAACACTGTTGGACGAGAAGGGAATGCTTTCGCCGGCCAACGAAGCCTGTATCCTGAGGGCCATGGAAAAGGGATATCATATTGTCATCGCCACGGGAAGGGGATATTCAGCCTTTCCCCAAGAGGTGTTGAACATGGAGGGAATCCGCTATATGATCTCTTCCAACGGGGCGCACATCGTGGATCAGCATACCCGTGAAACCATTTATTCCAACCTGCTTACACGGGATGCGGTAGAAGCTGCCATGCCCTGGATTGCCGACCCGGACCTGATGCGAGAGGTGTTTTTCCACCATCAGGTCTATGCGGACAGGCATTGCATGGAAAATCTTCCCCGTTATGGCGTGCTGACGGAAAAGAGTCAGAACTATGTGTTGGCGACCCGCAAGCCGGTGGAGGATGCCGTGGCGCTGATCCGGGAATACGCCGATCAGCTGGAGAATATCAACTTGTTGTTTCCGGATCGGGAGAAGCGGCTTCGCTACTGGCAGGAATTAAGGGGCGTCAAAGGCCTGACGGTGGTTAGTTCCATGCCCTACAACATTGAGCTGGGAGGCGCCACCACCTCTAAGGCCACGGCGCTGAAGGCTCTGGCGGAGATGTTGGGTCTGAGCCACGATAATATCATGTCCTTCGGTGACAGCACCAACGACGCCGAAATGCTGGCGGCTGCCCAAGTAGCTGTCGCCATGGGCAATGCCGTGGAGGATCTGAAAGAAATGGCTGATGTGATCACGCGAAGCAACGCAGAGGACGGGGTGGCCTACGCCCTGGATCAGCTGCTGGATCTGTAGAAGGAAAATGAGATCAGCGCATAGAAAAGAGCAGCCTTTCGGCTGCTCTTTAGCAGTTTTTGAGATAATCGATTTCCTGTCGGGTAAGCTTGCGATAATGACCTTGCTTCAGCCGGCCGAGATGGATGTCTCCGATGGCCGTACGCTCCAGTAGTCGGACCGGGTGATTGACGGCCGCGCACATTTTTCGGACCTGCCGGTTGCGGCCTTCGTAGATTTGGATCTCCAAAGTGGTCTGATGGTCTTTTTTTTCGAGAATCCGGACGATGGCCGGCGCAGTGGTGCGCCCGTCGATGGCGACACCGTTGCGAAGGGTCCATAGTTCGTCCAGATTCACCGCTCCATCCACTTCCGCTACGTAAGTCTTGTATACGTGCTGGGAGGGATGCGCCAAGTGCTGGGCAAGATCCCCGTCGTTGGTGAGGATGAGAAGTCCTGTGGTGGCAGCATCCAGTCGTCCCACCGGAAATATCCGCTCGGATACATCCCTCAGCAGCGCAAGCACCGTTGGACGGTCTTTTTCGTCTGCCGTGGTCGTTATGTATCCGGGCGGTTTGTTTAAGGCATAATATACGAGGGCTTCACGGTTTGTAATGACCTTCCCCGCAACGTGTACAACGTCGTCGGGCATAACGTCGTAGCCCGGCTCCCGCATCGTTTTGCCGTTGATCTTAACTTGGCCGTTGATCGTCAGTTCATCGGCTTTTCGCCTGGAGGCGATGCCGGCCTGTGCGATATATTTGTTGAGCCGCATCGATTACTTTCTCTTGGATTCTTTGGGTGTGACGCATACGCCCTTGGCTCTGCAGACCACAATAGGTTCTTCCAGAAAGTCCGCCGCCGAGGGGCTGATGTCCGGTCTTGCGGCCACGATTTTCTTGGCCACAAATTCCATGACCCTGGAGGTATTGCCGATCTTGGTGATCTCGCCGTAGGCTTCAACATAGTCTCCCGCATAAGCAGGCGCCAGGAATTCGACTTCATCATAGCGCAGGAAGAGACCTTCGTCGCCGTCACACTTGATGAGCAATTCCGTGGCCACATCTCCGAATAAGTGGACCATATGAGCGCCGTCTACCAGATTTCCGCCGTAATGGGCGTCTTTTGCCGACAACCTGAGGCGGATCGTAGATGTAATTTTCTGTTCCATTTCCGTTCTCCTTTTCTTTTCAGCCGCCGAAAGGGACTTGATTGCCTTCGGCTCCATGCGATGCTTATTTATATTGCAAATTGCGTGCCAATGCGGTATGCTTACAATTGAACGAAAGTGAACCGATTTCGTTTCACCGAACGACGAACCGGCCATGCAAGTGAGGGAAAAATGGAGAATTTTTATGGAATCAAACGGGTGATCGAACCAAAAGAGGTTCTCCCCATTTCTGCCTGGAAAATCGACAACAGCCGAAAGATCCTTTCGGACGAACTGCGACTGAAAGTGAAAAGAATCCACATCGAAAGTGCCGGGTTCAGGCAAATCTGCGTAGAATCCGGGAATGACGAAGCGCGTATCAAAGAACGGATTCGGGACATCGTGATCAAGCGCGGCAAACTGCACAATCCCATCACCGATACCGGTGGGCTGGTGTACGGCACCATCGAGGAAATCGGCGGATCCTTCCACAATCCCCAGGGCTTGCGCGTGGGGCAGGACGTGATCTGCAATGCATCCCTGGCTGCGATCCCCCTGTATATTCAGGAGATCGGAAAAGTGCATTTCGGCTTGTCGCAAATCGAGGCGGAAGGATATGCGCTGATCAACGAATCTCTGCCGCTGATCCGCAAGCCGGAGGATCTTCTGGTGAGCCTGTTGCTCTATACCCTGGACGAATCCGGCACGCTCTACAGCGTCCACAAATGCGCGAGGGATAAACAGAGAAGTCTGGTGGTGGGAAATAGTTTGCTTACCAATTTGCTCTTTGGCCTGGCGATCCGAAAAGCTGCGGGCCCCGATGCCGAGATCGTATGCCTTTTCGACAACAACACGGATCTTGGGACTCGAAGCAGTCAGTTGCGGATACTCCTGGAAAAAACCTTTTCATCGATCCGCTACGTGAACATCGTCAAGCCCGTGGAATGCTTGGAAAATCTGGATGTGGGGCTGTTTGACCTGTCGGTGAACTGTGCTGATATGGCCGGCGCGGAAACGATCAATATTCTGTCCACCCGAGACGGAGGCGTCGTCTACTTTGCCAACATGATCAACAACTACAATATAGCCTTGTATATTACAGAGGTGATTCGCCGCCGAATCGATATTCGTTGCGGAGAAGGGTACGACCCGGAATATGCCGCCTTTGACATCGCGTTGCTTAAAGAAATCTCCCCCTATATCCCCGAAGGAAGCTTGGATGGATATACCCTGGCGGACAATGTGGGTTACGCGTTGCGCAAGAACATCAAGCAACAGCGCGCCAGCCTGGAACAGGCCGGGCTTACCGATGATTTTATCTGTGACAGCAAGGCCATGCGCAGCGTTCTGGAAGAGATCCTGTCCGTAGCCAAGTACGACTGTAACGTGTTGATCACGGGAGACACCGGCGTGGGCAAGGAAAAAGTTGCGTCCATGATCCAAAAAAACAGCACCCGGAGCAACCAGCCGTACATCAAAATCAACTGTGCATCCATTTCGGAGCACCTGATCGAATCCGAGTTTTTCGGGTACGAAAAAGGAGCGTTTACCGGGGCCAACGCATCTGGGAAGAAGGGCTATTTTGAAGCGGCGGACAACGGCATCATCTTTCTGGACGAAGTGGGCGAGTTGCCGCTGGACATGCAGGCCAAGCTGCTGCGCGTCATCCAGGATGGCGAATTCTTCCGGGTCGGCGGCACGAAGCCGGTCAAGAGCAACGTTCGCATCCTGTCGGCCACGAACCGGGATCTGGAGGAGCTGATGGAGAAAAAACAGTTCCGAAGAGATCTGTTTTATCGGTTGAATGTTTTTCCTATACGGGTGCCGCCGTTGTCGGAACGACGCGGCGAGATCCCGGCGCTGCTGCGGCATTTTCTGGTGCGGTACAACGAAAAATTCGGCACTTGCAAGCTGCTGGAAGAGGGTGCTGTGCGCTACCTGGCCTCCTGCGACTGGCCGGGGAATATCCGACAGCTGGAAAATACGCTGCAGCGTCTGATGATCAACGCTTCTGCGGATACCATTACCCTGCTGGATGTGATGCGGGAGCTTCACGCCGATATGCTCCCGTCCGGTGAAGACGCCGAAGGGCAACGGGAGGACGATCTGACGCTCAAGGATATGCTGGAGCATTTTGAAAAGGGAATCCTCAGCCGAGCAACGCGGAAGTACGGGTCTTCGCGAAAGGCGGCCAAGGGTTTGGGAATCAGTCAAACTCAATACATTCGAAAGAAGAATAAATATGGATTGCAAGACGAATCAAGCGAGTGAGTAGATATAGGTTCGCTTTTTGCGGGAATGCGCCGATATCGGTTCGAATTGGTGTAGTTCCCGGCTCGAATGTGAAAGGCAGACGGAAATAGTGTAAGCATTTGTATATTTTGTCTGGGACAAGAAGAAATATAAGAAAAAATGAGGCAATTTCGTCACTAAATTGTGAAAAATTAAACAAGCATTTAAAAAAAACGTGATTTTCCCTGTCACTTGGCATACATTTTGCTTTATAATATGGCCAAAGGACTTACTGCTAAATCAAAAATCAGGAGGACAAACATATGCAGAAAAAAGGATGCCCCTTCGGCACACACCGCGTCATTGAACCCAAAGGCGTACTGCCCCAGCCCGCGCTCAAGATCGACAACAACATGGACGAGCTCTACGACAACGAAGTGCTGATCAACGTTCAGACATTGAACATCGACTCTGCTTCATTTACTCAGATCGAAGAGCAGGCCAAGGGCGATGTAGAAGAAATCAAAAAGATCATGCTCCACAATGTGGAAATGCAAGGCAAGCACAAAAACCCCGTCACCGGTTCCGGCGGCATGCTCATCGGCACCGTGGAAAAAGTCGGCGACAATTATGTGGGAGAACTGAAGGCCGGCGACAAGATCGCTACCATGGTGTCCCTGTCTCTGACTCCGTTGGTCATCGACGAGATTCTGGCCGTCCGTCCCGACATCGATCAAGTGGACATCAAGGGCCATGCGATCCTGTTCCAGAGCGGCATCTATGCGGTACTGCCCGATGATATGCCTCAAACACTGGCTCTGTCCGTTCTGGACGTTGCCGGCGCGCCTGCTCAGACTCAAAAGCTGGTCAAGGAAGGCGACACGGTCCTGGTCATCGGCGGCGGCGGAAAATCCGGCATGCTGTGCCTGTACGAAGCCAAGAAAAAAGCCGGCCCCGCAGGAAAGGTCATCTGTGTGGCACATTCCGAAAGAAGCACGAAGAGAGCCAAGGACCTGGGACTTGCAGACGAAGTGTTCTCCTGCGACTCCACCGACGCTGTGGCAATGTACAACAAAGTCATGGAACTGACCGACGGAAAGCTCTGCGATGTGGTCATCAACTGCGTCAACATCGAAAATACTGAAATGGCGTCCATTCTGTGCTGCAAAGACGACGGCACGGTATACTTCTTCTCCATGGCCACCAGCTTTACCAAGGCAGCTCTGGGCGCAGAAGGCGTTGGCAAAGACGTCCTGATGATCGTCGGCAACGGTTACACCAAGAATCACGACAAGGTCGCACTTCAGATCATGAGAGACAGCGAAGATCTGAGAAAGGTATTCACTGAACTCTACGCTTAATCCAATCATAAGGTACGTATCATCAAACCAACGACCTCTGGAAAGAGTAAGGAGACAACAATGGCACGAAGAAAATTTAAAGAAATCGAGCTGTGGAAAGATGTGACCGATGCCCAGTGGAACGACTGGCATTGGCAGGTCGCCAACCGGATCACCAATGTTGAAGATCTGAAAAAAGTCATCAATCTGACGGCGCAGGAAGAAAAAGACATTATAGAAGTGACGAAAAACTTCCGCATGGGCATCACGCCCTACTATGCGTCCCTCATGGATGTGGATGATCCCAGATGTCCGGTCCGGATGCAGGCTGTTCCCGTGATCGCGGAAAACCACCGAAGCGATGCGGATATGCTGGATCCCCTGCACGAGGATGAAGATTCCCCGGCGCCCGGGCTGACACACCGCTATCCGGACAGAGTGCTCTTCCTGATCACCGACCAATGCTCCATGTACTGCAGACATTGCACCAGGAGAAGACTGGCCGGCGAAACGGATGGCGCCAGAAGCATGGAAGACATCGATCAGTGCATCGAGTACATCCGTAAGACACCGGTCGTGCGGGACGTGCTTCTCTCCGGCGGCGACTGCCTGCTGGTAGAAGACGACGTGTTAGAGTACATCATTAAAAAGCTCAGAGAGATCCCTCATGTGGAGATCGTACGACTCGGCTCCAGAACGCCGGTGGTATGCCCGCAGCGCATCACCGAAGATCTGGTCAACATGCTCAAGAAATATCATCCGATTTGGCTGAACATGCACTTCAACCATCCCAAGGAAGTGACGCCCGAGACAGAGGAGGCCTGCCGGAAACTGGCGGACGCCGGAATCCCTCTGGGCAATCAGTCCGTTCTGCTGCGGGGCGTCAACGACTGTCCTCATATCATGCGGGACCTGGTCCACGACCTGGTCCGGAACAGAGTACGGCCGTACTATATTTATCAGTGCGACCTCTCCTTGGGTATCGAACATTTCAGAACTTCCGTGGCCGCCGGCATCGAGATCATCGAAGGTCTGCGGGGCCACACTTCCGGTTATGCGGTTCCCACGTTTGTTGTGGACGCACCGGGCGGCGGCGGCAAGATCCCCGTCATGCCTCAGTACATCATTTCCCAGTCGCCACACAAGGTGATCCTGCGGAACTACGAAGGCGTGATCACAACGTATACCGAACCCGAATTGCCCGAGCTGGAATGCACATGCGATTACTGTACGGGCAAGAAGCATTACGAATACGAAGGCGTGGAAGGACTTCACAGAGGCCAGAGACTGGCGCTTGAACCTCAGGATCTTCTCCGTCACAAACGCAACAAAAAATAGTGTAAGCAGAAAAAAGAGACTGGATAAGGGCGGAGCGATCCGCCCCATTCAGTTTTTCGTCCTACCGGAGCCGCAATGAGCCTTCTCGATCAATTGAAAAGTGAATATCGGACGCTGTCCATCGTCGGAATGGCCAAGAATTCCGGCAAAACCACGACCCTCAACTATTTGTTGGAGGAGGCCTTTGACGAAGGCCTGGTTTTGGGTGTCACATCCACGGGGCGGGATGGCGAGAGTACCGACCTGGTGACGGGAACAGATAAGCCCAAAGTCTATCTGTTTACCGATACGATCGTATCGGTGCCGGACAAGCTTTATGCGCTGGCGGAAACCGGTCTGGAGATCCTGAAGCGGACCGAATACAGGACCGCCATGGGCAATGTGCTCATTTGCCGGGTCGCCGAAAGCGGATACGTGCAGATCGCCGGCCCCGGAAGCATTCGTGAACACAAAAGGCTTTGCGAAGAAATGCTGGCCTTCGGTGTTGACATGATCCTGATCGACGGCGCCATCGACCGCAAATCCATTGCGGCGCCCGAAACTTCCGATGCCATCATCTTGGCCACAGGCGCGGTGATTTCCCGCAGCCTCAAAGTAGTGGTGGAAGAGACCGTACACATCGTTTCTCTCTATCAGACCGAGCAGCTGACGGACCCCCGGGCGCTCTCTTTGCTGCAGGATCCGGAAGAGGAAAATTTTTGCGTCGCGGTCATTGACGATGAATACGACATGAACGTGCTTTCGGTGCGCACCGGTTTGGGAGCCGGGCCTCTTCTGAACGATGCCATCGGCGAGCACACGAAATATGTTTATATATCCGGCGCGTTTACCGAGAGCATCATCGCCGGGATCGATCCGAAAAAGTTTTCAGGGTTTACCGTGATCCTGCCGGATCCCACGCGGATCTTCATCGGCGCGATCAAATGGCAGCAACTCAGAAAAAAAGGATTCAGGATCCAAGTGCTGCGCAATATCGATGTGGCAGCCGTCACTGTGAATCCCTTTGCGCCCTCGGGTTATGCATTCGACCGCCGGGAACTGCGTAAAAACATCGCAGACGCCCTGCCGGGCATTCCGGTCTATGATGTTCGCATGGGAGGCTTTGACACAGATGAGTAAAACCGCAGTGAAAATGCTGGCCAATACCAGGACACGAAACGAAATCGGATTTGAAAAGATCCTGTCCGATATCGAGACCTGCACCGTCTACGGCAGCCAGCGAAAAAAACAGCTGAAACCCTATCTCCCCGGACAGGAGGATGCGCTGCAAAAAGAATATGACCATACCGATGTATTGTGCGCAATGGTCAGAGAGCATCCCGAGGAAGTGGCGGAAATGATCGCTCTGCTTTGGCATGTCAAAGAGATCGGGCTTACGCTTTCCCGGTCCCTGAGCCAGACGCTGTCTGTGGTGGAGCTTTTTGATATCAAGACTTTTTTGCTGCGCACTGCTGAGTTGCGCGCACTGCTTGGCAGGCTTGCGAAAAAAGTCCCCGAGGATTATCAGTTGGCGGACACCGAAGGTCTTTTGGACCGTTTGGATCCTTCCGGCGAACGGATCGATACATTTTACATTTATGATGCCTTCAGTCCGGCTTTGGCGGAACTTCGAAAAGAGAAGCGTCAGCTGGAACTCGACATGAGAAAAAGCCAAAAGAAAATCCGTTCTGAGCTTGAGAATCGTTACGGTTTCCGGATGACGCCCAAATGCGAACTTCCGGTGCCTAAGGTCGATAAAGCACTGAGTAATCTGGTTGCCGGCCTTTCCGAATTGCATAAAACCGACGAGGATTACATGACCGTTGTGTACGGGATCACGCCCAATGCGGAAATGGACGCAATCTGCAGACGCCAGGACGCGTTGGAAGCAAAGATCGAGGAAGAAGAGGAGATCGTCTGCAGAGACCTGACGGCAGAGGTTGCCCGATGGGAAAATGAGTTGCGCTTCAACTGCGGGATCATCGGAAATTTGGATTTCGGGCTGGGAAAAGCCCGCTATGCTGCCGCACATCATTGTGTTCGTCCCCAGATCTGCGAAGAACACAGCCTGACCATTGAAAAAGGGCGCCACCTCCTGGTGGAAGAGATCCTGTCTGCCCAAAAGAAAAGCTATTGTCCGGTGGATGTGGAATTGAAGACCGGCGTCACGGCCATCACCGGAGCAAACATGGGCGGCAAGACCATTTCCCTGAAAATGATGGGACAGGTGGCGCTGCTGGCTCAGTACGGCTTGTATGTTCCCTGTGACAAAGCTTGTATCGGTCTGTCAAACTATGTGCACATCTTGGTGGGTGACGGCCAGAACGTGCAGCGGGGATTGTCCAGCTTCGGCAGTGAAATGGAAGAGCTTCGGGAGATCCTGGACAATGCCTTGGATCGGTCCTTAATTTTGATCGATGAGATCGCTTCGGGCACCAATCCCACCGAAGGCCTGGCACTGACAAAGAGCTTCATCGGCTACTTTGCGCAAAAGCCCTACATCACTGTTCTTACCACACACTTCGATCATGCTACTGTAGGCGCGCATATCGTGAACCTGCAGGTGCGGGGGCTGTCCGGCGCCGATTTCGACCGGTTATACAGGGAACTGGCCCATGCCAATCGGCGGGAACGGATCGAGATCATCGCCAAGTACACGGATTATCGACTGATGCGGGTCGACCGTATGGACCAGGTACCGCGAGAGGCCCTGAACATCGCTAAAATGCTGGGGGTCTATCCCGAGATCATAGACGAAGCAAAAAAGTATTTGGTATAATCCAAAGAGTGGTTATCAATCAATCAACCGATTTTAAATAACTGACGAAGGAGAAAGAGGATGACGAGCAAATTGAACTTAGATCCGAAGGTCATCGACAGCGCAAGGACTTCCGCAGCCCATATTGCGCAGAGTATGCAAGAATTTGTCGACAAGCATACGACGGTGTCCACGGAGCGTACGATCCTGAGACTTTTGGGGATCGACGGCATCGATGATGTGGAGCGGCCCCTGCCCAACGTGATCGTCGATGCGGTAAAGGATGCGGGCGGACTGCCCCGGGGCGTTGCCTACTGGATCGGCAATGCTATTATCCAGACCGGGAAGAAGCCTCAGGAGATTGCCGAGGCTATCGGCCGCGGGGAACTGGATCTGATGAAGCTGGAGCAAGGCAGCGCGGAAGATGCCGCCAAAGCCATTGAACCTTATGTGAACGAAGCGCTTCAGACGATTCGCGCGCAGACAGAAAAGAGAAATGAATATCTGGCAACGATCGGAGAGGGCAGGAGACCTTATCTTTACGTGATCGTCGCCACCGGAAACATTTACGAAGACGTGATTCAGGCCCAGGCTGCAGCCCGTCAGGGGGCGGACATCATTGCCGTCATCCGGACCACCGCCCAGTCTCTGCTGGATTATGTTCCCTATGGACCTACCACCGAAGGCTTCGGCGGAACCTATGCCACTCAGGAAAACTTCCGGATCATGCGGAAAGCCCTGGACGAAGTGGGAGAAGATATCGGACGTTACATTCGCCTGTGCAACTATTGCTCCGGGTTGTGCATGCCCGAGATCGCTGCAATGGGCGCCTTGGAGAGACTGGACGTGATGCTCAACGACGCGCTCTACGGGATTCTGTTCCGGGATATCAACATGCAGCGGACCATCATCGATCAGTATTTCTCCAGAGTGATCATCGGATACTGCGGGATCATCTTCAATTCGGGAGAAGACAACTATCTGACTACGGACGATGCCATCGAATCGGCCCATACCGTACTGGCCTCTCAGATGATGAACGAGCAGTTCGCTGTTCTGGCCAACATCCGCGAAGAGCAGATGGGGCTGGGGCATGCTTTTGAAATGGATCCGGACACGGAAAACGGCTTCCTGATGGAGCTGGCCCAGGCGCAGATGGCCAAGGAAATCTTTCCCAGGGCGTCGCTGAAATACATGCCGCCCACCAAGTTTATGACCGGAAACATTTTCCGCGGCCACATTCAGGACGCGTTATTCAACCTGATTGCCGTCTGGACCGGTCAATCCCTGCAGTTGCTGGGCATGCTCACCGAAGCCCTGCACACGCCCCATCTCCACGACAGAATGCTTTCCATCGAGAATGCAAAATACATTTTCAACAATGCCAGAGATATCGGGGAAGAAGTTGAATTCAAGAAAGACGGAATGATCCAGAAGCGGGCGCAGAAAGTATTGAAAGATGCCGAAGAGCTCCTTTCTCAAATCGAGAAGGATGGATTATTCCCCACCATCGAAGCCGGAAAATTTGCTGCTGTCAAGCGTCCCCTGAATGGCGGAAAAGGATTGGCCGGCGTGTGCAAAAAGGATGGCGTATATTTCAATCCGTTTATAGAAAAAATGTTAGGAGGTGCCAAGTAATGAGTCACCCGAATACAACTGCTATGAGCAAAGTGGATATTACGAAGGTCAAGCCCTATGGCGATACCCTGAACGACGGAATGATCCAGATGAGCTTTACGCTTCCGGTTCCCGACGGCGAAGAAGCAAAAGAAGCGGCCCGGATTCTGGCGAAGAAAATGGGACTGGACGAACCTGCGGTGGTCTATCATAAAGATTTGGGCATCGGATACACGTATTTTATCGTGTACGGGAAGTGCCAGCACACCGTGGATTTTTCTTCTATCAAGGTGACCAAGGTGGAAGTGGACGTGATGGATCGGCTGGAGTGCGAAAAATACATCGAAGACAACATCAAACGGCCGGTGGTCATGATCGGCGCATCCACGGGATCGGACGCGCATACCGTAGGTATCGACGCCATTATGAACATGAAGGGTTTTCACGGCCACTTCGGCTTGGAGCGCTATCACGGCATAGAGGCCATCAACATGGGATCCCAGGTGCCAAACGAAGAGTTGATCGCCAAAGCCATTGAAATGCATGCCGATGCGATCCTGGTCTCTCAGACTGTAACGCAGAAGGATGTGCATATCGCAAATCTGACGAACATGGTGGAATTGTGCGAAGCCGAAGGGATTCGCGACAAAGTGCTGTTGCTCTGCGGCGGTCCGCGTATTTCTCACGAACTGGCTCAGGAACTGGGCTATGACGCAGGCTTCGGAGCCGAGACTCACGCGGAAGACGTGGCCTCTTTTGTGCTTACCGAATTGGTCGCCAGAAAGCGGATATAATCGTAATGTTGTTTTTGCGGCGGGATGTACTCACCGCAAAATGGAAGGAGAATATTTTTGAAGAACAAAATTGTGACAGCGGCAGAAGCCGTGGCTGCCATTAAGGACGGCGATACCATCATGGTCAGCGGCTTTCTGGGTACCGGATCTCCCGAGATCCTGCTGGATGCTCTTGTGGAAAAGGGTGTGAAACACCTGACGCTTATCGCGAATGACGGCGGTTTGCGGGCGGAATTCACCGGAACGACCGATAAAGGCGTAGCCAAACTGATTACTGCCGGCATGGTGGATCACATCATCGCATCCCATATCGGCATGAACCCCGATATCGGAAACGGCGCGTTGGCCGGAACGATGAAATACACGCTCTATCCCCAGGGAACCCTGGCTGAAAAAATACGGGCGGCGGGTGCCGGCCTGGGTGGCGTTCTGACGCCTACCGGCGTTGGTACCATCGTTGCGGAAGGCAAGGAAACCTTGACCATCGAAGGCAAGGAGTATCTTTTGGAGTTGCCGCTTCATGCGGATTTTGCCCTGTGTCGGGCGGACTACTGCGATGCGTTCGGAAATTTCGCCATGCTCAAAGCGACGAAAAACTTCAACCACGTCATGGCCATGGCCGCCGATACGGTGATCTTGGCATCGGAGCAGGTATTTGAAATAGGCGAAAAGGATCCGGACTTTTATCAAGTCGCAGGGGTTTATGTCGACTACATTGTAAAGGGGGAAAAACCATGGCAGATATAAAGGCGAGGATCGCTGCGCGGGCAGCGAAGGAGTTTAAGGACGGCTTCGTTGCAAATCTGGGCATCGGTCTTCCTACATTAGTAGCCGACTATCTTCCGGAAGACGTTCACGTGGTGATCCACTCGGAAAACGGTTTTACGGGGTTGGGCGGCGTAGCGAAAAAAGGAGAAGAAGATTATCGTGTGATCAATGCCGGCGGAGGCTGGGTTACACATATGCCGTTTGCGAATTTCTTCGGATCGGAGGAGAGCTTTTCCATCATCCGCGGAGGGCATCTGGACGCTACGGTGCTGGGTGCGATGCAGGTGGACGAAGAAGGAAATCTGGCAAACTGGATCGTGCCGGGCAAAATGGTGGCAGGCATGGGCGGCGCAATGGATCTGGTGGTCGGCGCCAAGAAGGTGATTATTGCCATGCAGCATACACAGAAGGGCGCTCCTAAAATCCTGAAAAAATGTACGTTGCCTTTGACCGCCCGGAAATGTGTCGATATGATCATCACCGAAATGTGCGTGATGGAATACAAACCCGAAGGACTGACACTTACGGAATTGCATCCGGAATTCACCGTGGAAGACGTAAGAGCCGCCACGGAGGCGACTTTTATCGTGGCGGATGACCTGAAAGCAATGGAAGAAAAATAGCTATTTCCGGGGAGGGCGATGTCGCCCTCCCCGCGTATACGTGGGAACAGAGATGAAAAACATACTGGGAATTTTGGGCGGAATGGGCCCCCTGGCCTCGCAATTGCTGTACCGCAGGATCACTGAAAAGACATTGGCTGACAGTGATCAGGACCATATCGATCTGGTCCTTTTAAGCCATGCCACCATGCCGGACCGGACCGAGGCGATCCTGAGCGGAGATATCCAAGTGGTGTGCGATTTGTTGCTTCAGGACTGCAGAACCTTGGAATCATTGGGCTGCAAAGGGATTGCCGTAGCCTGCAACACAGCCCACTACTTTATTCACCGGCTCGAAGACCAACTGAATATCCCGGTGATCAGCATGATTCGCGAAACGGCGGACGAGCTTGCGAAAACCCGTCCACACAGCCGCATCGGAATTCTGGCCACCGACGGGACCATCCGAACCGGGTTGTACCAGGAAGCCTTGAGCGCCAGAGGGCTTTCACCCTGGATCCCGGATTGCGAAGTACAGCAGGCGGTGATGCATTTGATTTACGGATGTGTCAAAAGAGGGCAGCCTTCCGACGAAGAAGCGCTGAAACGGATCGGCGAAGGCCTTCGGGCCGCAGGCTGCGCCGGGGCGCTGCTGGCTTGCACGGAATTGTCTGTGGTCGGCAGGGAACGAAAGCTGGATGATTTTTATCTGGATCCGATGGAAGTTTTGGCAGACCGCGCGGTGTCTTTTATGGGTAAGGAACTTCGAAAGGCATAATCAAAAGCCCGGTCAGAAGACCGGGCTTTTTGTTACGTTGTTGCTTGGAACAGCTTATTTGGCTGCCAGCTTTTTCTTGTCTGTGTACCAGATCACGAAATCGGGATCCACTTCGCCGATACCCATGTAACGGGCTTTGTAGTCCTTGAGGAGTTCCAGGAATTTCTTCAAGAGGAAGAGCATCGCAAACAGGTTCGCGAAGGTGGGAACGCCTGTGGACAGGTCGACGATGGCCCAGACTCTGGAGGAGCCGAAACCGCTGTTGATGGTCAGGAATACTGCCAGGAAACCGGGGACCGCATAGAAAATCTTGAGGGCCCAGATGAGTCCTCTTCTGAAGGAAGAGTCTTCTCCGAAAGCATGTCTGAGCAGGGTGTCGTAGTAGGTGAACCAACCGGTGGTGGTGGTCAGGGCGAACAGGAAGGTACAGAGCGCGATGATCACGCGGCCCACATAACCGATGCCTGTTTCGAACGCTGCCAGGGTCAGGGAAGCGCCGGCAAGGCCGGAGTCCCAAAGACCGGTGGTCAGAATCGTCAGCGCGGTAATGGTGCAGACGACCATGGTGTCAACGAATACTTCGAAGCAACCCCAGAGGCCTTGCTCGATGGGATGATCCACAGTAGCTGTGGCGTGTACCATGGGAGAAGAACCCCAGCCGGCTTCGTTGGAGTACAGCGCTCTCTTGAGGCCCTGCTGGATCACGACTGTTACAGCCGCGCCAGCGAATCCGCCGGTTGCAGCGGTGCCGGTGAAAGCGTTGCTGAAGATCATGCCGAGTGCGGCGGGCAGTTCGCCGATGTTTCTAATAATGATAAAGAGTCCGAATACGGTGTAAATGATGCACATGAAGGGCACCAGTTTGCCGGCCCAGCCGGCAACGCTCTTGAGTCCGCCCAGTACGATGGCTGTAGCAAGTATCGAATAGAAAACGGCTACGGGGATCATGCCGATGGACGGGAACGTGGAGCTGATGGCTTCCGAAGTGTTGTAGCACTGCATGGTCAGGAAGAATGCGATGAACAAGCCAACGCCGAAAATCAGCGCGGGGATCTTATAAAGACCGCCCCAGCCTTTTTCCTCGCCCAAACCTTTTTGCATGTAATAGGTGGGTCCGCCGACAAAACGGTCGCCCCATACGTCGGGTTGTCTGTAGTGCAGCGCCAGGGTGACTTCTGCCATCTTGGTGAGCATGCCCACCAGCGCGCAGAGCCACATCCAGAAGATGGCTCCGGGTCCGCCGACTGCGATGGCCGAGGCCACGCCGCCGATGTTGCCGGCTCCGACTGCGCCGCCGACTGCTACGGTAACCGCTTCCCAAGGGGAGATGGTTCCTTCGCCGCCACCGGCTTTGCTCATCATCTGACCGAAGGTCTTCTTCATGATCCAGCCGAAATGTCTGAACTGGAAGAAACCTGTGGTAAAAGTCAGGATGAGTCCGACGCCGATCAGCAAAATCATCAAAGGCGGACCCCAGACGAGTGCATTCGCAGCATCAATAAAATCGAAAAATCCCATTATTTCACCTCCAAAGTATGAAATAAAAAAAGAAATAAAGTACAATTTCATTCTAGAGGAACCACGTTCAGGACGCAATAGCAGTATGAAAAATCTGTCAATATTCATGACTAAAAGATATATGTGAGGAATAATTCTACCAAATGGCAAAATATACTTGATATAATGTCTAAAATGCCTAATAATATCGTTATAACTAAAGTTTGCTTTATAAATAAGAGGAGAATAAAAAATGGGATTGGATCGACAAAATGAAAAGAAGCTTTTTCGGAAATTTGAGAAAGGAAGCAGAAATCTGATTACAGACGTGCCCGGCGTCAAAGTGGGGCATGTGACGCTCAGCGACGGAGATATCCAAACGGGTGTAACGGCGATTCTTCCTCACCCGGATAATCTCTTTCGAGAAAAGCTGTTTGCCGGCGTATCCGTGATCAACGGCTTCGGAAAGAGCGTGGGATTGGTGCAGATTCAGGAGCTCGGGACGTTGGAAAGCCCGATTCTTATGACGAACACTCTATCGGTGGGGACGGCGCTTACGGCCTGCGTTCGTTACATGCTGTCCCAAAATCCGGAGATCGGCGTTAAGACCGGTACGGTCAACTGCGTAGTCACCGAGTGCAATGACGGAGAGCTGAACGATATCCGGGGGCTTCACGTCACAGAGGATCACGTCCTTGAGGCCATCCGGAATGCGGGAGAAGATTTTGAGGAGGGACCCGTGGGCGGCGGGACGGGAATGGAAATGATGGGCTTGAAGGGCGGCATCGGATCCGCATCCAGAAAGTTGGAACTGGAGGGGGCCGACTATAGGATCGGCGCCATTGCCATGACCAACTACGGCACCGATGATAATCTGGTGATCGGCGGCGACTCCGTGGGGCGGCGGATCCGGGCAGAGCGGACCCAAGAGGACAAAGGATCCTGCATCATCATCATCGCCACCGATATTCCTATGGTGGACCGGCAGCTTCGGCGCGTTGCGCTGCGGGCCACTCACGCTCTGGCCAGGACCGGCTCTTATTCCGGGAACGGAAGCGGAGATATCGCCATTGCGTTTTCCACTGCGAACCGCATGGAACATTTCAACGAAAGCAAATTCAAGGAAATTCGCATGCTGTATGACGAGGAGCTGTCTCCGGTGTTTGAAGCTGCCGTGGAAACCGTGGAGGAAGCTTTGATCAGCTCCCTGTTTCACGGGCGCACGATCCGCGGGATCCGTGGAAAAGTACTGCGATCGCTGAGAGAGTATCTCTAAGGAACCAATTGAAAAGCAATCCGATTTGCCTAAAGAAAAAAGGGAAGGACGAATCGTCCTTCCCTTTGCTTGTCAAACTATTTTGCGGCAAGCTTTTTCTTGTCTTCGTACCAGAGCACGAAGTCGGGATCCACTTCGCCGATGCCCATGTAACGAGCCTTGTAATCTTTGAGAAGACTCAGGAATGTCTTCAGAAGGAAGAGCATCGCAAACAGGTTTGCAAAGGTGGGAACGCCGGTGGACAGATCCACGATGGCCCAGACTCTGGAGGAACCGAACCCGCTGTTGATGGTCAGGAACACTGCCAGGAAGCCGGGGATCGAGTAGGTGGCCTTCAGGAGCCAGATGATGGTCTTTCTGAAGGGAGAGTCGTCGCCGAACGCGTGTCTCAGCAGCGTGTCGTAGTAGGTGAACCAACCGGTGCTGGTAGTCATGGCAAACAGGAAGGTGCACAGCGCGATGATCACGCGGCCCACATAACCGATACCGCTTTCAAAAGCAGCCAGGGTCAGGGAGGCGCCGGCAAGACCGGAACTCCAAAGTCCTGTGACCATGATGGTCAGCGCGGTAATGGTGCAGACAACGACGGTGTCCACGAATACTTCGAAGCAGCCCCAGAGACCTTGCTCGATGGGATGTTCGACCACAGCGGTGGCATGGACCATGGGAGAGGTTCCCCAGCCGGCTTCATTGGAGTACAGGGCTCTCTTGAGTCCCTGCTGAATGACTACCGATATCGCTGCGCCTGCGAATCCGCCGGTTGCAGCGGTGCCGGTAAAGGCATTGCTGAAGATCAATCCAAAAGCTGCGGGAAGTTCGCCGATATTTCTGATGATGATGAAAAGTCCGAATACGACGTAAATAACACACATGAAGGGCACCAGCTTGCCTGCATAGGAAGCAACGCTCTTCAGTCCGCCCCAGATGATGGCGTACACAGCCAGAGAGTAGACCACAGCCACAGGGATCATGCCGATGGACGGGAAGGTGGAGTTGATGGCTTCCGCGGTGTTGTAGCACTGCATGGTCAGGAAGAAGGCGATGAAGATGCCGACGCCGAAGATCAGCGCGGGGATCTTGTAGAGACCGCCCCAACCTTTTTCTTCGCCCAAACCTTTTTGCATGTAATAGGTGGGTCCGCCGACGTAGCGGTCGCCCCATACGTCAGGCTGTCTGTAGTGCAGCGCCAGGGTAACTTCCGCCATCTTGGTGAGCATGCCCACCAGGGCGCAGAGCCACATCCAGAAAATCGCTCCGGGTCCGCCGACTGCGATGGCCGAAGCCACGCCGCCGATGTTTCCGGCTCCGACTGCGCCGCCGATTGCAACGGTAACCGCTTCCCAGGGGGAAATGGTTCCTTCGCCGGCGCCGGCGTCTTTCATCATCGAGCCGAAGGTCTTCTTCATGATCCAGCCGAAATGTCTGAACTGGAAGAAGCCTGTGGTGACGGTCAGGATGAGTCCGACGCCCAGAAGCAGGATCATCAGGGGCGGACCCCAGACGAGTGCATTCGCAGCATCGATAAAATCAAAAAATCCCATTATTTCACCTCCAAATAAAATGAAATGGAAAGTTATAAAGTACAGGACTATTTTAACAAATAAATTTAGCTAATCAATACAAATGCAATAATTCTGTCAATAATCGTGACAAATAAGAAAATATCTTGAATAATTCTTAATTATAGCCATCAAAGCAGGAATTATTATAATAAAAGCAGGAATTATTTGCGTAAAAACACGAGAGGCAAATAGAATATATTTGCCCTATTACAGAAAAAGGGAATATATTATAGAAAATCATCCAGATAATGGAGGAGAAGGCAGAAACGAGCACAGAGCAGAATAACTCAGAGCAAAATATACTATATATAGTAAAACACCTGCTTTTCAGCGCAGGTGTTTTTCGATCAGATCCAGAAACAAATCCAGGTCTTCCTGTTTATTGAAGATGGCCCTGGCCAGCTGAGGATTCCCGCCGCCTTTTCCGCCGTACATGGAAGCGTACGACCGGACCAATTTTCCGCAGTCGGGGGTTCCCTCCGATAGCAGAATGGCGGTGGTTTCCCTCTCCGATACCAGCGCTGCGGGTCCGGGCAGCTGTTTTTCCAGAGATCTGCCCAGCGTCTGAAGATCGTCGGCGGAATAACGGTGGTAGCGGTGGACTCGTATGGAAGGCCTGGTTGTGAGCTCGGAGGGATCCGGCTTTCGGCTCCAAGCCTCGGTGAGTATTCGCCCTTCTTCCTGAAGCAGATCCTTTTTCAGATCATAAAGTTCCTTGCGTGCGGCGCCGTTTTTGCTTTCCTGAATGTTGATCCGTTCCATCAGCTGATCGACTTCGGTGGAGTATCGGGCGCACAAGGCGGAAGTGATTTTCTGCCGGAGCGCCGCATCCTGATACGCCGGCCGTCCGGCGGTAAGGGTGATGCGGGTCATTCCTTTGTAGTTCTCTGTTTTCAACAGCTTGATCAGGCCGATGCCGCCCGTCTGCGGCACGTGGGTCCCGCAACAGGCGCAGCAATCGTAAGTTCGCGTTTCGTTTGTGATGCTGACGACGGTAATATCTTCGTCCAGATCCAGGGGTTTGCGAAGCGGGTGGGACGCGGCTTCTTCCCGAGTCGTGCAAAAGCGAGTGACGATCGGGATGTTTTCCCACACAATGCTGTTCGCCGCAAGCTCCAGCCGGTCTGTCATCTCTTCTGTGAATTCGGCGCAGCTGCTGTCCTGCGGCAGCTGAATGTCGATGGTGGCATAATCCTTTCCCATGTGGAAACCTTTGTTGATTCCACTGTACATTTCCCAAATCAGACCGGACATCAGATGCTCGGCGCTGTGGATCTGCATATGGGTAAGTCGACGGTCCCAGTCCAGCACGCATCGGACCTGCTTTCCCGCAAACAGGGGATCGACGCCGGAAACGCAGGGAAGGCGATGATAAATGATACCGGTCTCTTTCTTTTCGAAAACATCGAGAACCGGTCTGTCGTCCATCGTGCCAAGATCGCAGGGCTGACCGCCGCCTTCGGGGTAGAAGATGGTTTCTTCCAATTCCACAAGGATCGTATCGGGCACATGGCGCAGGTCCAGAGCGCGGCACCGATCTGAAGTGTCGATGATGTCTTTTACGGAGAAGAGATCTTCCTTTCGGCAGACGTGTGTCTGATACTTTTTAAGCGTAGCCATTGATTCCTTCCTTTCGCGCGGTCTGCGTCGGTTCGTATTCAAATCTTCCGGGATGTGTGGTAAAATATTTGATAATCATTGTACCATATTTGAGAAGTACAAATGTGGGAAATATTGCATATCCTCTGAACGGTTCCCCAAATACCTTGCAAACAGCGAGGTGACAAATAAAGAGCAACTTTTGGCGGGAGAACCTGTGGAAAACTTTATGCAAAACTTTCCCAATGTGGGTAAGACATATTGCAAATAAAGGTTCCAAGCGTTTTGCTCTTTTCCACAGCCTCCGGTGGATAAAATTGTATACAATTTATTTCCCATATGGGGAAAACCGAATGCAGCCCTAAAGACAAGCCCTTTTGAACGTGTTGATAAACGTTCGCAAAAAGGAAAACAAAAGTTTACATAATACAAGTGCGCGGCGTTGGATATCCAATGAAACATGCTTCATGGGTCTTCGGCGCAACAGAAAGGAAATACATTGCGGCAGGACATTTTTACCGTAACAAGCAATCGACCGCTCGGGGCGGATTTGTTTCGCATGGAGCTTGACGGGGAAACCGGGGAGATCCGCGGGGACGGAGATTTTCTGAACGTGTCGGTTCCCGGGAAGTATCTTCGGCGGCCCATTTCAGTCTATCAAGCGCGCCCCGGCCGCGCGACGATCGTCTATAAGGTGGCAGGCGACGGGACGCGACGGATGTCCGAATGGACGTCGGGAACTCGGGCGGATGTGCTCAGCGGACTGGGCTGCGGCTACGATGCGGCTCGGGCGGGAGACCGGCCTTTGGTTGTCGGAGGCGGCTATGGCGCGGCTTCGCTGTACGGACTTACAAGAGCTTTGGCTCTGGCGGGCAGGAAGCCCTCGGTCATTCTGGGCTTCAACACTTGCGACGAGGCTGTCGTTCTGGAAGATTTTATCGGTCTGATCGACTCGGGCGCCTCGGTTCGGATCGTCACTCGGGACGGCAGCGCCGGCGCCCGGGGTTTGGTGACGGATCTCATCGGTCCGGAGGATCCGTCCCGCTTTTCCTGCTTGTACGCCTGCGGACCGATGCCCATGCTGCGGGCGTTGGCGGAAAAGACCGCCGCGCTGCAAGGCCAGTTTAGCCTGGAAGCCAGGATGGGATGCGGTTTCGGTGCCTGCATGGGCTGCAGCATCCAAACGACCCGGGGCGCAGTCCGGGTGTGCAAAGAAGGACCGGTTTTCGACAAAGGGGAAATCCTATGGACACAAGTGTAACGCTCAGCGGACTGCAACTGGATAATCCGGTCCTGGCGGCCAGCGGCACCTTCGGCTACGGACGGGAATATGCGGAGTTCTACGATATCAATATCCTGGGATCTTTTTCATTTAAGGGAACCACGCTGGAACCCCGTTTCGGCAATCCTCAGCCAAGGATTGCCGAATGTTCAGCCGGCATGCTCAATGCGGTGGGCCTGCAGAATCCGGGAATCGAAGCCGTGATACGGGAGGAACTGCCGGCGCTGGCAAAGGTATTCCACAAGAAAGTCATCGCAAATATCGGCGGATTCTCCGTGGACGAGTATGTTGAATGCTGCCGGCGTATCGACAGGGAGCCCCAGGTCGGACTGATCGAATTAAATATCAGCTGTCCCAATGTGCACGAGGGCGGAATGAGCTTCGGCACCTCGCCCGGCAGCGCCGCCGCAGTCACCGAGGCGGTAAAAAAAGTTACGACGAAGCCGTTATACGTCAAGCTGTCTCCCAATGTGACGGACATCGTCGCCATCGCCCGCGCCTGCAGAGCCGTCGGAGCAGACGGATTCAGCCTGATCAACACGCTGGTGGGGATGCGCATCGATTTGCGAACCGGCAAATCTCTTCTGGGCAACGGGACCGGAGGACTTTCGGGCCCGGCAGTCTTTCCCGTTGCGCTGCGGATGGTGAATCAAGTAGCGGAAGCTCTGGATGTGCCCGTCATCGGGATGGGTGGCGTCTCCGGCGCAGAAGATGTGATCGAGATGATGATGGCCGGGGCCACGGCAGTAGCGCTCGGTTCGGAAAACCTGATAAACCCCTACGCCTGCAGAGATGTCATTTTGGCGTTGCCCGGGGTTATGGCGCGGCTGGGCATCGATTCCCTGCGCTCTGTGATCGGCGCCGCGCTCTCGCGGATCTGACCGGAGCGCGTTATGCGTTGCGAAAGCCATGGGAATGTGCTATAATTTTTCGAGTTTGCGAAAAATCAACAACGGAAAGAATCACAGGAATCGATATGTTTCAAAAGTTAGACTTTTTACTGGAAAAATACGACGAGTTGAGCATGACCGTGTCGGATCCCGATGTGATCGCCAACCAAGTGGTTTGGCAAAAACACATCAAGGAGATCAGCGACATGGAGCCCATCGTCTCCAAATACCGGGAATACAAAAAAGTACTTCAGGATCTGGCAGACACGAGGGGGATGTTGGAGGAAAACGGCCTGGACGAAGAAATGCGCGCCATGGCCAAGGCGGAGCTGGGAGAACTGGAGGATAAGAAGGACGTTCTGATCCAGGAGCTTCAAATCGCCTTGATTCCCAAAGATCCCAAGGATGAAAAAAACGTGATCATGGAGGTCCGGGCCGGAACAGGCGGTGACGAGGCAGCTCTCTTTGGCGCGGACCTGTTGCGCATGTATACGCGCTACGCGGAGCGGAAAGGCTGGAAGACCGAGCTGACGGATCTGAACGATACCGGTATCGGCGGCGTCAAGGAAGCCGTAATGATCATCAAGGGAAAAGGAGCTTATTCCCGCCTCAAATACGAGTCCGGGGTCCATCGGGTCCAAAGGGTGCCGGAAACCGAGTCTCAGGGGCGAATACACACCTCTGCGGCCACGGTGGCAGTCCTCCCGGAGGTGGACGACGTGGAAGTGGATCTGGATCCCAACGATGTGCGGGTGGATGTCTATCGCTCCAGCGGCCACGGCGGCCAGTCGGTCAATACCACGGACTCGGCAGTCCGGCTCACCCATGTGCCCACAGGGTTGGTGGTCACGTGCCAAGATGAAAAATCACAGATCAAGAATAAAGATAAAGCCTTCGGCGTCCTGCGGGCCCGCCTCTACGACATGCAGCAGCAACAGCAGCACGAAGAGCAGTCGGAAGCGCGGAAGAGCCAGGTGGGAAGCGGCGACCGGTCCGAGCGCATCCGCACCTATAATTTCCCCCAGGGGCGGGTCTCCGATCACCGGATCGGAATGACGATCTATCGGCTGGACAGCTTCCTGGACGGGGATATCGACGAGATCGTCGATGCGCTCCACACAGGCGACCAAGCTGAAAAGCTGAAGAAGCTGTAGTGATGAAGACGCGGCTGCTCACCACGAGTCCCAAGCATCTTCGGTTGGCTGCAGACATCATCTCCGCCGGCGGCCTGGTGGCTTTTCCCACAGAAACGGTCTACGGTCTGGGCGGCGATGCCATGAATCCCAGTGCGGCAGCACTGATCTACGAAGCGAAGGGAAGGCCCTCGGACAATCCATTGATCGTCCATTTGGCCGACCCCGCAGAAGCAGTCCATCTTACCGAAGATATCCCGGAGACCTTCGCAAGGCTGGCCGAACGATTCTGGCCCGGCCCCCTGACCCTGGTGGTCCGCAAAAAAGCTTCCGTGCCCGACGCAACAACCGGCGGATTGCCTACGGTAGCGCTTCGAATCCCGGACAACGCAGTGGCTCTGGAGCTGATCCGGTTGGCCCGGACGCCGGTGGCGGCGCCTTCGGCCAATCTGTCCGGCCATCCCAGCCCCACCTGCTGGGAGCACGTGCGAGCCGATCTGGACGGACGGATCGACGCCATCATCAAGGGAGATCCCTCAAGGGTCGGTCTTGAATCCACTGTGCTGGATCTGACAGGCCCCGCTCCGTTGATTCTGCGACCCGGTCTGGTGACCCCCGAAGAGATCGAGGCCGCTTTAGGACAGCCCGTCACCTACGATCCGGCGATCACAGAACCTATGGATCCGAAGTCCGCGCCCCGGGCGCCGGGGATGAAATACCGGCATTACGCGCCCCGGGCGGAGATGATTGTTTTTAAAGGAGACCCCGAGGTCGTCGTCAGGATCATCGAGGAACGCCGCTTGCAGGAAAAAGCTGCGGGCAAAAAAGTGGGAACACTGCTCTACGGGCAGGCAGAAAAGCATCTGATCGCAAGAGACTTCTTTTCCCGGCTGCGTCAAATGGACCAGACCGGCGTGGACCTGATATTGGCGGCGGCGGTTTCGACAGAGGATTCCGTAGGCTTTTCCATCATGAACCGAATGCTCAAGGCAGCGGGCTATCGGATCGAGGAGGTATAAAATGAAAATTGCACTGGCCAGTGATCACGGCGGATTTACGCTGAAAGAAGAAATCGAGAAGCATTTGATCGAGAGAGGGTTTGAAGTGTTGGACCTGGGTACGCATTCGGAAGAATCGGTGGATTACCCGGTCTACGGCAAATGCATCGGCGAAGCGGTCATGGCCGGAGAAGCAGATTGCGGCGTCGCTTTCTGCGGTACCGGGGTGGGCATTTCTATCGCCTGCAATAAAGTAAAAGGGATCCGTTGCGCCGTGGCAACCAATTGCTTTATGGCTGAAATGGCCAAGAAACACAACGATGCCAACATCCTGGCTCTGGGCGGACGCATTCTGGCTCCGGCCGAAGCCGTGGAGATCCTGGACCGGTGGCTGGACAGCACATTCGAGGGAGACCGTCACGCCAGGCGTGTGCGGCTTCTGGATGAAATGTGAGCCCCCGCGGACAGAAGTGACTGAGGTGCGCAGGGGAATGCGCAGAAGGAGACAATATGGGAAGAGTATACGTTTTTGATCATCCGCTGATCCAGCACAAAACCGCGATGATGCGCAAAAAAGAAACATCGGTAAAAGATTTCAGAGAACTGGTTCGGGAAGTCGCCATGCTCATGACTTTCGAGGCAACCAGGAATCTGCCGCTCCAGTCCGTGGAGATCGAAACGCCGATGTGCAGGACGACCATGAATATGCTGCAAGGCGAGGATATCGCCATCGTTCCGATCCTTCGCGCCGGACTGGGCATGGTGGACGGCATGCTGGCCCTGATCCCCAATGCCAAGGTCGGCCACATCGGTTTGTATCGAGATCCGGAAACCCATTTGCCTATAGAGTATTATTGCAAACTGCCTTCCGATATCGAAAAGAGGGAAATTTTTGTAGTGGATCCCATGCTGGCCACGGGAGGTTCCGCAGCCGCGGCCATTGACTTTATTAAGCAGCGCGGCGGAAAGAAGATCATCTTCATGTGCCTGATCGCTGCGCCGGAGGGAATCGAAGTGCTTCAGAAGGCTCACCCGGATGTGGATATCTTCATCGCGGCCAAGGACGAGAATCTAAACGATCACGCCTATATCGTTCCCGGTCTGGGCGATGCCGGAGATCGGCTCTACGGTACAAAATAAGCGACAACGGAGAAGGATCATGAATTTTATACCCGACAATATCAGCAGCCATGACAACGTGTTCGACGTGCTCAAAGAGCGCGGCTTTATCGAGCAGACTACCCACGACGACGAGATCCGGGAGCTTCTCGGGAAAGAAAAGATCCGGTTCTATATCGGATTCGATCCGACGGCGGATTGCCTTCATGTGGGCCATTTTATGCAGATCATCATCATGATGTACATGCAGAAATACGGCCACACGCCCATCGTGCTCATCGGCGGCGGCACCACCATGGTGGGGGACCCCTCAGGCCGGACGGATATGCGCCAGATGATGACGCCAACGGTGATCCGGGATAATTGTGTTCTTTTTGAAGGATTGTTCCGCAGATTTCTGGAATTTGACGAAGAATTCATGTACACCCCTTCCGGCACAACGCTGGGGAAGGGGACGATCAATAAGGATCCGGATCCGGGAAAAGCCATATGTGTCAACAACATTTCCTGGTTGCAAACACTGAACTACATTGAATTTATACGGGATATCGGCAGGCATTTCAGCGTCAATGCCATGCTCCGGGCCGAGTGCTTCAAGCAGCGAATGGAGAAAGGGCTTTCATTCCTGGAGTTCAATTACATGCTCATGCAGTCCTACGACTTCATGGTACTCGCAAGAGATCTGGACTGCAAAATGCAGTTCGGCGGCAATGATCAATGGTCCAATATTCTGGGCGGCGCGGATCTTGCCCGCCGGGAACTGAGCAAGCAGGTCTATGGAATGACCTTTGCGCTGCTCACGACCAGCGAAGGCAAGAAAATGGGCAAGACCCAAAAGGGTGCCCTGTGGCTGAACCCTGAGAAAACTTCGCCTTACGAATTCTACCAATATTGGCGCAACACCGAGGACGCCGATGTGAACAAGTGTCTGCGCATGCTCACGTTCCTGCCTATGGAAGAAGTGAATCGACTGTCTGCGCTGGAAGGGGAGCAAATCAATACCGCTAAGGAAGTCTTGGCGTATGAAGTCACAAACCTGATCCATGGCAAAGAAGAAGCTGAAAAAGCGCAGCAAGCTGCCAGAGCAGCCTTCGGCGGCGGCGGCGAACTGGAAAATGTGCCATCGACCGCCTTTGACCGAAGCCGGTTCGAAGGGGACGGGATGGGGGTGGTAACGCTCTTGCGGGAGTGCGGGCTGGTACCCAGCAACGGCGAAGGTTTCCGGACCATCGAACAGGGCGGACTGACCATCAACGGAGAAAAAATAACGGATCCGAAACTGCAAATCACTGCGGATCTGTTCCGGGACGGCGTGATCCTGCTCAAAAAAGGAAAGAAGACCTTCCACCAAGTCCGTATATAGATATTTAAAAAGGCGGCGTTGCCGCCTTTTTTATTGCTTTTGCTTCGGTTGCGGTGTCTGCCCGCCACTGCGCCGCATCAGCACGGCCATGGCCAGTATGACCCCGTACCCCAAAAAGCTCCAGCCGTCGGGCCATTCTCCGAACGTGAAAAAGCTGATCAGAGATGCGAAAAGGATCTGGGAATAGGAATAGACGGAAATGTCCCGGGCCGGGGCGTGGAAATAGGCCGAAGTGATGGTGAATTGCCCGCCGCCGGCAAACAGGCCGGCCATCAGCAGGAATCCCAGCTGGCTCGAATCCATGGGATGGTAGTCCAGCAGCAACAGCGGAAGGAGACTGATGCAGGAAAAGCCCGAAAAAAACAGGACGACGAAGGATCCGTTAACGCCGGAATGTCCCAATTTCCGCACCATGGTGTAGGCAAGTCCGGCAAAAAGGCCACTTAGAAAACCCACGCCTGCGGGGAAAAGAGCAACATTCTCGAAGGAAGGCTTAATGATCAGCAAGCTGCCTGCAAAGGCGCCTGCCACAGCCAGCGCCTGGGTCTGTGTGATCCGCTCCCGCAGCAGCAGCCAGCTGGACAGAATGGTGAAGAAGGGTGCCAGTTTGTTCAGCGCCGTGGCATCGGAAAGCACCAGGTGATCCACAGAATAGAAATAGAAAAGGACACCCAGAGTTCCGAAGAAAGATCGGAGAAGCAGATCTTTCAGAATGCCCCGGGGCATCATAAGCGGGGTTCCGTTTCTTTTCATAAGAGTCAGGGCAAAGAAGAAAGAGACCAGGTTTCGGAAGAAGCTCTTCTGAGCGGTCGGCAGATCTCCGGCGCTTTTGATGAAAAACGACATCACGGCAAAACACAAGGAAGACAGTATGATCATCAAGATGCCGATATATAGATTTTTTTTATCTTTATTCATATTCATAGCACACGGTATTTATACTAATCGAATCGAAAGAAATGTCAACCGGCGGAACTTTTCCGCCGGACCGGCGTCTAAAATAATAGCGCCCGCTCTTTTGTATGGGAAAGGATTGACCTGTACTACAAAGGGTAGTACACTTGGAATGTCGGCCTGAACCGGCATTTCGGACTTCGGCGCAAGGAACGGATTTATGACTGAAAAAAACGAAAAACCGCTGATCCGCGTGGATCACATAAGAAAAGTATATCGGATGGGCCAGGAAAAAGTCGTGGCTCTGGACGATGTGAGTCTGGATATCCGCAAAGGAGAAATGGTGTGCTTCCTTGGGACTTCAGGCTCCGGAAAATCCACTTTTTTGAACATGGTGGCCGGGCTGGAAAAGCCTACCCGGGGGGAAATATGGGTCGGCAATATTCCTATCCACAAGTTGAATGAATCCCAGGTGACGCTCTTTCGACAGAAGAACATCGGCTTTATTTTTCAGGCCTATCATCTGATCCCCAGCATGACGGCGCTTGAAAACGTCACCATACCCCTGACCTTTCGGGGCATGGATAAGTCCAAGCGTCTCCGGGCCGGCAAGTCCGCCCTGAAGTCCGTGGGACTGGAAGGTTATGAAAACCGCAAGCCCTCCCAGATGTCCGGCGGACAGCAGCAGCGGGTGGGCATCGCCCGGGCGCTGGTGGGTAATCCCAAGATCCTTTTTGCCGATGAACCTACGGGCAATCTGGATTCCAACACCACGAAGGAAGTGATGGAGATCATCGTGGATCAGGTGCGTCGTCACGGCATGACGTTGATCCTGGTGTCTCACGATCGAACCATCGCCGAATACGCAGATACGATCCTTACGATACAGGATGGAAATATAGTCAAACGGGAAGTCAGAGGGAGAGAAGATGAAAAAGCATAGTAAGAGCAGTATTAAAAGAATTGGTTTGATGCTGTCGGCGGCGCTGGTGGCAGTGGCGATGATGCCTGCGGCAGCTTTCGCGGCCGATTCCATCAGCATCAGCCATACGGCCGGATTCGACGCGGTGCAGGGAGACGGGATCTACATTGAAGTCGAGGCCAGAGTGCTGTCGGGCACCAGCGATTACAGTTTGACGTTGACTTCTTCCGATAGCGATATAACGGTCGTTTCCGGCTCCACCGGTATTTTTACCGGGGGGACGAATCAAACCGGTACGTTCGCGGTCAAGGTTGATAAAAGAGCTTCGGTAGGAGCGCACACTTTGAAAGTACGAGCAATCGCCGATGATGGATCTGCCACAGTTATTAATGAACAGAATATCACTTTGGATGTTTCACGCAACATGGACAGTTATTCCTCTTTGGGTGGTGCCGCCTTCGACGTGACCTATTCGGTGTCCGGGGGGAATACTCTGGCAGCGGGACAAACGCAAATACTGAAGCTCTCCTTGTTCAATCGGGGCAACACGGCCATCAAAAATGCCAGGATCAGCCTGACCCTGCCCGAAGGATTGTCCATCGCCAGCGGCGCGGCTACGATCAATGTCGGATATTTGTCTATCGGCAGTACATATGTGGCCGAGTATCCCATCGCCGCGGACAGTGATCTGGAAAGCAAGAGTTATCCTGTGGCGGTACGGATTTCAGGGTTGAACACTTCCAACAGCGAAGTCAGTCTGGAGGAAACGGTCTACGTCCCCGTGGCCGGAGTCGGGGGTTCGGGTAATCTGGACCTGGAGATCAGCGATGTCCAGGCGCCGGAATCCGTGTCGGCCGGCATCGATTTTTCCGTATCTTTCACCGTTCACAATCAAAGCGCCTACGATGCGGTCAACGTGAAAGCGGAGCTGAAGGTGCCCGAGGGCGTGATCAATAAAACGAAGAATGTCTTTCTGATCGACCGGATCGCACCGGGGGCTTCCCAGGGCTGCACCGTGACTCTGAACGCACGTCAGGGCGGAGAATACCAACTTTTTGAGATTTCGGCCGGCAGCGCAGACGGAACACAGACCGTGTCCCAATACGGCGGCACCATGATCCTGGGCGGCGGCGGCGGTACGAATCCGCAACTGATGGTTTCCGCCTACAGTTATGGCGGACAGCCGGTCCGGGCAGGAAATGCCTTCACCCTTTCACTGACACTGAACAACACCAGCTCAGGCACGGCTCTTCAAAACATCAAAGTCACTGTGACCAGCGATGACAGCGCATTTCTGCCCGTGGGCACAAGCAACGCTTTTTATGTGCCCTCCATCGCCGCAAACAGCGCCGTCACCCATCAGATGAGTTTGGCTGCAAAAAAAGACGCAGAGCAGAGGACGAGTACCATAACGGTGGCCATGAGCTACGAGGATACCGCCGGCAGTACGTATTCAGCCAGCGATATCATCTCTATTCCGGTGATTCAGGAGACCCGGCTGGTCATCGACGACATTTTGGATCCCGGTTACCTGACGGCGGATCAGATGGGCTATCTGAACGTGAACTACTACAACATGGGCAAGACCCAGCTTTCCAACCTCCGAGTGACGGCGGAAGGCGACTTTACGGTCGAGGGGTCGGCCACGATGTACGTGGGCAACATGGCTTCGGGCAAGAGCGACTATTACAGTATCAACTTTTTTCCCAACGGACCCGGGCCTCTGAACGGAAAGGTGACCTTTACCTTTGAAGACGCGGCGGGCGATGAGCAGATGATCGAAAAGCTTTTTACGTTCCAGGTGGGAGAAGCCATGGTGTGGGAAGAGGATCCCAATATGCCCTTGCCCGAAGACATGCCCTCGGGCGGCATGAGCGCCTGGAAGGCCGCTGCGATCCTGCTGGCCGCTTCCGCAGCCGTGCTGGGCGCTGTGAAATACCGGAAGAGAAGAAAACTGATCCGGGACGAGGAGTTTGATCTGAATGAATAACAGAGACATCATTGAACTATGCGCAGGAAATCTTCTGCGTCGGCGAACCCGGACCATTCTGGCCGTGATCGGCGTCGTGGTGGGCACTTGTGCCATCGTGGTGATGCTGTCCATCGGCTTCGGTCTCAGCGCAAATTATCAGGAACAGATCGAATCCTACGGCAACCTGCATACGGTCCAGGTCTACGGGTACGGCCGGGGCATGGATTCCAGCGGGAAAACAACGGAGCTGGATGACAAGACCATCGCTTCGATGGAAGGGATCCCCGGTGTGTCAGCCGTGACGCCGGTGATCGAACAGTACCTGACGCTGGCCATCGGTCGAATGGTCTGCAGCACCTCTATGTACGGGATCCGCCCGGAAAGTATGGAAACCTTCGGCTTTGAAGTGGCCGAAGGACGACTTTTGGAGGCAGGGGACAAGTACGCCGTGGTCTTCGGGCGCAACGTGGCCAGTTGGTTTTACAATCCCAGGCAGCAGCAGGGTTCCGGCTGGGGCGGCGGAGAACCCACGGTGGACGTGATCACCAGCGATCTGATCCTCACCGGCGACTGGAGCTACGGCACGCCCCAGGAAGGCGAAGGGGATATCCACTACGAGACGTACAAGGGTCAGGGCGTCGGCCTGCTGGCCGCGGAAAATGACGAATCCTCCTACCGGGCCTACATGAGCCTGGATGCGTTGAAGGAAATCCAGACGGAGATCCGCAAGGCCAACGGCGAAGTGATCAACGGCGGCAAGACCGTCTATCAGCAGGCATTGGTCTATGTGGATGACATCAACGATGTGGGTGGTGTATGCGACGTGATCCGGGATGAGATGGGCTTCGAGACCTACAGCCTCAACGACTGGCTGGAAAGCATGAAGGAAACGGCCGCCATGATCCAGGGCATTCTGGGCGGCATCGGCGCCATTTCCCTTCTGGTGGCTGCGCTGGGCATTGCCAACACCATGATCATGTCCATTTATGAACGGACCCGGGAGATCGGCGTCATGAAGGTGATCGGCGCCAATTTACGGGACATCCGAAAGATGTTCCTTCTGGAAGCCGGCATGATCGGTTTTCTCGGAGGACTGGCCGGGCTGGGCTTCAGTTATATCATCTCTTTAATGCTGAACACTGTATTGCTGCCTTTTATGCAGGGCTTTTTGGGATCCATGGGGAGCAGCGGATCCGTGGTGTCTGTGATTCCTTATTGGGTCAGCGGCAGCGCCCTCCTTTTCGCTACATTCATCGGTTTGGCGTCCGGGTATTATCCGGCCAAGCGGGCTATGAACCTGTCTGCGTTGGAAGGGCTCAAAAATGAATAGTTTCGCTTGACATTTCAAGCACTCTGGAATAATATAACCTTTGCGCTGCAGCAACAGCGCAAGTTTTCCAAAGGCACAGGCAGTTCTGCTGCCGCGGCCGAGCAGTTACAGTTTGCAGTGCTGAAACCGATGAGCGGCACTCATCAGAGTAGGCGCCGAACAAGATGGAAACCCCATCCCAGTAGGCAAGGAGGTCCAAATGTCATCTTACATTGCAAAACCTTCCGAGATCGAAAGAAAATGGTACGTGCTGGACGCAGAGGGAAAAACTCTGGGGCGTCTGGCCACGGAAGCCGCATCGATCCTTCGCGGAAAGAAAAAACCCACGTACACTCCGTTTCTGGATACCGGCGATTATGTGATCGTGATCAACGCCGAACTCATTCATGTAACGGGCAAGAAGAGAAAAGAAAAGATCTACAAGCACCACACCGGCTATCCGGGCGGTCTTCGGGAGATCACCTTCGAGAAGTTGCAGGCAAAGAAACCCGACGAAATTATCCGTCACGCTGTCAAGGGCATGATGCCCAAAGGGCCCCTTGGCAGACAGATGTATAAGAAACTGAAGGTTTATGCAGGTCCGGAACACAAGCACGAAGCGCAAAAACCGGAAATCTGGAATTTCTAAGCGAAGGGAGAAACTGAAATGGCTAAAATGCAATACTGCGGAACAGGCAGAAGAAAATCTTCCGTTGCCAGAGTACGACTGATTCCCGGCAAAGGAAGCATCACCATCAACAAAAAAGATCTGAACGACTATTTCGGCATGGAAATCCTGAAGCGCGAAGTCAGAAGGCCCTTGGGTCTTGTAGGCGCCGAAGCGAAATTCGACGTGGTTGCCACCGTCCACGGCGGGGGATTCACAGGACAGGCCGGCGCGCTGCGTCACGGCATTTCCAGAGCGCTTTGCGAAGCGGATCCCGAAAACCGCGGCGCCCTTAAAGCGGCCGGTTTCCTCACCCGCGACCCCAGAATGACAGAGCGGAAGAAGTACGGCTTAAAGAAGGCCAGAAAAGCTTCCCAGTTCAGCAAGAGATAATCCTGCAGATCCATATACAGATGCAAATATCCCGCAGCTCGCTGCGGGATTTGTATTGACAGTGAGGAGACGTTCGAGATATAATCTATCCATAATTTAAGTGTTTTTTGTGACTGACGGATCAGTGGTTACCACAAGGGAGCAAAAAACAGAAAACAAATGCCGACCGTCTGGGCAGTCCTGTGTGGCAATCCTTGTGATGCCAAAGGACTGTCCTTTTATTTATTGGCGAAGAGAGGGTGCATAATGAAAAAAATCGCAGTGATCATGGGGAGTACCAGCGATCTGCCCGTGGTGGAGAAGACGTTGGCGGTGCTCAGAGCTTACGACGTTCCCTTCAGTGTGCGGGTGCTTTCGGCCCACCGGTCGCCCCGGGCGGCCCAGGCCTTCGCAGAGTCAGCCAGAGGAGAAGGCTACGGCGTTTTGATCGCCGCCGCCGGAAAAGCCGCCCATCTGGCCGGCGCGCTGGCCGCCAACACCACCCTGCCCGTGATTGGGCTTCCCGTCAAGTCTTCCGAATTGGATGGACTTGACGCTTTGTTTTCCACAGTGCAAATGCCGTCGGGCATTCCGGTGGCCACGGTGGCCATCAACGGAGGGGCCAATGCAGCTCTGCTGGCTGTCCAAATCCTTGCCGTGGAGGACGGGGTGTTGGCCAAACGCCTGGATGAGGCCAGAGTCTCTGCCGCAGAGGAAGTCGCAGAGAAAGACAAAGCAATCGCTCAGCAGTATAGCAAGTGAGAGGACAAAAAAGGAGGCTGTTATGGAAAAGAGAGAGCAGATTTACGAAGGCAAGGCGAAAAAAGTCTATGCCACGGAGGACCCGAACTATTGCATCGTATCCTACAAGGATGATGCAACGGCATTCAACGGGTTAAAAAAAGGAACGATCCTCGGCAAAGGAGCCATCAACAACCGAGTGACCAATCATCTGATGCGCTTGATCGAACAAAGCGGAGTCCCGACCCATTACGTTCAGGAACTCAACGATCGGGAGACTGTCGTCAAGAGGGTGCGGATCATCCCGCTGGAAGTGATCGTCCGCAATCTCGCCGCAGGTTCCATGGCGAAAAGGCTGGGCCTGGAGGAAGGTCTGGAACTGAAAAAACCCGTGCTGGAATTTTCTTATAAAAAAGACGAGTTGGGCGATCCCATGGTGAATGACGATCACATCCTGGCTTTGGCGTATGCCACGGAAGAGGATCTTAAGATCATCAAGGACTATGCGCAGCAGGTCAACAGGATCCTGTCGGATTATCTGGCGGAAGCCGGCATCCGGTTGGTGGATTTTAAGCTGGAGTTCGGGAAAACGGCGGACGGGACCATCGTTCTGGCCGATGAGATCTCTCCGGACACCTGTCGGTTCTGGGACAGCAAGACGAACGAAAAACTCGATAAAGATCGTTTCAGGAGAGATCTTGGGCAGGTGGAGGACGCGTATCAGGAGATCCTTCGCCGTCTGCTCGGCGCATAGCGGAAGAATCATTCGGGAGAATAGACATGTTCAATGAAATACATGAAGAATGCGGCGTATTCGGTGTTTACAGTCCGATTGCCAACGGCGTGGCGGATCTGGCGTATCTGGGGCTTTTCGCTTTGCAGCACAGGGGGCAGGAAAGCTGCGGGATCACCGTCAACGATGACGGGGTCTTCCGGACACATAAAGATCTGGGACTGGTGGAAGACGTTTTTTCCAAGGGTGAACTGGAACGGCTGGGTCAGGGCAGCATGGCGGTGGGACACACCCGCTACGGCACGACCGGCGGCAACGATCGGGCCAACTGTCAGCCTATCGTCGTAAACCACACCAAGGGACGCATGGCCATTGCCCACAACGGTAATCTGGTGAACACCTTCGAGCTTCGGACGGAACTGGAAGACTCCGGATCGATTTTCCACGGTTCCAGCGATACGGAAGTCATTTCCCATGTGATCACAAGAGAACGCATGAAATGCAACTCTATCGAAGAGGCGGTGAACCGATCCATGGACCGGCTCAAGGGCGCCTACTCCCTGGTGGTGATGTCTCCGGCCAAAATGGTGGCGGTCCGGGATGAATATGGATTTCGTCCCTTATGCTATGGGCAGACGGAAGACGGAACGTACATCGTAGCCTCCGAAAGCTGCGCCCTGGATGCCGTAGGCGCCACTATGGTGCGGGACATCCTTCCCGGAGAGATCGTAGTTTTCCAGAAGGACGGTGTCCGGTCCATCAAGGATCACTGCGGAAAGAAACCCAGCCGGTTCTGCGTATTTGAGCTGATCTACTTTGCTCGTCCCGACTCGGTGATCTCCGGCTGCTCGGTTCACGAAGCCCGACTGCGGGCCGGCGCTTGTTTGGCCTTGACGCATCCGGTGGATGCTGATGTGGTGATCGGCGTACCGGATTCGGGCCTGGATGCGGCCTTGGGCTATTCAAAGCAGTCCGGGATTCCTTACGGGGTCGGTTTCATCAAAAATCGGTACATTGCCAGAACGTTCATTTCTCCGGGACAAAAATCCCGGGAAGCAAAGGTGCGGATCAAGTTGAATCCTCTGGCAAAGACCGTACGAGGCAAACGGGTGGTGCTGATCGACGATTCCATCGTGCGCGGCACCACCAGCGCCCGCATCGTGGGCTTGCTCCGAGATGCGGGGGCTACGGAAATTCATTTCCGTTCGTCTGCCCCGCCGTTTCTCAACCCCTGCTATTACGGCACCGACATCGATTCCCGGGAGCATTTGATCGCATGCAATCACAGCATAGAGGAGATCCGTGCCATGATCGGCGCCGATTCGCTGGGCTACCTGGATCCGGCGGATCTGCCCAAGCTGTCGGGGGACAGCGCCGTAGGCAGCTGCTGTTCTGCCTGTTTTACAGGGGAATATCCCACGGAGATCCCCGCGCATCACAGCAAAATGCGCTTTGAGGGCAAGATTTCGGAGAATAAGCAGAAAAAAAAGGACGGAGCAACCGATGAACAAGAGTCAGAGTGACAGTTATAAAAAAGCCGGCGTGGATATCACGGAAGGATATCGGGCTGTGGAGCTGATGAAGAAGCACGTAGCCAGGACCATGATCCCCGGCGCCGATGAAGGCCTGGGCGGCTTTGGCGGTCTGTTCGCGCCCGATCTGAAGGGCATTTCTGCGCCGATCCTGGTCAGCGGCACCGACGGTGTGGGAACGAAGCTGAAGCTTGCGTTCCTGATGGATCGCCACGACACCGTGGGCATCGACTGTGTGGCCATGTGTGTCAATGACGTCATATGCTGCGGCGCCAGACCGCTCTTCTTTTTGGACTATATTGCTCTGGGGCGGAATGTGGCGGAAAAAGTGGCGGAGATCGTGGGCGGCATCGCCGATGGCTGCGTGCAAGCCGGTTGCGCCCTGATCGGCGGCGAGACGGCGGAAATGCCCGGATTCTATCAGGACGGGGAATACGATCTGGCAGGTTTTTCCGTTGGATTGGTGGACAGGAGCCGTATTCTGGACAAAGAGCGGGTGCGGCCCGGCGATGTGATCCTGGGCCTTCCGTCTTCCGGGATCCACTCCAACGGGTATTCTCTGGTGCGCAAAATTCTGGATGTGGAACATGCAGACCTGAACGCCCCGCTGGAAGCTTTGGACGGGCGTGCTTTGGGTGACGTACTGCTGGAACCTACGCGCATTTATGTGCGACCGGTGCTGGAACTGCTCTCTCGTGTCAGCGTACGGTCCCTGGCCCACATCACCGGAGGCGGATTTTATGAGAATATTCCCCGGAGCCTCCCGGCGGGCACAGCCGTCAGGATCCAACGATCTTCCTTGGATATCCATCCGATATTCGAGCTGATCCGCCGGACCGGAAATATCCCGGAGCGGGATATGTTCAACACCTTCAACATGGGCGTGGGCATGACGGCCATCGTGGCTGCGGAAGACGCAGAAGAAGCCCTGCGTGTGCTGGCAAAGGAGGGACTGACGGCCCGGGCGATCGGGGAAGTGATCTCCGGAGAAAAGGAAGTGGTCTTTTGCTGAACCCACAGATGCCTATACGCATTGCCGTATTGATTTCCGGCGGAGGAACGAACCTTCAGGCCTTGTTGGATGCCCAGTCTGCCGGCGCGCTGTCCAGCGGACGCGTCGAGTTGGTGGTATCAGACAGAGAAGGCGCCTACGGGTTGGAGCGTGCCGAGAAGAGCGGCTGCGAAGCTGTGGTCGTGAGACGCAGAGGAGTGGAGCAAGCCGTTTTTGAAGAGGAACTTCACAGTGTTCTGGACCGGGCACAGATCGATCTGGTGATTTTGGCGGGATTTCTGTGCATCCTGAGCCCGGATTTTGTTAAAAAGTATCCGGACAGAATCCTCAATGTGCACCCTGCGCTGATCCCTTCTTTCTGCGGAGAAGGGTATTACGGCCTGCGGGTCCACGAGGCGGCTCTGGCCTATGGCGTCAAGGTGACCGGCGCCACAGTACACCTTGTAAACGAAATTCCGGACGGAGGGCGAATCCTGCTGCAGAAAGCGGTGGAGGTTCGAGAGGATGATACCCCTCAAACGCTGCAGCGGCGGGTCATGGAAGAAGCGGAATGGATCCTGTTGCCCCGGGCGGCGGAAATGATGGCAGCACAGCTGCTGAAAGAGAAACGGAGCAAAGCCCATGATGAACCGATTTGAGAAACGATCTCTGCCTGCCTTGCTGGCCGGCAATCCCTATCCGGGAAGAGGCCTTGCCATGGGGTGCGCGCCGAATGGACAAAATGCGGTTTTTGTCTATTTTATCATGGGCCGCAGCGCCAACAGCCGGAATCGCGTCTTTGAAGAAAAGGAACAGGATTTGTTCACCCGGCCTTTCGATCCGTCGAAGGTGGAGGATCCTGCCCTGATCATCTATGCGCCGCTCCGGGCGTTGGTCCTGCCCGATCGGTACAGTCTCATCCTGACCAACGGAGATCAGACTGACACGATCTTCCATGCGCTGCGACAGGGAGGATCCTTTGAACAAGCTTTAGAAACCCGGTGCTTTGAACCCGACGGGCCCAACTTTACGCCCAGGATCAGCGGTCTGGCGGAATGGACGAACGGCGGGGAGAAAAGCTACCGCCTGAGCATCCTTAAAAGCGCGGATCCGGAGGGAACGGGCTGCCTGCGTCAGACGTTTTCCTATCCGATGCTGCCGGGGACCGGTCATTTCATTTCCACGTATGTGACGGACGGCGCGCCGCTTCCTTCCTTCGAAGGCGAACCGGTGCGCATCGATATTCCCGGAGATGCGGAAGGCTTTGCCCGGGATCTGTGGGAGAGTCTGGACCCGGATAATAAGATTTCCCTGTATGTGCGCAGCGTAGATTTTGCCACAAGAAAGACGCAAAACGTAATGATCAATCGACACGGGCGATAAAGAGGAGAAAGCAATGAAAGAACTGGAACTGAAATACGGCTGCAACCCCAATCAGAAGCCTGCCCACGTGTTTATGGACAACGGCGAAGCGCTACCCTTTGAAGTCCTGTCGGGCCGGCCTGGATACATCAACCTTCTGGATGCCCTGAACAGCTGGCAGCTTGTGAAGGAGCTGAGTGAAGTGTTGGAGTTGCCTGCCGCCACGTCCTTCAAACACGTGAGTCCTACCTCCGCCGCTGTGGGAATCCCGTTGCCGGAAGGATTGCTTCGGGCGGTTTTTGCCGACGGCATATCCGGCGTGGACAGCTCGCCGCTGGCCTGTGCCTATGCCCGGGCCAGGGGCACGGACCGGATGTCTTCCTTCGGGGATTTTATTGCGCTGAGCCACCCCTGCGACATCGCCACAGCTCGACTGATCTTGCCGGAGGTGTCCGACGGCATCATTGCGCCCGGATATGAACCGGAGGCTTTGGAGCTTTTGAAAACAAAGCGAAAGGGGAATTATACGATTTTGCGGATGGATCCGTCCTATGTGCCTGTAATGGAAGAGAGCAAGCAGGTCTTCGGCGTCACGTTCCGCCAGCGGCGGAACGATTGCCGGATCGACCGGGATATTCTGAACGATGTGGTCACGGAGAACAAACAGCTGCCGGCGGAGGCCCTGCGAGATCTGATCGTTGCCCTGATCACGCTCAAATACACCCAGTCCAATTCCGTTTGTTTTGCCAAAGACGGCCAGGCCATCGGCGTGGGAGCGGGACAGCAGTCCCGGATCCACTGCACCCGGCTGGCGGCCGGCAAAGCGGATCTTTGGCATCTGCGGCAGCACGATAAGGTGCTGGCGTTGCCGTTTCTTGAGGGGATCGGCCGCCCGGTGCGGGATAATGCGATCGACGTGTATTTATCGGACAACAGCGATGAAATCCTGAGTGAAGGCGCCTGGCAGAACGTGTTTTCTCTCCGACCGGAGCCATTGACAGCAAGCGAAAAGAGATCGTATCTGGACGGAGTCCGGGGTGTGGCGCTGGGCAGCGACGCATTCTTCCCCTTCGAAGACAATATTCGTCGCGCCGCGGCCAGCGGGGTGTCCTATATTGCCCAGCCCGGCGGGTCCATCCGGGATCCCCAGGTGATCGAGGCCTGCAACGTGCTTGGCATGGGCATGTGCTTTACGGGGCTGCGGCTGTTTCACCATTAACGAAAGGCGAAAGGAATCGAGATGAAGATCATGGTCATCGGCGGAGGCGGGCGGGAACACACGTTGATCCGCAAAATCAAGGAAAACCCTGACGTAGAAAAAATATATGCCCTGCCGGGCAACGGCGGGATCGCAGCGGATGCTGAATGCGTACCCATCGGCGCGAAAGACATCGAGGCGATCACGACATTCGCCCGAAGCCACGGCGTGGATTTCGCCGTGGTGGCGCCCGACGATCCTCTGGTCCTGGGCGCCGTGGATGCCCTGGAAGCTATGGGCATCCCCTGCTTCGGGCCCACCGCCGGGGCGGCAGAGATCGAGGGCAGCAAGGTGTTCTCTAAAATGCTCATGGAAAAATACAATATCCCCACCGCATCCAGCCGGATCTTCGGCGATGCCAAAGAAGCCCGGGAATATCTGCGGACATCGGAATATCCCATCGTCATCAAGGCGGACGGACTGGCCCTGGGCAAGGGGGTCTTTATCGCGGAAAGCCGTCAGGACGCCATGGAAGCCATCGTCGCGATCATGGAGGAAAAAGTATTCGGGGACAGCGGCAACCGGGTGGTGATCGAAGAATACCTGACCGGTCCGGAGGTATCGGTGCTGGCCTTTACCGATGGGAAAACCATGCTTCCCATGGTGTCGTCCATGGACCACAAAAGAGCCCAGACCGGAGATCTGGGACCTAATACCGGAGGGATGGGCGCCATCGCACCCAATCCATTCTACACGCAGGAAATCGCCGACCGGTGCATGGAAGAGATTTTTCTCCCCACGATGGAAGCGATGAACAGCGAAGGCCGCCCATTTCGGGGGTGCCTCTACTTTGGATTGATGCTCACGGACAACGGTCCCAAGGTGATCGAATACAACTGCCGTTTCGGAGACCCGGAAACCCAGGTCGTGCTGCCGCTTTTGGAAAGCGATCTTCTGAGCATCATGATCCACGTTTCCGGAGGAACGCTGGCAGAGGCCGATGTGCGCTTTTCGAAAGGGAACTCCTGCTGTGTGATCATGGCCTCCGCCGGCTATCCCATCAAATACGACACCGGATTTGAAATCGCCATACCCGCCGGACTCCCTGCGCAGATCTTCGCCGCAGGCGTCCGGGCGGAGAATGGAAAACTGTTGACGGCCGGCGGTCGAGTGCTGGGCGTGACAGCTACAGGCGAGGATCTTGTCCAGGCCGTTTCCCGGGCTTACGAAGCGGTGGCACAGATTCGATTTGAAAATGCATACTACCGGACTGATATCGGAAAAAAGGCGCTGGCCGGAGGAGAACAGTGATGGTTTATCGAATTTACGTGGAAAAAAAGAAAGAGTTTGCACTGGAGGCTTCCGGTTTTCTGTCGGAGATCCGCGAATTTCTGGGAATCAAAGGACTTCGTGATGTCCGTATGTTGAACCGCTACGACGTGGAGCACATCGACGCGACGCTGTTGGAACGCTGTAAGACCGCAGTTTTTTCCGAGCCGCCTGTGGACACGGTCACCGAGGACCTCCCGAAGGACGCCGATGCGGTCTTTGCCGTGGAATTTCTTCCCGGTCAATTCGACCAGCGGGCGGATTCGGCGGCTCAGTGCATCCAAATCCTGTCCTGCGAAGAGCGCCCTACGGTCCGTCACGCCAGAGTCTGGCTGCTTTACGGGGATCTTTCGCCGGAAGATCTGCAGCGGATCAAGGCGCATGTGATCAATCCGGTGGAATCCCGGGAAGCCTCCCTGGAGCCCTGCGACACCCTGGAGCGGGTTTACGAGGCGCCTGCCCCCGTGGCCATCCTGGAAGGCTTTTGCGCGCTGGAAGAGGAGGGCATGGAGCAGTTTCTCCAGTCCTATGGACTGGCCATGGACCTGGAGGATCTTCGGATGTGCCGGGATTACTTCCGAAAGGAAAGCAGAGATCCCAGTCTTACGGAAGTCCGGGTGCTGGACACCTACTGGTCGGACCACTGCCGGCACACTACGTTCCATACGGCCATCGATCAAGCGGAATTTGGGGATCCGGAAGCCCAGGCGACCTATGAAGAATATTTGGCGCTGCGTCGGGAATTGGGGCGAACCGGCCCGGTGACGCTCATGGATCTGGCCACGGTCAACGCAAAGTATCTGAAAAGCAAGGGGATGCTGGACAGGCTGGACGAATCGGAAGAGGTGAACGCCTGTACGGTGAAGATCGATGTGGATGTGGACGGAAAAAAAGAAGACTGGCTTCTCTTTTTCAAAAATGAGACCCACAATCACCCTACGGAAATCGAACCCTTCGGCGGCGCTGCGACTTGTATCGGCGGAGCCATTCGAGATCCGCTGTCAGGCAGAGCCTACGTCTATGGAGCTATGCGGCTCAGCGGCGCCGGCGATCCGCTCCGGCCTGTGGAGGCCACGATCCGTGGGAAACTGCCCCAGCGCAAGCTGGTGCGGACGGCAGCCGCCGGCCACAGTTCTTACGGGAACCAGATCGGCGTCCCTGCGGGACGGGTGGACGAATGGTATCATCCGGGCTTTGTGGCCAAACGGCTGGAAGCCGGCGCCGTGATCGGCGCCGCGCCGGCGGCAAATGTGGTCCGCAAAGACCCGCAGCCCGGCGACGTGGTGTTGCTGGTGGGCGGAAGGACCGGCCGGGACGGTTGCGGCGGGGCTACGGGCTCTTCCAAATCCCACTCTGTCGAATCGCTGGAAACCTGCGGCGCCGAAGTCCAGCGGGGTAATGCTCCGGAAGAAAGGAAGATCCAGCGTCTGTTCCTCAACAGAGAAGCTGCGCGATTGATCAAGCGCTGCAATGATTTCGGTGCCGGCGGCGTATCGGTGGCCGTAGGAGAACTGGCCGACGGATTGTCTGTGGATCTGAATGCCGTCCCCAAAAAATATGAAGGCTTGGACGGCACAGAGCTGGCCATCAGCGAGTCCCAGGAGAGGATGGCCGTGGTTGTAGATCCGGCGGATCAGGAGCAATTCTGCCGTCTGGCGGCAGAGGAAAACCTGGAAGTGACGCCCATTGCCCGGGTCACCGAGGAGGCCCGTCTGGTGATGTTCTGGAACGGTCGCAGGATCGTGGACATCGATCGCGGTTTTCTGAATACCAACGGCGCGCCAAAGAAGGCGGAAGCCCGGGTGGAAGCGCCGGCGTCGTACGGGAAGGACGTGAACGATGATTTCGTCGGCAGTTTCAGGGCTCTGGTCCGGGATCTGAATGTATGCTCGAAAAAAGGGATGGTGGAACTTTTTGACGCTTCCGTTGGCGCCGGAATGGTCCTGGCGCCCCTGGGCGGCATCTCCAAGCGCACGCCGACCCAGGCCATGGTCCAAAAGGTTTTCGACCCTCTGCGGGACGTTCAGACCTGCTCGCTGATGGCTTGGGGCTATAATCCGTATATCTCTGAAAGGAATCCCTATCACGGCGCTTATCTGGCCGTGGTGGAGTCGGTGGCCAAACTGATCGCCGCAGGCGCGGATTTCAAAGAAATCTATTTGTCTTTCCAGGAATACTTCGAGAAATTGGAGAAAGAGCCGTCCCGGTGGGGCAAGCCGCTGGCATCTTTGCTGGGCGCCTTCCGAGCGCAGAAGGATCTGGATCTGGCCGCCATCGGCGGCAAGGATTCCATGAGCGGGACTTTCGAAGATATTCATGTGCCGCCTTCGCTGATCTCTTTTGCCGTTACCACAGAATCCCTGGACCGGATCCTGTCTCCTGAATTCAAAGAGGCCGGCAGAGAGGTCTATTGGATCCGCCCGCAGCTCAACGCGGAAGGGCTGCCGACTGCAGGTTCACTGAAAAAGATCTTTGCCGCGATCTCGGAATGGGGCCGTCAGGGGATCCTGAGCGCTGCGGCGACTCCGGGCTACGGCGGCGCGGCCGAAGCCGTGTATAAAATGGCCCTGGGGAATCGGTTGGGCTTTGCCTTTGAACCGGAATGTCCCGTTGCGGAATTGTTCGGCTACAGCTACGGTTCCTTCGTCTTGGAAACACATCGGCCTCCCGAAGCAGTACCGGAAGGTGTGCGTTGCACGAAGCTGGGCCGCACGCTGTCCGAGCCCACACTGATTCGGGGCAAGGAGAAGCTTTCCGTGGAGGAGCTGGCAGCTTCTTCGGAGGAAGTACTGGAAGGCATCTTTCCCTGCAAATATACTTCGGAACAGCCCAAAGCCTCTGTGGAAACCTATGCATTCAGAGCGAGCGGTCGTGTAAAGCCCTCTGCGCGCGTTGCCCGGCCCAAGGTGCTGATCCCGGCATTTCCCGGCACCAACAGCGAATATGATTCGGCCAAAGCCATGGCCGCGGCCGGCGCGGATCCCCAAATCGCGGTGATCCGAAATCTGACCGCCTCCGATGTCCAGGAATCCGCGCTGCAGTTCGCCCGGCAGCTGAAGCAGGCAAATATGGTCTTTATTCCCGGAGGCTTTTCCGGCGGAGACGAGCCTGACGGCTCCGGAAAATTCATCACCGCTTTTTTCCGCCATCCGGCAGTGCAGGAGGAAACGGAGCGGCTGCTGGAAGAGCGGGACGGCCTTATGATCGGTATCTGCAACGGATTTCAGGCGCTGATCAAGCTGGGGCTGCTTCCCTGGGGAAAGATTCTGCCGATCACAGAGGAATCGCCGACCGTCACGTTCAATGCCATCGGTCGCCACAAAGCGGATATCGTACGCACCCGGATCGCCTCGGACAAAAGCCCCTGGCTGGCCGGAACCAGCGTGGGAGAGATCTACAGCGTACCCATATCCCACGGAGAGGGACGTTTTGTCTGCAGTCCCGAGCTGATGCGGCAACTGGCGGAGAACGGTCAGATCGCAGCCCAGTACGTGGACGAAAGCGGAGCGCCTACCATGGCGTTGCCTTTCAATCCCAACGGGTCGGCTTATGCCGTGGAGGCGGTCACATCACCCGACGGCAGGGTGCTGGGTAAAATGGGGCACTTCGAACGCAGCGGCAACGGCGTGTTCATCAACGTGCCGGGCCGTTACGACATGAAGCTGTTCGAGTCGGCGGTGGCATATTTCAAATAAGGACTTCGCTTTTTCGGACATCCAAAAAGCGCTCCGGCCGATCGGGCCGGAGCGCTTTTGTTCTGAGCAGATGTTTAGAGTTTCTTCGTTTCTTTATTTGCAGGAGCTGTCGGCTCGGCCGCCGGTTTGGGCTTGGCCGGTTTTTTGATTTTAAGATTACCTTCGAATACGGCATCGTCGCTCATGATGAGCCTTGCAGCCTGCAGTTCCCCTTCGACTTTGCCCTCGCCGGCGATCTCTACAGTGCTTTTACACCGGATGCTGCCTTGCGCAACCCCTGCAACGATCAGGTTTTCGGTAGTGATATCTCCTGTATATTGAGCTTTTTCCGTGAATGTGACGTTGCTGGTGGATTTAATGTTTCCTTCTATGCTGCCGTGGATCAGCATTGGTTCATTCGACTGGAAATCGCCCTGAAACAATACGCCTTCTGCTAAAACGGTATTGGCTTTGTCCGGCTCTGTTTCGGGGCTTTTCTGAGTGACCGGCTCCGCGGGTTCCGCTTTCTTTTTGAGTATCATGTGGGTGGTTCCTTTCTGGTGAAATAACGTTTAGAGAGATAATTCTCCAAGCTTTTCCTCTATCCGGATCTTACGGTCTTCCAAAAGAAGAATTTCGCTGTACTTATCATACAACAAACTGCCGAAATTTGAAATGAATTTTGCACTTTTCGGATCGGTCGTCAGTTCCGTAATGGCCAGAAGCATCTCTTGATCCGCACCGTAGACGGCTTCGATCATCTCCAGTGCAGACTCCAGTCCGGACGAAACGGCTTGCCCTTTGGCGCGAAGGGCGCCGGATAATTCGTTGAATCGGGCGCGCATGACATCAAAGGCCGCTTCCGGTGTATCGCCGCCTTCCATCAGGACGCTTTTCTTCAACGAGTGGAGCAGCGCTTCGACGGCCTTGAACCGGTCTTTTTTTTCTTTGGAAAGATTGTGGGCGGAAGCCGCGCTTTGCAGCGATTCCTGTTGATGCAGGATTTTTCTGTCCAGAGCCTTTGCGATATCCGAACCGTTTTCCGCTTCCTGGCGCACCTGTTTCAGGATCGGCAAGGCCAGATTCAGAATTTCCCGATCTTCCGCGATCATCCGGATTTCTTCCAATGTGCGGTCCAAAAGCATGTGGACTACTGCGATCCTTTCGTCGAACCGGGCTGTCTTCATCTGACGGATCAGATCTTCGTTCAAATCCTCTCTTTTGAATTCCCGGTCGGCATACAGCTTGCGGTATTTATTGAACAATTCATAATAGAGCGTAAACGCCCGGGCAACCCTCTCGTTCCGGATATACTGGCCCACCAGTTTGTCTTCCACCGGCAATTGCTCTTCTTCCATCAGATACAGGATCTGGGACAGGTCTTCCCAGCCTCTGGCCGTTACGTAGGATTTTTCCCCGGCGTCGATCTCCACGCTGTAGAAGTCTTCCCGATTGGCGTCCAGATAGCCGGTGACAGACCGATGTATGTGATTGGCCGAAGCGTAGTGCCGCCAGGCGTCGTAATCTGAATCCACTTCGATCACCTTGAGCCGGTCCAGCGTGACGATATCCAGGTTTCTGGCGGAGCGATTGTATTCCGGCGGGTTTCCTGCGGTAACTACGACCCAGCCGTCCGGCACCTTGTGTTCGCCAAAACGCTTATACTGCAGAAACTGGAGCATGGAGGGCATCAGCGTTTCCGAGATACAGTTGATTTCGTCCAGAAACAAGATCCCTTCCCGGATGCCGCTTTCCTCGATGGTCTGATGGATGGATCCGATGATTTCGCTCATGGAATATCGGCAGACTGTGTACTCCCGGTTGTCGAAGGTTTTCTTCTCGAGAATGGGCAATCCCAGAGCGCTCTGGCGCGTGTGGTGCGTCATGGAGTATGACACGATGGCAATACCCATTTCCTGGGCGATCTGTTCCATGATGGCACTTTTGCCGATGCCTGGCGGTCCGATCAGAAAGATAGGTCTCTGACTGGCCACGGGGATCCGGTATTCTCCGTAATCGTCCTTTTTTAAGTAGATTTGAACCGTATTTCGGATTTGCTGTTTGACGTCGTTGATGAACATGGATGCACACTCCTGTATTTCGGTCTGTTAATCGAATTCCACTTTCGTTGCCCAGGCAGGGGCCTCGGACGCGTTATTGTTTCCTTTGACAAAGGCAAAGACGGCTTCGCAGGGCGGCGCCCAATCCGGGTATGTTCCGAATCCGTCAGTGAAGTAGATGAGTCCTCTCAGATTTCGAAGTACGCCCAGATGAATTTGATCTTCCACCCATTGAAACACCGGCCGAAAATCCGTATCGCCGAATCCTGTCAGCTTTTCATTTGCCAGGTAGTCTTCCATGTCCCGGTCTCCGGTGATCAGCCGGCAGGAGCGAATCCTGTCGTCTGCCTGGATCAGATAAAGACGGGTCTTTTGGGTAATGCTCCGGGCATTCTTGATTATATCATAAGTCCGGGTCAGAAAGGCGCGGATCGGTTCTCCTTTGCAGGAGCCCGAGGTGTCCAGGGCGATGACGAATTCCCGGATTTTTTCGTTCTCGCGGTATTCCAGAGGTTCTACCAGCGGCATGTTGCCGTAGAGTGACATGCCGTAGGTGTACAAGCCGAAATCGTATGCATCGGGATCTTCACGCAATTCTTCGTCGGTGACGGCGAAGCGCTTTAAAAAGGCGTCGTAGCGGTTTTTCTGATGCTGATTGCATTCCGGCATCTGTTGGATCAAGGCGACGGGCAGTGTTTCCAGGCTGCCACGTGTCTTTTCTATTTCCATGCGCAGGATCCGGCTCCATTCTTTCCGCAGCTCGGCCTGACGACTGCCTTTCCCTTCGGACTCCAGGTCATTCCGGTCTTCCTCGTCGATCCCCTGCCACAACCCGTGATCATCCCGGAAAAACCAGGCCGCCGGACCGGCAAGCTCCGAGGCGGCGATTCCGGCGTCCCGGTATCGCGCATAAAGAAATTCTGCAGTGAGCGCGGGCATTTCCTGCGCAAGACCCGAAAGCATGGAGGCTCTGCGCCCGGCTTCGGGTCCGGTATCCGCGGGAAGCGGCAGTTCCCTCAGAATGCCTTCCACCTCCAGGTCCGCACAGAAATTCCAAAGGCTTTCTTCTTTGCCGAAGGCCCGGAAAGGGTGTCCCAGCAGGCAGTGCAGCACCGTGTGCAGATAAGCTCGCTGAAGACTGCCGGCATCCTTTCGATAACAGCGGATGATCCGGACCGGATCAAAATAAAGGGTATCGCAGTCCGTGGCCATGCCGTTGGTCTGCGGGCGGCAAGTCAAAGTGAGGCGCCGGAATGCCATACTCAGGTATTTCAACGTTACAGTCAGTTCATCCCGGGCAAGTCCGAGGATGTCCAGAGCCACTTCACATTTCATGTCATCTTTGCGGATCGTCATGGGCCTTTCCTTCATTAAAGCGTAAGATCGTCGTAACGAGGCGTAGTCTGCTGCTGTCTGTTCCGGATGAGCCAGGCAATACAGCGGGCATCGCCTTTCCTGTTGACTGCGTCAAACAAGGCGTTTGCCTGTTCGCGCCGCAGGAGTTCCCGGGCAGAGAGCAATTCCAGCAACATCCATCGATGGTCGTCTTCCACAGATTCCACGCTCTCGACTGCGTGCCTTCCCAGCCACGACAGATAACGTTCTTCGGCGGCACGGGTCAAATCCCGGGGATACAGCAGCCGATACAGGGAGACTTTCGTTTTGTCTTCTTTTGAGACCATCGTCGGAAAGAGGTTGTCGTATGCCTCCAGGTTCAGTTGTCCGTCGGGAGACCACAGCTCCATCAGGGTGTCCAGATAGCTTCTTTGCTCGGCCCGTGAGGCCATCCATAGGATGTATTGCGTCTTTGCTGAATCGACAGCTCGAAAAGAGATAAAATGTCCTTTGAAGCGGATACTGTCCGCCCAGTGCCCCGATTTCTTGTCCGGATCGTACAGCGCCCGGCCCAGCATCGGCGCACGCAGTGTCTCTGCTGCCAGGAGACCTCTGCAGCCCCAGAACGCGCCTTCTCCCAGTCGAACCAATTCCCGGGGCAGGCGGACAACACCGTCTTCGCCCTTTGCTCCTTCTCCGCTGCCGAAGCTCCAGGAAAAAGCATAGTCGCCGATTTCCCGCAGAGCATCCGGAAACGCAGGCATGTGCAGAAGGCTGCAGTCCGCAAAGGCGAAGGCGCCGATGGACTGCAATCGGGGTCCCCAAAGGACCTCTTGCAGGGACGGGCAGGCAAAAAATGCTCGATTGCCGATGTGTTCCACACTGTCGGGAAAAACAACTGCCCGAAGGGAGGGGTTCCGCAGAAACGCTTCGTCAGCGATGTGCCGAATCCCTGCGGGAAGGACCAGGTGGGTTTCCCGGCCGGTATAGGTGATGAGGCGATCTTCTTCGATCACGTAATGTCCGCTGTGATCGCCGGTGCGGGCACAGGATGATCCTTTCATGGGCACCTCTTTGGGAGCAGTCAGTGCTGGAGTAGAAACAGAGCACTCGAAACCGAGTGCTCTGATGTTTGCATGATAACGGAACGCTCTTTCAAAGCTTTCGAACGCAAGGTTGCTTTCGCATCCCTACATATTGTCGAATACGCTTTCGTCGATGGTTCTTTCCGATGTGCTTTGGATCTCGCCGCGTACGGCAGCCCCGGTCTCCATACCCACTGTGAAGGATCGGATATTCCCGGCTACCAGGGATTCGCTGCGGAGGGTCACCACTTCTTCGATGATCAGGTTGCCCTTGCATTTCCCGTTGAAGTCGATATTCTGTCCGGACACATCGCCGATGATTACCGATTCGGTGTTCGCCTTGATATCTCCTTTGGCAAGAATATCTCCCTTGATCCGACCGCCCACCAGGATAATGTCCTGGCCGGACACGTTGCCTACAACGGTGCCGGTGATGCGTATATCGTTGTCAGACGAAAGATTTCCGTTGATCCTGCCGTCTAACACGATGCTGTTTTCCGCGCTGATCGAGCCGGTGATCTGAGTCGTGGGACTAATATAGGTTTCACTTTTTTGTGAAGCCGCGATGGATCTGTCGTCTTTCACTGGGGAATCCTCCTTCAATTGTTCAGCATGAATGTATCAATTTGTTTCAACACACAATCAATTTATCATTTCAAAGGGGTTAATGCAAGTATTTTAAGAGAAATGAGATGATCCGGGAGGTGCGCCGGAGGATAATAGTCGGAAGCCTGGCTGTTCAGATTTTTAGTTGTCATCTTTCCTAATAAATGGGATAATAAAATATGCTTGTGCAAAACAAGGGAGACTTATGAAATACGAATTCGGTTACGCGGTCTGTTCGCTGGCGTTCCTTACCGTCGTCGCAGTCCATTATTTTCAAAAGAAAAGTTACCCCAGTCTTCAGAATCACATTTACGGCAAGGTGATGCTCCTGGCGCTGGCGGACCTGGTCTTGGATATCGTCGGTTCCTGGACGATCATGCATGCCCAAATGCTGCCTCCCTGGATTAATTATGCCATCAATACGCCTTTTTATATCATCCAGACTATCATGCCGGTCGCGTTGTTCATGTACGTGCTGGCCGTTGCCGAAGAACTCCGCGCCCGGAAGCGTCTTTTGATGGGCGCAATACTGTTGCCTGCGGCGATCGGTGTGTTGGCGCTTCTGAGCAATTACGCAACACGCTGGATTTTTTATGCGGATCCGGGCCAGACTTATACAAGAGGACCTTATTTTTATTGGCTCTATGGAAGCGTTGCTTTTTATCTGATTCTAACGCTGCTGGCGCTGTTGCATTATCGAAAAAACTTCATTAAGGTGCAATTTACTACTATACTGCTGTTTTTGATCTTTGTGGCTGCAGGCGTGTATATACAATATCTGTTCCCGGAGTATCTGCTCAGCAGCATGGTGATCGCGCTGGCCATTACCATGATGTTCTTCGCCATGCAGATCCCCGAAGATATGCTGGATGCGGTGACCGGCGTTTTTAACCACGCGGCGTTGATGCGATACATCGACAGCGGTGTCCGGCACAGGAGAAAAATGCTGGGGTTTGCCGTGAGCATCGAAGGTTTGCTGCACCAAGGCCAGCATCTTTCTCTGAGCGCCATGAACGAGGCGGTGAAGCAAATGGCCGATTATCTGGAGCGGCTGTGTCCGAAGGGCTGGGTCTTTCGCATGAGCGCTTCGGTATACGTGATGCTTACGGAAGACGCAGCGTGTTACGAAAAAGCCGCTGAGGAACTCAAAGAGACCGAGCTGTTTCATTATGAAACTGCGGGATCCATCATGAGGCTTCCGCTGGCGGTATGCGCATTTTCCGAGGGTGGATTGGTCACCTCGTCTACGAATTTTACCCGGCTCGTGGAAACGGCCTTCCAGAAGGCGAAAGCTTTGGGTCAAAAGGGCCTGATTCAAATCGATCCGGAGACCATAGCCGATTTGAATCGTTACGCCGCCGTGGAATCGGCCATAACTAAAGCTCTGCGTCAGGATGACTTCGAGCTGCGCTTCCAGCCGATCTACTCGCTGGGAAAAGAACGGTTTGTTTCCGCGGAAGCTCTGATTCGTCTCAGCGACCCGGGTCTGGGAGACATCCCCGCCCAAGAGATCGTTTCCATTGCGGAAGCCAACGGGACCATTGTTCAAATCGACCGACAGGTATTGAGACGCGCCTGCCGGTTCATCCGGGAGCACGGACCCCTCGGACGATACGGTTTGGATATGATCACAGTGAACGTTTCCACCGTGGATCTGCTGCAGGATGATCTGTACGAGAGCATTATCAGCATCATTTTGGATGAAGGCATTCCTTTCGATGCCATTGGCTTGGAGATCACCGAAACGGTGTCTGCTGCTTTCAGCGATGACCTGATCGTACGGCTGCAGTCTTTCGCGCAGAAAGGCATCCGCCTGTTGCTGGACGATTTCGGCACCGGTTATTCCAATCTGTACAGAATCGCGAATCTGCCGCTCTACGCCGTCAAAATGGATCACAGCATGTTTTCCGCTTATGAATCCGGGACCCAGAGCGCGGTACTGTTCGAGGAGATGATCCATCTGTGCAAACAGCTGGGATTCCTGGTGATCGTGGAAGGGATCAACCGGCCTGCGCAGATCGATGAGCTCCGACGGCTGGGTGTAGACCGGATCCAGGGCTTTCATTACTCCAAACCGCTTCCGGCCCGAGAGTTTTTGGGGCTGTTTCAGTAGAAAGGTGCAACCTTGCTTGTAGTCCTCTTCGCTTTATGGCTGATATTCAACGGACGGGTGACGCCGGAGATCTTTGTCTTCGGGCTTCTTTTTGCGAGCCTGCTTCTGGGCTTTGCCTGCCGCTACATGGACTACAGTATCGAAAAAGAGCGCCGCGTCCTCTCTCTCTCCTTGCAAGTGGTTTTATATGTGGGCGCGCTGATCGCAGAGATCTGGAAAGCAAATCTGGCTACCATTCCCTATATTTTTGATAAAATACGAAAACCCGCGCCCCGGATCATTCGTTTCCGGACGGCACTACGCACGGAAACAGCCCGGGCGGTCCTGGCCAATTCCATTACTTTAACGCCCGGAACCATTACAGTTTCTCTGGATAAGGAAGTGTTTACGGTCCATTGCCTGGATGCATCGCTGGCCAAGGATATCGAAGCCTCCCGGCTGGTTCGGCGCCTTCGGCGGATGGAGGAGGTGAGCGGGCGATGACATTTGTCCACACAGGCCTGCAAAAGGCTTTTGAACTGATGCTTACCGGCGCGCTTTTCCTGCTTGCGATTCTGCTGTTATTTTGTATTCTGCGCACCATCCGGGGACCCCGGATCGCAGATCGGATCTTATCGGTCAACATGGGTGGCACCATGACGATCACCGCTATCACGATCATGGCGGTGCGCCTGAACGAAGCGTACTTGGTGGATATCAGCCTGCTCTACGCTATGATCAGTTTTCTGGCAGTCGTGATCCTGTCCCGGATCTATCGGGGCGTGTATCTGGCCCATAAGGACGCCGCCCGTCACGCGGAAGCGGATACTGCTTGCCGCAAAGAGAGGAGGGGGCCGGATGCTTCTTGAGATTCTGCAATTTGCAGCGGGAACTTTATTTTTCCTGTCCGGTCTGATCATCTTTGTGATAGAGATTTACGGAAATTACCGATTCACCTATGTGCTCAACCGGATGCATGCCGCATCCATCGGGGACAGTCTGGGCATCGTATTGTGTCTGATCGGACTGATGATTTTCAGTGGATTTACATTTGTGACACTAAAATTGGCGGCTGTGACGGTCTTTCTTTGGTTTTCCACACCGGTCTGCAGCCATTTGGTAGCCAAACTGGAAACCGAGACCAATGACGAACTGGAACGGGAATGCGAGGTGGATCGGGAATGCAGGGGTTGATCGCGATATTATTGGCGTTGCTCGTACTGGCTGCGCTTGCCGTTTCGGCGTCTCGGAAGCTGCTGCCGGCAGTCATTATTTTCATGTCTTACAGTTTGGTGATGTCCATGGTGTGGATGTTGCTGCAAGCGCCGGATCTGGCCATCACAGAAGCCGCCGTAGGCGCCGGCATCACTTCGGTCCTTCTCTTTATCGCTTTAAAGCGTATCGGTGAATTGGAGCGAGATCTGGAAGAATCCGAAGAAGAGATCCATTTATCCTCAGCGCGCGGCAAGCAGGAAGATCAGAGCGATGTATAAAGGAACCCGGATCCAAACATTATATAATCTTCTGAGTATCGTATTCACCATACTCTTGATCGGCATACTCCTTTACACCGTATCGGAATTGCCGGTCATGGGGGATGCGCTTCATCCGGCCAACAATGAAGTGGCTGCCCATTATCTGGTCCACGGCGCCCGGGAGACGGGTGCGCTCAACGCAGTGACTGCCATGATCCTGGATTACCGCGCTTTTGATACGCTTGGCGAGCTGTGCGTACTCTTCGTGTCGGCTTGTTCGGTCTATATATTGTTGCGTGTGGATGCCGGTCGAAAAGAAGAAGAGGTGGAAGCCCTCGATCGGCGCTACGAACCCTGGAACGACGCGATACTGAGCAAGGCATTCTTATTCCTGGTGCCGGCTGTATTTCTCTTCGGGATCTATATTACCCTTACAGGACACCTTTCGCCCGGCGGCGGCTTTTCCGGCGGCGCCATTATCGGAGCAGGTCTGCTGCTGTATCTGAATGCTTTCGGACTGGAAAAAACGGAGCGTTTTATGAATCGGATCCGGTACAGACGACTGAATTGCGGCGCGCTGGGTTTCTATTTCCTGGCGAAAGGGTATTCGTTTTTTGTGGGGGCGAATGACATCAAAAGCGTGATTTCCGTCTCGGATCAGGGGAATATCCTGTCTGCAGGACTCATCATGCCGCTGAATGTCTGCGTTGCCATCGTTGTATCCACCACGGTCTATGCCGTGTATCTGATGTTCCGGAAGGGAGGATTCAATATATGAACAATTATATTGTAACGAATCTTCCCGAGGTGGCGGCCATCATATTGTTCGGCATCGGTTTTTCAAACCTGCTGCTGGCCAGGAATCTGATTAAAAAAATCATCGGTCTGAATATCATGGATACCGCGATTTATTTATTCTTGGCGGCAAAGGGGTATGTAGACAATGCCGTTGCTCCCATCGTGCCGCCCGGAGCAGTCGATCCGGACCTTTATGTGAACCCGGTCCCCAGCGGGCTGGTTCTCACGGGCATCGTGGTGTCCGTTTCGGTCACTGCCGTATTGCTTGCGCTCACGGTCCGGCTGTACGAAGAATTCAACACCCTGGATATTGATGAGATCGTTCATCAGCTCAGGGTCAAAGATAAGGAGGCGATACGATGAGCCTGCTTTACAATGTTCCGGCTTTTTCCATCCTCCTTCCGATGCTGGCAGGCGTGATCTGCCTCGTGTTGCCGGCCCGGGCCTCACGCCGCCTGACCAACGCAGTGATCATCGTGCTGGCTCTGTTGTCCTTCCTTTTGCTGAACAGCTTTTTGGACGGCGCACCCACATTTACGTACCGCATGGGCCATTACGGTGCGCCCGTCGGCAACGAAATACGGGCAGGAGAGCTGGAATCGGCTATGGCGATGATGTTTTTGGTCGTGATGATGCTGTCGCTCATGGGCGGGCGGAACCATCTGCGCAGTGATATCGGACGTTCCAAGGTCAATCTGTATTACATTTCTGTACTGTTTCTGCTCAGTTCCATGCTGGCGCTTACGTATACCAACGACCTTTTTACCGCTTACGTGTTCGTGGAGATCAACACGGTCACCGCATGCGGGATCATCATCAGCAAAGAAGACGGCTATACCCTGGCGGCTTCCATGCGCTATTTGATCATGAGTCTGCTGGGCTCCGGCCTGTTTTTGATCGGCATTTGTCTTGTGTACGGCCTTACGGGCCACTTGCTGATGCCCAACATCCAGGAAGCAGTGAACCAGCTGGTCCGGAACGGACATTTCCAGGCGCCGCTGCAGGTGACTATTGCCCTTTTTGCCGTAGGTCTGGCCCTGAAGAGTGCCCTGTGGCCATTCCATTCCTGGCTGCCCGACGCCCACAGCAGCGCTTCCGCGGCTTCCAGCGCGATCCTCTCGGGCCTGGTGCTCAAATCTTTCATCTTTCTGATGATCAAGATTTTTTTTCGTACCGTGGGGCCCGATGTAATGACCGGTCATGCGATCCTGAATCTGCTTCTGGTCTTTGGCATTCTGGGGATGCTGCTTGGTTCTGTCAATGCGCTGTTCGAAAAGGATATCAAACGCATGCTGGCTTTTTCCAGCGTCAGCCAGATCGGCTATATTTTCTGTGGGATCGGACTTGGGACCATTGCCGGAGTCTCGGCAGCCCTGGTACAGGTGGTCGTCCACGCTGTGACGAAGGCGATGCTGTTTATCGCTGCCGGGGGTCTGATGGATGCTTCCGACGGAAGGAAGGATTTCAATGCCCTTCAAGGTTCAGGAAAGCGTGATGTCGTTGCCGGGGCGGCATTTGTCGTGGGTACGATGTCCATGATCGGTCTGCCGTTTTTTGCCGGATTCATCACAAAACTGACCTTGGTGACCGCTGCGGCGGGAGCCCACGACTGGAGGGCATACCTATCCCTTACTGCAATCGTTTTGTCCACCATTCTGACAGCGATCTATTATATCCGGATCCTGTCCTTGATCTTTGGCAAAAACGGATCCGAAGAGCAGGATGGCGAAGTCCGGAGCAGGCGGTTCCTGTCCGCTCATTTCCGCAGACATCTGAGCATGGATACAGAATACATCCTGGCCATCCTGGCGTTTATCGGCATCAACCTCTGGATCGGGCTCCGGTCCGATGTGCTGGTGGATATCATCAATGTCGGTCTGTCCTCGTTCCAATAAAGACACGCTGCAAGCCTGAAGGGAACAAAAAATGCAAGAAACTCCATTTGTACTTCTGACACTCACAGAGTCATTGACGCTCGCCTTCCGGGCGGACACCCTGGGGTCGGCTTTTCTGACGCTGGCGCTGTTGATGTGGATCGCTGTGGGGATTTACGCGCTGCGGTACAAGGATCACCAGGAAAACAACGGACGTTTTTTTGCCTTTTATATTCTGACATTGGTCATGCTTTTAGGTTTATCGTTCGCAGCAAACTATATGACGATGTATCTGTTTTTCGAGATGATGACGCTCTGTTCGGTCCCGCTGGTGCTGCACAACGGCTCAGCGAAAGCCAATTCCGCCGCAAAAAAATACTTGTTCTACTCTATTTTCGGTGCGACACTGGGACTTATAGGACTCTTTTTCATCCATGCGTACTCGGTTTCTTCGGATTTTCTGCCCGGTGGCGTGCTGGATGCGGCAAAGATCGCCGGCAATGAAGAACTGCTGCGTACAGTGGCTTTTTTCGCAGTGATGGGCTTTGGCGCCAAAGCCGGACTCTTCCCGCTTCACGCCTGGTTGCCGGCTGCCCATCCTGTGGCGCCCTCGCCGGCCAGCGCCGTCCTGTCGGGGGTCATTACGAAAGCCGGCGTCTTCTGTATCATCCGGGTGATCTATTTTCAGTTTGGCGCAGATTTCTTGCGGGACACGTGGGTACAGCGGTCCTGGATCGCCGTGGCGTTGCTGACAATCCTGATGGGTTCGCTGATGGCGTTTCGGGAAAAACAACTGAAAACCCGGCTGGCGTATTCCACCGTGAGTCAAGTCTCTTATGTCTTGCTGGGTCTCTTTTTTCTGAACGAAGCTGCTTTTGCCGGCGCTTTGCTTCATGTGCTGTATCACAGCGTTTTAAAAGACGGACTGTTTCTTTCCGCCGGAAACATCTTGTACCAGACCCGCCTGGAATATGTGGGAGATTTGAAAGGTCTGGGTCGGCAGATGCCTCTGACGCTGAGTTGCTTTGCGATATTTTCCCTGGGTTTGACGGGCATACCGCCTTTTGCGGGCTTTTTGAGCAAATGGGAGCTGGCCACAGGTGCTCTGAGTTCAGGGCTTCTGCCCTACGCGTGGCTTGCGCCTGCTGTCCTGCTGATCAGTGCCATGCTGACGGCCGGGTATCTTTTTCCCATCGTCATCCACGGATTTTTTCCTGGGCGGGCGTATCGCAGTGAAGGGCCAGACACCGGCGAGGCCCCGGTCGCAATGGTAGGCGTGGTGGGCGTGCTGGCTGCGGCCACAGTTGTTCTGGGACTTTTCGGCGGCCCCATACTGAAGTTCTTCCTCGATCTGGCCGGGACGGTACTTTTATGAAGAGCGGTGAACGATGATGTCCGGATACTGGATTCCCATTGCGATATTCCTTCCCATACTCGGTGGTGTTCTGATCCCTCTGATCGGGTTTTCTCGTGCAAAGACCAGAGAAATCTACGTGATGTCCGTCGTTCTGGCCACCAGTTTCCTGTCCGCCGGCTTGATGGTCGCGCCGCCGGAGGGCGCCGTTTCCGTGGTGAGCATCACACGAACCATCGACATCGCATTTTATGTGGATGGATTGGGCACGGTGTTCGGCGTTCTTGTGACGTTTCTGTGGCCCTTGGCTACGCTGTATGCTTTTGAATACATGGCCCACGAGCATCGCAGGAACACGTTTTTCGCTTATTACACAATGACCTATGGACTGACCCTGGGAATTGCTTTTTCCGCCAATTTGATCACGATGTATCTCTTCTGCGAGTTGCTCACTCTGGTCACGCTGCCCCTGATCACACATACGCGTACAAAGGCAGCTTATGTGGCAGGCGTTAAGTATCTGATCTATTTTGTAGCCGGCGCCACGGCTGCCTTTGTGGGAATCATTCTGTTTTTTGTGAACGGCGGAGGATTGGATTTCGTTCCCGGCGGGCTGTCTGCCGGCACTGCGGACATAGCCCCCGGCATCCTGGGCGCCTCGTTCCTTCTGATGTTTTTCGGCTTCGGCGCCAAGGCCGCCATTTTCCCGGTCCAGGACTGGCTGCCTTCCGCCGGCGTGGCGCCCACGCCGGTCACGGCTCTTCTCCATGCGGTGGCTGTGGTCAAATCCGGCGTCTTTGCCATTGCCCGGCTTACGTATTACAGCTTCGGCGCTGCACTGCTGGAGGGGACGCTGGTTCAGAAGATCGCTTTGTCCTTTGCCATATTCACCATACTATACGGTGCGATCATGGCCTGGAAAGAAGTACATTTTAAAAGACGGCTGGCCTATTCCACCATTTCCAATCTCTCTTATATGATCTTTGGCATCTTGCTTCTGACGCCGGCCGGATTGGTGGCCGGCCTGCTGCACATGTTGTTCCACGGAATCATGAAGATCGCCCTGTTTTTTGTGGCCGGCGCCGTAGCCTGTCAGAGCGGTCTGCACAACGTGACGGATCTTCGGGGCTACGGCCGTCGAATGCCCCGGACCTTTGCAGTCTTTACGATGGCATCACTGTCCCTCATGGGAGTCGCACCCCTTTGCGGTTTTATGAGCAAGTGGTATCTTGCTCAGGCTGCGGTAGCCCGGGGCGGGATGTATGCCTATCTTGGATTGGTCGCGATTCTGATCGCGGCTGTGTTTACGGCCATTTATCTGCTGACCATCGTGCTGCGGGCGTATTTCCCTCCCAAGGGATATGAACCTGCGGGACAGACCGAAGCAAAAGATCCCGGTCTTTATATGCAGATCCCCTTGGGCCTATTCGCCCTGGCTGTGGTCCTGCTGGGCTTGTTTGCCTGGCCGTTGGCCGAGTGGATCCGCAGTGCCGTAGCCGGTACATTTTTGTAAAATTTCTTCAGGAAAGGAGGGATCGCCGATGCAATATGGACTCTGGGGCCCGATGCCGTCATTTTCGGACGGACAATTCCAGCTGCTCTACGGACTTATCGCTACGATCATGTGGATCTGCGCGCTGTTGTTTTCGAAAGAATATATGCATCGCCGACTTCATGGGGGGCGCTATTACGTCTTTATGGGCATTACGTATCTGGCTACCATGGGAGTGTTTTTATCTGCCGATCTCCTGACGCTGTTCGTATTCTTTGAGATCATGTCCTTTTCCTCTTATGTGCTGGTGGTCCAGGAGGAAACGCCGGAGGCCCTGGAGGCCGCCGGTCTTTACCTGGCTGTCTCCGTGGCCGGAGGCATGGCTCTGCTCATGGGGCTGTTTTTGCTCCAGGACACACTGGGAACGCTGGAATGGACCCGGTGGGCCGAAGCGGCGGCCTCTCTGCCGGACAAAAGCAGACTTTATGTGGCCGGCGGCTTTGCCGCAGTCGGGTTTGGCGCCAAAGCCGGTCTGTTTCCGCTGCACATTTGGCTGCCGAAAGCCCACCCTGTGGCGCCTGCGCCTGCATCGGCCCTGCTGTCCGGAATATTGACAAAGGCCGGAGTCTTCGGCTTGATCATTTTGTCGGTCTTCCTTTTTGAGGGCGATAACGCCTGGGGAACCGTGTTGTTGATCCTGGGCTTGATCACAATGCTTCTGGGGGCCGTGCTGGCCTTGTTCTCCGTGGATCTGAAGCGCACGCTGGCTTGTTCCTCCGTGTCTCAGATTGGATTCATTACGCTGGGTCTTGCCATGGTCTGCATTCTGGGCGCCCACAACGCTATCGCTGCCCGGGGGGTGATCCTCCACATGGTGAATCATTCGTCTATCAAGCTGCTGCTCTTTCTCTGCGCCGGAGTCATCTACCTGAAAACCCACCATCTGGGATTGAATGAGATCCGGGGCTTCGGACGGAAAAAGCCGCTGCTGGGCCTTTTTTTCCTGACGGGAGCCGCTTCCATCGCCGGCCTGCCTCTGACCAGCGGATATGTGAGCAAGGCACTGCTGCACGAAGCGATCGCAGAACACCTGGCGGCCGGGATCTTTCCGGAAGGGGCCGAAGTATTATTTTCCGCGGCCGAGTGGATCTTTCTCCTTACCGGCGGCTTGACGGTTGCTTATATGGCAAAACTGTTTGTCTGTATTTTTCTTGAGAAAAATGCGGATCCGGAGCGTCAGGCCGTCTATGAACAAGCTGATTCGCAGTTTGCCCGGCCTGCGAGTTTGCTCGCTCTGATTGTGCCGGCGATTTTTCTGGCAGCGGCCGGGGTGGCTCCCTACCGGATCCTGAATGTTCTTGCTGACGGGGTCCAGAGCTTTGTGTCCCTTCACCCGCTTGAACATTCTCTGCATTATTACACTGCCGTCAATCTGTCCGGCGCCTTGATTTCGATCGGCATGGGATCGGTGATCTACGGTTTGATCGTTCGGAAGTTCCTGATGAAATCCAACGCTGCCGGCCAGAAAATGTACGCAGATCGCTGGCCGCCGGCCTTGGATCTGGAGCGTCTTGTTTTTCGGCCTTTGGTCCGGGGGATCACCTGGGTCGGCGTCGTTTTTATAGGAATCGTCTTTGCCCGGTCTGTGGATCTGCTCATCGCCAGCATGGAAAACGATCTCTTCCGGCAGATCCACTCCGACGAAGAGCGTTTTTCCCCGCTGGAATGGATGCGAAATCATCCCATGGCGGATTTCTGGAGGCGCACCCAGGAGACGTATGCGGCGTTTTCGCAAAGTCTTTCCTTTGGTCTGTTGGCTACGGTAATCGGCCTTTGCGCCGTGCTGATCTATCTGCTATAATAGGTGCATTATGTTTGGTATTTTTTCCGGAACGATTGTCAATGCCCTGCTGGTGATCGTGGGGACGGCTGCAGGATTGATCTTTAAAACGGATCGGCTGCAATCCATCGGGGAACGCATTTTTCAGGTGTTCGCCCTTTTTGTCCTGGCCATGGGCGTTAACGGAGCTTCGGATCTGTCCCGGCCGGTGTTCATCCTGCTCTCTGTTACCGGCGGCGTAGCGCTGGGGGAGATCATCGATTTGGACGATAAATTCAATCGTCTGGGCAGAAGCCTGCAAAAACGGTTTGCACGGTCCGACGACAGTCATTTTGCCACGGGTTTTATCCAGGCCTCTCTTCTCTTCTGCGTGGGATCCATGACCGTGGTAGGAGCCCTTCAGTCCGGCATGGACAGCAATCACAGCGTGCTCTACGCCAAGAGCCTGATCGACGGCGTGTCTGCCGCTACGTTGGCCATGGGCTTTGGGATCGGTGTGGGATTTTCCGCCATTTCCGTGCTGATCTACGAGGGATTGCTGACTCTTGCTGCCGGCGCCATCGCACCCGTCATGAGCGCGGAGATCATAGCATTGAGTTCTACCATCGGCAGTCTTTTTCTGATCGGAATGGCCTTGAACATGCTCAAACTCACAGAATTGAAGATCGCAAACTTTCTGCCGGCCATGTTCGTTCCCATCTTTTATGAAGCCGTCAGGCTTCTCCTTTCGTGAACAATATCCTTGCCGGCCGGCTTTGTCGCGCCGCGTCGTTTGCCTTGCATGAAATCAAGAATCAGGTATAATTAGTATTGCATACAACAAGTTTCATCCTGCAGTGTGCCACGGGGAGGAATTATGAGAATTCAAAGAGTAAGAGAAGTGCTGGACGCATCGGTGCTCTGCGGGGAAGAACTGCTGGACAGGGAGATCCTTTCCGCCTGCGCGGCGGATCTGATGAGCGATGTGCTGGCTTACGTCAAGACCGAAGCATTGTTGCTTACCGGTCTGACCAATACGCAGGTTATCCACACGGCAGATATGATGGACATCAACTGCATCGTCTTTGTACGAGGCAAAATGCCTTCGCAGGAGCTGATCGAATACGGACGGAAGCACGACATGGTTTTACTCAGCACTCCCCACAAAATGTACTATGCCAGCGGTTTGCTCTACAATGCCGGTCTCGGCGCCTGCAGGTGACTCATGGAAAAACTGCACTTGCATTACGATGTGGAAGGCAACGATTTTATCGCCGCCGGAGAGGCCTCCGGCCAGGTGAAGCGCGCGCTTCGACAGCTGGGCATTGATTTTGAAGTCATTCGCCGCTGCGCCATTTGCATGTACGAAGGAGAGATCAACATGGTGGTCCATGCCGACGGCGGCACGGCCGACGTGATGGTTGAGAAGGACAAGGTAACCATCATCCTGGAGGATCGGGGTCCGGGTATTTCGGATATGGAGCTGGCCATGCAGGAAGGTTATTCCACGGCGTCTCAGGATGTACGGGAGTTGGGCTTCGGCGCAGGGATGGGTCTTCCCAACATGAAGAAATATTCCGACTCGCTGGAAATCAACAGCGAAGTGGGAAAAGGAACGAAGGTCACTATGGTGATCCATATTCCCGGCTGACTGTCCGAAAATCCATAGACTGTTTCAGCACAGATCGGAGGGTGCACATTGAAGCATTCGGTAACACTGGATAAAGATAAATGCAAAGGCTGTACGACCTGTATCAAACACTGCCCCACAGAAGCCATCCGGGTCCGGCGCGGTATTGCTCATATTACCGAAGAGCGTTGTATCGACTGCGGCAACTGCATCCGGGTATGCCCTCACAAGGCGAAAAAAGCGGTATGCGACGATTTCGATCGTCTGAAAGAATTCGAATACAACATCGCGCTGCCGGCGCCGTCTCTCTACGGCCAGTTTCGCAATCTCACCGATGTCAATCAGGTCCTCACGGCGTTTTTGCATATCGGATTCGACCATGTGGAAGAAGTGGCCCGGGGTGCCGAGCTCGTGTCCAGCCTCACCAAATATGAGATGGAAAGCGATCCGAACCTGCCCAAACCGCTGATCTCTTCGGCTTGTCCGGCTGCCGTGCGGTTGATCTGCCAGCGATTCCCCAAGCTGATCCCCCATATTTCAAAGGTCAGCGCGCCCTTCGAGATCGTGGCGATCCTGGCGCGCCAGGAGGCCGTGGAGCGGACCGGATTGCCACCGGAGAAAATCGGTGTGTTTTTCATTACGCCCTGTCCGGCCAAGGTGAGCGCCGGAAGAAATCCGGCCGGCTTGGAAACGCCCGTTGTGGACGGATTTTTCGCGATTTCCGACATCTATAAACGTTTGATCAATGCGATGAAAAATATCGACGAACCTCAGAAACTGGCTCATTCCGGCCTGATCGGTGTAGGCTGGGCCCATTGCGGAGGCGAATCCAATGCCGTTTTCCAGGGACAGCATCTGGCTGTGGACGGCATAGACAATATCATCGAGGTACTGGAGGACCTGGAGGACGGTCTGCTGCCTCAGATCGATTTTTTGGAGTTGAATGCCTGCAATCAGGGCTGTGTGGGGGGCTGCCTTACCGTGGAAAATCCCTATGTGGCCCAGACGCGAATCAAACAGCTGATTCAGCACATGCCCATCAGTATGAATAAGGTGTCCACGGAGCCCAAGCCTCCTTCCTATATGTTTGATGATAAACCGCTGGAAGCTTCGCCGGTGAACGTGTTGGATGACGATATCGAAGTGGCGATGCAGAAGTATGCCCAGATCGAAAAGCTGGTGGAAACACTGCCGGGGCTCGACTGCGGCAGCTGTGGTGCCCCCACCTGCAAAACGCTGGCCGAGGACATCGTTCAGGGTCTGGCCTCGGAAGACGACTGCATTTTCCGCATGCGGGAACGAATGCAATATCTGATGGGTATGGGCGATGCGGATGAATATCTCCCTCTGCCTTTCCGGCGGCGGGACGAAGAAGCTGAAAAAGCAGAGCAAGAAAGGAACGAACCATGACAGTAGCCGAAGTAGCAAAGAATTTGAATCTGACCTGCCATGTAGCCGCTGACGGAAAGCGAGAAGTGGAAGGAGGATATGTGGGAGACCTGCTCAGCTGGGTCATCGGTCGGGCCGGGCAGGGCGGCGCATGGGTCACCATCATGTCCAATCCCAACGTGGCCGCCGTAGCCATGCTGGCGGATACGTCCATGATCATCCTGGCCGAGGGCGTTCAGCCCGACGAAACGCTTCTGGCCAAAGCAAAGCAGCATCGGTTGAATCTATATACGGCAACCGAAGGGGCGTATGAGCTGGCTTGGCGACTGCACGAGCTGATCGGCTGACGTTTTCGGGCGCCGGCACAGGAGACGCCGATGAAACTGTTCTATGACCTTCACATCCATTCCTGCTTATCCCCCTGCGGAGACAGCGAGATGACGCCTGCAAATATTGCCGGCATGGCGTACCTGGCCGGCTTGAATGTGGTTGCGATCTCGGATCACAACACTGCCCGTCACTGCCGGAGCTTTTCGAGTTGGGCGGAACGTTATCATCTGCTGGCGGTGCCTGCCATGGAACTGAATACCAGAGAAGAAGTCCATATCCTCTGCCTGTTTCCCGAGCTGGAAGCGGCAGAGGATTTTGATGCATATGTTCGAACGAAGCTGCCCGATATCAAAAATCGCCCGGATTTCTTCGGTCCGCAATTGATCCTGGACGATCAGGACCGGGTGATCGGTCAGGAAGACCGGCTCCTCACCGTAGGAACGGAGATCAGCATCTATGAGATATCAAGCCTGATGAAACCCTACGAAGGTCTGGCGATCCCGGCCCACATCGACAGGGATTCCAATTCGGTGCTGGCCAATCTGGGTTTTGTGACGCCGGACATGGGCTTTACTGTTTCAGAGATTACCCGGCGGGGAGATATCCCGGCGATCCGCGCGGAGAATGCGGCGCTGCGAGGCAAATCCTATGTCACAAATTCCGACGCGCATTATCTGGGAGATATTTTTGATGCCGAGTTCACCCTGGAAACCGAGGACTGGTCCTCCCGGGGGGTGGTCGAAGCCATCCGAAAAGGAAATGGTTTAGGACGATTGTGAATATTTAGACAAAAAACCGTAATATTTAAGCCGATATTCCAATTTACGCTACAGGTTCGGTTTACATTGGATGTACGCTATGTTAAAATTGTGACGAACTAATAGAGTTTCGTTTTTTTTTGTTATTAACTATAGAAGTACAAGGAGGTTCTGACACATGCCCAATCTGAAAACGCTCATCCCGTTTGCTGGGACCAAAGAGCAGGAAGATCGGCTGAGAGAAGCGATCGCCAGATACAAGGGAGAACTGGGAGCGACCATGCCGATCATGCAGGAAGCCCAGGAAATCTACGGATATCTTCCCGAAGAAGTACAGGTGATCATTGCCGAGGAACTCGGTGTTCCTCTTACGGAGATCTATGGAATTTCTTCATTCTACGCCCAATTCACCCACAATCCAAAAGGGAAGAATCAGATCAATGTCTGCCTGGGAACGGCCTGCTACGTCAAGGGCGCCGGCAACATATTGGACAAGGTCTGCGAAGTGGTCGGATGCAAAGAGGGAGAAATCACGGAAGACGGTAAATTCTCCATCGATGCGACCCGTTGTGTCGGAGCCTGCGGTCTGGCTCCCGTTATGATGATCAACGGCGATGTTTACGGCCGGCTCACACCGGATAAGATCGATGCGATCATCGCCAAATACAAGTAGTCCGAAGGAATGAAAGAACTTTCGCTGAACGTGTTGGACCTGGCTCAGAATTCATTGTCGGCAGGAGCCCGTCACATCACGATAGAGATCTGCGAGTCCGAAGAAAAGGACAACCTGCACATTCGCATCGTCGATGACGGCGCCGGCATGGATCCGGATTTTCTGAAACGGGTCACCGATCCCTTCGTCACCACCCGGACCACCCGTCCGGTGGGTATGGGGATCCCCCTGATCAAGATGGCGGCGGAAATGGCGGACGGACAGTTCAGTATCCAAAGCCGGAAGGGCGAAGGGACGGAACTGAATGCATCTTTTCGGCTGTCCCACGTGGATCGGATGCCCATCGGCGACATTGCCGGGACGGTCACCACATTGATACAGGGCGCGCCGGAAGTGGACTTTGTCTACATTCGCAGGACCGATAGCGGAAGTTTTGAATTCGATACCGGCCAGATACGGGGATTGATGGAGGGCATATCCCTTCGGGAACCCGAGGTTCTGAGCTGGATCCGAGAATATATCGCCCAGGGAGAAGCCGGGGTGATGGCACAAGAAGTGTAGTAATCGAGAGGATGGATGAAAAAATGAAGACCATAGAAGATCTCCAGAAAATCAGAGAAGAAATGCAGTCTAAGATCAGCCTCCGTAAAGATGATGGTGACAGTATCCGCGTTGTCGTGGGTATGGCCACCTGCGGAATCGCCGCCGGCGCGCGGCCTGTCCTGGAAGCCCTTGTCGACGAGGTTGGACGCAGACAGCTTAAAAACGTGATCGTTACACAGACCGGATGCATTGGTGTATGCCGCCTGGAGCCGATCGTAGAAGTGTTCGAAAAAGACAAAGAGAAGGTCACTTATGTCAAAATGGATCCGGAAATGGCCCGGACCCTGGTAAGTGAACATCTGGTCAACGGCAGGGTGGTACAGGCTTGGACCATCGGCGCTTCGGAATAAGGAGGTTACAGGATGAATTTTGTTAGATCGCATGTTCTGGTCTGCGGAGGAACCGGTTGCACTGCCTCCAAAAGCCCGGAAATCATTGCTGAATTCAATACACAGCTTAAAAACTGCGGGCTGGACAGCGAGGTCCGCGTGGTTCAAACCGGGTGCTTCGGACTGTGCGCGCTGGGACCCATCGTGGTGGTATATCCCGAAGGGACCTATTATGCGCAGATCAAGGTGGAAGATGTCAAGACCATCGTGGAAGAACATCTGCTCAAAGGGCGGATCGTTCAGGATCTCCTCTTTAAAGAGGCCGATGCTCACGGTGTGGAGCAGTCGCTGAACAACACCGATTTTTATCTTAAACAACATCGTATCGCTCTTCGCAATTGCGGCGTCATCAATCCCGAAGAGATCGATGAAGCCATCGCTTTCGATGCATATAAAGCGCTGGGTACCTGTCTGACGGAAAAAACCCCCCAGGAAGTCATCGAAATCATCACCGAATCGGGACTTCGCGGCAGAGGCGGCGCCGGATTCCCCACAGGGATCAAGTGGAAGTTTGCAGCCGCATCCCCGGGGCCCGTCAAATACGTTTGCTGCAACGCTGACGAAGGAGATCCCGGCGCATTCATGGATCGTTCCGTGTTGGAAGGCGATCCCCATGCTGTTCTGGAGGCTATGGCCATCGCAGGATACGCCATCGGCGCAAGCCAGGGATATATTTATATTCGTGCGGAATACCCGTTGGCTGTCAAACGGCTGGAGATCGCCATTGCGCAGGCCAAGGAATACGGCGTAATCGGGAAGAACATTCTGGGTACCGGTTTTGACTTCGACCTGGAGATTCGTCTGGGCGCCGGCGCATTTGTCTGCGGCGAAGAGACGGCCCTTATGACTTCCATCGAAGGGCACAGAGGCGAACCCCGTCCCCGTCCGCCTTTCCCCGCAGTCAAGGGTTTGTTCCAGAAACCTACTATTTTGAACAACGTCGAAACCTATGCAAACATCGCCTGGATCATCAATCACGGTCCCGCGGCGTTCAACTGCATGGGAACAGAAAAATCCAAGGGCACGAAGGTTTTCGCCCTGGGCGGAAAAATAAAGAATACAGGACTGGTGGAGATCCCCATGGGGACTACGCTTCGCGAAGTTGTGGAAGACATCGGCGGCGGTTGCCCGGATGGCAAGAAATTCAAGGCGGCACAGACCGGCGGTCCTTCCGGAGGCTGTATTCCCGCATCCCTGATCGATACCCCCCTGGATTACGAGAGCATGGCGGCCATCGGCTCCATCATCGGTTCCGGCGGACTGATCGTCATGGACGAAGACAATTGTATCGTGGACATTGCCAAGTTCTTCCTGCAGTTCACCATGGATGAATCCTGCGGCAAATGCTCGCCCTGTCGGATCGGTACAAAGAGAATGTACGAAATACTGGATAAAATCACACAGGGCAAAGGCACGTTGGAAGATCTGGATATCCTGGAGGAACTGGCGCTTCATGTCAAGGAAAATTCTCTTTGCGGTCTGGGTCAGACAGCGCCGAATCCGGTCCTGTCCACCCTTCGTTACTTCCGCGACGAATACGAAGCCCACGTAGTGGACAAGAAGTGTCCGGCCGGCGTGTGCAAAGGTCTGGTTGAGTATAAGATCCTGTCTGACAAATGCATCGGCTGCACAGCCTGTGCCAGAGTCTGTCCGGTAGATGCCATCAGCGGGAAAGTCAAGGAAGTCCATTCCATCGACCCGTCTTTGTGCATCAAGTGTGGTTCGTGTATCGCAGCCTGCAAGTTCGGTGCAATCATCGTAGAATAGGCGGAAGGAGAAAATCAATGAGTACTGTTAAAGTAAAAGTTAACGGCATGCAGATCGAATGTCCGTCCGATGCCACCGTGCTGGAAGCTGCACGCCAGGCCGGATTCCGGATCCCGACGCTTTGCTATTTGAAAGGCATCAACGAAATCGGAGCCTGCAGAATGTGCCTCACGGAAGTGAAGGGCGCCAAGGGTCTTGTGGCCGCTTGCGTTTATCCCGTGGCCGAAGGCATGGAGATCAACACCAACTCGCAAAAAGCATACGACGCGCGCAAGCGCACCCTGGAACTCATTTTGTCCAATCACCGGATGGAATGCCTTACCTGCGTGCGGAACCAGAGCTGTGAACTGCAAGCTTTGGCCGAAGAATACGGCATGGAAGAGGTGCGTTTCGGCACACCCAAAGAAATGCAGCCCGACATCGAGCAGTCTACGCCTCATCTGATCCGGGACAACTCGAAATGTATTTTGTGCCGCCGCTGCGTAGCGGTTTGCAAAAATTTGCAGCACGCTGCGGTGATCGGACCCAACGACAGAGGCTTCAGCACCCATATCGGCTCAGCTTTTGACAGGGATCTGGGCGAAGTGGCCTGCATCAACTGCGGGCAGTGCATCAACGTTTGTCCTACCGGAGCCCTCACGGAAGTGGATTCCACTTACAAAGTGTGGGAAGCGCTGGCAGATCCCAAGAAGCATGTGGTCGTAGGTACCGCTCCGGCCGTCCGCGCTACGCTGGGCGAGGAATTCGGCGATCCCATCGGAACCAATGTCCAGGGCAAAATGGTCGCTGCGCTGCACCGGCTGGGCTTCGACGGTGTTTTCGATGTGGATGTCACAGCAGACCTGACCATTCTGGAGGAAGGAACGGAGTTTATCCACCGTCTGCAGAACGGCGGAACACTGCCTCTGATCACTTCTTGTTCTCCGGGTTGGATACGGTTCTGCGAGCAGTATTATCCCGAGTTTATTCCAAACATCTCTTCCTGCAAGAGTCCGCAGCAGATGTTCGGCGCCATGATGAAGAGCTACTATGCCGACAAACTGGGATTGAATCCGGAAGATGTCTTCGTGGTGACGGTCATGCCGTGTACCGCCAAGAAGTTTGAGATCAGACGGGATGATCAGTCTGCCGTGAACGGTCTGTGGGATATGGATGAAACCATCACGACTCGGGAACTGGCCAGAATGATCCGCAAGACCGGGATGGACTGGTCTGCTCTGCCCGAAGAAGATTTTGATCCGGACTTCGGAGAATTCTCCGGTGCGGCGGTTATATTCGGCGCTTCCGGCGGTGTTATGGAAGCTGCCCTGCGTACTGTGGTGGAGATCCTTACCGGCGAAGAACTGGCTAAGCTGGACTTCGTGGATGTGCGCGGAATGGAAGGTATCAAGGAGGCCAGCTATGATGTAGCGGGCACACTGGTCAAGGTCGCCGTAGCCAGCGGCATGGAAAATGCGGCCAAATTGCTCGATAAGATCAAAGCCGGCGAAGCCGAATACCACTTTGTGGAAATCATGGGCTGCCCCGGCGGCTGCATCAACGGCGGCGGTCAGCCGATCCAGCCCGGCAATGTCCGCAACTTTGTGGATATCCAGACACTGCGGGCCGGCGCGCTGTATTCAGAGGATGCGCTCATGAAAATGCGCAAGAGCCACGAAGTTCCCCTTATCAAGAAGATTTACAGCGACTACCTGGGCGAACCGGGCAGCCATCGCGCCCACGAACTGCTCCACACCAGCTACAAAGCATCGCCCAAATATCCGGGCCTGGAAGCAGACAAGAAAAAGAACTGATCCGGAATCGAATCCGGCACAACAAAGGGACGCCTCCGGGCGTCCCTTTGTACATTGACAGATTTGACGGTGGCAAGTAGGATGAACTAAAAAGAGCAGGAGGAACAGAGAATGAAGCTTGGCGTGATCGCAGGTACCCGAACAGACACGTTATTGGGCGTTCAATACGTAGAGTCGAAAGGATATGCTGCAGTGGGCCGGCCTTGCAGCGAGGATGCCACGCAGCAGTTGGACATGCAGCTGCATCATAAAGAGGCGCTTGCAGACCGGGTCGTGGAGCTTTCGGCGGAAATGCTGTCCGAAGGCGCCGAAGCGATTTATATTTACTGTAATTCTCTCAGCACAGCCATCGACTTGGAAAATGTAAAAAGCAGGATTCCGGTACCGGTCGTGACGCCATTGGATGTTTATGAGGAGTGCGCCGGCCTCTATAAGCACATCTTTGTGATCGCCGCGAATTGTCAGGCTCTGGCAGGAATCGAACGGGTGATCAAGAAGCACAATCCCGAAAGTTGGTTGTCGGGCGCCGCCCTCCAGGCGCTGGTTTATCAGATCGAGGATCTGCTGCCGCCCGAAGAGATCGCGGAAGACCTGAACGTGAGGGAGTTTCTTCGGTATTTTACGGAGATGAAAGCGGAAGTGCTGATTCTTGGCTGTACGCACTTCCCCTATATTTACGAACAGATCCGAGACGCTGTCCGTGTTCCGATCATCGACCCGGGGGCACGCATGCTGGAACGGCTGGAGGATGCGTTCAATCCAGCGCGCCCGGCGGAACTTCCGAGGGGTTGATCAGGCGGGAACGATAAATTTTATACTCTTCGGCGGTTTCTTCTGTCCCGCCCATTTCCCGCAGTTTGTCCAGCACGGCAGTGGTAAGACTTCTTTTCAGTAAGGTAAAGGCTTGTAATGACAGCGCTTCCTTCTCTTCTGCCGACAGCAGCGCGCCTGCTCTGCCCCGGATTTCTTCGGGATAGCCGCCGGGCGGCTCTGTCAAGTTGATTCCCACCCCCAGGACCACGGCGCCGGGATGTCCTGCATCGTCCACGATGGCTTCGGCCAGGATCCCGGCGATCTTTCGGCCGTGGAGGAGCAGGTCGTTCACCCATTTCACCTCTGTTACGTATCCGGTCACTTCCTCGATGGCTTGCATCACAGCGACAGCGGCACGGACCGTGAGCCGTTCCGTATCCCGGTAAGGGAGAAGGATGCTCAAATAGATTCCTCTGCCCCGGGGGGAGTGGAAGTTGTGACCGTATCGGCCGCGTCCCTGGGTTTGGGCTTCCGCGATCACCGCATCGCCGAACACGGCGGTTTTGTCGCGGTAATACTCTTTGAGCACGTCTTGGGTCGAAGGGATCTCGTCGAATCGATAGAGCATGAGCGCCTCCTTTGGTCAAAATCAGTCTGGTCATTTACCTTCTGTTAGTATATAATATTACAATTACAAACAGGAGATTTTTTTATGGACAAAAAGCGAATATTGGGAAATACCATGCTCCTGCTCACCGCGTTGATCTGGGGAATGTCCTTCGTTTTCCAGCGGGTGGGCATGGATCACATCGAACCGCTCACCTTCGGTTCAGCCCGTTCTGTTCTGGCGGCCTTTGCCCTCTGGATCCTGGTGATGATCACGGATCGCCGGAAGAAGAAAAAAGGTCTTGCGGAAGGACTCAGTTCCCGAGAAATGGCCGATTACCGAAGAAACACCCTCCGGGGAGGGATATTCTGCGGAATTTTCCTGACGCTGGCTGCTTCCTTTCAGCAGATGGGCATCGTCTATACCACAGCGGGGAAAACCGGATTCATTACGGCTTTGTATATTGTTTTCGTTCCGGTGATCGGCTGGTTGTTTTTAAAAAAGAAGATCACTTGGCTCATCGGTGTCGGTGTGGTGCTGGCCACTGTGGGGATGTACTTTCTTTCCATCGGAGAAGAATTTGTCCTGACCAAAGGAGACACCCTGGTTTTCATCTGTGCGATCTTTTTTGCGTTGCACATCCTGAGCTGTGATCACTTTGTGCAAATCGCCGATCCGCTCAAGATGTCCATGATCCAGTTTGTCGTCTGTGCGATCCTGTCGGGAATAGCAGCTCTGGCTTTTGAAGAGCCTACCACTGCCAAGCTGATTGCTGCGGCGATCCCCATTCTTTACTCCGGTATTTTCTCCGGCGGTGTGGGCTATACGCTGCAGATGGTGGCGCAGAAGTTCACCGACCCTACAGTAGCCTCCCTGTTGTTGAGCCTGGAAGCGGTGTTCGGTGTGCTGGGTGGATGGCTGATCCTGAACGAAGTAATGACGCCCCGGGAAGTGCTGGGCTGTGCTGTGGTCTTTGCGGCCATCATTCTGGTTCAGATCCCGCTGCCCGAAAAGAAGAGAGGATAATATTTTGAAGTGGATATTCGTGCGCCATCCGGAAACGGAAGCGTTGGTTCATAAAATTATATACGGCCAGACCCATTCTCCTTATACGGATAAGGGAAAGAAGAGCGTGCACTGGGTACGCTCCGAGCTGGCATCGGAAGAGATCGCAGCAATTTATTCCAGTCCCATGGAACGGACCAAGACTTTGGCCGACGCCATTGCTTCGGCCCACCGCGGACTTCGAGTGCAGACCGATGAACGCATCAAGGAAATGGGCGTGGGTGTGTTCGAGCAGATGACAGTGGCCGAAGCCGAGGCGGCGCATCCGGAACATTTACGACCGTTTCTGGACGATTTCGGCAACTACCGGGCACCCGGAAGCGAGTTGTTTTCCGAGGTGAAAAGTCGCGTGTCCGAATTTCTCAAAGAAGTCATCCGGAAGGAAGACGAAGCAGGAAAGGAGGGGCATCCTGAGAGACCGATCGTAGTGGTCTCTCACTCCATGGCCATCCGCGGCGCCCTGGCTTGCCTGTTTGACGCCAGCCTTTCGGACCTGTGGCACATCCGGATCCATCCGGCAGCCATCATCAAAGTTCAATACCGGGACGGTTTCGCGATCCTGGAAGGGATGCGGGATCCTCACGATATCATTGCATAAGACCGGTTCCCATTCGAATCGGCAGAAGGAGCACACCATGGAAAAGAAAAAAACATTTTACATTTCCACACCCATCTACTATCCCAGCGACAACCTGCATATCGGCCATACCTATTGTACCGTCATGGCCGACGCCATGGCGCGCTTCAAGCGGCTGGCCGGCTACGATGTGATGTTTTTGACCGGCACCGACGAGCACGGCCAGAAGATCCAAAAAAAAGCGGAGGCAAAGGGCGTGAGCCCGATCGCTTATGTGGACGAGATCGTTGACAATATCCTAGAGCTTTGGAAAACCATGGAGATCTCTTACGACGACTTTATACGCACCACGGAACCCCGCCACGAGAAGAGGGTTCAGGAGATCTTTCTTAAAATGTACGAAAAGGGAGACATCTACAAGTCCGAGTACGAGGGCTGGTACTGTACACCCTGCGAAGCGTTTTGGACCGAGAACCAACTTCATGACGGCCTGTGCCCCGACTGCGGCCGGCCTGTGGAAAAGGCCAAGGAGGAAGCTTATTTCTTCCGCCTTTCCAAATACGCCGACAAACTGATAGAATTGTTCAAGACCACAGACTTTCTGCAACCCGAGACCCGGGTCAACGAAATGCTGGCTTTTATAGACCAAGGCCTGGAGGATCTTTGCATCTCCAGAAGCAGCTTTGACTGGGGTATTCCCGTACCCATCGACGACAAGCACGTGATCTATGTCTGGCTGGATGCGCTGTCCAACTACGTGACAGCCCTAGGCTTTCCGGAACTTCCGGGCGAAAGCAGTGAGAAATACCAGAAATACTGGCCCTGCGATGTCCATCTGGTAGGAAAAGAGATCGTCCGTTTCCACGCCATCATCTGGCCGGCGATGCTCATGTCCATCGACGCGCCTTTGCCCAAGCACGTCCTGGGGCACGGCTGGATCCTTCTGGAAGGTGGAAAGATGTCCAAATCCAGAGGCAATATCGTGGACCCCGTCAAGCTGATTGAACGCTACGGCGTGGATGCCCTGAAGTATTTCCTGCTCCGCGAATACACCTTCGGACAGGATGGTCTGTTCACCAACGAGGTGATGCTCAACCGGTTGAACTACGACTTGGCCAACGATTTGGGAAATCTCCTTTCCCGGACCGTGTCCATGATCGAAAAATACAACGAAGCGCAAGTGCCCCCGGCAGGGCCCTCGAAGGGGACGGATCAGGCTTTGAAGGATTTGGCGCTGGGCTGCTATGCACGCGTTGCAGAACATATGGATCACTTCCGCTTCAATCAGGCGCTGGAAGAGATCTGGGTGCTGATTCGTCGGACGAACAAATATATCGACGAGACCGCCCCCTGGATCCTGGCGAAAGAGGAAGCCTCCAAGTCCAGGCTGGATGCTGTGCTCCACAATTTGGCCGAATCTCTGCGCATCGTGTCGATCCTGATTTACCCCTTTATGCACACCACTGCAACGGAGATCCGCAGTCAGCTTGGTCTGTGGTATGCCGAGCCGGAATGGAAGGATGCTGCAGTCTTCGACTGCATGAACGGAGAGATCGTCAAAAAAGGAAAAGCTATTTTCCCCAGGCTGGACATCGAAGAGGAAATCACCGCCTTGGAGGCGATGAAGGAAAGCGAAGAGGCGCAAACAGATCTACCGCCGGAAATTCCCTACAAAGAACCCATCGATTTTGCGGATTTTGACAAGATCGACCTTCGAACCGGCGTCATCCTGTCGGCGGATAAGCATCCCGATGCCGACAAGCTTTTGGTTTTCCAGGTCCGCATGGGCCGGGAGGTTCGGCAGATCATTTCCGGCGTGGCGGAAAGCTACAAGCCGGAAGACTGCATAGGTCAGCAGGTGATCGTGGTGGCCAACCTGAAGCCGCGTAAACTCCGAGGGAAGGAATCCAACGGCATGCTGCTGTTTGCCAATGACCGGGACAAGTTTACGTTTGCGCTCACGAAAGCCCGGGACGGAGAGGTCGTCAGCTGATGCTCTTCGACTCTCATGCGCACATCAGCGACCGGCGGTTCGACAAGGATCGCCGGGGTCTGTATCAACAAATCCGGGATGCGGGACTGGTCGTTGTGATGGACGTGGGTTCGGATCTGGCCACGTCTTTGGATGCGACGCGCGCAGCGGAAGAAAACGATTTTTGCTACGCAGTGGTTGGCTGTCATCCGCACGAGGCCAAGAGTTTCGACGAAGATCAGCTGGCACTGATCAAAGGTTTGACAAAAAAACCTAAGGTGAAAGCCATCGGTGAGATCGGACTGGATTATCACTACGACTTTTCCGACCGGGAAAGCCAGCGATTTTGGTTTGCCCGTCAGGTGGGGCTTGCCGTGGATCTGTACATGCCTATTGTGATTCACGACCGGGAGGCCCATGAGGATGTGTTGAGCATCCTGCGGGAAAACGGGGCGTTTTCCCGAGACCGGAAAGCGCGCTTTCCGGCGCGTCCCGACGGGACGCCGGATGCCCGGGTGCTCTTGCACTGCTATTCGGGCGGCGCGCAGATGGCGGAGCAATATGTAAAGCTGGGCGCCACCCTCAGCATCGCCGGTCCGGTCACTTACCGCAATGCCAGGCGGGCCCGGGAAGTGGTGGAAGCCGTGGATTTGATGCATTTACTGGTAGAGACCGACGCGCCCTATCTGGCGCCGGAACCCTTCCGGGGCCGGACCAATATCCCGCCCTACGTGGAGCACACCGCTCGCAAAGTGGCCGAGATCAAAGGTACAACCTACGAAGAAGTGGCGCTGCAAACCTGTCGAAACGGGTGTCGGTTCTTCGATATCGAACTGTAAAGGAGATCGAGAATGCACTGTGTAAAGAAATTGATGGACGACATGTACTGGGTCGGCGCAAGTGACCGGAGACTGGCGCTGTTCGAAAACCTGTATCCGATTCCTGCCGGTATTTCCTATAATTCCTACCTGGTCCTTGATGAGAAGACCGTTCTGATCGATACTGTGGACAAGGCTGCGACGGGAGTCTTTTTTGAAAATCTTAAGCATGTTCTCTCGGGCCGGCCGCTGGACTACCTGATCGTCAACCACGTGGAGCCGGATCATGCAGCCGCTTTTGCGGATCTGATCTGCTGTTATCCGAATCTGAAGATCGTGAGCAATGCCAAAGGGCTTGATATGATCCGCCAGTTCTTTGATTTCGACGTAGACGCCTGCTCTATCACGATTAAAGAAGGCGAAGCGTTGGCTACCGGACACCACAGCTTCCGGTTTCTCATGGCGCCTATGGTCCATTGGCCGGAAACCATGGTCACCTACGACGAAACAGATCACATCCTCTACTCGGGAGACGCTTTTGGAACCTTCGGCGCCATTAACGGAAATCTCTACGCGGACGAAGTGGACTTCGAACAGCATTGGCTGCCCGAAGCTCGGCGCTATTATGCCAATATCGTAGGGAAGTACGGCGCTCAGGTGCAGTCGTTGCTAAAGAAAGCTGCCGGTCTTCAAATCGAACAGATCTGCTCTCTTCACGGACCGGTCTGGCGGAAAGACCTAGCGTGGTTCATGGAAAAATACCAACGCTGGAGCTCCTATCAGCCGGAAGATAAGGCCGTGATGATTGCTTACGGCTCGATTTACGGGCACACGGAAAATGCGGCTGATATACTGGCCTTTGCGCTGGGAGAAGCCGGCGTCAGAAACATTGTCATGTACGATGTTTCTTCCACCGATGTATCCCATTTGGTGGCCGAGGCATTTCGGTGCAGTCATTTGGTGTTGGCCGCTTCCACCCACAATGCGGAAATCTTTCCGCCCATGCATCATTTTCTGTTGGATCTGAAGGCCCATAATATGCAGAACCGGACTGTGGCGCTGATCGAAAACGGTACCTGGGCCGCCTCTTCGGGCAAGTTGATGGCGCAGATCGTATCGGGCATGAAAGAAATGGATTTGATGGAAGGCATGGTAAGTCTTCGCTCCGCCGCCGGCAAAGACCAACTGGAGGGGCTGAGGGAACTGGCACAAAGGATTGCCGCTTCATTGAACGGATAATGATGATGAACGCAGAAACCAATGTCCGAAGGACTATTTCAGAGCAACATCTGATCGCTTCCGGGGACCACATCGTGCTGGGGCTTTCCGGAGGGCCGGATTCCCTGTGCCTTCTGCACATACTGACCGAGCTTCACAAGGAGCTTGGTTTTTCATTATCCTGCGTTCATTTAAATCATTTGATGCGGGGAGAGCATGCCAGGGAAGATGTCCGATGGCTTACAGCGCACTGCAAGTGTCTGGACGTTTCACTGGCTGTGGAAGTCTGCGACGTGCAAGCGCGGGCGCGCCGGGAAAAACGCACCGTAGAAGAGGTCGGGCGACAGGCTCGGCAGGAAGCGCTGTTTGCCCGAGCTCGGATAGAAAAAGAGCGCTGCAGGGGCTCCGTCCGGATCGCCCTGGCCCACAACCGTGATGATCAGGCGGAGACAGTCCTTCTGAGGATCCTGCGGGGTACCGGCGTTCACGGATTGTCCGCCATGGAGTATTGCCGGGCGGACGGGTTGATCCGTCCGCTTCTGGATACTTCTCGAAAAGAAGTGGAGGCGTACTGCGAGGAAAAAGGATTGACGCCTCGCTGGGACAGCACCAACGCCAGTACAGTTTATACGCGGAATCGCTTGCGGCTGGAACTGATCCCGTTACTGGAAGATCAGTTTAATCCCAACGTTCGGGAGGGATTGGTGCGCTTGTCTGACAATGCAAGAGAAGACGACCGCTGCCTGTCGCAGATGGCCCTGCAACAGGCAGCCTCGGCCTACGCTCCCCAAAAACACAGCGGAGCGGGGGCCGATCTCGCTTTCCCCCTGGCCACTCTTGCCAACCTGGACCCGGCGGTGGGAAAGCGGGTCGTCCGCCTCCTGTTTGCCCGGATCGGACTGGCGGAGGACATCGCCTCCGTGCATCTGACGGCACTGTGGAAGGCCCTGGCGAAGGGCGATACCGGTACGGTGATCGAATTTCCCGGCGGATACCGGGCCGAGATCGCCTACGGAGAACTGCTGTTCAAGCCTGCCGATGACGATGTTCCTGCCGATGGGGACCAGCCATGGGATTTGATACAGCTTCGACTACCGGCGGCAGAGGCGCCCGAGCCGAAAGCCCTTCCGCTTTTCCAGGCGCTGCTGGATGCGGACAAGGTAGATCGCCTCGGCGCCCCGCTGATCCTCCGGACCCGCCTTCCCGGGGATCGTATCCGACCCTTGGGCGGCCCCGGATCAAAAAAACTCCAGGATCATTTCGTGGACGCCAAGGTGCCCAGGGCCCTTCGAGACAAGATCCCATTGGTCTGCTGCGGCAGCGAGATCCTTTGGATCTGCGGCGGAACAGTCAGCGAAAAGGTGAAGGTGACACCCCAGACGCAACAGGTGATATTGCTTGAAATAAACGAAAGAATATGCTAAAATGTTGTGTCTTTGTACAAATATGATATTGGGACGAAGAGATTTAGTCAGGACATGGAGGATTTTAACCATTGAACAATAAAAAGAAAAATGCAGCCAAGGGTGTCGGGATCTACTTTTTGATCTTCGCAATCGTGCTGACAATAGCCTGGTTTTACCAGGATGCGGCCGTCAGCAGGCAGGAGCCTGTGGAGAGCATCGAGTTTTCGGAATTTGTATCCTACCTGGATAAGGAACAGGTGCAGACCATAAAAATAACAGAAAGCGCCCGACGCTACGAAGGGGAGCTTCGCAACGGAACACTGTTTATTGCCTACGCGCCCACCGTCTACGATATGGAAACGGTGAGCCGGACCTACATCATTCCCCAGTCCGGCAACGGGCTTACCGTTGAGAGTGTCAAGCCCTCTTCTGCGGCTACGTGGCTCAGCTGGCTTCCCACGCTGCTGCTCATCGGCGTCATGATTTTTTTCTGGACCAGCTTTATGGGCGCCGGCGGCGCCGGCGGCGGCAACAAGAACGTGATGAACTTTGGCAAGAACCGGGCGCACATGCTCAAGGACGGCGATCTTAAGAAGATCACCTTCGAGGACGTGGCGGGACTGGACGAAGAAAAAGCGGAACTGGAGGAGATCGTGGATTTCCTTCGGAGCCCCAAGAAGTACGTCCAGCTGGGAGCGCGGATCCCCAAAGGCGTGCTGTTGGTAGGCCCTCCGGGAACCGGTAAGACTTACATCTCCAAAGCCGTAGCCGGAGAAGCGGGCGTGCCTTTCTTTTCCATCAGCGGATCGGACTTTGTGGAAATGTTTGTCGGAGTAGGCGCTTCCCGGGTCCGGGATCTGTTTGCCGAGGCAAAAAAGAACGCGCCCTGTATCGTATTCATCGACGAGATCGACGCAGTGGGTCGGCGCAGGGGCGCCGGCATCGGCGGCGGCAATGACGAACGAGAACAGACGCTCAATCAACTGTTGGTGGAAATGGATGGTTTCGGCGTCAACGAAGGGATCATCATCCTGGCGGCGACCAACCGGCCCGACGTCTTGGACCCCGCAATTTTGCGGCCGGGCCGTTTCGACAGAGAAGTCGCCATCGGCATTCCCGACATCAAAGGTCGGGAAGCCATCTTCAAAGTGCATTCCAAGGGCAAGCCCTTGGACAGTGGCATCGATATGAAGGTGCTGGCCAGGCGGACACCGGGATTTACCCCGGCAGATATCGAAAACATGATGAACGAAGCAGCTCTGCTCACCGCGCGAAGAAGCGGCAGCCAGATCCATATGGACGACCTGGAGGAAGCCATTACCCGCGTGATCGCAGGACCTCAGAAGAAGAGCAGGGTGATCAGCGACACGGAGAAGAAACTGACAGCGTATCACGAAGCCGGCCACGCAGTGGTGGCCAGAGTCTTGCCCAATGCGGATCCGGTCCATCAGGTGACCATTATGCCTCGCGGAAGAGCCGGCGGGTTTACCATGACGCTGCCCAAAGAAGACAAATATTATATGACCAAGACCGAAATGGAAGAGCAGATCATGCATCTTCTGGGCGGACGGGTGGCTGAAAAACTGGTGCTCAAGGATATCAGCACCGGCGCCAGCAACGATTTGGAACGGGCTACGACCATTGCGCGGAACATGATTACCAAGTACGGCATGAGCGAAAAAATCGGACCCATCAACTACAGCGAATCCGATGAAGTGTTCCTGGGCCGCGATTTTACGTCCCGGAAGAATTTTTCCGAGAGTCTGGCCTCCGAGATCGACAAGGAGATCAAGTTGATCATGGAGACGGCTTTCGACAGGACCGAAGCCATTTTGAAGGAGCACATGGATCAGTTGATCCGGATCGCCGATGCGCTGTTGGATCTGGAAACCATTGACGGAACGCAGTTCGAACAGCTGTTCAACGACGAAAAAACGCTGGAAGATATCCGGCAGGACAGCCAGGAGCAAGCCCGGGCCAAAGAAGAAGCCAACAGGCTGGAGGCCGAAAAGCGGGCCGCTGCCGAGGAGGCCGAACGGAAGGCCGTGGAAGAGCAGCTGCGCAAGCACATGGAAAAAGGCAAGCGCGTGGCAGTGATGGGCAAGGACGGTCGCATGGTATTTCAGGAACTGACCAAACTTCGGGAAAAACAGGAAGCCGAGAAGAGCGAAGAGCAGGAGAAAAAGGACGAGTCATGACCGAAACCTTTTCCAACAGCCTCATCAACAACAGCATCTATCACCTGCTGAACTTTGAAAAGTACGGCAGCTTTCCTGTTGCCATCCGGGAAGCTGCCATCAACAATAACTTTCAGGTCGTCCTGTTTTCCGGCGATTTCAACACTGTTTTTTCCGTGGAAACCCGACATACCGTCTCCATCGAAGATGTGGTGCGCATGGGGATCGAGCAGGATATCGACAAAAACACCAAGAACACCCGATTGGATTTCAAGGGACTTTCCACCTACTGGGGACCGGTTACTCTCAGCGGCGTCAAGTACTATCTGATGCTGGTGGACAACGACGTAAACTATACCCAGGACGAAATCGTCAAACTGGCCGAAATCATCGAGCTGGCCATGGGCATGTGGAACTACACGCCGGAGCGAGACATCATTGCAGAGTTTATCCGCGCCCTGCGCCGAGGCAACAGAAGTCTGGCCTACGCGCTGATGCAGGAACTGGATCTGACGGGAGATATGTGCAAAGGGGTCTTTTTCGTTCCCGGCGTACAAAAGGAAGAAGGGCTGAAAAAGCTGGCAGCCTTCGAAAAGGAATTCGACATCAGAACGATTAAAGTGACCGAGGGAGACGAGATTTCCGGCATTCTTTTGGATTCTCCGGGCGCGAAGGAGTACGGCGAACCTGAATGGAAGGGGCTGGCCCGTCAAATGTTCGAGGCCGGCGCCGACAAGACGTTTCACGTATCCGGGCTGGAAGGCGTGGAAGGCATGTGTAACGCGTTTCAGATCATCAACGAGACCGAAGCCTTCATTCAGCTGATCTTTCCCCACAAGCACTCTTTCTCGAAGTATGAACTGGCGCTGGCCAGCAATTGCGTCAACATCTGCATTAAGGGCGGATCCGTCAAAAGAAACTATTTGGAGCTGATCAAGCCGTTCAAAAATCCGAAGGATACCAAGGGAAAGCAGTTGATGGAAACGTTGGAAACCTTTGTGCTCGACGCAGGTCTTTCCACGGCAAAAACGGCCAGGCTTATGGATATTCATGCCAATACGGTGCAATATCGATTAAAGAGGATCAAAGAGATCCTGGGTGTGGATATCACGGGAAATACGATCGTGCCCGGGCTGATGATGGCTCTGGCTGTCGCCCGAATCGAAAAGGAAGTCCGTTCATTTTAACAACAGGAGAAAAGAGCATGCTGCTGGCATTTGACGTAGGGAACACCAATATCGTACTGGGCGTATACAGGGAGCGGGAGCTTCTGCAAAACTGGCGGATGGAGACCGACAAAAACAAGAGCGCCGACGAGTACGGCATGATCATCCATCAGCTCTTCGAATACGAAGGGCTGTCTATCAAAGAGATCGACGAGGTAATCATTTCCACGGTGGTGCCTCCGATCATCTATACGCTGCAGCATCTGGCGCAGAAATATTTCAACACAAGAGCCATTGTGGTCGGCCCGGGGATCAAAACAGGCCTCGTGGTCAAATACGACAATCCCAAGCTCCTGGGCGCTGACCGGATCGTGAATGCCGTGGCGGCGCTGCACCAGTATCCGGCGCCTCTGATCGTCGTGGATTTCGGCACAGCCACCACGTTTTGCGCAGTCACAGAAAAGGCGGAATATCTGGGTGGTGTGATCGCGCCGGGCATCAAGATCTCGGCGGATGCTTTGTTCGAAAAAACGGCCAAGCTTCCCCGGGTGGATCTGGAGGCGCCGGGCCACGTGCTCTGCCGGAATACCAGCGAAGGCATTCAGGCGGGAGTCGTGTACGGGAACATGGGTATGGTGGAGTACATCATTAAGAAAATGAAGCAGGAGATCACCGAATACACCAAGAGCGACAAACCGGTGACGGTGGTAGCTACCGGAGGTCTTTCCACCCTGATCGATTCCGGAGTGGACTGTATCGATCACGTGGATAAGTTGCTCACGCTAACGGGTCTGGAACTGATTTACGAAAAAAACCGCCCTCGCAGAGCAGCGAAGAAAAAGAACGAAGCAGATGCGGACCCAAACCTGTAATATCGGTGAATTCTCACTGGATTTTCCTTTTATCCTGGCTCCGCTTGCCGGCATTACCGACGGCCCTTTCCGACTCCTTTGCCGGGAGCAGGGCGCCGGGCTGACGTATACGGAGATGGTCAGCGCCAAAGGGCTTTACTATAGGAGCAAAAATACAGAGACACTGCTTTCCATCCGTCCCGAAGAAGGGCCGGTGGGCATTCAGCTTTTCGGAGCAGAACCGGCGATCATCGGACGAGCGGCGCGTCAACTGAAAGACCGGTCCAATGTGCTGCTGGATATCAACATGGGCTGTCCCGTTCCCAAAGTGGTGCGAAACGGTGAAGGCTCCGCCCTTCTTAACGACCCGGCACTGGCTGCTGCCTGCGTCCGGGCGGCTGTGACGCAGGCCGGAAAGCCTGTAACAATTAAAATGCGAGTGGGCTTTAACGAAGATCCTTACGATTATTCCGGATTTGCCTCCGCTATGGAAGAGGCCGGCTGCAGCGCCGTGGCGGTGCACGGCAGAACGCGCGAACAGTATTATTCGGGAAAAGCAGATTGGACCAAGATCGCTCAGATCAAAAGAGCGCTGCGCGTGCCGGTGATCGGAAACGGCGATGTGTTTTCCGCCGAGGACGCGATCCGTATGATGGAATCCACGAACTGCGATGCGGTGATGATCGCCCGGGGCGCCCTGGGCAATCCTTGGATCTTCCGGGAGATCCGCGCGCTTTGGGCAGGTCTTCCTGCGCCCCCGAAGCCTACTGTGGATGAAATACGGCAAATGCTGCTTCGGCACCTGGCGTTGACCCTCGAAGCCAAGGGAGAATATGCCGCAGTGCGGGAAATGCGAAAACATGTGGGCTGGTACATCAAAGGGATCCCCAACGCCGCGCAAATCCGCAGGAGCGCCAACAGTGCTGCCACAGCGGCACAGCTCAGGGAGATCATATACGGGTTGGACACTTCGTCCTCCCGGTTGGAATAGATACTTATTTAAAGAGAGGTTTGCACAATGAACAGTGACCAAATTCTAATGACCCGCGAGGGGTATGACAAGATCGTCAAAGAGCACGAATATCTGGTATCCGTCAGAAGAGGGGAAGTGGCCGAACGCATCAAAGAGGCGATCTCTTACGGGGATATTTCGGAAAATGCAGAATACGATTCGGCAAAAAATGAACAAGCCGAGTTGGAGGACCGTATTCTGAAGCTGGAAAACATGCTTCGGAAAGGCAAGATCATCAGCGAAGACGAGCTAACCGGAGATCATGTCAATTTGGGCCTTCACGTCTTGCTGAAGGACCGGCACACGAAGGATGAGTTCGAATATGTGATCGTCGGCGCCACGGAAGCCGATCCCTTTGCCGGAAAAATCTCAAACGAATCTCCTGTAGGCAAGGCACTTCTGGGGAAAATGGCCGGAGAAGTGGTTGATATACAAACGGAAATGGGGATGCTTTCATTGGAAGTATTAAAGATCCGGAAAGCGTAGGTTCAAGGACCCGAAAGGAAGACTGCAATGAGTGAAGAAGATAGAAGATCCCAGCAGGAGACCCTGCCGGAAGAAATCCTGCCCGAAGAGGATTTGGGAGAGCAGCAACAGATCCGAAGGGAAAAGCTGGCCCGGCTGCAGGCGATGGGCCGGAATCCGTTTTTGACCGAAAAATGGGATGTGAACGCCTGGAGCGGAGATATCAAAGAGCATTTTGAAACCATGGAAGGAAAACAGGTTTCCATGGCCGGTCGCATCATGGCCAAACGTCAGATGGGCAAAGCTTCTTTCATTGATATCCAGGACAAGCAAGACCGGATCCAGTGCTACGTAAGGCAGGATGCTCTGGGACCCGAAGAGTATGAGATCTTTCTGACGTATGATCTCGGAGATATCGTGGGAATCACCGGCGAAGTGTTCCGGACCCGTCACGGGGAGATCTCCGTTCGGGTGGAATCCCTGTGTCTTCTGTCCAAATCCCTGACGCCGCTTCCCGACAAATGGAAAGGTCTCAAGGATCAGGACCAGCGTTATCGGCAGCGCTACGTGGATCTCATCGTCAATCCCGATGTGCGGGACATGTTCCGCAAGCGTACCATGATCATCCATGAGATCAAGCGGGTCCTGGAGGAGGAGTACGGGTATCTGGAAGTGGATACGCCGATTCTGACTGTCATTGCCGGCGGCGCCAATGCCCGGCCTTTTTCCACGCACCACAACACCCTGGATCTGGACATGAAGCTTCGGATCTCCAACGAGCTGTACTTAAAAAGACTGATCGTGGGCGGCTTGGACCGGGTTTATGAAATGGGCAAAATGTTCCGTAACGAAGGCATGGACCGAAACCACAATCCGGAATTCACCAGCATGGAATGCTATATGGCCTACGCGGACATGGAAGCGGTGATGGACGTGACGGAACAGGTCGTCGCTCAGGCGGCCATGGCTGCCAACGGCACGATGAAAATCACCTATCAGGGGAAAGAATTCGATCTGACGCCGCCCTGGAAGGTCATCGACATGGGTGATGCAGTCCGGGAGATCACCGGTGTGGATTTTTCCCTCATCGAGACCGACGCGCAAGCCCGGGACGCTGCTGTCGGGGCCGGTATGGAGGCCGAAGATGTGGACGGTCTTCCCAGAGGAAAAATCCTGGCCGAGATGTTCGAGATGTTCTGCGAGGACGCGCCCGGATTTCTGGACGGACCGATCTTCGTGACCGGACATCCCATCGAGGTTTCTCCGCTCTCCAAGCGGGATCCGCGGGATCCCAGGATCACCCGCCGCTTTGAAGCCTATATCAACGGATGGGAGATCGCCAACGCTTTTTCCGAACTTAACGACCCCATCGATCAACTGGAACGGTTCCGCGTGCAGCAGGCACAACTGGATACCGGCGAGGACGAGGAAGCGCATCCCATGGACGAAGACTTTGTCTATGCGCTGGAAGTGGGTCTTCCGCCCACCGGCGGACTGGGCATCGGCATCGACCGGGTGATCATGCTGATCACCGATGCGCCCAGCATACGGGATATCATTCTCTTCCCCACCATGAAGCCACTGTAGGTCCCCTTCGGGAGGTAAGGATATGAAACACACAGACATCAGAGCATTATACAGATCCACGGAGGAGTTCGCCGGCAGAGACGTGACCGTGGCCGGCTGGATCCGCACGAATCGGAATTCCAATAAATTCGGGTTTATCGAGCTGAACGACGGGACATTTTTCAAGTCGGTGCAAATCGTCTACGAAGAGGAAAAACTGGGAAACTTCTCCGAAGTATCTCGCTATCCCATCGCTTCGGCGCTGGTGGTGACCGGACAGTTGGTCCTGACGCCGGATGCGAGGCAGCCTTTTGAAATCAAGGCATCCTCCGTTGTGCTGGAAGCGCCCTCCGATGCGGATTACCCGTTGCAGAAAAAGCGCCACAGTCTTGAATTTCTCCGGGAGCAAGGGCATTTGCGTCCCCGTACCAACATGTTCAGCGCAGTGTTTCGCGTGCGCTCCATCGCAGCTTATGCCGTTCATAAGTTTTTCCAGGAGCGGAATTTTATCTATGCGCATCCGCCCATCATCACCGGCAGCGATGCCGAGGGGGCGGGCGAGATGTTTCAGGTTACGACTCTGGATCTGAAGGATGTGCCCCATAAGCCCGACGGCACTGTGGATTTCGAGCAGGATTTCTTCGGAAAATCCGCGAATTTGACAGTAAGCGGCCAACTGGAAGCGGAAATTTTTGCTCTGGCCTTTAAGAATACCTATACTTTCGGACCTACGTTCCGCGCAGAGAATTCCAATACCGCGCGCCATGCGTCGGAATTCTGGATGATCGAGCCGGAGATCGCTTTTGCGGATCTGGGCGACAACATGCGCCTCATCGAGGATATGGTCAAATATATCATTTCCTATACGCTGGAACACGCGCCCGAAGAGATGGCCTTCTTTGATGCGTTTGTCCAAAAGGGTCTGCTGGACCGGCTCCACCACATCGTACATTCAGAATTCGGCCACGTTACATATACAGAGGCTGTGGCGCTTCTGCAGCGCTCCGGCAAGGAATTCCAATTTCCCGTAGACCGGTGGGGCATCGATCTTCAGTCGGAGCACGAGCGCTATTTGACGGAAGAAGTGTTCCAAAAGCCTGTGTTCGTCACCGACTACCCCAAGGAAATCAAGGCGTTTTACATGCGGTTGAACGAAGACGGAAAGACCGTGGCAGCCTGCGATCTGCTGGTGCCGGGGATCGGAGAGATCGTGGGGGGGAGCCAGCGCGAAGAGCGCCACGATGTGCTGCTCGAAAAAATTCTGGCCAACGGTCTGGAACAAAAGGATTACTGGTGGTATCTTGAGCTTCGCAAATATGGCGGCGTCAAGCACTCCGGTTTTGGACTGGGCTTTGAACGTCTGATCATGTACCTGACGGGCATGTCCAACATCCGGGATGTGATCCCGTTCCCCCGGACGCCCAGAACGGCTGAATTTTAACCTTTACCCGATCGGGAGCCTTGTGATATACTTTATCTGTTGCCATAAAAAAAAGTAGGAGGACGCGTAGAATATGAAAGGCTATACAAGTGAAAGCATCAGAAACATTGCGCTTGTAGGACATGGCGGATGCGGGAAGACCACATTTCTCGAAGCTGCACTTCTTGCAACCGGAGTCATCAATCGACTTGGGAGAGTTGAGGACGGAAACACCGTAGCCGACTTTGATAAGATGGAGATCGAAAAAGGATACTCCATCAGTGCATCGATCGTGCCGGTAGAGTACAACAAGGTTAAGATCAATTTCATCGATACGCCGGGTTTTTTCGATTTCGTCGGTGAGGTGAACTCGGCCATGAGAGCCGTTGAAGCAGCCGCGATTTTTGTAGATGCCTCCTCCGGTTTGCAGGTTGGGACCGAAAAGGCATGGAACTCCTGTGAACAATTCAGCATGCCTCGATTTTTTATCATCAGCAAGACGGATAAGGAAAACGTAGACGTCGACGCCACCATCGCTGCGATCCAGGAGAAGTTCGGCACATCAGCCGTCTCCCTGGCCGATCGGGACGCCCTGAACGAAGCCATTGCGGAGACCGACGAAGAACTGATGGAAAAGTTTTTCGACGGCCAGGCGTATACGGACGAAGAATTCAATAAAGGTCTCCTGGCCGGTATCGCATCGGGCAGCATCGCGCCCATCATGGTGTGCAGCTCGATCAAAGGCGAGGGGATCAAGGATATCTTGGATTCGATCATCAGATTTGCGCCCAAGCCCACGGATCACCCGCTTTATCCCGCAAAGAACGACAGCGACGAAGCTTTGGAAGTCTCCTGCGGAGACGGCCATCCTTCGGCCTTTGTATTCAAGACCATCGCAGATCCTTTCCTCGGAAAAATTTCCCTGGCCAAGGTCATTACCGGCAAACTGACGCCGGGTCAGGAAATCTATAACGGCAAAGCCGAAAAAGCGGAAAAGCTGGGTGCGATGTTCTTCCTGCGCGGGAAGAACCAAGGAGACTGCCCGGAGGTATCTTTCGGAGATATCGTGGCGATTGCCAAGCTTCAGTATACCCAGACCGGCGACACGCTCAGCGAAAAATCCAATGTGATGGAATACCCGGCTGTCGAATTCCCCCAACCTACGCACTATATCGCCGTAGAGCCCAAGTCCAAGGGCGATGACGAAAAAGTAGGGACCGGGTTGAAAAAACTGATGGAAGAAGATCCTTCCTTCGTCATCGAGCGGAACGCAGAGACTCACCAACTGCTCATCGGCGGCCAGGGAGACATACAGATGAACATCATCATGGCCAAACTAAAAGAAAAGTTTGGTGTGGATGTGATCACCGTGCCGCAAAAAGTGGCCTATCGGGAAACGATTAAAGGCACCTCCGATGTGCAGGGGAAACATAAAAAGCAGTCCGGCGGCGCAGGGCAGTACGGCGACGTCTGGATCCGGTTCGGTCCTTCTGCGGAAGAGTTTGAATTTGCCGAAGAGTTGTTCGGCGGCTCCGTGCCGAAAAACTACGTGCCTGCTGTGGAAAAAGGATTGCGGGAATCTCTGGACAAAGGGCCTCTCGCAGGTTGTAAAGTCGTGAACATCAAGGCGGTTCTCCACGACGGATCCTATCACGATGTGGACTCCAACGAAATGTCCTTCAAGATCGCCGCTTCCCTTGCCTTTAAGAAAGGGATCGTGGAGGCAAAACCCTGTCTACTGGAGCCGATCATGCACATGGAGATCCTGGTGCCGGACGAATACACCGGCGACGTGATGGGTGATATGAACAAGCGCCGTGGAAAGATCCTGGGGATGGAACCCCAGCGCGGAGGCCTTCAAAAGTTGATGGCAGAAGCTCCTCAAGTCGAGGTATTCGACTATTCCATTTCCCTGCGCTCCATGACTCAGGCGAGAGGCAGTTTTACCATGAACTTCGAACGCTACGAGGAAGTACCGGGCAACTTGGCTGAAAAGATCATTGCCGCCCATAAGGCGGAAGCTGAAGAATAAGAAAAGCAAACACTGCAGGAGCGCCTCTTCGGAAGCGCTCCTTTTCTTCCTCTCCGGAAAGGGAGAGGCATAGAAAATGCGGGTGTCTACTGTTCATTTTCGTCGAGATAGGCTATAATCGTAGCTGAAATGTGGGAGAAGGAAAGGAAAGCATATGCATATTGAGACCGGCGCTCCTTTCAAAGGGAGCAAGCTGGAACAATTAAAAGCATTTCTCGGCAGGGCGGGCCTGGAATACGAAGAGGGTGTTCATTTTTCTGTGTGTCTGTACGAGCATGGAGAAATACTGGCCACAGGTTCTTTGGACGGCAATGTTTTTAAATGTATCGCAGTTCGTGAAGATCGCCAGGGTGAAGATTTGGCGGCCAAGGTCCTCACGGAACTGCGCAGAGAGGCCATCTGTCGGGGACAGACACACTTGTTTCTATTCACCAAACCGGGCAACATTCGGCTCTTTGCCGATTTTGGGTTTTATGCGATCGCCTCCACGCCGGAAGCGCTGTTGATGGAGAATCGGAAGAACGGCGCCCGGGACTATGCACGGTCATTGGCCGAAGAATGCCACGGTGTGATCGGAGCTGCCGTTGTCAACTGCAATCCGTTTACTCTGGGACACCGATACTTGATCGAAACGGCTTCGGCCCGCTGCGATCTGTTGCATTTGTTCGTGCTTACCGAGGATCGCAGCCGATTCTCCGCAAAGGATCGTATGGAACTGGTGCGAGCCGGAACGGCGGACATTGTAAATGTTCGTGTCCATGAAACCGGTCCTTACATGATTTCCAGCGTCACATTCCCCACTTACTTCATTAAGGATAAGACCCGGTCTCAGGACATTGCCTGCCGGCTGGATCTGGAGATCTTTGCGCGGATTTTTGCTCGGGAAATGGGGATCACCGTTCGATTCGTAGGAACGGAACCCAACTGCCGGGTCACTTCGGCCTATAACCGGCAGATGCTTGCGTACCTGCCGCCTTTGGGGATCCGGGTGGAAGAGATCCGGCGCAAAGAAATCGGCGGTGTGCCCATCAGCGCCAGCCGCGTGCGCGCGCTGATCGATCAGGGCGAGATCGAAAAAACGGCGGAGCTCGTGCCGCCCACAACCTATCAGTATATTCGTACACGCTTTGCAAAGGAGAAGGTAGAATGAAGTATTATATCATTGACGCGTTTTCGGACAAAATGTTCGGCGGAAACCAGGCCGGTGTATGCGTGCTGGACCACCCCATTTCAGCGGATCTGATGCAGAACATCGCTATTGAAAACAGATTTTCGGAAACCGCATTTTTAATAAAGCGCGATGGGTATTACGATCTGCGCTGGTTTACCCCCGGCGGAGAGATCGACTTCTGCGGACATGCCACAATGGGATCGGCCTACGTGATCAAACAGTTTCTGGAACCGGAGATTCGGGAGATCCATTTCCGGGCGCTTTGCGGCGAATTGACAGTGGTCTGCGAAAACGATCTCCTCAACATGAACGCACCCCGATGGGTCCCCGAAGAGATCCCCGTACCGGAAGGTCTGCAGGAAGCCCTGGGCGCAAAAATTTTGTATTGCGGAAAGACTCGGGACACTCTGATTTTGCTGGACAGCGCGGATACTGTTCGGGCGCTTCAGCCCGATATTTCGGCTCTGGCCAAGCTCACGGATGTGAAATGTGCCATCGTTACGGCGCCGGGAGCGGACAGTGATTTTGTGTGTAGAGTTTTTGCTCCGGCCTTCGGCGTGGACGAAGATCCGGTTACGGGCTCGGCCCACAGCACGCTGATTCCTTACTGGGCGGAAAAGCTTGGAAAAACCGATCTGGTCTCTCATCAGGTGTCCCAGCGAGGCGGCGTTCTTGCCTGTCGGGATCTGCCGGCGGACGGTCGTGTGGAAATGGCCGGCAAGGCGGTCTGCTACCTGATCGGAGAACTGCAGATAGACACGAGAGAGGAATAGAGTATGGACTGGGGAATCTTGTTGCCGATCCTGCTGGGCATCGCTATCGGTGTCACCATTGTGCAACTGAAGAATCGAGATTGATATGGATGGAAGTCTGATCAGCGCACCGCTGGCTATATCTTCGGTCAGCCTGTCGGCGATGTGGGTGACATTTATTATTACCGCGATCCTGCCGTTGGCCGGGTGGTTGTTTTTAGCGCGCCGCTGGAAAGGCGCGGGGACTGCGGTTGCAGCCGGCGCTCTGGGCTTCTATCTGACTCAGATGGTGATTCGGATCCCTCTGCTTTCCGTTCCTGCCGTTGCGGAAGGCCTGGGCGGTTTGTACGGGCAGAGTCCCATGGTCTATTTTCTGTTCATGGCTTTTACTGCCGGACTCTTTGAGACCACCGGGCGACTGTTCGTTTTTCGATCGCTTCTCTACAAGCGACTCAGCTATCGAACCGGTCTTGCGGCGGGATTCGGTCATGGCGCCGTAGAAGCATTGATTCTGGTGGGGGTGACATACGGAGCCAACCTGTATCTGTCCTACAGCATCAACGGGGGCGCCCCTCTTCCGGAGGATCCGGCGCTGGCCGCGGGTGTGGCGCAGCTGGCTGCGACCCCGGCGGCATTGTTTTTGGCTGCTGCCGTGGAGCGGATCTGTACGGTCTGTTTCCATATAGCGGCATCTCTTCTGCTGTGTTATATGATCAGCATCGGAAAGACGCTGCAGGGATTCTCACTCTGTCTGGCGGCACACACAGCCCTGGATTTTATCGTGCCTCAGATTCAGGTTCGAACAGGATCCTATGTGCTGACAGAAAGCGTAATGGTGGGCGTCGCAGCGTTGTCTGTCGGGCTGATCGTTCATTTGCAAAAGAAATTCGAAGTGCGGGACATCCCTCCGGATTCTGCCGGAGAGGCCGCAAAAGAGGGATATTGATTTGGGGAGAGGATCGATTGCGATCCGGATGAAAGGAGAAAACATGTTAATGATCACAACGGAGCAAATTCCGGGAAAGACCTATCAGGTACTGGGTGTGGTGAAAGGCCAGACCGTTCATTCCAAAAATATCGGAAGAGACATTGCCGCCGGTCTTAAAACATTGGTGGGCGGGGAGCTGGCGGGCTATACAGAGATGATGGCCGAAGCCAGAGCGCTGGCCACCAAGAGAATGGTGGAGGATGCCGAAGCATTGGGCGCGGATGCCATCATCGGTATGCGCTATGCGTCTTCTGCGATCATGCAGGGCGCGGCGGAACTGGTCGCCTACGGAACAGCAGTGAAACTGGACTGAGATCGGCCGAGTGGTCGTACCCTTCTCAGACCCGATAAAAGGAGAAAACGTAAACTATGCAAACCATGACATCCAAAGAAATCAAAGACCTGGCTTTTGAGCTTGGCGCCGACTTATGCGGCATCGCCAGCGCTGATCGATTTGACGGCGCGCCTGCAGGATATTCGCCTCTGGACCTGATGCCTTCCTGCAAGTCGGCCATCGTGATCGGCCGCAGCTTCCCTGCAGGGTTTCTTCAGTGCAATGATCCCATGGTCCCCTACACTGTTATACGGAACGTGCTTTCCAACATGCTGGATGTGCTTTCCATCAATTTCATTGCAAGGTTGGAACAGAAGGGGATTGTGGCTATTACAACCGGAGCCATCGACCCCACGAACTTCGATACGGCGACGGGCCGGATGCGGCAGGTGGTATCTGCCAAGCACTGCGCCCAGGCAGCCGGCCTTGGGGTGATCGGTAAAAATACGCTTTTGATCAACGAGGAGTACGGCAACATGCTATGGCTGGTGGTCGTGCTCACAGAATTGGAACTGGAACCGGATCAAACTGTGAAAAAAGACTATTGCGGAAACTGCAGTCTTTGTATCGATATCTGTCCCGCCGGCGCTACCGGCGCGTTGAGCGAGGACGGGCAGCCAACGCTTCGCCAGTTCGAATGCAAGGACTACGCTTTCGGATCCGTGGACGGCGGAGACTGGCGCGTCAAGTGCTTCCGATGCAGAGTGGTCTGTCCTTATGCCCTCGGATCCAAGAATCGAGGGATCCAAAGAGATCCGATGCAGATCTACACCGGCGGCTACATGAATCATCCGCCCCTTCCCGAGGAAGGCTAGATGCGCGAAACACTACCCTTATAGTCCACGCTGTGGTACCATAAGGGTAGTTTTTATTCCGGAAGGGTTGGTGTGTTTGTGAAGCGGCAGCAAAGAATAATGGCAATCCTCGGTATAGTGCTGATTCTTTACGGGCTGGGCGTTCTGGCCGTGATTGGATATTCTCACTGGTTTGATGCGGCGGGGATTTTGGCAGGAATCGGTTGTATCGGCCTTGCTCTTTGGGGCTCTCGGATCTGCGCGTTGAGAAAACCGGTGCCTCGCATTTTGGGTGGATTACTGGCGGTGGTGGTTATCAGTTTCTTCCTGTTGGAAGGGGCCATCCTCCGCGCGGCGCTGCAAGCGCCTTTGCCCGGCGCTGCCTACGTAATTATTCCCGGAGCGAAAGTCAACGGCACAGTCCCTTCGCTGACGCTGGACCGCCGCATCCGGGGTGCCGCGGAGTATCTTTCGGACAACCCGGATTCGGTGGCTGTAGCCACCGGCGGGCAGGGGCCGGGAGAGGCCCTGTCCGAAGCGGCGGTCATTGCAAGAGAACTGCGGAACCTGGGCATCGCATCGGAGCGGATCCTGATGGAGCCGGACAGCACCACGACTCGGGAAAATCTGCTCTTTGCCTTGAAAATCATCGAGGCTCGGGGCGGGTCCGGGCAGGAGCCGGCGGTGATTGTGTCTTCGGCCTTTCATCTGTATCGGGCGCAGCGGCTGGCCGCAGCCGTGGGATACGCCGCCGTCAGCGGCAAAGGCTGTTCTTCCATGGGTTATCTGGAGCCCCACTATTTCGCCCGGGAAGCGGCCGCTCTCATCAAAGAAAAGCTGGACGGAAGCATATAATCAGAGCGTACGGACGACAGCACGTCCGGAAAGGGTCCACATGGCAAAGAAGTCACAGACAGTATTCGTCTGTCAGGAATGCGGATATGAAAGCGCCAAGTGGATGGGACAGTGCATCTGCGGCGCCTGGAACACCTTTGTGGAAGAGAGAGTGCAGGATCCGGATCAGGCGGATATCCGCCGCAGGGGCGTTGCGGCACCCAAAGACGGGTCGGAGCGGAAACGTTCCGGCGCTGTGCGGATCGCCGATGTGCGACCCGAAGCGAACAGCCGCATGGATACGGGGATCCGTGAACTGAACCGGGTGCTGGGCGGAGGTCTGGTAAAAGGATCTTTGACACTGATTTCCGGAGAGCCGGGCATCGGAAAATCCACCATGATCCTCCAGGCGGCCGCCCATCTGTCTCGCTGCTACGGGAAAGTGCTCTACGTATCCGGAGAAGAATCCCGGGAACAGATCCGTATGCGGGCGGATCGCGTTTGTCCGGGGGAATTGGAGAATCTTTACCTTCTGTCTGAAACCAATCTGGAGAACATTTTGCCGGTAATCCGGGAGGTGGAGCCGGTCTTTCTGGTCATCGACTCCATTCAGACTCTGTATTCCGAAGATCTGGATTCCGCGCCGGGCAGCGTGTCCCAAGTCCGCCTGTGCGGAAGTGTGCTCATGAATGTGGGGAAGACCGGCAACCTGCCGATCTTTATCGTTGCCCACGTGACCAAGAGCGGAGATCTGGCCGGCCCGAAGATCGTAGAGCACCTGGTGGATGCGGTGCTTCAGTTCAACGGGGAGCGGCACCAGGATCTGAGGATCCTGCGGGCACAGAAAAACCGGTTCGGAACCACCCAGGAGATCGGCGCTTTTCAGATGCGTCAGGAAGGACTCGTGGAGATCGAGAATCTTTCGGGCATCTTTCTGGAGGGACTCACAGACAGCAGTGACGGCGCCGTTGCCACGGCGGTCTATGAGGGGACCCGTCCCTTGCTCCTGGAAATTCAGGCCCTCACGGCGCCCACGAACATCGGCTTTGCCCGCAGGAGCGCCATCGGCATCGAGAACTCCAGACTGAACATGATCATCGCCGTCCTCGAACGGAAAGCCGGCCTTTCACTGATCAACCGGGATGTCTACGTAAACGTCGTGGGCGGTCTGCGGCCGGAGGGAACGTCCACAGACCTGGCCGTGGCTCTTGCGATCTGGTCCAATGAAAAAGGGATCGCTGTGCCGGCGGACCTGCTGGCCTTGGGCGAAATCGGACTCACCGGGGATCTCCGGCCGGTGCAGCATACGGAAAAGCTCATTGCCGAGGCCTCCAGGATGGGATTTCGCACGATTCTTCTGCCTCGACGCAGCCTGGAAAAACTGCCGAAGCCTTCCGGCAAAGTTGCATTAAAAGGTGTCACGACCGTATCCGAGGCCGTATCGCTGCTCAGCAGAAAGTAATTTGAACATCCTGATGCACGGTCCGACCGGACCGGTGAGGAGAGATCCATGGGTATCATACTCGAAGCAAAAAACTTAAAAAAAAGCTACCAGATGGGAGAAGTGGAGGTTCGGGCGCTGCGAGGCGCAAATTTTGCTGTGGAGGAAGGTTCCTTCGTGGTCATTCTGGGTCCGTCCGGCTCGGGCAAGAGCACGCTGCTGAACATATTGGGCGGCATGGATGTGCCGGATTCGGGAGAGGTGATCGTATCCGGACAGACCGTCACGAGCCTAAGCGACAAGGAACTGACCCAATACCGGCGGACAAAGGTCGGCTTCGTGTTCCAGTTCTATAACATTATGGCCAGTCTGACAGCCAGAGAAAACGTGGAACTGGCGACGGAGATCGCCGAGAATCCTTTGGATATCGACCAGATCATGGAGGCCGTGGGATTGAAAGAACGGACGGAACACTTTCCGTCTCAGATGAGCGGGGGGGAACAACAGCGGGTTTCCATTGCCAGAGCCATCGCCAAAAATCCGGACCTGCTGCTTTGCGACGAACCCACCGGCGCCCTGGATTTTCAGACCGGTGTTACCATCTTGGCTTTGCTGGCCAAAATCAATAAAGATATGGGAAAGACCGTCATCGTGATTACCCACAACGCCGGGATCGCCGACATGGCGGATCGGGTGTTTCGTATGCGCAGCGGTGAGATCGTGGAAGACCGGAGCAATCCGACGCCGCTTTCGCCCGAAGAGATTACCTGGTAGCTGTTATGAGCAAAATGGATCTCATGCTCTGGCGCATGATCAAACATTCCAAAGCCCAGTTCATCGCAGTGTTGGTCGTCATTGCCATGGGGATCGCCATGTTCACGGCGATCTCCCTGGCCGGCTTTAATCTGGACGATTCCAAGGATCGGTATTATCAGGAAAACGGGTTTATGGATTTTTCGATCTCCGTGGATCAGATTCCCGCATCGTTGATCGACGATTTGCGATCCATGCCCGGGATCCGCACGGCGGAGGGTCGGATCACTGCCGAGGTTCCTTTTATTGCCGAAAACGCCGACCGGGTGAACGTAAAGCTTTTGAGCATGCCCTCCGAAGGCTATGAGATCAATCAGCTTCTGATGCGGGAAGGCCGCAGCATCCAGGATCCCAACAACGAAGCGGTGATCCTCTCTCAGTTTGCCGACGGGAGAAAGATCAGCGTAGGCGATGATATCGTCATCCAGGTGAATGGTCTGCGCTGCTCGCTACGGGTCGTGGGCATTGCCTACAGTCCTGAATTTATTTACTTGATTGAGAGCATCCAATCCATGATGCCGGCCGAAGAAGGATACGGAGTCGTGTATGTGGACGAGCTGTTGGCCATGCAACTGCTAGGCATGTACGGAGCTTATAATGAAGTATTTTTTCTCTACGACTTGGATCACCAAGGGCATTTCCGCCCAGGGCTGACCGAGGATGATTTGATCGACGACATCGAGAAAAAAGCGGAGCCTTACGGTCATAAAGCCTCAGTTCTCAGGAAAGACCAGTTGTCCAACGCATTGATCGGCGAGGAGATCAACGGACTCAAGAGCATGGGTGTGAGTATACCGATCTTGTTTCTTTTGGTTGCCGCATCGGTGATCGCCATGATGGTCTCCCGTATGGTAAAAAAGGACCGGATCAAGATCGGCGTCATGAAGGCCATCGGATACTCGAATCGTTCCGTTTTGGGGCATTACGTCAAATACGCCCTGACTGCCGGTCTGATCGGCGGTATGGCCGGCATCCTGCTGGGCTATCAGATCGCAGGCTATATGACGACCATGTATGCGGACTTCTTTGAGATCCCCAGCTACGGGATGAAGATCTATTGGGCATTTATCGTTGGCGGCTTGCTTTTGTCTTGCATCTTTTGCATGGCCTTCGGTGCGTACGGTGCCCGTGGCTCTCTGCGGATTCTGCCTGCGGAATCCATGCAGTCGGAATCTCCGCGGGAAGGAAAGCGGATCTTTCTGGAGTCTTTGCCCTTTCTTTGGAAGCGTCTTCGATTCAGCCAAAAGCTGGTGATGAAGAACGTATTTCGAAACAAAAAGCGGTCTCTGTTCGTGCTGATGGGCGTCTCGCTCACTTACGGTACATTGATGTTTACCATGACCATGCCGGGGATCATCGACGAGATGATGGTCAAACAGTACGAGGAATATCAGACCATGGATTACAACGTCAGCTTTTCCCGGCCTCTTCTGAATACCGTTCGGCGGGATCTTCTCCATGAACTGTCCGACCCGACCTATGTGGAAGGACGCATCGAGCAGCCCTTCGAGTTTTCGGTGGGGAATCGGGAAAAAACAGTGGTGATGATCGGCGTGGCTTCGGACAGCCGGGTCTTCAACCTGAGAGATCGCCGGGAGCAGAAAATCGTGCCTCGCGGCGGGCAGGTGCTCATCACCGAGAATCTGGCCAAAGCATTGGACGTGGCGCCGGGAGACCGGCTCCTGGCGAAATCTTTTCTTGCCGGCGAGAAGGAAGCCTACTTGACCGTACAGGATATCGTGAAGCAGACCATGGGCATGAACGCTTACATGGATTTGACGGACATGGGGGACCGGCTCATGGAACACGGAGCGATCAACGGCGTATATATCAACACGGAAGATCCGGATGTTGTCGCCAAGCTTCGGGAAATGGAAAACGTTTCTACGATCCTTTCGTCCCAGGATATGAAAGATATGTTTTCCGAATATACCGGACTGATGTCCATCATGATCGGTGTACTGGTGATGCTGTCCGGCGTTTTGGGCTTTTCCATCGTGTACAATGCCACCATCGTTTCCATCGGTGAGCGTAAAATGGAATTCTCCTCGCTTAGAGTGATGGGCTTTGGGAAGGATGAGATTTTCCGAATGATCCTGTCTGAGAACATCATCATATCCATTGCGGGTATTGTGGCAGGTATTCCCATGGGCTATGCGATGACCACGTATTTTGCGGAATCCTTCAGCTCAGACTTATACACCCTTTACTTGACGCCGACTCCGGGCGCCACATTGCGCTCTCTTGGTTTTACGGTAGCGTTTCTCCTGGTGGCGCAATTTGCTACTTTCGAAAAGATTCGAAAGTTGGACTTTTTACTGGCTCTGAAAAACCGGACATCCTAACCGATGTTCCCTTTAACCGGGGCAGCTCATTCCAATTGCTTCGGATTGAAGCGAGACGCCGGCTGTGCTACACTGATGAAAGAAGAAGGGCAACGACATGAAAAAGATCAAAAAGCTCACAAAAAAGCAATGGATCCTATTGCTTGCGATCCTGGCCGCAACTGCGCTGGGCGCGGCAGGGTTCTATCTGACCGGTGGAACGGAAGTCGTATTGGCCGACGCCGCGCTCCGGGATGTATACGAGATCGTGGAGGAGGCCGGACAGGTGGAATCCAGAAGCGCCGTGACCGTGGTGGCCAAAGGCTCAGGGACTGTGGGCGAGATCCTTGTAAAAGAGGGTCAGAGCGTCCTGGCCGGGGATTTGATCCTGTCTTTCAGCGATTTTGCTCCGACATCGGAGGTGGCAGGCATCCGGGCTCAAGCCCAGGGTGTTTACGCTCAGTATATCGCTGCGAAGGCCCTGTCGGACAGCAACCGTATCCTATACGAAGAAGGGGCTGTCAGCCAGATGGAATACACCCAGTCTCTGGCTGTCACCAGGCAACTGTCCGCCCAGCTGGCTTCTCTGGGCTATTCTGCCGACAGCCTCAACAGCGCTACCGGGGCTGACGGTGTCGTTTCTCCGCTGTCCGGCGTGATCACTGCCGTGTACGTGCGCGAAGGCGAAACAGCGGCACCGGGAGCATCGCTGGCCGAAGTGGGCGGACTGGAGGATCGTATTGTCCTGCTCCACATGATCTCTTCGGATGCGGATCAGATCACGGAAGGGATGCACGCAACGGTCCTGGCAGACGGAGATGAGATCACAGATCAGGCGCGGGTCGATCACGTGGGCATTAAGGCGACGGATCACGTCTCGTCCCTGGGCATCGTGCAAAAGCGTGTCCGGGTCGAAGTGGCGCTGCCGGAAGAGGCGACTCCCAGACTGGGGAGCAGTGTGGATGTCCGCATCATCGTGCGGGAAGCGCTGCAAGTCGTATCGGTCCCCTCTGCTGCGGTATTTCAGATCGAAGAGGCATCCTGGGTCTACGTGGCAGCCGGCGGAAAAGCGGTCCAGACTCCGGTGACCGTGGGGCTGGAAGGAGAGGAATACGTGGAGATCATCGAGGGACTCTCAGCGGGGGATCGTGTGCTGGCCTCGCCTCCTTCGGATCTGACCGACGGCACGCGCATCAAAGAAAAATGAGGATCGAAACGGTATGAGGCCTTTCCGCTTCATACCGTTTTTACAAGGGGTTCACCGTTTCAACACGGAACAGACGTACAATGGACGATAACGGAGAAAGGAGCGACCCATGGCGAAAATTTTGATCGTGGATGACGAAGAAAAAATTCGGGAAGTGATTCGCGAATATGCCGAATTCAATCATCACGAAGTACGGGAAGCTGCAGACGGCATGGAAGCCGTGAACATCGCGCTGAAGGAAGATTTTGATCTGATCATCCTGGATATCATGATGCCCCGGCTCGATGGATTCACGGCCTGCAAAGAAATTCGCAGAGAAAAAGATGTGCCGGTGATCATGCTGTCGGCCCGGGGCGAGGAGTACGACAAGCTGTTTGGCTTTGAGCTGGGCATCGACGACTACGTGGTCAAACCGTTCAGCCCCAAAGAGCTGATGGCCAGAATCTCGGCGGTATTGGCTCGGCGGAAGCGCAGCCTGGAGAATATGGATGCCCTGGAATTTCGCTCCGGCGGTCTGGTGGTGCACACCGCTTCCAGAACCGTCACGCTGGACGGAGAGCGCATCGACCTGACACTCAAGGAATACGAGCTGCTTTCCTATTTGATCCGAAATCGCAATATCGCCATGTCTCGAGACAAGCTCCTGCAGGATATCTGGGGTTATGATTACTTCGGCGATGACCGGACTATCGATACCCACATCAAAAACCTTCGGGGAAGACTGGGTCTGTACAGAGACAAGATCATTACAGTGAGAGGAATCGGTTATAAATTTGAAGATGGCGAAGACCGGTCCTGATCCGGGAAAAAGGAAAACAATTGACACCAAGAGCTTAAAGTTTAAGCTCACTTTGTATTTCCTTTTGTTTGCGGTGGCGCTGATGGCTGTCCTGTGGCTGCTTCAGATCGCTTTTATGGATGCCTACTACGAGACGGCCATGAAGCGCCAGGTCCAACGCCTGGTGGAATCCGTATCCCGTACCTATGCCTACAGTCCGGAATTGGATGTGGATCAACTGTGTCTGGATATCTGGGAGTTGTCCTACGAGAATGACACCTACTTTTATCTGGAAACGGCAGACGGCTTGCTTCGCATCACATCCTCCACGGACTCAGATCGGCCCGGCCGCATGTTTATCGGCGGAACGGCGGAGCGCGAAAAGGCTCGGGAACTTATTCTGGCCAGCCCGGAAAAAAAAGTCCACTTCTATGTGGAAAATACACGCCAGGATACCCGTACGCTGGTCTATGCGGCCTTGGCAAAAAGCACATACCGGGAGGATCTGTTCATTTATGCATTCGCGCCGTTGTACCCGGTGGACAGTACGGTGCAGATTCTGGCGCAGCAGTTGTTTCTGGTGACAGCCGCTTCGCTGATGCTGGCGGTTTTACTCGCCTTGTGGCTGTCCGGCCGCCTGTCCCGTCCACTGATCCGGATCCGGGACAGTGCCGAACAGTTGGCACGCGGCGAGTATGACGTACGCTTCCAGGGCGGAAACTATACGGAGATCGACGAACTGGCCACGACGCTGACCCATACGGCTCAGGAATTGTCTAAGTCCGAGGATCTGCAAAGAGACTTGCTGGCCAACGTCTCTCACGACCTTCGTACGCCCTTGACCATGGTGAAATCCTATGCGGAACTGGTCCGGGATATCTCCGGAGAAAATCCGGAAAAGAGAAACATGCATCTGGGCGTGATCATCGAAGAAGCCGATCGGCTGGATGAATTGGTGGGCGATATCCTGACGCTTTCAAAAATCCAGTCCGGCGTGGATGTCATGGTGCTGGAACCTTTGGACATGAAAGAACTGGCAGACCAGGTATTGAACACGTTCCGCGTATTGGAAGAACTGGATGAATACCGGTTCGAACTGGAATCTCCCGAGACTCCGGTCTGGGTCCGGGGCGACGCCCGCCGACTGTCACAGGTGCTCCACAATCTGATTGCCAACGCTGTTCGTTACAGCATGGAAAAGAAAATGGTCCGAGTGACGTTGCGTGATGTGAACGACCGCATTCGGGTGGCGGTGGAAGACCGGGGCATCGGCATTCCCGCAGAAGAACTTGAGCGAATCTGGGACCGTTATCAGCGGGCCAGCAAGCAGAGTACGAGGACCCTCTCGAAAGGATCCGGGCTGGGACTCTCCATCACGAAGGAGATTTTACAGCTTCACGGCGCCGAATTTGGCGTGGAAAGTAGAGAAGGTGAGGGCAGTTGCTTCTGGTTCACACTGAGGCGGGAAAATATAGTTGACAGGTCCAGACCCGTATGATAAACTGTCATTTATTTTTGTTTTGTTGACTATTCACCTCCCGACATATATAATAAACTTGGGAGGAATTATATGTACGCCATCGGAGATAAAGTCGTGTATCCAATGCACGGCGCGGGAATCATTGAAAAGATCGAAGAAAAGGAAGTTTTGGGCGAGACCAGAGCCTACTACATTCTGCACATTCCTTATGGAAATATGCAGGTGATGGTTCCGGTGGGACATGCCGACTCGGCCGGGATCCGGCCGATCGTATCGCCGGAAAAAGTAGAAGAGGTCTATGCGCTTCTTCGGCAGGAGTCTACGGAAATGGACGATAATTGGAACCGACGTTTCCGGGAGAATATGGACATGCTCAAAAGCGGAGATATCACCCAGGTGGCTCAGGTCGTCCGGAATCTCATGCGGGTGGACCGGGTCAAGAAGCTGTCCACGGGTGAGAAAAAAATGCTCACAAACGCCAGGCAGATCCTGATCAGCGAGATCGTACTGGTTCAGGACCTCAACGAAGAGGTCGTAGAGGGAATCCTCGAGGAAATGGTGTGAACCCCGACCGTTTCCCGGATTATGATCATAGATAAAGCGATTGAAGAAAACGAAAGGAGGACATCTTATTGTTAAATAGAGTATTCCGCGGAATTTTTACCTTGTGTGGAATGCTGTTTGGTTACGGAGTGTCCATTTTTATCACCAACCTCGATCTCACGGAACTTTGGGGCGCCAAGTGGGCGATGTCCCCCAGCGAAAAAACACTGCTTGTCACCGTGGTGTCGGGTACGTTCGGACTTATTTTCTTTTATTTTTTCTCGGTGCTTCGTAAAAGAGGGGAGAAAATTGCCCGGAATATCGAGTCGGATATCCTTAAGATCCCGGCGAATGAGATGCTTCCGGCAGCAATCGGTCTGATATGCGGTCTTGTAGTCGCATACCTGGTCTCGCAGATTATTAATGGGATCGAGGTTTTGCAAACAGCCTACATCAACACCATCTTATCGACATTATTGTACTTTTTCTTTGGATCACTGGGTGTAAGCATTTCTCGAAAGAAAAGCGGCGAGGACGTAAGACCTTCCTGGCTGGTAGGGCTTACTCAAAAGGATCAAACAGCAAAAGGCAAGGGGAAGAACAGTTCTGCTTCTCCGAAAATATTGGACACCAGCGTTATCATCGACGGACGAATCGCCGACATCCTAAAGACCGGCTTTCTCGAAGGAGACATCGTGATCCCCGAGTTCGTACTGGTTGAGTTGCGGCATATTGCCGACTCCTCGGATTCCCTGAAGCGGAACCGGGGGCGCCGGGGGCTTGATGTGCTCAATCGGATCCAGTCCGAGTACGGGATCGAAATCTATAATACCGATACGGAAAAAGCGTTGGATGATATTCCGGAAGTGGATGTCAAACTGCTGAAACTGGCCCAAATCATGAAGGGCATGGTCGTAACGAACGACTTCAACCTGAACAAAGTGGCGGGCATCAAGGGTGTGGGCGTTCTCAATATCAACGAGCTGGCCAATTCCGTCAAGCCTGTGGTTCTACCCGGGGAAGACATGCAGATTTTTCTCGTGAAGGAAGGAAAAGAGAACAATCAGGGTGTAGCCTATCTGGATGACGGAACGATGATCGTAGTGGAAGACGGCCGAAAGCACATCGGAAAAACCATCGGAGCAACTGTTACCAGTGTCCTGCAGACCTCGGCCGGCAGGATGATATTCGCAAAGCCCAAGAATCAGCAATAGCGAGGGGCTGTCCATGATCGACAATCAAAAAGTCGCAGTCATCATTGCCGCTGCCGGTTCGGGAAGCCGAATGGGCGGCGGCGTTTTGAAACAGCACATCAAAATTGGAGGAACACCGATGGCCGTTCTGGCTTCAAAGGTGTTTTTGCAGTGTCAAGAGGTGGATTACCTCGTATATGTAGGCGAGAAGAACGCGCCGGTATCCGAAGCGCTTTTCGGCGGAGCAAAGCAGCGGATATTTTTTGCCGAAGGCGGCAGACGGCGTCAGGATTCTGTGTTGAACGGACTGAAGTCTTTGCCTCCGGATACGGACATCGTACTGGTCCACGACGGCGCCAGACCCTTTATAACGCAGGCAATGATCCTGCGGGTCCTGGCAGGCGTATCGAAAGCCGGCGCGGCGATCCCCTGCGTGACGCCTGTGGCGACGGTCCGGACTCGAGATAAAACCCTGGACCGTTCGCGACTGTACGAAGTCCAGACACCCCAGGGTTTTCGGAAGGAATTGCTGGAGCAGGGTTTTGCAAAGGCAGAGATCGAGGGATTGACCGTAACGGATGAAGCCTCCCTGATGGAGCTGCTCGGCATTGAAGTGTGCCTGGTGGAAGGAAGCTACGGAAATATCAAAGTGACGACACAGGAGGATCTGCCTATGCGATATCGCACCGGCATCGGGTATGACGTACACCGTCTCGTTTCGGGACGGCCATTGTGGCTGGGCTGCGTGGAGATTCCTTATCACATGGGTCTTCTCGGTCACAGCGATGCGGATGTAGTGGCCCATGCCGTGGCGGATGCCTTGCTGGGGGCAGCGGCCATGGGAGATATCGGGCAGCATTATCCCGACAGCGATCCGCGATACAAAGACATGTCCGGCAGAACGCTTTTAGCGCGTACGGCCGGGTTGCTTCGGGAGGGCGGCTTTACAATTTCCTCTATTGATGCTACACTTTCCTGCGAGCAGCCGAAAATCGCCCCCTATGCCGAGGAGATGCGGGCGCGGATAGCCGGAGCCCTGGGCATCGATACAGTCGATGTGAGCATCAAGGCGACGACTCAGGAAGGATTGGGCTTTTCCGGGCGGGGAGAAGGCATGGCCGCCCTGGCGACGGCTTCGATCTGCCAGCCTGCCGGCGCATCGGATATACGGTACACCAGAGAAACTGCAAGTAAGGAAGAAAGATAGTATGAAAGCATCCAACATGTATCTGCACACTTTAAGGGAAGTCCCTGCCGAGGCGGAGATCTCCAGTCACGTCCTGCTGCTTCGCAGCGGGATGATCCGAAAGCTGGTATCGGGCGTGTACGGTTTTCTGCCCCTGGGACATCGCAGCCTTCGTAAAATAGAGAACATCGTCCGTCAGGAGATGGATGCAGCCGGCGCCCAGGAGATCCTGATGTCGGCGGTCCAGCCGGCGGAGCTTTGGCAGGAATCCGGCCGCTGGTACGCTTACGGACCCGAACTTTGGCGACTGAAAGACCGGAACGAAAGAGACTTCTGCCTGGGCCCCACCCACGAGGAAGTGTTCACCGACACGGTACGTCAGAACGTGAGCTCTTATCGCCAGCTGCCCTTTAACCTCTATCAGATCCAGACCAAATACCGGGACGAAGCACGGCCTCGTTTCGGTCTGATCCGCAGCCGGGAATTCATCATGAAGGATGCCTATTCCTTCGATCGTGACGAAGCAGGTCTGGCAAAGAGCTACCAGGACATGTATGATGCATACAAAAAGGTATTTGATCGCTGCGGCCTGACTTACCGGGCCGTGGAAGCCGATACAGGCGCCATCGGCGGCAGCAACTCCCACGAGTTTTGCGCGCTGTCCGAGGTGGGCGAAAGCGAGATCGTCTACTGTGACAGCTGCGACATGGCGGCGACGGCGGAACGGGCGGAATTCAAAGATGCAGTGATGCTCCAGGCCGAAGAACTCCCGCTGCAGGAGGTGGAAACTCCCGGGACCAAAACCATCGATGCCGTGGCAGAATATCTTGGCATCTCCAAGGATCAGACGATCAAAGCACTGCTTTTTACCGTATACAGAGGAGAGGACGCAAAGCCCGACTATGTGGCGGTCTTTATCCGCGGAGACCGGCAGCTCAATAAGACGAAGCTGATCAATGCGCTGAACGTTCCGGATTTTGCCGTGGAATTTGCCGATGAATCGGCCATGCACGAAGCCACGGGATGTGTCGGCGGCTTTACCGGCCCCACAGGTCTCCACGACTGTATGATCATCGTGGATACCGAATTGGTGGCAGCCAAGAACCTGTGCGCCGGCGCTTGCAGAGAAGGATACCATCTGATCAACGTCAATTACGGAAGAGACTATAAAGCGGACCTGATCGTGGATCTGAAGCTGCTTCAGGAGGGCGATCCCTGTCCGGTATGCGGTGAGCCGGTCAGAGTTGCCAGGGGCATCGAAGTGGGCCAAGTGTTCAAGCTGGGCACCAAATACTCCGAATCCATGCACGCTTACTATAAAGATGAAAATATGCAGGAACATCCCATCGTTATGGGTTGCTACGGGATCGGCGTTACACGAACGCTGGCCGCCGTGGTGGAGCAGCACCACGATGAAGACGGGATCATCTGGCCCATGGCGGTGGCGCCCTACCATGTGATGCTGGTGCAAGTAAATATGAAGGACGAAACACAGACGGCTTTGGCCGGCAGGATCTACGACGAGCTTACAAAAGCCGGCGTGGAAGTCTGTCTGGATGACCGGGATGAACGCCCCGGCGTAAAATTCAAGGACGCAGATCTGCTGGGCTTTCCGATCCGGATCACGGTAGGGAAAAAGGCAGGAGATAACTTGGTAGAGTTTAAACTCAGAAGAGAGAAGGAATACATCGAGATGCAGACCGGCGAGGCCATCGCACAGACGTTGGAACGGGTCCGCACAGAGGAAAGAGGATACTGATGGCAAAAATCGTAACGATCGAGATGGAAAACGGCAGCATCATGAAAGCAGAGCTGTTTCCGGATATCGCGCCGGCGACGGTGGCAAATTTCGAAAAGCTGATTCGCGAGCAATTTTATGACGGGCTGATCTTTCACCGCGTGATCCCCGGTTTCATGATCCAGGGCGGCGATCCAGAGGGCACGGGAACAGGCGGCCCGGGGTATTCGATCAAGGGAGAATTCTCTTCAAACGGCTTCCCAAATGATTTGGCCCACAAAGCCGGCGTCTTGTCCATGGCCAGGTCGGCCGCTCCCGATTCCGCCGGATCTCAATTTTTTATAATGGTAGCGGACGCGCCGTATTTGGATGGTCAGTATGCCGCCTTCGGTTGCTTGACAGAAGGGCTGGACGTAGCAAGAAAAATCGTCTCAGTTCCCCGGAACAGACAGGACAGACCCGTGGAAGATCAGCGGATGAAAACGGTAACGATCGATGAAATTTCCTAAGAGAGAACTGCAGCTTGTGAGATCGGTCAAAGCCCGATGTCAGAAGTCCTGCAATCCCTCGATCCTGACTGCAATCTTCATCGTATCCCTTGCCCTTCTCTTTACATCTCTGATGTGGACGCCGGCAGAAGCGGGGTATCGTACCGAAGGGTTCGCCATCGTGTCGGATGGCCTTCGCGTTGTTTCCACGATGACGGAGCAGGACGCTTTGGATATCCTCGAGGGTGTACAAGAACGTTATCAATTGGAAGGCGCCGAAATTCTGGATATCGGCTTCCGGGGACGGGTAACGGTTGAAGCCTGCGACATCATCCTGCAGGAGGCAAAGAACGTCGAGGCCGGTTTGGCCTACATTCTGCAGCGAAATACACCTCTGCTTACAGTGCTGTCCAGGCAAAAGTACATACAGACCCGCGAGGTCGAGGTCGGGCCGGCGTATACGGAAGAAGTGCCTGCCATCGACGTGTTCGACAAGATCAAAGCAGAACGTTATACGGGCCTTCGGGAATACAGCATCATACTGACGATGGAGAACGACCGTGTCGTTTCCCGGGATATTTCCGACATCAAGCTGATCCTTACGGCAGAGGAGCACACCGGCTCCAAAGGACTCACTTTTACAGAAGAGGGGCAGATCCGCTTCGCATTGTCATTCATCCCGCCGGTGGCGCTGAACGTCACCTCCGCTTACGGCGAAAGCCGATCCGAGACCGGATACCATCTGGGGGTGGATCTTTATAATCCGGGAGGTACGCCCATCGTGGCGGCTGCTTCCGGTGTGGTCGTTCAAGTGAGCAGTGGCGGTTCCTATGGGAATCTGATCATCATCGACCACGGAGGCGGCGTACAGACTTACTACTCCCATTGCCGGTCCATGGACGTGACTTTGGGGCAGACTGTGGATGCCGGTGATTATATCGGAACGGTGGGGAATACCGGCAGGACGACCGGAAATCATTTGCACTTTGAACTCCGTCTCAACGGAGCGACACTGGATCCCATGGACTACCTGTAGGAGGCGACCTTTCGGGTCGTCCCCGGGGGACATCCCGAAAGGAGATAAAGATGAGAGTATATAATACCCTGACGCGAAAAAAGGAAGATTTTATTCCGTTGGATAAAAATGAGATTCGGATGTATGTATGCGGCCCTACGGTGTACAACTACATCCACATCGGGAATGCCCGGCCTTTTGTCGTCTTTGACACCATGCGCAAGTATCTTGAATATAGGGGCGAAAAAGTCTGCTTCGTTCAAAATTTCACCGACGTGGACGACAAAATCATCAACCGCGCCAGAGAAGAGGGGATCAGCCCCTACGAAGTGGGTGACAAGTATATCAAAGCCTATTTCGAAGACGTTGAGGCCCTGAATGTTACGCCGGCTACCGTCCATCCCAGAGTGACGGAGACCATTCCCGAGATCATCGCTTTCGTAGAAGGCCTGATCCAAAACGGGCTGGCCTACGAAGTGGACGGAGATGTGTACTACAGCGCAAGAAAGTTTCCGGATTACGGCAAGCTGTCCAAACAGAACATCGAGGAACTGGAGGCCGGCTCCCGGGTCAATGTGGATGAACGCAAGCAGGATCCTCTGGATTTTGCCCTCTGGAAAGCCCAGAAGGCAGAAGACGAGATGGCTTGGGATTCTCCTTGGGGCCGGGGCCGTCCCGGCTGGCACATCGAGTGCTCGGCCATGTCCAGAAAGTATCTCGGCGAGACCATCGACCTGCATGCCGGCGGTCAGGATCTTCAATTCCCTCATCACGAAAATGAGATTGCCCAATCCGAGGGCTATTCAGGCAAGCCGTTTTCACGCTACTGGATGCATAACGGATACATTACCGTGGACAACGAGAAAATGTCCAAGTCTCTGGGCAATTTTTTCACGGTAAGGGATATTCTGAAAGAATATGACGGAGAAGTGCTGCGCTATTTCCTGCTCTCCGGCCATTACAGAGGACCGATCAACTTCAGTCGCGATCTGATGGAGCAGTCCAAGAGCGCGTTGGAGCGAATGAAGAACGCCAAGGGCAATCTGATTCATCTGATCGACACCGGCTCGGGCAGTCTTACAACAGAAGAAAAGCAAAAAATCGATGGATACGGCCAGTATCGACAGAAGTTCATCGCCGCTATGGACGATGATCTAAACACAGCCGATGCCATCAGTGCTATATTTGAGCTGATTCGGGACATCAATACCGATATGCAGTCCGGAGCTTCCCAAGCGTTTGCCGAGGAAGCGCTGAGGCTGCTGGACGAACTGACCGGCGTGCTGGGACTTCTTCGAAAAGAGAAGGACGATCAGCTGGACGAAGGCCTCGAGAAACTGATCGAAGAGCGCCAGGAAGCCAGAAAGCGGAAAGATTTTGCCCGGGCCGACGCGATTCGGGACGAGCTGGCTGCCCGCGGGATCACGCTCAAGGATACGCCTCAAGGCGTTCAGATCATCAGGAGTTGACATGCGATATCTCGTGATCAGCGATACACATGGTCGGATCGAGACCGCAATTCAGATCTGGGGAAAGCACAGCAAGGAAGCGCCCTTGGACGGGATTCTTCATCTGGGTGATCTGACGGAAGATGCCGCCAGGATTTCGCATCGTCTCAACGCGCCGGTCACTGCGGTTTCCGGCAACATGGACGGTGCATCCGATTTGCCGGATCACAGGATCTGGGCATCGCCCTACGGTCCGATCCTTCTGACCCACGGTCATCGGCAATCGGTCAAGTCCGGCTTGTCCAAGCTTTTGTATCGGACGTTGGAGCTGGAGTGCAGAGCGGCGATCTTCGGACATACCCATATCCCCTGTCTGGAGTTTGCGGAGGGCGTTCATCTTCTCAACCCCGGCAGCCTCACCCGCCCGCTGGGCGGACGGGCCAGTTATGCGTTGCTCACGCTGGAAGAAGGAATATTTCGGGCCTCCATCCTGTTTTGGGATCCCGCGCCCGTCGTCAGAGGCGGAAAGCTCTATGACATGTTGAACCAGTCCGACAGGGCTTAGGAGCGATCATGACCGCACCGGAGAAAATGAATACCACTGCCCTGGCATACCTGGGTGATGCGATCTATGAAACCTATATCAGAGAACATGTGATCCGCCTGGGTGTCAGTCATGCGGACCGGCTCCACCGGGCGGCAGTCCCCTATGTCTGCGCTCAGGGACAAGCCAAAGCGGTGCGCCGGATTCTGCCTTCACTCACAGAAGAGGAACAGGCTTTGGTTCGAAGGGCCCGAAATCGGAAATCTGCCACGAAACCGCGTCATGCCGACGCGGTCACCTACAAGTGGGCCACCGCCTTTGAAGCATTGATCGGTTATCTCTATCTCAGCGGTCGCAGCGAGCGACTGGAAACAGTTCTGGAATGTGCGGCGACGGCCGTGGAAGATCCGGAACTCAAAGAAAAGGAGCGGTAGCATCCATTGAACTACATCAATCAGTTTCGCGGGCTGCCCAGGCAAGTCTACTGTATTTGTCTGGCCCGCATGATCATCGGCATCGGAAGCATGATTTTCATGTTTTTTTCTTTGCTTATGACCCGGATCCTCGGTTTTACTGAATTTCAGGCAGGGTTGGCATTCCTGCTCATGGCTCTGAGCAGCGTGGCCGGCGCTATCGCGGGCGGAAAACTGGCAGATCACTACGGTCGTAAACGGGTCTATATGATCTGTACGATTCTCACTTCCACCTTATACGCACTTACGTCCACTGTCGCCGGAACCCGGGAGATGCTGCCCTTTATTTTTTTATCGTCCATCATCGGCAGCGCATCTTATCCGATCCTGTCAGCCATGGTGGCCGACAGCGCGCCGGAAAGTCAGCGAACAGAATGTTTCTCTCTGTTGTATTTGGCTCAAAATTTGGGCTTTGCCTTTGGTCCTTCCATCGGCGGCCTGCTTTTTTATGACCATTTGAGTTTGCTGTTTTTGATCCAAGCGTCCATCTTTATGGCCGGCGGCCTGTTTTTGCAGTTTACGACCACCGACATCTATTCTCTGGGTGTGGCCAAGGAGTTCGGTATTGCGCCCCAGATCGCGGATGTTACCCGTCCGGGCCGGACGCCGCGGGAAAACACCTTTCGCATGCTCTTTGATCGAAAGCCGCTGTTTGCCTTCATTTTCTCCTTGATTTTTCTGACCATGTGCTATCAGATGATCGGTTTTATGCTGCCCTTGCAAATGTCGGATACTTTCGGCATGGAGGCCGGTTCACGGTATTCCGGATTTATCTGGACGACCAATGCGCTCTGTGTGGTCGTGGGCACGCCTCTCATCATTGGCTACACGAAAAAGCATCATCAGCTGAGGACGACGGCACTGGCTACGATTCTCTACTGTGTAGGCTTCGGGTTGTATGCATTTATAGATACATTGCCGTTGTTCTATATGGCTGTGGTTATCTGGACTGCGGGGGAGATCATGATCTCCACGGGGGCAGGGGTGTTCATCGCAGCTCATTCCCCCTCAACGCACCGTGCTCGTTTTCAATCCTTGTACGATATGGCCCGCTCGCTGGGTCGGGGTTTCGGCCCGCCGCTCTTCGGACTGATGCTGTATAGCCTCAGTTATCAGCAGGCATGGCTGGTGGATAGTCTGGTCTGTTTGATCATCGGAGTTTGTCTCTATGGCGTCTACCGATGGGATATCGCAGGCAGAAGAGGATAATATGAACTATTTTCTCCAATTCAGGGGACTTCCGGGTCAAGTTTACGTGCTGTCGGTTGTTCGCTTTCTCATCAATCTGGGGAGTTGTGTGGCAGCATTTTCGGCACTCCTGTTTTCCGACGTCTTGGGCTGTAGCGAAATGACCACCGCTGTCCTCCTCTTTGCCATCGCCGCAGCCAACGCGCTGGGTACTGCCGCGGGAGGACGTCTGGCAGATCAGATGGGCCGAAAGAAGACCTTCGTTTTGTCCTGCGCGCTGATTTTTGTGCTCTATGTGGCCGCCGGTTTCATTGCCGCGACCTTTTGGGTGATTCCGTTGCTGATCGCCGGCCTCTTTGCCAACGGATTTATTTTTCCCTCACTGGCGGCCATGGTGGCCGATGTGTGCGACGAGAAGAATAAATACGAGAGCTTTTCACTGTTGTTTATGGCGCAAAACCTGGGATATGCCATGGGCCCGGCCATCGGCGGCCTGCTGTTCCACAAGCATTTGCCATGGGTGTTTTGGTTTCAGGCGCTGGTCTTTGCGGCGTCGGCGGCGGTCCTTTGGGTCGCTGTGAAGGAAATCTACGTGCCCGCCGCTGCCGGAGAGCTCTCCGGACCGGAGCAGGCGGAACCTTTGGGGGGAATCAAAGCTTTACGAAAAAATACTTGGAACCTGCTCCGGGCGACGCCGCCGATCTATGTGTTCGTCCTTGGCATGGTGTTTCTGACCATGTGTTATCAAATGGTCTCTTATATCCTGCCACTGCAGCTTTCGGCGGACTTCGGCCCTCGGGCCGCTTCCGAGTATACCGGACTCATCTGGACGGTCAACGCAGGGACTGTCGTACTTGCCACGCCTGTCATTCTGAGGTATGCTAAACGTGGGAACCAATTGAAAAACACGGCGATTGCAGCCGTGTTGTATACGATCGGTTTTGGCGCCTACATCTGGATTCGATCCGTGCCCTTGTATTTCGCCGCGGTGATCGTCTGGACGACGGGCGAGATCCTCATCACCACCGGCGCAGGAGCGTTCATCGCAAGATATTCGCCGGTCACCCACATCGCACGCTTTCAGGGGTTGTACGAGATCGCCCGTTCCACGGGAAGAGCCTTCGGCCCTCCGGTCTTCGGCCTGATGCTGTATGTGCTTACGTACCGGCAGGCATGGATGGTGGTTGCCGCAGCCTGCCTCATCGCGGGCGCAGTGATGTACAGGACCTATCGAATGATATTTATTAAAGGAGAACCCGCCCATGAGCAGAGCTGACGACCTCTTCGTATACATGTGCCGAGACATTCTGGACAACGGATACTCTTCCGAAGGGAAAGACGTCCGTGCCCGGTGGGCCGACGACCAGGCACCGGCTCATACGAAAAAGCAATTCGGCGTGATCAACCGCTACGATCTTTCCGTTGAATTTCCGGCATTGACACTGCGCCCTACGCCTATGAAAAATGCCATCGATGAAATTCTTTGGATCTGGCAGAAAAAATCCAATCGCGTATCGGATCTCCGCAGTCATATTTGGGATGCCTGGGCCGGAGCAGACGGCACCATCGGAAAGGCCTACGGTTATCAACTGGGAAGGAAGTACCGGTTTGCCCAGGGAGAAATGGATCAGGTGGACAACGTGCTCTGGCAGTTGAAGCACCAGCCGGCCAGCCGAAGGATTCTTACGAATCTGTTCAATTTCGAAGATTTGCACGAAATGGGTCTGGAGCCTTGCGCTTACAGCGTCACCTTCAACGTCACGGGTGACCGGCTGAACGCCATTCTGAACCAGCGATCCCAGGACGTGCTGGTGGCCAACAACTGGAATGTAGCTCAGTATGCAATTTTACTGCACATGATGGCTCAGGTTTCGGACCTGAAAGCCGGGGAACTGATCCATGTGATCGCTGATGCGCATATCTACGACCGACACGAATCCATTGTGGAAGAGCTGATCTCCCGGCCGCATTATCCTGCGCCGAGCTTACACATAAATCCCGAGATCAAGGATTTTTACGATTTCACATTGGAAGACTTTGTATTTGAAAACTATCAGGCCGGACCCCAGGTGACCGGGATCCCTGTGGCTGTATAGGACAGGAAGCGGAGGTGCGAAGTATGATAGCCATTGCAGTGATCGATCCAAATCGGGCCATCGGAAAAGGAGGCGAGCTTCTGTGCCGTCTGCCCGGCGATCTGGCTCATTTTAAGAAAACCACGCTTGGAAAAACCGTAATCATGGGTCGTAAAACCTTGGATTCCCTGCCCGGCGGAAAGCCCCTGCCCGGACGAAACAGCATCGTCCTGTCCCGGAAAGCCAGGCTGGGACGCTTTTACGACGACGGGAGCTTCAGCGGATTCTTTTTATCTTCTCCCGAGGAAGTGCTGTCCTACATTGAGAACGAACTTCGCGGAGAAGAAGTCTATATCGCCGGGGGAGAGCAGATTTATCGCTTGTTTCTGGATCGCTGCGAAGCGTTGATCTTGACTGAGCTGGAGCAGACCTTTCCCGATGCCGACGCGTATTTCCCGGAATTTCGCGATCAATTCACTCTGGTCGAAGAGGGCCCGTTGCAAGAAGAAAACGACTATCGATACCGGATCAACCTGTACAGAAGAGTCTGACCGATACAAAGACCGGCGCTGCCGGCGAAAGGGAAACCATGTCCAAAAGGGATAATCCGCGCTTTAAAGAGCGGACCACTGAAAAGAGCAAGAAGAACAAACCGGCAAGCATTTCCGGCGCCGGTCCCAAGGGGACCAAGGAAGCCGGAGGCCGGAAACCCGCCGCAAAAAAGCAGTGGACCGGCAGCCGGGAGAGCGCGCGCGGATCGAAAGACTTCGGGCGCGATCGCGACCGAGAAGAAAACCCCAATCTGATCATCGGCAGAAACCCGGTGATGGAAGCCATCAAGAGCGGCAGGACCATCGACAAGATTCTGATGCAGCGAGACGGAGAGGGTTCCATTAAAAAAATCGCATCCATGGCCAGAGAGCGGGGCCTTCAGATCCAATACGTGGAAAAAATCGCTTTGGACAGGCTCTGTCCGGGGCGGCCCCATCAGGGCCTGGCGGCCATGGCCGCCGTCCACGATTACGCTTCGGTGAATGAGATCATGGAACGCGCCGCCGTCCGGCAGGAAGACCCCTTTGTGATTCTCCTGGACGGACTGGAGGATCCCCACAATCTGGGTGCGATCCTCCGCAGCGCCGAAGGCGCCGGCGCCCACGGTGTTGTGATCCCTTCGCGGCGTGCGGTAGGGCTTACGGAAACCGTAGGCAAAGCTTCGGCCGGCGCCATCGAATACGTGCCTGTAGCCAAGGCCGGCAACATGGTTCGGGCTATCGAGGATCTGAAAGAGCTTGGTTTGTGGGTGACCGGACTGGATATGGACGGCATCCCCTACAGCCGGGCCGAACTGACGGGGCCGGTCGCATTGGTGGTCGGCGGCGAAGGCGGCGGTCTGTCCCGTTTGATCCGCGAAAAATGCGATCAGATCGTATCGATCCCCATGAAAGGGAAGATCCATTCCCTGAACGCATCCAATGCGGCTGCTGTACTTCTGTTTGAAATTCAGAGGCAGAGGCAGACGGAAGATGAGAAAGAGATCCATGAACCCACTTTATGAGCACAGGACCGACGAAGAGTTGGCAGCGTTGGCGTCCGAAGGCGACGAGGCTGCAGCGGAGTATCTGATCCAGGAGTACAAGGAGTTGGTGAAATCCAAGGCGCATCTCTATTTTATGCTGGGCGCCGACCGGGAGGATATCGTCCAGGAGGGGATGATCGGGATTTTTAAAGCAATCAAGAACTACGACCCCACCAAAGGGGCATCGTTTCGTACGTTCGCCGATCTGTGCGTCAATCGTCAGATCATCACGGCAATCAAGGCGGCGGGACGGCAGAAGCATTCTCCTCTTAACACCTCTCTGTCTTTGGATCGACCCGTGGACGACGATGAATCACCCCGAACCCTGGGGGAGACGTTGTCTGCCGGGACCGACACCGATCCGGAAGCCGTTTTTCTGATGGGAGAAATGGCGCAGCTGCTGTTTTCCCACGAGGAGAGCTTCCTGAGTCCCTTTGAGCGCTTCGTGCTGGGCGAGCTGATCCGGGGAAAGACCTATCGGGATATTGCCCGGGAGCACGGGAAAACCGATAAATCCGTGGACAACGCCATTCAGCGGATCCGCCGGAAACTCCATCTTTTTTTCGGGGAAAACAACCGGTAAAGACCCTGGCGGCGACACCGGGCCGAAAGCTCCGCTTCCCTTTAAAAAAGCCATAAAACGGTTGACACAACCGATCGTTGCACAGTATAATGTGAAACGGTGTAACTCCATCGTATGCTGTTGTAGCTCAGTCGGTAGAGCACTTCCTTGGTAAGGAAGAGGTAGGCAGTTCGAATCTGCTCAACAGCTCCAACTTATATAGGGATCCAGAAAAGGAAAACGTGCCGGGAGCTTCTCGAAAGAAAGCTGCGGCGGAAAAGGAGAAGTAAAATGGCAAAATCTAAATTTGAAAGAACGAAGCCCCATGTGAACATCGGGACGATCGGCCACGTGGACCACGGCAAGACCACACTGACGGCCGCCATTACAAAGACGCTGTTCCAGAGATACGGG